>ERZ1643247.11-NODE-11-length-264774-cov-142.029333_pt1 | contig 264774 bp, 218 predicted proteins | sample MGYA00579264_ERZ1643247 | MGnify/ENA primary metagenome ERZ1643247 (study PRJEB29033, sample SAMEA4952262) | chicken gut metagenome | biome: Broiler Chicken; feature: Gastrointestinal Tract; material: Caecum | place: Ireland | collected 2018 | study: Broiler... | reverse complement strand
AGGCGGGAGTTTGCGCCATGGGCGCAAGGCTCTGCGAGCCCGAACCGACAGGCGCGGCAAAAATATGTCGTGCTTTATATCCCCGTTTGCGCCTGTGGTTCGATTCTTTTTCATTCCAAAAAAGGTGTCCTTGGTTATTTTCCAAGGACACCTTTTTTGGAGCGAGAGACGGGAATCGAACCCGCGGGAATCAGCTTGGGAAGCTGACGCCATACCATTAGGCGACTCTCGCAAATTCTCGTTTGTGCAGTATCTATTATACTATATCCGCGCCGATTTTGCAATCGATTTCGGGCAGGAAACAAAAGATTTTCATTCGTTTATTAGCAATTTGCGGCTGCGGAGAGATGGGGAAAAGAGGCGTTGTTTCCGTTCCCGCATCTCCGCAGCGCAATGATTTTGCCATGGTTTAATCTTGCAGCAGTTTGGGCATCAGTTCCCATCCGTTTTCGACAAATTTGCCCGTCGCCTTTGCGCTCGTTTCGTCGTAACCGTCCGCACCGTTGCCGCGCTCGTGTTTGCTCGAATACAGCAGGTAGGGCACGGGATCGGAAACGTGTGTACGCACGGCGATGGGGGTGGGATGATCGGGGCAGATAAGCATTTTGAAATCTTCGCCCGCCGCCGAAAGCCCCGCGTACAGCCGCTTTACGACCTTTTCGTCGATCTGTTCGATCGAGTACACCTTGTGCGCGATATCGCCTTGGTGCCCGCATTCGTCGGGCGCCTCCATGTGGATATATACGAAGTCAAGGCCTTCGCGCAGCAGTGCGTTCAGGGCGGCGTCAGCCTTTCCCGCAAAGTTCGTGTCGTAATTCCCCGTCGCGCCGGTAACGTCGATGACCTGCATACCCGCGAGGATGCCGATCCCCTTGACCAGATCGACGGCGGAGATCACGCCTCCCTTTTTGCCGAACTTGCTTTCAAAATTTTCGAGCGCGGGTTTTGTGCCCTCGCCCCAAAACCAAACGGAATTGGCGGGGCGCTTGCCCGCGGCGATGCGCGCCTTATTTACGGGGTGTTCCGCCAAAATTTTTGCCGATTCTTCCATCATGGAAAGGTATTTTTCGCCGAGCGGACCCTTGGGCAAAAATTCGCGGATGGGTTTCCCCGTGATGTCGTGCGGCGGCGTCAGCTCGTGGCCGATCTCGCCATCCTTTACCACGAGGCAGTGGCGATAGCTCACGCCGCTGTACAAGGTAAAGCGCTCGCTGTCAAAGTACTCTTTCAGACAGCCGATCAGCTCGCCCGCCTCGGCGGTGGAAATTTCCCCCGCGCTGTAATCGAGCATGGTCTTATCCGCATAATCCGGCTCGTCGGAAAGGGTAACGAGGTTGCAGCGCAGCGTCACGTCCGTTGCGGCGAGCTCGATGCCGATGGATACCGCCTCCAAAGGGGAACGCCCCGTATAGCAATCGTGCGGATCGTATCCCATCACGGAGAGGTTCGCCACGTCGCTGCCCGGCTTAAACCCGGCGGGCACCGTTCTGCACAGCCCGACTTCCGCGCGCCGCGCAAGCGCGTCGATATTCGGCTTTCTGCAATATTGCAGCGGCGTTTTGCCGCCCAGTTGTTCGATGGGATAATCGGCCATTCCGTCGCCGAGGACTACGATGTATTTCACAGGAATGCTCCTTTATATCGCTGTATGCGCGATACATTGTAAATTTTGATTGGCGGTCGATGCCGCTTTCAATGTTGCCGTTTGCCTGAAATGTGCATGGCAATTTGCCTATTTCGTTAAATCCCAATCGATCGGCTGCTCGCCGTGTTCAATCAGGTATGCATTCGCTTTGGAAAAGTGCCTGCACCCGAAAAATCCGTTGAAAGCGGAGAGGGGAGAGGGGTGCGTACATTCTAAGATCAAATGTTTGTTCCGGTCGATGAGCGGCTTTTTCGAGCGCGCGTTCCCGCCCCAGAGGATGAAAACGACGTGTTCGCGCCTGTCGCTGATGAGCTTTATAACGCTGTCGGTGAACCACGTCCAGCCGCAATCCTTGTGCGAGTTGGCGCGGTGCGCCCGCACGGTGAGTGCCGTATTCAAAAGGAGCACGCCCTCCTTTGCCCATTTCGTCAGATCCCCGCCGCGCGGGATGGCACAGCCGATGTCGGCGTGCAGTTCCTTGAAGATATTGACGAGCGAGGGAGGCGGCTCCGTTCCTTCGCGCACGGAAAAGCACAGTCCGTGCGCCTGTCCCTCGTTGTGATAGGGGTCCTGTCCGAGCAGCACGACTTTCACTTTATCAAACGGCGTCAGCTTGAAACAATTGAAAATATCGTACATATCGGGATATACGACGTGGTGCGAGTATTCCTGTTTCAAAAAATCGCGTATTTTTTTATAATTTTCGCTTTCGAACAGAGGCGCGAGCGCCTCGTCCCAACCGCCGCCGAGCTCGATCATGCGTGCTCCTCCTGTCTCTTTGTTTCCTGCGCGGCGATATCATCGTCCGTCAAGGAGTTGAGCAGAGCCAAATAGAGCGAACATTCCCGCTTTGCGTCCGCAAGGTCGTGTTCGAGGTAATTGCCGCACTCTTCGCGCGCGGAGCCCGGCACTTCGTCCATGGCAAGCGCCGCTTTGAGCGCCGCTTTCAGGGCGGAAAATACTTCTTTGCAAGTCAGATCGGCGGTCAAAAGGTAAAAACCCGTGCGGCAGCCCATCGGCCCGAAGTAGAGGATATGTTCTTTATGTTCGCCGTTTCGCAGCGCGGTTGCGAGCATATGCTCGATGCTGTGCAGCGCCTTGGGCGAAATAAAGTCTCCCTCGTTCGGCCTTTTGAACCGAAGATCATAGGTATCCGCGCCGAGCTGTGCGCCCGAAAAATAGAATCCGGGTCGCAGCAGGTCGTGGTTTTTCTGAAAGGAAGGAATTTTATCCATTGCGCGCCGCCTCCCATATCTGCCGCATATCATCTTGCAGCGTCTGCAGGGCGATTTTCAGATTTTCGCGGTATTCGCGAACGCTCCCTTCTCCCGCATTGTCGGAGATAGTCTTGAACATGAAACAGGGCGTTTTCGCGGCATAGGCGATATGTGCGATCGCCGCGCCCTCCATATCGCGCACGTCCGCGCCCAACCGCCGCAGGAGCGCCTCGTCGTCGTTCCCGCTCGCGAACGAGTCGCTCGTGGCGAGCGTTCCGCGCACAAAACTTCCGCCCGTGCGGAGGGGAAAATAGGGCGTGGAATACTCGTCGAGCGTTCCGATCTCCGTTCCGTTGATCTCGCTCAAATCGAAATCGAACTGCACGGCGCGGTCGATCTGCAGCAGGGAACCGATCTTTGCGACGGGCGTCAAGCCTCCCGCCACGCCGATATTGAGCAGGCGCTCCGCCCCGCGCGCGAGCGCGAGCATACACGCCGCCGCGGCGTTCGTTTTGCCGATCCCCGTCAAAATCAGCGTAAAATCTTCCCCGAAGGCCTGTCCTTCCCAAATTTTTTTGCCGAACAGGGCATATTCTCTGTGTATGTTTGCCTGCGCGAGCAGGGTATCCGCCTCGTTTTGCATGGCGGCAAGTACGGTCAGCATACAATTTGTTCCTCCGTATGTGTACCCTAATATTTTACCATAAACAGGGGTGATTTTGCAAATTTTCCGCATAGAAATTTGCAGGGAGGACAATAATATTTCAAAAACCACGGGAGGTACACCCATGAATCCTTTTGAGGAAAAAGCAAAAGATATCGATAAAACGTATAAAAATTGGAAGAGCATCAACGTAAAGCCGTACGACAAGGAAACGGTCGATCCGTATACGCGCGTCCGCGTTATTTTGATGAACGGCACCGAATTTGAGGCGATTTGGAACACTGCGCGCTGGACGCGCCACTGCGCCAACAACGAAGTGCGTCGCGGCATGGCGCTTCTCCGCCGCGGCGAACAGCAGCAGCAAAAACGCATCGCGAGCCTGAAACCGCGGAACGAGAGCATGCTCGAACACACCATCGGCTACGAACAGCTCGCGGTCGATCTGACGGCGATTTTGGCGCAGCGCGAAAAGAACAGCTACGTCAAAAAACAGCTCGATTTTGCTTTGCTCGAAGATTTCGACCATCTCTACCGCTATGCCGACCTGCTCGATTTTGAGCGCGGGATCCACGCGGAAAAGCTCGTGGGGAGATACACGGAGATCATGCCCGGCAGGCCCACGGTATCGGAGGCGCGCCACCCCGGCGACGACGTGAATTTTTATATCAACAATTATCTGAACGATCCGATCACCCGCCTGAATATCGGCATCATCACGGCGGCGGAACAGCAGACGATGAACTATTATCTCAATATCGCGAACCTGTACGAATCGGAACTCGGCAGAAAGCTGTATTCGGAGATCGCGATGATCGAGGAACAGCACGTTACAGGTTACGGCTGTCTGTCCGATCCTTCGGTGGATATGTTCGAGTGCATGGTGATGCACGAATATACCGAATGCTATCTCTATTGGTCGTGCTACAACGACGAAAAGGATGTCCGCATCAAGGAGCTGTGGCTCATGCATTTCGAGGAGGAACTCTCGCATTTGAAGTTCGCGGCCCAGATGATGGAAAAATACAGCGGAAAAGTTTGGCAGCAGCTCTTCCCTGAGGGCGGCGAGTTCCCGCAGCTTTTGAACTTTGCGCCGCAAAAGGAATATGTGCGCGAGGTGCTCAAAAGCGTGCGCCTTACGGGGCAGTCGGAGGGCTTTGAAGACGTCGATAACCTTCCGAGCAACTACCGTTTCTTCTCGTACAACCGCACGGTGCAGGGCAATGTAAAGAGCCTCGCCAGCCACGCCGTCATCGAAAAGACCATCAAAAAATTCGGCAAGGATTATCGCTTTGAAGAAAAGGCGCACCCGATCCGCGCCCTGAGCGATCAAAAGAGCGTCAATGCAGACGTTGCGCGCATCAAGGGCGCATGAGCCGAAAAAGCGCAAATAAAATCGGGCGGAGGCAAAATGCCTCCGCCCGATTTTCAATCATATCTTTGAACAACAGAACGCCGCTCAATCGCATGCATCTCCGTCCGTCCAATGCGGAAATTTATCCCAATAGCCGCGGTAGACGAAATCGCTGCCGTCGAAATTTTTTTGGTACATACAAAAGACGACGGAAACATTTTTCGGCTGCCACAGCTCGCGGTAGGAATAGCGGTAGTCCATGCTGAGCTTTCGCATCACGGCGCCGCTTGCGGGGTTGTTTTGATCGTGCGTGGCAGTGATATAGGGGAACCCGTCTTGCGCGAGCGCGCCGATAAAGGCGAGCCCCGCCTCCGTTGCAAAGCCCTGCCCCCAAAGGTCGCGGCGGATCGCGTAGCCGAGGTCACGGCTCTTTCCGCAGTCGGCATGAATGTATCCGATCGGCTCGCCTTCCAGGCAGACGGCGCGGTGTACGGCGATGCCGCCCGCATTTTCCGCCATAAACCTTTGCACGAGTTTTTGCGCGTCCGCGAGGCTTTCGGCGGGGAACCACGGCAAAAATCGGTTCGTTTCTGCATCCGCGAAAAAGGGATAGAGCGCTTCCGCGTCCTTTTTTGAAAATTCGCGCAAGGTAAGGCGCTTTGTCGAAATTGTCTTTTCCATGAACGAAACTATACCACATTTTGCCCCTCGTGTCAAGTTTTCTCCATTTTTGCGGGCGCACGGGCTTTTGCTTTACTTATTTTTGCGGTTATGTTATAATTTGTGCGAATATACGATAGGAATTGATCAACCGCGAATATGGAATACGTTTTTTTCGACATAGAGTGCGCCTGCGTGTATAAAAACGTGGCAAAGATCTGCGTTTTCGGCTACTGCGTGGCGGACGAAAATTTCAATATCCTGAAAAAAGAGGATATCCTCATCAACCCGAACGGCAAATTTCATTTGACTGACCGCGGGGGCGACGGCATCGTGCTGCCGTACGATTACAACGATTTCAAAAAATATCCCGATTTTAAGGCATTCTATCCGAAGATCAAACAGATTTTGGAGGGGGAAGACAAGCTGGTGTTCGGCCATGCCGCCATCAACGATGTGAAGTATCTCAACCTCGAAACGCGGCGGTATAAACTCCCGTCCTTTTGTTTCAAATTTGCGGATACGCAGTTGCTGTACATGGCGATGACGGAAACGTTCGACCGCCAGGCGGGCTTGGAATCGCTCACGCAGATATTCGAGATCGACTATACGCCGCATTGCGCGGCAGACGATGCGTATGCCACCATGCGCATCGCGCAGGAAATGTGCGCGCACGACCATTGCACATTGCCCGAATTGTTGGAAAAATACGGCGTCCGTCTCGGAAAGATCGAAAATTATCAATACGGGAACTGCGTATCCCGCCGCCGCAGCGAATATATCAGCGAAAAGCGCCGGGAAAAGCGGGAACGCGGAGAGCGCCGCGCCAAATTCAACGATTTTGTGTACGGGTACCGCGTAAAGCCGCAGTCGCAGGAATTGCGCGGCAAAAGGTACAGCTTTTCCCGTTCCATCGAGGAAAACGTTCCGCTCGCAAAATCGCTCGTAAAGGCCATCGTGCAGCGCGGCGGACGCTATTCTTTGAAACTTTCCGGCTGCAACGTGTTCGTCGAGGCGGACGATGACGACAGCGTTCGCGGAGGCGCCGCCCGCCGCATGAAAGAGGAGGGAAAGATCGCGGAGATCTGCACCCTTTCCGACCTGCAGAAACAGCTCGGCACGGAGGCAGAATGATCGAAGAATATCTCGCGCGTATGCGTGCGCGCCTGCCCGATTTTGCAGCGTACAAAGAGTGCCTCTCCCGCCCGCCCGTGCGCGGGATACGCGTCAATACGCTGAAGATCGGCGCCGAACAATTTCAAAAGATATCGCCGTTTTCGCTCGAACCTGTCGCATGGGAGCAAAACGGCTTTTCCATAACCGAAGAAAAGCCGGGCAAAACGCCGTATCATGACGCGGGCCTGTTCTACGTACAGGAACCGAGCGCCATGTGCGCCGCGCCGCTTTTGCAGGTGCGCCCCGGCGAGCGGGTGCTCGATCTGTGTTCGGCGCCCGGCGGCAAGGGCACGCAGCTCGCGCAGGCGATGCGCGGCGAGGGGCTGCTCGTGCTCAACGAAAAATTGCCCGACCGCGCGAAGATACTTCTGCAAAACGTCGAACGCTTGGGCGTTGAGAATGCCGTCGTGACCAGCGCCGATCCCGAAACGCTCGCGGAGCGTTTGGGCGGATTTTTCGATAAGATACTCGTGGATGCGCCCTGTTCGGGCGAGGGGATGCTGCGCAAAGAGCCTGCCGCGGCGCAGAATTGGAGCGCGGCAAACGTGGAAATGTGTGCGTCCCGCCAAAAGAAAATTTTAGACAGCGCGGCTAAGATGCTCGCGCCGGGCGGTGCGCTCGTCTATTCCACCTGCACCTTTGCCGAGGAGGAGGACGAGCAGAACGCGGAGTGGCTCGTTTCGACGCATCCCGAATTTGTTTTGCAGGATCAGAAAAAAATTTATCCGCACCGCGAAAAGGGAGAAGGGCATTTTGCCGCCCTCTTTACAAAAGAGGGCGAGAGGGAGAGCGCGCGCCGCGCCCGCAAAGACGGTGTTCCGCCTGCAGAGAAAAGGGCAATGGCGCAGTACCGCGCTTTCGAGCGGGATTTTTGCAAGGCGCCGCTGAACGGCCGCTTTGCCTCGTTCGGGGATTCGCTTTGCCTCGTGCCGCAGGAACTATTCGATTTTCGCGGCCTGCGCGTTTTGCGCGCGGGGTTGCAGCTCGGCGCGGCGAAAAACGGCCGCTTTGAGCCGGCGCACGCCTTTGCGATGCGCGCGGATAAGAGTAATTTTGCGTTTGTGGCGGATTTTGACGGGGAGGATATCTTGCGGTATTTGGGCGGAGAGGAACTGCCCGCCAAGGGCGGGCGCGGCTGGTGCGTCGTCGCGTATAACGGGTATCCCGTGGGGCTCGGCAAAAGCGGAGAAAAAATTAAAAATCACCTCCCCAAAGGCCTGCGTCGGATGGGATAGAGGTGTGCACGCTCGGCCGATCTTCTGCAATTGAAAGTCAGGCGGCAATGCTTTTCGCATTGCCGCCTATATTATAGTTAAAACAATATTATTAAGAATAAAAAGCAACCTGCCGTTAGGCGCGCGGGCGGAAACACGGCAAAATAAGCCCTTGTTTCTGCGTGCACTGAGCAGGGGATAACAGAGAGCGGCAGAAAAAATATTTTTCTGCCGCGTTCGATAGCATGCTTTATCGCGCCGATAGAAAAGGACGGGGCTTTCAGCCTCGTCCTTTTCGTTTTGTTTACTGCAATGCGGAATTATTCTCCGTCTTTTTTATCCGTTTCATCGGAAGGTTCGCTCTGCGCTTGATCCGATTCCGTTTCATCGGTTTCGTTCGTGTCCGCCTGTTCGTCTTCTTCGGAGTCGACTTTGTAGATATCTTCTTCGGAGATCTCGTCGTCTTCGGGGAGAACGTCGTCGGTCATGTCGCTCTTTTCGGCCTCTTCGAGGTTGAGTTTGCGGATATAGCGTTTATGCCTGTTGTCGTAAGCCTGCGCGTGTTTTGCAGGGCGCTTTGCCTTGATGTTGGCAAGGAGCTTACGGATGAGCAGGAGCAGCAGCGTCAGGATGAGCACGGCTGCGAGGATGATGGAAACGGAGAGCAGCCATACGTTGTAGGACGGCGTTGTGTCCGTCGTGCTGTCGTCTGTCGAATCGTCCGTCGAATCGTCGGACGATGCCACTGTGATCTCGCTTGCGCCGTAGTTCACATAGGTATCGTAATATTGCGTCTGGTCAGTGCCGCGCAGGTAACTCGTTTTGAGGTAAGCCACGGTATCCGAATAGCTGCTTGCGTCGTAACTCTCGTAAGGACTTGCCGTGCTGTCCGAATGATCCGCGTCATAGGAGGCGTAATCGTCATCGTCGTAGAGCGAGTAGAGGAAGTAGATCAGCTCCGTCGAACCGTGCGTCTGAACGTTGTCATCGTTCACGATCGCTCCGTACGTTCCGTTCACGAAATCGGCGGGATTTGCGCGGTATACATCGATCAATTCTTCCGCCGTGAGGACGGTGTCGGCATCGGCGGGTTTGTTCGCGTTGTACGAAACGATCAGCTCGTCGATCCTCGCATTGACGAGGTTGTTAAAGGTGTCGGCATCGAGCGTTCCGTAGTTGACCATCTCGAATGCAACGAAGCTGTTGGCTTCTTCCGTGCCGACGGTAGCGTCGTCGCGGTCGCCCGACCAAACTTCCAAACGGTAGCTCTTGCTCTCGTCGCCCGTGGCGATGAAGAACCGCACATAGATCCAATCGGAAACGTAATTCGTTTCGTTCGTAACCGTCTGCTTGAGCGCCTTGTCATACTCGGAAGATTGCAGATCCTGCAAGATCGCGCCGCTCAATTCCTCGGCGGTATACCCTTCGCTGAAATCGGAAACCTTGACGGAAAGTTCATCCGTATCGGCATCTTTATATCTGTAATAGACGGTTCCTTTTTCGCTTTCGACGTCGGAAACATAGTAAACGATATTGCCGCTCGAATCGACGAGGTTGCCGTCGTCGTCCTCCTCGTAGTTGGCGAGGTTCGCGTAATAGAGGTCGCCCGTCGCGTTGCGTTCCTTGCTCCACAGTCCGTTATCCTGCAGATAGAACAGGGTGTCGTTCTTCGAAGAGAAGTTGTCGTCGTCCTCGTCGCGCGTTACCACGTTGCCCTTGCTGTCATAGCGGTAGGAAATTCCCGCATTGTAGAGGAGGGGATCGGTATAGCGCTGAGGCACATAATCGGGATCGTTGAGATCCTCGTCCGTCGTTTCGGGTGCGGTCGTGTCGATGAGGTAAATATTCGCGGTCGCGCCCGGGCTGAGCTTGACGCGCAGGGTGATCGCCGTATAGGAAGACGAGGAGATCGTGGATGCGCTCTTGGCGATATATCCGTAGGCCTGCTGTACCGTATTCACGATGAGCAGGGGCTGCGTGCAATCTTCGCCGAACACATCGTTCCACCAATTATCCGCAGAGATCGCGGAAGAGTACCACGAAGAAGTCGTCAAAATCTGGTACCAGCGGTCGTTGTTTGCCTTATACGTATCGGCATACTCTTTGTTGATCAGGCCGGAGTTTTTGTTCTGGTTGAGCTGCCCGATGTCGCTGCCGCCGACGTAGTTGGAACCGCCGCTCACGCCGTCATAGTTGGCGGGCAACCCGATCCCTTCCTTGATGGCCTCGCTGCCGCTGCTGAGGTCGGAAACATCGTCAAACTGCGAGTCTGCGGGGTTGCTGTTGTCCGAAAGAGCTACTTCCACGGCGTACGTTCCCGTCGTTTTGACGTTGAACTGTTCCTCCTCCATTACCGAGGTCTGGAACCCTGCGAACGCCGCATAACCGGGCGTGAACGACGCCTTGGTCGCGGAGGCGAATCCGCTCGTAAGACCGTAATTGAATTCGATGGAGAACGTCTGCTGATCGTCCGTCGTATTGGATACGAAGAAGAAGCATTGCTGCCAGCCGTCGAAGATATCTTCGCGCACGTTGGCGGAAGTGATGCCTTCATCGCCGTATTTGCCTTCATCTTGGTTGATATCGTCGGTGAGGTCGATCGTTTCGAGGGTAGTGGTGTCTACCGCGCCGATCGACGTCTTTGTCTCCGTTCCGGTGCCAAGTTGCACGAGGGAAACGGTCGCGCCCGTGCCGCCGTGCAGGTTCGAAGTCTTTACCCAGAAACTGATGAGCAGGTACGAATCTTTTTGCAGCGTGAAAGTATCGCTCGTTGCCTCTGCGGTGTAGGGCGCGCCCGCGCTGCTGTACAGCAGGAGCACGTCGCCGCCCGCTTTATAGAAAGGCAGGTTTTCGACGTTCTCAAATCCTTCGGTAATAACGCCGGGGTAGGAGGATACGATATCCGCATAGGTCATCCAGCCGGAATATTTTTTGTCTTCCGTTTTGCTGCTAATGAGCGCCTGCCGGTCGTTCGCGGAAAGCCCCACGGTGCCGTTTTCGATGGTGCAGTCGCGGTCGTCCGTCGTCGGGCGCACGCCGTTAAACGCTTCCGCATAGTCCGAACCGCCCGTCGTAGAGGAGGTGAGTTCGAGGTCGCCCGTCTTTATGTCGTTGAGGTTCAGAACAAAAGTTTTATCCGCAACCTTCGTCGCATCTATCTTTTCGTAGGTGTTTCCGAACGCGAGGTTCAAAGTCACGTTCTGGTTTGCGGGGAGGTTCAGGGCGGAAATCTCGCTGTCGAACCCCGCCGCCGTCTTTACTTCATATTGCAGGTCGTCGAAGAACGCGTAGCCCTGCACGTAATCGAGTACGCTCGCCGAACCGTTCACGTTCCCTTCGCCCTGGCGGCCGAGGCCGAGTTCGACGGTGAACGTGGTCGCCGCATAATCGGAGGCTTTTACATAAAAGGTGTATTGCTCCCAGCCGTTCGTGGCCGTGTTGTCCGATTTGGAAGTATCGATGTTGCGCACGACGTAAGCGTCCTGCGTTGCTCCTCCCACCGTGTTGGAAACGGCGATATAGGCGCCGCGGTCGCCGTCTACGACGGTGCCTTCCGCATAGGTGAGCTGCGCGGTCTTGACCCAGACGGAGAACTTGACCGTCGTGCCCGCCGCCACCGTAATAGAGGAAGAGGTATAGCGCTGCGCCGTGCCCCTGTCATTGGAACGGTAATTGTGCAGCATCAGAACGTGCGTGCCGTTCTCCTCGTCGAGGGCCGCCTGGTCAGCAGAGCCCGTCCAGTGTGTGCCGGGGTTGAGCTCGTGCGCTGCCTGGTTGATCTCGCCTTGGAGGGCCTCGATGTCGTCCGCGTCGGTCAGGTCGTAGTCGTCGTTGTCCGCGTACTTGGTCTTTATAACGTCCCAGCCGGGGATGTCGTAATGGTTGTCGATGTCCGTATAATATTCCGCGTCTTCGAGTTCGGGGCTGTCGGGATCGTTCTCCTCCAGGTCGTTGTAATACAGATAGGTCTGATACGCATTGTAGAACCCGTCGTTTTCGTCCCCCCAATCGAAGGCCGTATCCACGATTCCCGATTTCGGCACGGAGGAGCTTGAGCTCGTGCCGCTGCTGTTGGAAACGGTGCCGTTCGTCCAGCTTTCGGCATTGCCGATGAGGTACGAGCCGTCGCTGTCGTCGAAATATTCGAAATTCGCGTTCGCAAAGGCCTGCGTGTCCGTCCTCGTTTCCGAAGTTTCGTCGTCGTCGCTGTCCGTGTTGGCGCAGGCGGCAAAGATAAACACACAGAAAGAGAGCACCATCAGGAAAGCAAGCAGCAGCGTTGCGATTCGCATTTTTCTTGTTTGTTTGTTGTGAGCCATAAAAACACCTTTTTCGTTATAGTTATGTAATTGAAAATCGTACTATCTTATTTTAATATAAACGGCGATTAAAAGCAAGCAATAACAGTAAAAAAAAGGTGAAAATCTCATTAATTTTTGAACTTCGGCGCAAACTGTATAGAAAAAGCAAATAATTTTTCGGAGGAATTGAGCTGTGAAGAGCTTAAAAAACAAACTTTCACTCGGCGCGGCGGGCTGCGCGGCGGGCGCGGTGAACGGCATATTCGGCGGGGGCGGCGGCATGATCGTCGTGCCGCTCTTGACGGCAGCAGGGGGAAAACCTCCTCTTATCGCGCACGCGACGGCCATCCTCGTCATCCTGCCCGTCAGTTTGGCGAGCGCGGTCGTCTATCTCGCCAATGGCTGGTTCGATGCGGAGCTGTTCATCTCCGTCAGCATCGGCGTCGCGGCGGGCGGGGCTGCGGGGGCGAAACTTCTCGGCGCCATCACGCCCGCCGCCGCAACGATCGCCTTTGCCGCCGTCATGTTCGCGGCGGGCGTGCGCATGATGCTGTAAAAAGGGGGGATGCGATAATGCGGTTTTTGATGTATTTGATCGCGGGGCTCGCGGGCGGCATCCTCGGCGGCATGGGCATGGGCGGAGGCACGGTGCTCATCCCCATCCTCACCGTGTTTTGCGGCGTTCCCCAGCACTTGGCGCAGTCCGTAAACCTCCTGTCCTTTCTCCCGATGGCGGCGGTCTCCCTGCGCATCCACGCGAAGAACGGCTTGCTCGATACGAAAAACATCGCGTGGATGGCTCTGCCCGCCACGGCGCTCTCCGTTTTGGGCGGGATATTCGTGCAGGGCGTTTCGGCGGGCGCGCTCCGCGTGGGGTTCGGGGCGTTTCTGTGCCTGCTTTCCTTTTATCAGTTTTATACGGGCATCAAGGCGGCCGCCGCGGCGAAACGGCAAAAGGCGCAGGGCGGCTTTCCGCGCGCCTGAAAAGGACAATTTTCGGGAACTGCGGTTGCAATTTTTGTCGCAGTTTGTCGCATTTTCTTTACAGGAAAACCAAAATATGGTAAAATACAAAGGATGTTGCGGCGCGCGTTCGCCGCACAGCTGCGCATAAAACGTATCGGAGGCAGATTTTGGCATTATTCAGCAACGGAGTACATCCGAAGGGGCATAAGGAGCGCACCGCGCGGGAGAGTATCCGCGCCTGCCCCGCCCCGCAGGCGGCGTATGTGCCGCTTTCGCAGCATATCGGCGCGCCGGCGGAACCCGTCGTCGCGGCGGGGGAGCGCGTCCTGCGCGGGCAGCTGCTTGCGCGTAAGGCGGAAGGGCTCTCCGCCAACGTCTATTCGCCCGTCGCGGGGATCGTGAAGGGCGTGGTCGGGCATATCGCAAATTCGGGCAAAAAGGTTTCCCATATCCTCGTCGAGAGCGACGGCACGGACGAGAGCTGCGAACTTGCGCCCCTCGCGCAGATCACGGCGGAGAGCGTTCTCGCGCGCATCGAGGAGGCAGGCATCGTCGGCATGGGCGGCGCGGGCTTTCCCACGGCGGCGAAACTGAACGTCGGCGGCAGGGCGGATACCCTCGTGGTCAACGGCGCGGAATGCGAGCCGTACATCACCTGCGACGAGCGCATCATGCTCGAATATACCGCGGAACTGCTTGAAGGCGTCCGCTATTGCATGCTCGCGTGCGGCGCAAAACGCGCGGTCATCGGCATCGAAAAGAACAAGCCGGAGGCGATCGCCCGCCTTTTGGCGCAGTGCGGCGGGGATATAACCGTCAAGGCGCTGCGTACGCGCTACCCGCAGGGCGCGGAAAAACAGCTCATCTACGGTTGCACGGGCAGAACGGTGCCGGAGGGGAAACTCCCCGTCGACGCGGGCGCCGTGGTCGTCAACGTGCATACCGCGCTCTCCGTTTACCGCGCGGCGGCGCTGAACCTCCCGTGCTATGAACGGGTGATGACGGTCGGCGGCAGAGCCGCCGAACACCCCGGCAATTTTTGGGTGCGCAACGGCACGCCCTTCCGCGAGCTCGCGCAATTTTGCGGTGCAGACGAAAACTGTGCGCGCATCGTCAGCGGCGGCCCGATGATGGGCGAACCCGTCTTTTCCCTAAAAGTCTGCGCGACGAAAACCTCCTCTTGCCTGCTGTTTTTGGACGAGAGCGAGTGCGAAAACAAGCGCGCCTCCGTGTGTATCGGCTGCGGCCGGTGCGTGCAGGCGTGCCCGATGGGGCTTTCTCCCACCTTCATCGAGGAGGCGCTTTTCAATAAGGATTACGCGGAGGCGAAACGCTACGGCGCGCTCGCGTGCATCAGCTGCGGGTGCTGTTCGTACGTCTGCCCCGCCAAGCGCTTTCTCGCGCAGAGCGTCAAGCTCGCAAAAAAAATCATCAGGGAGAGGAAAGTGTAAATGGCTGAAATTTCCAATTACAAAGTGGCGGCCTCTCCGCACAGTTTGGATCCGTCGAATACCCGCAGGATCATGCTCGACGTGCTCATCGCGCTGCTGCCCTGCCTCGTCTGCGGGGTGGTGTTCTTCGGGCTGTATTCTCTCCTGCTCGTCGTCATCTGCGTGCTCGCCTGCTTTTTGAGCGAGCAGATCTATAACCTTATCCGCAAAAAGCCGTTCACTTTCGACCTGTCCGCATTCGTTACGGGCCTGATCTTGGGCTTGAACCTGCCGCCGCGCGCGCCGTGGTACATTCCCGTCATCGGCGGCGTGTTCGCGATCATCGTCGTCAAAATGCTCTTCGGCGGGCTGGGCAAAAACTTTGCCAACCCCGCGGCGACCGCCCGCGTGTTCCTGCTCCTCGCGTACAGCACGATCATGACGCAGTATATCGCGCCCGACGTCGCCGGGAATATCCTTTCCGCCGACCTCGTAACGGCGCCCACCTATCTGGGCGGCGGAACGGCGGCGCTCGCGGAGGAGTTTTGGGGCGTGCAGGGGTATTGGGGCTACGTTTTGCAGCTCCTGTTCGGCTTTGTCGGCGGCAGCATCGGCGAAACGTGCAAGCTCGCCGTGCTCGCGGGCGGGGCATACCTCATCGCCCGCCGCGTCGTCGATTGGCGCATCCCGCTCGTGTATCTGCTCACGGCGGCGGTCATGGTGCTCGCCTGCTATGGCAGCGCCTCCGAAATTTTATTGCAGCTCCTGTCGGGCGGCATGCTGTTCGGCGCCGTGTTCATGGCGACCGATTACGCCACCTCCCCGAAATGGAAATACAACCGCATCATCTATGCGGTCGGGCTGGGCGTGCTCACGGTCATCATCCGCCGTTTCGGCACCTATCCCGAAGGCACGTCGCTGGCGATCCTGATCATGAACCTGTTCGTGCCCATCATGGACAAATACCTCCTGCCCGTGCGCTTCGGTCAGACGACGAAGGCGGGCAAACCGTACCCGCAGGTCGTCAAATGGGGCACGCGCGGCCTGTGCGCGGCGCTCGCGCTTTCGCTCGCCGTCGCTGCGCCCCTGACGCTCGCGGCGGAACGCAGGCGGCCGGTCGAAACGGAACTTCCCGCGGCTTACCGCTATGTGCAGAGCATGGCGGCGACTTCGGAAGGAGAGTATACATTCAATGTAAAGGGCTCCGCAATGATCGGGGACTACGAGCAGAAGCTCGAATACGAGGTCACGATCTCGTCCTCCGAGCGGGTCGAAGCGGTCGAGCCGATCCAACAGAGCACGATGGGGTACACCGCGGAGCTGAATTTGTTCCTTGGCAAAACGTACGAGGAAATTCGCAGTATAACCGATTTGTCGGGAACGGACGCGGAAACGTCGGCGACCTATACGAACACCGCGCTGAAATCGATGATTGAGGAATGCTTTGTCGCGAAGGACGCGCATGCGCATGCGATTGCCCTGCCCGCAACTTTCCGCTATATCAAGGCGGCGGCGGATTCTTCCCTCGGGGAAGGACGGGCGTATTTAGTCGCGGGTATCGCTGATTTGACGGAGTATAACTATCAGCAGTCTCTGCTCTATTATGTATTTGTAAAGGACGGCAAAATTACCGAAATACTTCCGCTTGTACAGAGTACGATGGGTTTCACTGCGGAGCTTTCCCTCTTCGTCGGCAAATCGTACGCCGAAATCGCGGCATTGACCGATTTGGGTACCGATGCGGAAACGTCGGCGACCTTCACGAATACCGCGCTGAAAAATATGGCCCTCGAATGTTTGCTCGCCGACGACGTGATCGGCGGGGCGGCAGAGAGCGGCGCGTCGGTAAAGGCGCAGGCGGAGTCTTCGTTGTTCGGGGGAGTGTCTTTCCTCGCGGAAGGCGTGGCAGATCTGCAGGAATACAATTATAAGCAACCGCTGCTGTACTATGTAAATATCGATGGCGATAAAGTCGCGCAGGTTATCCCTCTCGTGCAGAGCACTATGGGGTATGAGGCGGAAATCTCCCTCTTTGCCGGGAAAACCTGCGAGGAAATCCGCGGCATTACCGATTTGGAGGGGGCGGATGCGGACACGTCCGCAACGCGAACGAACACGGCGCTGAAAGAAATGCTCCTCGAGTGTTTTGAAGCCCTTGCGGAGGTGAACAATGGATAGAGCGAAAGTGATGCCCATGCTGAAAGGGGTGCTGGTGCTTGCGGTTATCGCCCTGTGCAGCGGCCTGTTGCTCGGCGCGTTCAACATCCTCACCTATGTCGACCCGCTGCAAGCCACCTATGAACAATTCGCCGCGGACACGGGCGCAACGTTCAGCGAAATGAAGGACGAGGAGGGGCAGACCTTCGGCAGCGGTTCGGTCGTATACTATGCCGTTTCCGACGACGGGCAGTACCATGCCTTCCTCGCCTCGGGCGGCGGAGGGTACGGCGGCAACGTGCAGATGTATGTGTATATCAAGGATTCCGCCATCGAAAAAATCGTCATCGGCGAAAACAGCGAAACCTTTTTGGATCGGCTGGACGAGGCAAATTTTTACGATAACTTTATCGGACAGAATGTCGCCGAACTTGATGTTATGAGCGTCGACGCGGTGTCGGGTGCGACGCGCAGTTCGACCGCCGTCAAAAACGGCGTGAATGCCGTCGTGCAGTACTACAATACGAACGTAGCCGCGGGAGGGGAGAACAATGGATAAACGAAAGATCAAAGAGACCGTGCTCGGCGGACTCATCAAAAACAACCCCACTTTCGTGCTGGTCTTGGGCACCTGCCCGACCATCGCTATGACGACGACGCTGTTTCAGGCGTTCGCCATGGGGATCGCCACGACCTTCGTGCTCATCTTCTCCAACCTGTTCGTGAGTTTGCTGCGCAATATCATTCCCGATAAAGTGCGCATCCCGTGCTATATCGTCATCATTTCCACGTTCGTCATCATCGTGCAGATGGTCATGCGCAGGTTTATGCCCGATTTATATTCGACCATGCAGGCGTTCATCGCCCTCATCGTCGTCAATTGCATCATCCTGGCGCGCGCGGAGAGTTTCGCATCCTGCAACCGTCCGCTTTACTCCATGCTCGACGGCCTGTCGATGGGGCTCGGGTTTACCGCTGCGCTGTCTCTCATCGGCATTGTGCGCGAGTTTTTGGCGGGCGGTGCGTTTGCGGGCATGGAGATCCCCGGCTTCCCCGCCATGAGCGGCGCGGGCGCGAGCGCTTTCGGCTTTATCGTGTTCGGCTGTATGATGGCGCTGTTTAACTTCGTCATCCAAAAGATCGGCGAGCGCAAAGAGAAAATGGAAAAGGCGTCGCTGCCCCTGTCCGACGGCACGGTGCATACGACTGCAGAGGAGGCGGCAAAATGACGGTATCTCTCATTTCCGTGATGTTCACGGCGGTCATCTCGCAGAACATAGTCCTGTCGCAGTATCAGGGCATCTGCCCGTTTTTGGGCGTTTCCAAAAAGATGCCGAGCGCGGCGGGCATGGGTTTTGCGGTCATCTTCGTCATGGCGATCGCCTCGGTGTTCTGCTGGCCCATTTACAATTACGTTTTGCTGCCGCTCGGCATCGAGTATTTGTATACGATGGCGTTTATCCTGGTCATCGCCAGCCTCGTGCAGTTGTTGGAAATGGTCTTGAAACGCTTTTCGCCCACGCTGTACAGTGCGCTCGGCGTGTATCTGCCGCTCATCACCACCAACTGCGCCATCCTCGGCACGGCGAACAGCACCATCGTGTTCAATGCGTATGGTTTTGCGTATACTTTCGCCGCGTCCGTCGCGACGGGCGTCGGGTTCCTGTTCGCCATCTGCCTGCTTGCGGGCGTGCGGCTGAAAACGGATAAAGCGGATATACCCAAATGTTTCAAGGGCTTTCCCATCACGCTCGTAGCCGCGGCGATCATGGCGATGGCGTTCGCGGGCTTTTCGGGCATCTTGGCGTAACGGGAGGGCAGCGTATGGAAGAATTTATTCAGGTCATGCTTGCGGGCGGCATCATGCTCGCGGTCGCGCTCGTGTTCGGCGCCATCCTCGTCGTATGTTCCCATTTTCTGGCGGTGCGCAAAGACGAGCGCATCGAACAGGTGGAAAACCTTCTCGCCAAGTCCAACTGCGGCGGCTGCGGAAAGGCGGGCTGTGCGCAGTTTGCCGAGGCGCTCGTGAAAGGCGAGGCAAAACTTTCCGATTGCCGCGCCACTCCCTCCGCGAACAAGGAAAAGATCGCGGCGCTGTTGGGCGGCGGGGAGATCGGGGAAGAAACGGTCGCCGTCGTGCACTGCAACGGCGGCAATGCCTGCTACAATAAGTACGATTATCAGGGGTACGGCAATTGCGCCTCCTGCGAACTCATCGCGGGCGGAGTGAAGGCGTGTCCCGTCGGCTGCATCGGCAAAAAGACGTGCGCCGACGTCTGCCCGCACCACGCCATTTCGGTGGAGGACGGCGGGTATGCGGTCGTCGATAAGGGAAAGTGCATCTCCTGCGGCGTGTGCATATCCGATTGCCCCAAGCACATCATCGGCCGCATCCCGAAGAATGCGAAGGTATATATCGCCTGTTCCAATCACGGCAAGGGCAAAGACGTTATGGAACTGTGCAAGCGCGGCTGCATCGGCTGCGGCATCTGCGCGAAAAACTGCCCCGCCGGCGCCATTGAGATGCAGGACGGGCTGCCGAAAATCGATTATTCCAAGTGCATCGGCTGCCTGAAATGCGTTGAAAAGTGCCCGCGCAAATGTATAAAGGAGCATTGAGTAATGCGTTGGAAACGAATAATTTTTGATTTCGACGGCACGCTGTTCGACACGGGCGACGGGATCGTGCACGGCGTCCGCCTCGCGCTGGAACGGTACGGTTTTCCCGCGGGGAGCGACAAGGAATTGCATAAATATATCGGCCCGCCGCTCATTCCCGCATTTATGCAGTTTTGCGGGATGACGGAGGAACAGGCCCGCGCGGTAAAGGAAGTTTACCGCGCCTATTATACGGAAAAGGGCGTGTTCGAATGCAAGCCGATCGAGGGGGCGGAAAAGTGCCTGCAAGCGCTGCGCGCGGCGGGATGCACGCTCGCGATCGCCACGTGCAAACCCCTTCATTTTGCGCGGCAGATTTTGGAGCGGTACGGCTTTGTAAAATATTTTTCCGCGATCTGCGGCGCGGAGTCTGACGCGCATGCCGAAAAGGCGGAAATTTTGAGCGAAGCGCTTTCCGAGATCGGTTTTCCGGACGGGGAAAGCTGCGTGATGATCGGGGACCGCAAGTACGATATCTTGGGCGCGAAGACGTGCGGCATACCGTGCATTGCGCTCGATACGGGTTTTGCCGAAGAAGGAGAATATCAAAAAGCGGGCGCGCTTTGCATCGTAAAAAATTACGAGGAACTGACAAAATTGCTGTTCTCGGAAAATTAAAAGTTTTTTGCGTCGGAACATTTCGCTGCGGTGCGGCGCGGACGGGTACTGCGGCAGGGTTGTGCATTTTGCACAACCCTTTTTATTCGTCTGCAAGCGAGCGAAAATGCTTGAAATTTGCACTTTTGTGTATAAATTTATAAAAAAAGTAAATAATTATCAAAAATCGTGTTCTAAATCGACATTTCGGGAAAATTTTGTGATTTTTTGAAAAATTTTGCACAATTTTTTGAAAAAAGTATGTACAAATACTCCGATCGATGGTATAATAGATTCGGTTTAGTTTAGATTCTGATTTTATAATAGGGATATAGAAAGAGTATCTTGGGAAATCAGCGAACGAGTTTTATTATCTTGACAGCAGAGGTGGCATTGTGGAAAAAATAGGCATCATTGATTTAGGCTCGAATTCGGCGCGGCTCGTCATCGTCGAATTGTTCGGAGAAGGCCATTTTATGGTCGTGGACGAGATCAAGGAAAGCGTCCGGCTCGGACAGGACATGGAGCGGGACGGGTTCTTAAAACCGCAGAGAGTTGCGGAGACGATACGAACGTTGAAAATGTTCAAAAAATTGGCGGACGCGAGCAAAGTGGACCGCATCATCGCGGTCGCGACGGCCGCCGTTCGCCGTGCAAAAAATCAGCGCAGTTTTCTCGATGAAATACAGGCGACCTGCGGCATCAAAGTGCGCGTGCTGGGGGAGGAGGAGGAAGCGACGCTCGTCTATCGCGGCGTCATCAATTCCATGGATATCCCCAAAGGAATTATTCTCGAAATCGGCGGCGGAAGCACGAAGATCGTCTACTACAACAGGCGGAATATGCTCAATTACGCCACGCTCCCGTTCGGCGCGGTCACGCTGACGGACCTTTTCAAAAACGACGGGCTTTCCCCCGAAGAACAGGCGGAAAAGGTGGAGGAATTCTTTACCGAACAGCTTTCGGGCATCGAATGGCTGCAAAGCGTCGATCCCGACGTGCAGATGATCGGCGTGGGCGGTTCCTTCCGCAACATTTTCAAGATCAGCAAAATGGTGCGCAAGTATCCGCTGGATACGGTGCACAACTATAACCTTCCCGTCGAGGACTTTGAAAACATTTACGACATGATCAAGGTGCTCGACCTCGACAAAAAGAAGAAGATCAAGGGCCTTTCTTCGGGGCGCGCGGATATCCTTCCGGCGGCGCTCGCGGTCGTAAAATCTTTTACGAAGTACATGCATTTCGAGCAGTTCACGATCGGCGGATCGGGCTTGCGCGAGGGGATCATGTTCAATCAGGCGATGCCCATCACGCTCGAAAAGCCGCTTTCCGATATTCTCGGATACAGCCTCAACACGCTCGTCAAATATTACGAGTGCAACGAACAGCATGTCGAGCAGGTGGTCAACCTCTCCGTACAGCTGTTCAAACAGCTGCGCGTGCTGCATAAATTTCCCCGTCAATATCTGAAGATCCTCAAAGTTGCGGCCACGCTGCACGACTGCGGCAATCGCATCAAGTTCTATAATCATCAGAAACACAGCTGCTATATGATCCTCAATTCGACGCTGTACGGCATCACGCACCGCGAAATCGTGCTCGCCGCGTTCGTTGCCGGCTGTCATAAAAAAGAGGACATCGTAGCCGCCGATTGGTTCAAATACAAGGACATCGTGCAGGAAGAAGACTTGGATGCCGTACGCAAGCTCGGCGTCATGCTCCGCATCGCGGAGAGTTTGGACAGGAGCTGTTCCGGCACCGTCAAGGGCATCAATTGCGACGTTCTCGGTGATTCCGTCATCATGAAGACGGAAGTGGAGGGCGACGCATCGTTGGAGATCCGCGACGCCATGACGGCAAACGCGGAGTTCCGTAAGTCGTTCCGCAAAAATTTGGAAATTCTGTAAGCAATAGGAAACAATAAGCCGCAAATTTGTTTTGCGGCTTTCTTCGGGTATGGGAACGGAAATCATATTGGCGAGCGCATCGCCTCGCCGCAGAGAAATTTTAGCGGAGATCGTGCCCGCCTTCCAAATTTGCCCGGCCGAATGCGGCGAGGAGGTAAACGATACCCTCTCCCCGCGCGAACTCGTCGAGCATCTCGCGCGGCAGAAAGCGGAAAACGTATTTTCCCGCTTTCCTTCGGCGGCGGTTTTAGGCGCGGATACCATCGTATATTTCGGCGGGCGCGTGCTCGGAAAACCGAACGGCGCAAAGGAGGCAAAGCGCACGCTGCGCTCCCTTTCGGGCAAAACGCATTCCGTTTTTACGGGCTATTGCATACTATGGGGCGATACCTGTGTGACAGGCGCGTGCGAAACGCTGGTGGAGTTCAACGAACTGTCCGACGCATTCATCGAAGAATATGTGGCGGGCGGTTCGCCGCTCGATAAGGCGGGCAGTTACGGCATACAGGACGATGCGCGGCTGGTAAAGGCGTATCGCGGCAGTTATACGAACATCGTCGGCCTGCCGAAAGAAGAGATCGAAAAACAATTCAGGAAAATCGGATTACTGCAATGATAAAGTTATCGATAGATTTGGGAAGTTCCGTCACAAAAATATTTAAGATCGGCAGCGGCGTCGTGCTTGCGGAGCCGAGCTGCGTGGCGGTCGCTTCGGGCACGAACAACGTCAAGGCGATCGGGGAAGAGGCAAAGCGTCTCATCGGCAAAACGGCGGAATTTACGACCATCGTTTTTCCCGTGTTTGAGGCGGATATCGTCAACGAGGGCATGGCGGCAGTCATGCTGAACTATTTTTTGAACAAAATCGGCATCACGCCGAAAACGGCAAAGCGCACGGAGGTGGTTTTCAGCGTTCCGTGCGGGGCGGGGGATGAACTGCTGAACAAATACTATCGTTTGAGCGAGGCGTGCCATATCGGCGTAGTGCATTTTGTCGAAGTGCCGTTTTTGTCCGCGCTGGGGCAGAACATGATGCTCAGCGAAACAAATCCCGTATTCATCGTCGATATCGGCGGCGGGAACATGAATATTGCGGCGTTTTCTCTCGACGGGATCATTGCCGGCATCGGGCTGAATATCGGCGGCGGCAATATCGACAGCCATATCATCGATTGCATCGCGGAAAAATTTAATTTAAAGATCGGCCTTTTGACGAGCGAAAAGCTGAAAACGACGGTCGGCAGCCTGTACACGGCGGATAACGAAACGCTCGTCGTAAACGGGCGGGATATCACGACGGGGCGCCCGCGCTCGGTCGCCGTTTCCTCGCCGGATATCTACGAATGCGTCAAGGTATTTGCGGATAAGGTCGTGGAATACACGGGCATGGTGCTGGCAAAATTACCGGCCGAAGCGTCGGCGTCCGTATGGCACGGGGGGATATTCCTTTCGGGCGGCGGTGCGCGCCTCATCGGTTTGGACGACTATATGTCCCGCGCTTTGCAAATGGACGTGACCCTTGCCGACGAACCGCAGATGGCGGTCGTGCTCGGCGGTGGCAGAACGATCGGCAATACCGACATTTTGGAGACCATCCGCATCGATTATTGATTGTATTGCAATGGGCGGGAACGGCAAGCGCAATTGCCGTTTAAAATTACGATCGAATCGGCGTCAAGCCGTTCCGATAGAAAATATTTTTTGAGTGAGGGAGCCAGAAAATGAAAAGTTGTTCGAGCTGCGGTGCAGAATTGGACGACGACGCGCTGTTTTGCACAAAGTGCGGAACACCTGTGTCGGAAACGGTGACAGAGGCCGAGGAGCCCGCGCAAAACGCGGCGGCCGAAGCGGCCGCGGAGGTCTCCGCCGAAACGGGCGGCGGCCGTGCTGCGGCGACGGCAGTATCCGGGCGGAATGTTTCCGCACCGGCAAAAGGGGGAAAATTGGCGGCGGTGCGCGCCTATACCGAAAACTTTTTGCTTCGCATTGTGGCGATCATCGTCTGCGCGGGCGTGTTTATCGGCGGATTTTTCATCAATATTTCCTATATGCCGATGGAGCAGGTCCAATCGAAGATCACCATCGATTCCGCGGGCGACGCCAGCATGGAAGGAATGCTCATGACCAGCTCGTTCGAGCAAAACGTGTTCAATGTGATCGGCGCATTGACGGTATCGTTTGACCTTACCGAAAACCAAGAAAAATCCGAGCGCATCACCGAAGCGATGACGGCGCGCGTGACCGAGGTCATGCTCCGCTATGAGGAGCGTATCACCGAGCTTGCGGCGCAGGTGTCGCAGGGCAACGAGCGCGCCGTGACCGAGCTTATTTCGCTCTATCGGAAAGCGGTTCGAGATATTACTTCTTCCATGGCGGATATCAATCTGATCGAGATGGACCGCCTGGATGCGGAGATAGCTTATGCGCAGAGCGAGGATTCGCAGACCGCGCTCAAAGGTGCGGATGATGCTTTGATGCGCACGGCGATCATGTCCGGGTATATGGCCGGCGTGATATATCTGCAAGTCGTTGCCTTGATTTATCTGATCTTGACGGTGGCCGGCTTGTTTAAGAAAAAGAATGTATCTTTGGGCAAATTTTTCTTCTTATATATGCTCGGAATGTTCTTCCTGTTCGGCATCGGGCAGTTGACGGCAACTTCGCTTGGCGGGGCCGGAATGTTCTGTTTCGTGTTTGCCGTCGTGCTGTGCGCGATCTGGCTGGCGGGAAAGCTGTTCTGCGGGTTCCGTGTTTCGCCGCAGGGGATATTGTCTTTGACCGTACATACCGTTGCCGCCGTTCTTTCCTTTGCGGCAGTCTGCCTGCTGTTCGGAAATATCTTTGAGTTCGGCGGCATCGCGGATAAGATCGGTGCGGTATTCGGCCTCCACGTGTACGAAAGCGGAGCGCAATTGCAAAACGGAATGGAAATGACGATGGTCAATTTCTTTGCGGTGGCGGTGATTTATCTCGCCGTCTACATATTGGCGATCATCGTATTCTTCCGCTCTGCGGCGCGCCTTTCAAAGATGGAAGAGGTGAATGCGGCGGATAAAGTTTTGGCGGCCGTTGCGGCGGGTGTGTCCTTGGTCGGGTATTTGGCCCTGTATAGCTGCTGCCAAACGGATGCGATCGAGCTGCTGTTTGCCCCGTCGGTATTCTACGGGATCTTCGTTTTGTTTGCCGTCGTATTTATTCTCTTTATGGTGAGCGGCGTTGCCAAAAGATCCTTTCAGGGTAAAGACGCCGCAAACGGCGGAAAAGTTTCCGCGGCGCGGTAAGTGCGGGCGCGGTTCGCTGCGGAAAAACGTTTGGTGAAAGTTGGCCGCGGTGCGCGTTTTTCGCCGTGCGGCCGAAGTGCCGCGCTCTCCGCTTCAAACTTCGCAATAGAATAAAAGAGAGGCACGGAAAGCCGAACGGCTTTCCGTGCCTGATTTTTTATTCGCAAAGGCTTTGCGCGAAAGCGGTGCGGTTAAAACGAAACGATTTTGCGGCGGGGTAGGATTTGCTTTAAAAACAACGGCAGCGGGGCATTTGCCCCGCTGCCGCACCGTGTGATCTGTAATCCGATTAATTTGTTTCGCTGCCTTCCGAATCGTTTTCGCGGATCTCCACGCGGCGTATTTTGCCGCTGATGGTCTTGGGCAGTTCTTCCACAAATTCGATGACGCGCGGGTACTTATAGGGCGCGGTCGTCTTTTTAACATGGTTTTGCAATTCTTTTACGAGCGCGTCGCTCGCGGCGAATCCCTTTGCGAGCACGATGGTCGCCTTTACGAGCTGGCCGCGCACGCCCTCGGTATCGGGTACGCCCGTGATTGCGCATTCGAGCACGGCGGGGTGTTCCATCAGCGCGCTCTCCACCTCGAACGGCCCGATGCGGTAGCCCGAACTTTTGATGATATCGTCCTTTCTTCCCACGAACCAATAGTAGCCGTCGCTGTCGCGGTAGGCGAGGTCGCCGAGGTGGTAATATCCGTCGTGCATCACCGTGGCGGTCAGCGCGTCGTCGTTGTAATACCCGTCGAACAATCCCTGCTGCGGCTCGCGCAGGCGAATGCAGATCTCTCCCGTTTCTCCCTCTTCTACGGGCCTGTCTTCATCGTTCAAAAGCTGAACATAGTACAGAGGGGAGGGCCTGCCCATCGAACCGGGGCGGATATCGACGTAATCGGAGAATGTTCCGCACACGACGGTCGTCTCCGTCTGGCCGAATCCTTCATAGATCTTATGCCCCGTTTTGAGCATGATCTGTCTATAAATTTCGGGGTTGAGCGCCTCGCCCGCCGTCATCATATACTTGACGCTCGAAAGGTCGTATTTGCTCAGATCCGTCTTGATCATAAAGCGGTACACGGTCGGCGGCGCGCAGAAAGTGGTGATCTTATATTTTTCTATGTGTTCGAGCAGGTCGCTCGGCTCGAATTTCCCGTGGAAGTCATATACGAAGATGGCGGAACCGCACAGCCACTGCCCGAACAGCTTGCCCCAGCTCGCCTTTGCCCAACCCGTTTCGGCGAGGGTGAAATGCAGCCCGTCGTCCATGCAGTTGAGCCAATATTTGGCGGTAATGATATGGCCGAGGGTATAGCGCTGGCTCAAGCAAACCATTTTGGGCATGCCCGTCGTGCCGGATGTGAAGTAGATGAGCAGGATATCCCGTTCGCTCCGCTGTGCCTTATAGGGGATTTCGAGCATTTCGCCGCTCTTTTCCGTCTCCTCGGTAAAATCGAGGAACCCTTCCCGTTTGCCGACGGTGATGAGCGTCTGCACGCAGGCGACCTTTTTCGCCGCCTTGCGGATATTTTCGCACAGTTCGTCTTCGTTGACGGCAATGACCGCTTTCACGCCCGCTTTTTCCATGCGGTACACGATATCCTTTTCCATCAGCATGTGCGTCGCGGGGATGCCGATCGCGCCGAGCTTGGAGAGCGCCATCAGCGTGATCCAATATTCATAGCGCCGCTGCAAGATCACGAGCACGCGGTCGCCTTTTCCGATCCCGATGCGCAAAAAAAAGTTGGCGCATTTGTCGGAGAGGCGCTTTATATCGGCAAAAGAAAATATCCTTTCGCCGCCCATATCGTCGCACCAGACGAGCGCGCGTTTGGCAGGTTCCAGCCGTGCGTACTCGTCCACGACGTCGTAAGCGTAGTTGAAATCGGCGGGAACGTTCAGCCGAAAATTGTTATAGAAATCATCATAATCCCGAAATTTGGTTGCATTGGTAAAGCGGCTCAGTAAATTCATCGCTCTTCGTATTGCCTCCGTGCTGCAGGTACCCCCTGCGCAAAATTCTCACCTGAATATTATAACATATTTTTTACCGATAATAAAGTATATTTCGGAAAATATCTCTGAATTTGCATTAATATTTGCAAATTTGGTAAGATAATGGTATAATATCTGCAAAAGAAACAGTCGGAACGGCGCGGCGTCTTCGCGCGGGAGGTAGGTATGCTCGACAAACTCACCGCATCCGTACTCGGCATCGTCAATGCGGAATCGGGCGGCGCATACAAGGTAATGGAAACGGACGATTTTATCGCCGCGCTTCCGGCGGAAGGCAAAACGGACGCGGCGGGCGTTGCAAACGCCCTGCAATACCTTTCCGAGCGCGGGTATATCGATATCCGCTATTCAGACAGGGGCACCTATTGCGTCTGCTCCCTCCCGAAAGGAAGAACGTACGAGGAGGGCGCCGAAGTCGGCAAGCGCAAACAGGCGGGCGCGGGGCGGTCGCGCTTGCGCTTTTTGCCCGCTTTTTTGGGCGGGTTTATCGGCGCGTTTGCGGGGGGCTTTTTGGCGTGGCTCGTCTGTTTTTATTTTTTGATTTGAATCGGTATAAAGTATGTTGAACAGACAGGAAAACGAAGTGATGCGGGCCGTCTATGAAATGTGCGACGGCAAGGACAGCTGCCTTGTGAGCCCGCTCGAAATAATGAGTATTTTGCCCGACCGCAAATATACCCCCGAACGGGTGGAAAAGATACTCCGCTCCCTCGAACTGGACGATTATTTCGACCTCATAGAGTCTGACCGGAAAGGGGAAAAGATGTACGTCATCACCCTGCACGCGAACGGATTTGCGTACAAGCGCAACAGCCAGCAGATGAAACGCAGCATCGCCTTCAAAATTGCGCTGTCGGTCGCGGGTGCGGTCATCACGTTCGTCGTCGGGCGGATTTTGGTCGGGATATTTTCGTAAACTCTGAAAATGCAGTGCCAAGCGCTGCATTTTTTTGCGGCGCGGCGGCAAAATTTTCCCCATGCAAAACCGTTGACTTATGCGCGCATTTTTACTATAATATTCTAAACATTTGTTCGCAAATATTGCAAGAGGGTTATATGGATAAATTTGAACTCGTATCGCCGTATCAGCCGACGGGCGATCAGCCGCAGGCGATCGAAAAACTGACCGAAGGGGTGGAGGACGGGATCCGCACGCAGGTGCTCGTAGGCGTAACGGGCAGCGGTAAAACGTTCACGATGGCGAACGTCATCAAAAACGTCAACCGTCCGACCCTCGTCATCGCGCACAACAAAACGCTCGCCGCCCAGCTTTGCAACGAGTTCCGCGAATTTTTTCCGCACAACCGCGTGGAATACTTCGTGTCTTACTATGACTATTACCAGCCGGAAAGCTATATCCCCAGCACGGATACCTACATCGAAAAGGATATGTCGATGAACGACGAGATCGATAAGCTCCGCAACTCGGCGACGGCCTCGCTGGGCGAGCGCAGCGACGTGCTCGTCGTTGCCTCGGTTTCCTGCATCTATGGCTTGGGTGCGCCGGAGGAGTACTTCGACCTCGCCATCTCCATCCGCCCAGGCGATACGCTCTCGCGCGACGACCTTATCCGTCGCCTCATCGAACTGCAATACGAGCGCAAAGACATCGATTTCACCCGTTCCTCCTTCCGCGTGCGCGGCGACATCGTGGAGATTTTTCCCGCGGGCAACTCGGAGATCGCCATCCGCGTCGAATTCTTCGGCGACGAGGTGGACAGGCTGTGCGAGGAGGAGGTCGTTACGGGCAAGATCACTGCGGAACTGAAACACGCCTGTATCTTTCCCGCCAGCCACTACGCGGTGGGCAGCCAGAAGATGCAGGCGGCGCTCGCCGCCATCGAGCGGGACCTCGAAGATGAAGTAAAGGCGTTCCGCGACGACGGGAAATTGCTCGAGGCGCAGCGGCTCGAACAGCGCACCCGCTACGACATCGAGATGATGCGCGAGGTCGGCTATTGCAGCGGCGTGGAAAATTACAGCCGCTATTTCGACGGCAGGAGCCCCGGCGAGCCGTCGTTCACCCTCCTCGACTATTTCCCGAAAAATTTTCTCGTATTCATCGACGAGAGCCACATGACCATTCCGCAGATCCGCGCCATGTATCACGGCGACCTGTCGCGCAAGACCAATCTCGTCAACTACGGGTTCCGCATGCGCAGCGCCTACGACAACCGCCCGCTCACCTTCGAGGAATTCGACGCGCGCGTGCCGCAGATGATCTGCGTTTCCGCCACGCCCGCCGAATACGAACTCAAAGAGGCGGGGCAGGTGGTCGAGCAGATCATCCGTCCGACGGGTCTGCTTGACCCCGAAATCGAAGTGCGGCCGGTAAAAGGGCAGATCGACGATCTGCTCGGCGAGATCAAAAAGGTCACCGAGAGCGGCGGCAGAACGCTCATCACCACCCTCACCAAGCGCATGGCGGAAAATTTGACCGATTATCTGAAAGAAAACGGCATCAAAGTGCGCTATATGCACAGCGATATCGATACCTTGGAGCGCATCGACATCGTGAACGGCCTGCGCGGCGGCGAGTTCGATGTTCTGTGCGGCATCAACCTCCTGCGCGAGGGGTTGGATATGCCTGAAGTGAAACTCGTCGCCATTCTCGATGCGGACAAGGAGGGCTTTTTGCGCAGCGATACCTCGCTGATCCAGACCATCGGCCGCGCCGCCCGAAACGCGGAGGGGCGGGTCATCATGTATGCGGATACGGTCACGGGCAGCATGAAGCGCGCCATCGACGAAACCAATCGCCGCAGAAAGGCGCAGAAAGCGTACAACGATGAGCACGGCATCGTGCCCAAGACCATCGTCAAGGAGGTCAAGAGCACGCTGAACATCACCAAAAAGCAGCAGCGGCTGCCCGCCGATAAAATAAAGGTCGAGGACATCCCGAACGAGATCGAAAAGCTGAAAGCGCTGATGAAGGTCGCGTCCAACCAACTCGACTTTGAAAAGGCGATCGAGATACGCGACACCATCAATCTTCTGAAAAAACGCCTCCTCAAACGGTAGGGGATCGGGGAAAATGGAAAAATTCTGAAAAGCAAGGGCGATTGCATGAAAGACGAAATATTTGTAAAGGGCGCTAAGGAAAACAACTTAAAAAATATCGACGTACACATTCCCCGCAACACGCTCACCGTGTTCACGGGGCTTTCGGGCAGCGGTAAATCCACGCTCGCCTTCGATACCATCTTCGCGGAAGGGCAGCGCCGCTATGTGGAGAGCCTCTCCTCGTACGCGCGGCAGTTTTTGGGGCAGATGGAAAAGCCGGACGTCGAGTCGATCGACGGGCTTTCGCCTGCCATCTCCATCGATCAGAAGACGACCTCGCACAATCCGCGTTCGACGGTCGGCACCGTTACGGAGATCTACGACTATATGCGCCTCCTGTTCGCGCGCGTCGGCGTCCCGCACTGCCCGCAGTGCGGCCGCGAGATACGCCGCCAGACGGTGGACGAGATCGCCGACAAGGTGATGGCTATGACCGAGGGGAGCAAGATCCTCGTCAACGCGCCCGTGGTCCGCGGCAGAAAAGGGGAGTACACCAAAAACCTCGAATCTTTCCGCAAGAGCGGCTACGGCCGCGTCAAGATCGACGGTATCGTCTACGATTTGCAGGAGGATATCAAGCTCGATAAAAATATCAAGCACAACATCAGCGTCGTCGTCGACCGTCTCGTCGTCAAAGACGGCATTCAAAAGCGCTTGACGGACAGCTTGGAAAACGCCCTCCGCCTCGCGGACGGGCTGGTCGTCATCGACTGCGACGGGAAGGAGGATTTGTATTCCGTCAAGTATGCCTGCCCCGACTGCGGCATCAGCATCGAGGAGATCGAGCCGCGCCTGTTCTCTTTCAACACGCCCTACGGCGCCTGCCCCGACTGCGGCGGATTAGGGTTCAAGCAAAAGGTGGACGAGGCGCTCATCTGCCCGGACAAAAATAAGACTCTGCGCGAGGGTGCCATCGCCGTTGGCGGCTGGTTTTTGGAGAGCAAGGCGACCAACAATATGTATGTGGAGGCGGTCGCCAAGCACTACGGCATCGATCTGGATATCCCCGTCAAAGACTTGCCCAAGGAGCAGTACGACATCCTCATGTACGGCTCGGGCGGCGAAAAGATCCCGATGCGGTACGATGCCTACAATTTTCACGGCACCTATCAGGTCGCGTGGGAGGGGTTCGTCAATTCGCTTACCCGCCGCTACCAGAACACCGAAAGTGAGGGCGTCAAGCAGGAGATCGAAAAATATATCACCGAACTCCCGTGCCCGACGTGCGGCGGCAAGCGGCTGAAAAAGGAGGCGCTCTCCGTCTACGTCGGCGGCAAGAACATCGCCGAACTGTGCGATATGTCGGTCACCGACCTCTATTCCTTTTTTGAAAATTTGCAGCTCACGCCCACCGAGCATCTCATCGCGGACGTCATCTTAAAGGAGATCAAGGCGCGGCTGAACTTTCTGCGCAACGTGGGGCTTGCCTATCTGAACCTTTCGCGCAGTGCGGGCACGCTGTCGGGCGGCGAATCGCAGCGCATCCGCCTCGCCACGCAGATCGGCAGCGGGCTCACGGGCGTGTTGTATATCCTCGACGAGCCGAGCATCGGCCTGCACCAGCGCGACAACGAAAAACTTTTGAACACCCTCCTGAACCTGCGCGATCTGGGCAATACCCTCATCGTCGTCGAGCACGATGAGGACACTATGCGCGCGGCGGACTACATCGTCGACATCGGCCCCAAGGCGGGCGTTCACGGCGGCGAAGTGGTCGCCTGCGGCAGCGTGCAGGACATCATGAACGCCCCGAACTCCATCACGGGCGACTTTCTCGCGGGGCGGCGGAAGATCGAAGTTCCCGCCGTGCGGCACGAGCCGGACGGGCGTTGGTTCGAGGTCAGGGACTGCCGCCAGAACAACTTGAAGGGCATCGACGTGCAGATCCCCGTGGGGCTCATCACGGCGGTAACGGGTGTTTCGGGTTCGGGCAAGAGCTCGCTCGTCAACGAGATCATCTATCCCTTTATGGCGAACGCGCTCAACGGCGCGCATATGCTCCCCGGCAAGTGCGGCGGCTGCGAGGGACTGCAATATTTCGATAAGGTCATCGCCATCGACCAGTCGCCCATCGGCAGAACGCCGCGCAGCAATCCCGCCACCTATACGGGCGTGTTCACCATGATCCGCGAACTGTTTGCCGCCACCCCCGACGCAAAGGAGAGGGGATATAAGGCGGGGCGGTTCTCCTTCAATGTATCGGGCGGCCGCTGCGAGCACTGCTACGGCGACGGAATCATCAAAATCGAAATGCACTTCCTGCCCGACATCTTCGTCCCCTGCGAAGTGTGCAGCGGCAGGCGCTACAACCGCGAAACGCTCGAAGTCCGCTACAAGGGGAAGAACATCTCCGAGGTGTTGGAGATGACCATCGAGGAGGCGTGCGAATTTTTCCAGCCGGTGCCCAGCATTTACAATAAGTTGAAGACCATCAACGACGTCGGCCTCGGCTACATCAAGCTGGGGCAGAGCGCCACAACGCTGTCGGGCGGCGAGGCGCAGCGCGTCAAACTCGCAACGGAGCTTTCCAAGCGCTCCACCGGCAAGACCTGCTACATCCTCGACGAGCCGACCACCGGCCTGCACAGCTACGACGTGGATAAGCTCATCAAGATATTGCAGCGGCTGCGCAGTGCGGGCAACACCGTCATCGTCATCGAACACAATCTCGACGTCATCAAGGTCGCCGATTGGATCGTCGACCTCGGTCCGGAAGGGGGCGACGGCGGCGGTACCATTGTTGCGACGGGTACGCCCGAAACGATCGCGCAGTGCGGAAACAGTTATACGGGGCAGTTTTTGAAAAAGATTTTATAACGCATCAAAAGCCTATAAAAGGCAAATCGAAGTCGATCAAGACCAATTGATCAAAAGGATGGGCGGCGCACTGCTTACAGTGCGCCGCCCAAAGTTTTGCCTAAAAAGGCCGATATTGCGCGGATTATTTCAAAAAACCACTTGTTTCAATAGTATTATGTCACGCATAAATCGGCAAAACAGAGAAATTTTCAGCTTACAGAATGTTCCCAAAGGATACCGAGTAGGTTTGCGGGATCTGTTCGCAAATGGTGATGAGCACTTCAAGTTTGGAGAGGGCGTCGTCGAAGTTTTTCGTTTCGATATAACTCACCGCCTCGCCCATCCAATAGTCGATATAAGAGATATCGTTATGCGGGATAACGGAGTGCAGGTTCTTTTTTTCGTTTTCCCAAAGTTCCCGCACCGCCTCGGTATCGCCGCGGGTGGCGCTCTCGCCGCGCACTTTCATCTCCAAGGAGGCCAGCGCGTCGCCGAATTTTTCGAACTGCGCGCCGACGTAAAAAGTTTCAAACACTGCCGCGCCGATGAGCAGGGCGAGGCTGATAAAGATAGACAGCAACGTTTTCACCATGCGCTTCCCTCCGGCAGTTTGATGCGGAATGTGCAAAATTTTTCGCCCTTGCACTGCATATAAATTTTTCCCGTCCCGTCCAGCGTGAGCACAAAAACGTGCCGCACGCTTTTAACTTTTCGTTCATGCAAAATATCATCGAAAAATTTTTGCGTCGTGCCTGTCAGCGTCAAATTTTTTTCGCTGTATTTTCCGTCGTCGATGATGAGCACGGGCAGGGAAACCTTGTTCTCCTTCGGTGCGTCTTCCCTCGGCATGGCGGTGAACTGCCCGTTCGCCTCGTACAGCGCGTAGGCAACCTCGTCGAGGGAAAAGTATCCCGCCGTGCGCATGGATTCGATGAGGTCGGATAAATCGAGGTGATTTTTTTTCAGTTGCGAAACGTCCACGCCGTTTTTATTGATGACGATGGAAGGCTTTCCGCCTACGATCGCCTTGAACGGTTTCCATTTCAGGTCGATGAACAGCATAACTTGGTGCAGTAAAAATATCGTCAGGATAGAAACGATCCCGTACAGGAGGGGAATGGAAGTGTCTGCCATCGGTATGCAGGCGAGCTCGGCGATGAGCAATGTGATCACGAGCTCGAACGGCTGCATTTCCCCGATCTGCCGTTTGCCCATCAAGCGCATCACGGCGAGCAGTGCAATAAATATGACGGTTGTACGCAAAACGATCAGTCCCATACCGACAGTATATGGAGCGGGTAAAAAATTATACCCGTCTGTTTATGCCCGCCTGCGGTGCGAGCCGCCGCGTCGTGTTTCGCGCAAAAGCCGTTTGAAGGGGGCGTTCTGAAAAGGGAAAATTTGTTTGAAAAAATCCGGCGCAAATGCTTTACAAATCGGGAACGGCATGGTATACTTTAACTACATTATCATGAATAGTGTAAACGCTGTGACGCGGAACAGTATCCCGAATTGCGGGCAACAGAGAGTCGCCGGAAGGTGTGAGGCGGCCGAGGTGTTCGGGTGAACTCGCCGCCGAGCGGTTTGCTCGAAAGGAAACGAGTAGAAGCAAAACGGGAACTCGCCGTTAAAAGAGTGGAATATGCGTCGGAAAAGACAAGTATTTTGCACGAGTGCGCGCAAAGCAGATTGCGCGAAATAGAGTGGTACCGCGAAACCCGTTTTCGTCTCTATGCAGGAGACGAAAACGGGTATTTTATTTTATCGAAAAAAGGAAGGAGAGCAGACATGAAAAATTATCAAAAATATACCAAGCAGTATTTTCTGCCGCCCGTCCGCTGCATGGATTGGGCGGAAAAGGACAGCGTGGATCGCGCGCCCGTGTGGTGCAGCGTCGATCTGCGCGACGGGAATCAGGCGCTCATCGAGCCGATGACTTTGGAACAGAAAGTCGAATTTTTCAAGCTGCTTTTGAAGATAGGGTTCAAGGAGATCGAAGTGGGGTTCCCCGCGGCGAGCGATACGGAATATACTTTCCTGCGTACGCTCATCGAAAATAATTTGATCCCCGACGACGTTACGGTGCAGGTGCTCACGCAGGCGCGCGAACATATCATCCGCAAAACTTTCGAGGCGATCGAGGGGGCGAAGAACGTCATCGTGCACGTTTATAATTCCACCTCCGTTGCCCAGCGCGAGCAGGTATTCAAAAAGGATAAAGCGGCGATCCTCAAAATCGCGGTGGACGGCGCCAAACTTTTGAAACAGCTCACCGACGAGGCGGGCGCGAAGTACCGTTTCGAATACAGCCCCGAAAGTTTTACCGGCACCGAGCCCGAATATGCGTTGGAAGTCTGCAACGCCGTGCTCGACGTATGGCAGCCCACGGCCGACCGTAAAGCGGTCATCAATATCCCCGCTACGGTCGAAAACGCCATGCCGCACGTATTCGCGCAGCAGGTGGAGTATATCTCCAAAAATCTGAAATACCGCGAAAACGTGGTCCTTTCCCTGCACCCGCACAACGACCGCGGCTGCGGCGTTGCGGCGACGGAAATGGGCCTGCTCGCGGGCGCGGACAGGGTGGAGGGCACCTTGTTCGGCAACGGTGAGCGCACGGGCAATGCAGACGTCGTGTCCATAGCGATGAATATGTTCTCGCAGGGCGTCGATCCGCAGCTCGATTTTTCTTTCATGCCTGAGATCTGCCAAAAATACACCGAATACACGCAGATGGACGTATCGCCCCGCCAGCCGTATGCGGGTGCGCTCGTATTCGCGGCGTTTTCCGGTTCCCATCAGGACGCGATCGCCAAGGGGATGCAGTGGCGCAAAGAGCACAAGGAGCCGCATTGGAACGTGCCGTATCTTCCCATCGATCCGCAGGATGTGGGCAGGGAATATCAGACGGACGTTATCCGCATCAACAGCCAGTCGGGCAAGGGCGGCGTCGGGTTCATCTTGCAGGAGAACTACGGTTTGAGCCTGCCCGCCAAATTCAAGGAGGCGATGGGCTATGCGGCGAAGGGCGTATCCGACCGCACGCATAAAGAGCTGAAACCAGCCGAAGTTTACCGCGTATTCGTCGAAAACTTTATCGAAAACCGCGCCGCGTTCGACGTGCCCGAATGCCACTTCAAACAGTTGCCGGACGGCATCTCCGCCGCGGTCACGGTCATGGAAAAAGGCAAAACGACGGTCGTCAGCGCGGAGGGCAACGGCCGCCTCGACGCGGTAACGAACGCCTTGAAACTGCATTTCGGTATCGACTTCGTGCTCACGACCTACGAGCAGCACGCCATGAGCGAAAAATCCGATTCGCAGGCGCTCTCGTATGTGGGGCTGGAAAAGGACGGCGCGCACTATTGGGGTGCGGGCGTAGACGAGGACATCATTCAATCCTCCATCAACGCGCTCGTCTCCGCGCTCAACAATTATTTTGCAAAATAAGGTTTGCGCATATAAACCGTGCGCACGGCATACCGCCTTGCGCGGCGGCTGATAGATCCGTCTCTGTTTCAGGGGCGGATCTTTTTTTATGTTCCCGCTTGACGAAACAAAAAAATGACGCTATACTGAAACGGAAACAAACCGTTAAAGAGGAGGCCTTGCAATGAATTTCAACTTTTATATGCCCGTGCGCATTGTCGGCGGGGAGGATTGCGTGGTAAAAAACGCGGCGCTCTTTGCCGCTTTCGGAAAGCGCGCCCTCATCGTTACGGGCAAGAGCTCGGCAATGAACGGCTCGCTGGCAGACGTAAAAACGGCGCTCGGCTCGAACGGGCAGGAATACCGCGTTTTCGACCGCGTGCCGAACAATCCCACGGTGGAGAGCGTGCGCGAGGGCGCGGCGCTCGCCCGCTCCTTCGGCGCGGAATTCGTCGTCGCGGTCGGGGGCGGCTCTCCGATGGACGCGGCGAAAGCGATCGCCATGCTCGCGCGCCAGGATGCGGAGGATATCTTTTCCCATCCCATCGGAAAAGACGTGCTCCCGATGGTGCATATCCCCACGACGGCGGGCACGGGCAGCGAGGTCACGCCGAATTCGATTTTGACCAACGACGGAAAGGAGACGAAGCAGAGCATTTCCGCGCCGTCGCTCTTTCCGAAGATCGCCTTTTTAGATGGAAAATACATGGAAAACCTGCCGCAGGAGGTTACCGTAAACACGGCGATCGATGCGATATCGCACGCGGCGGAGGGGATGCTCTCCGTGCGTGCGGACGCGCTCACCGACGCGCTCGCGAGGGAAAGTCTCGCCTCCCTGTTAGGGGAATACGGCAGCCTGCTGCGCGGGGAATATTCGCCCGCAAGCCGGCAAAATCTCCTGTACGGCGCGGCGGTCGCGGGCATGGTCATCGCCAACACGGGCACCAGCCCCGTGCATTCGCTGGGGTATTCCCTCACCTATTATCGCGGTATCGCGCACGGCAGGGCGAACGGGCTGATCCTGCCCGCCTTTTTGGAACTGTGTTCCCGCAAGGCTCCGCAGCTCACCGCCCGCGTGTTTTCTGCGCTCGGCATGACTCCCGACGAATTTTCCGGGAAGATCGCCGCCTTGCTTGGCGAGCGCGAACGTTTTTCCGATGCGCAGCTGCGCGCCTATGCCCGCAAAACGGCGCAGAGCGGCAAGCTGAAAAATTGCGCCGTGCCCTGTACGGAGGAGGAATTGTATTCCGTGTTGCGCGCATCGGTTGGCGAGCGCTGAACATGTCGAATAATGCAACATTAACAGAGTTATTGTCGATTATATAAAAATATATTGTAAAACGGCGGGCAAAAAATTGCGCCGCGCGGCAAAGAATGGTATAATGGCACGGAGATGAAAACAGAAAAACGGAGGACTGCATAGTGGCTTTTTTGATGGGGATCGTGCCGCCGTTCGGCTGCGGCGCTCTGCTTGCGGGAACGACCCCGACGTTTATTTTATGCGTGAGCATAGTTGCCGTGGCGGCTGTCGTCGCGGTCGTGCTGTTGTTTCTTTTACTGATCCCGTACAAATTGCGTTTGGAACTCGGCGGGGGAAAGACGCTCGTAGAGAAACATGCCGGGCACGTTGCGCTCGAACTTTCTTCGCCCGCGCGGGAAGGGTATACGTTTGAGGGCTGGTACGAAGACGCTGCCTTCACGAAACCTGTTGGGAAAATTTATCGTATGCCCGCGCACGGCGCCGTGCTGTACGCGAAGTGGTCGCCCGTGCCGGCCGCGCAAGCAGATATCGCTGCGGAAGCTATACCCGCCGCGCCCGTTGCCCAAGCAAGCGGCGGGCAGGCCGGGCCTGTCGAACGGGCAGAGTTTTCCGCTGAACGGCAGGAGAGCCCGTCGTTGTCCGAGGAGGCTGAACCGGAGGACGCGGAGGACGAAAACGAGGTCGGGGAAGGGGACGAGATCGACAACGCGCTCGTCACGCTCGTTACGGGCGGCAAAGTGTTCGTACAATACCGCCGCAGTTTTCGCGCGCGTCTCATTCAGTCTGCCGACGAAACAAAGGCGATGTATAACCGCCTGCGCAGCGAGATACTTTCCTATATCGGCGTCAAGGAGCGCGTGAGTTGGAATTACGACAGTTTCAACGTCGGGCGCAGGCAGTTCGTCAAGCTCAACGCCAACACAAAGAGCATCATTATTTATTTCGCGTTGGATCCCGCGTTGCTCACCGAGTACCGCATACGCGATGTATCCGCAAAAAAACGGTATGCCGCCGTTCCCGCCCGCTTTAAGATCACGGGCGAGCGCAGTTTCCGTACCGCGCTCGAACTGTTGGAAAAAACCGCCGGCAGCTTCGGTTTGGATTTCAAGCGGGTAAGCGAGGAACTCTCCCTCCCGTATCAGCCGCGCGAGGAGCTCATTAAGGCGAAACTCATCAAAGTGTACGCCAAGCGCGAAACGGGTGAAACGGTCGCGGAGGAACAGCTGGAAGAATACATCGCAGAGGGCGCTACGGTAGAGCCGCTCTCCGCCTATACCGTGACCGACGAGGTAGCCGTCAACGACGCGCAGGAACAGATCACCGACGCGACCGCGCATCAGCTGATGGGGCTCGCGGAAACAAAGTTCGTCAAGTCGTCCGCGGGCAGGCGCGCCTGCGTCAATCTGGATACCATTTCCGCGAATTTCCGCGAGGGCGAAACGGTCGATTTGCAGGCCCTCCAAGAGCGCGGCTTGGTCGACAGGCGCGCCTCCGCCTGCAAGATCCTTGCCCGCGGCGTGCTGAACAAGGCGCTCACCGTCGAGGCGGCCGATTTTTCCCTCCCCGCCGTCAAGATGATCGTTTTGACGGGCGGCAAAGTGGTAAAACTTAAAAAAGGCTGATGCCGTAAATTTCAATGGGATTCGTGCGCCCCGCAAAATATTTTGCGGGGCGCCGCTTTTTTTCTGTTAAAACACTTGACAAAATGTTTATAGTGTATATAATGTATATATACACTTAAATTACGGAGGGAGGAATGAATGTAATCGTAAGCAACGCGAGCGACAAGCCCATCTATGAACAGATCTACACGCAGATAAAAGGCGCCATCCTGCGCGGTGAATGCAAGGAAGGGGAGGCTCTTCCCTCGATCCGCGCGCTTGCGAAGGAGCTGCGCATCAGCGTTATCACCACAAAGCGCGCGTTCGACGATTTGGAACGCGACGGGTTCATCTACTCGGTGCAGGGCAAGGGCAGTTTTGTGGCGGTAAAAAACAGCGAACTGCTGCGGGAAGAATATCTGCGCCAAACGGAACAGAAACTTGCCGAGGCGGTCGAGCTCGCGCGTTCGGGTGGGATAACGGACGAAGAACTTGCAGAGATGTTTTCTATATTGATTAAAGGAGAATAAAATGGCAGAGAATATCCGCATATGCGGTCTGCAAAAAAATTTTACGGGATTCACATTAGAAAATGTATCGTTCGATGTGCCGAAGGGTTCCGTCGTGGGGCTGATCGGCGAAAACGGTGCGGGCAAGAGTACGACCATCAAGAGCATTTTGGGTTTGGTGAATCCGAGCGGCGGGCGCGTGGAGGTGTTCGGCAAGGAAGTTTCCGCCCTGACCGCGGAGGAAAAGGGCGAGATCGGCGCGGTGCTCGGCGAAACCTGCCTGCCCGAAAACCTGAACTTAAAGGACATCGACGGGGTGATGAAACACATTTTTCCGCACTGGAACACAGATGCGTTTTTTTCCTATGCCGACCGCTTTTCCCTTCCCCGCGATAAAAAGGTGCGCGAGTTTTCGCGCGGCATGCGGCAGAAGGTGATTTTGTCGGTCGCTCTTTCGCACGGGGCGAAACTGCTCGTGCTCGACGAGCCGACGGCGGGGCTCGATCCCGTCGCACGCGACGAAATTCTCGATCTGCTCTACGATTTTATGCAAAACGAGGAGCATTCCATCCTCATCTCCTCGCATATCGTTTCCGATCTGGAAAAGCTGTGCGATTATATCGTCTTTCTCCACGGCGGGCATACCATGTTCTTCGAGGAGAAAGATCGCTTGGAGGAAAAGTACGGCATTTTCCGCGGCTCGGCGGAGGAGGTAAAATCGCTCGGCAGGGCGGCGGTCCGGTATTGCCGCGGCGAGTACGGCTGGTCGGCGCTCGTACTGCGGGAAAAAGTTCCGCCCGAAACCGCGTTGGAACGGGCGGGCATCGAGGACATCATGCTCTATTTCGTGCGGGGTGAAAAATTATGTTAGGAACGATCATCAAAGACTTAAAAAACATCTTCGGGCAATTCATCTATTATTTCGTGCTGATGGTCGTGTTTATGGCGGTCAGCGTGATCACGGAAAACATCTATTATTATACGGGCGCCATCGTCTTTTTCTGCGTGGCGGTGCCTCTGTCCGCGCTCGCCTACGACGAAAAGGACAATTGGGATAAATTCGCGCTCGCATCGGGCGTTACGCGCAATCAGCTCGCTGTCAGCCGCTACCTTTTGGGCCTTGTCATCTTTTTGCCCATGTGGGCGATCTCCTTTATCCTCGTTTTGGCGGGCGGTATGTGGGATATCGAAAATTTATCCGTTCTCCTGTCCTACGGCGGCATCGCGCTGCTCACGCTCGACGCGGTGCTTCCCGTCATCTTCAAGATCGGCGTGGAAAAGGGGAGGATCATCTATATCTTTACCATCCTCATAGTGATCGCTTTGGGTGCGCTGTTGGGCTTTCTGGTGGAAACGATCGGCGGAGCGTCCGTGCTGTACTCCTCCGTCGCCGTGCTCGCGCTCGGCGTCGTCGGTTTTTTCCTCTCCTTAAAGATCGCCTGCAATATCTATAAAAAGAAAGATTTTTGATTTGAACGGGAAAAACCCGCTCCGTTTTTGGGGCGGGTTTTTCTTTCGATTCCTTTACATTTTCGCGTCCGCATGATACAATATATTTGAGGTGTATACATGAAACTTACGCTCCTGTATTTCAGCCCCACCCATACCACGAAAAAGATCGTGAGCGCGGTGGGCAAAGTTCTGTTCGAAAAATTTCTCTGCCATACGGAGATCGTCGACCTTACGCCCGCCGCGGCGCGGGAACGGGAATATGCGTTCGGGGAGGAGGATATCGTCGTGTTCGGTGCGCCCGTGTACGGCGGAAGGGTGCCGCCGTTGCTTATGCCCGTTCTTTCCAACTTGCGGGGGAACGGCGCGCGTGCGGTCGTTTTGTCTGTGTACGGCAACCGCGACTACGATGACGCGCTCCTCGAAACGAAAGATATTTTTGAAAGGCAGGGATTTACCGTGTGCGCGGCGGGGGCGTTTATCGGCGAGCATTCATACAGCGCTAAGGTGGGCGGCGGCAGGCCCGACCGCGACGATATCGTCGCGGCGCAGTCTTTCGGCATCCTCGCGGGCGTCAAGGTAAAGGCGGCAAAACCGATCGCAAAACCCGTCCGCGGAAATCGCCCGTATAAGGAGCTCGGCCCGTTCATGACGGCGCCCAAGCCCGCGCCCGAACTCGACGCGGAAAAATGCACGCATTGCGGCAAATGTATTTCCGTCTGCCCCGTAAACAATCTTACGGCAGACTTGAAAGACGAAGGAAAGTGCATCGCCTGCGCGGCGTGCGTAAAGCTGTGTCCGCAGGGCGCGCGGGCGTTTATGGACGAACACATCGCGGCGGTGCGCGAAAAGCTGGAAAAGAATTGCACGGCGCGCCGTTCGCCCGAATTTTTTGTATAGAGAGGCTCTCATGGAAGTAACACAGGAAAAGGAAGATCTGTTCCGCGAATTTATCGGCGAAGGCAATGACGCTCTGGAAAAAATGGCGCGTTTTAACGAACTGATGATGCGCTACAATTCAGCCATCCGCGAAGTGCGCACGAAGTTTGAAGTGCTCAACGAAGAGCTTTCCCTCAAAGCGGGGCACAATCCCATTGAAAATATCATTTCGCGCGTCAAAAAGCCGATGAGCATCGTGGAAAAATTGCGGAGGCAGGGCAATCCCGTTACGCTCGAATCGATCGGCGAATATCTCAACGACGTGGCGGGCATCCGCGTCATCTGCTCCTTTATCGACGATATTTACCGCGTCGCCGATATGCTTGCCCGGCAGGACGACATCACCGTCGTGCAGGTCAAGGACTATATCAAAAACCCGAAACTCAACGGCTACCGCAGCTATCACATGATCGTCGAAGTGCCTGTTTTCTTTTCGGACGGGAAGATGCCGATGCGCGTGGAGATACAGATCCGCACCGTGGCGATGGATTTTTGGGCAAGTTTGGAACATCAGATGAAATACAAAAAGGGCAATGCCGATTCGCCGCTCATCGCGGCGGAACTCAAAAGTTGCGCCGAAACCATCGCGGCGACCGATGCGCGTATGCTCGGCATCCGCAAGCGCATCGAAAGTTTGGAAAAATGATCGGAAAAGGATCGGCGCGGTTTGATTTTCGGGCGGACACTTGCAATTCCTTTCGCCGTGTAGTATAATAAAAGTGTAAAAGTCGGCAGTGAGGTGTTTATAGATGAACGGCAAAGATTTATCGGGCATTTCGCAGAAAGAGTTTGAAAAACAGCAGCACATTCTCGATGTGGAAAAGTGGCTTGCGAGCGAGCGAAAGGGGCGCGACCTCTGCGGCACGATGACGTGGTGCGCCTATTGCGTGAAAGCGGAACAATATCCGTGCGCCAAGGCAAAGCTGCGCGAACAGATGGAAAAGGCGATGGACGAGATCGTCGATGAGCTCGTTCAAAAGGAGATGGCAAGGTCCCGCGGGAATAAGGCGTCGGCCGACCGTGCGGAGGCTGAAAAGGAAAACTCTGCGGCGATGTGCGAGATCGCGGAGGATGAGATCGCCGCCGAAGACCTCGCAAGGGAAACGGAAAAGGCCGTGCCCGAAGGCTATGAATATGTTATCCGCTACCGCAGGACGTTCAAATCCAAGCTGATCCAAAGTTCCCGGTTGCAGGAGCTGTATACGGGCATCAAGAATGCAGTGCTTGGATTGAGCGGCGTGCGCTCGCGCATGTGCCATGCGAGCGAAAATTTCCGCGTCGGCGAAAAAAAGATCGCCAAACTTGCGGCGGGGAGCAACAAAATCTGGCTGTACCTTGCGCTCGACCCGCACGAATGCGCGGAGAGGGGGTTCCGCGTGCAAGACGTTTCCGAAACGCGCACCCACCGCGAAACGCCGGCTCGTTTCAAGATCACGGGCAGCCGTTCCCTCAAAAAGGCGAAAGAACTGCTCGATATGTTGGCGGAGGCGCACAGCCTTGCGAACGTCGGCTGCATCTATACCGATTTTCACTATCCCTATAAAACGGACGAAGAATTGGCGGCGGAAGGGCTGATCAAGCCGTATCCCGCGCTCGTGAAAATAAAACCGAAAAAATAGGCGGAAAAAATCCCGCAGAACAAACAGCGCCCCGAAAGCAAAATGCTTTCGGGGCGCATATCTTTTATAAGATCATCGATCAAAGTTTGAATACGGGTTCGCCGTTCTCGTCGAACTGTACTTCCAAAACGTGCGCGTGGCGGTCGGGGTTGTTGAGCGGATCGCCCGAAATATGCTCGTCCGAATAATCGCGGTAGTGCAGGATGCAGAGCGTTTCTCCGTTTTCGCCCACGGTAAAGCTGTTGTGTCCGGGCCCGAACACCTTTTTGTCGGGATCCGTCTGCAAAACGGGGTAACGCTTTTTGCTCCACGAGCGCGGGTCGAGCAGGTCGGCGTCCTCGTCCGCCGTCAGCATACCCATGCAATACATCTGCCCCGTCGCGGAGGCGGAATAAGTAACGAATATCTTGCCGCCGTGTTTGAGTACGGCAGGGCCTTCGTTCACCCAAAAATCGATGCGCTCCCAATCGTAGTCGGGCGTGGTGAGGAGCACCTGCACCGTCTTCAATTTGTTGGGGGCAGACATTTCCGCGATATACAGGTTGGAAATGCCGAACCGCCTGCCCACCTTTTCCGCCCAGATGCAGTAGCGCCTGCCGCGGTGCCCGAAAGTGGTCATGTCCAGCGAAAAATCGGTAAAGGAATAGCGGTCGTAGCCGTTGATGGTGTTCTCGTCGGGCGGGGTGAGTGCCTGCATCATGCCCATCTCCGTCCATTTGCCGTTCAAAGGATCGGCGTCCGCGCATTCGAGAACATAGGGGCGTATCTCCCAAATGTTTTCGCTCTCGCCCGCGGCAAAGTAAATGTACCACTTTCCGTCGATGTAGTGCAGTTCGGGCGCCCAGATGTGCGAACCCATGATGCCCGTCTCATGCTTGCGCCATACGATCTTTTCTTCCGCGTCCGTCAGCCCGTTGATGGTCTTTGCGCGGCGCAGGCAGATCCTGTCGTATGCGGGATAGGTCGCCGTAAAGTAATAGTATCCGTCCGTGTGCTTGTAAACATAGGGATCGGCGCGGCCGAGCGCCAAGGGATCGTTGTACTTTTTCATGGTTTTGTACCGCCTTTTTCGATTGCCGTGCAATCTGTATTTTCGGTTTCATTGTAACATGAGCCGCACGTTCTGTCAACAGTAATTCACCGAAAAAATCGGGAGATTCGGCATATTTTTACGGAAATATGTAAGATATCGTTCACTTATCGCGGCGGTCGGCGGCGCCGTTCCCGTTTGCCTTGTCGTTCGGGCGCGGTGCGTTTTTCCTCTGTGAAAAAATTTTCGTCCTTTTTCCGAAAAAAATCAAAATTGTTGCAAATGCAACAGTATTTTTGAGTTGGCAATGGTACAATAAGAGCGATAAAAGGAAGGGGAAACTTCCAAAAAATTCAACGGAGAGGTTAATATAATGAAAAGATGTGCAATCTGCGGCGAGATCGTCGATGATTCCGTAACTGTATGCCCCGTCTGCAAAGCGACGAAATTTGTACCCATCGATGCGAATGCGGAGATCAAGTTTGCCTGCGTTCACGAAGTCGGTGTGGCGAAGGGTTTGGATGAAGAAGTTGTTGCGGGGCTCCGCGCAAACTTTGAAGGCGAGTGCACCGAAGTAGGTATGTACCTTGCGATGGCGCGCGTTGCCGAGCGCGAAGGGTATCCCGAAGTGGCGGAAGCGTACAAGCGCTACGCTTACGAAGAAGCGGAGCACGCATCCAAATTCGCGGAACTGCTCGGCGAGTGCATCACCGATTCGACGAAAAAGAATTTGGAACTGCGCGTAGCGGCGGAAACGGGCGCTTGCGAAGGCAAGCTCGCGATCGCCAAGAGGGCGAAAGAGCTGGGCTACGACGCCATTCACGACACCGTTCACGAAATGGCGAAAGACGAGGCTCGTCACGGCGCCGGTTTCAACGGTCTGTTGAAGAGATATTTCAAATAAGAGATCGAGTCGATCGACAAAGAGAGGACAGGCTTTCCGCCTGTCCTTTTTTCGCCTCGGCGGATGCGTTTCCGCCGGATCTACAGATACGGTTTGATCGCATCTTTGGTGCGGCGGTGCAGGTACCGTTTCAAAACGGGGCGGATACGAAAGGAAAGCGCTCCTTTCGGGCAACAGCGCACGCAGCGCAGGCATCGGATGCATCGATGGCCGGGTGTGCCGTTTTTTATGGCGCCCGTCGGGCATTGCGCGGCACAGATGTTGCAGCCGTCGCAATTTGCGGAGCGGACAAGCTTAACGCCTATGCGGCTGCGCAGGGCAGGGGCAAAATTTGCAAATATATTTTTCGGCGCTTTCGGTATTTCTATGCCCGCCGTGCCGCTTTCCAGCTTTTCCAATAAGGGATGCAACGTATTCAGGTCGCCTATGTTCTCATCTTTTCGGTAGGAGTGCCCGGTGGGGAAACAGGCCGCCGCGACGACCGTCCCCGAAAAGATGTTTTGCGCTTCCCGCAAAACATTTCCGTAAGAGATGCCGCCATACGCCGCGATCAAAGCGGCATATTTTGAATGGGTATCTTTTAAGAATCGGACCACGGGGGCCGGGATATTTTGGCAGTATACCGGGAACACAAGCAGGATCCTTTCCGCGTTCTTGTCCGCCGTTTCGATCGGTATAGGCTGTGTGCCGAGCCGTTCGGCGCAATGATCCGCAATTTGCAAGCAGTGTCCGAACCCGGAAAAATAATAAACGTTAACCATCGTTTTGCTCGAATGCCGCGCGCAAAGCGGCGTATTCCGGAGGTTCCTCCAGAGAGAGGCCGAGAGAATGTTCCATTTCTTGAATGATGTCGTCTTTTGCGCGCCCGCACCGCTTGCTCGACAGCGATATTTCGAGGGCGCTGAAAGGGATCATCTTGCTTTGGCAGCGGTAAAAGCGCAGGAATTGCGAGTAGTCTTTGCACTTTTCCAAGCGGCAGCTCGTGTGCAGCGCTTTATTCGCGTCGTTCGGCGCAACCCAGCCGCATTCTCGCTGCAATGTTTCCTTTACGCGGTTCCAATCGTATTTTCCGCCGCAGATCGCATCGAAATCGAGATGCACAAAGGCGGGAACGTTTCCCGTCCGGGAGGAACGGCGGATGCTCCTTTTCAGCGTCGGGAGCATTTCGGGCAGCGAGTGGATCGCCTTGACGACGCCGTTCGTCGGTTCGCCTAAAAAGCCGCTGTGCCGTTTGATGAAATTATCCCCGTAAGCGAGTTGTTTCATGGTCAAAAGCGTTTGAATTTGACCTTGCCGGAGGGGCGGATGCAGCGTAAAGATGCGGCCGAGATTATACAGTGCGGTCAATATGCGGCTTTTTGCGAACGAATAGGCGATTTTGGGCGCGATGTGGTTATAGTAAAGCCCCAGCATCTGCACCGGCTCGTTTCCGGCGAGGAAATAGGGCACGCGGTTTTCCGCCAATTCAGGATAAAATAACAGGTAAGCCAACGACGGGCAGGCGCAGGTATTTCCGTTGATCGAAAACAATGCTTTATAAATTTTATCCAAATCGTCGCGGCATACCGTCCGCGAAATAAATTCCACGGTTCGAAAGCTTTTTTTGGCTCCCTCGATGCTCGCTTTTGCGCTGTCGGAAAGGCACGGTATTTCCCAGGTGAGCGCCAAAACGCGCAGCTTTTTTACTTTTGCGAGATAATAGAGCAAAAAAGTCGAATCCTTGCCGCCGGTATAAAACAAGGCGACGTCAAAGCGCGATTTCGGTGAACGGGGGATCGTGTGCACGATCGGCAAAATGCTTTTCAGCCGCTCCGCGGTTTTTTCCGTTTGGCACATCGGGCAGAGCCCGTTCTCGTCGAACTCCAAACCGGGGATGATAAAATCATTGGCGCAGCAGGAAGTGCAAAATCTCGCGTCCGAGAGTTTTGTCGGCGTTTTTTTCAGCCGGTTTTCCGTTACGACCTGCTTTCCGAGTAAGTTTTTCAGAATTTTGCGTTCGCGTCCGTTCAGATTTTTGGGCAGCGCTGCTATGACCTCCCGCTGCTTGGCGGAGATGGAAATACTGTTGCGAAACATATCTTTGCGGTTCCGCAATCCGTAGTAATACAGTTTTTTGCCTTCCAATTTCCACCGGTTTTGTAAGTAATGCATCAGATCCCCTCACTGTAAAAGCCGAATACATTCGGCGCGTTTTATTATAGCATAGGGGAGAATTGTTTTCAAGTCCTTTTCGATTTTTACGGGCAAAGTTAAAAGCGCCCGCGGGCGGGCGCTTTTATGTTTCCTTAAATAATATTGTCCGGAAGAGCAAACAATATAGAAAAGAGCCGAGCTTACTCCTCCTCGTCTTTGTCCGAGATGGAAACGTCGTAACGGATCTTGTCGTTTTTCGCGAGGATATCCTTGGTGAAATCGTTATACCATTCGGGTTTGACCACGATCACGGTATATTTTCCGTCCTTGAAATAGAGCACGAGTTTATTCGTCTTGGTAAACAGATGAATGGATTCGATATCCTTGATCTTATAGACGGATTTCACGATCCCGAACCACAGCACGATCTCGCTGTCGGTAACTTTATATACGGAACGTATCAACAGGGATGCAAACACGACGATCGCCAGCGCGGCGAACAAAAGGATGACGACGTGCTGAATGGACAGCGTGGGCGACGAGATCCCGTAGCGGTTTATCCGGTAGATCGTAAATACGATCCCCGCCACGGCAACGAGCAGCGCCGCGATGCAGAGGCAGATGATCAACTTGGAAAATTTGAATTTATAGGTCTTCATAGTCGGCTCCGTTTTCATAGATTGTACCATAATCGCGGGCAAAAAGCAAGGGTTCGATCCGATTTAATTGCACGCGGCGCCGCAAAACGTCTGCCGTTCGGCGAGAAAACGCCTTCCGTGCCGCAAAAAAGGATAAATCCGGATTTGTATCCCCGCAGAAGGGGAGGCAGTCAAAGAAATTTTAATTTCTGTTATAAAAATTTTTTATTGCACGCGCACGGCGATTCGCTTGAAAAATAATAGCAAAAGTAGTAGAATAACTTTAAGTTTAGGAGAGAGGGAGAGACGCAATGAATTTATCTGCGCAGTTGCTCGCCGTCGACTTTTCGGAGCTTGGCGACAAAATATTCCCGAATACGCAAGAACACGTCATCGAATGGGGCTGGTTCATCGTCAACGACAGCGTATTTTCCGGTTTCGTGGTGGTCGTCGCGCTGCTGTTGGTGGCGCTTATTTTTCGGCTGACGGTCATCCGCAAATGGAAAACGACGCCGACGGCGATGCAAATGTTTTTGGAGTGGCTCGTCAGCTTTTTCGATAAGAGCGCAGACGAGATGACGGAAGAATACAGCGGCCTGATGGGCCCGTATACGCTGGGTGCGGCGGCATATATCTGCTGCGGCGTGCTCATCGAAATGTTCGGCCTGCGCCCGGCGATGGCAGACCTCGGCGCGTGCCTGGCGCTCGCGCTGTGCACCTTTCTGTTTATTCATACGCTCGGCTTTGCCAAAAACAAGGCGCGGCGCCTGCTCCATTACGTCAATCCCATCAATATAATCACCGACCTCGCCGTGCCCGTATCCATGACGTTCCGTCTGTTCGGCAGCATATTGAGCGGCATGGTCATGATGGACTTGGTGTATATCTTGGTGGAGGGGATCTGGTATATCGGCCTGCCGCTGATACTCCCGGCGATCTTAACGCCGCTTTTCACCCTGTTCCATGCGTTTATTCAGTCGTATGTCTTCGCGTCATTGACGCTCACGTTCGTGCAGGAGGCGATCGAAGTTCCGCCGAAAAAGGAAAAAAAGAAAAAGCGAAAAAAAGCGGTGCAGGCTGATGCCGCTTCGATATAAATTATTTCAATCGTTTAAAATCTTATCACTTATCTACGGAGGTAGGACAAAATGGAACTTTTAGTTACGATGATTGCGAATTTTCTTGCGTCGGATATGGCGCTTTTGGGCGCAGGTATTGCGGCGGTTACCGGTTTGGGCGCAGGTATCGGCATGGGTATCGCGACGGGCAAGGCGGTAGAGGCTACGGCGCGTCAGCCGGAGGCGGTCGGCAAGATCCGCACCATGTTGCTGCTCGGCCTTGCGTTCGCGGAAACGACGGCTATCTACGGCCTGTTGGTCAGCATACTCCTTATATTCGTTTCCTAAATACGACCTCCGCGGCCGAACGGAATAGAGAGAGCAAAAATATATAGATTTAGAAAATATAGGGTGTAGAATGGATATGATATGCATTGCGGGGCTGCTCGCAAATCCTTTTGAGGCGCTGGGCTTGGAATGGCAGAGCATCGTGCTTCATCTGTTCAACTTGATCATCTTAACGGTCGGGCTGTATCTTTTGCTGTTCAAGCCTGTCAAGCGCATGATCAAGGAGCGCCAGGCGAAGATCAAAAAGATCGAAAAGGAAAATACCGAGCTGAATGAAGAAGTCAAAAAGATGAAGGAGAGTACCGAAGTCGTCCTTTCCAATGCGAAAAAGGAGGCCGCGGTCATCCATGAAAACGCCGTCAAAGTGGCAAACCAGAAGGCGGACGACATCGTTTCTTCCGCGCGCCGGGAGGCAAAGAGCCTGATCGACCGCACGGAGCAGGAAATGGAAGAGGAACATCGCAAACTGCAATCGGATATCGAAAAGCAGATCGCGGATGTATCTTTGGCTGTGGCCGAAAAGGTGCTTGCCAGGGAAGTTACGCCCGAAGACGACAAAAAATTGATCGAAGACAGCCTTGCGCAGTGGAGCAAAGAGTGATATGAATACGCATGGCGAAGAAACGGCGAGAGTCATTCTTGCCCGAAAACCGGACGCCGATATCGTTGAAAAGATCACGGCGTTTACCCACAGCCGCGGATGCACGAAAGTGAAGTATGTGATCGATCCGAAGATCATCGGCGGCATCATCATTTATATAGGCGACGTTATATACGACGGTTCCGTGCGGAGCCGGTTGGAGAATATCAAGCATTCGTTATAACGCCGTTTGCACAGGTGTACTATGATTGACGTTAATGCGATAGGAAAAGGGATCCGCCAAAAATTGGATTCCGTGCGCGAATATACGGACGAGCGCGTTTGCGGCAGGATCATTTATTCGGGCGACGGGATCGTCCATATAACGGGCCTGCGAAACGTAAAATACAACGAACTTCTCGAAATACAGGGCGGCTACCGCGCTTTGGCGCTCAACTTGGAACGCGACAGGGTAGGTGCGGTTTTGTTTTCGGGCGAAGACAAAGTGCGCTACGGGAATTTGGCGTATTCCACGGGAGAAACCGTGCAAATGCGCGTGGGCGAAGAGCTGTTGGGCCGCATCGTCGATCCGCTCGGCGAACCTCTCGACGGCTTGGCGGAACTGAAAACGGAAAAATACCGCCCGATAGAATTTCCCGCGCCCGCCATCATGGACAGGGCAAAAGTGAATAAGCCTTTGCAGACAGGGATCCTTGCCATCGACAGCATGATCCCCATCGGCAGGGGGCAGCGCGAACTCATCATCGGCGATCGGCAGACGGGCAAGACCGCCATCGCCATCGATACCATACTCAACCAAAAGAACGAAAACGTCATCTGCATCTACGTTTCCATCGGGCAGAAATCTTCCTCGCTCGCGAAGATCGTTTCCACGCTGCGCAGCGAAGGGGCGATGGATTACACTTGCGTGGTTTCGTCCACGGCGGACGATCCCGTGCCGATGCAGTACCTTGCGCCGTACAGCGGCTGCGCGTTGGCGGAATATTTCATGTACCAGGGCAAAGACGTGCTCATCGTTTACGACGATCTGTCCAAGCACGCGGTGGCATACCGCACGATGAGCCTGCTGTTAAAGCGCCCCGCAGGGCGCGAGGCGTACCCCGGCGACGTGTTCTATCTCCATTCCCGCCTTTTGGAGCGCTCGGCAAAGCTGAGCGAGGAAAAGGGCGGCGGTTCCATCACGGCATTGCCCATCGTCGAAACGCTCGCGGGCGACATCTCCGCGTATATCCCGACCAACGTGATCTCCATTACGGACGGGCAGATCTATTTGGAGAGCGAACTGTTCAACAGCGGCGTGCGCCCGGCGGTCAACGTGGGCCTCTCCGTGTCGCGCGTGGGCGGCAGTGCGCAGCGCGCGGCGATCCGCCAAATTTCGGGGCAGCTGCGCGTGAATTTGGCCCAGTACAGGGAACTTGCCATCTTCATGCAGTTCGGTTCCGACCTCGATTCCGAAACGCAGAAAACGCTCTCCCGCGGATTGAAGATGACGGATACGCTCAAACAGCGGCAGTATCTCAATTATTCCGTCAAGGAAATGATCGTACTGCTCGCCGTTTCGCAGAGCGATTTGGTCGATAAGGTCCCCGAAAAGAAGATGTCTTCCTATGTCGAAGGACTGTTGGATTATATCCGCGTCAACCACGCCGCGCTTTTGGACGAGATCGATCCCGACAAAAAACTGACGGAGGAGATCAAAGCGGATATCTTTGCCGTCGCGGAGGAGTATATCAACTGTTCGGTCGGTGACGATAGTGCGCAGTCTGTTTCCGCCGAAGAGGAAGAAACGGCGGAGGCGGAATGATATGGCGGACATAACCGAGATCAAACACCGCATCAAGAGCATTCAAGACACCCATCAGATCACCAAGGCGATGGAGCTCATCTCCGTTGCGAAGATGCGCAAGGCGATCCAGAAACAGTCGTTCAGTTCGATCTATTTCGATTCGGTGCGCTATACCTTGAAGGATATCATGCGGCACAGCACGGATATCCGGCATAAATATATCGACCGCCGCCCCGATAACCGCACCGCGTATATCGTAGTCGCGGGCGACAAGGGGCTTGCGGGCGCGTTCAACAACAACGTTTTGAACCTTGCATGGGAGCATATGCAGCAGCGCCCCGTGCACTATATCGTTACCATCGGGCAGATGGCGCGCGCCTATTTCGAGAGCCGCAAACAGGCGGTCGACCTCGAATTTACGCACGCGGTCGCAAGCCCCACGCTGCACGACGCGCGCGGCATCACCCGCGATATACTCGATCTGTACGACCGGAACCTGATGGACGAGGTGTACGTCGTATTCACGCGCATGTATTCGACTTCGGTGCATGAGCCCGTCATGGTCAAACTTCTCCCCATCGCGGAGGAGGATATCGAAGTGGACGTAAACACGAGTTACAGCGGCCAGCTCGAATACGATCCCTCCCCGAACGAAGTTCTCAACGTGCTCGTGCCGCAGTATCTGATCGGCATGATCTATTCTGCTCTCATCCACTCGGCGGCGAGCGAACATGCGGCGCGCATGCTCGCCATGTCCAACGCGAACAAGAACGCCGAAAAGATGCTCGACGCGCTCAACCTCGAATATAACCGCCTGCGCCAGAGCGCCATCACCACGGAGCTTTTGGACCTCTCTTCGGGCAGGTTTTTCTCCGATAACAATCTACATCAAAAGGTAAGGCATAAAAATGGTAAATCCCGGTAGGATAAGTCAGATCATCGGGCCGGTCATAGACGTAGAATTTGAAGACGATATGCCGCCGATCAACGAAAAACTCGTCATAGAGGGCGCCGATACCGTATTGGAAGTCCTCGCGCACGAGAGCAAGGGCTCTGTCCGCTGTATCGCGATGACGGCGACGGACGGCCTTTCCCGCGGCATGAAAGTTTTGGATACGGGCGGGCAGATCACCGTTCCCGTGGGCGAGGGGGTGCTCGGCAGGGTGCTCAACGTGCTCGGCCAGCCCATCGACGGAAAGGGCGAAGTAAAATCGGACGTGCATTGGAACATTCACCGCAAGCCGCCCGCGTTCTACGACCAGAGCCCCTCGACGGAAATTTTTGAAACGGGCATCAAGGTCATCGACCTGCTCGCCCCGTACAGCAAGGGCGGCAAGATCGGCCTGTTCGGCGGCGCGGGCGTCGGCAAAACGGTGCTCATCATGGAACTCATGCACAACATCTCCAAGGAACACGGCGGCTACTCCATCTTTACGGGCGTCGGCGAGCGTTCCCGCGAGGGCAACGACATGATCGCGGACATGACGGAATCGGGCGTCATCTCCAACACGGCGCTCGTGTACGGGCAGATGAACGAACCGCCGGGGAGCCGTATGCGCACCGCCTTTACCGGCCTCACCATCGCCGAATATTTCCGCGACGTGAACCGGCAGGACGTATTGTTGTTCATCGATAACATCTACCGCTATATTCAGGCGGGCAGCGAAGTTTCGGCTCTGCTTGGCAGAATGCCCTCCGCGGTCGGCTATCAGCCGACGCTCGCAACGGAGATGGGGCTTCTGCAGGAGCGCATCGCCAGCACGCGCCGCGGTTCCATCACCTCCATTCAGGCGGTATACGTCCCCGCAGACGATATCACCGATCCTGCGCCGGCAGCGATCTTCTCCCACCTCGATGCGACCACCGTGCTTTCGCGCAAGGTGGTGGAGATGGGTATCTATCCCGCGGTCGATCCGCTCGAATCTTCGTCGCGCATCCTCGATCCGCAAATAGTCGGCAGGGAGCATTACGACATCGCGAACAAGGTCATCGCCACCCTGCAGCGCTATAAAGAATTACAGGATATCATCGCCATCCTCGGCATGGAAGAACTTTCCGAAGAGGATAAGCAGGCCGTTTACCGCGCGCGCAAGATACAAAAGTTTATGTCGCAGCCGTTCTCCGTTTCCAAAATCTTTACGGGGCTGGACGGGCGCTATGTGCCGTTGCAGGCGACGATCGAAAGTTTCAAAACCATTCTTTCGGGCGAAGTGGACGATCTGCCCGAAAACGCCTTCTTCAACGTCGGGGATATCGACGAGGCCAAGGCTAAGGCAAAGACGATGCGCGCGGGCGAGTAAATGCCCGTAGCCGGCGGTCTTGCGGGGAGTGAACAATGAATAAATTCTTTTTGGAGATCATCACGCCCGAAAAGACCTTTTATCGCGGCGAGGTGGAAAGCATCAATATTCCAGCCATCGGCGGTGCGTGCACCGTGATGGCGGGGCATCAGCCGATGGTGTTTGCAACGGAGCCGGGCGTCATCCGCATCACGTCGGACGGCCGAACGCGGGAGGCGTTTATGAGCGAGGGGTTCATCGAAGTCCGCCCGGACGAAACGATCGCCTTTTCGCAGGCGGTCGAATGGCCGGAAGATATCAACGAGCGCCGCGCCGAAGAGGCGAAGGAGCGCGCCGAAGAACAGCTGCGGCGCAATCGGAGCGCGGCGGAATACCGCCTCAACCGCCAGGCTTTGCAGCGCGCGTTCGCGCGGCTGCGCGTCAAGCACCACAATTATATGGACGATAATTGATACGGCGAGTAACATAAAAAGGAGCGGGGGAACACCCCGCTTTCTTTATTGCGGCGAAGTCGGCGCAGCGCATACGGTGTTGCAATGCACGATTTTTCGGAACAAAAAAGGCCGCTCGGCGATTTGAGGCGAAAAAGGCACGGGCAATTCGATTGCCAATTTTTTCTTTTTTTTATATAATAGATAGCGAATAAACTTACGGCGCGCGTAAACGGAGGAATGAATGGCAAAGCCGAGCAAATATATCCGAAATTTTTGCATCATTGCGCATATCGATCACGGAAAGAGCACCATTGCGGACAGGATCATGGAACTTACCGGGCAGGTGTCCAGCCGCGACATGGAGGATCAGCTCCTCGATTCGATGGATCTGGAACGGGAGCGCGGCATCACGATCAAGCTCACGCCCGTGCGTATGTTCTACAAGGCGGATAACGGGAACGAATACGAGCTCAACCTCATCGATACGCCGGGGCACGTCGACTTTACTTACGAAGTTTCCCGCTCGCTCGCGGCCTGCGAGGGCGCGATATTGGTCGTAGACGCAACGCAGGGCATCGAGGCGCAGACGCTCGCAAACGTCTATCTCGCCCTCGAAAACGATCTGGAGATCATACCCGTCATCAATAAGATCGATCTTCCCTCCGCCGATATCGAGGGCACGCGCAAGGAAATCGAGGACGTCATCGGTTTGGATGCATCCTATGCCCCCTGCGTTTCGGCCAAGGAAGGGACAAATATACGCGACATTTTAGAAAAAATTGTTGAATATATTCCCGCTCCCGACGGCGATACCGAAGCTCCACTCAAAGCACTCATCTTTGACAGCTATTACGACAATTATAAGGGCGTCATTCTGTTCGTCCGCGTCAAGGACGGCAGCGTCAAGGTAGGCGATGTGATCAAAACCTTCCGTTCGGATAAGCAGTACGACGTGACGGAGGTGGGGGCGTTCAGCCCGAAACTCGCCCCGAAGGACATTTTGCGCGCGGGGGAAGTCGGCTATATCGCGGCGAGCATCAAGAGCATACAAGACGTTGCAGTGGGCGATACGGTAACGGGCGCGCTCGCGCCTGCCGCCGAGCCGTTGCCCGGTTACAAAAAAGTGCAGCCCGTGGTATTTTGCGGCATCTATCCGTTGGACGGGAGCAAGTTCAACGATTTGAAAGACGCGCTCTTGAAGCTGCAGCTCAACGATGCGTCGCTCATCTTCGAGCCGGATACTTCCGTCGCGCTCGGCTTCGGGTTCCGCTGCGGTTTTTTGGGGCTTTTGCACATGGAGATCATTCAGGAACGCATTGAGCGGGAATTCAATCTTGACATCATTACCACCGCGCCGAGCGTTTCCTATAAGGTGCATAAGACGGACGGAGAGGAGTTTTTCGTCGATAACCCGTCGCACTTGCCCGAACAGACGGATATCGAATATATGGAAGAACCCATCGTCAAGGTCGAAATTTATTCTCCGCCCGAATATATCGGCTCCATCATGGACCTGTGCCAGGATAAGCGCGGCGTGTTCAAGGATATGACCTATCTCGACGAAAAGCGTGTCAAGCTCCTGTACACGTTGCCGCTCAACGAGATCATTTACGACTTTTTCGATCAGATCAAATCGCGCACGCGCGGCTATGCGAGTTTCGATTACGAACTCATCGGCTACGAGCGGAGCGAGCTCGTAAAGCTGGATATTCTGCTCAACGGAGACGTTTGCGACGCGCTCTCCATGATCGTGCATAAAGACAGGGCATACCCGCGCGGCAGGGAACTTGCGGAAAACCTGAAAGATGCGATCCCGCGCCAGCTGTTCGAGATCCCCATTCAGGCGGCCGTCGGAGGCAAGATCATCGCGCGCGAAACGGTCAAGGCCGTCCGCAAAGACGTGTTGGCAAAATGCTACGGCGGCGACATCACCCGCAAAAAGAAATTGCTCGAAAAGCAGAAGGAGGGCAAAAAGCGCATGCGCAGCATCGGCTCGGTCGAAGTCCCGTCCGAGGTGTTTATGTCCATCTTGAAGACGAATAAATGAGTAAATTTCAGATACGGAAAGCGCGCCGCTCCGATGCGGAGGAAATTTTCAAGTTGGTATCCCGCACGATCGATGCGTGTTATACGGGGAAATATACGGATAAGATCGTGGCCGCATTTCATGATTTTCATTCGTTTGAGAATATTTTGTCTGACATAGATCGCGGTAAATGCTATGTTGCCGTCCTGCGCGGCGAGGTCGTCGGTACCGTTACGGCAGATGCGCCGGAGGTGCATCGCCTGTTCGTTCTTCCCGGTGCGCAGGGGCATGGCTGCGGTGCCGCGCTTTTGCGCTTTGCCGAAACGGAAATACAAAAAACATCCCCGTATGCGCAAGTCGATTCTTCCATACCTGCGGAAACGTTTTACGGGCGCATGGGGTACTCGCTGAAAGAGGAGTGCTGCGACGAAGTTTGCGGCGAACCCATCTGTTGGAAAGTCTACGTTAAAAATTTCCCTCCGCAGGGCGCTGCGGATCTTCGCGGGGAGGGGCGTGCGAGTCAAGTGATCGGAAACGACAATTTCTTTGCCCGCGTCTATGCGGCGGTGCAAAAGATCCCTTACGGTAGGGTGGCAACCTATGGCCAGATCGCGCGGCTGTGCGGCAATTCCCGCTCCTCGCGGGCGGTGGGGTATGCGCTGCACGTCAACCCGTTTCCCGGTATCGTGCCGTGCCATCGCGTCGTGAACCGCGAGGGGCGCCTTGCGCCCGCCTTTGCGTTCGGTGGCAGCGAAGTGCAAAAACAGCTGTTGGAGCAAGAGGGAGTCGAAGTTTTTCAAGAGGGCGATTTTTTCTGCGTCGACCTGCAAAAATACCGCTGGGATATCTGACAGCGGTATTTTTTGGATATATGTATGGTAGTATGTCTGACATAAATCAGGTAAATTATATTATTTTGGTGGCATATGGCAGGAATTTATATTCATATCCCGTTCTGCACCTCGAAGTGCAGGTATTGCGACTTTACTTCTTATCCGGGCAAGATCGGCTTTGCGGACGCGTATATGGCGTGCGTCTACAAGGAGATGAAACTCCGCAGTGCAGAACTGAAAAACAAAACGTTCGATACCGTCTACATCGGTGGAGGAACGCCCTCCGTCATCGACGGGAAATGGATCGTCGGCTGTATGAATCAGGTACGCGCCTGTTATTCTCTTTCGCCCGATGCGGAAGTTACGATCGAATTGAATCCCGGCACGGTAACGGAGGAAAAGGTGCGCGCCTATAAGCGCGCAGGCGTCAACCGTTTTTCGATCGGGTTGCAGACGGCGGTCGACGCGCAGCTCGAAGAACTCGGCCGCCGTCATACCGCGGCGGATTTCGTGAATACCTGCAAGCTGCTGGGCGATGTCAACAAGAGCGCGGATATCATGATCGGGTTGAAAGGGCAGACGCTTGCCGATATCCGTGCGAGCATCGATCTTGCCGCGGGGCAGGGTGTGTCACACATTTCCATGTATGCGCTCACGCCCGAGGACGGAACGCCCATTTATACCGATTACCTGAACGGCGAATTGCCGGATTCCGACGAGGTGGCGGCGTTGTATGACGGTGCGCGCGCCTATCTGAAACAGTTGGGGTTTGCCCGCTACGAAGTTTCTAATTTTGCGAAGGAGGGTTTTGAGTCGCGGCACAACCTCAACTATTGGCGCAGGGGCGAATATATCGGGTTCGGCGTCGATGCGAGTTCCTTCATGAGCGGCCGCCGTTTTACGAACACCCGCGATTTAGACGACTATATCAAATGTATCCTGACCGACCATTATCCCGTTGTAGACAACGAGGAGATCGTTGGCGACGATGCCAAATTTGAAAAGGTCATGCTTGCGCTCCGCACGGAAGAGGGGCTCTCCTTATCCGAATATAAGCGTGAATTCGGCACCGATTTCATCACCGATTTTGCCGATGCGCTCCTGAAAAACAAGGCGTATTTCGATCTGGCCGATGGCAAGCGCGTTAAGATCAAGGACGAATTTTTATACGTTCAAAACCAAATATTGATGGATTTTATCCAATAAAGCGAGTAGTATGTTTGGCATAATAAGGCATTATTCGCCTCTTGTGGCGATGATTTCCCCCGTAGACGCGTCGGCGAGCATGGAGTATGTTTTGCCGCTGCGGTCGATCAGCCCGACGTAAAAGAAACAGCGCTCGTTATCGTACAGCAGGCGGACGTACAGCTCCCCGCAGAAAGTGCTGCCGGAAGTGAGCGCCGCAAATCGCTCGCTCTCCGCCGCCTGTACCTTTTGCAGCAGGTCGTGCAGGGAAAGCATTCCTTCGCTCTTGACGCTCGCGGCGGAAATGACGATGGGTTCATCTTCGCTGTCGGCGCAGATAACGGTAAATTCGATGGCGGTTTCGCTCGGCGGGGCGATGCTCTGCGAGCAGGAGTGGATCATCTGCACGCTGTCGAAGGAGAGCTCGGAGGTGTATTCTGTTCCGCCCACGGTATAACGCACGCTGTATGTGCGCGTGTTGTCGGGCGCGGTGAGCGCCACTTCGAAAACGCGGCTCATTTCTCCCACGTTTCCGTCCGCGTTGTAGGGGTATTCGCGCTCGGTATAGCTTGCGAACACCGAATATTCTCCCTGCGTGCCGATGTAGATATCGCTGCGGTATTCCGAAACGTAATCGGTCAAGTTCACGCCCGCGCTGCATCCGCCGAACAGAAAAGCGGCCGCGATGGCGATCGCCGCAAAAGCCGTAAGTAGGAATTTTTTCATGGTACACCTGCCTGAAATTTTACTTTGCATTGTATTCTATTTTTTTCCTTCTCCGAAAATGATAAATTTCATAAATTTAATTGATTTTTTTTGCCCGCTGTGATAGAATAAATCAAATATTATTTCTTTGGATACAGGATTCGGCGCACGCAACCGGGATTGCGGAATGTATGGGCGCCGTCGGAGGTTTCGTTTTTGGGAAAACTCATCGTAAAAACCGCAGCCGTTACCTTTTCGCTTTTGGTTGCCGTCGCGCTGATGCTGTTCGGCATCGTCAGCCTGTCCGCGCCCGCCGCGATGATGGAGCTGACCGATTCCCTCGGCATGAACGGTGCGAGCGCCTATTACAGCGTGGCGGTGTATGACCGTTCGGGGGATATCTCCGATCTGGCGGTCGCCGTCGAAAAAAGTTACGATGTCGGCCACTATACCGACGCGGCGGAATACGGGCAGAAGATGCTCGGAGACGACGCCTTTGCGGAATATTGTGCCGCGCGCGACGAGGATACCGAAGGCAGCAGTTCCATCTTGGGGGATTACAGGCAGTATGCGACGGGCATGGTCGCGTCCGCAGAGTATTTCTGCGGAGAAAAGGACGCGGCGCTGGATACCGCTTTCGCGCAATTAGGGAAAAATTCGTTTCCCGCAAACAATGCGTTTATGTATCTTCGCAATGCGGCGGTGCAGAGCGAAGACAAGGAATTTTGCGGCAAGATCTTGGAGCGGTGCGCGGGGATAACTCCGCAAGATGCGCAGGATGTTAAAGTCCTGCAAAATTTTCTCGATCTGTTGCGCGCGGATTGCGCCTGAGCGGTGCGGCGCGTTCGGGGGCGGGTATGTTTTTCCGCCGCGGCACGCGATGATTTTGTCATTCATTTTACAGTCGATATAAAAAGGAGAGATGCTTATGAACAAGATAGTGCAAGAGGGTTTGACTTTTGACGACGTGCTTTTGATCCCCGCCGCCTCCGACGTACTGCCGTCGGAAGTAGATCTGCATACGCGCCTTTCGGACGACGTGTGCCTGAATATCCCGCTCATGAGCGCGGCGATGGACACCGTTACCGACAGCAAGCTCGCCATCGCGCTTGCGCGCGAAGGCGGCATCGGCATAATCCACAAGAACATGACGATCGAGGAACAGGCGAGCCAGGTAGACAAGGTCAAGCGCAGCGAGCACGGCGTCATCACCGATCCGTTTTTCCTCGCGCCGGACAACAGCGTCCGCGAGGCGGTCGCCCTCATGGAGCGCTATAAGATCAGCGGCGTCCCCATCACGAAGAACGGCAAGCTCGTGGGCATACTGACCAACCGCGATCTCCGTTTCGAATCCAACTACGACCAGCCCATCGACAACGTGATGACGAAAAAGAACCTCGTCACGGCGCCCGTCGGCACCTCGCTCGAAGAGGCGCAGAAGATCTTGGGCAAACACAGGATCGAAAAACTTCCCATCGTGGATAAAGACGGCTATCTGAAAGGCCTCATCACGATCAAAGATATCGAAAAGAGCATTCAATATCCCAACTCCGCGCGCGACAAAAACGGCCGCCTGCTCGCAGGCGCGGCGGTCGGCAGAGCCGCGAACACGATGGAGCGCGTAGCGGCGCTCGTCGCGGCGAAGGTAGACGTCATCATCGTCGACACTGCGCACGGCCATCATAAGGGTGTGGTGGAAGAAGTTTCCGCCATCAAGGCGAAATATCCCAACCTCACGGTCGTCGCGGGCAACGTGGCGACGGCGGAGGCGACAAAGGCGCTCATCGACGCGGGCGCAGACGTGGTAAAGGTCGGCATCGGCCCCGGTTCCATCTGCACGACGCGCGTAGTCGCGGGCATCGGCATGCCGCAACTCACCGCCATCCTCAACTGCGCGGAGCAGGCAGACAAGATGGGCAAGCGCATCATCGCGGACGGCGGCGTCAAGTACAGCGGCGACATCGTCAAGGCGATCGGCGCGGGCGCGTCGGCGGTCATGATCGGCAGCATGTTTGCCGGCACGTTGGAAAGCCCCGGCGAAATCGAAATTTATCAGGGCAGGAACTTCAAGGTCTATCGCGGCATGGGTTCGCTCGGCGCGATGGCCGCGGGCGGGAACGACCGCTATTTCCAGGAGAACAACCGCAAATTTGTTCCCGAAGGCGTGGAAGGCCGCGTGCCTTACCGCGGGCGCTTGGCAGACATCGTGTATCAGATGGTCGGCGGCCTGCGCGCGGGCATGGGCTATTGCGGTATGCACAACATCGACGAGATGCGCAAGAATGCAAGGTTCGTCCGCATCACGAACGCGAGCCTGATCGAGAGCCACCCGCACGACATTTCGATCACGAAAGAATCTCCCAATTACAGCCCCCGCGGTCTGTAATGGTTGCAGTCAATGTACCGCCGTTCCGTGCGGTACATTCCTTATTTTGCGGGTTCGGGGGAAGATGAGCGGAAAGGAGTTTTACGGACCATGCAGCACGAAAAAGTTTTGGTTTTGGATTTCGGTGGGCAGTACAATCAGCTCATCGCGCGCAGGGTGCGCGAACAGGGCGTCTATTGCGATCTTCTGCCTTTCGATATCGGCATAGAAAAGATACGGGAGTACGCTCCCATCGGCATTATCTTCACGGGCGGGCCCAACAGCGTGTACGGCGAGGGCGCGCCGGGCGTGGACAAAGAGATATTCGAGCTGGGCATTCCCGTTTTGGGCATCTGCTACGGCTGCCAGCTCATCGCGCATACCCTCGGCGGCAAAGTTTCGCACGCGGACACGCGCGAATACGGCAAGAGCGAGATTTGCTATTCCGGCAGTCCGCTGTTTTCGGGCGTCGAAGCGGACAACGTATGCTGGATGAGCCATACCGACTTTGTGAGCGAAGTTCCCGCCGGATTTACCGTTACGGCAAAGACGAAAACCTGCCCCGCGGCCGGTTTTGAAAACGCGGAAAAAAAGATCTACGGCATTCAGTTCCATCCTGAGGTGCATCACACCGTGCAGGGCGACAGGATCTTGCGCAATTTCCTGTATGCGGTGTGCGGCGCAAAGGGGGATTGGACGATGGCGAATTTCGTCTCCGAGCAGGTGGAAAAGCTCAAACAGAAACTTGCGGGCAAAAAGGTGCTCTGCGCGATGAGCGGCGGGGTAGACAGCGCCGTTGCCGCCACGCTCGTGCACCGCGCCGCAGGGGATAACCTCACCTGCGTGTTCGTCGACCACGGGCTTTTGCGCAAGGGCGAATCGGAGGAAGTCGTGTCCGTCTTCCGCGACAAGCTGGGCATGAACCTCATCCGTGCGGACGCGAGCGAGCGCTTTTTGAAAAAGTTGAAAGGCGTCGCCGATCCCGAAACAAAGCGCAAGATCATCGGCGAGGAGTTTATCAAGGTATTCGAGATAGAGGCAAAGAAGATCGGCGCCGTCGATTATCTGGTGCAGGGCACCATCTATCCCGACGTGATCGAGAGCGGCAAGGGCGCGTCGGCGGTCATCAAAAGCCACCACAACGTGGGCGGCCTGCCCTCCGTCGTCGATTTTAAGGAGATCGTCGAGCCGCTGCGCGATCTGTTCAAAGACGAAGTGCGTAAAGTCGGCACCGAATTGGGGCTCCCCGATTCGGTCGTGCAGCGCCAGCCCTTCCCCGGCCCCGGCCTCGCCATCCGCATCATGGGCGAGGTGACGGAGGAAAAATTGCAGACGCTGCGCGACGCCGATTATATCATGCGCGAAGAGATCGCCAAGGCGGGGCTTGCCGGTGACGTTTGGCAGTATTTCGCCGTCATCACTTCCACCTATACGGTCGGCGTGATGGGCGACGCGCGCACCTACGAGCCGGTCATCGCCCTGCGCGCCGTAACGAGCGTAGACGCCATGACGGCGGACTGGGCGCGCATCCCGTACGATGTATTGGAGCGCATCTCCTACCGCATCGTCAACGAGGTGGAGCACGCCAACCGCATCGTGTACGACATCACGAGCAAGCCGCCCGCAACCATCGAATGGGAGTAATATTGCGGCGGGTTAACCGCGGCGGAGAATTTTTTCTATGAAGATCGCGCTTTTGCAGCTCCTGCCGACAGGCAGTGAAGAAGGAAACCGAAAAAAGGGCGAGCAGTGGTGCCGCCGCGCGAAGGAGGCAGGCGCGGATATCGCGCTCTTTCCCGAAATGTGGAGCTGCGGGTACTCCTTTCCGCAGGACAGCGCCGCAGTAAAGACCGCGGCGACTGCGGCGGACGGGGATTTCGTCAATTTCTTCGGCGAGCTTGCCGCTCGGCTGCAAATGGCGATCGGCATAACATTTTTAGAAGAATATGAACCGTCGCCGCGCAACTCCTTTGCGCTGTTCGATCGGTTCGGCAGGCGCGTTTTGTCCTATGCGAAGGTGCACACCTGCGATTTCGGCGAGGAGCGCGTCTTGACGGCGGGCGATTCTTTTCCCGTTTCCGAATTGGATACGCGGGAGGGGCCCGTCAAGGTCGGCGCGATGATCTGTTACGACAGGGAATTTCCCGAAAGCGCGCGCATTTTAATGCTCGGCGGCGCGGAGATGATTTTGGTGCCGAACGCCTGTCCGATGGAGATCAACCGCCTTTCGCAGCTGCGCGGGCGGGCGTACGAAAATATGTGCGCCATTGCGACGGCGAATTATCCGATGGGCCAGCCCGATTGCAACGGGCATTCCACTGTGTTCGACGGCGTGGCGTATCTCCCGAACGAAACGGCCCCGCGCGACACCTGCCTTTTGGAGGCCCCCGAAGAGGAGGGACTGTACCTTGCGGAGGTGGATTTAGAACTTTTGCGCGCGTATAGGCGGAGCGAGGTGCACGGCAACGCCTACCGCCGCCCCGAACTGTACGGCGAGCTGTTGGACGGAGCGGTGGAGGAGCCTTTCATTCGCCCCGACCGAAAAGACAGAAAGAAATAATTAGCAGATATACGGAGGAATAAAAAAATGGAGAACAACAAGCGCCCCGAAAACATGGCGCGCATCGACAATGCGAACCTTGCGAATGCGTTTATCGACGAGCAGGTGAAGGCGATCCAAGAGCAGGTCGGCGGCAAAAAGGTATTGCTCGCGCTTTCGGGCGGGGTAGATTCCTCCGTCGTTGCGGCGCTGCTCATCAGGGCCATCGGCAAAAACCTCGTGTGCGTGCACGTCAACCACGGGCTCTTGCGCAAGGGCGAGCCCGAACAGGTCGTCGAGGTGTTCCGCAATCAGATGAACGCCAACCTCGTCTACGTCGACGCGGTTGATCGTTTTTTGGATAAGCTGGCGGGCGTCGCCGAGCCGGAGAAAAAGCGCAAGATCATCGGCGCGGAATTTATCCGCGTGTTCGAGGAGGAGGCGCGCAAGCAGGACGGCATCGAATTTTTGGCGCAGGGCACCATCTATCCCGACATTTTGGAGAGCGGCCCCGTCAAGGCGCACCACAACGTCGGCGGACTGCCCGAAGACCTCAAATTCGAGCTTGTCGAGCCGCTCAAATTCCTGTTCAAGGACGAAGTGCGCGTGGTCGGCAAACAGCTCGGCCTGCCCGATAACATGGTCTACCGTCAGCCGTTCCCCGGCCCCGGCCTCGGCGTCCGCTGCCTCGGCGCCATCACGCGCGATCGGTTGGAAGCGGTGCGCGAATCGGACGCGATCCTGCGCGAGGAGTTTGCCAAAAACGGTTTGGAAGGCAAGGTCTGGCAGTATTTTACCATTGTGCCCGATTTCAAATCGGTCGGCGTAAAGGGCGGAAAGAGGACGTTTGAATATCCTGTCATCATCCGCGCGGTCAACACGGTCGACGCGATGACCGCCACGGTGGAAGATGTTCCGTTTGCGCTCCTGCAGCATATCACCGACCGCATCACAAAGGAAGTGAAGGGCGTCAACCGCGTGCTGTACGATTTGACGCCGAAACCCTGCGGGACAATCGAATGGGAGTAACTGAACCACATATTCAGCGGATATGTTGAACTTTGAAATAGCTTTGCAAAAATTTTTGCAAAGCTATTTCTTTTTTCGGATATATGTGTTATACTGAAACAATGAAGATTTCCGCAAGGGAAAATGCCGAAAGAGCAGGGTGAAAAATGACGGACCTGAAATACGAAACGCTGATGCGAATCATCAACAGCCACAAAGAGCCGGATAAACAGTTTTATCTGGATCTGTTGGACGAGCCGAAACAGTATGCGTATGAAGAAGAACATATGTATGCGGTTTTGGTGCTGCTCAAAGTTTGCTACATCAACAAACTCAAAGGGAAGATCGCCAACGCCCGCGCGGAGGCGGCCGCCCTGCGCGAGGGCGAGTTTTCCGCGGAAAAGTACCGTTCTGTCATCGCGCTCAACGCGCAGATCAAGGGCTGGCGGGAGGAGATCGAGGGGTATAAAGGTTTTTTTACCGAACCGTACTTTGCCCGCATGGATCTCGTGGACGACAAGGAAGGGTACAACAGCTATTATATCGGCAAAAAGGGCGATCTGAATTTGGAGATCGTCGATTGGCGCGCGCCCCTCGCGCGGAAGTATTATCAAAAGAGCCAGATCCTGTTTTCCATCAACGAATACAACTACAAACTTATCCTGCGCCGCGCGCTGCGCACGCACAACGGCAGGCTGCTCGATTTCAAAAACGAGTACCTCAATTTGAAGGATTACCTCACCAAGGAGGAGATCGCGGGGCGCGACGAGGAGATCATCTTCGACCCGTATCTCAAAGAGATACTCAAAAACCGCAAGGAACAATCGGAAATTTCCGACATCATCGAAACCATTCAGGAAAAGCAGTACGAGATCATCACCAAACCCGAACGCGACAGCTTTGTGTTGCAGGGTTGCGCGGGCAGCGGAAAAACGATGATCATGCTGCACCGGCTGAGCTTTCTCATGTACAACAACGAAAAGCTCAAACCGCGCGACGTGCTCGTGATAACGCCGAGCGACTCGTTCAATGCGTTCATCGACGAGCTCTCGCAGGTCCTGGAATTGGAAAAGGTCAAAACAACGACCATCGACGAATATTTCTTGCAACTGTTGCAGAACGAGGGCGTGGATATCGCGGGGAAAGTCGACGTATCCGCAAAGCCTCCGCAGAAATATGCGGAATATATCTATTCGGAAAAATTTTACACCGACATTCAGGCGAAACTCGCGAAAATTTACGACGGCGTCATCGGTATGTTTTTGAGCCCGGAGTGCGCGCCCGTCATTCTTTCCGCCGCGGAAGACTGCCGCGCGCAGGCGGAAGAGTTCACGAAATTGAAAAACGCGAGCGTGCGCGTGCGCCGCGCCGTTTTGGGCGAGATCAAGGAAAAGCCGGAAGGCGGGTTGTTTTACACCAAACCTTTCCGCGAGCTGATGAACGAGGTAACGGCGGTCGAAGAATTTTTCTCGAACGATCTGCGGAGCGAAAAGATCAAAAATTACAGCGTGTTTTACGGCCGGCTTTTGAATTTTTACAGGGCGGCGTCTTTCATTCACCGTATGCACGCCCGCGTGGTGTCCGCGGCGCAGGAAGACCTCGCGCGCCTCAAAGAGGCGGTCGCCAAGGAGATAACCGATCTGCGGCGGTATAAAATGTACCGCGGCGGCGAGGAGGTCGAAACGTATGCCGACCGCATCGCGCGGCGGGGAGAATTGTTGCAGGAGATCGACGCCGTTTCCGCGGCGGTGGAGCGCATCGGAGAGCGGTTCGGCACTTTCTGCGAGCTGTTCGAAACGCTGCGCGGCAACGATTATTTTGTGCACATCGGCAAATGCGGCACGCCCATCGAGCTTGCGCGGCTGTTCTATAAGGAGATCGTGCGCAAGGTGAAAAACAAGCTCGGCATCGGCAAGGGGCTGTTCCGCTGCGACGCCTATGTGCTGTGCCTGATCTTGGCTTTGCTCGGCGAACGGCTGGGGCCCCGCTACGGCTTGGTGTTCATCGACGAGGGGCAGGATATCTCCCTCAACGAGTACAGGCTGCTGCAGCAGGTCAATTCGGATGCGTCGTTCAATATCTACGGCGATCTCGAACAGAACATCACCGCGTGCCGCGGGCTGAACGATTGGAAAAAGGTGGCGGATTATCCCGTCTATTATCTCAACCAAAATTATCGGAACACCAACCAGATCGTGGAATACGTTTCCGCCCGCCTGCATATCGACATGCACCCGATCGGCTTCGACGGCCCCGCGGTAGAGCGCATCGCGCCGCGCGGCATCGGCGCCTTTTTCCGCGAAAAGAAGGGGCTGAAAGCGGTCATCGTTTCGGAAACGGATTTCGAGCGGTACCGCCGCAAAAATTACAATATCCTTGCCGAAACGGGCAGGATATCCAAAAAGAAGATCAATCTGATGACGGTCTACGAATCCAAGGGGCTCGAATTTACGAGCGTTGCGGTGGCGGACGCGCACATGGCTCCGCACGAAAAATACATCGCCTATACCCGCGCCCTTAAAGAGCTGGCGATCATCGGGGAGAACACGCATGCGGAATAATTATCTGTTGGACGCAGACGAAACGATCTTGGATTTCGTCCGTTCCTCGCGCGAGAGCCTGCGTTTCGCCATGACGGAAATGGGCCTGCCCTACGCCGACGCCGATTTCGCCGTATATAAGGCGGTGAACGACGGCGTATGGCGGGAATACGAGCAGGGGAAACTCACCAAAAAACAGTTGATGCAGGTGCGTTTCGTACGCTTTCTCGAACGCGTCGGTTTGCGGGCGGACGCGGAAAAGCTCAATGCGGCGTATTTTTCCAAATTGTCCGTTACCGGCTATCTGTTGGAGGGTGCGGAAGGATTTCTCCGCGCGCTGAAAGAGCGCGGCAAAATTTATCTCATCACGAACGGCACGCCCGCCGCGCAGTATGGCAGGCTCGAATCGCTCGGCCTGCGCGGCTTTTTCGACGGGATATTCGTTTCCGACGAGATCGGCTATGCCAAGCCGGACGCGCGTTTTTTCCGCTGCGTGCTCGAAAAAACGGGACTGCGCGCGGAAGATTGCGTCGTGATCGGCGATTCGCTCTCCTCCGACATAGCGGGTGCGGCGAATGCGGGGATAGAATCCGTTTGGTATGATCCCGCGGGGAAGGGCGCGGGTGCGGCAAAGCCCGACCACATAGCGCAAAGTTACGCCCGTATTTTGGAGATCGCGGACGAGATCGCGCGGCGTTAGGCCGCATGGCGGTATATTCGGCCGGGCGGATGGCAATAAACGGAAACGGCGGCATTTCGGTGCCGCCGTATTGCATAAAATCAAAACCGTTCGCTTGCTTAAAGGGGGAAAATGGTGTATAATAAAATGGAAAAAAATGCCGGAGGCGCGGCGTTGCGCGGGGGCGGAAGATCCTGTTTCCGCACAGAGCATTCGTGGCCGGGGAGGGGAATATGGCAGGAAAAAAATCTGTAAAAACATCGCTGAAAGAGAGCCTTTCGCTGCAAGTGAAAGCGCAGCAATTTTTCAGCTACGCCGATTATTTCAACCGCGTGCCGCTGTTCATCTCGCTGCTGCTCTCCAATTCGAGCGCGGAAACCGCGGAAAACATAGATATCGTCATCGAAAACGCGGGCGGGTTCCTGCTCCCGTTCACCAAACATCTGGACGCGATGCCCTACGAAAGTTCGGTCGAGATCGAAACGTCGTCGATCGTGTCGCCGCTGTATCTGACGGAGCTTTCGGAGATCCGCGAGGAAAGCGTTCTTATCCGCGTATTGCACGGGAAGGATACCGTTGCGGAGTGTTCGGTGCAGGTGACCGTTCTGCCCTTCGATTATTGGAGCGGCCGCAGCGGGAACGCGGAGCTTTTGGCGTCCTTTGTCCGGCCGAAAGTGGCAGACTGCCTGCGCATCCTCGGCGATGCGCGCGAGCAGCTCAAAAAATGGAATACAGACTGCGAATGGCGCGGGTATCAGGAAGGGGACAAGAACAAGATCCGCCTGATCGCCGCCGCTGTCTATGCCGCGGCAAAAAAGCAGATCATCGAAAAATCGGCGGCGGAATACAATTACAACGAACCTGTCCCCGTCGGGGATATCACAAAGATCCTGAAAAACAAGGTGGGCACCTCTTTCGAGCTCGTGCTCTTTTTGGCGTCTTGCTTTGAATGCGCGGGGCTGCACCCCGTCGTCGCTCTGGGCGAAAAGAGCGTGGGCTGCGGCGTTTGGCTGTACGACAACTGCTTTGCCGACAGCGTTGGCGACGATGTTGTTTTGCTCGGCAACTATATCGCGGACGGGATCAATAATATCAGTATGTTTGACGCGGAAGACGTGTTTTCGGGGAAAAACGTCAATTACACCGCGGCGGAAAAGCATTTTTCGCAAAAGCTCGAAAGCGGTTGGTTCGATACGGTCATCGATATCAAGCGCTGCCGCCTCGCGCGCATCTATTCGCTGCCCCTGAAAGTGAAGGGCATCAAGGGGTACGAGCTTTTGGGCGAAGAGGATACCGACCTCGACGCCGCCCCGGAAGTCCTTTCGGGCGCGCGCAAGCTCAGCCTCGACGGGAAAGTTACGAAGAACAAGCAGTGGGAGCGGCGGCTTTTGGATCTGTCGTTGAAAAACGCGCTCCTGAACTTCCGCCCCGATAAAAACTCGCTGCATATCCTGTCGTCGGATATCAATAAAACATTTGAAAACCTCTCGTCGGGCGACGAATTTTTTCTGTTGGAAAAGACGGCCGACGTGCGCGGCGTTCTGCCGGGAAACGAGTATTTCGGCGCGGCATCCAACCTGTCGGTGCTCTCCGAACTGTTGGAAGTGGAGTTAAAAAACAGGCGTCTGCGCACCTTTTCCGACGTGCGCGAGATCGACGAAACGCTGCGTTTCCTCATCAAAAAGGGAAAAACGGCGGAGGAAGAGGCGGGCGCGAACGTACTGTATCTCGCGTTCGGTTTCCTCAAATGGTACGAAACCGACTCCAACGAGCCGAAATACGCGCCGCTCGTGCTGTGCCCCGTCAAGATCACGCGGAGCAAGGGCGGCAAGGGGTATTCCGTATCCTTTACGGAAGACGAAAAGCAGATCAACAACACGCTGCTCGAATTTTTGCTGCGCGAATTCAAGATCGATATCCGCGGGCTCGACAATATCTCGTCGGGCATCAAAATTTCGGAGATCATGGCGATGATCCGCATGGAGATCCTCAACATGAAGCGCTGGGAAGTATCCGAAGAAGTGTATCTCTCCGGGTTCTCTTTCGCGCGGTTCGCCATGTGGAACGACGTTCGCAAAAACATCGATAAATTCCGCAAAAATCCGCTCATCAAATCCCTGCTCGACAACCGCCTCGAAATCCCGAATTATGTGTTTGAAAACAAGGCGGAGGACGAGTACGCCCCTGCGGAGATACTGAGCCCGCTCATGGCGGACAGTTCGCAGTTTTCCGCCATCGCGGAGGCGGTCGGCGGGGCGAGTTTCGTCCTGCACGGGCCGCCCGGAACGGGCAAGAGCCAAACGATCACGAACATCATCGCAAACTGCCTGAACAACGGCAAGCGCGTGCTGTTCGTCGCCGAAAAGCAGGCGGCGCTCTCCGTCGTAAAAAAGAGGCTGGATTCTATCGGCCTGGGCGATTTCTGCCTGGAACTGCATTCGGCGAAACTAGATAAGGCGCAGCTGCTCAAAAAGATGGAAACGACGCTTTCCCTCGCCGCCGAGCAGGAAAATCCGGAATTTCAGTCTAAGGCGGACCAGATCGAAGAGGTGCGCAAAACGCTGAACGCGCCCGTCACGGCACTGCATAAAAAGCGCCGTTTGGGGGTATCCGTGTACGAGGGCATCCTCATTTACGAAAAGAACAAAAACGCGCCCGACGTGTTGGACATCGAGAGCACCTTCTACGACAGCCTGACCAAAGAAAAGCTCGAAACGTACGAAAAGATGCTCATCGAAGTGTCCGCGGCGGCAAAACAGTGCGGCGGGGCGTACCGTTCCCCGTTCGACAACGTAAATTTGTTCGAATACGATGCGAACGTGCGCAACCGCGTATATTATTCCGCCGAGGTGCTCCTGGCGGAGATCAAACATTTAAAGAGTTATTTGAGCCTGTTCCTCGATTTCTACCGCCAGCGCGTCAGTTCGTTCACGCTCAAAAAACTGAACACGCTCATGCAGCTGATCGAGCTTTTGCGCAGTGGTGCGCTGGATAAATATTTCGATTGCGACGAAAACGAATTTTACGTTTTCTTCAACGCCAACCGCCGCCTCGACCGCCTGCTCGGCAACTACTTCAAAAATTTCAAAAATCTCGTAGATCTCGACGCCGATCCCGCGGTCATCGAACAGGAATTGGAAAATTGGGGCGAAAATTACCGCAGTTCCAAAGTTCTTTCCGGGGTGGCAAAGCGCCTGCGCAGGAGCGCTGTGGGCGAGCTTGCGCCCGCCGATGAGATCAAATACATCGGCATCGTGGCGCAGATTTACGAGGATTTGCAGCTTGTGCGCAGGAACACCAAACTTTCGCTCAACTTTTTCGACCGCGGCGGCAGGATCAATTTCCGCCGCAGGGAAGAGTTCCTCGAACCCTTGCAGCAGATGCACGCGCTCGCCGAAGGCGTGTTTATGGATTACAATGCAGACAGTTTCAACAGCGTCTGCGTGCGTTCCGCGAAGGGCGGCTATGCCATGCCCATCTTGGACGGGCTGAAACAATCTGTCCTTTCCTTTGAAAACAGCCGCATGAGCTTTTGCGAAACGATCGCCGCCGACGCCGAAAAGTTTTCCGACGAGGACATACTCGACTATTTCACCGTAAAGGCGGGCGCGCTCATCGACAACATCGACATGCTCTCCGCGTGGTGCCTGTATAAGAGCATCTCCAAAAAGCTGGACGAGGAGGGGCTCACCTTTATCACCGATTCGCTGGAATCGGGCGCCGTTACGTCGGACAATATATTAGACAGTTTCCGCAAAAATGTTTATCGGAATTTCGTGGAAACGAACATCGGCGCCGATCCCGTGCTGTCCACCTTCTCGGCGGCGGTGTTGGAGGAGAAGATCGAACTTTTCCGCGCGCTCGACGAACAGTTCACGAAACTGAGCAGGGAGCATATCCGCAGCAAGCTGATCGCCACGCTGCCCACCACCTCCACGGAGGGGAGCCTGAGCCTGGAAGTGCTGAATTTCCAGCGCATTTTGAAGGGGAATATGCGCGGCATGACGCCCAAGGAGTTTTTCGCGGAGATACCCGAACTGTTCGGCCGGCTCGCGCCCTGCGTTTTGATGAGCCCGATCACCGTGGCGCAGTATCTGAAAGCCGAGCCCGACCTGTTCGACCTCGTGGTGTTCGACGAAGCGTCGCAGCTGCCCACCTGCGAGGCGGTCGGTGCGCTCGCGCGCGCAAAGAGCGCGGTCATCGTGGGCGATCCCAAACAGCTCCCACCGACCACTTTCTTTACGGCGGGCTATGTCGACGAGGAGAACCTCGACGCGGAGGATATGGAGAGCATTTTGGACGACTGCCTCGCGCTGAGCGTGCCCGAAAAGCATCTGAATTGGCATTACCGCAGCAAGCACGAGAGCCTTATCGCCTTTTCGAATATCATGTATTACGGGAACAAGCTGTGCACGTTCCCCTCGCCGGACGCGCTGGAAAGCAAAGTGCGGCTCGCGTTCGTGGAGGACGGCGTGTATGACCGCGGCTTTACCAAGCGGAACAAGGCGGAGGCGGAGGCGCTCATCGAAGAGGTCGTGCGCCGCCTGAAAGATCCGAAACTCTCCCATTCGAGCATCGGTATCGTAACATTCAGCACGGCGCAGCAGGATTATATCGAGCGCAGGCTTTCCGACGCGCTCGTGCGCAATAAATTGGAAGATGCCGCCTACGAGCGCGAGGAACCGCTGTTCATCAAAAATTTGGAAAACGTGCAGGGCGACGAGCGAGACGTGATTTTGTTCTCCGTCTGTTACGGCCCCGACCGCACGGGGAAGGTATCGCTCAACTTCGGCCCGCTCAATCAGGTGGGCGGCTGGCGCCGCTTAAACGTCGCGGTGTCGCGTGCGCGCGAGGAGATGGTCGTGTTTTCGTCCATGACCTCCGCGATGATCAATCTGTCCAAAACGAACAGCAAGGGCGTGGCGGGCTTGAAAGCTTTCCTCGAATTTGCCGAAAAGGGCAAAACGACGCTCGCCATCAATTCCAGCGAGCTGAAAGCATCGCGCAGCGGCATCGGCAAATATATCGCGAAAGAATTGAAAACGTACGGCTACGAGTGTCGTTACGACGTCGGCGTGTCCGACTTCAAGATCGATTGCGCGGTGATCGATCCCAAAAACAAAAAGCGGTTCATCCTCGCCATTTTGTGCGACGGGCAAACGGCGTATCATTCGAGCGCGAAGGACCGCAACATCTTGCAGGTGCAAACGCTCAAACTCAACAATTGGAACGTGGTCCGCGTATTCACCATCAACTTTATCAACAACCCGAAACGCGAGATCAAAAAGATCAAGGATGTGCTCGACAGGCTCACGGGCGTTGACAGGGCGAACCGCGATTATCTTACCAAATACCGCAAAAACTACCGCTACGCGAAGTTGGAGCAGCAGGAGAATGTTTCGCAGTATGTAACCTGCGGCGAAAACGATGCGGAAATTTCCGCCCGCCTCAAAGCGCTCGCCGCGGCGGAGGAGCCGTTCAGCGAAAAATTTTTGATGAAACGCTGCCTTGCCTCCCTCGGCATACAAAAGTACGGCACCAAGGTGGAGGAACGCATGAGGGGGCTCATCGGCCTGTGCGATTTGAAACGGGAAGAGCTGTGCGGCAGAACGTACCTGCGCCGAACGGATAAATGCCTCGAATTCGATTTTTACCGCGTCGAACCGGGCGAACCCATCCGCAAATCGGAGGAGGATTTCACCCCGTACGAGATCGTGGCGCTCATCCGCGGCCTTCTCGAAAACAAGGTGAGCCTGTATGCAGACGAACTCGTGTCCGCCGTCTGCGAAGAGCTGAAGATCGCGCGGCCGAGCGATAAGTTTGTCGATTTTATCCACGAGTGCGTGCAGCTGGGCGTGTCGCGTTCGCTGTTCATCCGCTCCATCAGCGACCGCATCAGCCTCGCTTGAGACCATGAATAAATTTTGCAGGAACGCGTGCCTGTTCGGCGCGCTTACAGTCGTCGTTGCGGCGGCGTCTTTGCTGCCGCCGCTCTCCGCACCCGCGCTCGATGCCGCGCATCGCAGCGTCGAGGAGGAGATCTCTTTCGATGGTTCCGTCCGCGTTGTCGTGCAGGGTGCCTGCGTGGGGAAACCGGGCTCGTACCGCGTGCCGTTCGGCTGTACATACGGCGAGCTGTTCGCCTTGGCGGAGGTGGAGCAGGTGCCCGCGGGCATCGACCCGGGTGCGGAGATCCCTTTTTCCGACGCCGTGTTGGCGGACGGAGAATATTGCGTCTATTTGGTTTTTTAATGTTCGGAATACGGAAGAAAAACGGAACAATCGCCCGAAAGGACGAAAATTTTCTCTTTCGCGGAAACGGGATAATTCGTTTCCGCCCCGTATTTTTGCTGTCCCTGGGCTTCGGCTCGGGTATATTGTTCGCCTGCCTGTTCGGGATGTACTCGCTGTTCGGGATCCTCGCGTTTGCGGCTGCCGCGGCGGCTGCGCTCCTCGTGTGCGCAGTCTCCAAGCGCCGCGCGGCGGGGATTCTTCTCTTTACGGCGGTTCTGTGCGCCTTTTATTCGCTCGGCTCGCTCTCCTTTTCCATGCGCGTCGGCGCGTTCGAACGCTCGCCCGCGATCGCAGGCGAATGCTCCGTCGCGGGCGAAGTGGCGGAAGTAGGCGAATCGGGTTACTATACCCTCCTTACTTTGCAAAATCTTTGGATCATCGGAGAAGACGGGGAAGTTCTGTATCCGCGGGCAAAGATGCAGGTATATGTTTCCGGCGATGCCGACGTGCGCATCGGCGCGATCGCCATGTTCGATGCCGAAGTGCAAACGTACGACGTATGGGCATACGGCAGGATCAACGCGAACGCCGTCATCGGCAATATCCGCTACCGCGCGAACGTGCCTGCGGGCGGCTTGCATTTTTCGGAAGGAGAGGGGACCGATCTGTTCGCGTCTGTCCGTTCCGCTATGCGCGAGATCCTATTCGCGAATCTGGACGAACAGACCGCCTCCCTCGCCTACGGGATGCTCACGGGCGACAGCGGATATATGGACGAAGACGTTCTGCAAAATTTCCGTTACGGCGGTGTCGCGCATATCTTCGCCGTGTCCGGCCTGCACATCGGCGTCATCTACGGCGTACTTGCCGCGCTTTTCAAGCGCCTGCGTCTGAAAAGCTGGCTCAAGATTCCCGTCATTTTTGCGGCGCTCTGCCTGTATGCGGGCGTGTGCGGATTTTCTCCGTCCTCCGTCCGCGCGCTCGTCATGTGCACCGTGTCTATGCTCGCCGAGGCGGGAGGCTACGCCTATGACCGCGTGAACTCTGTTTCCGCCGCCGCGCTCGTCGTTCTCACCGTCCATCCCGTCTATCTCTTTTCGGTCGGGTTCCAGCTCTCCCTCGCCGCGGCTGCCGGCATCGTCATCGTCGGCGGGCATCTCACGCGCCTCTTGAAACGGGTGCGTTTCCTTCCCGAAAAATTCGGTTCCGCGGCCGGAGTCGCGCTTTCGGCACAGCTAGCCACTTTTCCCGTTTTGATCGACTGTTTCGGTTACGTTTCGGGCATCAGTTTCTTTTTGAATCTCGTCTTTGTGCCGCTCATCAGCATCGCGTATGCGTTTTTGTTTTTCTGTACGCTGCTGTCCTGCCTGCTGCCGTTCGCGGCGCCCGTCTTTTTGTTCCTGCCGGGGTATATGCTCCGCATCGCCGTCATGCCGATCATGATGCTGGAATTTAAGGTGCTCCTTGTCAGCGGTTTTTCCTTCGGCGCCTGCGCCGCGCTGTGGTATTTGTTGCTCTTTCTTCTGACCGATAAGGTGAATTTGAAACCGGTCCCGAAAATTTCCGCCGCGGGTTTCCTGTGCGTTTTGCTGTCCGCCGCGATGGTGTTCACGAACGGAAATTATTTTTACGAAGCGTCGCTCTCGCTGCATTCCTATTACGGGAACAACCTCGCGCTGCTGCGCGGTTCGGGCGGCGATTATCTCATCGCGTTCGGAATGCCCGACGAGCGCAACACCGAGCAGGTATTCCTGCAAGAGGGCGTTCGGGCCTTGCGCGGCGTGATCTTTTTGACGGATGCGGCCACTGCCAATGCGGGGATCCCCGTCCTTTTGGAATACGTTTCCGCCGAACGCGTGTTTGTGCCCGAAGGCTCTGCCCTGATCGACTCTTTTCAAACGGTGGATATCGCGTACGAAAGCGGATTTTTTGAATTCGGCGATGCGGCGGCAACTTTTCTCGGAGAGCGGCTGCTGTATCTGAATATATCCGGTTCGGATGTCCTGTTCGACGGCGGGGAGGAGAGCGTGCCGCGCCTGCCGCATTGCGACCTGTTCATCGCAAACGAGCGGAACGAGGCGCTGGAAAGCGCCGCCGAGCCGCAGAGGACGGTATATTTTGAAAAAACGGAAGGGGAAATCAGCGTTTATTCGGCGGGCAGCTTGCAAATCGGCTGGAAAGATGCTATAATCTACATAAACGATCCGGAGTGATGCGATGAAATTCGTTCTGTTCAAAAAGAGTTTGGAAGAGGGCGCCGCGCCCATCTATCTGTTCGAGGGCGAAGAGGAATATTTCAAGGAGCGGGGAGAGGAGATGCTCAAAGCGAAATTCCTCGGCGAACCGTCTTTGAATTATTCCGCCTTTCACGGCGAAGCGCTCAAAGGCGCGGCGATCACGTCGCTCGTGTCGGCGGCGGAAAGTTTCCCCTTTATGAGCGAAAAGCGCATCGTCAAAGTTACCGACTTTTATCCCTCCGAAAAAGAGTACGAAACGTATTTGAAAAAGTATTTCGAAGATCCGCAGCCGAGCACGGTGCTTTTGATCATCAACTCGGCGCCGCCGAAGGGCAAAGTATTCGATTGGAAAAAGGCGCCCAACGTTACGCGGGTAGATTGCTCCAGGGCAGACGACGAAACGGTGCTCCGCTGGATATTCACGCAGTTCAAGCGCGCGGGCGTCGCCGCCGATGCGGAGTGCTGCGAGCGCATCATGGAATATTGTTTGGGCGATATGTCGCGCATCGCGGGGGAAACGGAAAAGCTCATCGCTTACGCTGCGGACAGTAAAAAAATAACCTCGGAAGACGTCGATGCGATCGTCTACCGCGATACCGATTATAAGATATATGAAATGGCGAACGCGCTCGGCGCGAAAAACAGCGGCAAATATTTTTCCGTCCTCAACGAGCTGACGGGCAAGGGGATCGACGCGATGACGGTGCTCAACTCCCTCTGTTCCTATTTCCGCGGCATGTTCGAAATATCCCTTCTCAACAAGCCGGACGCGGAAACGGCGGCGGCGCTGGGGATGAAGGAATATGCCGTCAAAATGAACCGCCGCCAGATCAACGTGTTCGGAGCGCGGCGGGTGAAGGATAGTTTTTTTGCGATCAACGAAACGATCAACGAAATAAAGAACGGCGTTCTCTCGCCGGAAGGGGCTCTCATCAAGGTCAATGCGCACCTCGCGCTGGGATTGGCAACAAATATCAGCGATTGATCGCGCCGATTTGCTTTATTTTTTTTTGATTTTAATGTAAAATAGTATTATACAGAGGAACAGAACGGGAGAACCGTATGGAGTTTTTTAAGAAAGTCGCAGAGATTTTTGCAACGTTCAATGTGATCGACGCGTTGGTCATCGTGCTGTTTGCGCTCATGTTTTATTATGTGTTCCGCATTTTGAAACTCAGCAACGTGCGCGTCGTGATCGCCGTATTCGTTTTGCTCGTCATTGCCACGGGTGCGGTATTCATCTTCACCGATTCGCTCAACGGCGAGTCGTACATGGTCGTGCCCATCGTACTGTCGGGCGTGGTGCTCGTCATCTTCAACGTAGAAGTCAAGCGAGATATCCTCAATATCCATTCCTTTACGGCGCTGACCGAAAAGATGAACCATCAGGCGTCCGCCACCAAAGACGAGGTGGAGCGGTATGTCGCGGATATCATCAAGGCGCTGCAAAACCTGTCCAAAGACAATATCGGCGCGCTCATCATTCTCTCCAACGACAATATCCCGTCGCAGATTTTGGAGAGCGGCGTGATGCTCGACGCGAAGATATCCTCGCAGCTCATCGAGGGGATTTTCTTCCCGAAAGCGCCTTTGCACGACGGCGCCATGATCATCAACAACTATAAAATACAGGCGGCGGGCTGTTTTCTGCCGCTCACGCAGAATGCGAATATTCCGAAGGAACTCGGTACCCGCCACCGCGCGGGCATCGGCATCACCGAAACGTCGAACGTCATCGCTCTGATCGTTTCGGAGGAAACGGGCATCATCACCATCGCGCAGCGCGGCAAGATATCCCGCTATGCCGATTACGATCTGCTCAAAAAGACGCTGAACGATTACTATTGGAAAGACCTGAGCGCGGACGGGAGGAAACGCATATGAGAGAAAAGAGTTTTTGGCGCAAGCTTGCGGGAATATTCATTGACAACGTTCCCATTAAAATTTTGGCGATCGCGTTGGCGGTGGTCGTGTTCATCGTCATCAATTACGGGCGCTGAAGAGAGAGGTGCCCCGTATGAAACCGAATTGTATTGCCGTACCGGAAATTTTGCTGCCCGCGCCCTCCGTCGATATGACGGCGTGGGCGGTTATTGCGTGTGACCAGCACACTTCCGACGCCGCGTATTGGGAGGAACTCGACCGTTTGGTGGGGGACAAGCCTTCCACGCTGCGCCTCACCCTTCCCGAAATTTATCTGAGCGAAACGGAGCAAAGGCTCCCGCAGATCTCCGCCGCCATGCGCGATTACCGCGCGCGGGGTGTGTTCCGCAAGATGGGGAAAGGTTTTATCCTCACCGAGCGCACAACGCCCTTTTCGCCCATGCGCCGCGGCGTGGTGCTCGCCGTCGATCTGGAGCGCTATTCCTATGAAAAAAAGAGCGACGCGATGATCCGCGCGACGGAGGCGACCATCTTGGAGCGCATTCCGCCCCGTTTGAAGATACGCGAGAGCGCCGCGCTCGAATTTCCGCACATCATGCTCCTGTACGACGATCCGGGTGATACCGTCTTGGGCCCGTACAGGGATATTCCGCTCGAAACGGTATACGACTTTGACCTGAACATGAACGGCGGGCATATCCGCGGCCGTTTTCTCGCGGATACGGCGCCGCTGACAGAGTCGTTCGATAGGCTCGTGCGCGACGGCCTGCTGTTTATGGTGGGCGACGGCAACCACTCGCTCGCCACGGCAAAGGCGGCGTGGGAAAAGATCAAGGCGGGGCTCTCCGAAGGGGAGCGCGAGTCGCATCCCGCGCGTTATGCCTTGTGCGAGGCCGTCAATCTCTACGACGATGGTATCCGCTTTGAGGCGATCCACCGCGTCGTCAAAAAGGTGGACGCCGAAAAGTTTGCGGGCGGGTTCCGCCCGGAGGGTTCCTGCAAAGGCGCTCTGTGCATCGGCGGAAAAAAGTTCCCGTGCAAGATCGGGTGCGATGCGCCCGGCGCGGTCGCGGCGGCGGACGAATATATCGCGCGGTACATAGCGGAAAACGGCGGCGAGGTCGATTATATCCACGGCGAGGGGGAACTTTTGCGCCTGACGGAGCAGCCCGGCTGCGTGGGTATCCTTCTGCCGAAGATGGATAAATCGGAATTGTTCGCATCGGTCAAAAAGTACGGCAGTCTGCCGCGCAAGACCTTTTCGATGGGGGAAAGCGAAGAGAAGAGATATTATATCGAAGGCAGGGAGATAAAATGAGCTTATCGGTTTGTAAATTCGGCGGTTCTTCGCTGGCAGACGGAAACAATATAGCGCGCGTGACGGAGATCATCGAGAGCGATCCGGCCCGCCGGTTCGTGGTGGTATCCGCTCCCGGAAAGCGGTACTCGGAGGATATAAAGGTTACCGACCTCCTGTACGCCTGCTATAAGGAGAGCGTGGAAAAGGGCAGCTGCGCCGAAACATTTCAAAAGATCAGGCGGCGCTTTCATTCCATCGTGGCGGAACTCGGCATGGAATCGTTCGATATCGAATCCATTCTGAACGAAACGGAAAAGGAGATCGAATCGCGCAGGAGTGCCGATTTCACCGCGTCGCGCGGGGAATACCTCAATGCCCGCATCGTTGCGGCGCGCCTGGGTTGGAAATTTGTGGATGCAAAGGATATCATCTTTTTCAATGCGCGCGGTCAGTTCGACGAGGCGCGTTCCTATCCGCTTATCGAAAAAACGCTTTCCGCCTGCGGCCATGCCGTTATTCCCGGTTTTTACGGAACGGATGCCGACGGAAATATCAAAACCTTTTCGCGCGGCGGGAGCGATATCAGCGGTTCGATCGTGGCGCGTGCAATGAATGCGGACGTGTATGAAAATTGGACGGACGTAAGCGGTTTTCTGGCGTGCGATCCGCGCATCGTCGAAAAGCCCGAAAAGATCGAGGTCATCTCCTTTAAGGAACTGCGCGAGCTTTCCTATATGGGGGCGAACGTTTTGCACGCCGATTCCATCTTCCCCGTGCGCAAGGGGGATATCCCCATCAAGATCAAAAACACCTTCCGCCCGCAGGATCCGGGTACGCTCATCCTGCCCTCCAAAAAATATGTCAAGAGCGGCAATATCGTCACGGGCATCGCGGGGAAAAAGGATTTTACCGTCATCTTCCTCGAAAAGTCGATGATGAACGCCGAGGTCGGTTTTGCGCGCAAGGTGCTCTCCATTTTGGAAAAGGACAACATCAACTTTGAGCATATGCCCTCCGGCATCGATACGCTCTCTTTGGTCATCGAGAGCAAATACCTTGCGGGCGGTATGCTCGAAAAACTGCTCGGCCAAATACAGGATGCCGTTCAGCCCGATTATCTGCGCGTGCTCGAAAATATCGCACTCGTCGCAACGGTGGGGCACGGCATGGCGTCGAATATCGGCACGTCGGCGCGCCTGTTCACGGCCCTTTCGGAGGCGGGCATCAATATCCGCATGATCGACCAGGGTTCGAGCGAGCTCAATATAATCGTCGGCATCGACAATGCGGATTATGAAAAATGTATCCGCGCCGTCTACCGCGAGTTTTTCGTCAAAGGAAAAAGTTCCGCGGTTTAAGGTTCGCGCCGTGGGGCCGCATTCTCCGTTAGTTCCGTTTGTCCGTCGGTTTTTTCATCGAAGAAGAATAAAAGGCGGAGAAATTGCACGGCGCAGGAGGCGGAAAAGTCCGAGGCTTTTTTCTCGGACTTTTTTATGCGGAAGACCGTGCGGTCGCTGTTTGCGTTGGTGCATATGTTGAATAAAAATACAAAAAAATATAAAAAATTTCAAAATTAATCTTGAAATTATCCCAAATGTATATTATAATATTGTAGAAAAGATAGTTTGCGTATCTCGTTTTCAAAATTGCACAATATACATGATTGACGGAGAAAAAAATGATCCTTACTGTTTGTCTGAATCCCTGCACGGATGTAACGATCGAGGTCGACGCGCTGAACATAGGCAAGTTGAACCATGTCAAAAATAAGACGTTGAGCTTTACCGGCGCGGCGCTGAATGTCGCCATCGGCGTTGCCCGTCTGAAGGGGCAGAGCCATGCGACCGGCTTTATGTACAACGAAAACGGTTCGCTGTTCGAACAGGCTTTGGATCGCGAGGGCGTGCCGAGCATTTTCATTTGGAACAAGGGCCGTGTGCGCGAAAATTACAAATTTATCGACAATAAATCGATGCTCACGGAAGTGAACGACGTGGGCGAGAACATCAGTGCGAACAAACAGGCGGAACTCATCGAGCTGGTCGGCAGCCTTTCAAAAACGAGCGACGTTATGGTTATTTCCGGCAGCCTCCCGCAGGGGATCGAGAGCGATTATTATACCAAGCTGTTCAACGTTGCGGCGCCGAACACGCTGAAAATTGCGGATACGGAGGGGGATAAACTTCTCGCCGCGCTGAAATCGGGGCTTGACCTCGTAAAGCCGAACAAAGATGAATTGCAAAACACCTTAAAGCAGGAATTTAAATCGCGCGACGATCTCTTGAAAGGCTGTTATGCGCTGCTCGATAAGGGCGCGCAGCGCGTATTGCTTTCGTTGGGCAAGCGCGGGGCGATCATCACGGACGGAACGAAAAATTATTATTGCAAGAGCATCAATGTGGCGATCAATTCCACGCTCGGCGCGGGCGACGGCATGGTCGCGGCGGCGGCGATGCAGTTAGAACAGGGCGCGCCGTTGGATGAAATACTGCGAGCGGGCGTTGCGGCGGGCACGGCAACGGTCACCACATTCGGTCAGATCTCGTTCACGAAAGAAAAATACGACGAAATTTATGCGAACATCAAAGTGGAGGAGTTTTAAGTTTTTTGATTACGGTAGCGGACGTTAAAAACGACGAGGAAGTAAAAGTCATCATGTCCATCGCGGAGAGCCAGATCGAGGCGCTGGGCTTTACCGAGCATTCCGTCCGCCATTCGAGCATCGTCAGCAAATGGTCGGGGGATATATTGCAGGAGATCGGCGCCGAACAGCGCCGCGTGGAACTCGTGCGCATCGCGGGGTATCTGCACGATATCGGCAACAGCGTCAACCGCGCCGACCACGCGCAGAGCGGGGCGTTGTTGGCTTATAAGATCCTCACCCGCATGGGCATGGAGTACAAAGAGGCGGCGGAGATCATGATGGCGATCGGAAATCACGACGAGAGCCAGGGCCTGCCCGTCAGCGATCTGACTTCCGCGCTCATCATCGCGGACAAGGCAGACGTGCACAAGAGCCGTGTGCGCACCAATATCACGCGCATGAGCATGGGAAATTTGAACATTCACGACAGGGTGAACCTCGCGGCGGAAAAATCGATCGTCTACGTCGATAAAACCACGAACGAGATCGTTCTGAATATCGTCATCAACACGGATCTCTGTCCGGTGATGGATTATTTTGAAATTTACTTCAAGCGGATGCAGCTTTGCCGCCGCGCCGCCGATTTTTTGGACAGAAAATTTGTGCTCATCATCAACGACGTGCGCCTGCTGTAAGGCTTTATGAAAAATATATCCGGGCATTGTATGCCCGGATTTTTTGTCGCTGTTTTTACGGTGCTTTTTGCGTAGGAACTAATTCTACAGCCACTGTTTTTGAATTATAAAAAGGGAGCCATTCTGCTGTCAGAATGGCTCCCTTTTTATATTAGTCATCAATTCGTAATAAACTGTTGAATATTTTGCGCATTTTGGCGGGCGATGCAGGATTCTAAATATTGTTTCAACTCGCGCGGCCGTTTGATTCCCATCGTATTGACTCCCCATTTCCCGACAATATCGACAAGAACATTGCCGTAATTAAACAACCGTCCCCAAACGGAGTATTGCAAACTCACGCCGACGATTGTCGTCATGCGGAATTGTTCCTCATTTTTGGCAATGATTCCGTAAGTACAGACCACTTTATCCGGATAAAAATACAGCCTGTAACTCGATGCCCGCATGATCAGCCATATGCCGATAAATATAGGAACGATCAGCCAACAAAATAAAAAGCATTAAAACAGTCTGCCTCCGCAATCTCCGAAAACGCTCTTTCGCGCAATAAATTCCGCTTTCATATTCTTCCTCCGAATTTTTATATCATTTATTATAATCACGAAATTCGTGAATGTCAAGTAAAAATCACGAATTTCGTGTATTCTGTTAGTATGAAAATATTTGGAGAACGGCTGCGGGATTTACGGTCGGGGAGGGGACTGACGCAAAAGCAATTTGCGGCGGTCCTAAATGTAAGCGGCAATACGGTACATTGTTGGGAAACGGATAAACAGGAACCCTCTATGGCAATGTTGCTTGTTATCAGCGATTATTTCGGGGTATCGCTCGATTATCTTTTGGGCAGGAGCGACTATTAAAATCCGCTCCGATTTCGGCGGGGATTTTTCTGAAAAAACGCCGCCGAATCGTTGACAAACGGCGCGCTATCGTATATACTGTATGTACAATAAAAATTCGGGCTGAAATACAATATATTGTGTTTTTTTCGAAGTGCTTTTCGCGACTGGTGGTATTTGCAGGCAACTGCGGGGGAACGGAAAGCGTATATGGCCGACCACCTGGGCAGTTTTGTTTGAAAACTGCCCGTTTTTTTATACTCTGAAAAATTTTTTAGGAGGAGAAAACGGTTATGCAAAGAGAATTTAAAAGCGGCAAGTACGCAACCTCCATCGACGTGCGCGATTTTATTCAGACGAATTATACTCCCTATGAAGGGGACGGGGCGTTTTTGGTCGGGCCCACGGCGCGCACGGCCGCGCTGATGGAAAAGGTCAACGCATTGTTAAAGGCGGAGAGCGACAAGGGCGGCGTGCTCGACGTAGATACCGAGCGCGTTTCATCCCTTTTGACCTATCCGGCGGGCTATATCGACCGCGAAAACGAGATCATCGTCGGCTTGCAGACGGATGCGCCCTTAAAGCGCGGCGTCAACCCGTTCGGCGGCATCCGCATGGCGCGGCAGGCGTGCGAGGCATACGGCTATAAACTTTCCGACCTCGTAGAAACAGAGTTCAGTTATAAAACCACCCACAACGACGCCGTATTTCACGTCTATACCGACGAGATGAAAGCAGTCCGCCACGCGGGGCTTTTGACGGGCCTGCCCGACGCCTACGGCCGCGGCAGGATCATCGGCGATTACCGCCGTGTCGCACTGTACGGCGTGGATAAACTCATCGAGGAAAAGGAGAAGGACAAGCGCGCCTACGGCGAAAAGCTGATGGACGAAAACAACATCCGCACCTTGGAGGAGTTGTACAAGCAGATCGATTTTCTCAAAAAGCTCAAAGATATGGCGCTCCTGTACGGCGTGGATATCTCCAGACCCGCGCAAAACGCGAGGGAGGCGATTCAGTGGACGTACTTTGGGTATCTTGCCGCCATCAAGGAGCAGAACGGCGCGGCGATGAGCCTCGGCAGGGTATCCACCTTCTTCGATATCTATCTTGAACGCGATATCGAGGCGGGTATTCTGACGGAGGAGAGCGCACAGGAGCTTATCGACGATTTTGTCATCAAACTTCGCATCACCCGCCAGCTCCGTACCCCCGAATACAACGACTTGTTCGGCGGCGATCCTACGTGGACGACGGAGAGCGTCGGCGGCATGGGGGAGGACGGCAGAACGCTCGTCACCAAGACCTCTTACCGCATCCTCAATACGCTCTATAACCTCGGCGCGGCGCCCGAACCCAACCTCACGGTGCTTTGGTCTGAACGCCTGCCCGAACCCTTCAAAAAATTCTGCGCGAAAATTTCGGTGGATACCGATTCCATTCAATACGAAAACGACGACCTGATGCGCCCCATCTACGGCGACGATTACGGCATCGCCTGCTGCGTTTCCGCGATGAAGATCGGCAAGCAGATGCAGTTCTTCGGCGCGCGCTGCAACCTCGCCAAGCTTCTGTTGCTCGCCCTCAACGGCGGCAAGGACGAAAAGAGCGGCAAGCAGCTCGGCCCCGAAGGGGAGAGCTTTACCGGCGCGCTCAACTACGACAAGGTGCGCAAGGCGTATCACAAATATATGGAATGGCTGTGCCGCCTGTATGTGAATACCCTCAACGTCATTCACTACATGCACGACAAGTACGCCTATGAAAAGATTCAGATGGCGCTGCACGATACGGAAGTGGAGCGTTTCCTCGCCTGCGGCGTGGCGGGGCTGTCCGTTGCGGTCGACTCTCTCTCCGCCATCAAGTACGCCAAGGTCACGCCCGTCTATAACGACGAGGGGATCATCTACGATTTCAGGATCGAAGGGGATTTCCCCAAGTACGGCAACGACGACGACCGCGTCGATAAGATCGCAGCCGACCTCGTGCGCGAGTTCTCCGACGAACTGAAAAAGACGCCCGCCTATCGCGGCGCCCTGCACACGCTCTCCGTTCTCACCATCACATCCAACGTCGTTTACGGCAAAAAGACGGGCGCCACGCCCGACGGCAGGGCGGCTGGCGAACCGTTCGCGCCCGGCGCCAATCCCATGCACAACCGCGATCTGAGCGGCGCGCTCGCCTCCCTCAATTCGGTCGCGAAGATCCCTTACGAATGCTGCCGCGACGGCGTATCGAACACTTTCTCCATCGTTCCCTCCGCCTTGGGTGAGAACGAGGAGGACCGTGCGGAAAATCTTTCGGATATGTTGGACGGGTATTTCGGGCAGGGTGCGCATCATCTCAATGTGAACGTATTCGACCGCGCCAAGCTCGTCGCCGCGATGGAACACCCCGAACTGTATCCGAACGTGACCATCCGCGTTTCGGGCTATGCGGTCAACTTCCACAAGCTCTCCAAGGCGCATCAGCTGGAAGTACTCAAACGCACCTATCACGAGCGCGTGTAAGGGCGCGATTTTTCGGCAACGGCTCTGCAAAAACCAAATACGCAGTGGAGCAAATGCGATGGATGTGATTTTGAAAAAAGAGGAGGGCGGAGCAAATCCTTCGCCCGTGGGGTATATCGATTCCGTCTATTGCGGTTCGGGCGTTGACGGCAAAGGCTTGCGGTGCGTGGTGTTTTTTTCGGGCTGTAATCTGCGCTGTCCGTTCTGTCATAACCCGGAAACGCTCTATAAACAGGGTACTATGACAGACATAAACGCGCTTGTCAACCGCTTGGAGCGCTATAAAGGGTACTTTCGCCGCGGCGGCGTAACGCTTTCGGGCGGGGAGCCGTTTTTGCAGCGGGAGTATGTTTTGGCACTTGTGGCGGCGCTGCACGAAAGGGGGATTCATTGCTGTTTGGAAACCAACGGCCATATCGCCGATCCCGCACTCATCGCCGCGGGCGACAGTATCCTGTGCGACGTCAAAAATCAGGAAACGGATGATCTTGCGGTCTACGAACCGTTTTTTGCCGAATGTCTCCGGCAGGGGAAGGAAGTGCATATCACCAATGTACTCGTTCCGGGGAAGAATGACGGAGCGGATAAGCTGCAAGCGCTCGCATCGCTCGTGCGCAAATATTTTCCGAAAGAGCGGATCAAATTATTGCCTTTCCGTAAGCTCTGTTCCGAAAAATATGCAGAATTATCCCTCCCGTTTCCCTATGCCGCCATCCGCGAGTGTGAGCAGGGGGATATCGAAACCGCTTTAAAATTGCTGGATATTTGTCCGTAGCCGCTGTTTTTCACAGTACTATGTCACGCATAAATCGCTTGCAAACGATGATTTGCGGCAAAGAAGCCAAAAAGGTAGTGAGTAAAAGTTAACAGAGTGCGGGCACTCCTTGTGGAGTGCCCGCACTCTGTTTTTTTAGATTAAGCTATTTTAATTACTTAACTTTCCGCGTAAATTTCATTCGGTAAATATGGCCGAAAGCGATCGGAGAAAATGCAAAGAGAGGAGGGCGCAGCACATGTGCATAAGCTCATTGCGCTTTCAAAAATCTGAGCGCCTCTGTGCCTGCGATCATACCGTCGCAGACCGCTTTGGCGATCTGCTGCAGACCGGGGATACAGTCGCCCGCGGCGTAGATGCCGGGGATGTTGGTCGCGCGTTTTTCGTCCGTTACGATTTTGTTGTTTGCGGTTTCCAATCCGAGCTTTTTGGAGAGTTCGAACGCGCCTGCCGAGCCGCACGCGATAAACACGCCGTCGAAACGTTCTTTTGTTCCGTCCGCAAAAATAACACTTTCAATCCGCTCTCCGCCCTCAAAGCGCTCGATCTTGCGCGTGTCGCAGGGCAGGTCGAATTGCGGGGCAAGCCCGTTCGTTAAAATCGTTACGTCGCCGATGATGTTTTTGAGCACGCCGTATTCGTTTTTTGCGTAGGGGCCGTTCCCGATGACGGCGACTTTTTTCCCGCGGAAAAAGAAGCCGTCGCAGATGGCGCAGTAGCTTACGCCGCGGCCCTCGAACACATCGATATTTTTAATAGGGGGTACGTTGCGCGACGTGCCGCACGCGATAACGAGCGCTCCCGCCGCAATGGTGCGGTCGGTGGTTTTCACTTCGAAGCCGTCCGCTCCGAACTCGACGCCGTACACCTCTGCCTCAACGAATTTCACGCCGAGGTTTTTCGCCTGCTCGATGCCGTTTGCAACCAGCTCCTTGGCGGAAACGCCGTCCGCAAAGCCGTAGTAATTCTGTATTTTGTCCGCCTTGGCGAGCGCGCCGCCGTCTTTGGCGACGACGGTTACGGATGCGCCGCCGCGCACCGCATACAGCGCCGCGGAAATCCCGGCAGGGCCCTGCCCGATGATGACCAATTCTTTCATGTTGTGCTCCGTTTGCCCGCTGGGGACGGGTTTCATTTTATGGTTTTTCATTTACAGTTTATCCGATTTTATGCATTCTGTCAAACGCCTCACAGGTGTTTCTGCGGGAAGTTCGGAAAACTTTTTTAATGCCGAAACGGAAAAAGAGGGGCGAATAGGCCTCTCTTTTTTTGATTTGCAAAGATCTATGCGTTACAAATAGAGCGGAATATCGTCATTTGGCTGCGCGGAATCCTTTTTTGGGTTTCGGCTCCGAGCGCTTGCCTTTGTATACATAGGAGAGTGCGATAACGATGATCCCGGCGGCGATCACGGCGATCACGATATACGCCCAAACGGGTATGGGCAGCCCTTTGACCTCCTCCCACATTTCGTTGACGGCGGCGTTTACCTCGTCGTCGAAATGCTGCATGATGGCGCTGCGCACGAGAACGTTTTCGGTGGGGTATTGCGCGGAGATCTGCCGCTTGGCGCTCTCCTCAGAAACAAAGATGATATAGTCGCCGTCCCGGTATTTGCCGTCGCTCGTGCCGTTAAAAAAGTAGTTCAGGTCATAGGGCACGAGGGGATTTCCGTTTTCGTCAACGTCTCCCTCTTCTCCCTCGTAATACCAATCTTCGCTGTTCATGGCATCGAACACCGCATCTCCAGCGATGGAGGAAGTGTAGCCGATGTAGTTCATGTTTGCGACCGCGTTTTCCGGCTCGGAGAGAAAATCGATGAACGCCTCCGCAAGCTCGGTATTCGCGCCCTTGGGCATGACCCAGCCGTCGAACCAGATGTTGGAACATTCTTCCGGCACGATGTAGTTGAGGTAGAGCCCTTCATGATAATTTCCGTTTTCATCGAAGTACGGTTCGGCATCGTCCATCGTGTATACCGCGTCGCCGCTCCACGCAAAATTGATGCTGATGCGCCCTGCGACCATATCCTGTTTTCCGCTGTCGACCTCAAAGCCGTAGAGGTTTTCTTTCAGTTCGATCAGCGTATCTTTCGCTTTTTCGAGGGTATCCTCGTCGGTGCGGTTCATGATGGCGGTAACTTTTGCGTTATACTCGGCGTAATTCGGGTCGTCGAGCTTGGTGTTTTCGTCGATGCCGTATTCCTCTTGCAGTTGCATGAGTTCCTCGCGGTATACGACGGCGACGCCGAGGAAGTAAGAATCGCGCACGCTGTCTTTGATGGTCGCAACGCTCGCATAGTCCGCGTCCCACAGCCCCGCCCAGCTCGCCAGGTCTTCCTCGACGGAGCCGCGCAGGTCGGGGTTATAAACGTAACCCATCGTTCCCCACATATAGGGAACGGAATAATCGGACCAATAATGTTTTTCGCCGTTCACGGTCGCATAATTCGATTCGAACAGATTTTTGATATAGGGGGAAGCGTATTTCGCATAGTTGCTGTCCGCCAAAAAATCGTCTGAAAATTTTTCCACCATTCCCTCCGAGATCATCTTCATGATCATATAATCGGAGGGGCACACGAGGTCGTACGAGCCGGGGCTGATCTTCAGTTCGTTGTACATATTTTCGTTGGTGCCGAAGGTGGAATATTCCACCCGTACGCGCGTCCCCGTTTCCTCGTAATAGGCTTTTTCAAATTCGGCGATCAGGTCGACGTAATCGTCTTCCACGGAACCGTCCTCGTTTTCGGTCGGCTCGCTGATGTAATCTTCCCAATTATACACGCGCAGTACCTGCGCGCCGTCCGCTGCGCAACCCGCCAAAGCGAGCACGAAGGGCAGGAGCAGAAACAGCGCGAGCGCGGTCGTTGCGATCCTCTTTTTCATTTTGCCTCCTTTGCTTTTCTCGCGCGCAGGTTGACGGCGAGCAGGATGACGATCATCACGACGAAGATGAGCGCCGAGAGCGCGCGCAGTGCGGGCGTGGAGCTGTTCGTCCCGTTTTTGACCGCGTTGTAGACGTAGGTGCTGATGGTGTCGAACATGGGCGGCTTGGTGAACGCCGTTACGATGTAATCGTCCAGAGACAGCGTGATCGACAGCATAAAGCCCGAAAGGATGCCAGAGAATATCTGGGGCACGACCACCTTGAATAACGCCTGTGCGGGGCTTGCGCCGAGGTCTAACGCCGCCTCGTAGGTGTTGGAGTCCATCTGTTTGAGCTTGGGAAGAACGGAGAGCACCACGAACGGCGTGCAGAGCACCATGTGCCCGACGATGAGGGAAAAGTAGGTGCGGTAGAGGAACACGACGGAAAAGAGCAGTGCGAGGGAAATGGCCGTTACGATCTCCGCGTTGATGACGGGGATCTGCGACGCGGCCTGCAAGGGTTTTGCCACCCTGCGGCGGCTGTAAAAAATGCCGATGGCGCCCGCGGTGCCGAGCACGGTGGAAAGCGCGGCGGCGACGAGCGCGAGCCATACGGTGTTGAACAGGATCTGCATGATCTCCGCATTGCGGAACAGCTGCCCGTACAGCGCAAAGGAGAATCCGTCCCATTTTCCGATGACTTTCGATTCGGTGAAGCTGTACACGACGAGCAGGAGGATGGGCGCATAGATGAATACGAGCACAGCCGCGCACAGGGCGATCGATAAAATTTTCTTTACCATAAATTTGCACCTCGCGTTTCCTGTTTTCCGTCCTTGAACCCGCCCGTCAGCAGCATGGTCAAAAAGATGATGACGAGCAGGATGATGGAGATCATCGAACCCATATGCCAATTGTCGTAGGTGGTGAAATATTGGTCGATGAGCTTTCCGAGGATGGTGATGTTGAAGTTGCTCAAAGTATCGGATACGACGTAGTTGGTCATCGACGGCATGAACACCATCGTGATGCCCGAAATGACGCCGGGCATAGACAGCGGAAAAGTTACCTTCGTGAACACGGTGAACTTATTCCCGCCCAAGTCCGCCGCCGCCTCGATGTAGCTCGTATCCAGCTTTTCGAGCGTTGTGTAGAGGGGCAGGATCATGAATGGCAGAAAATCGTACACCATGCCGATGATGGTATTGAGATAATTCTGCGAACCCAGCAGCCCGATGAGGTCGAGCAGTTCGCGCAGCGCCGTGATGCGCAAAACGAAGTTGATCCACATGGGCAGGATGAACAGCATCAGGAGCACGTTCTTTTTCTTGAACTTGCTGCGCGCCAAAATATAGGCGAGCGGGTAGGCGATGAGCAGGCATATGGCCGTGGAGATGATGGCTACGGTAAAGCTCATCAGCAGGGTAGAAAGTTTTGCGGTGCTCGTGAAAAAGTTCACGAAGTTGGCAAAGGAAAGCCGAATGGCTCCGTCTACCGTTTCCGTAAAGGCATAAAAGAGGATGAGCAGCATGGGTATGACGACGAACAGGATAAGGAACAGCGCGTAGGGTATGCAAAGCTGCTTGCGCGAAAAATGAATTTTAACCATTCTGTTTCTCCTGTTTGAGCGCGAGGCGGATGTTTTCCGGCCTGATCTTTACGCTCACGTAGTCGTTTTCGTTCCACAGGTCGGGCGAGTCGAGCACATAGTCCTCCTCGTTTTCCTCCGTGCGCACGATGTATTGGTAATGGTCGCCCTTATAGATGAGCTGCACGATGTGCCCGCGCGCGCCGCCTTCGTCTGCGTTGTCGCTCAGTTCGATATCCTGCAAGCCGACTTCGACGGCTACGTCCACGTCCGTCAGGTCGATCTTTTCGCCCGTTGCGGTGATGAGGTATCCCTCCTCGTCGAGATGAGAACCGGGATAGAGCGTCGTTACGTCGCACTCGAATTCGCCGTCGCCGAATACGACGGTGTTTTTCTTGGTGATATAGCCGTCGTATTTGTTGACGGTCAGCTCCTTTTTCATGATGTGGATGTCGTCCGGCTCGATGACGAGGCCGATCACGTCGCCCACGTTCCGGCTCTGTGTGCTTTGGATGACGACTTCCGAGCGCCCGACCATCGCGGTGATCTCGTAGTGTACGCCCTTGAATACCACGCTGACGACTTTGGCGACGAGCATCCCGTTCTCCTCGTCTGTCATGCGGATATCTTCGGGTCGGACAACCACGTCCACCTTTTCGTTTTTCTCGAAGTCGTCCACGCACTTGAAATTGCGGTTGCAAAAGCGCACGGTGAACTTTCCGACGATGGTGCCGTTGAAGATATTGCTGTCGCCGATAAAGTCCGCCACGAACGCATTCGCCGGCTCATTGTAGATGGAGGTAGGGGTGCCGATTTGCTGGATGCAGCCGTCCTTCATGACGACGATGGTGTCGCTCATGGTCAGCGCCTCCTCCTGGTCGTGGGTTACGTAGATGAAGGTGATGCCCAGCTTGCGGTGCATTTCTTTCAGTTCGATCTGCATCTCCTTGCGCATTTTCAGGTCGAGCGCGCCGAGCGGTTCGTCCAAAAGCAGGATCTCCGGTTCGTTGACGATGGCGCGCGCGATGGCGACGCGCTGCTGCTGCCCGCCCGACAGGGTGGAAACGGAACGCTTTTCAAACCCTTCGAGGTCGACGACGGATAGGGCGTTTTTCACCTTTTCGTCGATCTCCCTGCGGGTGAGTTTTTGCAGTTTGGTGTACGTTTCGCCCTTGTCGTTCACATAGGTGACGGGCACCTTTTTGAGTTTTAATCCGAAAGCGATGTTGTCGTAAATATTCAGGTGCGGAAAGAGCGCATACCTTTGAAACACGGTATTGACGGGGCGCTTGTTGGGCGGCAGGTTGGTGATGTCCCTTCCGTTCAGCAAAATTTTGCCGGAGGTGGGGATATCGAACCCCGCGATCATGCGCAGGGTAGTCGTCTTGCCGCATCCGCTCGGACCGAGAAAGGTGATGAACTCGCCCTTGCGCACATAAAAGCTCACGTTTTCCACGGCCGCCGTTTCGTCGAATATCTTGGAAACGTTGACAAGTTCGATGATCTTTTCGTCTTTTTTCAATTCTGCCATTTTTTTGTCCTGTCCGTTTTTATTTTTCGGCTCTCACCGTCTTAGCCCATTAAAAGTTGGGAGGGGAGGAGATCCAGATGAATTTGGCCTTTGCTCCCGATTCGTTGGAAATTCTGTGTGTCCTGTCCGCCGAGTAATAAAAGCTCTCGCCCTTGCGGCAGACGTATTTCTTTTTGCCGAGCGTCAGCGTGATCTTTCCCTCCAATACGAACCCGAACTCTTCGCCCTCGTGGGGGATATCCTCCGCCGTTCCGCTGTTCGGCGCAAGTTCTACCGCCAGCGGTTCCATCAGGTTTTTCTGCGCGTTGGGCACGAGCCATTTTTGCCGCGAGCCCTCCGACTCCTTTTCAACGTAATCGCTTTCGGAAAATACGACTTTCTCGTTCTTTTCGTCGCGGAAAAACTCGCTGAAACTGCTCCCCAGCGCGTCGAGGATATCGCCGAGGGTGGCGATGGACGGGCTCGTCAGGTCGTTCTCCAACTGCGAAATGTATCCCTTCGTCAGTTCGCATCGGTCAGCGAGTTCTTCCTGCGTCAGGTTGAGCTGCAGGCGCATATCTCTGATTTTTGTTCCGAGCTGCATAGATCCCTCCGCTTTTCGTTTCAAAATGCCTAAACTTTAAGTTTAGTAATCGTAAACAAGCAATAGATATTATAACGAAAATGATGAAAAATACAACTGTTTGCAGGTCGCTTTTCAAAATTTTGTCGAAAAATTTTCATGCGGTTTTCGCGGCCGCCGTAAGGAGGGCGCGCGTCTGCCGGCGGATAGGGGAAATTTCTTAAACACGATTTTTAGTAAAAGTAAACGCAAACCGTTTTCCGCGGCATGGCGAAAGGAAAAGAGCGCCGCATTTGCGGCGCTCCGAACGGGACTGTCCGTTTATTGTCGGTGCACGAGGGGAGAAAAGGCGGGCACGCAAAAAAGCGCGCCGTTCGGCACGCTTTGCAAAGCTATGTGCAAGAAAGGGAAGATTACTCCGCGTCTTCCGCCTTTGCCTTTTTCGCCCGCGTCTTTTTGGGCTTTTCTTCGGCGGCGGGCGCTGCGGCCTCGGCGACGGGAGCGGCTTTGGCCTCTTCCTTCACCTCTTCGGCTTTGGGCTCTTCCGCCTTTGCGGGAGCGGCTTTCAGAGCGTTGAGGTTTTTCGCCAAAGCGGACTTCTTGTTCGCCGCGTTGTTCTTGTGGATGATGCCCTTCGACGCTGCGGAATCGATGATCGAAACGGTCTCCGGCAACAGTTTTTCAGCCTCGGCAACGTCGCCGGCGGCCAAAGCCGCGTTGTATTTTTTGATTGCCGTCTTGACGGCGGATTTGATCATCTTGTTTTGGGAATTCTTCTTTTCGGTAACGAGCACGCGCTTCTTCGCGGATTTAATGTTCGGCACTTTTAATTCTCCTTTCGATGGTTACTCTTGTTTGATACTTCAGCTATTTTATCATAAAAAAATTTGCTTGTAAACTGTTTTTCGTTGAAAAGTGTAATTTATTCTCCCGATTTTTCATATATTTATCCGATAAAACGTTTGCGGAGGGGAGCATGGAGCGCGAATACACCGCATTTTTCGACAGCGGGATCGGCGGGCTGACGGTGCTGCGGGAATTTTTCCGCCGTTATCCGTCGGAAAAATGTATCTATTTGGGCGACAACGAAAACGCGCCTTACGGCAACCGGCCGGAGTGGGAAATAAAGTCGCTTTCGGAGCGCGCCTTTCGCACGCTCGCGAAATATCCTCTCAAAGCGGCGGTCATCGCGTGCAATACCGTAACGGCGGAATGCGCCGACCGTCTGCGGGAAAAATACCCGTTTCCCATCGTCGGGATGGAGCCGGCAGTCAAGCCCGCGGCGGCGTTTGCGGGGGAGGGGAAAGTGCTCCTGCTCGCGACGCGCGCCACCCTCGCGAGCGCGCGCGTGCACGCCCTCGTGCGGACATACGAAAATAGCGGCGGCATCGTCGCGCATTGTCCGGAACGGCTCGCGGGGGATATCGAGTCGCGTATCTTCGATCTGCGCCGCGTGCGGTTGCGTGAGTATCTTCCCGCGGACAAATTTTCGGCGGTCGTGCTCGGCTGCACGCATTACATTTTTTTGCGTACGCGGATGCAATCGTTTTACGGGTGCCGCGTGTTTGACGGGAATGCCGGCACGGTGGCGCGTTTGGCGCAGGTCGCCCGCCTCGGCCCGCCCGCGCCGCTAATGGCGGAAACGGCGGCGGATGTCGGGCGGAATGCCGCGACGTCAGGGACGGCTGACCACCGGGATGTTCAAATAGGGACGGCTGACCACTTTGCACAAAAAACAAACAAATGTTCTAAAAATTTTCAAATTTCCCCCAAAAACTGCCCGATTTTTATCGGAAAATCGGCAAATTTCAATGAAACGGTCTTCAAAATGTTGTTGAAAGATCAAAATTAGCGTCAAAATAATGCAAACAAATGTTCAAAAATAGAATTAAGTGGCAAAAAACCGCAAATTTTTTTGAATTTATTTTTAGAAATTTTCTATAAGTGGTTGACAGTGGTCAAAAGTGGTGATATAATAAATCCATCACATACGGGGAAAGGGTCATGTATTCTTTTAACGGCAGGTTCAACAATCGGTTGGACGACAAAAACAGAATACGGATCCCGGCAAAGTTCAAGGCGGAGCTGGGGGCGGACTACAAGTTCGCGTTCGGTCCGAGCGAGAGCATCTACGTTCTGCCGCAATCGGAGTATCAGAAGATTCTCGACGGGTTCGGCGAGGTATCCTTTTTTGACGAGGAGGCGCAGAACGCGATCGCCCAATTCACCGGTATGGTGTACGATGTTTCCGAGGATAACCAGGGCAGGGTGGTCATTCCCGCCGAATTGAAAGAATACGCGAAGATCGATAAGGAGATCGTCATCACGGGGGCGGCGTCTTATCTGCGCATCGAATCGGCGGAGGCGTTCGCAAAGAAAAACGCGAACGTCAGCATCAGCAGCGTATTTGCAAAACTCAACGCGCTGCGGGGACCGAAAGCGTGATCGCGTTTTCGCACATTCCCGTCCTGTTGGAAGAATGTATGCAGGGGCTTTGCCTGCACGGCGGCGGAATTTATTTCGACGGCACGGTGGGCGGCGGAGGCCATTCTTACGAGATACTCAAAAGGACAAGCCCGGACGGAAAACTGATCGCGACCGACCTCGACGATTGCGCCATCGCGGCGGCGACGGAGCGGCTTGCGCAGTTTGACGGACGTTTTCGGATATACAAGAGCAACTATAAAAATTTCGCGGCGGTGCTCGACGACGCGGGCGTCGATGCATTGGACGGAGTTCTTCTCGATTTCGGCGTATCGAGTTTTCAGCTGGACGAGAGGGAGCGCGGATTCAGTTATATGCAAGACGCACCCTTGGATATGCGCATGGACGCAGGCGCGCCGCTCACGGCGGATGACGTGGTGAACGGATACGCGGAAGAGGAGCTGTTCCGCATCATCAAAACGTACGGAGAGGAACGTTTCGCCAAAAATATCGCGCGCGGCATCGCGGCGGCCCGGAAAAGGGCGCGCATAGCGAGCACGGGCGAGCTGGCGAAGATCGTAGAGGGAGCGATCCCCGCGAAGTTCCGGCAAAACGGGCCGTGCGCCCGCAAAACCTTTCAGGCGATCCGCATCGAAGTGAACGGAGAGCTCGACGGTTTGGAAGAGGCTGTCAAAGGGCTTGCGCGGCGGTTGAAACGGGGCGGCAGGATCTGTATCCTTACCTTCCATTCGCTGGAAGACAGGATCGTAAAAAACGCTTTCCGCGACCTTGCGACCGACTGCGTGTGCGACAAGAGCCTGCCCGTATGCGTCTGCGGAAAGAAAAAAGAAATTGAAATCATAACGCACAAACCGCTCACGGCGACTGCAGAGGAATTGAAGAACAATTCTCGATCGAAAAGCGCGAAATTACGAATAGCGGAGAGAGTTTGAGAATATAGATAAGGAGAAAATCAGCTATGGCAATGCCTGTATTGGAAAGAACAAGGACAAGAGAAAATACCGCCGAATTGAAAGCTTACGGAAAACTGAGCGGCGGGGCGGAGCCCACCAATTTTACGGAAGAGCAGATGGCGATGGATTTCAACGCCCGCATTTCCGAAAATTATCAGAAGCTGATCAACCCCGAATATAAATCGGCGGAAGACTTTTTCGCGAGTGCTCCCGCGGCGCAGCCGCAGGCGGCTCCCGTATACGAAACACCGGAAGAATATGCGCGCGCCACTTTGTATCCCGATCGCGCGGCGGAGATGCCCGTGCAGCAAGCGCCCGTACAGCAGGCGCCCGCGCAGGCGCAGCAAACGTTTGCTCCCCGGTTTGAGCATCAGCGCGTGACAGAGGATATCTTCCGTGCCGATTCTCCCATCAATGCGCCGCGTATGCAGGCGGCCGCTCCCGCAGAGGAGCGCGTCGAGTTTGCGCAGCCTTCTTTCGCGGAGCCGGTGCAGGAATATGCGGAGGAGGCGGAAGAAGATCTCACTCCGACCTCGACGACCATTCAGTACCGTACCGATCTGTACCGTGAAGAACAGCGCGATTTGGTCGAGGAGAAAAAGGGCCACCAGATGACGGCGAAAGGCAAACTGCTCATGGCGGTTTACGCGGTGGTAGTCGTCGTGGTGCTCGCGCTCATCATTATCAACACGAGCGTGCTGAACTCGCTGGACAGCGAAGTCAGCGCCCGCGAACGCCAGCTGAGCGAAGTGGTCGCACAGGCGCAGGCGGCGGATGATCGCATCGATTATCTCACCGATCCCGATACCATCATCCAGCGCGCACAGGACGAGTTGGGCATGGTAATGGGCGACTGAAAACTGAAAGTTTTGACGAAAGAATTCCGGTCTCGCGGGCAGCTCTTGAAAAAGGGGTGCGGGCGCGGCCGGTTTTTTTATGCGGCGCAGCGCTGCCTGCGCTAATCTGTTTGAGGTGATCCCAAATCCGGAAACACAGAGAAAAGCCCGCCGCGGGGGCGTGTTCCGCGACGATTTTACGAAAGAGGTTATTCGCCGTTCTGCTGGCGGTAGCCTTTCTTTTTTTGATCATTTTTTCCCGCTTTTTCGTCATTCAGGTCGTGCAGGGGGAAAAACTGCGCTACCGTGCGATCGGGCAATGGACGCGCGAGATCCCCGTGGTCGCCGCCCGCGGCGTCATCGAGGACAGGAACGGCGTCGTTCTTGCGGAAAACAGCGCCTCCTATTCGGTTTTCGTCCGCCCGAACGCGGTCAAGGATAAAAAGACGGCGGCGTCCGCGCTCGCGGGTTTGTTCGGCCTGGATGCGCAGGAACTGTGCGAACGGCTGGAAACGACCAAAGTCTCCGAACTTACGATCGCCCGCCATGTCGAAAAACCGCTCACCGAGGAATTGGAAAAATACGACCTTCCGGGCGTGTATTATGCGCGCGACAATACGCGGGTATACCCGTACGGGCAGGCGCTTTCGCGCGTGCTCGGCTTCACCTCGTCGGACAACAGCGGGCTGACCGGGCTGGAAAAATATTACGACAAATATCTCGCGGGCATCGACGGGGAGATCGCCTATCCGGCGGATCTCGTCGGTACGGAGGTGGAGGGGGAGGTGATGTACCTGCCCGCCACCGACGGCCTGACCGTTCGTACGACTATCGATTACGGGATACAGGCGGTCGCCGAGGCGGCGCTGGAGCGGGTGTACGAACAGTATTCCCCCGTATCGGCGCAGTGCGTGGTGCTCGATCCGAACACCTTCGACGTGCTCGCGATGGCGGAATATCCGGGGTACGACCTCAACGACGTGCCGCGCGACGATCCCGAATTGCTCAACGAACTTTCCCGCAACGATCTCGTTTCGGATATTTACGAACCCGGCTCCACGTTTAAAATCATAACGGCGGCGGCGAACATAGAGGAGTACCTGCGGGGGAACACTTCCGCGTTTTCCTTGCAGCACATATTCAACAGCAGCCGCACCCGTTCGGTGGACGGCACGACGATCAAATGCTGGAGCAACCATGCGAACGGAAAGCATTGCAATCAAACGCTGGCCGAAGCGCTCAACAACAGCTGCAACCCGTGCTTTACCGACATCGCGCTCGCGCTCGGTAAGGAAACTTTTTACGATTATCTCGAAGCGTTCAATTTCGGCAAGGTGACGGGCATCGATTTTTCGGGCGAGGCGCAGGGAATGCTCGTGTCTGAGAGCGCTGTGCGCGACTGCGACCTCGCGCGCATCGGGTTCGGGCAGACGGTCGCGGTCACCGCATTGCAGTTGGCGTGCGCGAGCGCCGCGGCTGTCAACGGCGGATATTATTATCAGCCCCGATTGGTGAGCGCGGTCTACGCGCAGGACGGTTCCGTTTCCGAAACGATCCCCGTCGTGCTGAAAAATCGGACGGTGAGCGAAGAGGCGTCGCGCATGCTCGCCTCCCTGTTGGAAGGGGTGGTCGCAAACGGCAGCGGGAGCAAGGCGTACATCGAAGGGTATAAGATCGGCGGAAAGACGGGCACGGCGCAAAAATTCGAAAACGGGAGCATCGCGCAGGGCAAATATGTATCCTCGTTTTTGGGCTTTTTCCCTTCCGATGCGCCGCAGTATCTCGCGCTCGTCATCGTCGATGAACCGCAGGGCGCCTACTACGGCAGCGTAGTCGCCGCGCCTGCGGCAAAGGAGATATTTCAGGGGATCATCGACCTGAAAGACATCCGCCCCTACGGCGGAACCTGATTTTGCGGGGGCTGGGCCCGCGCATACCGAGGATAAGGGCTGCGCCGCCGAAGAAAAAATTTTTACGGTGTACGGACAGTATTGCGAAAAGGAAAAAAGGAGAATCATGTTACTCGGCAATCTTATCGGACAAATCGAGCACGAAAGAGTTTCCCGCTTCGAGGAGCGAGAGATCATCGGCATCAGTACGGACAGCAAACACGTCATGAAAGGGGATCTGTTCGTCTGCTTTTCGGGCGGCGAACACGACGGGCACGAGTTTGCGGCGGAGGCGGTTTCCGCGGGGGCTTCGGCCTTGGCGGTGGAGCGCGAGCTCCCGCTGCCCGTGCCGCAGATCGTTGTCAAAGACGGGCGGAAAGCGGCGGGGGAGATCGCCCGCGCCTTTTACGGGCATCCCGAACGCAAATTAAAGATCATAGGTATCACGGGCACCAACGGAAAAACGACCACCGCGCATATGCTCGCGGCGATCCTCGCGGCGGCGGGCAAGGAGTGCGGCATCATCGGAACGCTGGGCATCCGCTACGCCAACCGCGAGATCTCGCCCGATCTCACCACGCCCGATCCTCCGTATTTGTATAAAATTTTTGCGGACATGGCGGAGGCGGGCGTCGAATATGTGGTGATGGAAGTTTCGGCGCACGCGCTGCACTTCGGCAAGGTAGACGGGATCCGCTTCGAGGCGGGTATATTCACAAATTTCACGGAAGATCACCTCGACTTTTTCAAGACGATGGACGCATATGCGGCGGCGAAGGAAAAACTGTTCGCAAAGGGCAGGTGCAAGCGGGCGGTCTTCAATTTCGACGACGCGGAGGGGAGAAAAATCGCCGCGTCCTGCGCGAACGCGTACAGCTACGCGCTGGAAAATCCCGCCGATGTATTCGCGGTGGACATTGAGGAAAATTTTGAGGGTTGTTCGTACGTCATCAACCTGTTCGACGAACTGTACGATATCCGCCTGAACATGGCGGGGCTGCACAACGTGTACAATTCCATGGCGGCGGCGGAGTGCGCAAAACTTTTGGGCATATCCACGCCCGCCATCGCGGCGGGGCTGTCCGGGTTGCAGCAGGTCCGCGGAAGGCTGGAGCATGTCGGGCAGGTGAACGGGGCGGATATTTTCGTGGATTTTGCCCATACTCCCGACGGGCTGGAAAAATCTCTCTTCGCTCTGAAACGCCACTGCGCGGGGCGGCTGATCTGCGTGTTCGGCTGCGGCGGGAACCGCGACGCGTTAAAGCGCCCGATCATGGGCGAAATTTCCGCGCGGTTTGCCGATTTCACCGTGCTCACCTCCGATAATCCCCGCTACGAAGATCCGTTCGACATCATCTTGCAGATCGAGCCGGGCGTGCGCGCGCATTCCGACCGCTATGTGATCGTCGTCGACAGGGAGAGCGCCATCGAGTATGCGCTCGATATGCTGCAGCCGGGCGACGTACTGTTGGTCGCGGGCAAGGGCGGCGAAAACTATCAGGAGATCATGGGAGTGCGGCACATTTACAGCGATGTTTCCGCGATCAAGGGCATCGTGGACGGAAAGCTGTCCTGCAAACAAAGGTACGATGAAAACTGAATTTTTTATCCTTCTGCTTTCGGGCGCGGTGTCCGCGGCGCTGTGCGCCGCGGCGATCCCGCTCTTGAAAAAACTGAACGCCCGCCAATATATCCTCGGCTATGTGGAGGAACACAAGAGCAAGGGCGGCACGCCCACGATGGGCGGGCTTGCGTTTTTACTCGCGGCGGCGCTGTGTTCGCTGCTGTTCGGACTGTTTGCGGACAAGCTCGCCGCGGTAGCGCTCACCTTCGGGCTCGCCTATATGGGCGTCGGATTTTTAGACGATTTTCTCAAATTCCGTTTCCGCCGCAATCTCGGCTTGAAGGCATATCAAAAGATCGTCTTCCAAATCGTGGTCGCCGTCATCGCGGGGGTGTTCTGCTATCTGAACGAACTTACCGTTTTGCACATTCCGTTCACCCGCATCTCGTTCGATATCGGCATCTGGATCATTCCGCTCGCCGCATTCGCGTTCGTCGCGGCGACGAATTGCGTCAACCTGACCGACGGGTTGGACGGGCTTGCCGCATCGGTCAGTTTTTGGTACTTCGCCGCGCTCGCCGCGCTCATTTTTATTCTTTCGGGCACGCAGGCGCTCCCGCTCGCGCGCCTGTGCCTCGTTTTGTGCGGTGTGCTCGCGGGGTATCTTCTCTTCAACACGAACAAGGCCTCCGTGTTCATGGGCGACACGGGCTCGCTCGGTTTGGGCGGGTTCGTTGCGTCCGTTTCGGCGTTCAGCGGAAATCTTCTCTATATCGCGGTGATCGGGATAATGTTCGTCTGTTCGGGAATATCCGTGATATTGCAGGTAATATATTATAAACGGACGAAAAAGCGCATCTTTCTGATGGCGCCGCTGCACCATCATTTTCAGAAGAAGGACTATTCCGAAAGCAAGATCGTGTATGCCTATTCGCTCGTTACGGCGGCCGCGGGGCTGGCGAGCCTGTTTTTCGTTCTGTAACGCGGAGGAGGGAAGAGGATGTATTTCAAAAATCAAAAATTTTTGGTCGCGGGCATGTCAAAGAGCGGGATTGCGGGAACGGAATTTCTTCTCTCCCGCGGCGCGGCCGTATGTATGTACGACGACGTTACGGGCGGGGCCGTCCGCAGTGCGATGGATAAACTCGCGGAGCGGGGCGCCGTTCCCGTTCGGGCGGAGCAGCTTTCTTCCGCTGTAGAAGAGTGCGACATATTGGTACTGAGCCCCGGCATCCCCATCGACCACGAACTGCCCGTCGCTTTCCGCAAGGCGGGCAAGCGCATCGTGGGGGAATCTGAACTCGGCTGCCTCTATCTCCGCGCGGCGCTCGTCGCGGTCACGGGCACCAACGGGAAGACGACTACCGTCACCATGATCGACGAGATCCTGCGCGCGGCGGGGTTGAACAGCATCGCGTGCGGCAATATCGGCCTGCCCCTCTCCGCTTGCGTGGATACGTTGGGGTACGACGACGTTGCGGTCATGGAAGTTTCGAGTTTTCAGTTGGAAACGCTCACCTCCGTCCGCCCGCACGTCGCCGTCGTCACCAACATCACGGAGGATCACCTCAACCGCCATTACAGCATGGAGAACTACATATTCCTCAAATCCAAAATTCTGCGCAATATGCGGGAGAGCGAGTACGCCGTGCTGAACTTCGACGACGAAAACGTGCGTGCGATGGCGCACGAGGCGCGCTGCCGCGTGCGCTGGTTTTCCCTGCGCGAGCGCGCGGAAGGGGCGTACCTGTTCGACGGCGGGCTGTACTTTGAAAACGAAAAGATCATGAACGTTTCCGATCTCTCCTTAAAAGGGGAGCACAACGCGAAAAACGCGCTCGCGGCGATCTGTGCGGCAAAGCTGATGGGTGTGGAGAGCTCGGTCATCGCCAAAACGCTCTCCTCGATGCGCGGGGTGCGCCACCGCATGGAAACGGTTGCGCAGATCGGCGGCGTTACTTACATAAACGATTCCAAGGGCACCAATGTAGACGCTACCCTCAACGCGGTCGCCTGTATGCAGAGCGATACCGTTCTTCTGCTCGGCGGCAAGGATAAGGGGTACGACTATGACAAGCTGTTCCAAAAGCTCAAGGACAGCCGCGTGGTGCAGGCGGTGCTGTACGGGGAAAACAGGTTCAAACTGCTCAACGCGGCGGCGCGGTGCAACGAATCGCGCATCACGCTGTGCGCGGATTTTTCTCTCGCCGTAAAGATAGCCGCGATGACCGCCCGCCCCGGCCAGTGCGTTTTGCTCAGCCCCGCGAGCAGCAGTTTCGATGAGTTTGCGGGGTACGAGGAGCGCGGCGAACGGTTCGAGGAGATCGTGCGCAGCTTGAAAGAGGAAGGCGGTGAGATCGATGAACTCCGTTGCGGCGGTTGAGTCGGCGCGCGCCGTCAAAAAGCGGGAGTGGGGGAACGTCGCGGTCCCCGTGCTTGTCGCGCTGGTTGCGGCGTTCGGCGTGCTGATGGTATATTCCGCGAGCTATTATACGGCGGAAACGCAGTTCGGGGACGAATTTTATTTCATGAAAAAACAGCTCGTCGGTTTTATCCTCGGTCTCGTCGCCATGCTCGCGGCGGGGTTCTTTCCGTATGCAAAATTGAAAAAACTCAAATGGCCCGCGCTCGTCGTATCCCTCGTTTTGCTCGCGGCGGTGTTCGTGCCGGGGTTGGGCGTGGAAAACTACGGCGCCACCCGCTGGATCGGGTTGGGTCCCATCACGATCCAACCTTCCGAGATCGCAAAATTCGGGTTCGTTATCTTTGCCGCCGCCTATGCGAGCGAAAAGCCGGAGCGGATGAAAAAATTTGTCGGAATGCTCCCCGTGCTCGCCGCGGGCGCAGGCATCTGCGTGCTCATCATCGCTGAGCCGAATATGTCCGTCACCATGTGCGTGGGGCTTTTGATGGTCGCGATGCTCTTTTTGAGCGGGGTGAAGATCCGGCATTTTCTCGTCATTTTACTGCCGATCGCCCTCGCGGTGCCCGTGCTCATCATCATGGAGCCGTACCGCATGCAGCGGCTGTACGCCTTTCTCGATCCGTGGAGTTCTCCGCAGGGGGAGGGGTATCAGCTCATCCAATCGCTGTACGCGCTGGGCAACGGCGGCTGGTTCGGCACGGGGCTGTTCAAATCCATGCAAAAATACCGCTACCTCCCGTTTGCCGAATCGGATTTTATCCTGTCCGTCATCGGGGAGGAATTCGGGTTCGTCGGCATCGTACTGCTCTTTCTCGTATTCGGCGCGATCATCTGTTGCGGCGTGCGCACCGCCGCGCGGTGCAAGGATATGTTCGGTTTTCTCGTCGCGTCGGGCATAACCGCGGTGTATGCGATCCAAGTCGTCATCAACGCGTTGGTCGTAAGCGGCTCCATCCCGCCCACGGGCCTGCCGCTGCCGCTCGTCAGTTCGGGCAATACCTCGCTCATCATCACGATGGCGGCGATGGGCGTACTCTACAACATTTCCCGCGGCGGAAAGGGTCTGCGGGAGAAAAACGAATAGAGTGTATGCGTTGGGGCGCGCCGATGGCGGGCCCCTTATTTGCTCCTTATAAGGCTTTGCTTTTTCCGTACGTTTCGTTTGCCGGGGCGTGCGGAACCTTTTTTTCTTCGGTGTCGTATTATGATTGCAGGGAATGCTTTTTCCCGCAGGGGACGCGGACGGCAATTTGTACGGAAAAGGGGCCGCCGCGGCGGGCGGCGGGGCAGGCGCGGGCGCGTCTGTCCCCGCGACCGCTTTGCCGCGGCCGGCAAAGGAGTGAATCATGGAAAAATATATTATCGAGGGCGGCAGGCCGCTGTGCGGCGAGGCGGAAATACAGTCCGCGAAAAACGCCGTTCTCCCGCTGCTCGCCGCCTCTGTCCTCACGGACGAGCGCGTCGTCATACATAAATGTCCGCGCATCGCAGACGTGCTGAACATGGTCGGCATTCTCGGTGAACTCGGCTGCAAAACGGAGTTTGACGGGGAAGATTTGACGATCGACAGCGCGGATGCCGCTAATCACGAGATCCCTTCGGCGCTCGCAAAGGAGCTGCGTTCCTCCGTGTTTATGCTCGGCTCGGTCGTATCCCGTTTCGGCAGGGCGCGCATCGCCTATCCGGGCGGATGCGATATCGGGCTTCGGCCTATCGACTTGCACTTGAACGGACTGCGGCGGCTGGGCGTCTCCGTGTCGGAAGACGGGGGATATATCGGCTGCGCCTGCGGAAAGGTCCGCGGCGCGGAGATCGTGCTCGACTGCCCCAGCGTCGGCGCGACCGAAAATATCATGCTCGCCGCGGCAAAGGCGGAGGGCATCACGGTCATACGCAACGCGGCGAAAGAACCGGAGATCGTCGATCTGCAAAATTTCGTCAACCGCATGGGCGGAAAAATATCGGGCGCGGGCACCGCCGCCGTCGTGATCGAAGGGGTAAAAAAACTGCACGGCGCCGCGTATACGCCCATCTCCGACCGCATCGAGGCAGGCACTTTTTTAGTCGCGTGCGCCATGTGCGGCGGAGAGATCGAACTGCGCAACGCCGATGCGGACAATATTGCCGCGCTTTTGCATAAACTTCGCGAAATCAGTTGCAAAATCAGCGCAAAAGATGATAAAATATACATAAAGAGCGGGCGGCGTCTTTCCCCGAAACTTATCGAAACTTCGCCGTATCCCGGTTTCCCGACGGATCTGCAAGCGCCCATGACGGCGCTGGCCAGCATCTGCGAGGGTTCCACGGTCATCGTGGAGAATTTGTTCGAAACGCGGTTCAAGCATGTGCCCGAACTCATCCGCATGGGTGCGGATATCACGGTGCGCGGCAGGAGCGCCTTTGTCCGCGGCGTAAAATCGCTGCACGGGGCAGACGTGTTTGCTTCCGACCTTCGCGGCGGGGCGGCGCTCACTTTGGCTGCTATCTCCGCGGAAGGGTTGAGCACGGTCACCGACCTTACGTATATCGACCGCGGGTATTCCGATTTTGAATACAAACTGCGCGCATTGGGCGCGCGCATCCGCCGCGTGCGGATCTGATGCGATAAAATAATTTTGCCGCGGCAAAATATTTTGTCGATTTATGGAAGCAAAAAAGTTTTGTTGGCTCAAAACTTTTTGCGTGAAATTTAACACACAGAGGAGAAAGGATGCGAAAGAAGACAATCGTCATCATCTACGCGGTCGCCGTGTTTTTGATCATATTTTTGATCACGTTCAACACGGTCTGCTCCGTTTCGCAGTTTGAGGTAGTGTACGATGCGGGCAGCCCGGATATGATCGCCAAAGCCGAACAGGTGCAAAACGAGTTGGAGGAAAAATATCTCCGCAAAAACTATTTGTTCTTTGAGGAGGAAAATGTGTACTCCACGGTCGCAGAGATCGGCGGGGGATATTTGGAAGTTACCTCCGTCAAAAAGGTATTCCCCAACAAGATCAGTGTTTCGGTCAAGGAGAAGTACGAGGCGTACACTTTCGTTTCGGGCGGCAAGTATTACGTCGTCGGGGACGACGGCACGGTGCTCTCCGTTTCCGATAAAAACGAGAACAACATCGAGGGCAGGAACATCGAGATCGTCGGCATCGAATTTAACACGCCGCAGGTCGGGGATAAATTTACCGTAACGGAAAGCTTCACAAAGGCCTATGCGGCGCTTCGCACCTTTATCAACGAAGTGAATGCGCGCGGATTGCGCGGCAATATCCTCCGCATCGAATACGGAACGGACGGCGGGAATACGGACCAATGGTTCGATAATTCTTGGTTTTTGATCGATACGGTGGAGGGCGTGCGCATTCAGATCATCGATCCGGAACGGAACGACATGAGCGCAAAGGCGAAACTCGCGCTCGATGTGTACGATACTTTAAAGGTGATCGATCCGGATACGGGCGAAGCGATCGAGCTCGGTCCCGATGCGCGCATGAACGGATATATCCACGTTACCGATAGATACGAACACGTCGGAAATACGGTCGAATACCGCGACACGACCGTCATTTACAGTCCCAACGATCAGCCTGATTTGGATAAAATCATAATTCAATAAAAAAACCATAATTTTCCTGCGAAATTCCCCGAAAGAAATCTTTCGGGGAACGTTTTTCTATTGACAAGAAAAAATTTTTATTATATAATAGTGATTGTATAAACAAACTCGCGCAGAAGAGAAAATCGGAGAGAAAAAATGAACCGCAAGAGCGTTGCCGTGCTGGACGTGCGTTCGGCCGATGTGACCGTCCTGATCGGGGAACGGGGAGTCAACAATACCTTTGTTTTCAAGGGAGTGCAAACTCACCCGTACGACGGTTTTGCCGAAGCGGAGTTTTTCGATCTGCGCAGTCTGCAAACGGCGATCGTTTCTTCGCTGGAAGGGGTAGAGCACAGCTGCGGCGACCGCATCCGCGAAATTTATGTAGGGGTTCCGGGCGAGTTCTGCAAGGTCGTTACGCGGCGGCATCTGATGAGCTTTCAAAGCAAGCGCCGCATTTCTCCCGCCGACGTGGGTGCACTGTTCGACGGCGGCTACACCGAACCCGTTTCGGGGTATACCCTGATCCGCCGTTCGGCGATCTACTATGTAACGTCGGACAAGCGCCGCACCATCGACCCCGTGGGCATGGTCAGCGATTCTCTGGAAGGGTATCTGAGCTATTTTTTGGCGAATGACCGCTTCATCGAGATCCTGCGCAACATTTTGGAGGAGTACGGCGTCAAAAAGATCGTATTTCTGCCCACCTCGTTGGCAGAGGCGCTGTATCTTATCCCGTCGGAAACGCGCGACGAATACGCCATTTTATTGGACATCGACAGCATTTCGATGACGTTCAGCGTCGTCTGCGGGAACGGCATCACCTACCAGAGCGCCTGTTCTGCGGGCGGCGGGCACGTTACCGCACAGGTGTTTGCGGACGAAGATGTCGACATTCCGTTTGAAATTGTCGAGGCGATGATCAAAAAGATCAATCTTTCGGGGCGGGATGACGAAAAATCGACCATCGAATATGTTGACAAAATGCGTTCTTACACGCTTCCCATGCAGTTTTTAAAGGAGAAGGTGAAGGACGGTTTAGACCTGATCTGCGAAGTGATCAACAAATGTTTGGAGCTTTGCGGCGACAGGAATATAGAATACAGACCGATATTGCTGACGGGCGGAGGGATCACCGGCATACGCGGCGCGCGCGAGCATCTCACAAACCGTCTGAACAAAGTCGTGGAGATCGTATCTCCCAACCTGCCGTACTACAACAAAGCATCGCAGAGTTCGCTTTTGAGCCTTTTGGATATGGCGTTGGCGACCAAACGCGAAAACAGCTTTTTCTATAAATTATTTAACGGATTCGGAGGATAAACATTTTATGTTTGAGAGCTTTGACAATTTGTCCGGCGTTGCAAGGATAAAAGTCGTCGGCGTCGGCGGCGCGGGGAACAACGCCGTCAACCGTATGATCGAAGCGGGCATCCAAAGCGCAAGTTATGTTGCCGTCAATACGGACAAGCAGATATTGCTTCTTTCCAAAGCGGAAACAAAAATACAGATCGGTTCTGCCCTGACCAAGGGCCTCGGCGCCGGCGCCGAGCCGGAAGTGGGGCGGGCTGCCGCCGAAGAGAGCAAAGAGGTGCTCACCGAGGCGATCAAGGATACCGATTTGCTGTTCATCACCGCGGGCATGGGCGGCGGCACCGGCACGGGCGCTGCTCCCGTCATCGCCAAGATCGCGCGCGATCTGAAAATTTTGACCATCGCCATCGTCACCGAGCCTTTCAACTTTGAAGGCAAAAAGCGCATGGACAACACGGCGAAAGGGCTTGAAAATCTCAAAAAATACGTCGATACGCTCATCATAATCCCGAACGACAAGATCACTTGCGTCGTCCCGAAAAATACGTCGATGGTCGACGCGCTCCGCGTTGCGGACGAGATCTTGAAACAGGGTATCCGCGGTATTGCCGACCTCATCGTCAATCCCGCGCTCATCAACCTCGACTTTGCGGACGTGCGCACCATCCTGAAAGATCAGGGCTTGGCGCACATGGGCGTCGGCGTTGCAAAGGGCGAAAACAGGATCGTCGAGGCGGTGCGCCTTGCGGTCAACTGCCCGCTTTTGACTACGACCATCGAAGGCGCGAAGGGCGTCATTTTGAACATCGTCGGCGGCAACGACCTTACGATGGACGAAGTGCAGACGGCCGCAACGCTTGTGCAGAGCGTTGTAGACTATTCCGCGAACATCATTTTCGGCGCGTGCATCGACAGCAACATCAGCGACGAAGTGGAAGTTACCGTCATCGCGACGGGCTTTCCCAGCATGGAGAACGTGTATGACCAAAAGGATGAGCGCAACGTATCCAGCCGCAATTTCTTTGTAAACAGAGGATTGCCCGAAGGTAATTCCGCGGCTGCGGCGCGCCCCGCTCCTCAGCAGGCGTCGCCTTCCTATCTGCGCACGCCCATCAACAATACGATGCAGGGGCAGCAGCCTCCCGTATATAAACAGCCGTACCAGCAGCAAGCGCCGCAGTACGGCCAGCAATATCAACAGCAGGCGCCGCAGTATCAGCAACCGCAACAGCAGCAACAATATCAGCAGGCGCCGCAGTACCAGCAGCCGCAACAGCAGCAATATCAGCAGGCGCCGCAGTATCAGCAGCCGCAACAGCAGCAATTTCGCCAGGCGCCGCAATATCAGCAGCCGCGCCAGCCGCAGTATCAGCAGCAGGGTGCGCCGAGCGATGCGTCGGATAAAGAGCTGCCCACCTTTGTGCAGAGGCTTTTCAAAAAGAAATAAGGCTCGATTCGCATAAAAGCGGATTTTCGGGTATGATTTTACGGTTTCCGGGCGGCGGCTGAGCGGCTGCCGCCGCGGATCCGCAGTTGCTCTTAATGGCGGCGGACCGGATCGGCAAGGGTTTGGCCGCGATCGGGTTGCTGCCCGAAGTGTTTTCGTGTATGCGGAAACGTGTAAGTTATTCCGAAAAATCATCATAAAAATTCAGTTCGGCCGCCGCGCCGTTGCGGTACGGCTTTTTTCGGGGTGCGGCAATAAAAGGAGCAAATTTGTCGGGCTGGGCACGACAGGCGCGCGCAGAACGCCTTTTTACGGTCCGCACCGTGCAATTTGAGATTTACGGTTATCATCGTTTTGTGTAAACGGAAAAAAGAGCGCATCTCGGCCGAGGTGCGCTCTTTATGCTTTGGATCGGCGACTATTTATGAAATACTCGCGTATAAAATATCGGAAAAGCGTGATAAAACAATGTTTTTGTGCGGAGGGAAAAATGCGTTACGTTTTATCGGGTTGCAATGTGGTGGATGTAGAAAACGGCTGTCGCGTATTGCCGCTGCGGGATATCTATATTTCCGGCGGCAAAATCGAAAGGATCGTTCCGCACGGGGATCTGTCGGCAGGCTACAAGGCGATCGTGGCGGATGGGCTGTATGCCGTGCCCGGTCTGATCAATCTGCATGTGCATCTGTTCGGCACGGGAAAGCCGAGCAAAGCATTGGGCGGGGGAAAGGCACAGCAGCGGCTGCTGCGGTTTATCCGCACGGGTGTCGGAAAGCGGATACTCGGAAAGATGGTGGAATCCTCCGCAAAAAATCAGTTGCGATCGGGGGTTACTACACTGCGCGCCGTGGGTGACCTGTTCGGTTCGGATCTCGCCTTGAAAAGAAAGGTGCAAAAGGGCAAAGGCGGTGCGGCAGGGTTGCGCATGTTTGTTTCCGGTATGGCGATCACCGTTCCCGGCGGGCACGGCGCGGGTACATTCGCGCGGACGGCGGAAACGGAAGAGGGGTTGGTCCGTCTGGTAGACGATGCCGTACAGTCTGGGGCCGACCTGATAAAAATTTGTATAACCGGCGGTGTGATGGATGCGAAAAAGCGCGGCGAGCCGGGAGAAGTGAAGATGACTTTGGAGCAAGTGCGGGCGGTCTGCGGCCGGGCGCATGCCTTGGGAAAAAAAGTGGCGGCGCATGTGCAGAGCGAGTGCGGCGCGCAGATCGCCGCCCTCGGCGGGGTAGATACCGTGGAGCACGGCGCGCACTTGAACGAGGAGAGCGTTTCCGCCCTCAAAGCGCGCGGCGGGGCGCAGGTCGTTACCTGTTCTCCGGCGTTGCCTTGCGCGCGCCTTCCGCATGAAGTTACGAAACTGAACGAATTGAGCTCGTTCAATTCCGAAGTCGTCATGCGGGGCATGGTCGACGGCGCGAAACAGGCGATGCAGACGGGCATAAAAGTCGGCATGGGAACGGATTCTTCCTGCCCGTTCTGCACCCAATACAATATGTGGCGCGAGGTTTTATGGTTTGAAAAGATGGTCGGCGTATCTGCGGCGCAGGCTCTGCGCACCGCAACGCTGGGCAACGCCGAAATTCTCGGTATCGATGCCGTTACAGGTTCTCTGCGCGAGGGCAAGAGCGCCGATATCCTTTTGCTCGAAAGAGATCCGCTGGACGATCTTTCCGCTCTGCGGGATATCTCCGTTATGTTCGCGCAGGGGCGCCGGATCCGCCCGCACCCCAAGCGCATCCCCGCAATCGAAGCGGCGCTGGATAAACTTACGGAGGAATTATGAGATGAAAAAATATGCGGTCGACGTCTGCGAAGACGTCATCCTCAACGGAAACAGGCAAAATATCCGTATCCGCGCCTCGCGCGAAGGGTTGCCCGTCATATTGTTCCTGCACGGCGGGCCGGGCGTATGCGACAGGCATTTCGTGCTCGAAAATCAATCGCAGATAGCGGAGAACTATACGATGGTTTGTTGGGATCAGCGCGGTTCGGGCAAGAGCTATTCTCCGGATATCAAGCGGCAGGAACTGTCCATCGAAAAGTATGTCGACGATGCCGAGTCGCTCATAGACCTGCTCCGCGGCCGCTTTCATGCAGATAAGGTCATCGTCGCGGGGCACAGTTGGGGAACGGTGCTCGGCACCAAGCTCGCCGTGCGTTGCCCCGAAAAGATAGCGGCCTATGTTGCGCAGGGTATGTTCATCGACGGCAGCGAAAACGAATTGGAGTCGTACCTATTTTGCGTGCGCGAGGCGGAGCGGACGGGCAATAAAAAAGCGGTCAGGCAGTTGTCGGGCATCCGCCCCGAAAACGGCAGGTATCCTTCCGATAAGGCGATGATGATACAGCGCAATTATCTTTCCAAATTCGGCGGCGGGACTTATAAAAAACGGGAGGGGATGTTCCGATCCCTGCTCGTGCCCCTATTGAAGAGCCGCGAATACAAATTGAGCGATATCTCCAGGTATGCCAAGGGCGGGTTGTATCTTTCCAAAGTTTTGTGGAACGATGTGGTTGCCGTCAGTTTCAAGGATATAACGGAGCTGAAAGTGCCGCTCATCGTAACGCAGGGGCGCCACGACTATAACACGCCCTCGTCGATCGCGGAAAATTGGTATTCGCGGTTGCAGGCTCCCTTCAAAAAATGGGTTTGGTTTGAAGAATCCGCTCACTCGCCTATCTTTGAAGAACCCGAAAAATGGGGCAAAGAGGTTGTGCTCGCATTATCGGAGGCGCTCGGCGGGGCGGAGGTTGCGGAGCGACAAACAAGCGGCTTTGACAAATAAATGCGTTGACAAATAAATGCGGCCGTTTTTATGCGGAAGGTCGATCAAAACAAACAGTATATCGGGCAGGGGCGTTTTGCTCCTGCCTCTTTTTACCGAAAAAAAGACCTGACGCCGTTCGGCGTCAGGTCCTTGCGCTTGCGGTATTTGATTCTCTCCTATGTAGGGGTATCTGCCCAATCTGCCAAATCCGCCCAAAGGTGCAATACCTCTTGCGTGGCAAGATCGGCGCGGGGGATCTACTCCGCCTTTGCCGATTCTTCCGAATATGCTGCGAGAATGACGTTCTTCAATTCTTCGCGCGTTTCGGTGTTCAGCGGATGGGCGATGTCTTTGAATTCGCCGTCGTTGGTCTTGCGGCTGGGCATGGCGATAAACGGCCCGTCGTTGCCGTCGATGATCTTGATATCGTGCACGACGAAACAATCGTCAATGGTGATGGAGGCAACAGCTTTCAGCTTGCTGTCCTCTTTCTTAACAAATCTGATTCGCACGTCCGAAATTTTCAATGTAATTTTCCTCCTTAAAGCACAGGTATTCATCTGTTACCATTTTACTATACATTTTCCGATATTTCAAGACTTGTTTGAAAAAAAATTCAAAAATTTTTCAACTTTTTTTCTGATTTTGTCAGATTTTGTCCTTTTCGGCATATAAATATCCTATGAAAAAGAAGTTTTGGTCAAAAAAGACATATATATTTTTCATAGGGATCGGCGGGATCAGCATGAGCGGGCTCGCGCTGTACCTGCACAGGCAGGGGTTTATCGTATCGGGGAGCGACATATCCGCCGGCGCCATGACGGCAAAATTGGAAGGGGAAGGCATCCGCGTGTATTACGGCCACGCGGCGGAAAACATCGGGCTGGCGGAGGCCGTCGTCTGCAATTCCGCCATTGCGGCGGATAATCCGGAACTTTTGGAGGCGAAACGGCGCGGCATACCCGTTTACAGCAGGGCGGAACTGCTGCATTTGATTTCCATGCAATACGAAAACGTGATCGGCGTGGCGGGGTGCCATGGCAAAACGACCGCCGCGGCCATGTGCGCGCACGTCCTTGAAGAGGGGTCGGGCAGTTGCTCGGCGCACATAGGCGGCGAGGATATCGATTACGGAAATTTTTATTTCGGCGGCGATAAATATTTTGTTGCCGAGGCGTGCGAGTACAAGGGGAATTTTTTGAAGTTGGAGCCGAATGTCGCGGTCGTGCTCAACACGGATAAAGACCATCTCGAATGTTATGGCAGTGCGCAAAAACTGAAAGAGGCATATGCCGAATTTGCCCGCCGTGCCGACGGCGCGATCGTCTGCGGGGAAGACGACATCGCCGCGCTCGTTCATCCTTCTTTGACGTTCGGCCTCTCTTCCAAGTTCGATATTTCTGCGCGCAACGTTCGTTCCAACGCGGGCAAATATTCCTTCCATCTGCAGATATGCGGGGAGATATTCGACAAAGTGCGCCTGAATGTCTACGGAAAGCACAACGTATACAACGCTTTGGCGGCCGCGGCGGTCGCGGAGTATTACGGTTATCCGCCTGCGTTCACGGCGGAAGGGCTGAAAAAATTCCGCGGTATCCGCAGACGGTTCGAAACGATCGGGCGGCTGGGCGGCGCGGAGCTGATCGCAGACTATGCGCATCATCCGCGGGAGATCGCCGCCGCCGTTCAAACGGCGAAAGAGTTCTGCCGCGGCAGGCTGTTCGTTATTTTTCAGCCGCACACTTATTCGCGCACGCGCCTGCTGTTCGACGACTTCGTTTCCGTTCTCTCGCAAGTCGAAAATCTCGTTTTGTACAAAACTTACCCCGCGCGCGAATATTTCGATGCGGCGGGCAGCGCGCTCACCCTTTCGGAACATCTTCCCGATTCGCTCTATATCGAGAGCGTGCGCGAGTTGGAGATCTATCTCCGCTGTTCGCTCTCGGCCGGCGATGTCGCGCTGTTCCTCGGTGCCGGCGATATTTATTTTGCGGCGAAACAGGTGCTGCTCGGAAGAAACAATGCGGAGGCATGAGCTCTTTCGGGAAAGCGGCGAAAGCCGCCAAAAACGGCGGATAAAAAATGCAGGGATATAGTAAAACCCCGGCACGGTATGCCGGGGTTTTATGCGGTATGCTGTTATTATTATGCAACGATCCGATGCCGTCTGCGCTAAAACTCGATCGGCATTCCCTTGGCCAGGCAGGAATAAGCAAAATCGACGAACTGTTTTGCGCGGCGGGGGGAACGTCCTCCCTTGAGGATGGCCCATCGTTCGGCGAGGGTGCAAAGTTCTTCGTCCGATACGCTGAGCTTTCTGTCTGCGGCGAGCTGTCGCACGATGGAAAGATACTCCGCCTTGCCCGTGGAAGAGAAACATACGGTCAGGCCGAAACGGTCGGACAGGGAGAGCTGCTCCTCCATAGTATCGCGCGCGTGCACGCTGTTGTCGCGGTCGGAGAAATTCTCTTTCACGATATGCCGGCGGTTGGAGGTCGCGGCGATCATCACGTTGGAACTGCGCTCGTGTATGCTCCCTTCCAATCCCGCTTTGAGCGCCGTAACTTTTTCGTCGCGCTCTTCCAGGGAGAGGTCGTCGATGAACAGGATGAACTTAAACGGCAGGGAGGAGAGCACCTCCTTTGCCGCATTGATGGAGCAGATCTGTTCCTTGGGTATCTCCACGGCGCGCAATCCCTTTTCCGCATATTTGTTGAGCATCGCGTGAACGGTGGAGGATTTTCCCGTTCCCTTGTCGCCGTACAGCAACATATTGGAATAGGGCAACCCCTCGATGAAATTCACCACGTTGTCCTCGACCGCCTTTTTTTCCGCGGCGTAGTCTTTCAAATCATTCAATGTAACGTCGGGCGTGTTCCGCACGGGGCGTAAGGTCCCGTCTTCGAAGGTGAAAGCCTTGTTTCCGATATAAATTCCGTACCCGTTCGTTTTATAAAAATCGGCGAGCCGCCGTATCGTTTCGTCCGCGCCCCAATCGGTGCCGAACAGTCCGTCGTCCTGTCCGTAGCGAACGGCGGGAAAACCGTCTTTCTGCGCCTCGCGCACGGAAGGGGGCGGGGTTTCTGCGCTCTTTGCGAGCCGCTGTAAGATGCGCAGATCGCTTTTGAGCGCGGCGCAAAGTTCAAGGTTCGGTTGCGCCGTGCAGGCGCGCCGTGCAAACAGATTGTCGCTGCGCAGGATCAGATCGGAAAGGTATCCGGCAAAGGAGTTTTCCATATCGGCGGAAAGCAGCGATCCGTAGGCGCGCGCGTATTCCTCGACGCTGTTCTGTTCGATCGCATTTACGAGCGCGCCGACGGCCCCGTCGCGCAGAACGCCGCGCAGTAAGATGAGGCGTTCGGTGTTCAATTTGTCCATGATCGACTTCATACTCCGAAAATAATTTGCTCTATTATACATTTTTTTTGCGCGGAAAGCAATGTTTGGCGTGCCTGTTTAGGGAGAAAATCAGAAAAATTTTCAGAGCGCGCCGCCGCTTGGGCGATTCGTTCTTTCGATGAATCGTATCGGTAAAATTAATAAATAAAATTGCTCATTCGCTTGACGGATTCAGTGCAGAGTAATATAATAATAACGGATTTTGATTCAGGAATAAATTTTTTTCGGAGGAAAAACAGTATGGCAAAAATATATTATCAGTCCGATTGCGATATCAACGTCTTGAAAAATAAGACGGTCGCCATCATCGGCTACGGCAGCCAGGGGCACGCGCACGCGCTCAACCTGAAAGAGAGCGGCGTCAAAGTGATCGTCGGCCTGTACAAGGGCAGCAAGTCTTGGGAAAAGGCGGAGAAAGCCGGCCTGAAAGTCATGACGGCGGAAGAGGCCGCCAAAGCTGCCGATATCATCATGATCCTCACGCCCGACGAAAAGCAGGCGAAGATCTATAAAGAGAGCATTCTCCCCGGCCTGACCGAGGGCAAGGCGCTCGCGTTCGCGCACGGGTTCAATATCCACTTCAAGCAGATCGTGCCTCCCGCAAACGTCGACGTGTTCATGATCGCGCCGAAAGCGCCCGGCCATACCGTCCGCAGTGAATATGTTGCCGGCAAGGGCACTCCTTGCTTGGTCGCCATCTATCAGGACGCGACGGGCAAAGCGCTCGATATCGCGCTCGGCTATGCCGCGGGCATCGGCGGCGCGCGCGCAGGCGTTTTGGAAACCACTTTCAAGATCGAAACGGAGACTGACTTGTTCGGCGAGCAGGCCGTACTGTGCGGCGGCGTTACCGCGCTGATGAAGGCTGGCTTTGAAACGCTGGTCGAGGCGGGCTACGATCCGAGAAACGCATATTTCGAGTGCATTCACGAGATGAAACTCATCGTCGACCTCATCTATAAGGGCGGTTTCTCGCTCATGCGTTACTCCATCTCCGATACGGCGGAATTCGGCGATTACGAAACGGGCAAACGCATCATCACCGATGAGACCAAAAAAGAGATGAAGAAGATCCTCGAAGAGATCCAAGACGGCACGTTCGCGAGCAAGTGGATCGCCGAAAACAACAACGGCCGTGCGCATTTCAACGCCAAGAGGGCTTTGGAAGCGTCGCATCAGTTGGAAGAAGTCGGCAAAGAGCTGCGCAAAATGTATTCTTGGAGCAACGAAAAGGAAGATATGTGATCGGTTTATCCGAATCGCACGGGCGGGACCAACAAGGTCCCGCCTTTTTCATGCCTTTTTCCGCGGATGGTTTGGGGCGGAACAGGATATGCGGGGCGGGTATGTTCCCGCATTTTGCTTTTTATATACGCGCGCGCATAAAGTTGGAACGGGAACGGAAAAAGTCGTGCATTTTAATTGAAATATAAGCGAAAAAATGATATAATAAAAACAATGACCGAAAGAAAATAATTTCCGTGTGCGCGCCGCGTCCGCGGGAGGGGAGTGTTTGCTTTTGAATAACCTTGGGAGAGGAAGTGAAAATAATAAAAAAGACAAGGATAAGATCTTGACGCGCGAAACGGTGGGTATCGTTCTCGAACTGTTCGCGCTGCTTACCTTTGTCATCATGATAACGCGCAGCGTCATATTCGGGAGCGTCGGGCTCGCCATCAGTTCCTTTCTGTTGGGCTCGTTCGGCTATTGCACCTATGCGCTCCTCGCGGCGCTCGTCTATCTCGGCTTTGTTCTCATCACGGGCAAAAAACTCGCCGTTTCGGGAAAAACGGCGGGGCTTTGCGTGCTTTTGTTCGTTTGCCTCGTGTGTCTCGTGCATACCATCACCGCGGCCGCCGCAGGCATCGAATACGGCGGTTACGGCGATTATTTGGCGGATTGTTACCGCGCCGGTTCGGGCGGGCAGGAAGACAGCGGTTTTGCCTTTTCCACGGCGGGCGGCGTCATCTTCGGGCTCGTCGTCTATCCCGTCGTCAAGCTGACGACGGCGATCGGCGGGTACATCATCTTTTCTCTGCTCGTCGCGGCGTCGGCATATCTGCTGTACGCGACCTGCCGCGGCGGTGCGCAGGGCAAAAAGAAACAGCCCTCGCCCGAACGCGCTTTCGTCGATTATGCCACGAGCGACACTTCGGGCGCATACGATTGGAACTACGCGCCCACGGGTCCCGAACAGCAGCCGTACGCGGAGCAGCCCGCGGCGCAGGCGCCGCAAACCTTCGGGCAGACCACTTCTCCGAGCGCGCAGCAGGGCGTTCAGCAATATGCCGAACCCGATCCCGTTGACCGCTCCAAGCGCCTGTTCTCGGTCGGCGACGAGTTTGACTTTAAAACCCGCCGCGAAATGCGGCAGGAAACGCGCAGGGCAGAGGAGGAGCGCCGCGCCGCACAGGATGCGATGCAGCAGCCGCAACAGCCCCTTTCCCCCTATGCGCAGGGGCACGCGATCCTGTACGGAGACAGGCCCGCGTCTTCCTATATGAACGGCTTTTCGGGCAGCTACGGCAGCGCGCCGGATTCGCAGGCGTCCGCGTGGTATAACGCCCATTCGTCGGGCATCGGTTCTTCCTCTTCCTCCCGCCGTTCTTCGGCGGCGGAAGTGCCGAACGGGAACAGCTATACCTCGAACCGCATTTTCGACGAAAACTCCTATTTCAACCGCCGCGACCGCGGCGCCATCTCCAAGGAGCAGTATCAAAATTATTTCCGCAGCGAGCCGACGCCTCTTTCGGAGGGGCACGAGCGCAAATCCCGCACGGAAACTCCCGCCCCCAAGCAGGAGGAAAAACCCGCTTCGCCTAGCTATACCGAGATGTATCAGGACGATGCGGAGAGCAATATTTCCTATTCCAACCGTCCGAAAAAGATCGTAACGGATACGACGAAATCCGCCGAATCTTCGGCGGAATCTCCCGCGCCCGTCAAGGACGAGCACGATTATTACCGTAACGACGTAACGCCCGAAAGCGGCGACGGTTTGGTATCCAGCAGGCCGGTGTCCTCCTTTACGGGAGCGGCTGACGATTTATCCGCGCAAACTTCGCAAAACACCTCTCCCGCACAGGCGAGCGGCGCATTCGGCGTGCCGTCGGAGCCTGCCGCGCGTCCGAGCGAGCCGTTTGGCAGCCGCGGCCGCAGTGCTCCCGCGGGCGAGCAGGCGGTGCATATCGACGTAAACGATACCGCGCGCCGCGCCGGGTTCGGCAGCATGGAAACGCGTTCGCGTACGCGCCCCGTGCAGCCACAGCCCGCCCAGCCGAGCGAGCCGAAAGCGGAACCCCGCACCGAATACAGGGCGGAAGAACCCCATACCGAATCGCGCACAGAACCTTTCCGCTCCGCCCCGCGCGCGGAAGAACCTCTCGCCGCCGAGGAGCGGCCGGAACCGCTGCGCGGCGATACGCAGGGAGAATCCTCCCGAAATTTCGGAAGAGAAGAAACGCCTTCCCGCTCTCGTTTTGAACCGGAACGGGAATCTTCCCGCTTTGAACGCAGAGAACCTGCGGCCGAGCCGGAACCGGAGCGCCCTGCGGAACGGTTTTCGCCGCGCGCGGAACGCGCCCCGGAAACGCCCGCTCCGCGCCTGCCCGAACAGGATTCCCGCCGCGCTCCAACGCCCGGACCGATCGAGGAGGAGCGCGAGGAGGAGCGCGAGGAGGAATCTGCGCTCAAACCCATATCCGACGAATTGGATACCGCCGTCAACTTGTTTGATGACGAGGAGCCGGAAGAGTCGTCCGTGCCGGAGGCGATAGACCGCGTTTCGCGCGGGAGAGAACCGGCGCCGGCGGAACCCGCGCGCCGCGCTCCGATGCCGCAGCCTCCTGCGGAGGAAACACCCCGCCCGAAACATATCTATGCGCGTTATAACGCGCCGTCGCTGAACTATCTGCGCGATTATCAGAACGGGGCGGGTGCGCTCGATTCGGCGGAGGTGGAGCAGAACAAAGAGACCATCGTCGAAACGCTGTCTAACCTGAAGATCCCGTCCGAAGTGGTAAAAGTCACGCAGGGCCCTGCGGTCACGCGCTACGATATCGACATTCCGGGGAACATTCCTACGTCGCGCGTTTTGAGCTGCGATAAGGAACTCGCGATGCGCCTGCACGCAAAGGACGGCGTAAACATTCAAACCAACTACGAAAACGGCTCCATCAGCATCGAGGTGCCGAACAAACAGCGCGCCATCGTGGGGCTGAAAGAGGTCATCTCGTGCGATCGGTTCGTGAATTCCAAACCGGGCTCGCTCATGTTCGGCATGGGCAAGGATATCGAGGGCAGGGCGATCTGCGGCGATATCACCAAGATGAAACATTTGCTCGTTGCAGGTTCTACCGGTTCCGGTAAGAGCGTGTGCCTGAACGCGCTCATTATCAGCCTGCTGTTCAAATACAGCCCCGAAGAATTGCGCATCATATTGGTCGACCCGAAGCAGGTGGAATTCAATATTTACGACAAACTGCCGCACCTGATGATCAACGAGATCATCAACGATCCGGCCAAAGTCGTCACCGTGCTCAACTGGGCGATCACCGAAATGGAGCGCCGCTATGCCCTCTTTAAGGAAAAGACGAAAAAGGGCACGCTCGTGCGCGAGATCGACGAATACAACGCAAAGCTGACGCCGGAGGAAGAAAAGCTCCCGAAGATCGTCATCATCATCGACGAGCTCGCCGACCTCATGCTGGTCGCGAAAAAGGACATCGAAGACCGCATCCAGCGCCTCACGCAGAAGTCGCGCGCGGCGGGCATTCACATGGTGCTGGCGACGCAGCGCCCCTCCGTCAACGTCATCACGGGCGTCATCAAATCCAACCTCCCCACGCGCGTGGCGTTCCGCGTCGCGCAGGAAGTGGACTCCCGTACCATTCTCGACGAATCGGGCGCGGAAAAACTCCTCGGCAACGGCGATATGCTCTATAAGACGGATACGATGAATTTCCCGCTCCGCACGCAGGGCGCATTTTTGAGCTCGGAAGAGGTGCAGGCGGTCGTTTCGTATGTCAAAGAACACAACGAGGCATATTTCGACGACAGCGTGGCAGACTATATCAACAACGAAAAGAGCGGCGGCGGTATCGGCGGCGAAGGCGGCGACGACAGCGTAGAGGCCGTCTATATCGACGCGCTCCGCTATGTGGTCGGCATCGGCCAGGCGTCCATCTCCATGATCCAGCGCCGTTGCGGCGTAGGGTATCCGAAAGCGGGCAAGATCATTGAATGGATGGAGAACATGGGCTATATTTCCGCATTCGACGGCGCGAAGGCGCGCAAAGTGTTGCTCACGCAGGAAGAATTCGAAAGCAAATACGGCGATTACGGTGAATAAGTATGCTTGAAAATAAAATATTCGGCATGATCTCCCTCGGCTGCGATAAAAACCGCGTCGATGCGGAGCGGCTTTTGGGGATCATACGCGGAAAGGGATATACCGTTACCGACGATATCGCGGAGGCAAATATCCTGATCGTCAATACATGCGCCTTTCTCGAATCGGCGCGCAAAGAGGCGATCGAAACGGTGCTCGACTGCGACGCATACCGCGGCGGCGCGCTGGAAAAGATCGTCGTCAGCGGCTGCCTGCCCGAAAAATTTATCGGGGAGCTGTTCCCTTCTTTGACGGAAGGGGACGTGTTCCTCGGCTGCAACGACGCGGACGAACTGTTAAGCGCCATCGAGCGCTCGTATACCGAGGGCAGGGTGAACGCGGTCGGCACCGGGCACGAATCGGAGGGCGGACGTATCCTGACCACCCCGCTGCATTATGCGTATTTGAAGATCGCGGACGGGTGCAACAATCACTGCACATACTGCCTTATCCCCAAGATACGCGGCAGATACCGTTCCTATTCGATGGAGTCTCTGCTCAAAGAGGCGGAGGCGTTGGGCGACCTTTCCGAACTCATCCTCGTCGCGCAGGACACTACGCGCTACGGCAGCGACCTGTACGGGGAAAACATGCTTTCCGCACTCATACGCCGCCTCTCCGCGCTGGAAAACGTCGAAAAGATACGGCTCTTGTATTGCTATCCCGACGTTATCGACGACAAATTGATCGCGGAGATCGCGCAAAACGATAAGGTGATCAAATATATCGACATTCCGCTGCAACACAGCGAAGACGCCGTTTTAAAGCGCATGAACCGCAAGGGCAGCCGCGCGGAATATCTCGCGCTCATCGAAAAACTGCGCCGCGCGGTGCCGGGCATCGCCGTTCGTTCCACCTTCATTGCGGGATTCCCCGGCGAAACGGAGGAAGAGGTTGCGGCCTTGGCAAACTTTCTGCGCGAGGCAAAGCTCACGAACTGCGGATTTTTCGCCTATTCGCGCGAACCGGATACGCCCGCGTACCGCCTGAAAGGGCAGGTCCCCGCGCGGGAAAAACAGCGCCGCGTAAAGCAGCTCTATGAAGTGCAGCGCGGTATATCCGAAGAATTTTTGCGCGGCAAAGTCGGAAAATCGGTCGAGGTCCTGTGCGACGGCATCGATTACGACAGGAACTGTTTTGTCGGCCGCGCCTATTGGCAGGCCCCCGATATCGACGGCAAGGTGTATTTCACCGCATCGCACGCCGAGCAGGGGCAAACATATCGAATCAACATCGGCAGTGCGGACAGTTACGATCTGTTCGGCGCCGCGGAGGAATAGATGAATCTTCCCAATAAGATAACCTTATCGCGCATATGCCTGATACCCGTCTTTGCGGTCATCTTTTTTTTGGATAGGATCCCGTACAATTACTGTATAGCGGGCATCATTTTTGTCATCGCGGCCTGTACGGATTTTATAGACGGGCACATCGCGCGTTCGCGCGGGCTGGTTACCAATCTCGGCAAATTTCTCGATCCCATCGCGGATAAGGTGCTCGTCTCCACGGCGCTCATCTTTTTGCTCGTCCGCCCCGAAACGCTCACCGTGCTTTGGCAGGGGGATTGGGTACTCGTCTATGCGGGCGTTTGCGTCGCCGTCGTTTTGGCGCGCGAACTGATCGTCAGCGGGTTCCGCATGGTCGCCGCGTCCACGGGGCTTGTTTTGGCCGCGGATAAGATCGGCAAAGTAAAAACGACCTTTCAGGATATCGCCATCGCCATGCTCCTGTTCGGCGCGAACTTTTTCGGCGTGAGCGCTGCAAGCAGGGTGTTCAACGCCATCGGCGTCGTGGCGCTCGGCATTGCGGCTGTTCTGACCATTTGGTCGGGAATCTCCTATATCGTAAAAAATCGGTCGGTATTCAAAGAGACACAGGCATGAAAAACGCGTGCATCGTCCTTCGGAACAACAGAGCGCCGCTTTCGGGGCATGAATTTGAGGAACCGCTCGCGGCGCTTCTGCGCGGCGGTTTTGCGGCGGATAAAGTATTCATTCTCCCGCAGAACGAATCGCATGAATTTTTGCAGACGGCCATCGAGTGCAAAAACTTTTTCGACAACGTTCTCGTGATCGCGGAGGAGGGTTCGCTCGCCTCGCTGCGCTCGCGCGTCTGCGAATTGTTGAAGATCGAGCCGCAGGCGGGCACCGTATTGCAGGCGGACAGCAAGTCGTTTTTTCTCCTTCCGTTCGGCAGTGCGGGCGCGGGGCTCGTCGCGGGCGAAGTGCTCCCGTATTTGGAGGAAAAATATTCCGTGCGCTATGCCAAAACGGTGCTGCGCGCGGTCGGCGTGCCGCGGGAACGGCTGAATTCGCTTTTGACGCAACTGCGCGCTCTGGGCGGCGGGCTCACGGTCAGCGAGAGCGAAGATTACGGCGATCTGCGTTTGGAAATTTTGTACGACGGCAATTCCCCGAAGATGGCGGTCGACGAGGCGGTGCGGCTGGCGGCGGAGTCGCTCAACGAATATACCTACGCGGTGGAGGATACGCCGCTGAACCGCCGCATCTACGAAATGCTCAAACTCCGCGGGCTGAAACTCAGCGTCGCGGAATCCTTTACGGGCGGCGGCGTCGCGCAAAAGCTCATCGAGGTGCCGGGAGTGAGCGAAGTTCTGTTTGAGAGCGTCGTCGCTTACGACAACGGTTCCAAGATGAAGCGGCTGGGCGTACAGCAGAATACGCTCGCCCGGTTCGGCGCCGTGTCCGATGAAACGGCATACGAGATGGCGGCGGGGCTGATCGCCTCGGGCAACTGTTCCGTCTCCGTCGCGACGACGGGCATCGCCGGCCCCGCGTCAGACAATACGAATAAGCCCGTCGGGCTTTGCTACATCGCGGTCGGCACGCGCGAAACGGTGTTCGTCTATAAATACATGTTCAAGGGCGGGCGCGAGGATATCACCCGCCGCGCCGTCAACCAGGCGCTGTTCCTCCTATATAAACAGATAAAATAAAACGGCGCGGCTGAAATCCGCGTGAGATAAATTTTCTATACGGTAAATACAACACAGGTAAAAATTATTCCGGAGAGGTTTTGCATGGATAACGAAAAAATGAAAGCTTTGGACCAGGTGCTCGCGCAGATCGAAAAGCATTACGGCAAGGGCGCCATCATGAAACTCGGCGATGCGGCGGGGAATACGGAGATCGACGTCATTCCCACCGGCTGTCTTTCGCTGGATATAGCGCTCGGCATCGGCGGCCTGCCGCGCGGCAGGATCGTGGAGATATTCGGGCCGGAATCTTCCGGTAAAACGACGGTCGCCCTGCACGCCATCGCCATGACGCAGAAAGGTGGCGGCATCGCCGCGTTTATCGACGCGGAACACGCGCTCGATCCCGTGTATGCGAAAAAGCTGGGCGTCGACCTCGACAATCTGTACGTTTCGCAGCCGGATACGGGCGAACAGGCGCTGGATATAGCGGATGCGCTCGTGCGCAGCGGCGCGGTGGATCTCATCGTCGTCGACTCCGTTGCGGCGCTCACGCCCAAAGCGGAGATCGAAGGGGATATGGGCGATCCGCACGTCGGGTTGCAGGCGCGGCTCATGTCGCAGGCGCTGCGCAAGCTGACGGGGTTCATCAATAAATCCAAAACCTGCGTCATCTTCATCAACCAACTGCGCGAAAAGGTCGGCATCATGTTCGGCAATCCCGAAACGACGCCCGGCGGCAAGGCGCTCAAATTCTATGCGAGCGTGCGCATCGACGTGCGCCGCACCGATTCCCTGAAAGACAGCGACGGCATCATGGGCAATAAGACCAAGGCGAAGATCGTCAAAAACAAGCTCGCGCCTCCTTTCCGCACGGCGGAATTCGATATCCTCTACGGGGAAGGCATTTCGCAGGAGGGGTGCATCATCGACCTCGGCGTCGCCTGCAATGTGCTCGCTAAGAGCGGCGCGTGGTTTTCCTATGAGGGCGAAAAGGTCGCGCAGGGCAGAGAAAAAATGCGCGATTGGCTGAAAGCGAATCCGGATAAAGAGGCGGAGATCGAACAGAAGATCCGCGCCTGCTATAAACCCGCAAAGGAAGAGACCGGCGCGGAGGAAAAGGAAGAACAGCCCGAATAAGCGGGCGCACTGCGCCGCCGCGTGCGGCGCGTTACGGAGAGAAAACGGAGTCTTTATGAAATACGGCTTTGTAAGGGTCGCCGCCGCCACGCCCAAGATCCGCGTGGCGGACGTGCATTATAACGGCGAAAATATCATCCGCTGTATAGAGCGGGCGGAAAAGGCGGGCGCGGAACTGCTCGTGTTTCCCGAACTGTGCGTGTGCGGTTACACCTGCGGCGATCTGTTCGGGCAGAACGTGCTTTTAGACGGCGCTCTCGCCGCGCTGAAAGAGATCGCCTCGGCAACGAAAGGGAAAAGCATGCTCGTGTTTGTCGGCGTTCCCGTGCGCTTGGGCGGCGTTCTGTATAACTGCGCCGCTGCCCTGTGCGGAGGAAAGGTGCTCGCCTTTATCCCCAAGCGCCATCTGCCCAACTATGCCGAATTTTACGAAAAACGCAATTTTCAGCCGTATGTCGGGGAGAATACGCGCGTGGAATGGGAGGGCGAACAGGTCCCGTTCGGGCATAAGATCCTGTTCCGCGAGGCAAACGCTCCCGATTTTACGGTGGCGGCGGAACTGTGCGAGGATCTGTGGGTGCCCGCGCCGCCGTCGGTGGAGCACGCCTTGGCGGGGGCAAACATCATCGTCAATCTCTCCGCGAGCGACGAAACGGCGGGCAAGGCGGAGTATCGCCGCCTGCTCGTGCGCGCGCAGTCCGCAAAAACCGTTTCCGGCTATGTATACGCCGATGCGGGGGAAGGGGAGTCCACGACGGACATGGTATTCGCCGGGCACGATATGATCTGTGAAAACGGCGAGATCCTTGCAGAAAGCGAGCCGTTCGGTGAGGGACTCGCGGTTTCGGAGATCGACGTGGAAAAACTCGCCTTCGAGCGCCGCCGCATCAATACCTATTACGAAAATTCGGATGCAAGCGGGTACGAGGTCATTTCCTTTTGCGCCTGCAAGGGCACGGGATCGCTTGCCCGCACCGTTGCCCGCCTCCCGTTCGTGCCGCAGGGGGAGGATGCCCTCGGCAAACGGGCGGAACTCATTTTATCCATGCAGGCGCAGGGGCTGAAAAAACGGCTGGAACACACAAACGCGCAGAGCGCCGTCATCGGCATTTCCGGCGGTTTAGACAGTGCGTTGGCATTGCTCGTTACCGTCCGCGCTTTCAAGGCGCTGGGCAAAGACTTGCGGGATATCGTTGCCGTTACGATGCCCTGTTTCGGCACGACGGACAAAACGCTGAACAATTCGCTCAAACTCATGCAAGAGCTCGGAGTTACCTCCCGCACCGTCAAAATAGCCGAATCGGTGCGCGGGCATTTCAAGGATATCGGGCACGATGAAAAGGTGAAAAACGCCGCCTATGAAAACGCGCAGGCGCGCACCCGCACCCTCGTTTTGATGGATATCGCCAACGATACGAACGGACTTGTCGTCGGCACGGGCGATTTGAGCGAGTTGGCGCTCGGCTGGGCGACGTATAACGGCGACCATATGTCTATGTACGGCGTCAATGCGTCCGTCCCTAAAACGCTCGTTAAATATCTTATACGCCACGAGGCGGCGCGCCTGGGCGGAGAGGCGGAAAAGGTGCTCACCGATATTTTAAACACCGAGATCAGCCCCGAACTTCTCCCGCCCGAAAACGGGAAGATCGCGCAGAAAACGGAGGAGCTTGTCGGCCCGTACGAGCTGCACGATTTCTATTTGTATTATGCGATCCGCTGGGGCTTTTCCCCGGAAAAGGTATTTTTCCTCGCAAAGCACGCTTTCGCGGGCGCGTACGGCGATGAAACGCTCAAAAAGTGGCTCGTAAATTTTTATAAGCGGTTCTTCTCGCAGCAGTTCAAGCGTTCCTGCCTGCCCGACGGGGTGAAGATCGGCTCTGTGGCGCTCTCGCCGCGCGGCGATTGGCGCATGCCGTCGGATGCGTGCGCGGCCCTTTGGCTGCAGGAGGCGCAGGCGCTTTAAGGCATAAAAGTTTCGTTCGTTATCGGGCGAAACTTTTTTTGGTTGCGGGGCTTTAATTTTTACGATAGCATTGACATTTTGCCGAAAATATTGTATAATCAAATAAACGGGTAAAAGGCGGTTTTTCACGGATAGGGAGGCGCCGATTCCCGTTCGGTAACAATTTATTTCACAGGAGGCTTTGCAGGTATGAACATCGCAGTAAGCTCCCTGTTTCTCGCAGGTACGGCGCCCGTGTGGGTGGTCGTCGTGCTTGCCGTCGCTATTGTGGCAGTTGGTGCTGCCTGTTTTTTTGTCGGAAGAACGCTTTACAAAAAAGCGACCGAGAAAAAAATGGGAGAGGTTAATCAAAGAATCAAAATAATGCTTGAAGAAGCGGAAGGCGAATGTAAAGCATTAAAGAAAGAAGCTATTTTAGAGGCTAAGGAACAGGACTTAAAATTACGGAACGAATTTGAACGCGAGTCAAAGGAAAAGAAGCTGGAATTGCAGAAAGCGGAACAGCGCCTTTTGCAGAAAGAGGATAACCTCGATAAAAAAGAGGACTCCTTGCAGCGGAAATCCGATCAGCTCGAACAACAGCAGAAAAACCTCGTCCGCCAAGAGGGCGAGATCAAAAAGATGCAGGAAAAGGTGAATCATCAGCACGATCTGATGATCCAGGAGCTGGAAAAAGTGGCTCAGCTCACCCGCGAAGAAGCGAAAAAGATCCTCACCGAAAACATTCTCGACGAAACGCGGCACGACGTTGCCCTGCAAGTGCGCAACATCGAGCAGGAGGCGAAAGACGAGGCGGACATGAACGCCAAAAAGATCATCAGTCTCGCCATTCAGCGCTGCGCGAGCGACCATGCGTCCGAGATAACTGTGTCGGTCGTGCCTCTGCCCAATGACGACATGAAGGCGCGCATCATCGGCCGCGAAGGGCGTAACATCCGTGCCCTTGAAAACGCGACGGGCATCGAGCTCATCATCGACGATACGCCCGAAGTGGTCATCCTGTCAGGGTTTGATCCCGTGCGCAGGGAAGTGGCGCGCATCGCGCTCGAAAAGCTCATCAGCGACGGCCGTATCCATCCCGCCCGCATCGAGGAGACGGTGGAAAAGGTCAAAAAGGAGCTCGATCAGCAGATCAAAGAGAACGGCGAAGCGGCTATGTTCGAGGTCGGCATCTTCGGGTTGCACCCGGAGATCATCAAACTTTTGGGCCGCCTCAAATACAGAACGAGTTACGGGCAAAACGTTTATAAGCATTCCATCGAGGTCGCGCAGCTCGCCGGCATGATGGCGGCGGAGCTGGGGTTAGACGTGAACCTTGCCAAGCGCGCAGGTTTGCTGCACGATATCGGCAAAGCGGTCGACCACGAACAGGAAGGCACGCACATTCAGATCGGCGCGGATATCGCCAAGAAGTACAAAGAGAGCAACAACGTGGTCAATGCGATCATGGCGCACCACGGCGACGTGGAGCCGAAAACGATCGAGGCTGTTCTCGTACAGGCGGCAGACGCTATTTCGGGCGCGCGCCCCGGCGCACGGCGCGAAACGAGCACGAACTATGTAAAACGCCTCGAACAGCTCGAAGCGATCGCATCTTCTTTCAAGGGCGTCGAAAAGAGCTATGCGATCCAGGCGGGCAGGGAAGTGCGCGTTATGGTCAAACCCGAACAGATCGACGATGCGCAGACTTTGTTCCTCGCCAAGGATATCGCGAAGAAGATCGAGCAGGAGCTCGAATATCCCGGACAGATCAAGGTCAATGTCATCCGTGAATTCCGCGGCGTCGAATACGCGAAATAAAAAAGATCGCAAACAGGGGAAACAGTGTTTTGTTTCCCCTGTAATTATTGATTTGGGCTTTGTTTCGCTAAAGTGCGCGGCCGGGCAGGATTTTTTGTGATTTCCCTTTACAACGTCGCGCGCGCGTGTTATAATAAGAGAAAAATCGGCAACGGAGGCAAATTATGGCAGAACTGAAATATGAAATAGCCGAAAAACTCGGCGTATTGGGCGAAACGGGCAACGGCTGGACGAAAGAACTCAACCTCGTCAGTTGGAGCGAGCGCGAACCGGTGTACGATATCCGTACATGGAACGAGGGGCATGACCGCATGGGCAAGGGCATAACCCTCTCTTTGGACGAGATCAAAACGCTCAAAGATCTGCTCAATTCGCTCGATATCTGAATAAAGCATAGTTTAACGCGGTGCGTTCGGAACGGCCGCGTTTTTTCTTTCGCCGAAAGAGCAGAAAAAATGGCAAAGTGTGCGCAAATCGGTGGAAAAAAAAACAAATTTGTTTTATAATAGTACGGTAAAGAAATTTATCGACGGGAGAAGAATATGTCGGATACAAGCGTTTACGAAAATCCTTTGATCACCCGCTATGCGAGCAGGGAAATGTCGGAAAATTTTTCCGACGATAAAAAATTCAGGCTTTGGCGCAAATTATGGATCGCGCTCGCAGAGTCGGAAAAGGAAATGGGGCTGCCCATCACGGACGGCCAAATCGAGGAAATGAAGAAGTATCAAAACGATATCAACTACGACGATGCGCGCGCCTTTGAGCGCGAGGTGCGGCACGACGTGATGGCGCACATCAAGGCGTTCGGCAAACAGGCAAAATCAGCCATGCCGATCATCCATTTGGGCGCTACGTCTTGCTACGTTACCGACAACGCCGAGGTCATGATCATCGATGATGCGTTGAATATCGTTTTGAAAAAGCTCGTAAACGTGATGGATAAACTCAAACGGTTTGCGCTGCGCTATAAAGCGCTGCCCACGCTCGGCTTTACCCATTTGCAGCCCGCCCAGCTCACCACGGTCGGCAAGCGCGCCACGCTTTGGCTTTCCGATTTGGAAATGGATTACATCAACCTCGTCCATCTGAAAAGCACCGTCAAACTCCGCGGTGTAAAGGGCACTACGGGGACGCAGGCGAGCTTTCTCGATCTGTTCGACGGCGATGGCGGCAAGGTCGCCGAATTGGAAAAAAAGGTGGTAGCAAAACTCGGTTATACCAAGGTTTACGGCGTAACGGGACAGACGTACCCCCGCAAATTCGACTACAACGTGCTTTGCGTACTCTCGCAGATCGCGCAGAGCGCCTACCGTTTCTCCAACGATATCCGCCTGTTGCAGAATATGAAGGAGATCGAGGAGCCGTTTGAAAAGCACCAGATCGGTTCTTCCGCGATGGCATATAAGCGCAATCCCATGCGCAGCGAGCGCGTCGGTTCGCTCGCGCGCTATGTTTTGAGCCTGCCCGTCAATTGCGCCGTAACGGCGTCGACGCAGTGGTTCGAGCGCACCCTCGACGACAGCGCGAATAAGCGTATCGTCATCGCGCAGGCATTTTTGGCGGTGGACGCCGTGTTGAATTTATATATGAACATTTCGGAAAACCTCGTCGTTTACGAAAAAGTCATTGCCAAGCATATCGCGGCGGAACTGCCGTTCATGGCGACGGAAAATATCATGATGGAATGCGTCAAAGCGGGCGGAAATCGGCAGGAACTGCACGAGCGCATCCGCGTGCTTTCCATGCAGGCGGCAAAGAACGTAAAGGAGGAGGGGAAGGACAACAATCTCATCGAGCTCATCCGGCAAGATGAAATGTTCAAACCCGTTTGGGATCGCCTGGAAGGGATCCTCGACGCGAAAAACTTTATCGGCAGAAGTCCCGATCAGGTGGAAGAATTTATCTCCGCAGAGATCGATCCGATCTTGCAGGCGCACGCGGACGAACTCGGCGAACACGGGGAAGTGAACGTCTGATTTTCGGAAACAAAAACAGAGGTAATTTGCGGAAAGGAATCATCGGCAGTGCGTCCCAAAAGAATTGACGGCGGGCTGCCGATTGCTATATAATAAGGCGAAAACGGAAATACTAAAGCGGTAGCCGCGCTCTGCGGCGCGAGGAGATACGATGCTCGAACTGAAAAACATATGCTATTCCGTCAAAGACGAAACGAGCGGAAAAAAACAGGATATTCTGAAAAACGTAAGCCTCTGTTTTGAGGACGGCGCCATCAGCGTGATCACGGGCCCGAACGGGAGCGGTAAATCGACGCTTATCAAAATTTTGATGGGGATACAAAAACCGACGTCGGGGCAGATCATCTTCAACGGGGAAGATATTACGGAAATGACGATCACCGAACGGGCGCAGAAGGGGTTCACGATCGCCTTTCAGCAGCCCGTGCGGTTCAAGGGGATAACGGTCAAAAAGCTGTTGGAGCTCGCCTGCGGAAAAAAGCTCGACACCAACGGAATGTGCGACTGTCTGTCCTCCGTCGGTCTGTGTGCCCGGAATTATATCGACCGCGCGGTCGACGGAACGCTGTCGGGCGGGGAGCTGAAACGCATCGAGCTCGCCATGGCGATCGCCAAAGGCGGCGAGGTGTTTTTGTTGGACGAGCCGGAAGCGGGCATCGATTTGTGGAGCTTTGAAGATCTCGTCAAGGTGTTCGAGCGCCTGCACGATAAAACGGTCATCATCGTCAGCCATCAGCAGAGGATCATGGAAACGGCGGATAAGATCGTGTTGTTCGAAAACGACAGTCCCATCAGCGTAGGGAGAAAAGAGGAAATGTTCGAAAAAATTACGCAGCGTCCTTCCCTGTGCTGGCGCAACGTAAAGGAGAATTAGTATGGATAGGATGGACAGAACGGACGAACAACTGTTGGAAACCATAGCCGATCTGCACGGGGTCCCCGAAGGGAGTTTCAATATCCGCAAAAACGGCAAACTGCTCGCGCGCAATTCGGGCACGGATATCGAAATAGTTTCCAAAACGGATAAAGACGGCATCGATATCATCGTCAAGCCGAACGTAAAAAACAAATCGGTGCATATTCCCGTCCTTTTGACGGTCGGAGATTTCCATGATACCGTGTACAATGATTTTTATATCGGAGAAAATTCTGACGTTACCATCGTTGCGGGCTGCGGGATACACAACGATGCGTGCGGCGACGCCGAGCACGACGGCATTCATACCTTTTATGTGGGCAAAAACGCGAAGGTGCGCTATGTCGAGCGGCATTACGCGAACGGAAACGGGTCGGGCAAAAAGGTGTTCGATCCCGTTACCAAGATCTATCTGAAAGAAAACGCACAGTTTATTTTGGAATCGACGCAGCTGGGCGGCGTGACTTATACCGACCGCAAAACGTATGCGACGGTCGGCAAAAACGCGCAGTTGCTCGTCAAGGAAAAGCTATTGACGGACGGAGAAGAAAAGGCTCTCACCGATTTCAAGGTAAAGCTCACGGGTAAAAACAGCAGAGCGGATATAGTCAGCCGCAGCGTTGCCCGCGGAAAATCTTTGCAGCAATTCAAATCGGACATGGTCGGGAAAAATGAGTGTTTCGGCCACGTCGAATGCGACGGCATCGTGTTGGAAGGTGCACGCATCATCTCCACGCCGAAGATCGACGCGGTCAGTCCCGAGGCGAGTTTGGTGCATGAGGCCGCCGTGGGTAAGATCGCGGGCGAACAGCTCTTGAAACTCATGAGCTTAGGGTTGACCGAGCAGGAGGCGGAGGACGCCGTCATTAAAGGCTTTTTGAATTAAACAAGACAAAATATTCAACAATTATATTATTATTGTCTATAAAGAATCGACGAGCAGTTTGAAATGCTCGTCGATTTTTTATAGACCGATGCAGGACAGGGGCATAAACGCCGCAACAAGAGTGCAGAAAATTGTCAATTTGCAAAACTTCCGAATAAGATAATAGCGAGGTCTTTTTACGGAGGAAACACTTTTGGATTGGCTGATTCATCTTCCCGTATGGGTACAGGCGCTGCTTGCAACTTCCTTTACATATCTGATGACCGCTTTGGGCGCGTCATTCGTCTTTCTGTCCAAAAGGTTGAACCGGAAAGTATTGAATTCCATGCAGGGCGTTGCCGCCGGCATCATGATCGCGGCGAGCTTTTTTTCATTGCTGCTGCCCGCCAAAGAGCGGCTGGAAACGGAGGGGAGGGGCGTTGCGGTTGTTGCGCTCGTCCTTTCGCTTGGATTCGCTCTGGGTGGGGTATTTATTGTCCTTTCCAATTTTTTTATGTCTCGCTCGAAAGCCTTTTCAGAGGAGAAAACCCGCGGCGGCGCGCTCACATTTTTTGCGATGACGCTGCACAATATACCCGAAGGATTCGCCGTCGGGGTGGCGTTCGGCACGCTGACGGGGGAATACAGTGCATGGATCGCGGCGGTCATGCTCGCGGTCGGCATAGGGATACAAAATTTCCCGGAGGGGTTGTGCGTGGCGGTGCCGCTGCGCGGGCAGGGTATGTCCGCCGGCAAAGCGTTTTTTTTCGGTCAGTTTTCCGGGCTCGTTGAAATCGCTGCGGGCGTGCTCGGTGCGGTGGCGGTGGGGTTTGTTTCGGGTATTCTCCCTTGGGCTCTCTCCTTTTCCGCCGGGGCGATGATCGCCGTGTCCTGTTCCGAGCTGATACCGTCATGTGTGATCGAGGGGAAAGCATCCTCCGTTTTCGGCGTTACGTTCGGTTTTGCTCTGATGATGCTGCGCGATGTTTTGCTCGGATAATTTAATTATGCCGCGCATAGTATTCTATAAAATCGGAAATACTGTGTTTATGGATAAGTCTGGAGGGGCCCAAAGCGGCATGAAGAGGAAAAAGATAATGCGTGGCAGTTCGTATCAAATGTCGGATCGGGAAGAGGAAAACGCTGTATTACCGGGCGGCAAGTCTTTTATCGAACCGGAGCAATGTTCCGAAGAAACGGTTTCGGCCGATCGTTCGAGCGAAAAGGATGTGCAGACAAGTTTAGGCGCGGATGCGTTGTCCGATCCTGCGGATAAAGCAAAGCGGGCAAAACGCCTGGTGATCGTAGTCGGTGCGTCGTCGGGGATCGGTTACGAAACTGCGCTGCGCTTGATCGGGCGCGGCTTTGCGGTGTCAAACATTTCACGCACTCCCTGCCGATTGGATCAAGTGAAAAATTATACCGCCGACGTCGCCGAAGAGGGCGCCTTGGAAAAAGCTATTGCCGAAGCCGCGGCGCAGACGGAAAATCTGTACGCGCTCGTTTACTGCGCCGGCTTTTCGATGGCTGCTCCCATCGAGTACGCGGAGGAAAAGGATTACCGGTATCTGTTCGACGTCAATTATTTCGGCGCGATCCGTGCGATCAAGGGCGCCGTGCCGTTGATGAAAAAGCGCGGGGGAAGGATCGTGGTCGTCAGTTCGATGGGCGGGCTGTTCCCCATCGCCTTCGACAGTTTTTACAGCAGTTCGAAAGCGGCGGTGGATATGCTCGTCAAGAGTGCGGCGATAGAATTGGAACCGTACAATATCCGCGTATCGGCAGTCCGGCCGGGCGGCACTTCCACGGGGTTCACCTTTAAGAGAAAAATATACGGAGACGAGGCGAACGGGGAATATGCGCCGAATGTCAAGCGCGCTGCCGCAGTGCTTGCGGATATGGAGCAGGAGGGCATGAGCGCGGGCGAGGTGGCGAAGTCTGTTGCCGATGTCGTGTGCGAAAAGAATCCGCCGCTTTTGCTGCAGTGCGGCGGCTGGAATAAATTTTATGCGGTTGCCAAACGAGTTCTTCCCGATAAGGCAGCACAGTATATCAGCAAAAAAGTATATAAACAATGACATTGACTATACTCATTTTATAAATTTGTAGAGTAGTATGTCTCGCATAATTTATTGTTAATGGTTAAAATGCGCCGCTTTGTCGGCGTATTTTGCTTTTTTGAAGTTCGGCCGTTTATTTGACAAAACGCCTGCGCGGGGGTATAATAGTTTATATTATTGTACCTCAGGGAGAATACGGCACATGATTAAGTTGATCAAAAGAGGTTGCTATTATATGGGCGGCCTTCTCGTTCGGGAGAGCCAGGCTTTTCAGACGAGCGAGCAAAAACTTGCGGCACAGCGCGGCACGATGGCATATCAGATCCTCAAAACGCACAACAAGGGCGACGAGCAGAATATGCGCCTGCGTTTCGATGCGATCGCTTCGCACGATATTACATATGTCGGGATCATTCAGACGGCGAAAGCGAGCGGCCTGCGCGAATTCCCGCTTTCGTATACGCTCACGAACTGCCACAATTCTCTGTGCGCGGTCGGCGGCACCATCAATGAAGACGATCATGTGTTCGGCCTTTCGGCGGCGAAAAAATACGGCGCAAATTTCGTGCCTCCGCACTTGGCAGTCATTCATCAATATATGCGCGAGATGGAGGCGAAAGTCGGCCGCATGATTTTGGGCAGCGATTCGCATACCCGCTACGGCGCTTTGGGCACGCTGGCGGTGGGCGAGGGCGGTCCAGAACTTGTCAAGCAGATCCTCAACCAAACGTACGACGTAAAGCGCCCCGAAGTGGTCGCCGTTTATTTGCGCGGCAACTTGAAAAAGGGCGTCGGCCCGCAAGACGTGGCGATCGCACTGTGCGGCGCGGTGTTCAAGACGGGATTTGTTAAAAATAAGATTCTCGAATTTATCGGTCCGGGCGTGAAAAATCTTTCCATGGATTACCGCAACGGCATCGACGTGATGACCACGGAAACTGCCTGCCTTTCCTCCATTTGGGAGACGGACGAAAAGACGCGCGAATATTATAAAGTGCACGGCCGCGAGGAGGATTTCAAAGAGCTCAAACCTTCCGATCCCGCCTACTATGACTGCGGTATCGTCATCAATCTGAGCACCATCGAGCCGATGATCGCGCTCCCGTTCCATCCGAGCAACGCCTTTACTATCCGCGAACTTTTGGAACACCCGCAGGAGATCCTTGCGGAGGTGGAGGCTGCGGGCAGAAAGCTGCGCGGCGACGACAATTTCAATCTGACAGACAAGATCCGTGACGGCGGCCTGTATGTGAATCAGGGCATCATCGCGGGCTGCGCGGGCGGCATGTACGAAAACATTGCCGAGGCATATGAAATTTTGAAGGGCAAGTCTACGGGCGCGGACGAATTTTCTTTGAGCGTTTATCCGTCCAGCCAGCCTGTGTATAAGGCGCTCGTCGACAACGGCTATATCGGCGGATTGATGGATGCGGGCGTCATCGTCAAAACGGCGTTCTGCGGCCCCTGTTTCGGTGCGGGCGACGTGCCGGCGAACAACGGCCTTTCCATCCGCCACACGACGCGCAACTTCGAAAGCCGCGAGGGGAGCAAGCCTGCGGCGGGGCAGCTTGCGGCGGTCGCGCTCATGGACGCGCGTTCGATCGCGGCGACGGCGGCAAACGGCGGCAGGCTCACTCCCGCAACCGAGGCGCATTATACAAAGCGCGTCAAAAAGTATTTCTTTGATTCCGAAATTTATGAAAAGCGCGTCTATCACGGCGCGGGGCGTGCGGACAGGGACGCTGAACTCGTATACGGCCCGAACATTGCCGATTGGCCGGAGATGATCCCGCTCGGCAAAAACCTGCTGATCAAGGCAGTCAGCGTCATTCACGATCCCGTAACGACGACGGACGAGCTCATCCCGTCGGGCGAAACGTCTTCCTATCGCTCCAATCCGCTCAAATTGGCAGAATTTGCGCTTTCGAGAAAGGATCCCGCGTACGTCGGCCGCGCAAAGGAAGTAAAGGCCGCGGAGGAGATTCGCCGCGAAACGGGTTCTCTGCCCGAATCCGTCCTGAAAGATTTGAAGGATATCCGCTTGGGCGAGGGAACGATCTACGGCAGCTGCGTCGTCGCCAACAAACCGGGCGACGGTTCCGCGCGCGAACAGGCGGCGTCTTGCCAACGCGTTTTGGGCGGCATTGCCAATATCGCCAAAGAATACGCCACAAAGCGCTATCGCAGCAATCTCATCAACTGGGGCATGTTGCCCTTTACGGCGGAAAAGCTGAACTTCAAGGTGGGGGATTATATCTATATCGAAAATATCGATAAATACATTGCGGACGGCGCGGAAAAGATCCCCGCCAAGCACATAACCAAGCACGAGGCAAAGGATATCGTGTTGAGTGTCGGCAGCCTCACGCCCGACGAAAAGAGCATAATTTTGAAGGGCTGCCTGATCAATTTCAACGCGGCGAAATAAGTTCGGAAAAAGTGAAAAAAGGAACGCGGTCCTGCGCGTTTCTTTTTTCACCGATCAAAGCAAAGGAGGCGAGCGTATGCTTTCATTGGACGAATATAAAGATATCATCGATCTTCGTTACGAGCCGCGGCCGTATACCGTGCTGTCCGAGGAGGAAAAGAGCGCCCTCTGCGACGAGATGCTCGGTGTCCTCTTGGAGGAACGCAACGAGATCGCCGCGTTCAGCTATCCCTACAAAGTGAAGCGCGAGCTCATTTGGGGATATCTGAACCAGCGCCTGCCTAATCCCGTTTCGCCTCGGTTTTTGGAGATACAGGATAAGCTGTTCCGCAGCGAAACGGCGGAGAACGGCATCGTCGACGCCTCTTCTTTTGAGTATAAAAACAATATCGCGCTTTGGCAGGGCGATATCACGCGGCTGAATATCGACGCAGTGGTCAATGCGGCGAACAATGCTCTGCTGGGCTGTTTTATTCCGCACCATAAGTGCATCGATAACGTTATCCATTCCCGCGCGGGTGTGCAGGTGCGGTTGGACTGCTCTAAGATCATGGGCGCGCAGGGCGAAGCGGAGCCGGCGGGCTGCGCAAAGATCACGCTCGCCTACAATCTTCCGTCCAAGTATATCATACACACCGTCGGCCCGATGGTGGGCGTCCGCGTGACGGACGAGGACAGGCGCGTGCTGCGCAACTGCTATGTTTCTTGCCTCAATCTCGCGCGGCGCATGGAATTGAAGAGCATCGCGTTTTGCTGTATCTCGACGGGGATCTTCGGTTTCCCCAGCGACGAGGCCGCGGCGATCGCGGTGGGCGCCGTCAAAAGTTGGCTGATGGAAACGGGGTATGATATCCGCGTGGTGTTCGATGTTTTTTTGGATAAAGACAAGGATATCTATACGGATGTTCTTCAAAATACAAAGTAAATCGATACGGAAGGACGGCGGGAGCAATTTGCTCCCGCCGCCGGAATATATTGAGAAAAATTTTATTTCCTTTTTTTCGTTTCGCGGTGCTTGGCGGCAATCGGTATTTTGCATGACTGCCGGCCCGTGCGTTTTTATAAGGCGCAAAACTGCCTATAAAAGTTTCGAGGATAGGTTTGGCGGGTATATGGGTACGGGCGCGCATATGTGCAGTTCGGCCGATGGCGCAGGATGCGTTTCGGCGAATTCGGCGCACAAAAAGTTCCCCACGCGCGAGGCCTTTTGTTCCCCTGTAAAACCGAAGATGAGCAGCATTGCCGCCGCCAGGCAGGCGGCCGTGCACGTTAAAATGATGATCCGCTTGAACATATCGGCAGTATGCGCAGAAAGTTTGTTTTTATGCGGCGAAACGCTTGCCTTTTGCGTTTGTCGCCGCTATAATATAGAACGGAATTCAACTTGAGCCGAAGGGTACGCCCCAACGGCAAAAGGGAGATACTTCGGTCTTTGGCACACAGAGATTTGCGCCTCCTTTTTGCACGTCGGCAAAAGGGAGGTTTTTTATGTCGGAAACAAGGTTGGCGGTCGTCAGCATTCTCAACGAGTCGATGGACAGTTCCGAAAAGATGAACGCGCTTTTGCGCGAGTTCGGGGAATACATCGTGGGCAGGATGGGAATACCGTACAGGCAGAAAGAAGTGTTTGTGCACGTCATCGTCATCGACGCCCCGCAGGAGGTCATCAACGCTCTCACGGGCAAATTGGGCATGATCGAAGGTGTGACGGCGAAAACGCTGTTTTCCAAATATTGAACCGTTTTTTGCTGCGGCAAGTTTGAAAAAATTTTTCAAAGGAGAAAGTAGGAACATGAAAAGGGCATTGACGGTATTTTTATCCGTATGTATGCTGGCGTTCGGCGCGGCGGCGTTTGCCGCATGCGGCGACGGGAACGAGGAGAAAGGAAACGGCGAGGATACGACCGTCGAGGTCTATCTTCCCGACGGAACACCCGCGCTTGCGATGGCGAAGGCGATGACGGAAGGTGTCGATATCGAGGGATATGACATCAATTTCCATATCATCGCGGCAGGAAGTATCGGCACCGTATTCACGGCGACAGACGCCGATCTTGCGATCATGCCCACCATCGGTGCGGCGACCAACTTCACCAAGGGAACGAAGATACAGCTCGTTTCGACGAACGTATTCGGCAATTTGTATATCGTCGGCGTAAATTCCGAGGTGGATTCGCTGGATGATCTTATCGGCAAACTCGTCTATACGACCGCCGCGACGACGATCCAGCTCCTGCAATATTTATTGGACCAAAATGGTATAGCCTACGATAGCGGTGATGCAGCGACGTCCGGGCAGGTCACGCTGCGATCGTTTAATTCGGCGGCCGAGATCACCCCTCTCTTAAAGAAGGCGGAAACAGAGGGCACGGAAGCGTACGGCGTACTCGGTGAACCGCAGGTCACGCAGTGCAAGGCAAACGTTACAAGCGCGCAAACCGTCATCGATTTTCAGAAGGAGTGGAAGGACATAACGCAATTTGACGGATATCCGCAGGCATCGCTCATCGTCAAAAACGATTTTTCGGCGGAGCACGGCGCGTTTGTAAAGGCGTTCGCGCAGGCGCTGGAAGACAATGGCGAATGGCTTTCTTCCGAGAGCAACATTGCCGCGTTCAAGCAGGCGCTCGTCGCATACAACGAGGCGCAGGGTGAAGACGGGTATCAGACTTCTCTGGCAACTTTGACTATGACGACGGAAACGATCGAAGGATGCAATCTCGATTATCAGTCCGCGGGAACGGTAAAAGATTCGGTCAAGGATTATATCAAACGGTTGAGCGGCACGGAATTATCGGATGATTTTTTCTATATCGTCTGAATTTATCGATTGAAGATCGGTCGGATGAAGTATGAACGCAAAGGCTAAAAAAATACTTTCGAATATTTTGTATCCGCTCGCCGTGGTCGCGGCGGTCGTCGGAATATGGGCGATCGCCGCCGCCGCGATGGGTGTGTCTATGATACTTCCCACCCCCGCCGAGGCGGTGCGGGAGTTTTTCGCATATCTCGGGAGTTCATCGTTTTGGCGCGCGCTCGGCAATACGGCATGGAGAGCTGCGTACTCGTTTATTACCTCGTTTGTGCTGGCTCTGGGGTTTGCGATCTTGTCCTACTTTTTTGAAACAGCCGAGCGGCTGATCCGCCCCTTCGTTGCTATTATACGGGCTATCCCGACGATGGCGGTCATCCTGATTTTGATCATCTGCCTGAATTCTCGCTTGGCGCCCGCCGTGGTGGCGGTCATCGTCATCTTTCCGACCATGTATTCCTCTTTTTTTGCGGCAATTCGAGGAGTGGACCCGAAACTTGTGCAGATGAGCAAGGTGTATTCGGTAAGCTCGAAAGACAAGCTCTTAAAACTGTATCTTCCGAATATGGCGGAGGGATTGTTCGAAGGGAGTGCCAGCGGCATATCTCTCAATATAAAACTTGTGATCGCTGCGGAAGTACAGGCGCAGACGATGAGCAGTTTGGGCAATCTCATGTATAACGCGAAGTGGATGCTTGAAACGGAAAAACTCTTCGCGCTCACGATCGCGGCGGTGATGCTGTCGGTACTGTGCGAGTGGTCGATCCGTTTGATCGGCAGGGCGGTGATACGATGGAAATGAAAAACATTATCTTCGACGGCGTTTCCAAGCAATACGGCGAAATTTCCGTCTATCGGGATTTTTCGCTGGAGATCGAGGCGGGGAAGATCACCTGCCTGCTCGGACCGAGCGGCTGCGGCAAAACGACACTTTTGAATATGCTTGCGGGGCTGGTCTCGTACGACGGGAAGATCGAAAATATCCCCGCGCGCGTTTCGTATATCTTTCAGGAGGAGCGCCTGCTGCCCAATCTCACCGTAAAACAGAATATCGCCTTCGCCCTCGGAAAAGGGGCAGACGAGCGCCGCATAGCGGATGTGCTCGCAAAGGTGGAGCTTTCCGACCGGGAGGATGCGTGGCCTTCGGAACTGTCGGGCGGGCAGGCGCAGCGCGTTTCCATAGCGCGCGCGTTCGCGTATCCGTCCGAACTCATTCTGATGGACGAACCTTTTTCTTCCCTCGATACGGCGCTGAAGATCCGGCTGATCGACGTGTTTTGCAATCTTTGGCGGGAGGAACGGAGGACGGCGGTTTTCGTTACGCACGATGCGGAGGAGGCGTATATGCTCGCGCACCGCGCCGTCGTCATGAAGGAGGGGCGCATCGTTGCGGACATCTCGGAGGACAGCATCGTGCCGCGCAAGTACGGCGAATCTTCGGCTTTCAAACAAAATATATTGCGCGCGCTGTTGGATTGAACGGGCGCGGGGCGACTTTTGTTGTCTTTTTTTGAAAACAGAAACCTTTTTTCTTGAAAAAGTTTTTTAAATATGGTATACAGTTATAAATCGAAACAGGGGGCAGTATGAATACGCTGTTTGTTTCCGACTTGGACGGGACTTTATTGACGGCAAAGGAAACGGTTTCCGAATACAGTATGCGGCTGCTGAACGGACTGATCGACGGGTGCGGAGTTCGGTTTACATATGCGACGGCGCGTTCGCTCAATTCAGCGGCGAAGGCGGTGTGGGGGTTGCGCCAAAACCTGCCCGTCATATTGTACAACGGCGCGATCATCATGGAACCGTGGAGCGGAAAAAAACTCTTTAACAACCCGTTCGGGAAACAGGAGCGTTCGTATATCCGCGATACGTTCGCGCAGACGGATACATGGCCGCTCGTATATTCCTTTGCGGAGAGCAGAGAACACGTTTCTTGGGTACGAGGGAAAGAAACGGAGGGCATGAAACGCTATCTTTCCCGCCGTGCGGGCGATCCGCGGCTCAATCCCGTTTCCTCGCCCGACGAGCTCAAAGGGGACGAGATATTTTATTATACCTGTATCGACCGGAAGGAAAAGACCGACCGCCTGTATGCGGTATTCGGCAGCGATCCGCGGTTCAAATGCATCTATCAGCAGGAAACATATCATACCGATTATTGGCTGGAAATTATGCCCGCGGGCACGTCGAAAGGTGCCGCGGCGCGTATTCTGAAAGAGATGCTCGGCGCGGAGCGCGTCGTTGTCTTCGGCGATGCGCTCAACGACCGCGAAATGTTTCTCGCGGCGGACGAATCGTATGCCGTTAAAAACGCCGACGATGAATTGAAAAAGATCGCGACGGCAGTCATCGGCTATTCCGAAGAAGACGCCGTGGCAAAATTCATTCGGGATAATATCAAAAAATATATTTGAGAGGTACTGTATGAAAAAGAAAGAGAGAAAAAAGAGTACTTTCTGGAAGGACTTCAAGGCATTCATCTCGCGCGGGAATATCGTCGATCTTGCCGTCGGCCTCGTAGTCGGCGCGGCGTTCACGGCGATCGTCAACAGTTTGGTGAACGATATCATCAAACCGTTGATCGCTCTGCTCGTCGACGGAGATTTCAGCGAGCTCGTCGTCGTATTGCGTCAGGCGGTCTATGATACCGACGGCGTTACCGTTTTACAAGAGGCGATCACGCTCAATTACGGCAATCTGATCATGGCGATCCTCACGTTCCTCATCGATGCGTTCGTCATCTTCACCGTTTTGCGCATCGTGACCAAGGCGAAAAACCGCCTGTATGAGGAGAGCCAAAAGCTCAAAGAGCGGTTCGCCGGCAACAAAGAGGATGCAGAGGGCGAACCGGAAGAAGCTCCTGCCGCGGAAAAAGAGGCGGAAACGCCCGCGCCCGCCCCGGCGGCAGAACCCGCCCCGGCACCTACCGTTGAGGCCCTTTTGGCGGAAATACGCGACCTGCTGCGCGAGCAGAAGGCGGCCGCAGAGGAAAAGAAACCGGACGGGCTGGAAAAGTAAGAAAAATATGAGGCAAACGCCCGACACATCGGTCGGGCGTTTTGTATGCGGCGCGCCTCCGAAAAATTTTTTGAAAAAGTATGTTCAAACATTTTGTCAAAAGGCGGCGTTTATGGTATACTTTATAAGGACGGTCGCCGAACGATAGGGCTGCGGCCATTATCGGAAAGATAGCGTTCGGCAGTCTTTTCGGCGAAAGAGGAAAAGCGTTTATGGTGGAAAGGCTGCAAAAAAAATGTCGCACGAACCTTTTTCCGCAGTGCGGTGAAATGAGCGGCGTATTGCACCCTTTTTCGGCTGATCGGGTACATTGTACGCGCGGCGTTAAGTAAGCAGGTTCGCGGGCGGACTTCATCCGTATGCGGGGCCTGTTTTCTTTTTTCATCGCAAAACCAATATGCCGCTGCGCAGCAGGGCGATGATCACATAAATATTGATCGCCGCCAGCATGGGCAAAACGATCATCAGCAGCAGATTGTCGGTACGGTATTTCATGATGAACAGGGCGACATATGCGGCGAGCGCACCGCCCAAAAAGCCCGAAACGAACAGCTTTGCGTTTCCCGTTTTTTTATCCTGTTCGCGCGTCTCCTCCCTCTTTTTGAGCGTGCGCACGAGCATGAACGAATACACGTTGACGGCCGCCAGATAGATGGCGAGCAGAATGTGCAAGAGATACATATGTTCCCTCCATGCGGGCAGTATGTGCAAACGAAGGGTGTTTTAATCGCTCTTTCCGCTGGGGAGGATCACCAAGGAGGTAACAAGATCATGGCAAAAGCGGCAATTTTGATGGGCAGCAAATCGGATTTCGCGGTGGTAAAACCCGCGGTCGAGGTGCTCAAAAAATTCGGCGTCGAAGCGGAGGTGCGCGTCATCTCTGCGCACCGTACGCCCGATGAGGCGCACGCGTTCGCGAGGGACGCGGAGAAGAATGGTATCGAAGTCATCATCTGCGCGGCGGGAAAGGCGGCGCATTTGGGTGGCGTCGTGGCTGCATATACTACGCTTCCCGTCATCGGCCTGCCCGTCAAAACGGATATGATGGGCGGGTTGGACAGCCTTTTGTCCATCGTGCAGATGCCCTCAGGCATCCCCGTCGCCACGGTGGGGGTGAACGGCGGCGAAAACGCGGGGCTGCTCGCGTTGCAGATACTCGGCATCCGCTACCCCGAAATCTCCCACAAACTGAAAGAATTCAAAAAGAAGATGGCGGAAAAGATCGCCGCGGACGATGCTGCGTTGCAGGAAGAGCTGAAAAGCCTGTGATTTTTTCGCCGCAATTTACCAACTGAAATCGTTAAGAATATCGGAGGAATATACAATGAAAAAACTCGGTCAGCTGTACGAAGGCAAGGCGAAAAAGGTATTCGCCACCGACGATCCCGATGTGGTCATCGTCGATTATAAGGACGATGCGACGGCGTTCAACGGCCTGAAAAAGGGCACGATCGCCGGCAAGGGCGTTATCAACAACCGTATGAGCAACATGATGTTCAAGATCATGGAACAGCACGGCATTCCCACCCATCTCGTGGAGGAACTTTCCGACCGCGAAACGGCCGTCAAAAAGGTGCAGATCGTTCCGTTGGAAGTGATCATCCGCAATACGGCGGCGGGCAGCTTTTCCAAGCGTTACGGCGTACCCGAGGGCAAAAAACTCCCCGTGACCGTTCTGGAGTTCAGCTATAAGAATGACGATCTGGGCGATCCGCTCATCAACGACTACCATGCTTTGGCTATGGAGCTTGCTACCCCCGAGGAGATCGAGACCATCAAAAAGATGGCGTTCAAAGTCAACGACATCATGAAAGAGTTCTTCAAAACGCTCAACATCGACCTCATCGATTTCAAGCTCGAATTCGGCCGTTTCAAGGGGCAGATCATTCTCGCGGATGAGATTTCGCCGGATACCTGCCGTTTCTGGGATATGACCACGGGCGAAAAGCTGGATAAAGACAGGTTCCGCCGCGATATGGGCGGCGTAGAGGACGCTTATAAAGAGATATTTGCCCGCCTTACGGGCAAATAAGCGGGGCACGGCATATGTATCTGCGAGACGGAAAACTTCCGTTTGACGGTATGCACGAAGAATGCGGCGTGTTCGGGGTTTACAGCACCAAAACGCGCGACGTCGCGCATACCGCCTATTACGGCCTGTATGCGCTCCAACACCGCGGGCAGGAGAGCGCGGGCATCGCCGTGGCTTACGCCAACAAGATACAATATTTTAAGGGCATGGGGCTGGTGCCCGAAGTGTTTGCGAACGGGAATCTCGATACGCTGCCCGAAGGGGATATCGCCATCGGGCATGTGCGTTATTCCACGACGGGCGCGAGCCTTCCTATCAACGCACAGCCCATCGTTTTCACCGGCAAATGCGGCAAAACGGCGCTCGCGCACAACGGCAATCTGACCAATACGAAACAGCTCCGCGAGGAACTGATCCGCGACAACGCCGTGTTTCAGACGAGCATCGATTCGGAAGTGATGGCACTTCTCATCAACAAATACAGCGACGGCGATATCGTGCAGGGCGTCATCAAGGCGTGTGCGCGGTTCCGCGGTTCGTTCGCGCTCGTCGTCATGGCGGCGGATAAGCTCATCGCGGTGCGCGATCCGTTCGGCATCCGCCCGCTCGTTTTGGGCAAGAGCCTCGACGATACCATCGTCGCCAGCGAAACGTGCGCCATCGATGCGGTCGGCGGCAATTATGTCCGCGACGTCAAGCCGGGAGAGGTGGTCGTCATCGATGCGGAAGGGGAACATTCCTATTTCCTCGAAAGGGAAAAAAAGACGGCCTCCTGCATCTTTGAATACGTCTACTTTGCCCGCCCGGACAGCGTGATCGACGGTTGCAGCGTCTATGAAACGCGCAAAGAGGCGGGAAAGATCTTAGCGCGGTATTACCCCGTGGATGCGGATATCGTCAGCGGCGTTCCCGATTCGGCTGTGGTCGCGGCGCGCGGCTATTCGGAGGTTTCGGGCATTCCCTATGTGGAAGCGCTCGCCAAAAACCGCTATGTGGGCAGAACGTTCATCCAGCCCGACCAAACCATGCGCGAAAATTCGGTCAGCGTCAAGATGAATGCTTTGCGCGCAAACATCCGCGGCAAGCGTCTCATCATCATCGACGATTCCATCGTCCGCGGCACGACCAGCCGCAAGATCGTCAAAATGCTGCGCGACGCGGGCGCGAAAGAAGTGCATATGATGATCTGCTCGCCCATCGTAAAGCATCCCTGCCATCTGGGGATCGATATGCAAACGCATTCGCAGCTCGTGGGTGCGGCGCGCACCGAAGAGGAGATCTGCAAATACATCGGCGCGGATTCGCTCAAATATCTCACCGTGGAACAACTCAAAGAAACGTGCAAGGCGTCTAAATTGGAGTTTTGCACGGGGTGTTTTGACGGGAATTATCCCTATCCGATGGACGATTATCAGGCGGATAAACATAAATTTGAATGATTTTAAGGAGAGAAGAAAAATGGCCATATCCTATAAGGACAGCGGCGTAGACGTCGAAAGGGGATATAAAGCGGTCGAACTGATGAAAAAGCACGTCAAGACGACTTTCAACGAAAACGTGCTGGGAGACATCGGTTCGTTCGGCGGTTTCTATTCCATCGCCGGCGAAAAGATGGAGGAGCCGGTGCTGGTTGCGGGTACCGACGGCGTGGGTACCAAGCTCAAGTACGCCTTCCTCGCAAATAAGCACGATACGGTCGGCATCGATGCGGTCGCCATGTGCGTGAACGACATCGTATGCCAGGGCGCAAAACCCCTCTTTTTCCTCGATTATTTCGCCACGGGCAAACTTTCGCCCGAAGTGGTCGCCACCGTCGTATCCGGCGTGGCGGAAGGGTGCCGCCAGGCGGGCTGCGCGCTCATCGGCGGAGAAACGGCGGAAATGCCCGGATTTTATCCTGACGGGGAGTACGATATCGCGGGCTTTGCCGTGGGTATCGTCGATAAGAAAAAAATCATCAACGGAAAAACGATCGAGGCGGGGGATGCGCTTATCGGCATTGCGTCGAGCGGTATCCATTCCAACGGCTATTCGCTCGTGCGCAGGCTGTTCGGAGACAATTCCAATTCGCACGACCTTGACCGCTATGACGATCGCCTGAAAGATAAGGTCCTCAACGTGCTTTTGACGCCGACCAAAATTTATGTAAAGAGCATTCTCGGCCTCATCTCGAAAGTCAAGGTGAAGGGGATCGCCCACATCACGGGCGGCGGGTTTATCGAAAACATCCCGCGCATCTTCCCCGATGGCATCGGCTGCGAAATCGAAAAGGATTCCTATCCGCTCCCCGAAATTTTCAAGATCATGCGCGAAAAATCCGAGCTTGCGGACGGGCAGATCTATAACACGTTCAATATGGGTATCGGCATGGTGGTGTGCGTGGATCAAGCGGACGCACAGGCGGCGGTCCGCGCGTTGGAAGAGATGGGCGAGCGCGCCTGGATCATCGGCAAAACGGTCAAAGGCAAAGGGGTTTCGATCCTGTGAAAAAGATAGCTGTTTTTGCGAGCGGTTCGGGCAGCGATTTCCAATCGATCATCGATGCGAACGAGCGGGAGCGCTTTTGCGAGATTTCTCTGCTCGTCGCGTCCAAAGCGGGCATTTACGCCATCGAGCGTGCCAAAAAGCACGGCATCGATCATATCGTCCGCAGTAAAAAGGATTTCCCGTCCGTCGAAAAAATGTATGAGGATATCATCGGAGAACTTTCCCGCCGCGGCGTCGATTACGTCGTTCTGGCGGGATATCTTTCCATGCTCGGCGAAAATTTCGTGCGCGCCTTTCCCGACCGCATCATCAATATACATCCTTCGCTCATACCGAGTTTTTGCGGCAAAGGATATTACGGGCTGAACGTGCACCGCGCGGCGCTCGAATACGGCGTAAAAATTTCGGGCTTAACGGTGCATTTCGTGGACGAGCATTACGACAGCGGCGCCATCATTTTGCAGCGCGCCGTCGAAGTGCGGGAAGACGATACGCCTGAAAGTTTGCAGGCGCGCATTTTGGAAGAGGAACACAGGGCTCTGCCGGAGGCGGTCAAACTGCTTGCCACGGGCAAACTCGTCAAAGAGGGCAGAAAGGTCAAAATTTTGCCGTGATTGCCCATAGGCCGCAAGTACGAGGCCGGAAGTAGTGTGCGATTGGTAACGTTTGGGTCATACGGCGCCGTGCGCGGCGCCGGAAAATTATTTTATATCGGGGTTTTATGCAAATGAATATTTATTCCGTTTCGGATATCGGAGAACTTATCAAGGATAACAGCTATGTCGGCCGCGGCATCGTCGTCGGCAAGAGCGAAGACGGCAAAAAAGCGGTGTTCGCCTATTTCATCATGGGGCGGAGCGAAAACAGCCGCAACCGCGTTTTTAAGGAGGAAGGGGACGACGTTACCATTTATCCTTTCGACGCAAGCAAAGTGGAGGATCCTTCCCTCATCATCTATTCGCCGGTCCGCAAGTCGGGCAACAGTGTCATCGTAACGAACGGCGATCAGACGGATACGATATACGATTATCTCAAAGCGGGCAAAAATTTCGAGGAGGCGCTGGAAACGCGCTGCTTTGAGCCGGACGCCCCCAATTTTACGCCCCGCATCAGCGCGATCCTGCGCTTTGGAGATGAGGATTTTTCTTATAAGCTCAGCATTTTGAAGAGCGCCGACGAAGACGGCACCGCCTGCAACCGCTACACGTTTTCTTATGAGCCGCTGAGCGGTTTGGGGCATTTCATCCATACCTACAACTGCGACGGCAACCCCATTCCGACCTTTACGGGCGAACCCGAACGGGTAAAAATTCCGAACGATATCGCGGCGTTTGCCAACATCCTGTGGAACAATTTGAACGATGCGAATAAAATTTCGCTGTATGTCCGCTATACCGACCTTTCTACGGGCAAGTACGAAAAAGTTTTGTTCAATAAGAACAAGTGAGGAGAGAGCGATGAAAGAATTTGAACTCAAATACGGCTGTAACCCCAATCAAAAACCGGCGAAAATTTTCATGGCGGACGGAGCTGACCTTCCCATCGAAATTCTCAACGGAAAGCCGGGGTATATCAACTTTCTCGATGCGTTCAACAGCTGGCAGCTCGTCAAGGAGATCAAGGAGAATACGGGCATGGTCGCCGCAACCTCCTTCAAGCACGTTAGCCCTACGAGCGCGGCGGTCGGCAAAAAATTGTCCGACCGGCTGAAAAAGTCCTGTTTCGTCGACGACATCGAGGGGCTGGACGATTCGCCGCTCGCCTGCGCCTATGCGCGCGCCCGCGGAACGGACAGGATGTCCTCCTTCGGCGACTGGATCGCCCTTTCCGACGAGTGCGACGAAGTTACGGCGAAGATCATCTCCCGCGAGGTGTCGGACGGCATCATCGCGCCCGCCTATTCCCCCAAGGCGCTGGAAATTCTCAAAGCCAAGCGCAAGGGGGGCTATAATATCGTCAAGATCGACAAGGATTATAAACCCGATCCCATCGAACATAAACAGGTGTTCGGCATCACTTTCGAGCAGGGCAGGAACGAGTTCAAGATCGATGCCGATCTTCTCAAAAATATCGTCACGAAGAAAAAGGAACTCCCGCCCGAAGCGGTCACCGACCTCATCATTTCCCTCATCACCCTCAAATATACGCAGTCCAATTCCGTATGCTTTGCGGCGGACGGGCAGGCGATCGGCGTGGGTGCGGGGCAGCAGTCGCGTATCCATTGCACGCGGCTCGCGGGCACGAAGGCGGATCTGTGGCATCTGCGCCAGAGCGACAAGGTGCTGGGTCTTCAATTTGCCGAGGGCATCGGCAGACCGGATAAAAACAACATCATCGACATCTACCTTTCCGACGAATACGAGGACGTGCTCGGCGACGACGTGTGGAAACAGTATTTTGCCGTGCGCCCCGAACCCTTCACGAAGGAGGAGAAAAAGGAATACCTCTCCCATATTACGGGCGTATCCCTGGGCAGCGATGCGTTTTTCCCGTTCTCCGACAATATCGAACGCGCGAAAAAGAGCGGCGTATCCTATATCGCGCAGCCGGGCGGTTCGGTGCGCGACGACCTCGTCATCGACGCGTGCGACAAGTACGGCATGGTCATGGCGTTTACGGGGATGAGGCTGTTCCACCACTGAGGAGTTCACGAAAAAAGTTTTAAGCTGATAAAACTTTTTTCCGTGAGTTTGAGGGGAAACCCGAGCGGTTTTCCCCTCAACGCCGCGCTTTTTCAGAGCACACCAAATTACGCGCGCCGCATTCACCCGCAGAGGTCGCAAGTATGCGACAAATTGGGTGCGCTTATCCAAAAGCGTCGTTTTGGAACGCGCATTTATTTATGAAAAATACAAAACCACAGACTCACGGAAAATCGCAGCGGAGCGAGATTTTCGTGAACAAGGCGGCGAAGCCGAGGCGGAAGCGAGCAATGCCCGTCAGGGTATTGCGATAAACCGGCCTCGTGCGCAGCCGCTAATAACGTGGTTTTGCCTTTTTCGAGTTTATTACAATGAAATTTACACGAAAAGGAAAATCGAATGAACGTTTTGGTTATCGGAAACGGCGGCAGGGAGCACGCCATCATCGCGGCGCTCGCAAAGAGCCCGACCGTGGATAAAATCTATTGCATGAAAGGCAACGCGGGCATCGCCGAGCTTGCGGAGTGTGTCGACGTCGACTATCTCGACCTGAAAGCCGTCGGCGATTGGGTGGACGCGCACAAGGACGTGGAATACACCGTCATTGCGCCCGACGATCCGCTCGCATTGGGCCTTGCGGACGAGTTGGAGAGCCGCGGGCACCGCGTCTTCGGGCCGAGCAAAAGGGCTGCGGAGATCGAATCGAGCAAGAGTTTTGCCAAAAACCTGATGAAAAAGTATGGCATTCCGACCGCCGCCTACGAAACGTTCAGCGACTATGACAGCGCGCTCGCCTATATCGAAAAGGGTAAATTCCCTGTCGTTCTCAAAGCGGACGGACTCGCTTTGGGCAAAGGCGTTCTCATCTGTGAAACGCCGGAAGATGCGAAGGCGGGGCTCAAGCAGATCATGCTCGACAAGGCGTTCGGCGCCGCGGGCAATACGGTGGTCGTGGAGGAGTTCCTTACGGGCAAGGAGTTTACGCCCGGCGAAGAAGTTTCCGTTTTGACCTTTACCGACGGAAAGACGATCGTCCCGATGATACCGAGCTGCGACCACAAACGGGCGCTCGACGGGGACAAGGGGCTGAATACGGGCGGCATGGGCACGTTCACGCCCTGCCCGTTCTACGACAGTGAAATAGCGGCCGAGGTCATGAATAAGATCCTTCTTCCCACCGTCAAGGCGATGAACGCGGAGGGGCGCCCCTTCAAGGGCGTTTTATACTGCGGGCTCATGCGCACGCCGGAGGGGATGAAGGTCGTCGAATATAACGCACGTTTCGGCGATCCCGAAACGCAGGTCGTTCTGCCTATGCTCAAAACCGATTTGATGGAGATATTCCAGGCGATCACAGACGAGCGGCTCTCCGATGTCAAAATCGAATGGGAAGAGGGCGCTTGCGTGTGCGTCGTTTTGGCGAGCGGAGGGTATCCGCAAAAATATGCAAAGGGCAAGGAGATCACCATCGGCGACTTGGATAAAGACGTGTTCGTCTACCATGCGGGCACAGCGCGCGAAAACGGCGTCTTGAAGACAAACGGCGGGCGCGTGCTGAACGTGTGCGCCAAGGGCAAGACCATTGCCGAAGCGCGCGAAAAGGCCTATAAAAACGTGGAAAAAATTCACTTTGACGGGATGCAGTACCGCAAGGATATCGGCATCAAGTACAACGCAAAGGGTTAAGATATGATTTACAGAGTATTCGTAGAGAAAAAGGAAAATTTGCAGGCGAAGAAAGTCCGCGAGGATCTGGACGCACAGCTCGGCATCGCCGTCGAAGATCTGCGCGAGGTCATCCGCTACGACGTGGAGGGCATCAACGAAGAGGAGCTGGAGGGCGCTATCGTCAACGTGTTCTCCGAGCCGCCCGTCGATACCGTCTACCGCGAAACGCTGCCGATCGACGAGGACTATAAGGTTTTCGCCATCGCCTTTTTGGACGGACAGTACGACCAGCGGGCGGACAGCGCGGCGCAGTGCGTGCAGCTTCTCACGCAGAAGAACCGCCCGCTCATCAAGTGCGCGCGCGTCATCGCCGTCAAGGGCGTGACGGACGCGGAGCTGGAAAAAATCAAAAAGCACCTCATCAACCCCGTCGAAAGTTCGGAGGTTTCGCTCGATAAACCGAAGACGCTCGCGCGTGCGAAGATGGAGACGCACGACGTATCCGAAGTCGCGCATTTTATCGATATGAGCGTGAATGAGATCGCCGGCTATCACAAGAAGAACGGTTTTGCGATGAGCGTCGAAGACCTCGTTTTCGTGCGCGATTATTTTAAAAAAGAGGGCAGGAACCCGACCGAAACGGAGGTTAAGGTCATCGACACCTATTGGTCGGATCACTGCCGCCATACGACGTTTTCCACCGAAATTCAAAAGGTGGACATCGATTCGGACAACCCGCACATCCAAAAGGCGTATGACCTCTATAAAGACCTGTTCGCGGAGTTCAACGCGAAGCGCGAGGATAAGTACCCGTGCCTCATGGACATCGCGACCATCGCCGTCAAAAAGCTGAAAAAGGAGGGGCGGCTGGACAACCTCGACGTTTCCGACGAGATCAACGCCTGCTCCGTCTGCATCGACGCGAAGATCGACGGCAAGACGGAAAAATACCTCGTCATGTTCAAGAACGAAACGCACAACCACCCGACGGAGATCGAGCCGTTCGGCGGCGCGGCGACCTGCCTGGGCGGAGCCATCCGCGATCCGCTTTCGGGGCGCACCTACGTCTATCAGGCGATGCGCGTGACGGGCAGCGCCGACCCGCGCGAAAAGCTGGCAGACACTTTGCCCGGCAAACTCCCGCAGCGCGTTATCACCAAGACGGCGGCGGCGGGCTTCTCCTCCTACGGCAACCAGATCGGTCTGGCGACGGGCATGGTCGACGAAGTGTACCATCCCGGCTACAAGGCGAAGAGGCTGGAAACGGGCTTCGTCGTCGGCGGTGCCAAGCGCGACATGGTATACCGCGAAAAGCCGAAGAAAGGGGACGTCATCATCCTGCTCGGCGGGGAAACGGGGCGCGACGGCTGCGGCGGCGCCACAGGCTCCTCCAAGGCGCACGATTCCCATTCCGTCGAAACGTGCGGCGCCGAGGTTCAGAAAGGCAACCCGCTCACCGAGCGCAAATTGCAGCGCCTGTTTTTGAATAAAGAAGTTACCCGCAAGATCAAGAAGTGCAACGACTTCGGTGCGGGCGGTGTTTCCGTCGCCATCGGTGAACTTGCGGACGGGCTTATAATTGATCTCGACAAAGTTCCGCTCAAATACGAGGGGCTTTCGGGTACCGAACTTGCCATCTCCGAATCGCAGGAGCGCATGGCGGTCGTCGTTGCGGAACAGGATAAAGACGAGTTTATCCGCCTCGCCGCCGAAGAAAACCTCGCGGCGACCCCCGTCGCGGTCGTAACGGACGACCGGCGCATGAAGATGCTCTTCAAGGGGCGCGCCATCGTGGATATTTCGCGCGACTTCCTCGATACGAACGGGGTAAAACAAGTCATTTCTGCGGAAATTGCGGACAACGCGACCCATTATTTCGACATCGGGCGCAAGAACTTCCGCGACGATTTCCTCGCTGCGCTTTCCGACCTCAACGTCTGCTCCAAGAAGGGGCTTTCGGAGATGTTCGATTCGACCATCGGCGCGCGCAGCGTGTATATGCCTTTCGGCGGCAAAACGCAGCTCACGCCCGCTATCTCGATGGCGGCGAAGATCTGCGGCGGCGAAACGGACGTCGCCACCGTATCCGCCTACGGCTATTGCAGCGAGCTGATGAGCAGCAGTCCGTTCACGGGCGCGATCTACAGCATCGTAACGTCGGTCGCAAAGCTCATTGCGAGCGGCTGCGATTACGATGCGATCCGCCTCACTTTCCAGGAGTTTTTCATGCGCCTGAACCGCGATCCCAAACGGTGGGGCGTTCCGCTGTCCGCGCTTTTGGGCGCGCTGTATGCGCAGATCGGTTTGGGCCTCGGAGCCATCGGCGGCAAGGACAGCATGAGCGGCACCTTCGAGCACATCGACGTTCCGCCCACGCTCATCTCCTTCGCGCTCGCGCCCGCCAAGGCGAGCAAACTCATCACCAACGTTTTGGAAAAGAAAGGTACCAAGCTGTATTGGATCCCGATGCACAAGGATTTCAGCAAAATCCCCGATTTCAAGGAATTGGCGGATATGTACCGCGAAATCCACAGGAACGTCGAGAGCGGGAACATCCGCTTCGCGACGGTCGTCGAAAACGGCGGCATCGCGGCGGCGGTCGCCAAATCCTGCTTCGGCAATATGCTCGGCTTCCGCTTTGAGGGCGACTGCGACTGCCTGCTCTCCGAGCACTACGGCGAGATACTTGTTTCGCTGGAAGACCCCGACAAGCTGAACGCGCCGAAGATCTATCTCGGCGAAACGACGGAGAGCGGTTTCGTTTATGACAAGGAATCGGTCTCCGGAAAGGAAGCGGCCGAAGCGTTCTGCGGCACTTTGGAAAAGGTGTTCCCGAACCATGCGGAGGCGCAGGGCAGGGCGAAAGACGTCGATTTCGACTGCAAGGGCAAGCGGTATGAAAATATCGCGACCAAGACCGCGAAGCCGCGCGTGTTCATCCCCGTGTTCCCCGGCACCAACTGTGAATTGGATACCGCGCGCAAGTTCCGCCTTGCGGGCGCGGAGTGCGACGTCATCGTCGTCAAAAACCGCAGCGCGGCGGATATCGAGGAGAGCGTGCAGGCGTTTGCCAAGGCGATCTCCCGCGCGAACATCATCGCGTTCCCCGGCGGCTTTTCGGGCGGCGACGAACCGGACGGCAGCGGCAAGTTCATCGCCACGACCTTCCGCAATCCGACCATCGCCGAACAGGTCATGAAGCTGCTCAACGAGCGCGACGGCCTGATTTTGGGTATCTGCAACGGATTCCAGGCGCTCATCAAGCTCGGACTCGTGCCGTACGGCGAGATCCGCCCGCTCAAGGCTTCCAGCCCGACGCTCACCTACAACAATATCTCCCGCCACGTTTCCACGCTCGTGGATATCCGCGTCGCGTCCAACAAATCGCCGTGGCTCTCCGCCTGCAAGGTGGGCGACGTGTTCACCGTTCCCGTTTCGCACGGCGAGGGGAGGATCGTCGCGCCGCACAAGGAATTGGAGGCGATGGCTGCGAACGGGCAGATCGCCACGCAGTACTGCGACCTTTCGGGCAAGCCGACGATGGAATACCCGTTCAACCCGAACGGCTCCGCCTGGGCGATCGAGGGTATCACTTCGCCCGACGGCAGAGTGTACGGAAAGATGGGGCATACCGAACGCACGGGCGACAACCTGTACAAGAACTGCACGGGAAACTTCGATATGAAGCTGTTCGAAAGCGGCGTGAAGTATTTCCGCTGACGAAAAATGAATAAATCGCAAACAGGTGCCGTTCCGCATTGCGGAACGGCACCTGTCTTATGACTGCGATCTTCTGTTTTAGGGAAGCTGCCTTAAATAAAACAGTTCGGGCGGATAAAATTCGATATTTTCCGTAAACTTGGGATATGGAATACGAAAAGATATCCGTCGAGGTCATCGTACGGTTTCGCGCATCGGGCGGGATGCGTCCGCTGTATATCGTTTGGGAAGACGGCAAACGGTATGCGATAGACCGCGTGAAATTTGCCGAGCGCGCTCCCGCGCACGTTTCCGCCGTTTTGCCGATGCGTTATACCTGCATGATCGGCGGAAAAGAAAAATATCTGTACTTTGAATCGGAACGGGAATGTTGGTTCGTGGAGCGTGCGCGGCTGTGAGAACGATCTTGCACAGCGATCTCAACAATTTTTACGCATCTGTCGAGATCTTGAAACATCCAGAACTTAAAAATATGCCCGTAGCCGTCTGCGGAAACCGCGAGGAGCGGCACGGGATCGTACTCGCGAAAAATATGCTTGCCAAAGCCGCCGGCGTTCAGACGGGCGACGTATATTGGCAGGCGAAGAAAAAGTGCCCGGATCTCGTCGAACTTCCCGCAGACTTTTCCTCGTATCTGCGCGTATCCAAAGAGGTGCGCAAAATTTATGAGCGGTACAGCGACTGTGTGGAGGCGTTCGGGATCGACGAGTGTTGGATCGACGTAACGGACAGCGAAAAGATATTCGGCGGCGGCGCGGCCATCGCGGAACAGATACGCCGCAGTATCAAGCGAGAGATCGGTATAACGGTCTCCGTCGGGGTAAGTTGGAATAAAATTTTTGCAAAGCTCGGTTCCGACCTCAAAAAGCCCGACGCCGTTACCGTGATAACGCCCGAAAATTATAAAACGGTCGTATGGCCTCTCCCGGTCGAAGAGATGCTGTATGTGGGGAAAGCGACAAAGCGAAAATTAAACTTGCGCGGCATACGCACGATCGGAGATCTGGCAGCGGCAGAGGAGCAGCTGCTCGCAGAATGGCTCGGCAAATGGGGAAGTTATCTGCACATTTTTGCGAACGGATTGGATAATACGCCCGTTTGCAAGAAAGAAGAGGAGAGAAATATCAAGAGCATCGGCAACAGCCTGACCAATTACCGCGATCTCACGGATGAGGAAGAGGTGCATATGCTGCTGCTTTTGCTTTCCGATTCGGTCGCGGCGCGCCTTCGGGAAAGCAATTTCGGAAAGGCAAAAACGGTGGCAATTTCCGTAACCGATTCCATGCTGATGAAATACGGCAAACAGGGGAAACTCCCGTTGCCGTCGCGCTCCGCCGCCGATATTGCCGATGCCGCTTTCAACCTTTTTCGAGAAATTTATCCCTGGGTCAATCCCGTGCGCGCGTTGGGCGTATCCGTGCGCGATTTCTCCGGCCCGATCGAACAGATGGATTTTTTTACCGATGTGCTGAGCGAGAAAAAGACGGAAGAATTGGAAAAAGCAGTGGATACGCTGCGCAAAAAATACGGCAACAATATCATACAGCGCGCCGCGATCTTGAAAGATGAAAAGCTGCGCCGCATGGATATCAAGGCGGAACACGTTATCCATCCCGAAAATTTTTTCGGGAAATAACGCATCGGAAAGGGCAACGGAACCAAGGGATAAGCAGGGAAGATAAGCAGGAAAAATAAAAAAGCCCGCACAAAATGTGCGGGCAATACTTACAAAAAACTGTGCATCCTCCGTCGAAAGAACGCGCCGAAACGTTAAAACCGCAGGTGACTCCTTCAAAGCTTCCTCATGGCACACGAACAAATCCGCTTAGTGCTGCTATATCCCTATCCTGACACGGTTCACGGCAGTCCGTTGCATAAGACCTTGCTATCAACGTTCCTTGCGGAGCGCGGCTTTCCACGCGCAAATCCTAAGGAGGCGTTCGGTTCTGCTATAGCGGATTGCAGATACAGGGCACCGCTGACTCCCCACCTAGCACAGCAAATCTATTGTATACTAAAACGTGTTTTTTTGCAACCGATTTTATATAAAAATTTTGTCGAAAAAATAATTATTTTTTTTTGTAAAAAACATTGACAAATTAAAAAATACAATTAAAATTATATGAAAGCAAATAACAAAGAGAGAATTGAAAACGCTGCTATGAACGCTTTTAATTACGGCATGCGCTATTGGAAAAAGCATGTGCCCTGCGCCGTATTTTGTCAGATAATTGCGTATATCGCTTTTATCATCGATTTGATCTTACCTCTTTTGAGTGCGCTGTTCGTAGACTACATACTCAATTTTAAGTCCGGAGCCGATACGGATGCGGGTATATTTTCTTTCCTCGTGGGCGGCCGTTTCGGCGAGCCGGAAACTTGGCGGTTATTTTTCAGCATAACCGTCGTTTTTGCTGTCCTGGAAGTCGTACGCGAGGCGCTCATTTATTTCCGCAATGTTTTGTTCCAGAAAAACGGCCTTAAATTTGAAAATGAACTGCGGGATATAACCTATAAAAAGCTCGTTGACTTAGATAGTTCTACCGTTTCTTCTTATAACACGGGAGAACTTTTGACGACGCTCTCTTCCGACATTATTACGGCAAAGGAGATGTATTGCCGTATTTTGCTGTTGCTGGCGGATAGCTTTTTTGTCATCGCGCTCACCTGCGTTGTTCTGGCAACGTACAGCGCGTGGATGCTTTTGCTTCCCGCGGCGATAGCTCCCATATTGGTTTTTGCACTTGTACGCTATTCCCGCGCGGCACGTCGTGTTTCTACCGCGATTCGGGATTGCAATGCGAATATGAACCTGACGGTGCAAGAGAATATCGATGCAGTTCGGCTCATCCGTTCCTTTGCGAACGAAGATTTGGAAGAACACAAATTTGACAGCGTAAACAACAATTTAAAGAAGGCTTATTTGGATCAGGTCGATGTTTCGGCAAAATACGGCATGATTTTCAATATTATCCGCCAGGTAGCATATATAGCGACCATAGCGATCGGAACGATTATGGTATTCAATGATGTTTTCAAAGTCGGCATCATGACGGCGTGTGTTACCTTTGTTTTGCGTATCATGGATCACCTGACGCAAATCAGCAACTCTATTTATCAGTTGCAATACGGAATCGTTTCCATGAGCCGCATTATGGACTTCCTTGAAAAACAGACAAAGATACCGCAGGCTCCGCACGCAGAAAAAATTCGCAATAAACCGGATATCGAAATGAAAAACGTATCCGTCACGGAAGACGGAAAACCCTTGCTCAAACATATCAATTTGAGTATTCCGAGCGGAAAAAAGATCGGTATTATGGGCGGGACCGGTTCGGGCAAGAGCGTTTTGCTCAAATCGCTTGTGCGCATTTATGACGTGACCGAAGGCAGTATCGAGATCAACGGCAAAGATATCCGCGATTACGAGCTGGACGATTTGCGCAATGAGTTTGCATATGTCTTTCAGGATGTATTTCTATTTTCCGATACCATCGATGCAAATATTGCATTCTATGCTCCCGATATTGACAGAGAAGTTATTCTGCGCGCGGCAGAACAGGCACAGGCCAGCCGCTTTATAAAAGGGTTGCCGCAGGGATTCCGCACGATCGTCGGGGAAAGGGGGCTCGGTTTGTCCGGCGGGCAGAAACAACGCATTTCTATCGCGCGGGCGCTGCTGAAAAACGCTCCGATCCTCGTTTTGGATGATGCGTCGAGCGCACTCGATGTAATCACAGAGCGCAAGCTCATGGCAAGCATAAAGGAAAATTATCCGGACCATACCATTTTGATAGCGGCGCACCGCGTATCGAGTATCGCCGATTGTGACGAAATTTTATATATGCAGGACGGCGAAATTGTCGAACGCGGAACGTATGATGAGCTGATCAAAAAGAACGGTACGTTTGCGGAAATATGCAGGATGCAACTTGCGGAAGACGACGATGATTCGATGACTGCCATCGAAGACGCAACTTCGCTTGCGGGCGGGGAGGCATAGCCATGAGCCAGAGAAATACATATTTTCAGGACGAAAAAGTCGAAAAGGATAAAATCGACATACAAAACCTGCGGCGCCTGCTTCGCTATGCGCTGCCGCATAAACGGCTGCTTTTGTTTGTGCTCGTTATTATGCTGATCGCCGTGGCCTCATCGATGGTCACGCCTTTGCTGCTCCGTTTTATCGTGGATACGGTCATACCCGATGAAAATTACAGGCTGTATTTCCTTGCGCTCGGCGGTTTTCTGCTCGCCGGATTGGCGGAGATAATTATTACTTTCTACCAGCAGAGGAGTCTCGGCCGCATGGGGCACGGCATCATTGCGGATATCCGAAAAGATATCTTTTACAAATTGCAGGCGCTTCCTTTCGACTATTTCGATAACCGCCCTGCGGGTAAAATTGTCGTCCGCGTAACCAATTATATTACCGAACTTGCCGACTTTTTCACGAACTATCTCATGAATTTTATTCTGAATATTGTGAAGATCGTCGTCGTAACGGTATTCATGTTGGTTTTGAGCCCGCTGCTTACGGCGATCGTCTATTCGGCGATCATACCCTTGACGATCGGCGTGTTTTTTATCCGGAAAGTGATCCGCAAGCTTTTCCGTAAACAAAGGGCGAAAGACTCTAACCGCACGGCATTCCTCGTTGAATCGATCATGGGCGAAAAGGTTATACAGAATTATAACCGCACCGAATACAACGAAAAAATTTATCACGATATACAAAAAGAGTGTTCCGATACTTGGCTGAGCATCGTTCGGCGCAACGAGCTGAATTCGCCCGTTGTCGGTATATTTTGGAACTACGGTACCGTAATGTTATATGCCATCGCTTTTCTGCTCATGCAGTACGGCGGTGCAATGGGCGTTACGACGGGTGTTACGATCGCCTTTTTGAGCTATATGGGGCTGTTTTCCACGCCTCTCACACAGCTTTCAGCTATCATACAGAACCTCGCGCAGGTATCGGCAAACTTGGAGCGCATCTTTGAGACCATCGATGCTCCCGCAAGTATCGCCGATAAGAACGATAGCGTTGAGCTTGGCGATGTGGTCGGTAAGATCGATTTCAACAATGTAACCTTCTGTTACGAAGAAGGCGTCAATATTTTGGAAAACTTCAACCTGCATGTGTCGCCGGGGGAAAGCATTGCGCTCGTAGGCCCGACGGGTGCGGGTAAAACGACGGTGATTAACCTTCTGACTCGTTTTTACGATGTAAAGAGCGGCTCCGTTACGATCGACGGGATCGACGTGCGCGATATCAAGCTGAAATCGCTGCGGAACAAGGTCGGCGTACTCATGCAGGATCCGTTCATTTTCAAGGGGACGGTTATCGAAAATATCCGTTACGGAAAGCCGGATGCGACGGACGAGGAGTGCATTGCCGCGGCGAAAAAGATTTTTGCGGATAAATGCATTGAACGTCTGCCGCACGGGTATTACGAGGAGCTTGCCGAACGGGGCGAGGGGCTCTCCTCAGGAGAAAAGCAGCTTATCAGCTTTGCTCGCATCATCGTAAAAAATCCTTCCGTCGTCATCTTGGACGAAGCGACAAGCTCCATATCTTCCGATATGGAAAAGTTGATACAGAGCGCGCTTGAAGTGATGCTGCACGGCCGAACTTCGTTCATCGTGGCGCACCGTCTGTCGACGATCCGCAATTCCAGCCGCATATTGTTTATCGCAAATAAGGGAATTGCCGAAGAAGGTACGCACGAACAGTTGCTTAAAAAGCAGGGTTTGTATTATAATTTATATAAGAATCTCAAATAGGTTCCGAATAAATTATAAGGAGCAATACAAAATGCCGCATATCTCTATCAAAATGCTGGAAGGCAGGAGCGAGGAGCAGAAAAAGCGTCTCGCCGCAGCGATGGTCAAAACGCTCACACAGGAATTGCACTGTTCCGAACACTATGTCACCTGTACGGTGGAGGATTACAGTGCCAAAGAATGGCAAAAAGTATTTAAAGACGAAGTTGCGGATAAACCTGCCGCTTCCGTGTATAAAAAAGCGGAATATGATCCAAAAGATTTACTGTAATTACTCGAAAAGCGGAGGCTGAATTATATGGCAGAATGTACACATGATTGCGGCAGCTGCGGGGAAGATTGTGCGCAGCGCGATATGCACAAAAAGCCGCATGAACTCAGCAACATTAAAAAAGTGATCGGTATCGTCAGCGGCAAGGGCGGCGTCGGCAAATCGCTCACGACGGCGATGCTCGCGGTCACGGCGCAGCGGAACGGCTTCAAAACGGCGGTCCTCGATGCGGATATCACCGGCCCGTCCATTCCGAAAATGTTCGGGATCACCGATAAGGCGATGGGCACGGATATGGGGATACTTCCCGCGATCAGCAAAACGGGCATCGAGATCATGTCGATGAACCTGCTTTTGGAAGAGGATACCGATCCCGTCATTTGGCGCGGCCCGATCATTGCGGGAACGGTGCTGCAATTTTGGACGGACGTCATTTGGAACGACGTCGACTATATGTTTGTCGATATGCCGCCGGGAACGGGCGACGTGCCGCTGAGTATCTATCAGTCGATCCCGTTGGACGGGATCATCGTCGTAACCACGCCGCAGGAACTCGTTTCTATGATCGTAAAGAAAGCGGTCATAATGGCGGAAAAGATGAATATACCCGTTTTGGGGCTCGTGGAAAATATGAGCTACGTGCAGTGCCCCGATTGCGGCAAACGTATAGAGATATTCGGGAAAAGCGGGGCGGAGGAGCTTGCCAAGCAATTCGGGGCAAAGGGATTTGCCCGCGTTCCGTTCGACAATGCGCTCACGAAATGCGCCGATCGGGGGCTGATCGAACTCTTTGAAGGGGATTACGTCAGCGACCTGTTTGAAAAGATCGAGTAATTCTATTTTGCAAAATACCCGCACAAAGCGTTTCGAACGTGTGCGGGTATTTTTATGTCGGAAAGGTGCGTTTTACAAAGGAATACGCTTTTGATAGAATAACGCGGAGCGGTCCATAGGAACCGCCCCGCGTTCAATTGATGGCATTTTATTCTTCGTCATCCTGCTGAACGACGACAGCCGTTTCGGCAAAGCGCCGCACCGAATCGACGGCGCTTTCGCAGCCGGATTTGGTCGGATAACTTTCGCCCGTACACAGCAGCTGTTTGGAGCCGTTGAGCAGTTTAAAATAGTACGAACCGTTTTTGCTCTGCGAAATGACGATGTTATTTCTCTGAATGTTTGTTTTATGCGTTTTGATACCGTTTTTAGCGCCGCTCAAAGATGTATAATCGATGCTTCCGAGCAATTTTTCGCCGTTGGATGCGCGCAGTTCAAAATAATAGGAGTCCTCGTCGCGCTTGATGATCACCCATTTTCCCGTGTAGCCGCTCTTTCGTTCCTCGTCTTCAGGCGTGTGCACGACTAACAGTTTTTCGGCCGCCGAGCGGGAGGCTACGCGCCCCGAAGTCTGCCGGGGTTCAGGTGCATTATCCCGCTGGGCAGAAGTTTTTTCCTTCGCATCCTTCGTATCCTTTATATCCTTGCGCGGCGGATTGGCACGCTCCGCTTTGTTTTTTGCGGGATTTTCCTTTTGGACAGAGGGTGCCGGTGCCGATTTTTTGATCGGTTTTTCCGTTTCCGCTGCGGAAGTTTCTTTCGGATCGGGTTTATTCGATTCGTTCGATTCGCTCACTTGTGCAGGGACCTTTTCAGCTTCTTTCGGCTGAACCGATTCCTCCGCAACGTCGTTTTGCTGTTCGGCAGACTCTTGCTGCGGTTCCTTTTCAGGCAAGCTCTTGCCAAAGTACAGGTCCGCAGGCTTTTCCTCGTAGGGCGAGGGGATAGGTTTATCTTCGGTGGGGGTTTTCGCCGTCTGCTCCGCGGCCGCGGTTTTTACGTCCGTTACAGATTCGCTGTAAACTGCCGTATCCGCCCGTACCTCCGCTTTTGCAACGGATTCGCTTTGCGTCATCGGTGTCTGCGGCGCAGTATCGGTATCGGGCTGAATCGTTGCAGAAAGATCCGCATTCTTTTTATTCTTGGATTTTTTTGCTGCGCGGACGATCAAGATGATGATCAGCAGAAGGATAACTGCGACGATGGCGACAAGGATATAAAAATATACCGGATTCGCCTTGAAATATTCGATCATTTTTTCCCACATGGTCAATATACCCCCATATTATTTTTCGCTTATATGGTAATATAAAATTGAAAAAAAGTCAAGCGTTCCGCATTTTATAGGGTTCACATTTGACAAATTTTTGAAAATATATTACAATATTTTCATTCTATACGGATAAGTTATTGCTATGAAAAAGATAAAAACGATTATCGTCGGAGGCGGAGCCGCAGGGTTGGTTGCTGCCGTCCGTTTGGGGGAAAGGAAAGGCCATTCCGTTTTGCTCATTGAGCGAAATGACCGTCTCGGACGAAAACTGTCCGCTACGGGAAACGGGCAGGGAAACATCACAAATATAAATATGTCAGAGGAGCATTATAATCCGTCCGCTCGTTCTGCAGTGCGGTCGGTCTTGGCGCGCTTCGGCAAAGACGACTTGCTGCAATTTTTTACGAAATTGGGCGGTTTGTTTGTGGCGGATACGGAGGGGCGGGTGTATCCCGCGTCGCGGCAGGCGGCGTCCGTGACCGATTTGCTTCGTTTCGCGCTCGAACGGCTTGCCGTTGCGGTTCGCCTCGGTGAAAATGTGTTGTCTGCGGAAAAGCGCGGCGATACTTTTATCGTGCAGACGGATAAAGGGGAATATTGCTGCGAATCGCTTATTTTGGCGTGCGGAGGGAAAGCTGCACCGCATTTCGGAACGGACGGCAGCGGATATGCTCTTGCCAAACAGTTCGGGCACAGCGTTACGGAACTCGTGCCTTCGCTCGTTCAGCTCAAAACGGAACAGCCGCCGATACGCGGGCTGAAAGGCACGCGCTGTGAATGTTCGGTGCGCCTGCTTTGCAAAGGCGGAGAGGTTTGCCGCGCCGCAGGCGATGTCATATTTACCGATTACGGGATCAGCGGCAATGCCGTTTTCAAAGTTTCGCCGCGCTGGAAAGAGTGCGACTCCGTTTCGATCGACTTTTTGCCGGATATCGATTCGCGGGCGCTGCTTACGTTATTGCGCGATAAAGCCGAAAATTTCCCGGATATGCGGGCGGAAGACTTGCTGCGCTGCATCGTAAACAGTGCGGTCGGGCGCTGTATTCTTCGCTATTGCGCGGTGGAGCCTGCTACGGCGGCAAAGAATACGGCGGACAAAATTCCCGCATTTGTTCGGGCAATAAAGGAGTTCAAAATCCGATTGATCGGCAGCCTCGGATTTGATTATGCGCAGGTTACAAAGGGCGGTGTGCCCCTTTGCGAACTCGACGAAAATTTAATGAGCAAAAAAGTAAAAAATCTATATCTCGTCGGTGAATTGACGGATGTAGACGGCGCCTGCGGGGGCTATAATTTGCAGTGGGCATTTTCCTCCGCCAGCATCGCCGCGGCGGCTGTTGCAAAGGAGTAAGGGATGCGAATCGACAATATAAAACTCAGGCCCGGAGAGGATGAATTTGCAAAACTTACGCAAATCGCCTCACAAAAGCTGCACGGCAGGGCGTATCTGAAAATACTGAAAAAATCTTTGGATGCGCGCGATAAGGATAATATACGATGGGTATACAGTATAGAGGCGGAGAAAAAACCGATACGTGAGGAAGTTCGCGCCTATCCGCAGGTAAAGAGTTACCCGCGCCGCGCGATCGTCGTCGGCAGCGGACCGGCGGGATTATTTTGCGCGATTCGCCTGATTCGTGCGGGTATCCGTCCTACGGTGATCGAACGCGGCGGAAAAGTGGAAGAACGCGTAGTATCTAATCGTAACTTTTTTGAGAACAAAATATTAAACGCCGATTGTAACGTGCAATTCGGTGAAGGCGGCGCGGGAACGTTTTCAGACGGAAAGCTGAATACGCAAACAAAGAGCCCGCTGAACAGAGAGGTGCTGGAAATTTTTGCGGAGTTTGGCGCTCCCGCAGAGATCGTATATCTGAATAAACCGCATATCGGCAGCGACAAATTGCGCGAAGTAGTGGTCAATATCCGAAAGTATATCGAAAGGAACGGCGGCGAAATGCTCTTTCATACCTGCTTGCACGATATAGGCATACGGAACGGGAAACTGTATTCCGTGTTTCTGCGCGATGTGCAAACGGGCGAGATACGAGAAGCGGAGGCGAGCGATCTCGTATTGGCGATCGGGCACAGCAGCCGCGACACGTTTTCGATGTTGCAGTTGCGCGGGTTTGCGATGGAACCGCGCGAGTTTGCAGTGGGCGTTCGGATTGAACATTTACAGGAAAAAATCGATTTTGCGCAGTACTCTGTCACACATAAATTGCTTCCTCCTGCCGATTATAAGTTGGTCAGCCATGCGGGAGAGAGAACGGCGTTTACCTTTTGTATGTGTCCGGGCGGATATGTTATCCCAGCGGCGAGCGAGAACGGCGGCGTGGTCACAAACGGAATGAGCGATTATGCGCGCGACGGTGCAAATGCAAACAGCGCTTTGCTCGTACAGATCCATCGCGCCGATTTCGATTGCGGAAGCGTATTGGACGGGGTGGAATACCAACGCAGGTTTGAGTGCGCGGCGTATGCGGCGGGCGGCAAAACGTATGCGGCGCCTGTACAGCGCGTGGAAGATTTTTTGCGCGGAAAGGAATCCGTTCGCTTTGGCGACGTGCTGCCTACCTATGCGGCGGGCACTGTGCTGTATGATTTGAACCGTTTGTTTCCGTCGTATATTTCCGAAACGCTGAAAGCGGCATTGACGGATATGGATAAAAGGCTCGCAGGGTTCGCGGCGCCCGATGCCTTGCTGACGGGTGCGGAAACGCGCTTTTCTTCGCCGGTGCGTATTTTGCGCAACGAACTTTGCGAGAGCGTGAACGTGCGCGGCGTATTTCCTTGCGGGGAGGGATGCGGCTATTCGGGCGGCATCACGAGTTCCGCGGCGGACGGGTTGCGCGTGGCGCAAAAAATTTGCGAGAAATACTCCGAATGACGCAAATTTTTATGATTGTCTCATTTTCTTTTCATGAAATAAACATAATTGTGGATTATAATAGAGCCATCAATTGAAGATCACACAAACTTTTTTCATATTCTCTCACTATAACATAGCGGTCCGCTTTCGTGGGCCGCTATGTTATTTTTTACAAAAAGCAGGCGACGTTTCGCTGTACGAAACATCGCCTGCCGCTGTTTATTCGGTATAGGTGTTTTGTCTGTTGCGCTTGCCCGATCGGGCCGCATTTTTTCGAACGGGAACCGTATTCCGCTAAATCTGTTCGATATTGATGACGTTGGAGTTGCCGGATTTTCCGTTGGGGTTGCCGCCCGTGATGACGATGCGGTCGCCTTTTTTGACCAGCCCCGACGCGATCGCCGCGCGCTTTGCGTGGTAAAAGAGTACGTCCATCGAAGTAAATTCTTCCGAGAGTACGGGGATAACGCCCCAAGAAAGCGCGAGCTTGCGGTAAGACATGGGCTCGATGGTCATTCCGATAATATCGATCTTCGGGCGGAAGCGGGAAACGAGCCTTGCCGTGCCGCCCGAACGGGAACATACGACGATCGCTTTTGCCCCGATATCTTCGGCGAGCACGCAGGCGGAATGCGAAAGCGCGTCCGCAGGGCTTTGGATGGTAAACTTTTTGTCGCTGTATTTGTTTTCCAAATGCTTTTCCGTTTCGAGGCAAATTCTAGCCATCGCTTCCACGGCGAGCACGGGATACTTTCCTCCCGCTGTTTCGCCGGAAAGCATAACGGCGCTCGTGCCGTCGTATACGGCGTTGGCCACGTCAGAAATTTCTGCACGGGTGGGGCGGGGTTGGCTGATCATCGATTCAAGCATCTCCGTTGCGGTGATGCAGCGTTTGCCGGCCAAGCGGCATTTATCGATGAGCATTTTTTGGATCTGCGGCAATTCTTCGTAGGGGACTTCCACGCCGAGGTCGCCGCGCGCCACCATGATTCCGTTGGAAACATTTAAAATTTCGTCGATATTGTTTACGCCGCTGCGGCTTTCGATTTTTGCGATCAGGTCTATGTCTGGGTTGCCGTTCGCTTCGAGCAATTTGCGGATGTCGATGATATCCTGCGCCTTGGAAGTAAAAGAGCAGGCGATGAAATCGATGCCCTGTTCCACGCCGAAAAGAATATCCTTTTTGTCCTGTTCGCTCAGATATTTCAAACTCAGCGTTTTATCGGGGAAAAACATGCTCTTTTTATCGGACAGTTCGCCGCCGATGACGACTTCCGTGCGGACGTCTTTTTTAGTGACGTCGATCACTTTAAAAACGAGCAGCCCGTTGTTGAGAAGAATGGTATCGCCCGGTTCCAAATCGTTGACGATTCCCTTATAGGAAACGGAAACTTTCGTTTCGTCGCCTACGATCTCGTCGGTGGTAAAGGTAAAAATGTCCTTTTCTTTCAGGAATATTTTGTGGTTTTTGAAAGTGCGGATGCGAAGTTCCGGCCCCTTGGTATCCAGCATGATGGGGAGCGGGATATTCAGCTTTTCGCGCACCTTTTTGATAAGATCAATATTGCGCTTATGTTCTTCGTAGTCACCGTGCGAAAAATTCAAGCGGGCGACATTCATGCCGGCCAGGGCCATCTGCGTCAGCGTTTCTTCGTTTTGGCAGGCTGGGCCCATTGTGCAGACGATCTTTGTCTTTTTCATAGCGTTCTATCTCCGAATACAAAATTTTTAGCAAAAACGAAATCTCTCACGTATATATTGTATTATATTTTACGTCAAAACACAAGTAAAATTTGAAAAAAATACTTCCGCACCGCTGTGCTCATAAACTTGACAACGCCTCGGCATTCGCGGTATAATTAAAAAACTTCCGAGCCGATTATACGGTCGCGTGGCGCTTTAACGCCATGAGGAAAGTCCGAGCACCGCAGAGCAGAACGCCGGATAACGTCCGGTGGAGGCGACTCCAAGGAAAGTGCAACAGAAACAGACCGCAGAGCGATCTGCAAGGATGGAAAGGGGAGGTAAGAGCTCACCGACATTGCGGTAACGCAATGTGCCGTGCAAACCCCGTTCGGTGCAAGATTGGGCCAATGCCGCATAGGGCTGCTCGCCCGGCATTTGCCGTGAATATCGCTTGAACGCACCGGCGACGGTGCGGCCAGATAGATGACCGTACACGACAGAACTCGGCTTACAGATCGGACTCGGAACGCATCGCAATTTCGCGCTTTTGCGCAAGAGAAAGGGCTGCCTGTTTAGGACAGCCCTTTTCGATACATAAATGAACGGATTGTTGATTTTTTAGAGATTTTATATGCGGACGGAAAATGCCGCTCAGCCGTCGACGAGCGGCAGCCGCTGCCTTTCGGCCGTTTTTCCCGTGCAAATACGGTAAACGTCGGATGCCAAAAGATCCTTCGCGTACACTTCCGCGGCGGTCTTAGACAGCCGCGATAGATCGTTTTTGCGGACGATGAGCGGAAAATCTGCCTGTGCGAGCGCGGCGAGCATATCTTCTGCGCGGCTCTTTTTTAAGGCGAGAATTTTCAGGTAGAGGGGTGCGCGCAGGCCTTTGCGCACGAGGTCTGCGGTGATATCCAGCACGGCAGAGGCAAGGATGCGCCGTATGCGGGAAGAAATATATCTCTTTGTCGTCACTTTGCCGATGAGTTCGCCGTAATCTGCGGCTCCCTTTGCAAATGCCTTGATGCGGTTTTCCAGCCCTTCCGTGCAATCTATGATGTTCTTGAAGTATTCGGCGCTTTTCGTCAGTGCAGTCAGGTGGGCGAACCGCTGAAAATTTTCCGCGCTGTTCCGCTCGCGTATATCCTTGTAAACAAAAGGGGGGACATTTTGTTTTATGGGGCGGAGTTTTCCGTCGCGCACGGCTTGCCGAATGGCGCTCGCGGAAGAAAAATTTTTCCGCATCTGCGTGTCCGTGTGTTCGGCCCCTGTCCGCAAAACGGGAATAATCTTTGCGTCGCTGCCGAACGCGAGCAATGCCCTTTGATATTCCACGCCCAAAATATTGTTGGGGGAGCGAAGAGATCGGGCGATTTGTTCTTTCCCGGTTTCGGCAAGCGCTTCGTTGCGCGCCTTGGTAAAGCTTATCCCCTCTTTCAGCTTTGCGCGGAGCGCCGTTTTGAATTCCCGCGACTCCTCCGAAGTTTGTTTCGCCGCATCGAGAAAAAATTGCGGGTCATCGTTTTCGCCGCCGAAAATCAGTGAATCGAAAGCGGGGATGGCGTTTAAGATTTTGACGGCTCCCTTTGCGAAAATTTCCGCGGGCGAAACGGCGAACGGTGTGGGCAGTTCCAATACGGCATCCGCCCCGGCAAGCACGGCGTGGCGCGCCCTCGTATATTTATCGAACAGGGCGGGTTCGCCGCGCTGCGTAAAATTCCCGCTCATGACGCATATTACGGCGTCGCAACCGCTCTCCCGTTTTGCCTTTTCCAAGAGATAGGCGTGCCCGTTATGAAAGGGATTGTATTCGCAAATGATACCGCAAATTTTCATCGTTATTTGAAACCTTTTATGATTCGGAGGGGGTATAGTTTTTTGCCGGCCGTCGTAAACCGGGGCAAAAACGGCTTGCATTGATTATACACTGTTTCATGCGGAAAATAAAGCATTGGACGCAAATTTTTGTTTTTCAATTTTTTTTCTACAGTGGGGCAAAAGACTGAAAAATGAGTTGACAAAAACAAGCGGATAGTATATAATCGTAAAGTCTAATACGATAACATTACGGAAAAATAGAAAAGAGGTGTAAAAATGGCGGTACCCAAGTCGAAACAATCGAAACAGAGAACGAATACGAGATATGCAAATTTCAAAGCGGCGGCTCCCTCGCTTGTGGAATGCCCGCATTGCCACGAAATGAAACAGCCGCACAAGGCTTGCCCCAAGTGCGGGTATTATAAGGATCGGGAAGTTGTCAACGTAGAGGAAAGCAAATAATTAAATCGTAATTTTGGAAGGACAGGTAGCCTGCAATTTACAATTGCGGGCAACCTGTCCTTTTTTCGTAGCGCTTTAATACCGCGTGGGAAAAGTCTTTATATTCAAAAGCATTTTTTAATAATACGATACCTCATTATTCAAGGGCCGCCGTAGGGCGGCCTTTTTTATTTTACGAAACGAACATTGCTGCGCGATCGGCCGTATCCGCGCATATTCGCGGCGCGATATGCGCGCGGATGCTTTTGCAAAACATTGCGAAGAATATGGAAAGGAGATAGTGTATAAAAAAATCGCCAAAAAGATAACGATTGAGCGGCTCGTTTTTGTCATTTTTAGGTAAAGAGAACTATATACATAGTCAGCCAATATCGTAAAAAAATGTATGTTATAATAATATCAAATAGCATCAGGATCAGAGACAGTATCAATGCGATTGTAAACAGCGACCACTTTCCGACCGCTCTCGTTTTTGCCGATTGTGTCAGAAGACATCATCGTTTACGCGCGGAACTATATTCGGGAGAATGCGACCAGAAACGTAAATTTTGAAATACTTTCCGAATCTCTCGGGTATTCATATGACCGTCTGCGGCATTTGTTCGTGGAAAAGTATAAGGTGGGTATGTATGAATACCTGTTACAGAGCAGGATTGCGTCCGCGAAAAAAATGCTGGCAGATACGCGCCTGTCGATAAAAGAGGTCGCAAAGCGCTGCGGCTTCAACAGTAGCACTCGTTTTAACGTAATGTTTAAAAAATATATGGAAATTACGCCGAAAGAATATCGCCGCAAGGTATCCAATGAAAATTCATCGGTGATAAATTTGAAAGAATAAGGAAGAAGTGCGAATGGATTTGATACTTGATACGGATATAGGCTCGGACTGTGACGACGCCATGGCTTTAGCAATGCTAAACGTATTGCATAACCAAAAAAAGATAAACCTTTTGGCTGTTACGCATACCACTTCGGTCGAGTGGGGCGGCGCCTGCATAGAGTCGATCAACCGTTTTTACGGGAACGACGAAATTTCGATCGGGGTGTTAAAGGACGAACACTTCATAGATTCGCCCCAAAACAATGTTTATGCGCAGGCTTTGGCGGAACGGTATTGCCCGCGTCGCCGCAGAGAAGATTATCCGGACGCCCGCCTCGTTTTGAGAAACGCTCTTGAAGCGTCGAATGAAAAAGTTACGCTCGTGTGCATCGGGCAATTGAGAAATTTGGCAAAATTTCTGAAATATAAATGCGCGGTCGGATACGGGGCTGACTTGATAGCGGCGAAAGTTTCAAAAGTCGTCATCATGGGAGGGGATTTTTCGGAGGAGAGGCCTGAGTATAACATTTTGTGCGATATCGCGTCTGCGCAAAATGTCAGCGAATACTGCCCCGTGCCGCTGTATTTTGTGGATTTTTCTTTCGGGAATAAAGTTTTTACCAGGCCGAATAAACAGAATGCGGAGCCTGTTTGGTATGCGTATAAATGTTTCGGCGTTGAAAAACGGGAGAGTTGGGACCCTTTGACCGCCCTCTTTGCGTGCGGGTTATATGATGAAATGTTTAAAACAACGCAAAAGGGCAGAGTCACGTTTGATAACATGGGCGTTAGCCGATTTTCGGAGGGGGACGGCGATCACTACATATTAAAACCCGCCGTATCCGCCCGAAAATTGGAAGAGGCGATAGAAAATATTGTAAATCAGGAGGAGTTTAAATGCGAAAGGTATTCAGCAAACTGCTTGCGGCAATCATGATCGTTCTTTTGAGCGTTTCGCTTTTTGCCTGCGGAAAGACGGATGAAAACACGATCTTGTTCTATGTTTGGGGCAATAACAACGATGTCGCAAATATCGAGAAATTGATTTCGGATTTTGAAAGCAAAAACGAGGACATTAAAGTGGAGATCGAACGCGCCACGGGAACAAACGTATTCGATTCCCTGAAAACGCGCTTTACCTCGGGCAGTGAGCCGGATATGTTTTTCATGGATCCGAATGAGATCAACGGCTTCATTGAAGCGGGTTATATTGAACCTTTGGATGACTATATCGCTGCCGAGGGCGGATTGGAATTGGAAGACCTATGGGACTTTAACGACGCCTACCGCTACGATGAAAACGGTGTGCGCGACGAAAACGGCAAGCTGTACGGAGTCATTAAGGATCTGTCTCCGGATTTTATGCTGGTATATAACAAGGACCATATCGACGAATACAACCGCGCAAACCCCGATATGCCCATAGAATATCCGAGCGAGACCGTGCCGATGACCTGGTACGAATATCTTGACCTTGCGCGCAAAATGACGATCAAAAATGGGGATGATTATACCCGTTACGGTACGCTGATCGACTATGTTCCGATCAAGCATCTGTCCGAATGGGTACAGCAGACGGGGTCCAGCCTTTACAATGAAGACATGACCGGCCTGAATATCGTCAACGGGGAAATCGATCCCAAAATGAAAGAGGCGTTCCAATTATTGTATGATTTGCAAGTCAGCCGCGACGGGTACGATGCGCCGGGCAAATATATGGCGACTTCCCTAATCAACAGCGGCGATCTGTTCAATACCGGCAACATCTTTTCCGTTTGGTACGGAAGGTGGGCGATCCCGTCCTATAAATGGGATTTGGAGAATATGAATATCGGTTTTGCGCCGCCGCCCGTTCCGGAGCGCGTGTACGGCGACGAGCGCGATAATTACGGCATCACATCGGGTATGATCAGTTATGCAATGAGTTCCAGAACCACGAAAAAAGATAAATGCTACCGTTTTATCGAATATTGCATGACGGACGGCGGAAAGATCATGGCGGATATCGGAATGAACGTTCCCGGCAATAAGACGATCGCCAAAAATGAGTTCATCAATGTCGAGAACGAAAAGATACAGAAGATCAACCGCTATTTCGTAGACTATTTGGAAAAATATACGCATCCCATCATAAACAGTCCGTACATTTCGGCCACGAAATTCGATAATATTCTGTATCAGGAAATGGCGAAGGTGTATGAGGGCAAACAGTCGCTGGATGCGGCGATCCGCGCGGCGCATGCGCGCGTAGTGACGGAGACTTCGATCAATTTAGATTAGTAGCGGGGGAACTATTTTGGACAGACAAGTCAGTGGATTGAAATACCGCTTGCGGCATTCCGTAAAATTCTATCTGTACATTACGCCGTGGATCGTAGGGTTTTTATGCTTTACGGCGATTCCTATGATTTTTTCCTTATACATGGGATTTACCAATGCCACGATTTTGGGTATAGGGACAGATGCAACCCAATTTGTGGGTTTTTCCAATTATGAATTGATATTTACGAAGGACCCCGTTTTTATCAAGAGCATCGCGAATACATTTATTTATACGGGGCTGCGCGTCTTTTTCGCCATTGCGGTATCATTGCTGTTTGCTTTATTGCTCAATACAGATATTCCGGGGAAAAAGCTTTTCCGCACGATGATCTATTTGCCGGCCATTATTCCCGTCGTGGGTTCGGCGTTGCTGTGGCAATTGCTGTTCAATTACGATATGAGCATATTCAACACGTTTTTTAACGCGTTGGGTTTGCCCTCCTATAATTTTCTGTCGTACGATCACGCCTTGTTTTCGGTCGTTTTTATGAGCGTATGGACGGGGATCGGGCCGACGATGGTAATTATATTGGCTGCGCTGCAAGGCGTTCCGAGCGAATATATCGAGGCGGCAAAGCTGGACGGTGCGGGGGTAGTGCGTCGGTTTTCGTTCATTGTTTTTCCCCTGATATCCAGCTCGCTGATCTTTCTCGCCATTACAGGCGTGATCGGCGCTTTGCAGGCGTATGCGGAAATGGACCTTTTGACGGGCGGCGGCCCCGGCGACGCGACGATCACGATGACGATGCAAGTCGTAGGCAATGCTTTCTCGTCGGATGCAAAGGGCATAGGGTATGCGTCGGCACAGTCGTGGTTTATCTTTGTTTTGGTCATGGCTCTCACCATGCTTTTTATGAAGATAAACAACAAGTTTGTCTATTACGGAGATAAATAATATGACACAATCGGCAAAAACGAGAGCGGTCGGAAAGTGGTCGCTGTTTACAATCGCATTGATACTGTCTCTGATCCTGATGCTCCCTTTTTTCTATATGGTGTTCTGTTCTCTGCAACCGGACAATCTGACCGTCATTTCCGGAGAATTTTTTCCGAAAGCATTTCAACTGAGGAACTATCTGGACGCAGTCAAAGAGATCAAAATGTTCGATTTGTTAAAGAATACGCTTGTGGTCGTGGTCGGAAACCTTACACTTGTCACGATATCCACGCTCATCATCGCCTACGGGTTCGCTCGTTTTGACGGCGTCGGGAAAAACGTGCTCTTTTATATCGTAATGTCTACCATGATGCTGCCGTGGGTGGTTACGCTCGTGCCGAGTTACGTCATATTCGACCGTCTTGGCTGGGTGAATACATTCCTCCCGCTGATCATTCCCGCAATCGGCGGCAGTGCGTTTTATATTTTCATGATGCGGCAGTTCTTCATGAATATTCCGCGGGATTTAGACGAAGCGGCTACTATTGACGGTTGCAATTCGTTTATGATCCTGTTTCGCATTCTGCTGCCGCAGATGAAGCCTGCGATCGCAACGATGCTGATTCTTTCATTCAACGGCGTATGGTCCGACTATATCGGTCCGAACCTGTATTTACAGAAACCCGCGCTGCACACATTGAGCATCGGGCTGAATTATTTCAAGTCCATGAGCGGCGGTTCTATGCCTTGGCACATCGTCATGGCGGCATGTACGCTCTTTTCGCTTCCGATGGCGTTGGTAATGTTTTTTGCACAGGACGCGTTTACAAGGGGTATCGTAACTTCCGGACTAAAATAAAGTCCGTAAAGAATTTTAAGGAGGAAAAAGATTTGAAAAAATTAGCAGTTGTCTTGATGGTCGTGTCGTTGTTTTCTTTGATGACGGCATATACGGCGTTTGCGTCGGAGGAGGATGCGCAGGCACCCGATGTAGTGTACGAGAATGATTTTGAAGATTTGAATATGGGGATGGAGGTCGGAACCGCTTTTGATGCGGGTACGATCGGGTGGAAAGGAAACGCGCACGTTACCTGGGACGAGGCCTCTGTGATCAACGGCAGTGCGAGCGCGCATTTTTGGATCAACACCACGGGTGCTTGGCATAAGGCGGGGCAAATTTCTTTGCCCGGTACGGAGAGCGCGCAATATACGTTCCGCATGAAATATCGCTGGCTGAGCACGGATGTCGAGCAATTCGGCATCGTCAAATTTGCCGATTCAAACCGCGGCGTTGCATTCGACGGCGCGCTGGAAAATCCTCCGGATAGTAGTTCGGACGGCATCAATTGGGCGCATAACGGCGGTCATGCCGATCTGGCTTATGCCAAAAGCAACGACCTCGGCAACGGTGTACGCGAACTGATTTTTGTGCAGACGTGCGCGGCGGGTGACGTCGGCCTGTATTTTTCCGCGGGAGACGGCGGCGCCGAGTATATCGTGGACGATATCGTGGTGACGAAAGGGGATACGCGCGATGCGGCAACGGCGCCGATCGTAAAAACGCCTGTTCAAGCGGGAACGCTGAAATCGGAGAAAACTTTTGAAGACGGTTCCATGGAAGCGTTTCAGGCGGAGAGCGGCGTGACGCTGTCGGTAGACGAACAGCAGCCGATCTCGGGAGATAAATCTTTGATGGCGAGCGTGGCGACCGCCGATCCGAACGTCACCAAAAAGTTTACCTACACGCCGGATGCGCAGCAGTTCCGCAAAGGGCAATATTATACCCTCAGCCTCAAAGTCAAATCGAACGGGGTCAGCGAAATGTATATAAAGGGGGTGACGGACGTGCGTTCGGATCCTCTGCATGAAGCGGTGATTCGGTTTGTAACAGGGCAGCATATGAGCAGCTACGGCGTAGATAGGCTGCGCGTGGACTACGTAAAAGACAGCCACAATCAGATCACTTACGGATTCTGCTACGACGATGCGCAGAGCCTTTCGTTGGAAATTTGGTTTAACAGCGATCATGAAGATGCTTGGCTGATGTTCGACGATATCGAGATCGTGGAAGGCGCGTCGAGCTATTATTCGATTACCACGCGTGCCGATGCTGAGGAAGGCGGTACAGTGACAGGCGGCGGAATTTATCGCTTGGGCGAAACGGTAGCGCTCACTGCAGAGGCGAATGAAGGATATGTTTTTGCAGGCTGGTACAACGATAAGGAACTTGTCAGCGAAGAAAGCCGATACGAATTCAAAGCGTCGGGTAGCATGACGTTGGCGGCTAAATTCGAATTGCAGACTTTTACGGTGACGGTAGAGCAGGCGGAAAACGGGAGCATAGCTCCGCAAACGCAGGAGTGCGCCTATGGCAGCGATCTCACGCTCACATTTACGCCAAATGCGGGATATCGCGTGGAGGCTATCATCGTCGACGGGGAAGAAATAGAGGGCGCGCTTTCCTATACCTTGGAAAATATCGTAGGTCCGCATACCGTTACGGCGAGGTTCTCCTTGATCGAGCATGCCATCCAAGTCAATCCGGCAGACGGGGTCACCCTCATTCCCGGCGATGGATATACGCTGTCCGTAAAAGACGGCGGCGACTTTAAGTTTACCGTACAAGTTGCGGATGGGTACGATGCTTCCAATATGGTCGTCAAGGCTGGCAGCTTTGTCCTGACGGCGGATTCGAACGGCGTTTATACGATCGAAAATATCACTTCGGATAAAACGATCGCTATCACGGGTGTGGTGAAAACGGGCGGTTCTACAAATACCGACGATGACACGACTGCCGGTTGCGGCGGTTCTGTCGCCTTTGGTTCGATCGCAGCGTCCGTTGCCGTATGTTCCGTTGCGTTTTGCGCTTTCAAAAAGAGGAGGGAAAAATAGGTGAAAAGTATTTATCGAATCGTAAGCGGCTGTATCGGTTTTTTGTTCATTGCCGTTTGCTGCTTTGTGCTGGCTTTCCGACCCGTAACGGGGGTACATGCCGCAGAAGAACCTATCATGAGTGAGAATTTCGACAGCGGCAGCCTCGGTGCGTTTACCTCGTTTCCGAACGATTATATTCATAAGAGCAATCTGCCCGCTTATCCCGTTTGGTCGGAAGAAAAGATCAACGGCACGGCGTCTGCCATGTTGGAATATGCTGCGGACAGCGAACAATTTTGGCATAAGATGATGACGGCGAGCGTTCCTTTTGCTGCGGGTACCTATACCGTTGCCTTTCAATATCAACCCGTATCCTTTGCGAGCGGTGCGTTTGGTACATTGAAGATCGGGCACGCCGAGGATGACAACGATACGCGCGGCGTCGGGTTCGATGCGCAGGGCATTGTGCAGACGCACTTGATCAACGTGAAAGACGCAAAGGCGGAAAAGAAAGGCAATATATATCAGGTTTATTTTACGGTCGAGGCGGATGCGGCGCACAATAATCTGCAATTTTCGGCTTCGGGCGGAGCAAAGTTTATCGTCGACGATGTTGCGGTATATGCGGGAGAAATCGTGCCGCAGTTCCCCGAAAATGTTCTCCGCGACCCCGACCGTACCGTGGTCAGCAACAGTAATTTTGAAAACAACAACGACGAAAGCTGGACCACGCTGAATGAACAGCACGGCGAATCGTATTTGGGCGGCGAAATCATTTCGGATACCTCGAAAAAACTCAATGGATATTATTCCAAGGTCTTGTACAGCTCCAATTTATGGGCGACAAGTTTCATCACGAATGATTTGACCATGTTTGAAACGAATACGGTTTATACGGTCGCGTTCCGATATCGTGCTTTTGAGAAGGAAGGCTATCCGAACAATGAAAATACATTGGTCATATTCGGACTTCGCGAAGCGGCAAGCGCATCCCTGCAAAAATTCAGGTGCATCTCTTTGGCGGGCGATCCCGTATTTTACCGTTATGAAAACGGCGAAAAATATGCGTTTATCAGCGATATCATTCAGCTGACGGTGGATAAACATGACGGATATAATGACGTACAGGTAGTATTTAAAACAGATTCGGCAAATAATTACATTTTCAGTATCGGTGTATACGGCTGCGGCAGTATCCTGCTCGACGATGTCCGGCTGATCAAAGGATTGGGTGCCGATGAGCTTCCCGAGCCGGAAGCGCGCGACATGAGCGATTATCCGAGCGTGATTTTTGCCGGAGCGAGGCCTGAGAGCGGATATGTTTCCAAGCAATTGGACCTTCCCCGAGCACAGACTACAAACTGTCCAGGTGATCCGCGCATCGAGATCGTTCAGCCGGATAAGAGCATCGTGACGGTAGATTATGCAGAGAGAACGTTTGTCCCTACACAGGACGGCGTGCATAAAGTTGTTTATTATGCGAGGAATGCGGCGGGATACGAATCGTATATCTACTTTAATATGACCATCAAACCGCGCCCGAACAAACCGACGATCACGGTAGACGAAAAATATTTGAACGAATTGAACGGCTACACAAATGAAATCGTATTGCTTCCGTTCCCTGAAATGACGGACGACGAGGACGGGATTGTTTCGATAGAGGTGAACGGCCCGGACGGATTTTATGCTTCGCAGAGGCAGTTTTTGGCGACAAAAGAGGGAACCTATACGGTTAAATATACGGCAACGAACGGATTGAACGAATCGACGGATTTCACGTTCTCACTGCAAATCACGGCGCGTCCGACGGAAGAAGATTTTGTTTCGGAGGATAAGGGGGATGACTCGCACGATGCGACCGGCTGCTCGTCGGCTGCGTCGGTATCCGCACTTTTGTTTGCTGTTCCCGCGGTGGCGGCTGCGGCGATCGGATTGAGGAGGAAAAATAAGCAATGAAGATTTTTCGCAGGGTCTTAATTTGTATCTTATCTGTTATGATGATAGGAGGCACCGTTTCCGCGGTCGGATGCAGTACAACGGAGGAAAGCCTTACCGATCCGCAGTTTGTGCATGTGTATCCGCAAAAGGTAACGGGGCATCTTTCCAACCCGGGAATGGGCTGGGTCGGCATCGAAGAAACCATCAACTACGGACAGGTCGAGGTCGGAGGTGCTGGCAATCTTCCTGAAGTTGACGTTGTTTCCATCGAAAGTACGTGGAATTATCTCGAACCGGAAAAAGATCATTTTGATTTTGATTTGATGGACAGAACCATCGAGTATTGGACGGGACTCGGCAAGCGGATCAATTTCCGCATCATGACGGATATGCTGGTGCTCGGCTTTACCTGGAACGGCGCGCCCGAATGGCTGATCAACGATCCGCGCGTCGGCTATGAAGTCATCGAATTTGACCAACCGAGCGAATACCGCCCTGTCAATTCTTATAAAGCGGCCAATCTGCGTTCTGCGTATTATCAGGAACGTCTCAGTATTTTCCTCGACAAACTTGTCGAACATTACGGCGATAACGAAGCGGTAGATGTCGTCGAAATTCGCGGATACGGAAATTGGGGTGAATGGCACAGCGGCATCAATTTCAATACGATGAATGAGCGAATCACGACGCTGACGCAGATCGTTGACAAATACGCGCAGGCATGGGGCGAAACGGGGAAAGTAATGGTAGTGTCCGCCTCGTGGGATCCGAATATCGTCAACTATTACGGCGACAGCTATGAGGCTTACTACCGCGCAAGCATCTATGACTATATTGTAAAGCAGGAAAATATGACTTTCCGCCGCGACGGTGCGGGCGGCCCTCTGTTTATGGAGCAGTGGGAGGGCAGATTGCTTTCGGATTTTGTCCGCAGCGGTAAGAGGCTGCCTTTGTATGCGGAGTTTTCACTGACGGCGGCGGAGATGGCGGCTGCGAATGAAAATGACTACAACTTTGAAAATGCGGTCAATCATATGCTCTTCAAAAACAGGCCGAATTCCTGTTCCGTCATCGGATGGAACAATTATCAGGCTGCATGGATGATCCGCGACGGCCAAACGCTGCCTTTCGATATGGGTAACGAGATGCTCGGATACCGCATATCCGTCGATGAGGCACGCTTTCAAAAACAGATTCAGCCGGGTGACTCTTTGGATGTTATGACAAAAATGTCCAATTCGGGCGTCGGAAGATTCTATTTCAACGACAAGTTGAAATTTTACATTGTCGACGAATTTGGTGAAACGGTAGCGACGGCGGTTAACCCCACGGCGGATATCCGTACGCTGATGCTCGGTGACAGCGTGGAATACCATACGCAGGTTCCCATTCCGGAAAATTTGGCGGACGGCACATATTCCGTTCAGATCGCTGTTGTAAACGAGGCGGAGCAGCCGCACATTAAGTTGGCGATCGAAGGGGATCACGACAAAAAGATTTATAAACTCGGATCCTTTGAAGTGCGCAAGGGATCGGGTACAAAGGTGCAGATTCCCGAAGCAAAACTTTCGGGCGAAGGATTGGAAAAGTATGTGTTCGATCAGAACTCTCTTTATACGGTGAGCTTCGATTATCTTCCCAAATTCGATCTGCAAAATTTTGATTTCGGCAACTACGACGGATATGCGATCCGCTTAAAATCATCTGACGGTGCCGTGAACCAAATCATTGAAAAATTCCAGGACGTATCGGGGGAGAAAGGCACGAAAACGGTACAGTTCGCCACGGGAAATCATTCCGATTATCATTTGAGTATTGTCAGTGAGAATTTCGGAGAGATCGAAATCGACAATGCCTATGTCCGTAAGGAAGCGGCGGGGAATATTGTCAGCTTCAACGGCGGCAAGTTAGGCAAAAACAGTCAATTTTCGGGTACGTCGATCGCATCTATCAGCGATGAAAATGCGATCCGCGGCGACAGCCTGATCATTGCCGGTGAATCGACCGGGCACGTTTCTGCGGCAACCTACAATGAAGCTTTGAAGCCGAATACGACCTATACCGTTGCGTTTAATACCAAAACGATCAAAGATGTCGGTATCGGAGGGTATATGTTCTGTTCGTTGGACAGCGGTGAAAGCAAAGATGTGTTCAAATGGTACGAAAGGCCCGATACGCCGATGACGTATCAGCAATTTACATTTACAACGGGCAGCACGGGCGGAAAATTGTCTTTCGGCATCCACAACAGGGGCACCTATGCCGTTGACGATTTCGTCATCATCGAAGGGTATTCCGGGGAGATCGGAAAGGTGCAGGACCTCGGCTTTAAACACAATGTTATGCCCGCGTTTGAAGACAGAATGGGGCAGGTAGAAGGGTTTGAAGATATTTCCCTGATGAAGACCACGCTCGATTGGGGTTGGAACCGTTGGGGGCAACTCACGCGCGATCCCGAAAAGGTGATATCGGGCGAAAGCTCGTTCCTTGGTAAGGTAAACAAAAACGACAGCGCCGGCGAATTCATGGAATTTGCGTATTCTTCGCAGAACTTCATTCGCTTCGAGCCGAATACGACGTACAGGATCGAATTCGATTACCGTATCGTGCAGGATCCGAAAAACGAAGCGGGCGATGGAGGATATTTCTACTTCCTCGTTCGTTCGGGAGAAATGTTTGAGCAGAGCGGAGCGGCGGCGGATATAGGCTTCACTATGTTTGCGTCCGATTCTTCTAAGCCCGTGGGGTCGGTACAGCATATGACAGCCGAATTTACGACCGGCAACGCCAGCGATTTCAAAGTAACGTTCGGACAGCGGTATTACGGAGAGATCGTTATCGACAACGTGAAATTTAGCAAAGTGTAAGGATGATGAAAAATTTTTCAGTGCAAAATAATCTCATCGAAGGAGATTTGAAAAGAAAGGCAGAACATAACTTGCGGCGCATGAATTCCGAATTGTACGATGCGGAGCATTGCTTCAAGGACAGTTCTTATTTGTGGTACGGAGATTGGGAGGGGAGAACGATCCTCTCCCTTGTCCGCCTATGGCAGGTATTGAAGCGCAAGCCGCGCAATTTGGATGCGATCATTGCGGCGTTAGATTCTCATTTGAATACAGACGGTTATTTTGGCGCGGTTTTAGACGAGCATTCCATCAATGAACAGCAACTCGCCGGAAACAGTTGGGTTTTGCGGGGCTTGTGCGAATATTATCGGATGACGCGAGACGCTTCGATTTTTCAAAAGATCGTCCGCATCGTCGAAAATTTATATCTTCCCGTGCAAAAGCATCTGGGAACGTATCCGCTCACCGTTCCCGCAACCGTATTGGGGGAAAAGTCGGGCGGTATCATCAAAAGTTATCAGAATTGGCAGATATCTTCGGATATAGGCTGCTTTTTTATTGCGCTCGACGGCCTGTCCGACGCCTACGCGATCACGCAGGATCCTCGGCTCAAAGAACTCATCGAAGCGCTTGCGAAGATCAATTTTTCCATCGATAAAGTCGGCAACAATTATCAGACGCATGCGACGCTGACTTGTGCGCGCGGGATACTTCGCATGTATCGCCTTACAGGCAAAGAGGAGTACCTTGCCTATGTTATAAAAACATTTGCGCTGTATACTTCCTGCGGCATGAGTTTCGCCTTCGGAAATTTCAATTGGTTCAACCGCGGGGAATGGACGGAGCCGTGCGCCATCGTCGACAGTATGATGCTTGCAGACGAACTGTATTGCATCACAGGGAACCGCGAATATCTGTCTTTGATGCACAAGATCTATTACAACGCCTTTGTGTTTGCGCAGAGAGATAACGGAGGATTCGGTTGCGACAGCTGCGTCAAATCGGATCAGCCGTACCTAATGCCGGATATGCGCGAATTTTACGAGGCTTATTGGTGTTGTACCATGCGTGCCGCAGAAGGGTTTTATACTGTGGCGCGGTCGCAGTGGAAAGAACAGGACGGATGTATTTACTGCTGTTTCTACAATCCCTCGAAATTTGTCGCAGACGGCATAAATATTGCTTTGGAAACGAAGTATCCGAACGGGAGCGAGGTTCGCGTTGTTGTGCATGCGGACAGGGAAACGACTTTTAAATTTTATATACCGCAAAACACGTCAGAGATCCGCTGTTCCTTGCAAGGCTATGAGCTGAAAGAGGGATACATTTGCTGCAAGGTACGCGGGGAGGAAAAATTTATCCTTTCTTTCGTACAGGATATACGCAGAGAATATGTGACGGAAAACGCATATCGCATTTTCTGCGGAGAGCGACTGTTGGGCACGTTGGAGTTTGACGGCGCGGAAAAACTGTCCGACCGATTTACCGCGATACCGTTTGAAGGGAAAGAACTGTATCCTGTATTGGATCTCAGTTTACTCACTTTCGACGAGTTAAAGCAGGTAAAGCAGAAACTTCTCTTTCGCGACGGGGAGAACAGGTAAAAACGCTGTACACTTAATAAACAAAATTGCGGCAAAAAATATAACTATGCAATTTTTTCTATTTACATTTTAAAAATTTTTTATTATACTTAATGGCAATGAAAACGTGTTCCGCTGCAGCGGAACGAAAGCGAGGGAAAAATGTTTGAGCATTCCAAACCGATTTGGATACAGGGCGCCGACGGAGAAATGAACGGCTTGTATGCGTTTGTATTTCCGTTTACGGCGGGGAGAGAGGAAATATCCGTACATATTGCCGCATGCGATGTCTATCAAGCGTATTGCAACGGCGAGTTTATCGCCACGGGGCCGGCGCGCTGCGGCGATGGATATTACAGGGCAGATTGCCTGCGCCTGAAAAATCATGTGCGAGAGGGCGAAAACTTTTTAACGGTTTTTGTTGCCGGGTATAACGTGAACTGTTTCGAATATCTCTGTGCGGAACCTTTTTTACAGTTGGAGGCACAGACAGGCGGAAAATTCTTGTTCGGGACGGGCGGTGATACGGCGGCATACGCTGTGTCCGAGCATGAGCAGCGCACGGCGCGGTATTCCTTTCAGCGGACATTTACCGAAGTTTGGCACTTGAACGATTCATACGCGCGTCTGCGCGGCGGCCGCGGTAAGCGGCAGGTGCAGACAATAGAGGTCGGCACTAAAAAGATTTTGCCCCGCTTGTCTGCCTATCCGAAGTATTCCCGTGCGGACGGGGTTGCGATCGGCTGCGGCAAAATGTCGCTGCGGGAGGAAGATTTCAACGCGCGTAAACTGAACGGAGTGCCGTTTTTGGAGCCGAGGGATGAATACCGCGCCTATCCGCAAAGCGAACTTACCGCCAACGTATACCGCGAGTTATGCAGTATGCGGACTTTGGAAAAAGGAAAAGTTTCGGGCGGGAATACGCTTCGCGGCGGAGAATTCCGGCTGTTCGATTTTTCCGTCGATCGTTGCGGGCTGATCGGGCTGGACGTTGCGGCGGGAGAGGACGGGGTCCTGTATATCCTGTTCGATGAAATTCTGACGGACGGCGATATCGATGCGCTCCGCATGGATTGCCTGAATTGCATCAAATTGCATATATCTGCGGGCGAGCGAAAGTTTTTGAGCCTGGAAGCATACACCTTCCGCTATGCAAAGATATTTTGTTTTTCGGGGAATGTGGAGATACGGCGGTTTTATACCGCAGACGTTTCCTGTCCGCTGGCGGATGAGGTAAAATTCACCTGCGAAAACAAAAAATTGGAGAAAATTTTTGCGGCTGCGCTCAATTCTTTCCGTTTCAACGCCGTGGATATATTTATGGATTGCCCTTCGCGCGAACGGGCGGGCTGGCTGTGCGACAGTTATTTTACAGGCAGAGTGGAGCGTTATCTGTTCGGGAAAAGCAGGATCGAGCACGACTTTTTGGAGAATTTTTTGCTCAACGAGCGGGAGCGGTATATCCCGGATAAGATGCTGCCCATGTGCTATCCGTCGCTGCATCCGGACGGGGGATTTATACCCACGTGGGCAATGTGGTTTGTATTGGAGCTAAACGCCTATACGCAGACCAACGGCGAAGCGCTGAAAGCGAAAGCGGAAAAAAAGATCGACAGGTTGCTCGAATACTTTGCCGGCTTTGAAAACGAATGGGGTTTGTTGGAAGATCTGCCCGGCTGGGTGTTTATCGAATGGAGCAAGGCGGCGGATTTCTCCAACGGCGTCAATTATTGCGTCAACATGCTCTATTCGCTGGTGCTGCGAACGGCGGGCGAGATGTACGGCAAACGGGAACTGATTTCGAAGGGAGAGCGGATCGCTGCGCTCGTGCGGGAACATTCCTTTGACGGGAAATTTTTTACCGACCATGCCGTGCGGGAAAACGGGAAAATCGTCTTTTGCGGCGAAAGGACGGAAGTCTGCCAATACTATGCGTTCTTTACGGGGGTGGCCACGCCGCAAACATATCCCGAATTGTTCCGCATTCTGACGGAAGAATTCGGGCCGGATCGTAAAAATAACAACCCGTATCCCGACATATGGTTTGCCAATGCGTTTATCGGAAATTATCTGCGCATGATGATATTGGAAAAGTACAAAATGTATGCGCAGCTGCTGGACGAAATAGAGGGCTATTTTCTGTATATGGCGGATAAAACGATGACGCTTTGGGAAAACGATACCGATTTTGCGAGCTGTAATCACGGTTTTGCTTCCTATATTTTGGTCTGCATCGCGCGGAGCCTGACAGGATATTGCGGCGCGGATGCGGAGGGAAATATCATCTTCCGCCAAGATCATCAAAGCAATATAGGGTGCGAACTTTCGGTGCTTGCGGGCGACAGCGCCGTTCGCATCGCGGTCAAGGACGGAAAGCGCGAGTTTTACGTCGAGCAGGGAAGGGCGTAGCTTTGAGTTTGGGGCAGCGCTGTAAAGGAATGCGATTTAGCAGATGTTTCAAATTCGTTGCCGAAAAATAATTGACAGCGGCGGGTTTTTTGTGCTATCATAACACCGCAGAATGTAATTGATCTTGCAGATGCAAATATTTGACCGCTTGCGCGGGGCGCGCAAGTAATCGCCATACGGACAGGCGGGTCAGCTGCCGGGCGTGTAAAATCACGCGCGTGGTGTTTGCCACATTATTGATTGAGTTAAAAGCTCAAATTTTATAAGTTGATTACTTTATAATAAAAGCTTACAAAGCATCACTTGTGAAACGGTCAATAAGAGTAGTGAAAGTATTTGCATAAGCATACTTACTCGAAAAACGGAATGCGTGCGGGAACCGAAAGTATTCGGTTCGTTACGAATGTTGATTTTACAGGCATTGCTTTGGCGGCAGTGCCTGTATTTTTTTGTTGCGAGGGAAGAATGAACGATAAAAACCAAAGACGCGCACCTTTATACGAAGCGTTGGAACGGCTGCGGAGGCAGCGGGTAGTGCCTTTCGACGTGCCGGGGCATAAACGCGGGCGGGGCAATCCCGAACTTGTCGCCTTGTTGGGCGAAAAATGCGTCGGGCTGGACGTAAACTCCATGAAGCCGCTGGACAATTTGTGTCATCCGTCCTCCGTCATCAAGGAAGCGGAAGCGCTCGCCGCGCAGGCGTTCGGCGCGCAGGACGCTTTCTTTATGGTCGGCGGCACGACTTCCTCGGTGCAGAGCATGATCCTTTCCGTCTGCAAAGAGGGGGACAAGATCATTTTGCCGCGCAACGTGCATAAGAGCGTCATCAACTGCCTGATTTTGTGCGGCGCCGTTCCCGTATATGTCAACCCGGAAGTGGATCACCGCCTGGGCATCTCCCTCGGCATGGAGCTTTCTTGTTTGGAAGATGCGATCAAGTCCAACCCCGATGCGGTGGCGGTATTCGTCAACAACCCCACCTACTACGGTATCTGCTCGGACCTTCGCTCCATCGTGAAACTCGCGCATTCGCACGGGCTGAAAGTTTTGGCGGACGAAGCGCACGGCACGCATTTTTATTTTCACGAAAAGCTGCCCGTCAGCGCAATGGAGGCCGGGGCGGACATGGCGGCGGTTTCCATGCACAAATCGGGCGGGAGCCTTACACAAAGTTCGCTGCTCCTTTTAAATAAGGGCATCAATGCCGATTATGTGCGCCAAGTCATCAATCTGACGCAGACGACGAGCGCATCCTATCTTTTGATGGCGAGTTTGGATATCAGCCGCCGCAATCTTGCCTTGAACGGGCACGATTCCTTTGAAAAGGTGATGAAAATGGCGCAGTACGCGCGCGACGAGATCAATGATATCGGCGGCTACTACGCCTACGGCAAGGAACTCGTAAACGGTACGAGCATCTTTGATTTCGATATAACCAAACTTTCCGTCTACACGCGCGATATCGGTTTGGCGGGGATCGAAGTGTACGATATCCTGCGCGACGAGTACGATATTCAAATCGAATTCGGCGATATCGGCAACATTTTGGCGTATATCTCCATCGGCGACCGCATTCAGGATATCGAGCGATTGGTCGGCGCGCTTGCCGATATCAAGCGGCTGTACAGCAAGGATAAGGCGGGGATGCTCGCCAACGAATATATCGCGCCGAAGGTCGCGTTATCGCCCAAAGCGGCGTTCTATGCGGATAAAAAATCGGTTCCCGTGCGCGAGGCGGAAGGGTATATCTGTGCGGAATTCGTCATGTGTTATCCGCCGGGGATCCCTATTTTGGCGCCGGGCGAGGTCATTACCAAGGAGATCATCGATTATATACTCTATGCGAAAGAAAAGGGCTGCTCCATGCAGGGCACGGAAGATATCGGAGTAGAGCGGCTCAATGTCATAGTTTAAGGAGAAATCGTTATGGAAATGTGGTTTTCCGATATTCATACCCCCAACGTCAAACTGTCTATCCGCGTCACGAAACAGCTTTTCAGCGGACAAAGCGATTACCAGCAGGTAGACGTGTTCGATTCCGTCGATTTGGGACGGTTTATCAGTTTAGACGGAGAGATCGTGTTTTCCGAAAAAGACGAGTTTATCTACGACGAAATGGTCGTCCATGTTCCGATGGCGGTGCATCCGAACGTGAAAAAGGTGCTCGTCATCGGCGGAGGCGACGGCGGCGTTGCGAAGGAGCTATGCAACTATCCCGAAATCGAGCAGATCGACGTGGTGGAAACGGATGAAATGTTCATCGAAGTCAGCCGGCAGTTCTTCCCCGAAACGGCGGAAGGGCTCAACGACCCGCGCGTGCGCATCTTCCCACAGGACGGGCTTCGCTTTTTACGCGGCAAAACGGGGGAGTACGACTTGATCATCAACGATTCCACCGATCCGTTCGGCCCGACGGAAGGGCTGTTCACAAAAGAATTTTACGGCAGCTGCTACAAGGCACTGCGCGACGACGGCGTAATGGTCTATCAGCACGGCAGCCCGTTTTACGATGAAGACGAGGACGCCTGCCGCAGCATGCACAAAAAAGTGTATCGCTGTTTTCCCATCAGCCGCGTATACCAGGCGCATATCCCGACTTGCTCTTCGGGATATTGGCTGTTCGGGTTTGCGTCCAAAAAGTATCATCCTTTAAATGATTTTAAACCGCAGGAGTGGAACGCAAGAAAGATCAAAACGTGGTATTACACGACCAATTTGCATAGGGGCGCGTTTATGCTGCCGCGCTATGTGGAAGACATTTTAAAACAAGCGGAGGAAGAAAAATGAAAAAATTATTGATCATCGGCTGCGGCGGCGTCGCTTCCGTCGCCATCCACAAATGCTGCCAAGCGGACGACGTGTTCGGCGATATCATGATCGCCAGCCGCACGAAGTCTAAGTGCGACGCCTTGAAAGCGCAGCTGGAAGGAAAAACAAAAACGCATATTTCTACGGCGCAGGTGGATGCGGACAACGTGGAGCAGCTGTGCGCGCTCATGCAAAGTTATAAGCCGGATGCCGTGCTCAACGTCGCTTTGCCGTATCAGGACCTGACCATCATGGACGCTTGCTTAAAATGCGGCGTACATTATATCGATACAGCCAACTACGAGTGCGAAAATACCGATGACCCCGCTTGGCGCGCCGTCTACGAGAAGCGCTGCAAGGAGCTCGGCTTTACCGCGTATTTCGACTATTCCTGGCAGTGGGCGTACCGCGAGAGCTTTGAAAAGGCGGGGCTTACCGCCATCTTGGGCAGCGGCTTCGACCCCGGTGTGACGAGCGTATTTTCCGCATATGCCTTGAAACATTATTTCGATACCATCGAAACCATCGATATTCTCGATTGCAACGGCGGCGACCACGGCTATCCCTTTGCTACCAACTTCAACCCCGAAATCAACCTGCGCGAAGTTTCCGCGGCGGGTTCCTATTGGGAAAACGGCAAGTGGGTGGAGGTGCCGCCCATGTCTATCCACCGCGAATACGATTTCGCGCAGGTCGGCAAAAAGGATATGTACCTCCTGCACCACGAGGAGATCGAGTCGCTCGCGAAGAACATCCCCGGCGTAAAGCGTATCCGCTTCTTTATGACGTTCGGGCAGAGCTATTTGACGCACATGCGCTGCCTCGAAAACGTGGGCATGCTGTCCACGACGCCCATCGAGTTTGAAGGGCGGCCCATTGTTCCCATTCAGTTTTTAAAGGCGCTTTTGCCCGACCCCGCGTCGCTCGGCCCCCGCACGAAGGGCAAAACCAACATAGGCTGCATCTTCACGGGGTTGAAGGACGGCAAGCGCAGATCGATCTATATCTACAATGTTTGCGATCATCAGGAATGCTATAAAGAGGTCGGCTCGCAGGCGATCTCCTACACGACGGGCGTGCCCGCCATGATCGGCGCGATGATGGTCATGAAGGGTATTTGGAACAAACCGGGCGTATATAACCTTGAAGAGCTTGACCCTGATCCGTTTATGGAAGCGCTCAACCGTTACGGCCTGCCCTGGGTAGTGGATGAAAATCCCGTGCTCGTCGAATAAAATGAAACTGCATCAGTTACCCACCCCCGTTTACGTTATCGACGAGGACAAACTGACGGAAAACTTGAAGATATTGAGAAGCGTAGAGCAAAATACGGGGTGTAAAATTTTGTTGGCGCAAAAGGCTTTTTCCGCTTTTTGCGAATACCCGCTCATCGGGCAGTACATCAGCGGCACGACGGCGAGCGGATTGTACGAGGCGCGGCTGGGCAAAGAGGAGATGGACAAGGAAAACCACGTTTTTTGCCCTGCGTATCTCGACAGTGAATTTGACGAGATCGCGGATATCTGCGATCATATCGTGTTCAATTCCTTTGCGCAAAAGCAAAAATTTTATGCCCGCCGCAAAAAAGCGAGCGTCGGCTTGCGCGTCAATCCCGAATTTTCCACGCAGGAAACGGCCATCTACGATCCCTGCGCCCCCGGTTCCCGTTTGGGCGTTACGAAAGCGAATTTCCGCGAAGATCAGCTGGACGGCATCGAGGGACTGCATATGCACACCCTCTGCGAGCAGGGCGCGGATGCGCTCGCCGCGACCGTCGAAGTGTTCGAGCAAAAATTCGGGGAATATCTGCGCGGTATGCGCTGGCTCAATTTAGGCGGCGGGCATCACATTACAAAGCCGGGGTATGATATCGCGCTGCTGGAACGCACTGTGGGACGTTTGTCCGACAAGTACGGCGTGCAGATCTATTTGGAACCGGGCGAGGCGGTCGCGCTCAATGCGGGGCTGCTCGTCACAAAGGTTTTGGAAATCGTGGATAACGGCATACAGACGGCGATTCTGGATGCTTCCGCCGCCTGCCATATGCCCGATGTGCTCGAAATGCCGTACCGTCCGCCGCTGCAAGGGAGCGGGCTTGCGGGGCAGAAGAAGTATACGTACCGCCTTTCTGCGCGCACTTGCCTGGCGGGGGATATTATCGGAGATTATTCCTTCGACGAACCGCTCGCAGAAGGGGATATTCTCTACTTTGAGGATATGGCGATCTATTCGATGGTCAAAAACAACACATTCAACGGCATGCCTTTGCCATCTATTGCGGTGATGAGGGTCGGTGAGTGCCGCATCGTAAAAGAGTTTGGATATGCCGATTTCAAAAACAGGTTATCATAATATGAAATTGCATACATTGCCGCGGCAGGACAAATTTTTTATGCCTGCGGAATTTTCCCCGCACGCCGGTTGCCTGATGATCTGGCCGTCGCGCCCCGGTTCGTGGGGAAAGGACCCCAAGGATGCGCGCCGTGCCTTTGCCGAAATCATTAGAGCGATCGCGGAGAGCGAGCGCGTCTATTTGATCGCGTCCGATGCTTCCGCTGAGGAGTTCCTGCGCGATCAAATTGCGGACGGGCGCGTCGTTTTACTCAATATTCCCGTCAACGACGCATGGGCAAGGGATACCGGCCCCACTTTTGTAACGGACGGAAAGGAAATCCGTGGCGTCGATTGGCGATTTAACGCATGGGGCGGTGAGGTCGACGGGTTATATGCCGACTACCGTGAGGACGATGCGCTCGCTTCGGCGTTTTGCCGCCATCTCGGCGTGAAATGTTACAATGCGCATCCCTTTGTTTTAGAGGGAGGCTCCATCCATTCAGACGGGGAGGGCACGCTGCTCGTAACGGAGGAATGCCTGTTGAGCAAGGGGCGCAACCCCGCGCTGACGAAGAAGCAAATTGAGGAGAGGCTGAAAGAATATCTCTCCGCCGAAAAGATCGTTTGGCTGCCGTACGGCATCTACAATGATGAAACGAACGGGCATATCGACAATATTTGTGCCTTTACGGCACCCGCCGAAGTCGTACTCGCCTGGACGGACGACGAGAGCGACCCGCAGTATGCGCGCAGTTTGGCGGATTTTCGCGTTTTGTCGGAAGTTCGCGATGCAAAGGGCAGACCGCTGAAAATAATCAAGTTGCCTCTGCCGTCCAAACCCGTTACGGTGACGAAAGAGGAAGCCGAGCAAATCGAATGCGCTCCCGGCGAAACCCCGCGTACGAAAGGGGAGCGCTTGGCGGCTTCCTACGTCAATTTTTACATCGCGAACAAAGCGGTCATCGTGCCGCAGTTCGGGGATAAAAACGATGAGGTCGCGCTCGATGCTTTGGCAAAGTTGTTCCCGACCCGTAAAATCGTTCCCGTCATGACGCGCAGCGTGCTCGTCGGCGGGGGGAATATCCATTGTATCACGCAGCAAATACCCAAAGGAGGCCGTGCATGAGTAAAGTGAAAATCGCCTGCGTACAGATGCTATGCAGCGCAGACAGAATGGAAAATATCGCCAAAGCGGAAAAGAGCGTTTGCGCCGCTGCACAAAACGGCGCAAATATTATCTTGCTTCCCGAATTGTTCGAGCGGCGTTATTTCTGTCAGGAACGCCGCTACGACTATTACGAGTATGCCGAGTCTGTGGAAGACAATCTCGCCGTGCAGCGCCTGCAAAAACTTTCCGCAGAGCTGAATGTCGTATTGCCGGTGAGCTTTTACGAAAAGGACGGCAACGTGTTCTACAATTCAGCGGCCATGCTCGACGGCGGAAAATTGCTCGGCGTATACCGCAAAACGCACATTCCCGACGATCATTATTATCAGGAAAAATTTTATTTTACGCCCGGCAATACGGGCTTCAAGGTGTTTGCTACGCAATTCGGAAACGTCGGTGTGGGTATCTGCTGGGATCAGTGGTTCCCCGAAACGGCGCGGTGCCTCGCTTTGAACGGCGCGGACGTCATTCTCTATCCCACGGCGATCGGGGAGGAACCCATTTTATCGGTAGACAGCGCCGAGCATTGGCAGAGGGTCATGCAGGGGCATGCGGCGGCGAACGTTCTGCCCGTGGCCGCCGCAAATCGGATCGGAACGGAAACCGTCTCTCCCTGTGCGGAAAACGGCGGCCAGTCTTCAAGTCTGGTTTTCTACGGTTCGTCTTTTCTGACGGATGCCACGGGGAAAATTATTGCGCGCGCCGCCCGCGAAAAAGAGCAGATTTTGTATGCGGAGTACGATTTCGACGAAATTAAACGGCTTCGCCGCGAATGGGGGCTGTTTCGAGACCGCCGCCCCGAAACATACATGGCAATCGTCAAATAAGGGAAGATAGTGCCTCGCAACGAAATAAAAGAAAACCGCGCCGAGAAAAATATTTCTCGGCGCGGTTTTCAAAAAGCTCAAAATTAAGAGTGTTTTGTTGATAGAGAGGTCAAACTTTTAAATTTGCAATAAGATAGCAAGGATAAAGCGTACATCGCTTCTTTGTTTTGCAATCAGGCTCAATTATCATTTTTAACTGCGTAATATAATGTGTAAAGCAAATCAAAAAAATAAAATATTTCAACCGTTTTTCAATTTCATTTCGTATTGACATCGGGTTATAATTGTGATAGACTTAAACTATAAAGGGAATATATCGTGAGGGAGATTATGAAGAAATTTTTAGCAGTTATTATTGCATTGCTTTTGTCAGTAACTTCTTTAATTTTAATAGGTTGTGACAGGAGCGGCATTTTCCGTGGCGGAATGTTTAACACCGGAAGGAGAAACAGACGAGGCGTATTTTGAAAGATTGGAATACGAAATTGACTTTATTCTTAGAATATATTATTATGACCCGTCAGGCTATGAGTATGGTTTCGATGCAAAAATCTACGGCGATAAACTTTATATCAGCTTTTCAAACAAATATAATTCTTCAAATACTGTCATTGTAATTGACCTTACGACCTTTACAGAGATTTTAGAAAACAGCAACTTGTCATACGATTTAGAAGTTGAAGAGAGTATATTCGTCAACGGTATGATTATTTCCGAATACTATATTTTTGATATTGAAACTTTCGGCATCATTGGGAGCCATGAAGGGAATGTTCAGTTTGTATTAAACGGCTATTTGTATACTAGCCAAGGAATTTACGACCTTACTACCCTCAGAAAAGTTTACAACTTTAAATATGACGGCTATGCTTTTGAGGCGCTGATAGCAGTCGGAGATAAAGTGTATGTTGCACAAACAGGTCAGCAGGTGAATTATCTAAGGGTTGTTTTACCCTGATCATTTAATAGAGCAAGAGCGGAGGCTTTTTAGCTTCCGCTCTTGCTCTATTAAAACTGATTTATTAAAACAGACATGGTTTGGAATAAATCTTTTTATACTCATCAACCCAATAGTAAAACGTACTTTTCGGGATATGGTATTTATCGCGTAAAAGATTCCCATTGCGTCCACGCAAAAACATAGCCACTATATTTTTCTTGTATCTTTCCGAATATTCTTTTTTAATTGAAAGTGTATCAGCGTTCATGATATGGCTCCTCGGTGGGAACATTATATCAAAAAAGAGGATTTTTGCAAGTTCAAACCTATATGTTTGCTTGCGAAAATCCTCTGAATGCATTATAATAGAAAAAGGATGTCGAACGAAACAGTCCAATCAAAACTGTATCAAATTTCGACACCCTTCCATTTGGCAGGGGAAACGCGATTATCCCGAAAGTATAAAATTTCATAAAAAATGGTTAAAAAGCCTAAAATATGCGTAGATTTTGCATATTTTAGGCTAAAATTTTTTAATGTTTAGAAATTTTAGGGCAACTTTCAGGGCAACATTTTGATATGTGAATACTTTTGTAAATTTGAACTGGCTGAAGTTATTTTGCGCCCCGCCTTTTAATCAGTCATTTTATTTATGTTTGCTTGCCGTAAAATTTTTATATTGCTCACAAAATATAAAATCAGAGAGATAAGCGCTATCGCAGAGGTAACGATCAGCAAAGTCAAATACAGAGCGTGGGGCATATCGCTCCATATAATATTGAAAAGCATTGTCAAATACAAAAACAGCGTAGAGGCTTTTCCGTGCCAGCGCGAGCTGTACGTCGTACCGGTCTTTTTTATTATAAAAAGTCCCATGATGCCCATGATAAGTTCCCGAAGAACAATAACGGCGACCAAAGCGATCATGGTCGGGGAAAAGAAGCACAGGCTTACGAGTACCGCTAAAATCGTCAGTTTGTCGGCTATGGGATCAAGAGCTTTTCCGAGGGCGCTGATCATATGAAATCGCCTTGCGATAAATCCGTCCAGAAGATCGGTAATGCCCGACAAAACTAACAACCCTGCCGCTATATAATACCTTTCCGTGAAGAACATCCAAAGAATGAAAGGTATCAGAAGTATTCGGAATACCGACATCATGTTTGGGATCGTAAAAATTTTTTCTTTCATAAACAAAAAATTTCCTTTTACTCTATAAGTTCTGTATTTTATTTTGTCCGGCAGAAGTTTGCAGACAGCCGCTATCTTCAATAAAGCGCCATTCGCAAAAACGCTTTGCCATTCTTTCATCCGGGCAGGTGCGGTCAATATATTTCTCCAGAGCGTTTCGCGGTGGGAAGCCGAAATGCCTCTTCGACCACCGCCTTATGCACAACATGGTGATAAACAAATTGGCCGCCATGAGAACGGACAAGCAGATACATACGATCTTTACGGAGAAGATATCCAGATAGGGTGCGAGAACTCGTATATGCGGTACGCAGAACAGCGAGAACAATACGCCGAGCGCGCCCCAAGCCAACGTCATTTTCAAGCAAACGAGCTCGTGCAAATTAAAACGCGAACGGCTGTAATCCCATGCTTTCATGCGCAATCCGTATTTTAGTACGGTTCCGCAGAGATATTCAATCACCGTTGCGATCGAAGCAAAGAGAATGAACTGCAACGCCCAATGCAAATGCCCGAACAAAACGGTGCCTATGTACAGACCGACAGCGCCGAGCCCGTAGATAATGCAAAACGGGCCCCATAGCGTAACGGTATGCGTTTCCCATTTCCCGTAGCGTATCAAACAGAATATACCCTCGATCAGTGTGCCGAGGATGCTGCCCGAAAAGAATAACAGGAACAATACGGGATAAGTGATATATTTCATCTTTAACATATTTCCACCCGATCATAAAAGCGGCGCCCGATAAACCTTACCGAGCGCACTCGTCATCTTATCCGACGGAACGTTTTCCGTTCGACTGCTGCGGCAGTCCGTCCTCCGATGAAAATAGAATTACAGGCGTTTTTCTCTTGCTCTGAACCATCCGTCAGCATAACCCGCCGCAATGCGGGCGAGCTGCTTTATGTCGCAGCCGGACGTATCGATGCAGAGGCGGTAGTTTTCTTTTCGACCCCATTTCAGGCCGCTGACATAGTTGTGCCGTTTCGCTCGGGCACGATCCACCTGCAAGATCTTCTTTTTGAGTAATTCTTCGCTTATAAATTCGTCGCTTGCAGCGTGTTCGCGGCACCTCTGTAATTTTGAGGGCATATCCGCATAGACAAAAATGCTGAACGGATCCATATCCTTTAATACAAATTCGCTGTTTCTGCCTATAATGATGCAGTTTTGCACTTCGGCGGCTTTTTTCAGTAATTGCTGTTCCGCGGCAATGATATTAACTTCCGTTTTCCACGCATCGCTGCCGAGCGAAAGAGTGCGGCCGAAGTGCAGGGGCATTGCTACCTTCTTTTTGGCAAGGGTATCCGCCACATAGCTTTCGGAAAGCTCATATTGTTCGGCTATTTCGGAGATGATTTCGCGGTCGATATAGGCAAAGCCCAACAGGTCGGCCATGCGTTTGCCGAGTTCTCTCCCGCCGCTGCCGAACTCACGGCTGATCGTTATGATTTTTTTCATTCCGCACCTCAGCTTTGTCGCTTGATTTTTGACACGTTTCTAAAAAAGCCTTAGAATATTTATTGCTCAGACGTACAAACAGCCCTTTTTCGCGCTTTGTAAGTACGTTAAATGCTCTTAATTCGTAAGCCATCATCACGTCTGCCGTCTTTTTTGCAAGCTCTACTCCCTTATCCGTAAGGGAGAGGGGCTTGTTTTTTTTATTGCCTTCGATCTTTCCAAGGGTAATATATCCCTCGGCTTCCATTTTTTTAATGGCGGAGCTTACGGTATATTTGTTCATAAACAGAAAGTTGGCGATGTCCGTTTGGGTGACGTTTTCCTCCATATACCGCAGCGCATACAGTATCCAGAATACGGCGTCCGATATGCCGCTTTCGGCAGCAATCGCTTTGTAGCGCTCGTTGACCTGCTTTGTAAGGCTGCTGTACAACCTGAATTGTTCCTTTTCCTCATTGGTCATGGCGGATCCCTCCGATCGTATTTTTCTCCATTATATGTGATAGTGGGAAAAAAGTCAAGTAAAATAGTGTCAAATCACATCATTTCAGTTGGCATAAATAGTGTCATTTCCTATAATATTATACTGTTGACGATGAGCCGGGCGAAAGATAGAGGCGGTCTTTTCAAACGGCACAAGTCATAAAAAGGAGTATTGTACATGAAATTACTATTGCACTTTATGAAACCCTATTGGAAGTTGAGCGTGATAACGATCATAGTCGTTCTGCTTGATTCCGTTGCCGCCATGTTCATACCTACCATTACCGCAAGGATCGTGACGATCGGCACGAGCGGCGGAACGCTGGACGAAATGATAACGATGGGCATCATCATGCTCGTCGTCGCGGCGCTCTCCGGGTTCGGGGCGCTTTTGGGAAGCTGGCTGTGTGCAAAGCTGTCGGCAAAGATCGGCAGGGATATCCGCAATGCCGTCTATGATAAATCGCTCGAACTTTCCGCCGCGGATTTCGAGAAGTTCGGCACCGGCTCCATGATCACCCGCACATCCAACGACATTGCGATCATACAGGCGGCGGTAGTGTTCTGCATTCAAATGATCATTCCCGTTCCCGTCATGTGCATTTTGGGGATCGTTTTATCCTTCGATATTGACAGAAACATGGGCTTTCTCATTCTCGGTGTAACGCTTCTCGTCATTCTTGCCGCAATCATTATTATAAAGAAAGCGTCGTCTATTTTTGCCCGTCAGCAAAAACTTTTGGACAGAATGAACGTGGTCTTGCGCGAAAATATTACCGGTGTGCGCGTCATTCGCGCTTTCAACAAAGAAAAGCACGAAGAAGGCAGAATGAAAAAATCCTTTTTGGATTACGCGCAGTCGGCAATCAATGTAAACCGCTTGTTCGCCATCCTCGACAGCTGGGTGCTGCTCGCCATCAATCTGGGCATTATCCTCATAACGTGGCTGGGCGGGAACACCGTAGGTACGGGAGCGATGGAGATAGCGGATATTTCCCAGCTCGTGCAGTTTTCGGTGCTTATTCTGTCGTATATCATGATGGCGCAGATCGTCATTATGATGCTTCCCCGCGCCCGCGTATGCCTGCACCGTATCAATGAAGTCATGCAGACCACCCCCGAAATTCAGGACGGTTCCGGCAATGCCGTTTTTGAGTCCTCAAAAAAGCCTGCCGCGTCCGAGGTGATGCGCTTCGAGCACGTCGGTTTCCGCTTTGCGGACGCGGACGAAGAAACGCTGCGGGATTTTTCCTTCTCCTGCCGTAAGGGAGAAACCACGGCCATTATCGGCGGCACGGGCAGCGGCAAGTCAACGATCGCAAAACTCATGCTGCGTTTCCACGACGTGACTTCCGGCGCGGTTTATCTGCAGGGCAGCGATATACGGAATTTGACGCAAAACGACTTGCGTTCGCACATTTCATATGTCCCGCAAAAGGCGTGGCTTTTTTCCGGCACCATCCGAAGCAACCTGCTTTACGGCAACGAAAATGCGACGGAGGAAGAGCTACAAAAAGCGCTCCGCATTGCGCAGTCCGATTTTGTAAACGGGCTGCCCGCAGGCATGGACTCGCCCGTCGCGCAGGGCGGAACGAACTTCTCCGGCGGACAAAAGCAGAGGCTTTCGATTGCCAGAGCGCTTGTGAAAAAGGCAGACCTCTACATATTCGACGACAGTTTTTCCGCGCTCGATTTCAAAACGGATGCGGCCCTGCGCCGTGCGCTTGCCTATGAAACACAGTATTCCGCCGTTCTCATCATTGCACAACGCATCAGCACCATACTGCACGCAGATCAGATCATCGTTCTCGATAACGGAAAAATTGCGGGCATAGGCAAACACGACGAACTGATGGAAAGCTGCGCCGTGTACCGCGACATTGCACAATCCCAGATGAAAGGAGCATAAGGAAATGGCTGAGTCACAAAAATATTTTAACGAACAGGCATTCAAGAAAAAGAATAAAAAGAGCATCGTGCTGCGGTTGTTGAAATCAATGGGAAAACAGAAACTGCGGCTGGCGGTCGTTCTTCTGGCGGTCATTCTGTACACGGCGTTCAATGTGATCGCGCCGCTGTACAGCGCCACCGTTGTCGATCTGATCTATAACAGGGCGAAAGAGGCGATCGCCGCCGGAACGGTATTTACGATAACTTGGCAGGAAGGCGGTTTGCAGATACTCATTCTCGCCGCACTGTATGCCGGCGCGTGGCTGTTTTTTACCCTGCAAAGCTGGTTGATGGCGAGCTTTGCCGAAACGCTGAACTTGCAGCTCCGCAGCGAGATCGCGCAGAAACTCAACAAAATGCCGCTCGCTTTCTTCGACAGAAATCAGGCGGGCGCAATTATGAGCCGTGTCACGAATGACCTCGATAAAATGTCGGAAGCGCTGCAAACGGGCCTTCTGAAACTGTTCACCGCAATTGGGACGATCATCGGTTCGCTCGTTCTCATGTTCTCTTTCGACGTGTGGCTGACGTTGTTGTTCCTCGCGTTCATGGCCGTTTCGCTGCTGTTTACCAAACTCATTTCGGGCAAAACGCTGAAAAGCGCGACCGAACGCCAGAAGTGCGTCGGCGACATGAACGCCATTATCGAGGAATCTTACAGCGGGCGCAATATCATAAAGGCGTTCAATCACGAAGAGCAGAGCAAGCGCGATGTGCATCTCGCTTCCGAGCGCCTTGCCGACGCCGCCTGCAAAGCAGATTTTATCACCAACGCGGTCAACCCTGCCGTCAGGCTCATCAACCGTATAGGACAGGTGGTCATAACGATCTTGGCAGGCGCGATGCTGCTGGACGGGCGGCTGTCGCCGGGACAATTTCAGGCTTACTTCCAATATATCAGTCAGGCAAGCGAGCCCATTACCGAAATGTCGTATATGATCAACACCCTGCAATCCGCGCTTGCCTCCGCCGGGCGCGTATATGAACTTCTCGATGAAGAAGAGCTTCCCCGCGAATTTATATATGAGTCCATTCACGATGCGAAAGGCGAAGTTGAATTCAGCCACGTGCGTTTCGGTTATTCGCCCGATAAAATTTTAATGCAGGACATCAGCTTTGTCGCCAAGCCGGGGCAGAAGATCGCTATCGTCGGCAGCACGGGCGCAGGGAAGACGACTATGATCAATCTTTTGATGCGTTTTTATGAAGTAAACGGCGGCAAAATTTTTCTCGACGGGATCGACACGCAGGAACTTACGCGCGCAAATCTCCGTCAGAATTTCGGCATGGTGTTGCAGGATACGTGGCTGTTCGAGGGTACGATAGCGGAAAACATAGCTTACGGAAAGCCGGAAGCGACGAGAGAGGAGATCGTAGCGGCCGCAAAAGCCGCCCGCGCAGATTTCTTTATCCGTACAATGCCGGAGGGCTATGATACCGTACTCACCAACGACGCCGAAAACATTTCGGTCGGACAGAGGCAGCTTTTGACCATCGCCCGCGTGATGCTGTGCAACCCGCCCATTCTGATTTTGGACGAGGCGACCTCCTCCGTAGATACCCGCACGGAAATGGAGATCGGAAAGGCGATGAACGCTCTTATGCGCAACAGAACGAGCTTCGTCATTGCGCACAGGCTTTCCACGATCGTGGACGCCGACCTGATCCTCGTTATGGCAAACGGAAACATCATCGAACAGGGCAATCACCGTCAGTTGCTTGCGGCCGGCGGCGCATATGCCGAACTTTACAACAGTCAGTTTGCGTGATATACAATTCATTAAAGTGAAAAGGCGGCGACCGCAAAAACGCAGTTGCCGTCTTTGGCTTTGTGAGGAAAGTAATATGAAAAAATTCTTTCAAAAGATATGGGTAAAAATTAAGAACTTTTTCAAGTGGCTGTGGGAGCAATTAAAAGATTGGCGAACGCTTGTCATATTTATTATCGTCCTGCTCGTCATGTATTTCCCCGCATACGGATTTTATATTTTATCCATTATTTTCAAAAACGGATGGTTTGCCGGAATAGCGACCGCTTATATCGCTTTTTGGGCAGGGCCGTTTACTCCATTCTTCCCGCTCTGTATAGCGATCACCTTCGGGATCAAAAAAATATTTTTGAAAATCAAAGAGCACATCCATAAAAAGAAGAAAAATAAAGAAGAGAAATGCGAAAACGCATCGGAGGAAGATAGAAAATGAGCGGCGTATGATCGGCGCTCATTCTTTATAGTGTTTTCTTCTGTATCCGAGAGGTGTTGTGCCGAATTCTTTTTTGAAAAGATTTTGAAAGTGCGATTGGCTGGAAAAGAACAGAAAATTGCTGATTGCGGGAAGGGAACGGTTGGAATACGCCAAAAGCAGCTTTGCTTCTTGCAATTTGGCCTTCATGATATATCTGCCTATTGTTTCTCCCGTCTCTTTTTTGAATTGTTCCATAAAAGAAGAACGGCTCTTCTTTACATGCTCCAAAACGTCGGGGACAGCAATCTGCTGATTGGTGTGCGTCTTGATGAACTGCAATGCTTTATACACCTCGTCGGAATAGGCTTCCGGGTGCTTTTGTTCGGCAACGCGGTGAGTGAAGTCCATGATGGCGGAATATCGGAGCTGATTGACTTGACTTACGGAAATACACCGTTCGCATTCCTGTGTATAGAGGTCAATGAGCTGATAGGTCTGCTCGATGTCTAAATTGCCGCGTATGGCACCCACTTTTCCGACCAGTGCAATGAAACCGATAAAGATGTTTTTCGATTGGCGCAGAGTATCGTCGGCAACTTTTCCCTCTGTCATGGGAGTGGAACGGGCGACGGAGTCGAAGAATGCGTGAATACCCGCCACATCGCCTGCTGAAACATAAGAGAGGAGCTGGCGCTCAAATCCGTACGTCCCGTGCGAAAAGTCTGCTTCTTTTAAGATTTCTTCAGAGTGTTTGGCGCCGATCTCGCTTTGCAGCGCAGGGAAAGCATTCCTGAAATAATCGGTAACGGAAAGTTCCTCTCTGTTGAACAGATAGTGCAAAAGTGCCAAAAAGTTCAAAAAACGGTTGAGAGAGTGTCTGGGAAGGGAGAGCAAAAATTGCTTTAAGGCTTCGCGCTCTTCCCAAGCGATCTGATAGTCGTGCAAAAGAATGTCGAGCAGTTCATCGTCAATGTGCCTGTTGACAAATGGTCCTGTTACGATCAGCAGGCCGTTTGGGGGAACACGGATGACGCCATACAAGCCCGCACGCCCGCTTACAAGCGATACTGTTTCGTCTTCCATCGCTTTTTTTGCCATGGCCGAGAAAACAGTTCCGTAGCCTGCGTAAGAGCAGAACAGGCGTTCGGGAGCGTCGTCTTTTTCAAAGCAGGCAATGGGTAAATAGTGCGTTGCATGTAGTAGTTTACAAGTCTTATAAATTTCTTCTGTTGTCATAAAAAAATCCTCTCTACGGACTATTATATAAAAAATCGGACTTTTATGCAATACTTTTGGATAGGGGTGATGTATAATTTTATCAGAAAAAGTAAAATTTCCGCAATATGTTCCTTTTGCTGGGGATTGCGGAAGATAAGGCAGGGAATCATCGGGCTCATCATCCGATAAAAATATATCCGATTAGGAGGTAAATGATGAAGAAGAAACTTGTAGGCATTTTGTCGGCATGCCTGGCGTTTTTGCTTGGCGGAATGTTGGCAGCTTGCGCACCGGATGCGCCGGAAACAAAAGAAGGGGAAGTTTATCGAACAAGCGTTGTTGAAGTAAACGCTATGGTGAAAGCTTAAATAAGCATTTTTTATAATCGAGAGGTGGATTACATGGCATCGAAAAAAGGGATGTTGTCATCGAGGATTTTTGATTCTCGGATCAGGTCGGCAAACGTCACGCAAAAGGAGAGGTGGCTGGGCTATCTTCTCGGTCCTGCGGGCGCGATGCTGCTGATCGGCATCATCAATACATACAGCAATAAGTTTTACACAGATGTGGCGCAGGTCAGCCATTTGTGGGGCGGGGCGTTCCTGGTGATTTTTCCGCTCGTGTCCAAGATCATCGACGCTATCACAAACGTTATCATGGGGCGCATCATCGAACGAACGCGAAGCAGGCAGGGCAAAGCAAGGCCGTGGCTGCTGATTGCCGCGCCGCTCATGGTGATCACGGCGATCCTGATGTTTACCATTCCGAATGCGAGTGATACGGTAAAAGTCATTTGGATCTTTTTCAGCTATAATCTGTTCTATTCATTTGCGGTGACCATCTATCTGATGAGCAAGACGATGATGGTGCCGCTTTCCACGCGAAATACCCGCCAGCGCGACGGGCTTGCAATGTTCAACAACCTCGGCGAAGCGATCGCTCCCGGGCTGTTCAACATGATGCTGTTCCCGATGGTGCTCCTTCCCTGGATGGGTGTCAATCAGGGGCGCTGGATCACGGTGATGGCGATTCTTTCCATCCTCGTCGTTCCGCTCGTTGTGATGCAGTACTATTTTACCAAAGAGCGCGTCACGGAAGAGGCGAGAATGATCGGCGAAACGGCAAAGGGCGAGCCTCTCTCCAAACAGGTAAAGGCGTGTTTCTCCAGCCGCTATTGGGTCATCATCATGGCGGTCTTTCTCCTGTATCAGTTCTTCAACGCCATGTACAACGCAGGCTCGGTTTATTACGCCGACTGGGTGCTGGGCTCCTATAACGATGGCATTACAATGACGCTTATGTCCGTGGTCGGATATTTCCCGATGGGTCCGGGGATGTTCCTCATCCTGCCTTTGTGTAAAAAGTACGGCAAGCGGAATATGATGCTCGTCGGCGCGATTCTCGCCGTCGGCGGGAGTCTATTGGGTTGGGTGTTTGCCGACAACATGGTTGGCGCTCTGGCGGGACTTCTCATCCGTTGCATCGGTACGCTTCCCAACCTCGTTCTGATGAGCATGGTTGCAGATGCGATGGATCATGTCGAGTGGAAGAGCGGGATCCGCTGTGACAGCTTTATGGCTTCCATCTATACCGTTATCAGTACGCTCGTTTCGGGTTTTGCGGTCAGTATCTTCAATATCGGCATCACCGCATTCGACTATCAGCCGCCCATCGACATCCCTGAGGGCAGCGGATTGACGCAGGTCGTGCAGAACGCTTCCATGCAGAACTACTTCGTGTTCATCTGCTTCATTTTGCCTGCCATCCTCTTTGTGCTTGTCGCGATCCTCATGGTCTTCTACAATTTGGATAAAAAACTTCCAGGGATGCAAAAGGAAATCGCCGAACGCCACAAGGCGGAGGCAGAGGCGAAAGGGCTTGTATATGTTGACCCCATTGAGGCGGAACGCTTGGAGCAAAAAGAGTTTGATCGCATTGCCGAAGAAAACCGCGTCAAGGAACTGAAAGCAAAATGCGAAAAGAAAGGCCTTGACTTTGATACGGAAAACAATAAATACCTTGCCGCCCGAGCTGAACGTGAGCGAAAGTGGGAGGCAAAACAAGCCGCAAAAAAAGCAAAACAAGAAGCAAAAGCGGCGAAACGAAAAAAAGATGAATAATCAGGTCAGGTAAATCATGAACTTCGATTTCAATCGAGGCTGGGAGTTTCAAAAGGAAAACGGGGAGAAACGCATCGTCGATCTTCCGCACGATGCAATGCTTACGGAAAACCGTTATGCTGCGTGCAGAAGCGGCGTGCAGGGCGCGTTTTTCCCCGGCGGAAAATATCGTTACAGCAAAAAATTTAATATTCACAAGGAAGATCTTGCAAAAAAAATCGAACTGTTCTTTGAGGGCGTGTACCGCAACGCGGAAGTTTTCGTGAACGGCAAAAAAGTTGGTTCGCACAAGTACGGTTACAGCGAATTTTCGTTCGATATATCCGCAGCGGTGAAAGAAGGGGAAAACACCATTGAAGTGACTGTAGATAATTCTCTCGTTCCCAACTGCCGCTGGTATTCGGGCAGCGGAATCTACCGTCCCGTTTGGCTCATTATCGCCGCAAAAGAATCCCCCCAAACTTTGCGGGTAGCGACACGTTCCATCTCTCCCGCCGTCATTGAAGTGACGGCGGACGAGGGAGCGGCAGTGGAGATTTACGAGGGGAAAAAGCTCATAGCAAAGGGCGGAGCGGGGAAATTTACTATCCCCAATGCCAAACTCTGGTCGGCGGAAACGCCGCACCTTTACACGGCGGTAGCAAGGCGCGGGGGAGAGAAGATCGAAACGACGTTCGGCATCCGCACCATCGCATGGAACGCAAAGGAAGGCTTTCTTATAAACGGAAAACGCACTCTTCTTCGCGGCGGGTGTATTCATCACGACAACGGCGTTTTGGGCGCGTGCAGTTATCCGGATGCCGAGTATCGCCGCGTGCGCATCTTAAAAGAGCAGGGGTTTAACGCCCTGCGCATTTCGCACAATTCCGCTTCTCGCTCATTGCTCGAAGCGTGCGACAAGCTGGGCATGTATGTGCTGGACGAGTGTTTCGACGGCTGGTATATCCCCAAGGACTATCATGATTATTCGCGCGATTTTTGGCAAGGTTACAAAGATGACTTGCGTGTGATGGTTGAAAAAGATTATAATCATCCGTGTGTGGTAATGTATTCCGTCGGCAACGAGGTGACGGAAACGGCGGAAGAAAAAGGGGTTAAACTCTGCGGCGAAATGCGCAATCTTCTGCGTTCGCTGGATAACACGCGCCCCGTGACCTGCGGTATCAATGTTCTTTTAGACGTATACGTGCGCTTTGGTATGGGCGTCTATAAGGATAAAGGGCAATATGAGCGCAAGCCTCTCCCCGAAGGCAGGGGATATAAAGAAAAAAAGTCGGGTTCTGCATTCTTCAATTACTGGGCGTGCAAGCTCGGCGGGCTCATGTTTTTTATGAGCAAGGGTAAAACGGCGGAAAAGGTCGTCAAAGAAATTGCCCCCGTGCTCGATATCGTCGGGCTTAATTATGCCTCTTCGCGCTATGATATCGACGCGAAGAAATACCCCGACCGCATGATGGTTGGCTCGGAGACGATGGCGGGCGACCTCCCTTATAATTGGGAACGCGTCAAAAAATATCCGCAGCTTATCGGTGACTTTGTATGGTCGGCATGGGACTATCTCGGCGAGGCGTGCATAGGCGACTGGACGTATTATTCCTACAAAGGCTTGCCGCTGCTTGCGGGGCAGGGCATGGTGGACATCACCGGTTATGCCAAGGCGCAGATGACGTTTATGCAGGTCGTTTGGGGTGTTCGTAAACATCCATATCTTGCCGTCCGTCCTGTAAACCACAGCGGGGAACGTCCCAAGACAGGTGCATGGCAGTTTACCAACGCTATTGCAAGCTGGAACTGGGACGGATATGAGGGCAAAAAGACGATTGCCGAAGTGTATTCGGATGCCTATGCCGTGCGCCTATTTTTGAACGGAAAAAAGATAGGCGAAAAGCGCGTTAAAAATTGTAAAGCTCTCTTCCCCGTGCGCTATCGTGCAGGCACCCTTACGGTGGTCGCTCTCGATGAAAAGGGAAAAGAACTTTCGCGCACGTCGCTTATCACGGGCGGACGGGAAACCTTCCTGCGCATAAAGGTAGATAAAACTGTCCTTCGCGCGAACGGGCAAGATCTTTGTTTTGCCGAAATCGAATTTGTCGATAAAAGCGGCAATATAAAACCGTATATTGAGCAGCCTATCGAGATCAAAGCGCTTGGAAGCGCGGCGGTCTTACAGGGATTCGGAAGCGCTCTGTGTAAGACGGATGAGGTATTTTCCTCCCTAAGTCACAATGCCTACCGCGGCAGGGCGCTGGCCGTATTCCGGGCGGGATATACGACTGGTAAAGTACAAGTTACCGTTACATCGGCGGGCGTGGTCTCACAGACATTTGAAATCGAGGTCAAAAATGAAACTTCTCTGTAATCCGTTGGAAATCGCCTATAAATACCAGCACCCTCTGCATGGCAAGTATGCCTATAGAGAGGCTGCCGATCCGACGATCGTCAGGTTTAACGGGAAATATCTGCTGTTTACTTCTAAGTGCGGCGGGTTTTATTATTCGGACGACCTTTTTGTATGGGGCTTCCACGAGGACAGAACGCTGGAGATCCACGGCTACGCGCCCGATGTTTCGGTGCGCGGCGAATGGCTGTATTTCTGTGCATCCGCCTATACTAAGAAGTGCAAAATATTGCGCACGAAAAATCCGTTCAAGGGCTTTACGCTCGTCAACGCGCCGTTTGCTTTCTGGGATCCGCATTTGCATTTCGAGGAAACCAAGGCATATCTTTATTGGGGCTGTTCTTCCAAGGAACCTATTCACGGAATCGAGATGGATGCCGAAAGTATGACCCCTAAGGGGAAGCTGTTCGATATTGTTGCCGCCGACCCTGCGCGCCACGGCATCGACGATAAGTCGGTGTATGAAGACGAGCGCACCCTCTGGCAGAAATATATTGCGCTCTTTACGGGCAGCGGCACCTTTGTGGAGGGCGCGTTCCTCAACAAGATCGGGGAGAAGTATTATTTTCAGTACGCGACGCCTGGAACGGAGTTTCCGACCTACGGCGATGCCGTGCTTATGGGCGACAGCCCGAAGGGGCCTTTTACATGGCAGAAACATAACCCGTATTCGCTCTGCCCCGGCGGCTTTACGCAGGGCGCAGGGCACGGCAGCACGTTTGAGGACGAATTCGGCAACCTTTGGCATACCTCCTCGGTGTGCGTGTGTGTCAATCATAACTTCGAGCGCCGTTTGGGGCTTTGGCCCGCAGGCGCCGATGAGGACGGTCTGCTCTACTGCAATCAGTACTTTGCCGACTACCCGAAGGAGATCCCCGAAGGCAAGTTCGAGCCCATGAGTATAAAACCTGCCTGTATGCTTCTTTCTTACAAAAAGAAGGCGACGGCTTCTTCCTCCCGCGCGGGGATGAATCCCGAACACGCCGTCGATGAAAGCATGAAGTCGATGTGGCAGGCGGAGAGCGGAAAAAAGGGCGAGTGGCTGTGCGTAGATTTGGGGGCGGAGAAGGACGTGCGCTGCGTGCAGGTCAACTTTGGCGATTTTGAAGTTCCCAAAAAGAAAGCGCCGAGGAGGGAATACGGCGGCACCATCTCGCAGGAGCGCTTTATCGATACGGAACAACCCGACTATGTTTATACGCTGGAAGTAAGTTCGGACGGCAAAACATGGCAGCCTTACGCGGGCGGCAGCACCAAACTTCCCCATAAGCTGTGGGCGGCAAACGCGCGTGCTCGGTATGTGCGCATCATCTTTGAAAGCGCGCCCTTTGGGCAGAAGTTTACCTTATGCGGGTTGCGCGTGTTCGGCTTTGGCGGCGGCGCGCTGCCCGAACAAACAAAGGGAATGACTGCAAAACGGCTCTCGCCCACGCGCGCAAAGTTTTCGTGGGCGGCGCAGAAAGACGCGACGGGGTATTGTATCCGCCTCGGCATCGCGCCCGACAAATTATATTCGAGTGTACTCTTGTATGGTCAAACAGAATATACGGCTACTTTTCTGAATGCCGAAACCAAGGTTTATTACTACGCAGTTGACTGTTTCAACGAAAAGGGTATTGTACAAGGCGATGTGCGAAAAATCGGGGAATAGCAATGGATAAACTAAAAAAATTTATAAAAAGTAGAACGACGGCTCAATTTTTATTGCTTTCCGCAATGCTTGTGGAGCTTGTTTTTGTAATATTATATCCTTCTTTTTTTAGTGGGAATTTTCAGATGTCCTGGGTGGTTTTCGCTTTGGCATTGGCAACTTTTTTGATCGGGTCTGTACTTTTGCTACTTCCGTTCTTCTGCCCCGGATCAGAAAAAAGGATAGCGCCCGTCACGCCGTTCATTCTTTTCGGTCTGACTCTTTTAACGTTCTTTTTGTTTGTTCCCGTTTGCTACGGTCTGACAAGTCTTTGGAACTTGATGGATGTTCTTGCGCAGGTGATCGTATGTGCGTTTTTATTGCTTACGTCATCCGTTCTTATGACGATCGCTGTGTTCAAACGGCAGATAAAAGAGCAGCAATAAGTTATTTTCAGTAAAACTTCTGTCGGGAGAGTATCATGGACAAAATATTAAAACGGTTGAAAGCCGCAGCAAAAATATTGACAATTCTCTTTGCCTGGTTGGTAGGAATATGTATGGTTTTTTCCTATCTGTTGCAGTTGCCAAATTTCAAAGCCCTGGTCACCAAAGGGCTTGAAATTCAGACAAGCAGCATTGTCAACAAGGAAAATGATGACGCACAACCTTTGGAGTATTATAAAACCGAATTCAGTTCAATAGCGGAACTGCAGAGTGAATCGCGGAAGGTTGTCGAAAATATCGTGGCGGAAGGGTCCGTATTGTTAAAAAACGAGCTTGTGGGCAGGGAGCGTGCATTGCCTTTATCCGTCGGCGATAAGGTAAGCCTGTTTGATTTTACAAGCGTAGATCCCGTGTGGGGAGGAACAGGTTCCGGCAATGCAAAAGTCACGGGAACGAGCGGCAATTATCCGGGTGAGGTTCCTTCTTATAAGGATGCGTTTGAAGATGCGGGCCTTATCGTCAACCCCAAGCTTTGGAACTGGTATCAGTCAAATGCGGAAAAGTATAAGAGAAAAGCGGCATCCGAGTGGCCGTATGAAACAAACATAAACGGAGTCGATTGGGCAAGCATTCCCGCATCGTCAGGCAAGGCGGATGCGGAATACGGCGACGCCGCCATCTTCATTCTCGGCCGTGTGGGCGGCGAAGATCACGATCATCTGATGCTTACATGGGATACGCAGGGCAGCGATCCCGCGGGAACGAACAGCCAGAAGGGTTATCTGATGCTGTCTGACAACGAGCGTAGCGTTTTGGCTGCTCTGAAAGAGCTGAAGGACAATGGTACTTTCCAAAAGCTGATCTTGTTGATAAATTCTTCAAACCAGCCCGAGCTTGACTGGCTCACAGATAACACCTACGGCATCGACGCGGCAATGTGGATCGGCGGCGTCGGGGAAACCGGGCTTAATGCGGTGGGCAAATTATTGACGGGTGCGGTCAATCCTTCCGGACGGCTGAGCGATATGTATTGGAACAAGCACGAGTATAATCCCGTGCACGCCAACTTCGGTACGTACGCTTTCAATACGGGAGTGGGCGCCTCCGACGCCGAAACAGACAGGGGCGTTGCGGCGGGAACTTTGATTTTAGACGGGACCAGAACAAATCATGCCGATTCTCGCTATATCGTATATCAGGAGGGCATGTATCTCGGTTACCGGTATGCGGAGACCCGCTATGAGGACTTGGTGCTCGGCAGAGAAAATGTCGGCGATTTCGATTATAACAGCGTAGTGGCGTATCCCTTCGGGTACGGATTGTCGTATACGCAGTTTGAATATTCTCCCGTTACCGTCACGAAAAGAGATTATACAGCGAAGCCTGTAAGACCGCAGACAGACAGGACGTTGCAGAAAACCGAATATACGGTGACGACGACGGTGACCAATACGGGGCAAACGGCAGGGAAAGAGGTCGTCCAGGTATATATGCAGAGGCCTTATACGCGGTATGATATTCAAAACGGCATTGAAAAACCAGCGGTTGAGCTTGTTGGGTTTGCAAAGACGGGAATTTTACAGCCGGGCGATTTTGAAGAGGTAAGCATAACGGTCGATGAAAAATACTTTGCAGCATACGATTCCAACGGGGCAGGAACATATGTGCTGACGGGCGGCGACTATTACCTGACGGTGGGCAAGAACGCCCACGACGCAGTCAATAATATCCTTGCGGCGAAGGGAAAAACGACCAAGCATGGTATGACGCACGACGGAAACGAAAAACTTGTCTATAAAACGAATCCGAACGGCGATGAAAATTCTGTTCCAAACACGACGAAGTACGCATTTTCTGACGCCACCGGGCAGGAAATAAAAAATCTGTTTGATTTTGCGGATATTAACCGCTATGACGGGCGCGGCAGCAACAGCGTAACTTATGTTTCTCGCAACGACTGGACGGGTACGCTTAAATTTGCCGATCCTGACGCAGGGGTAAACCAGACAAGTCAGGTCAAGCTGGTCAAAACGCAGCAGATGATAGACGATATGAGCGCCCAAAGGGATTATCTGCCGGTGGTCTCCGGCGAGTATCCTACATACGGCGCAGACAACAACATTACGCTTGCCGAGATGGGGCGGCGGAATGAGGACGGCTCGCCCGTCTATGCCTACGACGACCCGAAATGGCAGGAGTTTTTAGATCAGCTTACATGGGATGATTATCTTATCCTTTTGTCCGACGGCAAACGCAAAACAAATGCTGTCGATTCGGTATCCAAGCCTATGACGTTGGATCACAACGGGCCCATCGGGTTCATTCATCCCTATCGCGATACGGGCATTAAAAATTCCGATAATTCCTCCTGGCCGAATGACGCGGGTTGGCAAACCTGGTCTGGCATCGATAAGCAGGCGGGGCACGGAGGTCTTTCCGAAATCGGGGTGGATCCTGTGACAAAATTGCCCAACCGCGAAATATACGGCAAGCAGCCTGTACAGGATCCTGACAGGTGGAAATATCCAACCGCCTATCCTTCCAATCCCGTTCTCGCAGCCACATTCAATGTAGAGCTCATCGAACGTGCTGGTGAAATGGTCGGGGAAGACGGTCTGTGGGGAGGCTATAACGGGATCTACGGCACGGGCGTCAATATCCACCGTTCGCCCTATGCGGGTCGCGCATTTGAGTATTTCAGTGAAGACGGCTTCCTGAGCGGAGTGATGGCGGGGCATTGGTCGCGCGGATGCCAAAGCAAAGGCGTCTATGTGTACAACAAACATCTGGCGCTGAATGAACAAGAGTACGGTCGCTACGGTATTTCAACTTTTATAAACGAGCAGACCTTCAGAGAAATTTATCTGCGTGCTTTTGAAATTCCGATCGTTCAATATGATGCAAAATGCATCATGGGCGCGCTCAATCGCGTAGGCGTTCAATGGTCAAGCGCCTGCAAGGCCTTGAATACCGATTGGCTGCGAGGCGAGGCAGGCTTGAGTGGCTTTGTCGTGACCGATTGGTGGGAAAGCGGGATCATGAACGACACGGATAATACCGAGTACTATATGCAGCTCGGTCAGATCATCATGGCAGGGACCGATCTGCCCGACGGCGTACTCACGACGGAAAAGCTTGACCGTTACAGGCAGGGCGGAAGCAACGAAAATTGTGAACTTGCATGGGCTATGCGGGAATCTGCGCATAGGATCATGTACACGGTCGCACATTCAAACGCAATGAACGGCTTTACCGTAAATACTCGCGTCGTCACAACAGAGCCGTGGATAACTGGTTTCGTCAATGTCTGTGTTGTTGTAACATGGGTTCTCTTCGGCGTATTTGCTATATCATTTATCGTTCTTTCCGTTGTGTGTAAAAAAAGAAAAGCAGAACAGGTGTAAAAAATATTGATCGCTTCAAAGAGGTAAACCGTGTTTGAGATCGATGAAATAAAAATTGAAAACCGCAATTGTGGGTGCGTCACGGACAGCGATGCGCCCCGCATTGCGTTTTCGTTGAAGAGCGATAGACAGGGCACAGAGCTTGCAAGCGCCATCGTGCGCGTCGGCGGCAAGGAATTTACGACCAAAGAGCAGTGCGGCGTCGCCCTCAAAGAGCTTGCATTGCGTCCCTTCACGCGGTATGAAGTATCTGTCACGGCAACGGATAATTTCGGCAACCGTGCGGAGGGTAAGTCATTTTTCTGTACGGGCCGCCGCGAACTTCCGTGGACGGCGAAGTGGATCACCAACGCTTCTTACACTTTCCCCAAGAACGCCTCGCCCGCGCCCTTTACCTTCCGTAAGTCATTTGAGGCGAAGAACATCAGGCGCGCTCTTCTGACGGCGACGGCGCTCGGCATTTATGAATTGGAGCTCAACGGCAAGAAGGTGGGGGAGCAGTATTTCGCTCCCGGTTTTACGAGTTACAAACATATCCTGCAATACGACCTCTACGATGTAACGGCGCTTCTGAAAGAGCAAAACGAGCTTGTCGCCGTGGTCGGCGGCGGCTGGGCGGTCGGCAGGTTCACCTATTCGAGCAAGAGCCGCATCACCTGCGACAGACAGGCGTTTTTAGCCGAACTTTTCCTTGAATATGAGGATGGCTCGAAGGAGAAGATCGTTACCGACGAGAGCTGGCAGCAGACGATGGACGGGAATTTCCGCTTCGGCGATTTCTACGACGGCGAAGTGTACGACGCGACCCTCGATCTGAACCAAGCCAAGTGGCGGGCGGCGGATATTTACAGACCGAAAATCAAGCCGCAGATCACGGCGCGCTATGGCTGCCGCGTCACCGCGCACGAGCGTCTCACACCTCTCTCGCACTTTCCCGCGAAGAACGGGAAAGAGGAGATCTACGACTTCGGGCAGAATTTTGCAGGCGTCGTCTTTTTGCGCATTAAGGGGAAAAAGGGGCAAAAGATCACCGTGCGCCATGCGGAAATTATCACGGACGGAGACTTGAACGTCAAATCTCTGCGCACGGCAAAGGCGACGTTCGTCTATATCTGCCGCGAGGGTGAGCAGGAATATTCTCCGCGCCTCACCTATATGGGATTCCGCTATATTGCAATTTCCGGTATAGCGCCCGAGAATGTCGAGGTGTGCGCGCTCGCACTGTATTCCGACTTCGATGAGACGGGGAACTTCGAGTGTTCGGATGCGCTCCTTAACAAGTTACAGAGCAATATCATATGGAGCGGAAAATCAAATTTCGTTGATATTCCAACCGATTGCCCGCAGCGCGATGAACGTATGGGTTGGACGGGAGATATTTCCGTCTTTGCGCGGACAGCTTGTTTTGACTTTGACCTTTCCGCGTTTCTCGAAAAGTGGCTGAGTGATGTTCGCGCAGAGCAGGGCAGGGGCGGTGGATTGCCGCTTGTCGTGCCCAAACAGGGCATTTCCGCGCCTACCGTGGCCACGGCCTGCTGGGCAGATTGCATTGTTCTCGTGCCGTGGGCGGAATATCTGGCGCGCGGGGATAAGGAGCTCCTCCGTGCCATGTATGCCGCCATGAAAAAGTACCTGAAAGCGGTCAGATTCTGGGCTTCTCTGTCCGGTCCCGGCAAATACCGCAGGCATATCTGGAAGTGGTTGTTTCAGTTCGGCGACTGGTGCGCGCCGGAGGGCGGTATTTTTGACTGGATGAAGCGCGGGAAATGGATCGCTACGGCATATTACGCAAATTCCTGTCGCATTGTTTCTAAGATCGCCGATATTTTGGAGAAGAAGAAGGACGTAGCATATTATGCCGGTCTTTCCGAAAAAATCGCTGCCTCTTTCCGTCATGTATTTACGGACGGAAAGGGAAAACTCAAAAGTGAATTTCAGACCGGCTATGTACTGCCGCTTGTGTTCGGCATAGTAGATGGCGCGGAGCGTGAAAGCATGGCGCAAAATCTCGACCGCCTCGTGCGGGAACGGCGGTATCATTTGAGCACGGGCTTTACGGGCACGCCGCACATCCTCTTTGCTCTCGCGGACGGCGGAAAAGCGGAGACGGCTTATAAGCTTCTCTTGCAGGATACCGCACCCTCGTGGCTTGCCTGCATCAAAGAGGGCGCTACGACGACCTGGGAGGAGTGGACGATCGATCCCAAAAAAGAGGGCAATATCCCTTCATACAATCACTATGCCTACGGCGCGGTGGGCGACTTTTTGTATTGCAGAGTAGCGGGGATAGAACCGACGGAAGGTGGATACAAGTGCTTTTCCGTCAGACCCGTTTTGGGCGGCGGACTCACTTACGCAAAGGCAAGCGTAAAGACGCCCTACGGCACGGCTGCAAGCGAATGGCATTTGGATGGCGGCAAATTTAGTCTCAAAGTCACCGTGCCTGTCTCCTGCACCTGCCGCGTGACGATGCCGAGCGGAAAACAAATGACGCTCAAAAGCGGCGAATATGAGATGGAGGAAGCAGTATGAAATTCCCTGAAAACTTCTTATGGGGCGCAGCGACTGCCGCCGCTCAGGTAGAGGGCGGCTATCTGGAGGGCGGAAGAACGCCGTCCATCTGGGACAACGCTCCTGCGGATAAGATCAAGAACGGCGAAAATTGCCATGTGGCGTGTGACTTTTACCACCGCTGGCGGGAGGACGTCGCCCTCATGAAAGAGATGGGGCTCAAGAGCTACCGCTTCTCCGTCTCCTGGCCGCGCGTCATGCCTAAAGAGGGCAAAGTCAACGAGGAAGGGCTCAAATTCTATTCCGACCTCGTGGATGAACTCTTAAAGGCGGGCATCGAGCCGCTCGTGACCTTATATCATTGGGATATGCCCGCATGGGTGAATGCTTATGGCGGCTGGGAAGATAAGCGCATCACGGCGTTCTTTCTCGACTATGCAAAGGCGGTCGTTCAAAAACTTTCCGACCGCGTGCAGTATTGGATCACCTTCAACGAGCCCTCGTGTTTTCTCATGAACGGCTATATGCAGGGGGTGCATGCGCCCTTCAAGCGGCACTATCTGGCGCTCCCCAAGTTCACCAAAATCTTCATGCGCACGAATGCGGAGACGGTTAAACTCATCCGCAAACTTGCCAAAAAACCGCCCAAGATCGGGCTCTCCTTTGCGGCTGGGGCGTTCATTCCCAAAAACGAGAGCGATCCTGCCTCCGTGGAGGAGGCGCGCAAAAAGACCTTTTATAAGGGCATGGGGACCATGAACAACCGCTGGTGGATGGATCCCATCTTGTTGGGTGCGCCCGTCTCCGCTTATGGTTTTTACCGCAACGGCGGAAAGCACGTCAAAGAGTTCAAATGTGATTTTGACTTCATCGGTATTAACCACTACGAGGCGTTTAACTATTCCTTCTTTGGCGGCGACAAGGGCATCGACCGCTGTAAGCTGCGCCAAAATTCTTTGGGCTGGGTCATCGACGAGCGTTCCCTCTATTGGACGGTGAAATTTATCTACGAGCGCTATCGTCTGCCCATTATGATTACGGAAAACGGCGTAGCGCTCGAGGATAAACCGAACAAAAACGGGAAAGTTGAAGATGACGTTCGTTGCCGCGCCTTAGAAGGCTTCCTCAAAAACCTTGTCCGCGCCATGAAAGAGGGGATTCCCGTTCTCGGCTATCAGCATTGGTCGCTCATGGATAATTTCGAGTGGGCGGAAGGGTACGAGCCCCGCTTCGGGCTCATCTATGTGGACTATAAGACGGGGGAACGCACCTTGAAGCAGTCGGCATATCGCTACAAGGAGATCATCAAAAGCAACGGAGAAGGCGTATGAATCCTTTATTTCCCTTGAACGAATATGTGCCCGACGGCGAACCGCACGTCTTTGGCGATCGGGTGTATCTCTACGGCAGTCACGATGAGGAGGGCGGTACGCGATTCTGCACGCGCGACTACACCGTTTGGAGTGCACCTGTAAATGATTTGACGGATTGGACTTGTCACGGCGTCACCTACAGAAAGAGCCAAGACCCGAGGAGCAAGGAGGGCAAACTCGTCGATTTCTACGCACCCGACTGCGTTCGCGGCAACGACGGCAGATATTATCTCTATTATTTCACGGCAGGTCCGAATACTTCTGCGTTCGGGCCGCTGTCCGTCGCCGTTTCGGATCGCCCCGAGGGGCCGTTTGAATATCTTTCGGCTATCAAGTATCAGGACGGCACGCCCGTGCTCAAATACCTCACCAACGACCCCGCGGTCATCAACGATCGCGGCAAAATTTATCTTTACTACGGCTGGGGCTTTATCAAAGATTTCAGAAACCCTGTTTTCAAGCCTCTTTTTAATTTCGTCCTTTCCAAACTCTGCAACCGTTCGCTTACCGACATAAGGAGAACGAAGCCCTCCATTCTCTCCTGCGCCGTCGCGGAGCTTGAAGACGATATGTGTACGGTGAAGGAGGAGCCCAAAGCCGTTTTGGACAGTCTGACGACGGCAAAGCGGGGAACGCCTCTCTATGCACATCCCTTCTACGAGGCACCGTCCATCCGCAAATTCGGCGAGTGGTACTATCTCATCTACTCTTCCAATAAAAACAACGAACTTGCCTATGCGATGAGTCGCTATCCCGATCGCGGGTTTGAATATAAAGGCGTACTCATCTCCAATTCCGATCTGGGTTATAAGGGCAATCAAAAGCCGAAGATGTCCGCAGGCACCATCCACGGCAGCGTGGAGAAGATAAACGGCAAGTATTACGTCTTCTATCACCGCTGCACCAACGATACCGATTTTTCCCGTCAGGCGTGCGCCGAGCCCATCACCATGAATACGGACGGCACGTTTGAGCAGGTCGAAGTGACGACGCAGGGGGTGAGCGCGCCCCTTCCTTCGTGCGGGAAGTACCCTGCGGCGCTCTGTTGTAATCTCTACAACGCAAAGCGGAAAGACAGGAAAGGCAAGCGCGCCATCATCACGGCAAAGAACGGCGAAAGCTATCTGACGCGCATCTCGGACAGTACCGTGATCGGCTATAAGTATTTTGATTTCCGCTCTCCCAAAGAAATTTCCGTTACCGTGCGCGGCGGAGAGGGAGAGATGCTTGTGAAGATTTCCGAATCGGGCGAGCCCATCGCCCGCGTCAAAGTGGAAGAGAGTAGAAACTGGCGCACGTTTTCCGCTTCCTTACAGCCGGTCGAGGGCAAAAAGCCGCTCTATCTCGCGTGGCAGGGTGAATCCATCGAATTTTTACAGTTTGAACTGAGGTGAACGATGCCAAAATTTTTCACGATGCTTGCAAAGCACTATGATCCCGGCAATGTCGATCAGGGAATGTTTTCGATGTTCGCGGTCACGCCGCACGCCGTTCCGCTCATTGCTACGAGCGAGGTCGACCCGAACAGCGGCACGGTGACGGTGGACGGCAAGCCCGTCTCGAAAGGAAAGTGTATCAAATTCGATTTTTCGCCTCTTCCATTTTACTTTGTACCCGTGGGAGAGGTGGCGCGCGAATTCGGAAAGACTTATACGGTAAAACTTACCGGTTTCCGCAATAAAAAGGGCAAAAAGTTTGCGCCCTGTACTTTCCGCTTAACGACCGACGAGCGCGGCACGGACGATGGCAGACATAAAGAAAACGAATCTGTCGCAAAAGAAGTTTCCGACGAGGGCATCGTGCTCCTGAAAAACGACGGAACGCTCCCGATCGCGGTGGGGGAGAGGGTGGCGCTCCTGGGCTCCTATCAGGATTTCCGCCTCTCTGCCGTCGGTGCGGCGCTCATCAAGCCGCGTTGGCAGTTGTCGCTCCAAGAAGCGATCGAAAGGGCGGGATTTTCCGTCGAGGAAGGCGCGCAAACGGCGCTCTATGTCCTCTCCCGCCGCTCGGGTGAAAATCAGGACAATAAGCCCGTTGCCGGGGAGTATTACCTCACCGAAAGGGAAAAAGCGGAGCTCTCGTCGACGGTAAAAATTTACAAACGCGTTATTCTCATTCTCAATACGGGCTATCCCGTGGAGATGAAGTTTATCTCTTCTTTGTCACTTTCAGCAATCATTTGGACGGGTTTTTGCGGGCAGCGGGGCACGGAGAGCCTTGCCGATATTCTGTGCGGCAGGGTGAACCCTTCCGGCAGGCTTGCCGATACCTGGCCCTATGACTATTATGATACGCCCACCGCGCATAACTTTGTCAATCAGGGCGAAAACACGCCCGTCTATTCGGACGACGGCAAAAAACAGGGCGTGCGCGTCTTTTACGAGGAAGAGCAGTTCGTCGGTTACCGCTATTTCGATACCTTCCATAAACCTTGCGCCTATTCCTTCGGACACGGGCTTTCCTATATGCAGTTTGCCGCTTCGGCAAAAGCAACATGGGGGAGCGGCGTCTTAAAAATCTCCGCCCGCATTGAAAACACGGGGAAGTATGCGGGAAAATACTCATTCCTCGTATATGTATCTTCGCCCGCGGGGCGGCTGAAAAAGCCCTTGCGCACCTTTGCGGGCTTTGAAAAGACGCGGCTGTTGATCCCCGGCGAAAGCCAGACGCTCACCTTAGAGATCCCCGCCAAGGACTTCGCCGTCTATGACGATAAATCGCACGCGTTTATTCTGGAAGCAGGCGAATATACCGTGTTCGCGGGCGGGAGCATAAGCGAGGCGGAGAAGGTTGGCGCCTTTACGCTCAAACAGGAATGGACTGTGGAAAAGACTTGTTCCGTTCTCGCGCCCGTTGAGGAAGTAAAAGGCATCTCAGAGGGCGGGAGCGTTTCAGAACGTACGCAAATGGTGCCGCGCTGCGAAGTGTTCCCCGTTCGGGCAAAATATCAAAAACCCGCCTTTGCAGAACTTCCAACTTATCGCGGCGCGCGCATTTCCTTTTCCGACATTAAGGCGCACCCCGAAAAGCTCGACGATTTCGTCTCTCAATTTTCCTTAAAGGAACTCGTTGATTTTACCGTCTGCAACGGTTCCTGTTTCGGACCAAAGCAAAGCGGCGCTGCGGGAAAACTGGCGCATTCTAAAAAGTACGGCATCCCGACTTACTATATGAGCGACGGCAACTCTTCCGTCAATCTCAACCGCTGCACCTCGGGCTTCCCATCCTCCAACGTGCTGGCGGGCACATTCAACAAGCAGCTTGCCTATAAAGTGGGTGAAGTGCTCGCAAAGGAATCCAAAGAATACGGCATCGTCGTCAACTTAGGGCCCGGCGGCAACCTGCACCGCAATCTTCTCTGCGGGCGGCACCCTGAATATTTCTCCGAAGACCCGATTCTGGCGGGCACGCTTATGGCGTATCAGGCGCGCGGGCAGGAAGAGAACGGCGTGCGCGCCACCTATAAGCACTTCCTTGCCAACGGCAGCGAGCTGGAACGCAAATCTTCGCACAGCATCATGAACGAGAGGACGCTGCGCGAACTGTATCTGCGCGTGTTTGACAAGGCGTTTTCCCTCTACAAGCCATCTTGCGTGATGACGAGCTACAACGCCGTAAACGGCATCTACCCGAGCGAGAGCGCGCCGCTTTTGCATGACCTGTTGCGAAAGAGATGGGGCTTTGACGGATTTATAATGACCGACTGGGGAGCCTGCGATACGGCGGACGCCGTTCGTTCTGTAAACGCGGGCACTGATCTTTTGACGCCGGGAGATAAAAAGCTGTTCAAAAAGATCTATTCTGCCGCAAAGCGGGGAGAAATTTCCAAAGGGACGCTGCAAAACAGCGTAAAACAGATCATAAAAGTACTGCTCCAATGTGAGTGAGGTGGTTATGAATATTTTTATCGATAAAAACGCAAAGACAACGCCTACAAACTTTTCATGGCAGTTCGGAGTGGGGAACGACCACGCCTTTCAGATGCACCGCGCCGATATGTGCGAGCATATAAAACTTGCGCACGATGAGCTGGGTTTCAAATATCTGCGTTTTCACGGCATCTTCGACGACGACATGCTTTGCGTGCAACGTCTTTCCGACTATAAGCCCTTCCGCGCCGTGCCGCACTCAAAGGAGATAGAGGAAGTCAACTTTTTGCAGGTTGCTAAGGTGTACGACAACGTCCTCGCCTGCGGCATGAAGCCTTTTGTAGAATTATCCTTCATGCCCTCGGCGCTCGCGAGCGGCAAAAAGACGGGCATCCGGTATCTGAACAATATCACGCAGCCCAAGTCGCTTGCGCGCTGGAGCGATTTTATAGAGAAGTTTATCAACTTTCTCTTGCGCCGCTACGGCAAGGAGGAGGTGGAGAGCTGGTATTTTGAAGTCTGGAACGAGCCCGACCTTGCCATCTTTTTCAAGGGGAAGCAGCAAGACTACTTCCGCCTGTACGAGGCAACGGCGCGCGCCGTCAAAAAGGCGGATAAAAATCTGCGCGTGGGCGGGCCGTCGTCATCCGCCTGTTTGTGGCTCACAGATTTTAAGACATTCTGCGAGAAGAATAACGTCCCTTGTGACTTTCTCTCCACCCATCACTATCCCGGCGACGCCTTCGGCAATACCTTTTCCATGAAGGATGCCTTCAAGATGATGCGTATCGCCAAAGATGCCGCTAAGGAAAAGACAGGTCTCTCCGCCGCCATGCAAAACCTCTTTTTTCGCCCCGAGGTTTATAAGATTTGGAAGAAGGGCGTCTTGTCCGAACTCGATGAGCGCGCGCGGAAAGAGGCAGGGGATAAGCCGCTATTTATAACCGAGTGGAATTCGATGGCGGTGTTCGCCTCGCCCGTGCACGACGAAAAGTATGCGGCGGCGTTCATCGTCAAAACGGTTTTGGATTCCGCTCATCTTATGGACGGCTACATGTTCTGGTGCTGTTCTGATATTTACGAGGAACAGTTCATGCTCGGCATTCCCTTCCACGGTGGTTTCGGGCTTGTCAACAACGAGGGCATTCCCAAGCCCAATTTCTGGGCGTTCAAGCTGCTTTCCAAGCTGTATCCGCAGCGTATTTCTCTGCCGAAACAACAGGGCGATGTGGAATGCGCCGCATTTACCGACGGTAAAAACGTGCAGGTGCTTTTGTATGCGCAGGATATGGATTGTGACAGGCGCGACGAGCATGAAATCACTTTGACTGTAAATGTCTCCGCCCGCCGCGTGAGCGTACAGCGGATCGACGATGCGCACTGCAACCCCAAGGCGGAGTGGCAAAAACTTGGCTCGCCCGATCTTTTGACGAGGGAGGAAGTTGCCGCCGTGAAGAAACGCACGCGCTTATTTGAAGAAGATCAGGCATTTACGAAAACGGCAGATAAAATAGAGATGACCATGCTTTTACACACAAACGATGTAGTTATGGTGACTTTTTACACTTGATCCAAAACGCAGTGTATCCGTGAAAATAAAAATGTATCAGGAGATGATTTTATGCAAAACATTCCCGAAATTAGAATAGGCATCGTCGCCGTCTCGCGCGACTGCTTCCCCGAAAGTCTGTCTGTAAACAGAAGAAAGGCGCTCGTCGCCGCATACGAAAAGGAGTACGGCGCGGACGACATATACGAGTGCCCCGTGTGCATAGTAGAGAGCGAAACGCAGGCTCTGCAGGCGCTTGCCGACGTAAAGGCGGCGGGCTGCAACGCGCTCTGCGTGTATCTGGGCAACTTCGGCCCCGAAATTTCCGAAACGCTTCTCGCGCAGAAGTGGCAGGAGCAGACGGGCTACCCCGTGATGTTCGTCGCCGCCGCGGAGGAGAATACCGCCATTTTAAAGGACGACAGGGGCGACGCCTACTGCGGAATGCTCAACGCCTCATATAACTTAAAACTGCGCGGCGTTAAGGCATATATCCCCGAATATCCCGTGGGCACAGCCGAGAAGTGCGCCGATATGATACATGAATTTATCCCCGTGGCCCGTGCGCTGGTTGGGCTTAAAGATTTGAAAATAATTTCCTTCGGCCCCCGCCCGCAGAATTTCATGGCCTGCAACGCACCCATAAAACAGTTGTATAACATAGGCGTGGAGATAGAGGAAAACTCCGAACTCGACCTGTATGAGAGCTTTTTAAAGCACAATGGCGACAAGAGGATAGCCGAGGTCGCCGCTGATATGGCAGAGGAGCTTGGAAAGGGCAACAAAAAGTCGGAAATATTGAATAAGCTCGCGCAGTACGAACTCACTCTCACCGACTGGATAGAGGCGCACAGGGGCGGCAAACAGTATGTTGCGATAGCCGGCAAATGCTGGCCCGCCTTTCAGACGATGTTCGGCTTTGTGCCCTGCTATGTGAATTCACGGCTTACGGGCAGGGGCATACCCGTAAGCTGCGAAGTGGATATATACACTCCGAATATATCGGCGCGTGCGTATCAAACGACGCCGTCACCCTTCTGGATATCAACAACACCGTGCCAAAGGACATATTTGATGCCGACATATGCGGAAAATACCCGTATAAACAGACGGACGTGTTCATGGGCTTTCACTGCGGAAATACCTGTTCGCAAAAGCTGTGCAACCCCGAAATGCGCAATCAGAAGATAATGGCGCGCTCCCTTCCCTCGGAGGTGACCAACGGCACTCTCGAGGGCGACATAAAGCCCGGCAAGATAACTTTCTACAGGTTGCAGTCCACGGCGGACAATCACCTGTATTCTTACGTCGCGCAGGGCGAAGTTCTGCCTGTAAAAACGCACTCGTTCGGCTCGATAGGCATATTTGCGATAGAGGAGATGGGCAGGTTTTACCGCCATGTCTTAATTGAAAACGGTTTCCCTCATCACGGCGCTGTGGCCTTCGGACACTTCGGCAAGGCGTTGTTTGAAGTGTTCAAGTACATAGGCGCCGAAAAGATCGGCTACAATCAGAAAGAAAAATATACAACGGAGAATCCATTCTGATTATGAGCAGGAAGATACTTGGAATAGAACTCGGTTCAACGCGCATAAAGTCCGTCCTCATAGACGAAAACGGGGCGGTGCTTGCCTCCGGCATTTTTGAATGGGAGAACACCCTTGTGGACGGGCTGTGGTCATATTCTCTCGAAGACGCCGAACGCGGCGTCCGCGAAAGTTACAGCCGCCTTGTAAAAGATTACGGCGAAGATATACGCAATCTCGATGCAATAGGCGTATCCGCCATGATGCACGGCTATCTTGCGTTCGATAAAGACGGTAGACAGCTTGTGCCGTTCAGAACGTGGCGCAATACTAACACGGGCGAAGCCGCGCAAAAACTTTCTGAGTTGTTTTCCTTTAACGTGCCCCTGCGCTGGAGCGTTTCGCAGTACTATCAGTCATATCTCGATAAGATGGAGCATGTAAAGGATGTCGCTGTCGCCCGTCTGACTACTCTTGCGGGATACATTCATTACAGGCTTACGGGCAGAAATGTGCTCGGCGCTGACGACGCGAGCGGTATGTTTCCCCTAAGCGGAAGTGATTACGACGGCGAAATGCTGGCAAAGTTCAACAAAATTACAGGCAGGGATTTTAAACAGCTTTTGCCCGAGGTGTTGCTTGCGGGCGAAAACGCGGGAACGCTCACCGAGGAAGGCGCGCACTTTCTCGACCCTACAGGCACGCTCAAAGCGGGCGCAATCTGCTGTCCGCCGGAAGGAGATATGGGCACCGGCATGGTCGCCACAAACAGCGTGCTGCCCAAAACCGCCAACATATCTTCGGGAACGACTGCAAACTGCACGGTAGTGCTCGAAAAACCCTTAAAAAATTACTATAAGGAAATCGACATAATATCGACGCCCGACGGTCACCCCGCCGCGCTCATACATACCAACAACTGCACTTCTGAGATAAACGAATGGGTAAATTTATTTTCCGAAGTCGCAGATCTCTGCGGTGCGCATACAGATAAGGGTCAGTTGTTTGAAAAGCTGTTCAACAAATCTCTCGAAAGCGACGGCGATGTCGGCAAACTTACGGGCTATAACTACCTCGCGGGCGAACCGCTTGCGGGGACGAGCTGCGGCGCGCCGCTTGTTTTAAGGTCGAGCGACGGCAGACTCACGCTTGCAAACTTCATGCAGATGCATATCTATTCAGCAATTTCCGCGATCGCGCTCGGCATGGACATATTAAAGGACGAAGGTGTGGAAATGATAAGCATCACAGCGCACGGCGGTTTTTACAAAACGCCTTTCGTCGGTCAGAACGCCACCAGCGCAGTGCTCGGCGCACCCGTTACGGTTATGGAAACGGCGGGCGAAGGCGGAGCCTACGGCATAGCGTTGCTTGCGGGATATGCCTTGACGAATGGTATTACTCTGCCCTGTTATCTCGATAAAATTTTCGGCAACGCCAAAAAGACCACCGTTATGGCTGACGAAAAGGAGAGGTCAAAGTTTGCCTGCTTTTTTGAAAATTATAAAAAATATCTCGCCGTGGAACGGGCGGCGAGCAGGTCATAATTATGCTTGAAGAATTGAAAATAAAAGTGCTCAACGCCAACCTCGATCTCGTAAAAAACGGGCTTGTCCTCTTCACATGGGGCAACGTGTCGGCGATAGACAGAAAAAGCGGACTCGTTGCAATAAAGCCCAGCGGGGTAAAGTACGGGGATATGGTGGCAGAGGATATAGTTATCGTCGACCTTGACGGCAACGTGGTTGAGGGCAGTTTAAAACCTTCTTCCGATACTCCCACACACCTCGAACTTTACAGGGCGCATAAAGAGATGGGCGGCATAGTCCATACCCATTCGACGTATGCCACGGCATTCGCACAGGCTGGCAAGGATATAAGGGCATACGGTACAACTCACGCCGACTATTTCTGCGGCGATATCCCGTGCTCCCGCTCGCTTACCGAAAGCGAGATGGCGGAGTACGAAAAAAACACGGGCGTAGTGATAAACGAAACATTTGAAAATAAAGACGTCGTTGCAATTCCCGCATGCCTTGTAAAAAATCACGGGGTATTCGCCTGGGGCAGGGATGCGGACGAGTCGGTGTATCACGCCACCGTTGCAGAGGAGATAGCCAAAATGGCGTAGCTGACCGAAACGCTCGGCTGCAGCCAAAGGCTTCCGCAATACGTTGCGGATAAGCACTATAACCGCAAACACGGCAAAAACGCATATTATGGGCAAAATACTAAATATTAAGTGCTTATACTTTATAATACCATATCGATACAATATCGGGCGTTATATACGATTAAATTATAAAATAAGATAATCTACTGTGTCAGGAGGGAACAAATGAAATATTATGCAAGTTGTCCTGTTTGCGCGCACAAACTCATGAAAGGTGAGAACGGAATGCAGGCGGACATTCGCTGCGCGCGGTGTAAAAATTTAGTGCGTATTCGGATCGCCGACGATATTGTAACGGTTAATCTGATCGAATCGATAAGTACAACAACGGAAAACAAAGGAAGGCACTGCCCCTCTTAGGGCGGTGCTTTTCTCGTGTTTCCATAAATGTGGAAATCGTGAACTGCATAGGTTGATATAATTCCGCTTTTGTTGAAGTAAACTATATACAGAGGTGGAATGCTATGCTGAATTAAAAGGAACTGTACGGCAAAATAAGCGTTTGGCGTGAAGAAAAGGGCTGGACGGAAAACAAATTGTGCGACATGGCGGGAGTATCGCACAGTATGTTTCATTCATGGCTTTCGCGCGGCACAATGCCGAAGTTGGATACTTTGGAAAGCCTGTGCTATGCGTTGGACAAGCCGCTCGCCGCGCTTTTGTTTGACGTGGACGAAAATAAACTTACGGGCGAAGAAATTCAGCTGCTTTCCCGGTGGAAACAACTCGATATACGACAGAAGAAGGTAATTATGGATACGATAGAGGCATTCGGGAAAACTGAATAATTTTTGTCGTGAGAGAAGTTGAAAACCGCAGCAGACATCTCGGACGGTTATGAGCCTGACAGAGAATAAGACCTTATAAAAGGGGTTTGTTCTTTGTCGGTTTTTTTGTTTTACTCGCACTATAAACAAAACATCCTCTTTTCGTGTCTGACCGAAAAACAGCGACAAGTCTATATTTTGTTTCATATCAAAGGCTACAAAAAAGTGCAGATCGCCGCCATGTTACATATCGACGAGCGGTCGGTTCGTCGGCGTTTGGAATGGGCGCAAAAAAGAATTTCAAAAATTTTTTGAAAAATAGCCGATTTTGATGCGATTTTGTCCACGGATATATGAGAGGAAAAACTTCTCAATAAACCGGAGGTCAAAAAATGGTAGCAAACAAAGAAAAACTCCGCTCCTATTTGGAGTCGGAGAATCTGACGGCGCAGGATTTTGCGCGGCGTCTGCGCGTTGAGCAGAGCGAGGCGGACAAGTTGCTTGCGGGCGAACGTGTCGGTTACGATACGGCAAGGAAACCTATCTGTTGGACAAGAGCGGCAAGTACATTGTGCAGGCGGTGAACCACGCGGGCAAATCGCAGGAATTTATTCTGTATATCTCGCTCGACGATCCGAAAATCGAAGGCACGGAGAACGCGGAGGACAAGACCCTTGAAATTTGCGTTACGGACAGCGCGGACAAGTATGCGGGCTTGCAGACGCTCGTAATCGAAAAATCGACGGACGGCGGCAAGACGTGGATCGTCCTCACGGCGGACGACTACGGCAAGGCTGTCTCGGTGGACAATCTTTCCTACCGTTTCCGCACGAGCGGCATTTACCGCGTAACTCTGACGGACGAATTCCGCACGGGCATCGACGCGGTAATCGCGCAGTTTACCTACGAACAGCCCGCGCCGGACGGCGTGCTTGCGGGCGTGGAAAACGGCGGCTATACGAACACCGACGTTACGTTCACTTGGACGGACGAGGCAATCGTAACCGTCAAGAAGGACGGCGAAATCGTCGAATATGTTTCGGGGCAGAAACTGACGGAAAACGGCGCGTATGAAATTATCTTTGAAAACTACGACGGCTTTTCTTCGACCTATTCTTTCGTCATTGACAAGACCGCGCCCGAGCTCGGTTTGGAGGGCGTGCAGAACGGCTCCGCCACGAACGGCGATGTTACCGTTTCCGTTCCCGAAAGCGGCCTGACCGTTCAGCTCTATAAGGACGGCGAACTTGTCGGGAACTACGAGAGCGGCACACCTCTTACCGAGGAAGGCAGCTACCGCATTACCGCGACAGACGCCGCGGGCAACATAACGGAAGTGTCCTTTACAATCGACAAATCGGTGGACTTTGCGGCCGACATTTACGACAACGCAATCGTCAATTCCATGACCTTTACGGCGGGCGAAAATCTGACCGTGAGCGTTACGAAAGACGGCGAGGCGGTCGCCTATAAATTCGGAGATACCCTGACGGCAGCGGGCAATTATACCGCCACCCTGACGGACGAACTCGGCAACAGCAAGACGTTCAACTTTACCGTTACCGAACCGCTCGTGCAGAAGTTTTTCCATAACTTTGACAATGTTTCGGGTTTGGATAAAGTGAGCGTGAACGGCGAGGAAACGCGGCTGAACTACGGCGACCTTACGCTCGACAAGAGCGGCGTCTATGAGATCGCCGTAACCGTGAACGGCAAGGACTACATCTTTACCGTAACGGTGGATGCGACGGCACCCGCCGCCACCCTGACGGGCGTGGAGAATGGCGGCACGACCAAAGGCGGCGTTACCCTTTCCGACCTTACCGAAAAAGCGACGGTAGAGGTTTACAAAGACGGCGAGAAAATCGAATACTCGCTCGGCAGCGAACTGACCGAAGTCGGGCAGTACCGCATTGTGTTGACGGACGAACTCGGCAACTCGACCGAATACACCTTTGAAATTTTGTATTCCGTCAATGCCGGCGCGGTCGCGCTGATCGTCATTGCGGTACTCGTCGTGGTCGGCGTTATTGTTACGGTCGTGATTATGCGAAAGAAAGGAAAATTCGGCAAGAACACGGCAGAAAAAAAGAAGGCTGATTAAGCCTTCTTTAAGGGTTATTCATTTTCTCCAAAAGGGAATCTGCCCACGAGCATGGGATGGAGTTTCGTGTAATTTTCCCGTTCTTGCAATAGGCAATCAAAACCATTGAATTACCGGAATTGTCGTAGATGTTGATTGTATCGCACAAAGGAAAGATGCGCAGGAAATTATCATAAGAAGATTGAAACCGTCTGTCTATGGTTTCGGGACTGACGCCGTGTCCACCCATAGAAACACGTTTTGCAACACGTTGTTTTGCTATTTCAGGATCATGTACCCCGATATAGCGCAAGTGGATACGATAGCCTAAATTTTTTGCTTGCTGGATTGTTTTGAAGATTTCATTGCTACTTAAAGTTGTTTCTCGATTGAACGAAATCCCTTTTTCAAAACAATCTGCTTGCAGACGCAAGAGAACTTTACCGGCATAAAGTTGGTCGGAGGTGCTTTTCCAATCCAAACCGTTGGCGCGGATAATTTCGTCGGAATTCAAACGGATTCCAAGATCTCCTGCATTTTCACTATAAAACAGGGTGCTTTTTCCTGCTCCGTTTACCCCGGCAAATATGGTCAGATTTTTAATACTGTCCATTTTGAATTACCCGTTGTTGTTTTCTGGCAAGTAAATAATTGTAGAGTTGCGAATAGAAATCGACTTCTTCCTTTGAGGATGCACTATCAATCAGAGCATTCAATTCATCGGTTGAAAGCATTTTTTCTCCGCTTTGCGTAAAATCTGATGCGACTTGCTTAACCAATTCAAAAGTAGTCATAATCTTTCTCCTATTATTTATTATACACGATTTGATATGGGTTGTCAATGTAAAAGGTTCAATTCAAAGTGTTAGGTTAATCTAAAAGCGCTGAATAAGCCGATTGAAAGAGCAGGACAGAGTGGGAGAGGGGTGGGGGAATTTGAGTCAAGATAGGGGAGAATCGGCCTATTTTGGGGAACAGGATAAGGGATGAGACTCAAAGTGAGTCACTTCCCACTTTTTGGCGAGAAACGGGATACCCGTTTTCGCACTTTTTCGGGCACAGAAGTGCGCCTGAATCATTACCCAAAGGCGTCAAACAACGCCCGAAATAATTCTAATTACAAGGAGGTACAAAGAATGTCATCAACGCTTTTGGCGGTCGATTTTGCCCCGATTATAGCGCCTGTTCTGGAAGTGCTGAACGCGTTGTTATGGCCCTGCATTGCCATTGTCGGGGCGGTCGGCACGATCTACTGCATATTCCTCGGCATTAAAATCGCCAAGTCTGACGAACAGAACAGCCGCGAAAAAGCAAAGAAAGACCTGATCGGCGCAATCGTCGGGTTCCTCATAATCTTCATTCTCATGGTGGCTTTGAAGATAGCAATGCCTATTCTCGAAGAATGGGTAAAGTCGCAGATAACATAAGGAAACGGCAGCATGGGCGAATGGTTTTTCGATACGTTTTTCGGGTGGATATACGATATATTTTACACGCTGCAAAAATCAATCTGCTATCTGCTCGACTTCATACGGGACATATTCTGCAAACTTGCGGGCATTGAAACGGTAAAAATCGACGGCGGCGAAGAAGAAATTCTGACGCACTTCATACTCTCGCCGGCGATACGGAACGCCTTTTTAGGCGTGCTTTTGGTGGGCGTGATTTTGCTCTTTGTGTTCGTTATCATAGCGATCATAAAGAGCGAAGCCGCCGATCCGCAGCACAAGAAAACCAAAGGACAGATCCTCGTCAAGTCCTTGCAGAGTTTCGTAATTTTTCTCCTGATCCCGTTCCTGCTCATTGCGGGTATCATTCAAAGCATTGTCCCATACGAGCGGCTCGACGGGAACTGTATCGTGAACAAGGACGGCGGGTTTACGGGCGTACTCGAAATCAAGCCCATCGAATTCCGCTTGCTCGGAGCGAACAAGCAGAACTATCTCATTGACGGCGTGCTTACAAACGTACTCACGAGCGTGGGCGCAAGTCAGGAAGCGGCCATCGTCAAACTCGAAAAGCCGCTCGACTTCGACAGGCATATTCAAGCAGACCTGCAACGGATCGTCGCCCTCGCGGAAGCGAACGAAAACGGCACGCTCTCGGACGGGGAATATGCCGCGCGCATCGACGTCGTTCAGGACAGGCTCGCGCTCGTGGATACGCTGAACACGGAGCAGCAAGTCAAATACAGTTGCTACTACATAGCGGTTACGGACAGGAACAAGACAAGCCTTATGGCAACCCTCTCGGTCATGCGCGGAAATCGTCATTACGCAGTCAATCAAAGACTTTGCGGGAACGCCCGAAACGGCGCGGAAATCAATGGCGATTATCAATGTGTCGCAATACTCGCTCATCTTCCCGCTCTCGCCTAACGATATGAACGATTTGTGCGCGCTCTACGAGAAAGCCGGACAGATCAACGAAATCGAAGCGGACAATATCGTGCATAACGAGCGCGGCTGCGCGTTCCTGATAAGCTCGCCCGAAAGCAGGACGAATATCCGCATCGTGGCGACGCCGTACTTTGAAAAAATATTCGGTTAAAGGAGGGAAAAACAATCGCACGCAAAGTAATGGCTTACCGCCACAGTCAGGATGCGGACGGCAAGCGGACACAGCAAGAAGAAGTGGAAATCATCGGCTGCCAGACCGACCGCGGCGTTACCACCTATATCGTCCGCACGCAGGACGGCATCGAATGTACCGCTATCCGAAACATTTTCACGAACGCCTTTTACGCGGACGACGTTCACGGCGTAATCCGCGTGGACGCGCCCCGTGAAGGGGAGGCGTCGGCAATGTAGAAAAGAAACGGCAAGCCGCTAAAAAAGCCGCTTGCCGAAACAAAAATATTTGAAAATAGGGAGGCCTGTGTCGTCATTCCGGTTTCAGACAGAACACGGCGTACAGGGGGAGAGACTTTATATGATTTTCATACCCGAAGTTCCGCGTGGAAAGACGGATGGAAAATTTTGGAGAGTAATTCTTGACATATGTTTGCAGACTCTTTGCCCGAACATTGTCCGCAGATTTCACTTCCAATGGCACCGCAGATTCTTCCTGTTGAATGACGAAATCAATCTCCGCAGAATTTCCCGAAGTCCAATAATGGAGAGGAAAATCGTTTGCCGCAAGTTGTTCTGCTACATAGCTTTCCGCCATCATACCGCGCGCTCTGTCGGAGATATTGACGGCCTGCAAAATGCTGTTCGGTGAAAGCGCCATACGCATTGTCAGAAGTCCGACGTCGGAATAGTACACTTTGAAGGCAGTGAGATCTTCATATATGTTAATGGGATATTTGCCCTCGGTAATTCTTTGACAATTCAAAACCACGCCCGCGGTTTTCAGCCATGTCAGGGCCGTTTCGTAATCTTTTGCCCGCGCCTTTGCGTTGATGACCGAATACTGAAATTTGGAATTCTCTTTTGAAAGCTGCGCGTAAACCGAATTATATACCTCGATACTTTTCATCATATCGGACGGGGTGGTGTATTTTGCCATATCTGCAATATAGGCGTCGGAAATCGAACTTTGCTCCGCGCGAACGGCATTGAAATCCCCCGAATTCAAGTAGGTCTGAACGGCTGCCGGGTATCCTCCGACAACGAGATAAGTCCGATATAATTCAAGCGCTTTTTCATGAAGCGCAAGAGGGGAGAAGTCCGAGAATGAAGTCCGGATCAATTCAATCAGTTTCTCATTGCCGGTTGCCGATAAAAATTCTTCAAACGAAAGGGGATACATCGTGATTTTATCGACTTTCCCGACGGGGAAGGAGTATTGACCGCGATTGACGGCTAATCCGAGAAGGCTGCCCGCTGCAACAATATGATATTCGTTTGCTTGTTCGTTGAAATATTTGAGCGAGGTGAGCGCACGTTCACACGCTTGTATTTCGTCAAAGATGATGAGGGTGGCGCCTTTTTGAATTTGTACTCCGTACATGGCCGAAATAGCGGCAATGATACGATTCGGATCGAGATCGCGTTCGAATACGGCGTGCAGGTCGGAGGTGTTTTCAAAGTTGCAATAAACAGTATTGGCATAATGCTCTTTCCCGAAGGCAAGCATGGAATATGTTTTTCCGATTTGCCTTGCACCGTAGATCAATAAAGGCTTTCGATTGGCAGAGTTTTTCCATTGTAAAAGCCGTTGTTCCACAAGTCTTTTCATAGTGTCGGTCTCCTTTGTCCCATAATACCATTATACCGATAAAAGAGAGAAAAGTCAAGTGAAAATACGGAATACATATGAGAAAAGCAGATTAAAACAACATAAATGGCACGAATAGTGTCGAATCCATGAAAATCATTGAAAGGAGTGTTCCATATGGAGAACGAAAAGAAACTGAAATTCAACCCCGACGATATGATCGCAGCGGCGGACGAACAATTCCTCGAATGGATGAAAAACGGCCGTTACGCGGAGCTTATCGACACGATGCCGAACCTCGGCAGATACAGCCTGCGCAATCAAATGCTCATCTTCGACTGCCTGACGACCAAACAAGGAAATTGGATCGTCGATGACAGAATTCCGAGAGAAAAACCGATAAGGCATTTGATACCGCAGGAATCTTTGCGGTTTATGGGTTTTGAGGACAAAGACTTTTACAAATGCCGCTATCGCTACGAGAAGAAAGGCCCGAAAAAGATACGGCGCGACAACGTACCCGACGGCGAGATTTACATACAGGCGGGAAACAGTATTGCCGTAAACGTGCTCATGGCCCTGTTCGGGCAGATCTACGGCGTGCCGTGGCAAGATAAGGTTTTCAAAGAACGGAAGAAAACCGAGGACGAACTTTTACGCGAACTGCCGCTGTTCGCCTATATGAGAGATAAAGCGGCATAAGGAGGGAGAATATGACGCGGGGACAGATCGCTATCATAACGCCGGACGGCAAACTGATTGCAAGTACGGAATTCAACGGCGATATGTACTACGACAACGAAGGCCACGGCAAAGAAGTTGTGGAAGCACTCGAAAGTATTGAAACCGAGGAAGAATACAGAGAATTTGTCAATGATTTCAATGACCGAAACTTCCGATATACGGATCATGAATTGTTTTATGACTGCGACGACAGTTTTTACGATATGTCAACGGACTACTTCGGCAAGTGGTTTTCCGATTACGTCTATATCAAAAACCTTTCGGACAAAACGGTCGTGTTTACCGACGCTGATAAACAGAAAATCGCGCTCGAACCTGATACGCTTGCCGCGTTCAATTTCGGAAAATTCTATGCGAGCGACGCCGAGGACTTTGAAAAGCGGGAGTTTATCGAACAGCTCGGCATCCTGAAAAACGGGCTCGGCTGGGATATGGAGGAAAACTACGCTAATCTTTGGAACGCCTGCGCCGATTACGACAACAACCATCGCGGCTCGTATCTTACCGACCGTATTCAAGAGTATGACTTTGTGGATGATGAGGTGCTCGATTATATCCTTGTGGAACAATCTAAAAACGGCTTGTCCAGCCTGCGCTGTTTTATCGGAGATACATACAATGCCAGCCTTTATCGGCTCGACGGATACGGCAATCTTGCCAACGTCGATAATTCCGATTTTGAGTATCTGATAGCCACCTGATGCCAAATGTACAGAGGCAGATCATAAACGCTTTAGATTTCGAGATGTAAAGAAAGAGAGAGGACGCTATGTGCGGACTCTCTCTTTGACTATATAATAAGGTTAAAGGCAAATCATCAAAACGGACGCGATTGAATTGACTTTATCTGTCGTTTACGCTAAAATAATATAGGTGCTGAAAAGACGTTGAAAGGCACGACAAAAGTGACCTTTTCAAAATTTTTAGGGCAACTTTTAGGGCAACTTTGGGGCAACATTAGGGAACTAATCAATATATAGTGTCAAAAAGAATTCCCAACCACAATATATTGTGGTTGGGAACCTATGGCAGGGGAGACGCGATTATCTCGAAAGTATAAAATTTCATAAAAAACGGTAAAAAAGCCTAAAATATGCGTAGATTTTGCATATTTTAGGCTAAAATTTTTTGATTTTTAGAAAATTTAGGGCAACTTTTAGGGCAATATAAATATATGAATCTGCAAGGGATTTTAAGTCAATATATACCCCCTGTTTTAAGCCCAAATAGGCTGAAATAGGGGATTTTTTACGCAAAAAACGCTATTATTTTCTGCTAAAAAGGAAGTTATCACTATTTGACCGAAGATAATTTTTTTCACAATGCGAGAAAAAAGCGAGAATATTATGCAATGAAGTAGTCTTGTTTTAATAAGCATTTTATGAACGCGCCCGAAGGAGCTCGAATCCCTAACCTTTGGTTCCGTAGGGTGTCAAACCTACTGGTTTTTACCGATTTTAATTAGAACGAATTGACTGTTATTTATTCTGGGAAATGGGCTGAAACGGCTTGTTAGCACGCTATTTTGGCTCAATTTTGCTATTTTGAGATATTTTTTCTATCAGCGATAAACAAAAATAAATTACGATAAAGAATAGTCAAATATACAAATTCCTGCTCATTTATTAGATTTTTTATTAGAGAAAATGATTTGTTTCTAATTCTCCGTCATTTTTTGTCGCTTGATTAAAAAATTATTTACATTTTCGATAAACTTATATCTCGCTTGATTTGGTTTGTAAGATTGCTTGTATTATATAGAAAATAAAGGGAAAGGGCAAGTTTCCTTTTGTTGAATTAAAGACAAAGAAAAGCACCAAATATGATGGGTTTTTTCTTATATTTCATGCAAAATATAGGTTATCAAGGAAGAGGGCACAGGTACAACTGCATACAATCAGGTACAATGGTAGAGTTATTCCCTTAAATTTCGACTCATATTTATCTGATTTTTCGTTTGCAATTACACGCAAAACTGTAAATTTCGGTATCAAGCCGTAAAAAGAACGAGCAACTTTACTAAGGACGTGGTCCTATTGAGCCATAACAGCATAACCCTTTTTCAAGGTATTTTTAATGATTTTGCGAAAGTCTTTTTTGAGGCAGGTTGCGTTCTTACCAAGGTTTAAGGCATTTACTTTCAAAACACAATATATTGCGGTTTTTGTGAAGGAAATAGGGTATTGGTAGTCGATTGGATATGTATCGGATTTGTATATTCAAAACGGGGCTGACGCTCCGTTCTTTTTACTATAAATCATGACCGAAAACAGGCTGAAAAAGTGCGGTTTCAGGTGAGTCGGGGGGGGGGTAAAGGTGGATTATATCGACATTTTTTCAGAACGTATTGACAGACGACAAAAATATATTATACAATTATGACAGTAAAAAATAAAGTTCGCAGAGGATTAGCGAAAATTTTGACGGGGCGCGCCCCGTATCTGTTACATCCGTAACAGATATAAAACTTTAATAGGAAGAAAAAAATTGGAATTTGAATACGGCGGAAAAACATACGGAATCGAGATCAAAAAGGTAGGTCAGGAGCATTGCTTGCCGAGAAAAAAGAGCGAACTGCGTCGGAAACGGTATCATTCACTGCATTTCGTTTTACACGGTTTCGGAACATTGCACAGCGGTGAAAACAAAATATCATTGGGAAGAGGAAACGCTTTTTTACTGTATGCGAACGAGGAATATACATATTATCCCAATGCCGTAGATCCGTGGTCGTATATTTGGGTGGATTTTTACGGGGAGGAGTTGGACGAACTGTTCGAAGCCTGCGGCTTTACAAGGGAAAAGCCGTATGTACGGATGACGGATTCGGCGGAACTGATAGACCTGCTCAAACAGTTGGTGGAAAAATATAACGGAAGCGACGTACAGTCTATGGTATGTTCCGCCTATACGCTGTTGGTATTCGGGCGGCTAATCGAGTATAAAAACCGCTATCTGAAAGTCAGCGAACGCGGGTCGGTGTTTTTCAAACAGTTCAGGGATATCATCGACTATATAAACAATAATTACCGCATGAATTTGACGCTCGAACAGATAGCGGAAGATATGTGCGTATCGGAACGGCAACTTATTTATATGTTCCGCAGCAATATAGAGATGACACCGATCAATTATATCAATAAGTTCCGCATCTCAAACGCCTGTGAATTGTTAAAACGAGACGATCTGAAGGTCGAGGAGATTGCGGAAATGGTAGGAATCGAGGACGAAAAGTATTTTACGCGGATGTTTACGAAATGGAAGGGAGTAAGTCCGCGGGAATATAGAAAGATTTGTAAAGACGACGATCCGTTCGACTGGCTGAAAGAAAAAAATATCGATTTCAGATAAAAAATGTTTTGAAACGTGATAGAGGGTGTAGAAACTCGTTTTATTATATCGGAATTGGTAGGCGAAAGCCGTAACCTTAAATATATATAAATAAATATAAGGAGTTAAACGATGAAGAAACTTAAAAAAATTATGTCGGCAATGGTTTGCGGAGTGCTCGCGGGCTGTATGACATTAGGACTTGTTGCCTGCGGCGGGGGCAAAGGTTCGGGCGAAATCGATTTCTGGTATTCGGCTTCTGTTCCAAACGGAAGAATTATCAGCGAAATGATCGAAACCTATAACAATGGACAGGGAATCGAGGACGGCGTGAAGGTGAAAGGAGATAACCGCGGACAGATCAGCAGAACGGATTTTATTACGGATTCTCCCAACGTCGTTATGTTGGCTGATGAACAATTCAAACAATTTGCGGTGGAGGATTACTACCTCGATCTGACGCAATATTACGAGGAAATGCCGGGGAATTATAAGGAAGAGGAAATTCCGACTTCCTTTACGCGGTCGTTTCGGATTGATGCTAAGGATGACGCGAACGGAAAGCGAATGGCGGGCGAGGGCGCTGCGATTCAAGGGATTCCGTTCGGGGTCGATCCCATGGTACATTATTACAGTAAAAAGACGTTCGAGGACGCGGGAATTAAAATTATTTCCTGCGAAGAAAAAGACCTTGCGAGCAAATATCCCGGTTTACAGCCGCACGGTTATGCGGAATACACTGCTGAGAACGGTGCGAAGCCTCCTGTCGAGGGCGCGACGGCAAGCGAAAACCTTGCAGGCGAACAAGTGTATAAAATTTTCAACAATCGTATTCCCATGAATTGGGAGGAATACCGCTATCTGAGCAAATGCTTCACCAAGGCTTATAACGAAACGTCACCTACCGCTTACGGGAGCGCGATGCACCATTGGTTCTCGATCGGTTGGTCGGTCGGCGGCGACTGCGTCGGATACGACGGCGATAAATACACGTTTACGGCGCTGGATGATTCCGCTAACTATCTCGTGACGGCGCAAGACGGCGTTACGGTAAACGGCAGACATTATGCGGCGGGCGAGGTTGTGCGGTATGAGGATAAAGTAAGACAATCAAATATTTCCACCATGGCGGGGTTGCACGTTTTGCCTTCTCAGGAAGTCGCCATGAAAGAATTTATCAATCTGAGCGTTCCGAAGGAAAAGCAGGGCGGAATGGTTGCGACGGGTTACGGCGTGTCTACGGCACTCAATGAAGGGGTGGATGCTCTTTACAGCGCGAAAGATAACGTCGCTATGGTTTCGGGCAGAGCCGAACAGATGACGACGCTCGAAATCGCGTACAAGGGACAATATGATATTACCGTGCCGACGCAGTGGCGCGAGTATAAAGGCGGCAGTGTCTATTATGATGGCGAGGAAACGTTTGCAAACGAATATCTCAAAGTTATCGGGAAAAAATACGACGGAACGGTTTACACGGGCGAACTTGCCAAGGACGAAACGAGCGGCATTCCGTTCGTGGGACGTCAATCGGGCTACGGTTCGTTTTCCGCGCTCATGATTCCCGTGAATTCCGATCCTTCGAATTACGAAGCTGCGTGGAAGTTCATTCGCTGGGCGGCGAGCGAAGAAGGACAGAAAATTTATATGAAAACGGGCAGAGTGCCTAATCAGAGCGCGCTTGCGTTGGGTGACGAGTATGCTGCGCTGGGCGGCGAGCGGAATTACCGTGCGTTGGCAATTGCGGCGCAGGGTGCGGAAATCGGCGATTGGGCGTACTTCAATAACGGCGCTTGGGTTGATAAATGGGCAGGCAGTTTTAATCAGTCTTTGCGGTTTGGTTATTCCACTCCCGAGAAGTTCATACAGGATTATGCCGGCATTGCCAATAACGATATCGGAAAGGTCTCCATCGTCATGAACGGGAGGTGGTAAGCATGGAGGAAAAGGCTACCGTTTCGCAGGCGAACAGGGCGGATTCTTCCGCTCCGTCGACGAAAAGGAGAAAGGTGAAATTCCGCAAGAGCTGGATCATGTGCTGGATCGGCGTGTCGATTCCGCTGATAGGTTTTCTCATATTCAACGGCTATCCGATTTTCGTATCCCTTGAGGCGATGTTTACGAAAATGAAATTCAGTAAACTCGATACCATGCAATGGAATAACTTCGCCAATTTCAAAATGTTGGTCGGAGATGCCAAGTTGATTACATCGATCAAGGTTACGTTGATCTTGGCGAGCGCGCAGTTCGTGTCACTTGGGATTGCACTGCTGATCGCTGCATTTTTAAGCCAAAGCGTAAAAGGAACGCGCATCTTTCAAACATTGTATTTCGTACCGTATATTTGTTCTACGGTTGCGATTTCCATCATGTGGGGCAATATTTTCGATTTGAATGGCGTGTTGAACGCGATCCTCGGTACGCATATTCAGTGGCTGAACAATTTGAAAAACCCTTCTACGCTTACTGCGGCGATTTTCGTAACCATCGTGTGGCAAGCCCCGGGATATGGGATCGTCATGTATTGTTCGGCCTTTAAGGCGATCAGTCCGTCGCTTTACGAGGCGGCGGATATCGACGGCGCAAACGCATGGCACAAATTCCGCGGTATTACACTGCCCGGTATTTCGTCCATTACGTTTTTCCTCATTCTGGCGGGGCTTACGGCGGGGCTTACCACATTCGACGCCGCCAAGGTGCTCGCGCCTTTGAGTTGGGATAACTTTGCGGGGCCCGAGGACGCAGGGCTTACTATTATGTACTATATCTACAATACGGGCGTGAAAAACGGGGAAATGGGTTATGCGTCGATTTTGAGTTGGATGCTGTTTGTCGTGATGATGATTCCCTCGGTATTCCTTGTTAAAAAGAGAATTTTGTCGATGGAGGAAAAATGAGTATGGAAACTACCTGCGAAATTTCCGCTGCGGCAAAGCGAAAAAAAGTTCCTATTGCAAAGATCGTTACTTACTTCGTACTTGTTCTTTATACCGTATTTTTGTTTTTACCTTTCCTGATCGTTTTATTTACGGCGTTCAAGACGGATGCGGAGATCGTAGAAATGGGAAAGTTGAGCCGTTATACCTTATTCCCGAAAGAGTGGAGTCTGGAAGGATTCGGTATGGCGATGTCTACGAGTTCGGAATATAACGCGGTTAACGGCATTCCTTCGCTGATCATCGGCTTTTTCAATAGCCTGTGGCAGACGTTAATCCCTTTGGTTGTCGGACTTTTCGTGTCGGCATTTGCGGCTTTTATGTATTCGAAATACCGCTTTCCGGGGCGCAATACACTGTTTATGATCACGGTGCTCACGATGATGTTGCCGCTCGGTGCGTTCGGGTTCGTCAGTTATCTTTTTTACGTGAATATCGGCTGGGTGGGAAGCAAAGGTGTGCTCGCCATTCTCATTCCTGGGATGTTCGGTGGAGCGGGAACGGTGTTCTTTTTAAGATCGTATTTCGACAGTGCGATTTCGAACGAAATTTTGGAGGCGGCAAAGATCGACGGTTCAAACGATTTCAAAATTTTTCTCGTCATGATTCTGCCGCTTGCAAAGCCTGCGATCATCGCGCAGTTTTTGTTCGGGTTTGTCGGTGGATACAACAACTACGCCGCGGCGCTCATGTATTTGTACCGTGATAAAAGTATGTGGAGTTTGCAGTTGGCGTTGTCGGAATTGGTGAAAATCGGCTCGCAATCGGAAGGCGGATACGTGAATATGCAATGTGCGGCGTCGATCATGGCTCTGTTACCGCTCGTTGCATTGTATGTCGGCGTGCAGAAATACTTCATTGAGGGCATTACGATCGGCGGTGGAAAAGAATAGGAGGAGGACAGAAAATGAAAAAAATAAAAATTGCGGTACTGGCGGTTGTTGCTTGTTTGTTGGCGGTAATGCTTTGTTCCTGCGCGGGCGAAACCGTAAAAAAGGTTGCGTATGAGCTTCCGTATTACGACGGAACGACGCGCCGAGATTTCGACGCTGAAGATAAACCCTATTATAACGACGAGCTTTGGCGCAGGAATACGAGCCTTTGGGAGGGCGCGGACTTCCAGGTTTTGGATGATACCGAACGCACGGGCTACTATTACGCCTATTCTACGGGTTACAATTATTATTATTCCACAGACCTTGAAAATTGGAATTTCGGGGCGAGTTTTATTTCTTTGGAGGGGTTATCGGGAGCAGAAAGACTTTGGGCGCCCGAAGTTCTCTACAACGAGGACGATGAAACGTATTATGCGTTTTTAGCGGTGCGGCCCACACCCGATTTGGAATACGAGATGGTTACCGCACCCGAACATATGCCGATCATTGCAACATCAAAAGATCCGCGCGGTCCTTTTAAGCCGCTGATCTTCGAGGACAGAAATACTTCCTATCCGCAATGGTACGCAAAATATTGTTTCCTCGATATGGAGCAGTACCAAGCGGCATACAAAAGTTTGAATCTTCCCGTAAGCGATCCGTCGGCATGGGAAAAGATTTACACGATGGACGGCGGGATCGTAGACGCGGGTTGGATGCGTGCGTTCGATTTCAGTCCCTTCGAAGACCCCGATACGGGCAAGAAGTATCTCTATTGGAGCCAATCGCCCGGCGGAACGGCGGCGGTGGAGATGATCGATTGGACGACGCCCGATTGGAGCACGTTCAAAGTGGTTGCGGCGGCGCTGTACTATACGGTGGACGACTACGTAAAGGCAACGAACGGCGATGTCTCGGTCGAAAAGGTTTATTACGAGACTTTGGGCGCCTACTGCAACGAAGGCCCGTTCGTGTATAAGCATAAAGGAAAATATTATCTCACTTTCTCGATCGGATCGGGCGATACGGGCAATTACAGCGTGATGCAGGCAATCGGTGACACCCCTCTCGGACCTTTCCGCAAACTTACGGACGAGGAGAACGGGTTTATCGTCAGCAATGATAACGGCTCGAATCGCGGGGTAAACGGGCCGGGACACCACTCCTTCGTCCGCGCAAAGGACGGAAAGGGCGACGAAAAACTCATCATGATCTATCACGCGCAAAAGAGCGTGTATTCGGAGAGCTGGGGAAGATGTATGCGCTTCGACGAAATTAAATGGGTGGAAACGCAGGGGATAGACGGCGAAACGTTCGACGTGATGCACTTAAATGGTCCCACGATTACCGTGCAGCCTACGTTCGGCGTGGGTAGAGAGGTGGGCGATATCACCTCGCGCGTGAAGAGCGCAACGCTCGTACGCGGAACGGTAAAGGAGGGCAGTGCCGATAACCTTATCGACGGGCTCATTCCCACTTTCGTGAAAATGAATCAGGCGTTCGAGAATAAGTATGTTAAGGAAACGGAAATTTCCGTAACCTCAACGTTCGAGCTGGAATTCGAAAGCGAGCAGGAACTCCGCGCGCTCATGATCTACAATTCCAAAAACACCGAAAAGGCGTTTGCGAAAATCAAGGATATCGCGTTTATTTCGGAAAACAACGGCGCGGAACGGATCAATTATATCAAGGAGCTCGAAGTCGACAAAGCGGCAAGTTATTTCTTCGACGTTCGCAATGACCGTTACGACGGGATTCAACGTTGCAGTAACGTCTATGCGGAGTTCGATCCGATTAAGGTAAAGAAGATCCGCTTTACGGTGGAACTGCCCGAAGGGCAGGAACGTGCGGCTGTCGGCGAAGTCGTCGTCCTCGGAAAATATTAAGGAGGGGAGAAGATGAAAAAAATAATGTCGCTCGCGCTCGGCGCGGTTATGGCAATTTCGGCGGTCGGAGTTCTTACGGGTTGCGGAAATTTGCAGGCAAGCGGACCCGAGTACGAATATACGGTGATCGAATCGGATAAAACGTACGGTTTCGAAAAGGAAATCCCTGTCATCGACGGCAACGTGAAAATCGACGGGAAGTTCGACGAAAGTTTTTACAACGCGCGTAATTGGTTCAAAGGGCACAAGTTATTGAATAACGAAGACGGAACGCTGGACGTGACCACCTATTTTTCCAAAACGGGCATCGTGGTCGCGGCAAAGTATCGCGACAACCGTCCCGTCGTTTACAGCGAGCACGTCGCTACCGGAAACAGCAGTTGCTTTAACTGTTACTTTTCCGTTGAATCCAAAGATACGCCGAATTACGGCGTTTACGAAGTGGAATGTTCGGCGGGCAATGTGTTAAATATCAATTTAATGACGTCGTTCGGCATCAAGAACCTGGATACGACAGGGTACGACGTCTATTCCGCCGTCGTGCGGCACGGGAGCGTTGCCGAGGGCGAATGTTACGGTTTCGACGTGGAATATTTCATGCCGTGGTCGCTGTTCGGATTGGAATCGCGTCCTGAACTCGTCTATCTCAATTCCACGATGATTTCGGCAACGTTTAACGAGGAGAATCTTCTTGAAGACGGCGCATACAGAACCTGGTATAACTTCGGCTATGAGCAGTCGCCGGGCATTTCCGTTTGGATGCAGTACAATCAAGGCTATTCGTTCGATAAAGACGGATTTATCTGTAATCAAATTACCGTTAAGTCTACAGGTGGTCAGGTAACGGAAGAATGGGGTTACGATTGGTGCCTGACGGGTGATACCGTGAACTTCAACTTAAAACCCGATGCGGGAAAAGAACTCGTTTCGATTACCGTAAACGGGAGAGACGCGATGGAGAAAGTAAAGCAAAACGTTCTCTCGGTCTATTGCGGCGGCGACATTGAAATCAATGCGACGTTTGCGGAAAAACAGGCTTAATGAAACGCTTGCGTTTCAAAAAAATAGCATAAGGAGTAAAAAGATGAGGAGAAGAAGCAAAGGTATACTGACACTCAGTGTGTTGTTTGTGCTTTCATCCTGTGCCGCGCTTGTAGGTTGCGGCGGTAATACGCACAAACCGACGCTTGTCGCGAGCAAAGCGCCCACTTGTACGGAGGCGGGCTACGAAGAATACTATTTGTGCTCGCACTGCGACAAATTGTATTCCGACGAGGCTTGCAAAAACGAGATTTCCGCGCCCGTTGCAATTGATGCGCTCGGGCATGAAATGACCAAGCACGATGCAGACGAGGCAACCTGCACGCATCCCGGAAATGTAGAGTATTACACCTGTTCGCGGGAGCCGGGCGTATATTATGCGGACGAGGCGGGGTCGCAGAAGCTTAATGAAATCGGCGTGACAGTCGATCACGATCTTACGGAGCATTCCGCCGAGGCGCCCACCAAAGACGAGTACGGTAAAAAGGCTTATTGGGAGTGCGGCTCGTGCCACACCAAGTACGCCGACGCATACGGCGATAAAGTCATTACCGACGAGGAGTTGAAAATCGATAAGATTCAGGAAACGATCGACGGCAAGCTGACGACGGATTTCTATCATGCCGATCATGCATTCGTATACGGCGCCGCTAATGTGCTCGAGGGCGGTTTGGGCACGGTGGTGAACGCAACGCTTGCAAGCGACGGCGTGTATTTCCACGTAGTGACAAACTACAATACGCCCGTAGCCGAACAGAACGGGAAAGGTTGCGTTAAAATCTACATCAATGTACGTAACGAAGACAACATCAATCTTCCCGGGAATGCCGTTGCAAGCGCCACGCAGGCGATTATTATGGAACTGTATTTCGACGGCACGATTCCCGAAGCCGTCTATCAGCACAATCCGAGCACGGTGAGATCGTGCGAAACCAAGACAAACGAAGACGGTGCGCTCACGAAATACACCACCACTTGGGAGGTTTATTGCTCGTTCGAAAGCATTGCCTCCGCCAACAAATCGGTGCTTCAAGGCGCCTTCGAAAAGCAGAACGGCAAAACGGTGATGAAAACCGGATATAACATGCTTGTAACCTCGGTCGCCTGCCTTACGAACAAGGCGGATGCCGATAAGTTCGATAACAACGGTTCGAGCCAATGCTCCGCAGTTGATGAAAATACCTGGTTCCTTTGGGGAAAGAGCGGTTACTTCGATTGGAGTAACGATCAAAAATACATGGTCGTAACGCCGAACGGATTCTCGGAAAACTTTGTAAACGTTTCTACGAAATACAAAGTGAACTGCACGGCGGAGAACGTAACGGTCGGCGGACTTCCCGAAGAAATCGCGGTGGGCGGCACGCTCACGGGAACGGTTGCCGTAGCCGATAACTACGTGTTCCGCGGTTTAAAGATCAACGGCAAACAAGTAGCGGTTGATAGCAACGGTGCATTCAGCGTTGCTCTTGCCGACCTCGACCTTCCTTGGAATACGGCGGAGATCACCCTTACGCCTTTCGTCGTTAAAAATGAAACGCAGACGCTTGCTCTTACCGTAAACGGCAAGACGAAAGAGGGAACTTCTCCGATTGTCAATGCGGAGGTTACGCTTTCCGACGGTTTCGGTGAACCGATTAAGGTTACCGCAAACGGAGAGGGTGTTGCCACGTTTGAAAATCTTCTTTGTACAAATTACACCGTTTCGGTAAACGGATATCGCGTAGGCGAGCTTACCGTTACAAAGGGAACGGGCACGGCTTCCGTAGATCTCGTGAAGGTTTTTGCGTATGTACAAAGCGGCAATGTGAACGTAAACGATCTGGAAGAGACGATTTCGATGCAAATACCCGCATCGGTGCAAGATCACAAGTGGAGAGGAAATGCGGAAATCGTAACGGACAGCGCGTTGAGTAAAGCAAATATTCTTCTTGAAACGACTTTGAAGTTGAGCAACGTTGCGGGCGATTGGGGCTTTGAAGCGTGTAATCAACGGCTTGCAGTTCAGCTTACCAAAGGAGGAAAAGGCTTTACGTTCTGGATGTGGCGTCATGGCGGCGTCGACAAATCCTCGGTAGGGGCATTCAATGATAAAACACTGAATGATTGTTATGAGGGCGCAGGATTCTGGGGCGGCGCCGACGAACCTACTTACGCATGGATTTATACCACGGCGCAAAGCGCAAGCGGACTAAATCTTCGTTTTGTCCGCAACGGCGGAACGCTGACCGCATACGCCAAGAACGGCGAAACGTGGGTAAAATTGGGAGATACGTCCTGTGACGCGAACGACGAATTGCAGGTAAAGGTGTACTTTGCACACGCAACTTATGTTTTGTCACAAACGTCGTTTACCGATCTTGGCAATTACATAGTCGAACAGCTTCCCGAAATCGGAGCGCCTGGACATATCGCGCACTTCGTGAAAGGGAATCAATATTATCTTCCCGACGGCACACCCACGACGGCAGACGCGGTAAAGACGGAGATCGTAAAATCTACGGCGTCGGCGACACTCGAGCTGAGGGACTTGGATGGCAATCCCGTAACGGTTGCCGCGGGCACGGAGGTTACGATAAGCTCTCGTTTCCATAACGGCACGCTTACGGCGGGAACAAACGGCGTTCTGAGCGGAACGCTTTACGTAGGTGAATATACGGCAAGTCTTTATGGCTATCAGGATACAAAATGGAACGTAACGGCAGACGGCGAGGTTACGCTCACCATGAACGCGACGATTGCTCACGCGGGAAGCGAGAACGTGACTGTGAACGACACGAATCAGACAATTTCCATGCAAATACCGGCTTCGCTGCAAGATCACCAATGGAGAGGGAATGCAGAAATCGTAACGGACAGCGAGCTTGCTGCGGCAAACGTTGTATTTGAGACGACGCTTAAATTAAGCGGCGTTGCGGGCGATTGGGGCTTTGAAGCATGCAACCAACGGCTTGCGATTCAGCTTACCAAGGGCGGAAAAGGCTTTACGTTCTGGATGTGGCGCGCCGGCGGCGTAGATAAATCCTCGGTGGGTGCATTCAACGATAAAACGCTGAATGATTGTTACGAGGGCGCAGGATTCTGGGGCGGCGACGCGGAACCTACTTACGCATGGATTTATACTACGGCGCAAAGCGCAAACGGATTAAATCTTCGATTTGTCCGCAACGGCGATACGCTGACCGCATACGCCAAGAACGGCGAAACGTGGGTAAAATTGGGAGATACATCCTGCGACGAAAACGACGAATTGCAGGTAAAGGTGTACTTTGCACACGCAACTTATGAGCTTTCGGATATTTCCGTTACGGAAGATACGACGCAAGCATAACGCTTGAAGTGAGTAGAACAGGGCGGCGGCAATTACCGCCGCCCTAAAATTTTTTCAGAAAGATTGATCTGTGAGGTTAAGAATGCGCTGGTATATCGCAGAGAACAAGCGTAAAATCGCAAGCGAAAATTTTGAAGGGCACAGCGACCGTATCGAAATCGGCGGAGAGCAGGTTGCGGGCGTGATTACGTACGGCGTGCAGAGCGGCGAACCGTATTTTAAGCGGCAGTTCGCGTTTCCGAATATCCGTATTCAACCGAATAACACGCACGGAACGTATCAACCCGAAACAGATCAAAGCCCGATATCGTTTGAAGAAAGAGAAGTATTCGAGCGCGTGGAATTAGACGGCGTGCTGTCGGTGTTTTCGCATGCGGGGGAACTTAACATTGTACGCAGATTTTTCCCTTCGGTGGAGTTGCCCGTCTTTTACGAGCAAATAGAATTGTTCAACGGCGGCAAGAAAGAGCTTTCGCCGAAATGGGAAACGCTTCAAAAAATAGAGTTGAAACTCGCGTGCGAGGGTTACGTTTCCTTCGAGTGCTCGTGCGAAACATTCTGCCGCAAGATAAATGCGGGTGAGCGCGTAACGCTTATTTTTGCCTATGCCGCGCGGTATTCAAATGAAAAAATTCTAAAAGAAGAAAATCCACTTTCAAAGCGGCGCACCCGCGTCGAGGAGATCATGTCGCAGTGCGATATCACGACGGGGAACGAAACTGTGGATACCATGTTTGCGTTTGCAAAGCTCCGCGCGGCGGAAGGACTGTGCAACACGCCGAAGGGCATAATCCACAATCCCGGCGGGCTTGCCTATTATGCGGGGATTTGGTGCAACGACCAATGCGAATACGTCGCCCCTTGGTTTGCATTCACGGGCGACAAAAAGCAAGCGGAAGCAATCGAAAATATTTACGGTTGGTATTACCCGTATTTCAATGACGACTATCTTCCCATTCCAAGCAGCATCGTCTGCGGGGGGAGGGACTTTTTCCTTTGGGCGGATCGGGGCGATGCGGAAATGTATTTGTACGGACTTTCGCGCGTGCTCTTGACGCAGGGAAAGCTTCCCGACGAAAAGCAGAAAAAGGCGCTTGATTGGTGCGTCGAATATATTAAGAGAAATCTCACGGCGGACGGCGTCGTCTTTTCGGTCAGCGATGAATTGGAAAACAGAATTTCGTCGGGGGTCAACCTGAACACTTCCTCGCTTGCTTACGGCGGACTTGGGAATTATGCCGTTCTGTTAAAGCGTATGGGCGAGAATGCCGAGGAAGTCGTTGCTCTGCAAAAGAAGATAGAAGCGGGAATTGAAAGCTATTTCGGCGGCGAGGTTTCGGGATATCATACCTATCATTACCACAAGGGGTGCGAAGTCATTCGCGCCTGGAACTGTCTGCCCGTATATATGGGCATCATAAGCCGCGCGAAGGATACGTTAAAGAGTATCGACGAAAAGCTGTGGGTAAACGGCAGCTGCCGTTCTACCGAGGGTGAAAAAATACTTTGGGACAGGAGTGCGCTTTATTATATTATGGCGCTGTTCCGCGCGGGCGAAGTCGAAACGGCGTGGGTAAAGTTAAAAGAATACAGTGAAACGCGTCTTTTAGGCGAGCACGTGCCGTATGCAGTGGAGGCGTACCCCGAAGGCGGAATGCGGCACCTTTCCGCCGAAAGCGGACTTTATTGCCGTGTGTTCACGGACGGACTTTTGGATATTTGTTTTAACGAAAAGGGTTACACGGTAAACGGCAATTTGCCAAAGGAGCTAAAAGCGGTTACGGTAAAAAATATTTATTTGAACGGCGGATTTACCGACTTGATCAAAGAACGTTAAAAAAACAAAGAGGCAAAAATGGCAGAAAGAAAGGAATATCCTCGCCCGCAGTTTCAGCGGGAGAGCTGGCAAAATTTGAATGGCAAGTGGGAGTTTGCATTCGACGATAACAACGAGGGCAAGACGTTCGGATGGTGGAAGGGCGATAAAAAGCTCGATCAAAAAATTATCGTCCCGTTTTCCTATCAGTACCCCGCAAGCGGGATAAACGACAAAGCAATCCACGACGTTACGTGGTACCGCCGCACGTTCGTCATAGACAAGGAGAACTCGGGCAAGCGGGTTTTATTGTGCTTTAACGCCGCGGACTACGAAACGGACGTGTGGGTGAATGGGATTCATGCAATCAATCACAAGGGCGGTTTCGCGCCGTTTTCGGTGGATATCACCGACTATCTGAACGGGGCGGAAAACGTGCTCGTGGTACGCTGTTACGACGGGTTGGAAACGGCTGTCCCGCGCGGCAAACAGCACTGGGAAGGAATCACTTACGGTTGTTTCTATTATCCGAATTCAGGCATCTGGCAGAGCGTGTGGCTGGAATTTTTCGAGCAGGACTGTATCGAAAGCTATTCGCTCAAAGCGGATATCGATAACCGCTCGGTAAAGGGTGAAATCCATACCATGTACGCGTTGGCGGACGAAGCGGAAATCGTTCTTACCTTTCAAGGGAAAATATTGCAAAAACAGCGGTTACTGTTGCCGCACAAGCGTACGCGGTTTACGGTCGATCTTGCGGACAACGCATTCGATTTTAACGGCTTGCTTTGGTCGCCCGAAAACCCGAATTTGATTTCGGTCGATTTTACGTTATATGCGGACGGTAAGCCTTGCGATAGGGCGCACACGCGATTGGGCTTGCGGAAAGTTCATATCGACGAAACGGGCAAAATCTGCCTGAACAACAAGCCTCTGTATCAGCGTTTGATTCTCGATCAAGGCTATTGGGAAGAGAGCGGCTTAACGCCGCCGAGCGCGGAGGCGATAAAGAAGGATATCGAACTTGCCAAAGCCATGGGCTTTAACGGCGCGAGAAAACATCAAAAATTCGAGGATCCGTATTTTTATTACTATGCGGAAGAGTTAGGCTTTCTTACCTGGTGTGAAATGCCGAGCGCGCTCACTTTCTGCGCGGAAGAGGTCGCTTCGGTCACGCGCGAATGGCAGGAAATCCTTTCCGTTGCCAAAAACTTTACGAGCAATATTGCTTACGTTCCGCTTAACGAAAGCTGGGGCGTGCGGGAGATCGGTACGGACAAAGCGCAGCAGGACTTTGCGCGGAGTTTGTATTATCTTACGAAGAGTATCGACGGCGAAAAACTTATATCGACGAACGACGGATTCGAGAACGTGAACCCTACGGATATCGTAACGATTCATGATTACGAAATCGTCAAAGCCGAACAGTTTCCCGTAAAATATAAAGACGGCAAATACGACGGGCTGTATCCGCAGAGCTGGCGGCTGTTTGCCGAGGGGAATAAATACGAATGTCAGCCCGTGCTGTTTACGGAGTTCGGCGGCATGGCGTTAAAAGCAGAGCAGAAGGGCGATACTTGGGGGTATAACGAGGGCGAGGCGAACGAAGAAACTTTTTATGCGCACCTTACGGAGTTGTTGCAGGGCATTGCGCAGACGGGATTTCAAGGATACTGTTATACCCAGCTCACCGACATACAGCAGGAGATCAACGGACTTTTGCGCGCCGACCATACGCCGAAGTTCGATTTAACGAAACTTAAAGCAATTTTCGAAACGGGAAAAAAGAAAATGTTAAACGGAAAATTTATCGGGGTTAAAGAAAGGGCAGGCGTGTTTGCTCTCGAAAAAAAGTTTGCGGCGCGGGCGGGTGAAAAAGCCGTTTTAAAATCGACGGCGCTCGGCTTGTATTTTGCCGAGCTCAACGGAGTGCGGGTGGGCGACGCATATCTGGCACCCGGTTGGACTTCGTACAATAAAATGCTGCAAGTGCAGGAATACGACGTTTCGGCAATGCTGAAAGAGGGCGAAAATATTTTGTCGCTCACTGTCGGCGAGGGCTGGTTTTGCAGCGGCATAACCTGGGATAAAAAGCGCGATTTGTACGGGAAACAGTCTGCCGTATGCGCCGATTTGGTTTTATCCGATCGAACGATTTTCACGGACGAAAGTTGGACGGCGCATGAGAGCTTTATCCGCGAGAGCGGCATTTACGACGGCGAAACACAGGATTTTACGGCGGAGCGAAAGTCGCTTACCGTATGCGAAGTTGCGTTCGATAAAAGCGTACTCGTTCCGCAGATTTCCGAGCCTGTGCGAAATATCGAGCGGCTTAAAGTAAAGGAAGTTATTCGTACGCCCGCGGGCGAGCTCGTCTATGATTTCGGGCAGAATATGGCAGGTGTTGTAGAGATCAGAACGCCTGAAAACTTTAGCGGCACGCTCACGTTGCAATTTGCCGAAATCTTGGTGAACGGAAATTTTTATACGGATAACCTGCGTAGCGCAAAGGCGACGGACACGTTTACGGTAAAGGGCGCAAAGACGCTTCTTCCCGAGTTTACTTTCCACGGCTTCCGCTATATGAAGCTGACAGGTGCGGAACTGCCGAAAGAAAATATCACGGCGATCGTGCGCCATACCGATATGAAACGTACGGGGCGCATACAAACGAGCAACGCGCGTTTTAACCGTTTGCTGGATAACGTAGTGTGGGGGCAAAAGGGGAATTTCGTGGATATTCCCACCGATTGTCCGCAGCGGGACGAACGACTGGGCTGGACGGGGGATATCAACGCTTTTTGCACGACGGCGGCGTATAACTACGATATCCGTTTGTTCATGAAAAAATGGCTTGCCGATTTGCGCAACGACCAAGCCGAGGACGGCAAAATTCCGCACGTCGTGCCCGACGCCTTGCGCGGAGAGGGCGACAGGTCTACCGCCGCGCTTTGGAGCGACGCCGCCGTGATGATTCCGTGGAAACTTTATCGAATGTATGGTGACGTATCTTTCCTTGCGGATAATTATGCCGTCATGCAAAAATACATGAATGCGTACGAGAAGAACGTAGAGGACGGGCTTGTCGTGCGCGGATTCGGCTACGGCGATTGGCTCGCGCAGGACGGCGAAAAGTTCAATCAAAGCATTTGCGGCAGAACGGAAAGCATGTTTCTTGCGAGCGCGTTTTATTTGGAATGTCTGCGGATCGTTTCCGAAACGGCAAGACTTCTCGGCGACAAGGCGGAAGAACAATACCGCGCAAGGCATCAAAAGACGCTGAAAAGAATGCGCGCGGAATATATTACGCCGAACGGTCGGGTGTCGGTCGATACGATGACGGCGCAGGCGCTCGCTCTCTGCTTGGGGATCGTGCCCGAGGAAAACAGAAAAAACAGCGCCAAGGTGCTGAGCGATAACGCGCGGGCGCACGGCTATAAAGTGACCACGGGCTTTGCGGGTACGCCGTATCTTTTATTTGCGTTGGCAGACAACGGATATATCGAAACGGCGTTTAAAATTCTTTTGAACAGCAGTTTCCCCGGTTGGCTGTACGAAGTGGATATGGGTGCGACGACGATTTGGGAACGTTGGGACAGTTTGCTTCCGGACGGCACGCCCAACCCCGACGGCATGAACAGCTATAATCATTATGCTTACGGTAGTGTGATGGAGTTCGTTTACCGCAGGATCGCGGGGATCGATCCGATCGAAGCGGGGTTCGGAAAAGTAAGAGTTGCGCCTAACCCGTGCGAAGCTTTTCAAACGTTCAAAGCAGAGTACGAGAGCGTATGCGGAAAAATCGTTTCGTGTTACGAACAGAAAGACGGTAAAATCATTTACGAAATCGAGCTTCCCGACGGCGTGGAAGGGAAAATTACTCTGCCGAACGAATCGCCCCTGACGGTGTGCGGCGGCAGGCACGTGTTCGAGCGAAAGTGCGAAGACTTTCATTATACGCCGTTTACACCCGAAAGCTATGTGACCGAAGTGTTTGACAGTCCGAAAGCGGTAAAGGCGTTTAACGAGGTGTTCGGCGGAATCTTTACGGGCAGCGAAATTGCATGGATGAAGGACGAACCCAAAACGCTCGGGTTTATGGCGGAGTTTCGCGATAAGGAGGGGAAGATGAACCTTTCGGATTTTCCCGCCATGCTCGAAAGAGCGAATGAGCTGTTTACAGAAACGGACGATTAAATTTTGAAAAGGAAGCGGATAAAATGATTTTTGCAGACGGAAAACGTTTTTTGCTGGAAGGGAATAATTATTGTTATGCTATGTTCGTAAACGGAGACGGCTTTTTGCAGCAGCTCCATTACGGCGGCAAGATAAAACGGGAAGATATGGATTATCTTGCTTCTACGTACCCGTCGCTCGTGCCAAATCATTTCATCAACAAAGACGAAGCATTCGATTCTCTGCCGTCCGAATACGGCTTTTACGCTAAGGGCGACTATAAAGAACCCACCGCGATCTTCGAGCGGAAAGACGGCGCAAGCATGTCGCGGCTTCGCTATTTGTCGTATAGAGCGGAAAAGGGTGCGCCGAATCTTATCGGAATGCCGCACGTGCGCAGCGGCGACGAAACGCTCGTCGTCACGCTCAAAGACGATTTTTCGGATATCGAAGTCGATCTGTATTATACCGTCTGCGAAAATTCGAACGTGCTTACGCGCAACGCCGTGATCCGCAACGTTGGCAAAGAGCCGATCATGCTCAGGCGCGCGTTCTCTTTCCGCGCAGAGCTTGCGAACGGGGAATATCGATTGTTGCGGCTCGCAGGCAGATGGGGGCAGGAACGCATTCCCGAAATCGCGCCGATCGCGCATGGGGTAACGCGTATTCATTCGCTGCGCGGTTCGTCGTCGCACCAGACCAATCCGTTTATGGGAATCCTGAAAGAGGACTGCAAAGAAGAGTGCGGCGAGTGCTACGGCATACAGCTCGTGTACAGCGGCTCGTTCGCCTTGACGGCGGAGTGGAGCAAACACGGCGCGCTTACCTTGCAGGGCGGTATCAACGAAACGGGCTTCGGTTGGGAGCTTCGTAGCGGTGAAAGTTTTGTAACGCCGCAAGTGTTGCTCACATATTCAAATGCGGGCATGGGCGGCATGTCGCGCGCTATTCACGACTTTCTGCGCGAAAGAATTATCAATCCCGCCTATGTTTACAAACGCCGCCCCGTAGTCGTCAATAACTGGGAGGCGACGTACTTTGACTTTGATAACGAAAAGCTCTGTCGTATTATCGCCGAGGCGGCGGAGTTCGGTATCGATACCTTCGTTTTGGACGACGGGTGGTTCGGGAAACGTACAAACGATTTTGCGGGACTCGGCGATTGGTTCGTCAACGAGGAAAAATTAAAGGGCGGGTTGAAAACGGTCTCTGCGTGCTGTAAAGAGTACGGCATCAAGTTCGGACTTTGGTTCGAGCCGGAAATGGTAAATGAGGATAGCGATCTGTTCCGTGCGCATCCCGATTGGGCGCTGTGCAAAGAGGGGGTGGAACCCATGCGCAGCCGTCAGCAGTTGGTGTTGGATTTTACGCGCAAGGAAGTCGTGGACTATATCTTTGGCGCGGTAAGTAAAGTGATACGGGAAAACGGTATTTCTTATATAAAATGGGATATGAACAGGTATATGAGCGAGTGCTATTCCGCTTCGCTTCCCGCCCATCGTCAGGGCGAGGTAATGCACCGTTATATTCTGGGCGTGTACGATCTGGCACAGCGGCTCTTGGACGAGTTTCCCGATTTGTTCATCGAAGGCTGTGCCGGCGGAGGGGGCAGGTTCGACGCGGGTATGCTCTATTATTTCCCGCAAATTTGGACGAGCGACGATTCGGACGGTTTCGAGCGCACAAAAATACAGTGGGGTACTTCGCTCTGTTATCCGCTTTCTTCCATGAGCTGCCACGTCTCCGTTTGCCCCAACCACCAGACGGGCAGAACGGTGCCGTTCGATACGCGGGGAAATATCGCAAGCCTCGGCGCGTTCGGCTACGAGCTCGACGTTACGAAAATGCCGGAAGAGGAAAAAGAGAAAGTAAAGGCGCAGATCGAAGCTTACAAGCGTATCGACAGTCTGATTTTAAGCGGCGATCTCTATCGTCTTTGCAGTCCGTTGGAAAGTAATTATTTTTGTATGCTCGTTGTAAGCAAGGACAAGAGCGAAGCCTATGTTGTAGGAGAACGGGGGTTGAGTATTCCCTATTGGAGCGATAAATTCTATCCGCGTATTCGTTTGCGGGGGCTTGACGAAAGTGCTATTTACGAAATCGAAGAACTCGGAGCAACTTTAAGCGTCGGCGCTCTTATGGGAGCGGGGCTTCCTCTTCCTAAAACGGGCGATTTCGGCAGTTGGGTATGGCATTTGAAAAAAGTAAGATAAGGAATTTTATTGCATGAAAGAATTTCGGAACAATCAACAAAAAAGTTATTATTGTACCTGGTTAGCGCAGAATTTTATAGCGGAAGAGACAGGAGAAGAACGCGCCGCCGTACGCCCCCAATTTACGGGTGATCAGGGCGCGAACTGCGCGCGCGACAAAGTGAACGAATACACGGTGTTCGGTAAAGACGGCATGGCGGAAAACCCCGTGAAAGGGCGCGAAGAGCTGTACCTCGTGCTGGACGACGGCTGGGACGTGCCGTTTGATTTCGATCCCTATGCGCACAAGGACTACTTCGGTTCGCTCGAAGCGAACGAACAGCGCTTTCCCTGCGCAAAAGGAAAACCCGCCGAACGGCTGAAAGCGTTGAACGAACGCGCCAAGAGTTTGGGCTGGAAGGGGATCGGCATCTGGGTTGCGGCGCAAAAGTGCGGTAAAGATTATAATTCGCCTTTTTCTGAAATGGACAAGGAATATTGGCGTGAACGTATTCTTTGGTGCAAACAGGCGGGCGTAACGTATTGGAAAGTAGATTGGGGAACGTCGGAACATGACGTCGCTTTTCGGAAGTTTTTAACCGACGCGGCAGCGGAACTCTATCCCGAGCTGACGGTAGAACAGGCGATCTGCTGTCCGCCCGTCAACGGGAATACCGAAGAAATACAAAACGGAGCGGTCGGCAGATTTCAAGGCGATAAAAAAATCAGCGGACTTTCAAAAGAAGCTGCGTCGTTCAGCGAGGTCTTCCGCACTTACGACGTAACGCCGCAGTTTTCCGTGGCGAGTACTTTGGATAGGGCCGCATATTTGTTGCCGTTTGCGAAGGGCTACTTAAATGTGGAGGATGAATTGTATCTTGCGGCGGCACTCGGCTGTCAAATGGGAATTATGCGTTCGGTCTACGGCAAAGGCTTGGACGTTTGGGACGACAGCGATAGGCTGCAAGAAGCGGACGCCGCGCTTGCATGGCAAAAAATTGCGCCGCCGTTTGTAGGCGAGGAAGTCGAAACAAGTGAAGAAGTTCTCGCGGACGAGTGGACGTTTAAAGAAAACGAGTTTTGGTATCAACCGATAAACGGACGAACGATCCGTCAAGGCGCGCCCGCAATCATAGCACGTAACGCGTCGTTGCCCGAGACGAAAGCGGGGGCAACGGGAGAAAAGCCATTTGTCGTCTGCGCGCTCAATCAAGGCGCATATTCGGTCGCCGTACTTCCCCGCACGTTGAACGGGAAACGGGCTTACGTTGGGGGAAGGGTCGTTTGTTCGCTAAACCATATGCCCGATAAAATCGCATTGTTCGGCTTTGCCGACAGTTTTGAATTTCAGTGGTGCCAGGGCAAAGCGGTAAACGTTTCGGCGGTAAGCATGCTCGGCGGGAACGAAGTTGAGATTCCGCTGTCGGAAGCGGGGCGCAGATTTCAAATCGGCGCGGAGTTAATTAAAAAATTATGGAAAACCGACGACCGGTCGGCTCCCGCGGTGTTGCTTACGCTACGCGGTAATTGAGCGGTGTTTATAACGGAAGGAGTTAAAAGTGTATAAAAAAATTTATTTAGGCGCGGCGTATTATCCCGAAATGTGGGACGAAAGCGAGATCGACAAAGACATCGAGCGCTGTAAAGAGTTGGGTATAAACTGTTTGCGCGTGGGAGAGTTTGCCTGGGGAAGAATGGAGCCGAAAGAGGGCGAATTTGATTTCGGGTGGCTGCTTCGCGTCGTAGACAAACTGTACGAAAACGGCATTTACACGGTTATGTGTACGCCCTCTGCCACGCCGCCGCGTTGGCTCTTAAATAAATATCCCGAAACGCGCATGGTAATGCACGATTTGATTCGTGCGGACGTTTCTTCTCGCTGCCATACCTGCAAGACCTCTCAAATCATGCGGGAAAAGAACCGCATCATCGTAACGGAAATGGCGAAAGCGTTCGCTGGTCATAAAGGCATTATTGGCTGGCAGATCGACAACGAAATTTTCCCTTATACGGAGGGTTGCTATTGCGATAATTGTAAAACTGCGTTCCGCGAATATCTCAAAGAAAAGTACGGGACTATAGAAAAACTGAATAAAACCTGGGGCATGGTTCGCTGGTCGCTCGAATATTACAACTTTGAAGAAATAGAGCCGCCATACCCGCGGCAATGGCGGCATCCGTCGCTCAGAAAAGCATGGCACGATTTTCAGTGTGCACAGATAAAAAATTATGTAGACGAACAGGCGGAAATTTTACACGCGTTCGGTTGCATAAACGTGGGAACGGACATGATGGCGCAAAACTATTTGAGCTATTACGACGTAAACGAAAAGCTGGATATCGTGCAGTTCAACCATTACAATCCCGCAAAGGACTTGCCCGATACGGCGTTTTCGTATGATTTTTTGCGTTGCGTAAAGGATAAGCCGTTTTGGGTGGTGGAAACGCAGGTCGGCTGGAACGGAAGCGAATACGCGGACTGCGGCTATCGCCCCGTAGGGAACTGCTATACAAACACATGGCTTCCCGTGGCAAAGGGCGCGGAAATGAATCTATATTGGCTGTTCCGCACGCACCCGAACGGACACGAGCTTGCCCACGGCGCGCTCTATTCCTCGGCGGGGAGAGTATATCGCGTATCGGAGGAAGTCAAACAGGCGGCAGAAGATTTCGCCAAGTGCGAACAATTTCTGACGGAAACAAAAATAAAGAGTAAAATCGCATTACATTATTCGAGTACTGCAATGAACAGTTTTGAAGCAGCGCCGCTTATAAAGGGCTTGGATTACCGCGCTACGCTGATAAAACATTACTATTCGGCGTTCCGCCATTACAATATCGACGTGATCGATACGCCGCATACTCTCGACGGCTATGAGGTCGTCATTTCGCCCTTCCTTGCGTACATAGATGAAGATCTGAAAGCCCGCGTTATACAATGGATAAAAGGCGGCGGCACGTGGATCGTGGGACCGATGTCGGATATCATGGATAACAACGTAAGCAAATATACAAACGCACCCTATTCCTTTTTGGAAGAGCTGGCGGGCGTATATACGAAATATCAGAAGCCCGTGGCGAATGACGTGTTCAAAGCATATTGGCGCGACGGCGAGGAGTGCAGAATTTCCACGTGTTATGACGCTTATGAATACGACGAGGATATGAACGTGATGAGCCTTGCTCGCTACGACGGAGACGAGTTTGACGGACTTTCCGTCATCACGCAGAGGAAAGTAGGTAAGGGGAAAGTCATTCTTGTCGGAAGCGTAATATCTCACGGTGACCTGTTGAGGTTGGTCGATATACCGCCTATAGCTGAGGCAAGCGAGAACGTAATTTTGACGGAGCGGTCAGGAAAGGAAAAATTAATCATCGCGGTAGAAACGGAAGACAAAGAAGGATACATTGTCTTGGACGGCGAATATACTGAGTTGCTGACTGGTAAAAAATTAGAAGGGAATATGAAAATATCTCCTTATGGAGTTTTAGTTCTTATTCAAACCCTATAAGGATAAAGACTACGAAATTAAATTTTAATTTGTAAGGGCGTATATTCCTGTCATTTTCAAGGGTACTGCTATACGCAGCTCACCGACGTACAGCAGGAGGTCAACGGGCTTTTGGCGGCAGACCGTAAACCGAAAGCCGATTTGGAAAGACTGAAAGATATTTTTGAAAATAAGTAAGAAAACTGAAAAATTTTTGAAAGCAAATACCAAAAGCTACGACATACAAGGGAGGAAGGATGAAAAATGCGTTGGAGAAACAACCGCGAATCGTTGCTGATCAAAAGCAGCGACAGCAAATAAAGCAAAAAGCGGCGCAAGGAAAATAAAAGAATAGTAGTACATAAGGCACTTGTAAAGCGACGTAAGAGCTCGCTTGACAGGTGCCTTTTTTCTTACGCTTGCGAAAAATGTAGATTAATGCCGATACGAGCGCCCCCTGTTCGGATTTTGAAAAACAAAAATTCAAAATTCGAAACAGGAGGACAAAGTAGATGGCGAAAATCAAGTATGTGTTTGCAGACGGACATTCGGAGGAAGTGGAGGTCACGAATGAATTCAAGCGTGAATATGAATTCTTACTTGTGCGGGAGCAGGCTCTGCATTGGAAAGAGATGAAACAAAAAGAACGGGCAGGCTTTCGCTGCGTGAAAAATTTATCGCTGGAGAAGTTCGGGGAGGACGGTTACGATCTGCCGACGGAGGAGCCTGATCCGCTTGAAACGCTCATAGCAAAAGAGGAGCGACGCGAACAGTATCAAAAGATTCTTTCGTGTCTGACCGAAAAACAACGGAAAGCCTATATCCTGTTTCATATCAAAGGCTACAAAAAAGTGCAGATCGCCGCCATGTTACATATCGACGAGCGGTCGGTTCGTCGGCGTTTGGAATGGGCGCAAAAAAGAATTTCAAAAATTTTTTGAAAAATAGCCGATTTTGATGCGATTTTGTCCACGGATATATGAGAGGAAAAACTTCTCAATAAACCGGAGGTCAAAAAATGGTAGCAAACAAAGAAAAACTCCGCTCCTATCTGGAATCGGAGAATCTGACGGCGCAGGATTTTGCACGGCGTTTGGGCGTTGAGCAAAGCGAGGCGGACAAGCTGCTTGCGGGCGAACGTGTCGGTTACGATACGGCGCGGAAGTTTGTCTATTACTTTCGCGGCGTGATCGCGCAGCACTATATCGACTGGGAAGCCACAGAAGCGGAAAATCCTCTTGCGGAAGAATCAGAAGATTCCTATACGGAAGAAGAAAGCGAAACAAAAGAGGAGGACGCGGAATGAGCAATTTTGAAATGAAGTACACAATCCGGCTCTACGATCCAAACCTTGTGGTCGAAATCGGGAATCTCTACAAAGCCCATTCAAAGGAATTCCGAAATAAGAACGAATTCATGACCTGCCTTATCCGCCTCGGCGTGGACGCCCTGAACGCAATGCCGCCCACTACGCCGGCGGCTGCTGCGGTTCCGCCTGCAATGGCTTTGGATAAACTGTATGAGGAAATGCGGAAGATTGAGAGCATTACCGACGAAACAGGTAAATTCCTGAAAGTGCAGGGGGCAGAAAATGGATATACATATCGCGGTAATGGAAAAGTTGCTTGCGTCACTCTACAATATGAAGTTGGGCGACCTTTCGGGCGAACCGCCCCACCCGCGCAAAGTAGAGGACGGCTTTTTCGACGACTTGCCGCTACGGTTTGAGAAGATCATTTTCACGCTCGAACAGCGGTACGGGCTTAAATGAGTGTACCGAATGTCAACTGCAAAATTTTGTATGTGCAGAACGAGGACGCGCTTTCAAAATCGCCCGCCCTAACGGAGAAGTACGGCGGCAAACGGAAGTTTTATTCCAGCAACCAAACGCAGGACTATCTGACGTATGTCAATACAGGCTCAAAAGAGAAAATCGACTATGTTGCCTATTCGGGAAACGACGAAAAAAGCTGCGGCGTGTTCGGAAAAAACGGCCTTATGTCCATGAAAGAGAAAAAGGCGTTGCGCCAACGTCTGCGTGAAACGAAAAGCATTATTTGGGACTGCTTGTTGATGTTTCAGCCCGAATTCGGGCAGCGGTATTGTAACGACTACGAGCAAGCCTATGAGATGATGAAGCGCGAAATGCCGCGTTTTCTCAAAGACGCGGGATTTAAGCCGGACAATATCACTTGGTTTGCGGCTCTGCACACGAACAAAAAGCACCGCCACATCCACATCAGCTTTTTTGAAAATGCGCCTACACGGATACGCCAACGCTCGAAGGAACTGCAATTTTCGCACGGAAAAATCAACCAAGAGTGCATACGCCGGTTTAAGGTACACGTTGAGCAGAACCTGACGGACATATCCGCAGAGTTGCGGATCGCCCGCAAAGAGGCAACCAACCTGTCCAAAGAGGTACTGTTTTCAAAGGACAGCCTTATTCGCTACAACAACGCCTTTCAGGAACAGATACTCGACCTTGTAGACAAACTGCCGCCGAGCGGCCGCATCTCCTACGACAGCGAGAATATGCGCCCGTTAAAGCCGCTCATCGACAAAATCGTGGATACGGCAATCAAGTCAAACCGCAAGTGGTATAAGGCTTTCGTGAACTTCTGCGCCGAGGCGAAAAAGCACGACGACAAAACGCGGGAAATTCTTATCCGCCAGCAGATACCCGAAGTGTTTTGGCCGCAATACATGAAATCTGACACTTATTTGGACGATATGTACCGTCGTTTGGGCAACCAAGTATTGAACTACGTCCGCATTTACCGCCGCCGCGAACGCCCAGCGAAAGGACGGCTCGCCCGTAAACGCATCCGCCGCAAAACCGCCATGAGCGTGCTTGCCAAAGGTATGGAAATGCAGGCGGCCCTGCAAGTGGATTCCATGTACTTTTTTGAGGAATACCTGCGCAAACTCGAAGAAGCGCGCGAGGACGCCGCGAACCAAGAGGAAATGGAGAAAGATGAAATGGAATAAACTGTTTGCCAAACTGAAAAAGCCGCTCATTATAGCGGGTTGCACCCTCGCGGTGGCGTTTGTGGCGGGCTTTTTTCTCAATTGTCTGTTTACTTATAACTTCAAATTCCGCGTCGATATAAACCTGCTCGTGGACGGAAAAACCTATCTCTACGCCTTTTTGCTTTCGGTGATCGCCCTGACCGTGGTACTCGCCTATTATTACAAGCATTATTGGCTGAAAAACAGCAAGAAAATCATACAGGGCGACGAGCGTGACAACGACGTTGCGGCGAACCTCGAACAAGCGCATTTTCAGACGGACGAAGAAGTTGACAAAAACTACGCCAAAGTCAACTATTCGGAACTGCCGAAAACCAACCTCGTCGGTATCCCTATCCGCGCCGTCGAACGAAAAGGCAGATACGAGATACACTTTGCAAAGAACGCGCACACCATGATCATCGGCACGACGGGCAGCGGCAAGACGACCACGTTCATCAACCCCGCCGTGCAGATACTTTCGCAGAGCGCGGCGAAACCGTCCATGCTCATCTCCGATCCGAAGGGCGAACTATACGCCCTGCACGCAAAATCGCTTGCGAACAAAGGCTATACGGTCAAAGTGCTCGATTTGCGCAACCCGTACAACTCGGTGCGGTGGAACCCGCTCGAACGCCCGTTCCTGAATTATCAGCGTATGCTGCACATAGACGAGGAAGTAACGGCGGACGAGGAGCGCGGCGGGTGGGTATTTGAGGGCGAACTATACAACGATCCCGAAGAATTGCAATCGGCCCTGCAAGTCAAAAAGCAATGGCTGTTCGACCAAGTGTACGAGGACTTGCACGACATGATAACCGTGCTTTGTCCGATCACGAACAAGAACGAGCCGATTTGGGAGAGCGGCGCGAAGAACTTCATCCTCGCCATAGCGATAGCCATGCTCGAAGACAGCGCGAACCCAGCGCTCGGCATGACAAAGGAGAAGTACAACTTCTACAACCTTATGAAGATCGCCACGAACACGGAGGACGACTGCGCGGAACTCATGCGGTACTTTCAGAACCGCGGCCCGCTCTCGAAAGCGTTGTCGCTTTCCAAACAGGTGCTCGATTCCGCGGATAAGACGCGTGGCAGCTACCTTTCCACCATGTTCGACAAGCTCAATATCTTTGCCGACCTCTCTCTGTGCTCGCTCACGTCCGCGAACGAGATCACCTTTTCGGATATGGCGGAAAAGCCTATCGCGTTGTTTTTGCAGATACCGGACGAAAAGGAAACGCGGCACACGCTCGCGGCAATGGTACTGTTGCAAGCGTACAAAGAGCTCGTCGCCAAAGCGAACACCTATCCCGATCTGTCGCTCCCCCGCTCGGTGTACTTTCTCATGGACGAATTCGGCAATCTCCCGCCCATTCACAAAATGGAACAAATGGTAACGGTCGGGCGTTCGCGCAACCTTTGGCTCTGCCTTGTGATACAGTCTTACGCGCAGCTTGCAAAAGTATACGACGAGAAAGTGGCGGACATTATCAAGAGCAACTGCAAGGAGTATGTTCCATAGGGATAGTATAAAATCAGCATAGAGAGGGGGAACTTTA
>ERZ1643247.10-NODE-10-length-284207-cov-58.308968_pt1 | contig 284207 bp, 274 predicted proteins | sample MGYA00579264_ERZ1643247 | MGnify/ENA primary metagenome ERZ1643247 (study PRJEB29033, sample SAMEA4952262) | chicken gut metagenome | biome: Broiler Chicken; feature: Gastrointestinal Tract; material: Caecum | place: Ireland | collected 2018 | study: Broiler... | reverse complement strand
TAGAGCATTCGGCTGTTAACCGAAGGGTTGTTGGTTCGAGCCCAACTCGGGGAGTTTTTTGAATATTTAAGTAGCTGCGCAAGGGTGCTGAAAGCAGCCGTAAACATACATTTGCTGTATGATTGTTTATGAGGCTCCGTGGTCAAGCGGTTAAGACATCGCCCTTTCACGGCGGTAACACGGGTTCGATTCCCGTCGGAGTCATTAGAATACGGCGTCGTAGCCAAGTGGTAAGGCAATGGTCTGCAACACCAGTATCCACCGGTTCAAATCCGGTCGACGCCTCTGCTAGAGCAGGAGAGATGTTCCAAAGAGCATTTCTCCTGCTTTTTAGTGCGCCGGCGGATGCGCGTCCTAAGGGTGGTAAGGCCTGTGCTCTGAGTGAAAAAATTTTCTGATTTGAAAAAGTTATTAATCTATAGTAGACTGATAAAAGATAGACAAGCGACAAAGGTTTACATTTTTAATGCGAGGAGGTGTCAGTCGTGCGGAAGTATGTAATGGCGCTGGATTCCGGGACAACCAGCAACCGCTGTATCCTGTTTAATGAAAAGGGGGAAATGTGCAGCACCGCCCAGAGCGAGTTCAAACAGTATTTTCCCAAGCCGGGATGGGTGGAGCATGATGCCGGAGAGATATGGGCTACTCAGCTGGCAGTAGCCGTGGAAGCAATGCAGAAGCTGAATGTCTCAGCAGAGCAGATCGCCGCCATCGGAATCACCAATCAGAGAGAAACCACCGTTGTCTGGGATAGAAATACGGGGGAGCCGGTTTATCCGGCGATTGTCTGGCAGTGCAGGCGGACAGCAAAGTACTGTGACGCATTGAAGGAAAAGGGGCTGGTGGAAAAATTCCGTGAAAAAACAGGGTTGGTGCTGGATGCCTATTTTTCCGGAACCAAGCTGAAATGGATTTTGGATCATGTGGAAGGGGCACGGGAACGCGCGGAAAAAGGGCAGCTTCTTTTTGGAACCGTGGATACCTGGCTGATCTGGAAATTAACGAAGGGGAAAATACATGTAACGGATTATTCCAATGCTTCCCGTACTTTAATGTTTAATATCCGGACGCTTCAGTGGGATCAGGAGATTTTGAGGGAGCTGAATATTCCGGAATGTATGCTTCCGGAGGTAAAGCCTTCCAGCTGTATCTACGGAGAAACCGATTCTTCCTATTTTGGCGCGCCGATTCCCATTGGAGGCGCGGCGGGAGATCAGCAGTCCGCTCTGTTCGGTCAGACCTGTTTTCAGCCCGGAGAAGCTAAAAATACGTATGGCACCGGCGGCTTTTTGCTGATGAATACCGGAAATAAACCGGTCTTTTCTAAAAATGGTCTGGTTACTACGATCGCCTGGGGGCTGGACGGAAAAATTACCTACGCCCTGGAAGGCTCTATTTTTGTGGCTGGGGCGGCGATTCAGTGGCTGCGGGACGAACTGAAACTGATTGACGCTTCGGAAGATACAGAATATATGGCGCAGAAGGTTCCGGACACGCATGGATGCTATGTGGTGCCGGCTTTCACGGGGCTGGGGGCGCCACACTGGGATCAGTATGCCAGAGGAGTTATCGTGGGGATTACGCGGGGAGTCAATAAATATCATATTATACGGGCCACCCTGGATTCCATGGCATATCAGGTCTATGATGTATTGAAAGCCATGGAGGCGGACGCGGGAATCCATCTGTCGGCCTTAAAAGTGGACGGAGGAGCCAGCGCGAATAATTTTCTGCTGCAGACCCAGGCAGATATTTGCGGGGCGCCTGTACATCGTCCTGTATGTGTGGAGACTACGGCCATGGGAGCCGCGTATCTGGCCGGTCTTGCCGCGGGGTATTGGAAAAATAAAGAAGCTGTTTTAAGCAACTGGCGTATGGATCGGGAATTTCTGCCGAAAATTTCCCCTGAGGAAAGGGAGAAGAGAATTTCCGGATGGAACAGAGCCGTAACACGCTCCTATGGCTGGGCCAGTGGGGAAGAATATAAAATTTGACCTCGCTTTGGGCTCTCAGTGAGCCTTATCAACCGGTTTTGCCATTAAATTGGGAAGGCCTGGTTCCTGATGATGATTCTGTCCGACTGCTGAGCCACGAACAGGAGAAATTGGATTACAGCTTGCTGTATCAGGCTTACTCTGCCAAAGACAGAAATCCAGCGGTATGTGGCTGCTTGCCGGGCAGAAAGCTCCCGACCACAGCGCGATCGCCCGTTTCCGCACCGGTTTCCTGGCGGGCGCCTGCGGAAATCTTTTCCATCAGATGCTCCGCCTGGAGGAAAGCGGTGAGCTGTCAAAATGAATTATAACAAACGGAAGTGCCGCTCAATCATCCTTTATTGATGATTTTGCGACACTCCCCATTGGATTATAAATTGTGAAGAGCCTCGTGCTCTTTTTTCAGTTCCTCGTATAGCGCCAGGGAATTCCAGGTCTGATTTTCACTGGTCAGAACCGCTTTCAGCGGAATTTGGATTCCGTCTTTCCGCATAGACGCCAGGAGAAGATCCAGCCGGGAATCGGTGAATCCCCGAAGGAGAAGCATAGGTTCTGTAAAAAGTTCTCCGCTGTAAATTTCGTCTGTGTCCGCAAGACCGCGAATACCTGCCAGAGCGCCCACCGGTCTGAGATACTGGGAAGGCTCAATTTTTCGGATGCGGATTTTCATTTTCAGCAGAATCATTTTCAGTTTCCGCCCGCTGTCGGAATTCTGCAGATTGTACAGCAGCGCTGTTTCAATGCTTTGAGCCATTTGAAAAATACCGCCTTTACCAGATTTCTTTATGGATTTTCGAACAGGTGAACGCCAAAGCGCCCGGTCCGATATGGCAGGATACGCTCAGGGACAGAGGAAAGATGTGGATTTCCTTTACATTGGGGAAAGATTTCAGTGCTTCCTCTCTGAATTCCTCAGCTGCGGCCTGGTTGTAGGAATGAATCACATCCAGGTAAATATCTTCTCCGAAACGCTTGTCAATGTCATCCCGGATCGCCTGGGTCATGATCTTTTTCGCCTGGGCCATAGTGCGGGCCTTGGCAAAGGCATCCAGTTTTTCACCCTGAATCTGGAGGACCGGTTTCAGCCGCAGGACAGTTCCGATCGCTGCAGCAGCCGGAGTAATGCGGCCGCCCTGCTTCAGGTATTTCAGAGTGGCTACGGTAATGTAAATGCTGGAATCAAAACGAGTTTCTTCCAGCCAATCGCCGATTTCAGCGGCGGACAGTCCGTTTTTGGCCTGCTGAAGGGCTTCTATAGCAGAGTAACGGAGTGTGCCGGAAATCCGCTGGTTGTTGACGACCCGCACCCGTCCGTTATAATCGTCCGCCAGCATGGAGGCAGTCTGACAGGAACTGGAAAGTCCGCTGGACATAGGAATATGAACGATTTCGTCATAGTCTTTCAGAAGTTTGTCCCAGAGCCCGGATACGGATTCCATGGAAGGCTGTGAAGTAGAAACCTTGGTGCCCGGATTTTCTTCCAGACGTTTGAAAAATTCTTCCTGGGTCATGTCGACTTCTTCCAGATACTCCTGTCCATTCATAAAAAAAGGCATGGGCAGCATATAAATGCCCAGTTCCTTTGCCTGGGCCATGCTCATGCTGCAATTACTGTCAGTTACAACTGCGATGGATTTCATTTGCAGATTCCTCCAATCTAGTGGTTATGGATCGATTATACAATAACTGAAAGGCAAAGACAATTGATAAGTAGAATATATAGTGGAAGTTTTCGGGAAATATATGTATAATGATAAAGAAATGATGTCAGAAAAAAAGAGAGGAGGAAACATCATGATCGTACATAAAGTTACAGATCCGGAATTCATTCCCTACGGAAAGGTGCTGGAGGGATATGATCTGCAAGAAATCATCAAAAAAATGGAGGATACTCCGCTGCCGGAGGACAGCACGGTATATGTCCCCTCTGATAAAAATCTGGAGGCGCTGGCTATCGCGGAAGAGTTCCGCTGCCGGGCCTACGGCGGCCTGCCCATTCAGATCGGCTACTGCAACGGCAATAACCACAAGCTGAACGCGCTGGAGTATCACAGATGCTCAGAAGTCAACGTGGCTGCTACGGATATGATTCTTCTGCTGGGACGGCAGCAGGATATTGCAGGGGATTACACCTATGACACATCCAAGGCAGAAGCGTTTCTGGTGCCGGCGGGAACCGCGATTGAAGTTTACGCGACTTCCCTGCATTACGCTCCCTGCAACGGGGGAGAGGGAGGTTTCCGCTGTGTGGTAGTTCTGCCGGAGGGGACTAATACGGACATTGATTTTAACGTAGCTTCCGAGGGAGAGGATAAACTGATGACGGCCAAAAACAAATGGCTGATTGCCCATCCGGAGGCCGGCATTGAGGGCGCCTTCCAGGGCCTGAAGGGCGAAAATCTGACGATATAAAAAGCAGCAGGAGGAAGGTAATATGATGAGCAATATCCCCAAGATAAAAGTGGGAATCGTGGCGGTCAGCCGTGACTGTTTCCCCGAACCGCTGTCCGTAAACCGCAGAAAAGCTCTGGCGGATGCCTATGCAAAAAAGTACAGCGCGGAAGATATTTATGAATGTCCGGTCTGCATTGTAGAGAGCGAAATCCATATGGTTCAGGCGCTGGAGGATATTAAGAAAGCGGGATGCAACGCGCTCTGTGTATATCTCGGTAATTTCGGACCGGAGATTTCCGAGACGCTGCTGGCGAAACACTTTGACGGCCCGGTGATGTTTACAGCCGCGGCGGAAGAAAGCCAGAATGATCTGGTAGGGGGCAGAGGAGATGCCTACTGCGGCATGCTGAACGCAAGCTATAATCTGAAACTTCGGAATGTAAAGGCCTATATCCCGGAGTATCCGGTAGGCACAGCAGAGGAATGCGCGGATATGATCCATGATTTCCTGCCGATCGCCAGGGCGCTGGTGGGACTGGCCGGCCTGAAAGTCATCAGTTTTGGCCCCAGGCCCTTGAATTTCCTGGCCTGCAACGCGCCCATCAAACCCCTGTTTGATCTGGGAGTTGAAATTGAAGAAAATTCAGAACTGGATCTGTTTGAGGCGTTCCATAAACATGACGGAGACGCGAGAATTCCGGAGAAGGTAAAGGAAATGGAAGCGGAGCTGGGAACGGGAAACCGGAAACCGGAGATCCTTCCCAAACTGGCTCAGTACGAACTGACCCTTCTCGACTGGATCCAGGAGCATAAAGGGTATCGTCCCTATGTTACAGTAGCGGGGAAATGCTGGCCCGCGTTTCAGACCCAGTTCGGCTTTGTGCCCTGTTACGTGAACAGCCGCCTGACGGGTATGGGAATCCCTGTTTCCTGCGAGGTGGATATTTACGGGGCCTTGTCTGAATACATCGGCGCCTGTGTGAGTCAGGATGCGGTTACGCTGCTGGATATCAATAATTCCGTGCCGGCGGATATGTATCATGAGGCCATTGAAGGAAAATTCCCTTATACCCAGAAAGACACCTTTATGGGCTTCCACTGCGGCAATACCTGTTCCAGAAAACTTACAGCCTGCAGCATGAACTACCAGTTTATCATGGCCAGGAATCTTCCGGAAGAGGTAACCCAGGGAACTCTGGAGGGCGATATTATCCCCGGAGATATTACCTTTTACCGTCTGCAGAGCACTGCGGATACAAAACTGCGGGCTTATGTCGCGCAGGGTGAGATTCTTCCGGTGGCGACAAAATCCTTTGGAGGCATCGGTGTGTTCGCGATTCCGGAAATGGGACGCTTTTACCGCCATGTGCTGATCGAGGGCAACTTCCCCCACCACGGAGCAGTGGCGTTCGGCCATTACGGAAAGACTCTCTATGAGGTATTCAAGTACATCGGGGTTCCGGTAGAAAATATCGGCTACAATCATCCTGCAGGAGACAGATATCCCGGGGAAAATCCCTTTCACTGAGGAGGCAGTCCATGCTGTATATCGGAATTGATCTGGGAACTTCAGCGGTGAAACTTCTGGCCATGGACAGCCGGGGAAAAATCGTGCATGTTGTTTCTCAGGAATACCCTATTTGCTTCCCGCGTCCGGGCTGGGCAGAACAGAGTCCGGAGGACTGGTACGCGCAGACGCTTAAAGGTCTGAAAAAGCTGCTGGAAAAATGCGACAGGTCACAGGTGGCGGGGATCAGCTTCGGCGGACAGATGCACGGACTGGTGGTATTGGATTCCAGGGATCAGGTGATCCGTCCCGCGATTTTATGGAATGACGGCCGGACCGGAAAAGAGACGGAGTATCTGAATCATACAGTGGGCAGGGATAAGCTGTCACAGTATACAGCCAATATTGCCTTTGCGGGATTTACAGCTCCGAAGCTGCTGTGGATGAAGGAAAATGAACCGGATCTGTTTGCGAAGATCGCGAAAATTATGCTGCCCAAGGATTATCTGGCCTACCGCCTGTCCGGAGCCTTCTGCACAGATTACTCAGACGCGTCGGGAACCTTACTGCTGGATGTGCAGCACCGCTGCTGGTCCCGGGAGATGCTGGAGATCTGTTCGGTGAGAGAAGAACAGCTTCCCAGGCTCTGTGAGAGTTACGAAGTGACAGGAGTCCTTAAAAAGGAAATTGCCCATGAACTGGGGCTTCCTCAGGGGGTAAAAGTGATCGCGGGAGCCGGAGACAACGCGGCAGCGGCGGTGGGAACCGGAACAGTGGGAGACGGCAGATGCAATATTTCCTTGGGAACCAGCGGTACGGTGTTTATCTCCAGCAAAAATTTCAGAGTGGACCGGTATAACGCGCTGCACTCCTTCGATCACGCGGACGGCGCTTATCATCTCATGGGATGTATGCTTTCCGCGGCGTCCTGCAATAAATGGTGGATGGATGAAATCCTGAAGACCCGGGATTACAGCGGCGAGCAGCAGAGAATCCGCAGGCTGGGAGAGAATCCAGTGTTTTTCCTTCCCTACCTGATGGGCGAGAGATCTCCCCATAATAATCCCGATGCCAGGGCTGTGTTTTTTGGAATGTCCATGGATACCACCAGGGAAGAAATGACACAGGCAGTACTGGAAGGGGTAAGCTTCGGCCTGAGGGATTCCATGGAGGTTGTCAGGGAACTGGGCATCAAGATCCAGCGGGCAACCCTCTGCGGAGGAGGAGCCAAGAGTCCTCTCTGGAGAAGGATCATCGCCAATATTATGAATCTCAAAGTAGATATCATTGAGAGTGAAGAGGGCCCGGGATATGGAGCCGCGATTCTGGCCGCTGTAGGCTGCGGAGAATATGCCGATGTCGAGGAGGCCGCGGGCAGACTGGTGAAGATCGTGGACACCATCGTTCCGGAGCCGGAACTGGTGGACAGGTATGAGGCCCAGTATGGGAAATTCAGAAGAATCTACCCTGCTGTAAAGGAATTATACGGCTGAGAAGTGTAAAGTTTTTGGGGCCGCCGGGATGTTCTCCGGCGGCCCGGGAACTTTTCTTGACAAAGATTTAAAAGGAGACTATAATATTTTTATAAGTTTTGCATATACTATATCAGCAAGGGAATATCGCGGGGTGGAGCAGTCTGGAAGCTCGTCGGGCTCATAACCCGAAGGCCGCAGGTTCAAATCCTGCCCCCGCAATTCTTTCAGCCGCGGAACAGACTTCTGTTGCGCGGCTGAATTACTGACAGCGCAGTCTCTCAGAATGGAGGGACTGCTTTTTTAGTTGGTCCCGAAGGGGGTTTGAATTGACTTTCGCAGGCTGCTTTTGTATACTGAAGAAGGATATTTGAGCACCGGGACAGCCGCGGGACACGCGCCAGGGGGCGGCAACCGGGAATAAGATTTTGCAAAAGGAGTATGATACGTGGCAGAGAAAAAAAAGAAGAAAAAAAAGGGAGGCCCTTTAAATGTGATTCTGACTCTGGGAATTGTGGTCTGCGTCGGAGTGATCGGGTTTTCTGGTTATAAACTGATTTCCACCGGACTGGCCTACAAGGAAGGGGAAGACGAGTACAGCAGCCTTAGAAAATATACCATGGAGGTGGCGGAAGCGGAAGTGCCGCAGGAAGACAAAAGCGAGGCGGAGGACAGCAGCGAACAGGCGCAGGAGGATACCAGGACTCCCGTAGAAGGTGTGAAACAGGAACAGGAGCAGGAGCCTGTGGTTCCGCCTCTGCAGGTGGATTTCGCCTCTCTGGAAGCAATCAATCCGGATATAGTAGGATGGATCTATATTGAGGCTCTGGATATCAGTTATCCGGTGGTACATGGGGAAGATAATGATTTTTATCTGCACAGGACCTTTGAAAAGAAGGATAATTTCGCGGGCTCTATCTTTGTGGAATACCGCAATTCGGGAGATTTTTCGGATCCGAACACCATTGTGTACGGCCATAATATGAAAAATCAGTCTATGTTCGGAAAACTGAAGCTGCTGAAGGAATGGGAGGAGTATAAGAACAGCATGTACTTCTGGATTCTTACTCCGGAGCACGATTACCGCTACGAAATTTTCAGCGTGCAGTACACAGATGCCTCAAGCGATGTGTATACGCTGTTTTCGGAGCCGGGAACACTGTTCGTGGATTATCTTGAAACCATGCAGTCCCAGTCGGAAATTCCGGTAGAAGAGAGGACTTTTACGGCGGAGGACAAAGTGGTAACCCTGTCCACCTGTTCTTCCAGCAACGGAGATGGCAGATTTGTGGTACAGGGTGTACAGGTGCCTTACTGATCTGACAGAAGAAGGGAGGAAAATCGTATGGAAGCAGCGGAAAAACTGCAGAAGATCATTGACGCACATGATAATCTGGTTTTTTTTGGAGGCGCGGGAGTTTCCACAGAGAGCGGGATTCCGGATTTTCGCAGTGTGGACGGGCTGTACCATCAGCACTACGAGTATCCTCCGGAAACCATCTTAAGCCATAGCTTTTTTATGCGGAATCCGGAAGGCTTCTATAAGTTTTATCATGATAAAATGCTGGCTTTGGATGCAGAGCCCAATGCGGCCCACAGAAAACTGGCGGAGTTGGAAAGGGCAGGAAAGCTTAAAGCTGTGATTACCCAGAACATTGACGGGCTGCACCAGAAAGCGGGAAGCCGAAAAGTACTGGAACTGCATGGAAGTGTGCATCGGAATTACTGTATGAAGTGCCATCAGTTTTATGACGCCTGGTATATAAAAAACGCCCCGGGGGTTCCGAGGTGCGAGACCTGCGGCGGTATGATCAAGCCGGACGTAGTACTCTATGAGGAAAGCCTGGATCAGAACGTCCTGCAGGAATCTGTCTTGGCGATTTCCCGGGCTCAGGTACTGATTGTGGGAGGAACTTCACTGGTGGTATATCCGGCGGCGGGGCTGCTGCGTTATTTTCAGGGAGAAGCCCTTGTGGTGATCAATAAGGGGGCGACTTCCGCGGACCGGAACGCGGATCTGCTGATTCAGGAATCCATCGGGCAGGTGCTGGGCCAGATTATAGTGAGGTAGCGGGATATGACGTATGAAGTAGGAGATATTGTCAGACTGAAAAAACCGCATCCCTGCGGCAGCTACGAGTGGGAGATCCTGAGAGTGGGGGCGGATTTCCGGCTGAAATGCACCGGCTGCGGCCATCAGATTATGACCCCCAGAAAACAGGTGGAAAAAAATACCAGAGGACTGCGCAAAAAAGGGCAAAATTGACTTTCAAGTACATTTATGGTATGATAAATGTCCGTGATATACAATAAAACCGAAGACGCATTGAGGTAGATAAAATGAACAAAGTTATTTTAATGGGAAGACTCACAAGAGATCCGGACATCCGTTATTCCGCGGGGGAAAATTCTACGGCTGTTGCCAGATATACCCTGGCGGTGGACCGCAGGTTCAGAAGAGACGGGGAACAGACAGCAGATTTTATCAGCTGCGTGGCGTTTGGAAGAACCGCTGAATTCGCGGAAAAATATTTCCATCAGGGAATCCGTATTGTGATCAGCGGAAGAATCCAGACAGGCAGTTATACCAACAGGGATGGAGTAAAGGTGTATACAACGGATGTAGTGGTGGAAGAGCAGGAATTCGCTGAGAGCAAAAGCGCCAGCGCGGAAAACAGCGGCGGTTTCGGCGGAGGATACCGTCAGTCCCAGGCTGCCGCTCCGGCTCCCGCCCCTGCAGCCGCCTCCGCTTCCGCGGACGGATTTATGAATATTCCGGACGGGATTGATGAGGAACTTCCGTTTAACTAAATAATTTCCGGCACGCATGGATAATATAGAAAGGTGACTGGATGCTGCGCGGCAGTTCCCAGTCACCTTATCTTCCCTGTGCCAGCGGAGTCGTAAAAGAACTTTTGGGAGCAATAACATGAATCAGTCCAAAAAAATGAGATTGACCGGGCGGATGCGCAATTATCTGAGCTGGCCCTTCTGGCTGGCGCTTCTGCTTGCGGCTGTCAATGTCGGTACTTATTTTCTGGATCAGGAGGCAGGCTGTCTGGTCAGCTGCGGGATTCTGATATATCTGACTGTAGCGGTGATTTTGTACCGCAGAAAAAAGGCCTGTATTTTTAATGATCTGGTAACCTTTGCCACCCAGTACGGGCAGGTGCAGAAACAGCTTCTGGCAGAGTTTTCGCTTCCCTACGCGGTTACGGACGAGCAGGGGAGACTGCTGTGGTTTAATCAGGCTTTTGCGGAACTGACAGGAAAAGAGCGATCCTATCGGAAATCCATTTCCAATATTTTTTCAGACATTACCATAGATAAATTTCCGGAATCTGAGGAAGAGGTGGATTATACCCTTTCCTACCTGAGACGGGATTACCGCATTTATCTGAAAGGAATCAATGTGGATTCCCTGATCAGCAATTCGGAACTCCTGGAGCAGGACGCAGGCAGCAGTACCTGTATTTACGCGGTCTACCTGTTTGATGAGACGGATTTGAACGAGTACATCCGCCGCTGTCAGGAAGAAACCATGATTACGGGCCTGATCTATCTGGATAACTATGAAGAAGCGCTGGAAAGCGTGGAGGAAGTGCGCCGTTCTCTTCTTACGGCTCTTTTGGATCGGAAGATCAACAAATATTTCCATGAGATAGACGGACTTGTCAAAAAATTTGAAAAGGACAAATATTTTCTGGTCATGCGCAGCCGGTCGCTGGAGAAGCTGAAGGAAATGAAATTCAGCATTCTCCAGGAGGTGAAGACGGTAAATATCGGCAATGAGATGGCGGTTACCATCAGCATCGGTATCGGCGCCAACAGCGGAAGCTATAATAAGAACGCGGAATACGCCAGGATCGCTATCGATCTTGCTCTGGGCAGAGGCGGCGACCAGGTGGTCATCAAAGAGGGAGATAAGATTTCCTATTTCGGCGGCAAATCCCAGGCAGTGGAGAAAAACACCCGAGTGAAGGCCAGAGTAAAGGCCCATGCGCTGAAAGAATTCATGGACAGCAAAGAAAAAGTAGTCGTTATGGGGCATAAGATCATCGACGCGGATTCTTTTGGAGCGGCGGTGGGGATTTACCGCATGGCCAAAACTCTGAATAAAAAGACCCACATCGTGATCGATAACATTACGTCCTCCATCCGTCCGCTGATCCAGGCCTTTGAGCAGGATCCGGATTACGACGCCCACATGTTTGTGAACTGCCGCGACGCCAAGGAGATCGCGGACGAAAATACCCTGGTGGTGGTGGTGGATACAAATAATCCAAAATATACAGAATGCGAGGAGCTGCTGTATCAGACCAAGACCATAGTGGTTCTGGATCACCACAGACAGGGAAGCGATGTGATTCCTAATTCCGTATTGTCCTATATTGAACCCTACGCCTCCTCCGCCTGCGAGATGGTGGCGGAGATCCTGCAGTATTTTACCGAGGGGGTGCGGATCCGCAATATCGAGGCGGACGCCATCTACGCGGGCGTCATGGTGGATACAGACAATTTCACGCAGAAAACCGGTGTGCGCACGTTTGAGGCGGCGGCCTTTCTGCGCAGATGCGGAGCGGATGTGACCCGGGTAAGAAAAATGTTCCGGGAAAATATGAATGACTACCGGGCGCGGGGTGAGGCGATCAAAAACGCGGAGCTTTTCCGCGACAGCTTCGCGATCTCGGTGTGCCCCAGTGATTATGTGGAAAGTCCTACCGTGGTGGGCGCTCAGGCGGCCAATGAACTGTTGAATATTGTGGGAGTAAAGGCTTCCTTTGTACTGACGGACTATAAAGGAGTGATCTACGTCAGCGCCCGGGCCATTGACGAGGTAAATGTGCAGATTATCATGGAGCGCATGGGCGGCGGCGGACATCTGAATATCGCCGGATGTCAGCTTCAGGGGATGTCTGTAGACAACGCGAAAATGTATTTGAAGAGAACTCTGGCGGAGATGCTGGAGGGAGGAGAGATCTGATGAAAGTAATATTGATGGAAGATGTAAAAAGCCTTGGAAAAAAGGGAACGATTGTGAATGTAAGCGACGGGTACGCCAGAAATATGCTGATTCCCAAGAAGCTGGGAGTGCCCGCTACGCCAAAGAATCTGAATGATCTGAAACTGCAGAAAGCCCATGAGGAAAAAACTGCCCAGGAGGCACTGGCGGCAGCAAAGGAGCTGGGCGCAAAAATAGAAGCTTCAGAGATTACAGTTTCAATCAAGACCGGAGAGGGCGGGAAGGTGTTCGGATCGGTTTCCGCCAAGGAGATCGCGGAGGCCGCAAAAGAACAGCTGGGTCTGGAACTGGATAAGAAGAAACTGGTTCTGGACGGAACTATCAAGGAACTGGGAACGACAGAAGTCGCGGTAAAACTGCATTCTCAGGTGACAGCGAAGCTGAAGGTGCAGGTAAGAGAAGCTTAGGAGGAGAGACCTGATGGAGGAGGCACTGATAAAAAGAATACTGCCCCACAGTGTGGAGGCGGAACAGTCGGTGATCGGCTCCATGCTGATGGGACGGGAGGCGATTATGACCGCCTCCGAAATGCTCACCAGCGATGATTTTTATCAGCGCCAGTATGGAATTATTTTCGACGCGATTCTGGAACTCTCCAACGAGGGAAAAGCCGTTGATGTAGTGACTTTGCAGAACCGTCTTCGTGAAAAGGACGTGCCGCCGGAAATTTCTGAAATGGAATTTATGCGGGATCTGCTGAATACCGTTCCCACATCGGCCAATATTAAGCATTACGCGGGGATTGTCAGCGAAAAAGCGATTCTGCGCAGACTGATCCGGCTCACCGAAGAAATCGAGAATGAATGCTATCTGAATCGGGAGCCGGTGGAGGAGATCCTGGACACCACGGAAAAAAAGATGTTTCAGCTTCTCCAGCAGAGGGATTCCGGGGATATGGTTCCCATCCGGCAGGTGGTCATGGATACCCTGGAAAACATCGAGAAGGCCTCCCGGACCAAAGGCAACGTGACGGGTCTGCCTACAGGATTTACGGATCTGGATTATAAAACATCCGGATTTCAGAATTCTGATCTGATTCTGGTAGCTGCCAGACCCTCCATGGGAAAAACGGCCTTTGTTTTGAATATCGCTCAGTACATGGCCTTTAAAAAGGATCTTTCAGTGGCCATTTTCAGCCTGGAGATGTCCAAGCAGCAGCTGATGAACCGGCTTCTGTCTATGGAGTCCCGGGTAAACTCCCAGAGCATGCGGACCGGAAATCTGAAAGATGAGGACTGGAGCAAACTGATCGAGAGCGCGGGAGTCATTGGAGATTCTAACCTGATCATTGATGACACGCCGGGAATTACCGTTCGGGAACTTCGATCCAAGTGCAGGCGCTACAAGCTGGAGCATGGACTGGATATTATAATGATTGATTATCTGCAGCTCATGAGCGGCGGGGGAAGAGGAAGCGATTCCCGTCAGCAGGAGATTTCGGAGATTTCCCGGTCTTTAAAAGCTCTGGCCCGGGAACTGAATGTGCCGGTGGTGGCCCTGTCTCAGCTGAGCCGCGCGGTGGAGAGCAGAACGGATCACCGCCCCATGCTGTCAGATCTCCGGGAATCCGGCGCCATAGAGCAGGATGCGGATGTGGTTATGTTTATTTACCGGGATGATTATTATAAAAAAGATTCCGACATGAAAGGAATCGCTGAAATCATTATCGCGAAACAGAGAAACGGCCCCATTGGTACGGTGAATCTGGTCTGGCTGCCGGATTATACCAAATTTATGAACCTGGAGCAGGAGCGGAGATAAGCTTCCCGCGCTCCGGCGCGGAATCAGGGACTGCTGCCATATTTTGTCGAACGAATTTCGTTGTATTGCACCGGCTGGATGCTATAATGAAAGCAGGTGCCGCCGGGGGAGCTCCCGCGGGAGACGGCGGCGACTCTTAACAGGAAGGGGCAGAAAGATGGAGCAGACCATGTATTCCGTAGCTGAGGCGGCAGAACTGACCGGTGAGAAGTCCTCCGCGCTCAGATACTGGGAGGAACAGTTTGGGCTGGACATAAGAAGAAACCCCAGGGGGAGCAGATGGTATACGGCAGGAGATATCCGCATGTTTCTGTGCGTCTGTGAACTGAAGAAAAAGGGACTGCAGCTGAAAGAAATCCGTGAGATTATTCCGATTCTGCGGACGCAGGCATACGCCCCGGAAGAACAGCAGCGCCGGGAGAGATTTTATCAGATTCTGGAACAGCTGATGGAAAAACTTCGTGGGAAAAGGCAGCAGGAGGAGAGATACAGACGGCTGGACCAGGCCATCCGGCGGCATCAGATTGCCAGAAAACAGATTGCGGTGACAGAAGAGCAGGGCCGGAAGAAAAGAAAAAGAAACAGACAATAAAAGATAAGAGACAGAAGATCATCTGAAGATCGTCTGTCTCTTATCTTTACTGTGCGTATAACTCCTGAAAAATTATTCAGCAGAAATTGCGCCGGTAGGACATGCAGCTTCGCAGGAACCGCAATCTACGCATGCGTCAGCGTCGATTACATATTTTCCATCACCCTCGCTGATCGCGTCAACAGGGCACTCGCTTACACAGGTTCCACAGGATACACACTCATCAGAAATTACATGTGCCATCTTTATATCCTCCTTCAATAGTGCATTAACTGTAAACCCCTCATCCTGGGTTCTATGCTCATTCTAATATAAGTCTTCAGAGATTACAAGTATAAAAATAGAAACATTTTTTAGCGGAACCGCTTTTTTCTTGCGCCGGTGTTGAAAAGGTATTATAATGAGAAAGCATAACGAAAAAGGAGGAATCTGAAAATGGCTAAAGTGACGAAGAGCATGACCATCGGCGAATTGCTTCAGTTAGATCAAAATATTGCAGTGATTTTAATGCGGGCAGGTATGCACTGCCTGGGCTGCCCTTCTTCCCAGGCGGAGTCCCTGGAAGAGGCTGCCATGGTCCATGGGCTGGATGCGGATGTGCTGGTAGCCCAGATTAATGATTTTCTGAGTAAATAACAGAAAGTCGGGGAAGACACAGGAGCCGGTTCTCTGCCATGAGCGGGATCGGCTCTTTTTCTGTCCGCGGATATAGCCGGCAGGCGGCCGTGAAATATTAAAACAGATATTTCAGCCGGAACCAGCAGGTATAAGCATAGGAAAATCCCAGGGAAGCATACAGACGTATGGCGGGATAATTTTTATCTACAACCTGAAGGTAGGCGTTTTTAGCCCCTCTCTGGCGTCCGTTCTGCAGAATTGTCCGGCAGATGGCGCTGGCGTAGCGGCGCCTCCGGTAATCCGGATGTACATGAATGGCATATACGCCGATGTAATCCCGATCCAGAATCCCCAGACCGGTAGCGGCGACGCGTCCGCCCTCATGAATAGAGACGCAGATGGTTTCTTTTGGGATTGCCCTGTACATAGAGGGAACTACCTGTTTGTGCATGACGTTTGTGGTTCCTTTCAGGGCGAAAAGAGCCTGGATCCAGGAATCGGGAATAAAATTGCTGACATCCACCCGAATGGGAAGAGGTTCTTCCGCAAGCTGTTCCAGGGACATGGTCATCACATGGGTGGTATGTTCCCTGACATATCCCTTCTGCTCCAGCAGCGCGTCAAAGCTTTCAGGAAGAAGGGGGGAAATTTTAAAAATAGAGGGAGTGCCCCACTGCTGATAAGCTTCTTCACAGTACGCGATTTTTGTGTCAAGGGGGAGGGTGGAGACACCGATCTGCTCCACGCAGTTGGTGCGGTGGGTATAAAAATAGGAAAAACGCAGCAGCCATCCGTCATAGATCTGGATCTGGTGGGATGGCCAGGCGTTCAGGGAAAGATCCTCAATCGTTTTAATTCGTGAATTCATGGGGCAACCTCGTTTTCCGGAACATTTATCCCCGCGGGCAGCGCGGGCGCATAGTTCCATCAGAATGTTATAGACGGTCCGGCAAATGAGCATGGGCATCCGCGCCAGCGCGGCCCGCATGCCTTTTTGCCGCTTGTCTCATATTATGAGCAACCCGACAAATGGGCATGAGACACGGATTGCTCCGCACTTTGTGCTCCTGCAATCCTAAAAACACCTCAAATCCGCTCATTTTTCTGCGAAAAATGGCTGCTTTTCGGTGTTTTGCGCGGCATAAAGTCATCTTGCCTGCGCCAGCGCAGCCCGCATGCCCTTTTGCCGCTTGTCTCATATTATAATATGCGGTGAAAAATCAGACAAGTCAGAATTGGTTTTCTTGCATAATTGGGGAAAAGGGGTTATAATGAGTCTGTTACTGTTATGAAAGCATCACAAGGAGTAGATACGAGATGTCAAAAGTACTTAAAGTATTTGTCAATATTATCCTGATACTTTTTATTCTGGTGGCAGCGGCTCTGTTTGTTCCTCCACTGCTGGGGGTTTCCACTGTTGTATCGGAGAACGGTATGGAAACCAATATTCAGACCGGCTCAGTGGTATATGGAGTGAGCAGCAGGGTAAGCGGCCTGGAAGTGGGGGATAAGATTATCGAAACGGAAGAAAATTCCGCCTATGTATATGAAATTACGGCAATCGACGCGGAAAACGAGACAGTGGAAGTGACAGCCGCTGAGGGGGATACTCCCTCTGAGATCGCTTTGAGAACTTCCGTCCGAAAGGCAGTGATCACTGTTCCGCTGATCGGCTATGTGTCCATCGCTATGCAGACTGCCCAGGGAAGGATTGTGCTGGGATTGGCGGTGGTTCTGCTGATTGTGCTCTTTATTGTGGCGGAAGTCTGGAGCCGCAAAGATGACGGAGACGAAGAGGACGAGGAGGAAGAAGACGCGGATCAGTTCTATGCTAATCTGGCGGAGCAGAAGAAAAAAGCGGACGAGGAGGAAGAGAGAAAGTACCGCCGCAAGCAGGAGGAATCAGAGACGCAGGCGAAACAGATAACCCTGGAGGAAGCAGAGCCGGAAAAGGCAGACAGTTCACACAGCCGGGAAAACGATATGGACGATGTCCAGGCAGCCCTGGAGGCGGCGCTGGTGAGCCAGCAGATGCCCAGCCAAAACCAGCCGGTGGAAATGCCGCCGGAAGAGGAACCTTCCGTTTCTCTCAAGCCGGACGAGATTGAACTGGCGATTCCGGCCAGAAGCGTGGAGGACCTCCTGCAGGAGGCTTACGCCAAGGGGGAAGATCCCAAAGTGGAGAAAGACGAACTGACCGGAGTGACCTTTGTAGACCTGTCAGACTGCCTCTAAAATAGAAGAAGGATTTCAACAGCCGGCCCCGGCCCCCTGCGGTTCGCGCAGAGCAGGGGCCGGTTTCCTGCGGGACGCGCTGTAAATGGCAATATTGTACGTCAAAAAATACAATTTTTGTTTTTTAAGCCTTGCTTTTTTCTCAAGCAGCTGGTAAAATATCTCATGTTGTGACATTGATAGCTGTGAAGCGCGAGGTTGCTGCCCAGGTGGCAGGTTTTCCGTGGAGCGAATGTCAAGTTAGGAAACTGGCGACAAGTCACTGTACAATGAATAGAGGTCTACCGAAGTGTGGAAACAACGTGTGAAGGTCTTTAGGACACACACGGAGATGTGTACAGTCACCACTTGTCGTACTCAAAAAGTGCGAAAAGGAGGCGGCTTTTTTTATGGCAAGTCAAGTAATGAGAATCACCCTGAAAGCGTATGATCACCAGTTGGTAGATGCATCCGCCGCGAAAATTGTGGAAACTGTTAAGAAGAATGGTTCTGCTGTCAGCGGACCGGTTCCGCTGCCCACCAAAAAAGAGGTGGTAACCATCCTGCGGGCGGTACACAAGTACAAAGATTCCCGGGAACAGTTTGAACAGAGAACCCACAAGAGACTCATCGACATCATCACACCTACACAGAAAACGGTGGATGCGCTGTCCAGACTGGAAATGCCTGCCGGTGTTTACATCGACATCAAGATGAAAAACAAATAATTTCATCATGAAAAGAAAATCGGTTAATTGATATAGAAGCAATCGCCAAAAGCGCATTCCACTTATATCTGTTAACTAGAATGAGCTCCCGAAAGGGCGCTCCGCTGTAGAAAAACAGGAGGTAAAAAGAATGAAGAAAGCGATTTTAGCCACAAAAGTTGGAATGACTCAGATTTTCAACGAAGACGGAGTCCTGACTCCGGTGACTGTGCTGCAGGCTGGTCCCTGTGTTGTGACACAGGTAAAAACCCTGGAGAACGACGGATACAGCGCAGTTCAGGTAGGATACGGCGACATCAGGGAAAAGCTGGTGAACAAGCCCAGAAAAGGCCAGTTTGACAAGGCAGAGGTTCCCTATAAGAGATTCCTGAAAGAGTTCAAACTGGAGGACGCAGAGAATTACGAAGTGAAACAGGAGATCAAGGCTGATATCTTTGCGGCAGGCGACAAGATCGACGCCACTGCCATCAGCAAAGGCAAAGGTTTCCAGGGCGCCATCAAGAGACATGGACAGTCCAGAGGACCCATGGCTCACGGTTCCAAATACCATCGTCACGCAGGTTCCAACGGTGCATGTTCTGATCCCAGCAAGGTGTTCAAGGGCAAAAAGATGGCCGGACACATGGGACATGTAAAAGTGACCGTACAGAATCTGGAAGTTGTGAGAGTAGACGCAGAGAACAATCTGCTGCTGGTGAAGGGCTCCGTTCCGGGACCGAAGAAATCACTGGTAACCATCAGGGAAACTGTTAAGACGATTCAGTAACCTTTTATCGGGAAAGGAGGAACAAAACAGATGGCAAACGTAGCTGTTTATAATATGGAAGGCAATGAAGTAGGAACCATGGAGCTTTCCGATGCCGTGTTCGGCGTGGAAGTGAAAGAAAACCTGGTTCATCAGGCAGTTGTTCTTCATCTGGCCAACAGACGCCAGGGAACACAGAAAGCAAAGACCCGCTCCGAAGTAAGCGGAGGCGGAAGAAAACCGTGGAGACAGAAAGGTACCGGACACGCCCGTCAGGGATCTATCCGCGCGCCCCAGTGGACCGGCGGCGGCGTGGTATTCGCTCCGGTGCCCAGAGATTACTCTTTCAAGATGAATAAGAAAGAGAAGAGACTGGCTCTGAAGTCCGCGCTGACCAGCAAGGTGCAGGAGAATAAATTCCTGGTGCTGGATGAGCTGAAGCTGGACGCGGTTAAGACAAAAGAGATGAAGAAAGTGCTGGATAACCTGAAGGTTGACAAAGCACTGGTTGTGATCGGAAACGACAGCGAGAACGTTGTACTGTCCGCCAGAAATATTCCCGGTGTGCAGACTGCTTCCGTAAACACCATCAATGTATATGACATCCTGAAATACAACACTGTGATCGCGACCAAGAGCAGTGTGGCATCCATCGAGGAGGTGTACGCGTAATGGCAAAGGTTCTGTATTATGATGTGATTTTAAAGCCTCTCGTAACTGAGAAGAGCATGAACGCCATGGGCGAGAAAAAATACGCTTTCCTGGTACATCCGGAAGCAAACAAGACCATGATCAAGGAAGCTGTCGAGAAAATGTTCGAGGGCACAAAAGTAAAAAGTGTCAACACCATGAACCTGGACGGCAAGACCAAACGCCGGGGCATGACCTACGGAAAGACTGCAAAGACCAAGAAGGCCATCGTAGCTCTCACCGAGGACAGCAAGGATATCGAGATTTTCGAGGGACTGTAATAGACCCTCATCCTATGGCCCTTCAGGCCGATAATATTGAAACACCCAAGGGTGTACCTATGGCCCTTCAGGCCGATAATAATGAAAGGAGATACCGTAATGGGAATTAAAACCTATAACCCATATACACCTTCCAGAAGACATATGACCAGCTCTGATTTCTCTGAAATCACCAAGACGAAACCGGAGAAGTCCCTGGTCGTATCTCTGAAGAAAAACGCAGGACGCAACAATCAGGGAAAGATCACCGTGAGACATCACGGCGGCGGCAGCAGAAGAAAATACAGACTGGTGGATTTTAAGAGATTTAAAGATGATGTGGCAGCTCATGTAACCGCCATCGAGTACGATCCCAACAGAACCGCCAATATCGCGCTGATCTGCTATGAGGATGGACAGAAATCTTACATTCTGGCTCCGGAAGGACTGAAAGTCGGAATGAAGATTATGAACGGACCCAATGCTGAGATCCGTCCCGGAAACTGCCTGCCTCTTTCCGAGATCCCTGTTGGTACCTTGATCCATAATATTGAGCTTCATCCCGGAAAGGGCGGCCAGCTGGTACGTTCCGCCGGAAACAGCGCTCAGCTGATGGCAAAGGAAGGAAAGTACGCTACCTTACGTCTTCCCTCCGGTGAAATGAGAATGGTTCCCCTGAACTGCCGGGCTTCTATCGGTGTTGTCGGAAACGGCGAGCACAATCTGATTAATGTAGGCAAGGCAGGACGGAAACGCCATATGGGCATCCGCCCCACAGTCCGCGGTTCTGTTATGAACCCCAACGACCATCCCCACGGCGGTGGCGAGGGCCGCGCTCCCATTGGACGTCCGGGTCCCTGCACACCCTGGGGCAAACCTGCTTTGGGTCTGAAGACCAGAAAGAAGAACAAACAGTCCAACAAACTTATCGTCCGCAGAAGAGATGGTAAGACATTAACGAAATAAGGAGGTTAAACGATGGCTCGTTCACTGAAAAAAGGCCCATTTGCTGACGCAAGCTTATTAAAGAAAATTGATGCGGCCAACGCATCTGGCGATAAAACAGTTATTAAGACCTGGTCCCGCCGTTCTACTATCTTTCCGTCCTTCGTGGGACACACGATCGCGGTACACGATGGAAGAAAGCATGTTCCGGTATATGTTACCGAGGACATGGTAGGCCATAAGCTGGGTGAGTTCGTTGCCACCAGAACCTACAGAGGTCACGGCAAGGACGAGAAGAAATCCGGCGTAAGGTAAAAAGCAGAGCGAAAGGAGGCTATTAGCAATGGCTAAGGGACATAGAAGTCAGATTAAAAGAGAAAGAAACGCGAATAAAGACAACAGACCTTCTGCCAAGCTGTCATACGCGAGAATGTCAGTGCAGAAAGCCTGTTATGTACTGGACGCGATCCGCGGCAAAGACGTGGAATCCGCGCTGGGAATCTTAACCTACAACCCCAGATACGCTTCCAGCGTTATCAAGAAGCTGCTGGAGTCAGCAGCGGCAAACGCTGAGAACAACAACGGTCTGAGCAGAGAGAACCTGTATGTGGCTGAGTGCTACGCCAACAAAGCGCCCACCATGAAGAGGATCCAGCCCAGAGCACAGGGAAGAGCTTACAGGATTGAAAAAAGAACAAGTCATATCTCTATCGTACTGGATGAAAGGTAAGGAGGTTAAGAATGGGACAGAAAGTTAATCCCCATGGTTTAAGAGTCGGAATCATCAAAGACTGGGATTCCAAATGGTATGCGGAGGCAGATTTCGCGGACTACCTGGTTGAAGATTACAATATCAGAACATTTCTGAAGAAAAAACTGTACAGCGCCGGTATCTCCAGAATCGAGATCGAGAGAGCGTCTGACAGAGTAAAGATCATCATCTATACCGCAAAGCCGGGCGTTGTCATCGGCAAGGGCGGTTCTGAGATCGAGAAAGTAAAAGCAGAACTTGCGAAGTATACCAGCAAGAAGCTGATTGTTGATATCAAGGAAGTGAAGAGACCGGACCGCGACGCGCAGCTGGTTGCGGAAAACATCGCGCTGCAGCTGGAGAACCGTATTTCCTTCCGCCGGGCTATGAAGTCCACCATGCAGAGAACCATGCGTGCCGGCGCCAAGGGAATCAAGACCTCCGTATCCGGACGCCTTGGGGGCGCGGATATGGCCCGTACCGAGTTCTACAGCGAGGGAACCATTCCGCTGCAGACACTTCGTGCTGATATTGACTATGGTTTCGCTGAGGCAGACACCACCTACGGCAAAGTTGGCGTAAAAGCATGGGTCTACAACGGCGAGGTACTTCCTGCCAAAGGAACAAAGGAAGGGAGCGATAAATAATTATGTTAATGCCTAAGAGAGTAAAACGTCGTAAACAGTTCCGCGGCTCCATGAGAGGAAAAGCCCTGAGAGGCAATACAATTAACTACGGAGAGTTCGGCCTGGTAGCCACTGAGCCCTGCTGGATCAAATCCAACCAGATCGAGGCTGCCCGTGTAGCCATGACCCGTTATATCAAGCGTGGCGGTAAAGTCTGGATCAAGATCTTCCCGGACAAACCTGTAACCGCAAAACCGGCTGAGACCCGTATGGGTTCCGGAAAAGGCTCCCTGGAGTACTGGGTAGCCGTGGTAAAACCGGGCCGCGTTATGTTTGAGATCGCCGGCGTCGCTGAGGAGACCGCCCGCGAAGCATTGCGTCTTGCCATGCATAAGTTACCCTGTAAATGTAAAATCGTTTCTCGTGCAGACTTAGAAGGCGGTGATAACAGTGAAAAGTAAAAAATATGTGGAAGATTTAAAAGCTAAAACAGCTGCTGAACTGCAGGAAGAATTAGTAGCTGCCAAGAAGGAGCTCTTTAATCTGAGATTCCAGAATGCGACCAATCAGCTGGACAATACCAGCCGGATTAAGGAAGTTCGTAAAAACATTGCCAGAATTTCAACTGTCATTGCTCAGAAAGCAAGCGCAGCCAACTGAAAGGAGTCAAGGTCGTGGAAGAAAGAAATCTGAGAAAAGTCCGTGTGGGCAAGGTTGTCAGCAACAAGATGGATAAGACCATCGTTGTGGCTATCGAGGACCATGTAAAACATCCGCTTTACAAGAAAATTGTAAAAGATACCTATAAATTAAAAGCACATGATGAGAAAAACGAGTGCAACATCGGTGATACCGTGCGTGTGATGGAGACCAGACCCCTGTCCAAGGATAAGAGATGGAGACTGGTGGAAATCGTAGAGAGAGCGAAATAATTGAAGAAGTGCTAAAAGGAGGAATACCAGCATGATTCAGCAGGAAAGCAGACTGAAGGTCGCTGATAACACCGGTGCGAAAGAAATTCTCTGCATTCGTGTTATGGGCGGATCTACCAGAAGATATGCGAATATCGGTGATATAATCGTTGCTACGGTCAAAGATGCAACACCTGGCGGTGTTGTAAAGAAGGGTGACGTTGTAAAGGCCGTTGTGGTTCGTTCCGTAAAGGGCGCCCGCCGCAAAGACGGTTCCTACATCAAATTTGATGAGAACGCGGCAGTGATTATCAAAGAGGATAAGACTCCCAGAGGAACTCGTATTTTTGGGCCTGTAGCCAGAGAGCTCCGTGAGAAACAGTTCATGAAGATCGTTTCCCTGGCTCCCGAAGTATTATAGGAGGTCGGCTATGTCAGTAAAGATTAAAAAAGGCGATACTGTAAAGGTAATCGCCGGCAAAGATAAAGATAAAGAGGGAAAAGTTCTCTCCGTTGACGCGAAGAAGAACAAAGTGATCGTTGAGGGCGTCAACATGATCACCAAGCACACCAAACCCAGCATGCAGAATCAGCAGGGCGGAATTGTGAACAAAGAGGCTCCCATTGATATTTCCAATGTAATGTACCTGCACAAAGGCAAAGTGACCAGAATCGGCTACAAGATGGATGGAGACAAGAAGGTCCGCGTTGCCAAGACCACAGGCGAAGTACTGGATTAATTGAGAGGAGGCCGAAATCGTGAGCAGATATAAAGAAATGTACAAGAACGAAATCGTCGAAGCCATGACGAAGAAGTTCGGATATAAAAACGTTATGGAAGTGCCGAAGCTCGAGAAGATTGTAGTGAACATGGGTGTTGGCGAGGCCAAGGAGAACGCCAAGCTGCTGGATTCCGCAGTGGCTGATATGGAGCGGATCACCGGCCAGAAGGCCATTGTGACCAAGGCAAAGAAGTCTGTGGCTAACTTCAAGATCAGAGAGGGTATGTCCATCGGCTGCAAGGTTACCTTAAGAGGCGATAAGATGTATGAGTTCGCGGACCGCCTCATCAACCTGGCTCTGCCCCGTGTCCGTGACTTCCGCGGTGTGAATCCCAATGCTTTCGATGGAAGAGGAAACTACGCTCTTGGAATCAAAGAGCAGCTGATCTTCCCGGAGATTGAATATGACAAGGTTGACAAGGTCAGAGGTATGGATGTTATCTTCGTGACAACCGCCAAGACCGACGAGGAAGCCCGTGAGTTACTGAGATTATTCAATATGCCGTTCGCAAAGTAATATAGGAGGAAAAGATTCATGGCTAAAACAGCAATGAAAATCAAACAGCAGCGGAAAGCAAAATTCTCCACCAGAGAGTACAATCGCTGCAGAATCTGTGGTCGTCCCCATGCATACCTGAGAAAATACGGAATCTGCCGTATCTGTTTCCGTGAATTAGCATACAAGGGCCAGATCCCGGGAGTAAAAAAAGCAAGTTGGTGACATTGAACGCTTAACGATTGGCAAGCCGAAGGCGCAGCCAGAGTTTAGCGAGAAAGTCGTTCCCGAACCTTAGCGAGACCAAGCGGCAGCGCCGGCCGAGCTTAGTTGAGGGAACATACCGCTGATCTCCAGCGGCAGCACTGCTGTAGATAAAGGAAATCCGTGGAAAAGAATGTAAGGAGGAAATACACATGTCCATGAGCGATCCGATTGCAGATATGCTTACAAGAATCCGTAACGCAAATACCGCAAAGCATGATACCGTAGATGTTCCGGCATCTAAAATGAAAGTAGCTATCGCCGATATTCTGGTGAATGAGGGATACATCGCAAAATACGATCTGGTTGGGGAAGCTCCCCACAGAACCATCCGCATCAACCTGAAATACGGCGCTGACAAAAACGAAAAGATCATTACCGGTCTGAAGAGAATTTCCAAACCCGGTCTTCGTATCTATGTAAATAAAGAAGAGCTGCCGAGAGTTCTGGGCGGCCTGGGAATCGCCATTCTGTCCACCAACCAGGGCGTGATCACCGACAAAGAGGCAAGAAAGCTTCAGGTAGGCGGAGAGGTTCTGGCATTTGTCTGGTAAAGAGGCGGCATCCGCTAAAAGCAACTGAAAACAGAAGAGAACCATCTGAGTCTCTTCCGAAAATCTAAGTTAATCAGGAGGAAATAACAGTATGTCACGTATCGGAAGACAGCCGGTAGTTATCCCTGCCGGAGTAACGGTTGACATCAAAGAGGGAAATGTTGTAACAGTAAAAGGACCCAAGGGAACTCTGGAGAGAACCCTTCCCGCCGAAATGACCATTCAGATGGAAGATGGCCATGTGGTTGTTACAAGACCCAATGATCTGAAGAAAATGAAGGCTCTGCACGGCCTGACCAGAACACTGATCCACAACATGGTAATCGGCGTCAGCGAAGGTTATCAGAAAGTTCTGGAAGTAAACGGTGTTGGTTACCGTGCGGCAAAACAGGGAAAGAAGCTGGTTCTGAACCTGGGCTACTCTCACCCGGTTGAGATGGAGGATCCGGAAGGCCTGGAATCCTCTGTAGATGGCAATAAGATCATCATCAAAGGCATCAGCAAAGAGAAAGTCGGACAGTACGCTGCCGACATCAGAGACAAGAGAAGACCGGAACCCTACAAGGGCAAGGGCATTAAGTACGCTGATGAAGTGATCCGCCGCAAGGTTGGAAAGACCGGTAAGAAATAATATAAGGAGAGTGTAGAGATGATAAAAAAAGTATCCAGAACTCAGGTTCGCCAGAAAAAGCATAGAAGAATGCGCAATCATATCGCCGGGACTGCTGAAAGACCCCGTCTGGCTGTATTCCGCAGCAATAAACATATGTATGCGCAGATCATCGATGATGCAGCAGGCCGTACTCTCGTTTCCGCTTCCACCATGCAGAAGGATGTGAAGGCAGAGCTGGAGCAGACGGATAATGTCGCTGCGGCCGCATACCTGGGAACCGTGATCGGCAAGAAAGCGGTGGAGGCAGGTATCCAGGAAGTTGTTTTTGACAGAGGCGGCTTCATCTATCACGGAAAGATTCAGGCACTGGCTGACGCGGCGCGCGAGGCCGGACTGAAATTCTAAGAGAGGAAGGAGAAGAACACATGAGACATACAATCATTGATGCCAGCCAGTTAGAGCTGGAAGAGAAGGTTGTTTCCATCAAGAGAGTTACCAAGGTTGTTAAAGGTGGTCGTAACTTCCGTTTTACCGCGTTAGTAGTTGTAGGCGACCGCAATGGCCATGTAGGCGCCGGCCTGGGCAAGGCAGCGGAAATTCCGGAGGCGATCCGGAAAGGCAAAGAAGACGCCATGAAGAAACTGGTGACGGTTGCCAGAGACAGCAACAACAGTGTTACCCATGATTTTATCGGAAAATTCGGCAGCGCTCAGGTGCTGATGAAAAAAGCTCCGGAAGGTACCGGAGTCATCGCCGGCGGTCCCGCCCGTGCTGTGGTGGAGCTGGCAGGTATTCAGAATATCCGTACCAAGTCTCTGGGTTCCAGAAATAAGCAGAATGTAGTATTGGCAACGATCGACGGACTGCGCCAGCTGAAGACACCGGAAGAGGTGGCAAGACTGCGCGGCAAGGCCGTGGACGAGATTTTCGCTTAAGGAGGACTCGAAAATGGCAGATAAATTAAAAATTACTTTGGTAAAATCCACCATTGGATGCGTACCGAAGCATAAAAAAACAGTGGAGGCCATGGGCCTTCGGAAACTGAATCATACAGTTGAGCTTCCCGACAATGCTTCTACCCGCGGCATGGTAAAGCAGGTAGGCTATCTGTTGAAAGTGGAAGAAGCGTAAGCGCTACTCAGAAGGAGGTACACAATGGACTTATCAAATTTGCATCCTGCGGAAGGATCCAGACACAGCGATAATTTCCGCCGTGGCCGTGGACATGGTTCAGGAAATGGAAAGACAGCCGGCAAAGGACACAAGGGACAGAAAGCCCGTTCCGGAGCGCCGAGACCGGGATTTGAAGGCGGTCAGATGCCGCTGTACAGGCGTCTTCCCAAGAGAGGATTTACCTGCAGAAATTCCAAAGAAATCGTGGCAATCAATGTGAGCGCTCTGGATCGGTTTGAGGATGGAGCAGAGGTAACCGTAGCTTCCCTTATGGAATGCGGTCTGGTTTCCAATCCCAGAGACGGCGTGAAGATTCTGGGAACAGGAGAGCTCTCCAAGAAACTTAATGTAAAGGTAAACGCGTTCAGCGAAAGTGCCAAAGCCAAAATTGAGGCAGCAGGTGGAACAGCCGAGGTGATCTAATGTTTAAAACCTTACGAGATGCTTTCAGGATAAAAGAAGTTCGTCGTAGGATTTTATATGTAGTTCTGATGCTGGTGGTGATCCGCCTGGGTTCGCAGATTCCGGTGCCGGGAGTAAACACGGATTTCTTTAATTCGTTTTTGAATAACGGCACCGACGCGTTCTCCTTCCTGAACGCGTTTACAGGCGGCGGATTTACTAACTTTTCCATCTTTGCCCTCAGCATTACGCCATATATTACATCCTCCATTATTATTCAGCTTCTGACTATCGCGATTCCGAAGCTGGAAGAGATGCAGAGAGACGGCGCGGAGGGAAGAAAGAAGATCAACAAGATCACCCGTTATCTGACGGTAGGTCTGGCTCTTTTTGAGAGTCTGGCTATGGCCATCGGATTTGGAAATCAGCTGATCCTGGAAGTAAACGCAGTTAACATTATTGTGGTAGCTGTATCCCTGACCGCGGGTTCCGCCTTCCTGATGTGGGTCGGTGAACAGATCAATGATAAGGGAATCGGAAATGGTATTTCCATGGTTCTTTTAATCAACATTCTTTCCAGAGTACCCCAGGATATGATTACTCTGTATCAGAATTTTGTTGCCGGGCGCACCATCGCCAAGGCAGCTCTGGCCTGGGTGATTATCGCGGCGATTATTCTGGCGCTGATCTTCATGGTATTGGTGCTGAACGGAGCGGAGAGAAGGATTCCGGTTCAGTATTCCAAGAAAATGGTGGGCAGAAAGCTGGTAGGCGGGCAGTCCTCTCATATCCCGCTGAAAGTGAACACAGCCGGAGTTATCCCGATCATTTTCGCCTCATCCATTATGTCTCTGCCGGGCATTATCGTTACATTCACAGGCAAGACTCCCGGAGGCTGGGGCGGCAAGATCATCAATATGTTCAGTTCCAGCAACTGGTTTAATCCCCAGGACTGGCTTTCCAGCCTGGGACTGATCCTCTATGTGGTGCTTGTAATTTTCTTTGCGTATTTCTATACGTCCATCACCTTCAATCCCATTGAGGTGGCAGACAATATGAAAAAGCAGGGGGGATTCATTCCGGGTATCAGGCCTGGAAAAGCCACAGTGGATTATCTGAATTCCGTGCTGAAATATGTGATCTTTATCGGCGCTGCCGGACTGACAATCGTGGCGGTCATTCCCTTCTTCTTTAACGGAATGTTCAGCGCCCAGGTTTCCTTCGGCGGAACCTCTCTGATCATTATTGTTTCTGTCATACTGGAAACCATGAAGCAGATGGAATCCATGATGCTTGTCCGCAACTACAAAGGATTCTTGAATGATTGATATGGTTGTGATATAGTAGGGTTGTGGTACGCGTGTGCCACAACCTTATCGTACTTGTGTGGGAAATACCATTTTCACAGGGAAATACAAAACAGGAGAGGTATAGGATATGAAGATTATTATGCTGGGAGCGCCGGGTGCCGGCAAAGGGACACAGGCAAAACGGATTGCGGAGAAATACGGGGTTCCGCATATTTCAACGGGGGACATTTTCCGCGCCAATATCAAAGAGGGCACGGAGCTTGGAAAAAAGGCAAAGAGTTATATGGATCAGGGACTTCTGGTGCCGGATGAGCTGACCTGCGATCTTGTGGTGGATAGAATCTCTCAGCCCGATGCCCAGAAGGGCTATGTGCTGGACGGATTCCCCAGAACCATTCCCCAGGCGGAAGCTTTGACCGCCGCCCTGGAAAAGAGGGGAGAAAAGATTGACTACGCCATCGACGTGGAGGTTCCGGATTCTAATATCATTGACAGGATGTCCGGCCGGAGAGCCTGCCTTTCCTGCGGAGCAACCTATCATTTGAAATATAACCCGCCCAAAGCAGAAGGTCAGTGCGACAACTGCGGGGCTTCACTTGTATTACGAGACGATGATAAACCGGAGACAGTGAGAAAACGCCTGGACGTCTATCATTCCCAGACACAGCCTCTGATCGATTATTACAAGGCGGCTGGCGCTCTGCGGGGAGTGGACGGTACCCGGGACATTGATGTAGTCTTCCAGGATATCGTCGGGATATTAGGAGAATGATTTATGTCCGTTTCAATTAAAACTGCCCATGAAATCCAATTAATGAGACATGCAGGAAAACTTCTGGAGCAGGTGCATGATGAGCTTGCGAAAATAATCCGTCCGGGTATTTCTACCTGGGAGATTGACCACGAGGGAGAGAGGATGATCCGGGAACTGGGCTGTGTGCCGAATTTCCTGAATTATGAGGGGTATCCCGCCTCTATCTGTGTATCGGTCAATGACGAGGTGGTTCACGGAATTCCAAAAAAGGAGAGGATTCTCAAAGAAGGGGACATCGTCAGCCTGGACGCGGGTCTGATCTATCAGGGATATCATTCCGACGCGGCCCGGACTTACGGAGTCGGAAAGATCAGTCCGGAAGCGCAGCAGCTCATCGATGTGACAAAACAGTCTTTTTTTGAGGGAATTAAATATGCCAGGGCCGGCCGCCATCTCCATGAGATTTCAGCGGCGATCGGAGCCTATGCCGAGAGATTCGGCTATGGAGTGGTTCGGGATCTGGTTGGTCACGGGATCGGAACGCATCTTCACGAGGATCCCCAGATTCCTAATTTTGCCTGCAAAAGCCGGGGGATCCGTCTGCAGCCCGGTATGACCCTGGCCATTGAACCCATGATTGATATGGGAACGGCGGAGGTCTGCTGGCTGGATGACGACTGGACCGTAGTCACGGAGGATGGTTCCCTGTCCGCCCATTATGAGAATACAGTTCTGATCACAGACGGTGAGCCGGAACTGCTGACTCTGACCAGGTGACGCGGATGGAAACGAAGCAGATGCAGACAGGTATGTTCGCCAGGAGTCTGGCCGGGCATGACGCGGGAGAGCTTTATATAGTCCTTCATGACGACGGGACCTTTGTATATCTGGTCAACGGGAAAAACCGAAAGCTGGACCGCCCTAAAAAAAAGAAAAAAATGCATATCCAGCCGGATTACCAGGTGGCGCGAAGGATCAGCGAACGCGCCGGGGCCGGACAGGAGATACGGGATGAAGATATCCGTAAGGCAATCAAGGACAAGGAGGTCAATGTATGTCAAAGGCAGATGTAATTGAAGTGGAGGGCAAAGTACTGGAGAAGCTGCCCAACGCCATGTTTAAAGTGGAACTGGAGAACAAGCATGTAGTGCTGGCCCACATCAGCGGCAAGCTGCGCATGAATTTTATTCGGATCCTTCCGGGAGATAAGGTTACCATCGAGCTTTCTCCCTATGACCTGGATAAGGGACGCATTATCTGGAGAGATAAATAAAGAGAAAAAGAAAACGCCTGCAGGGAAGCCGGTGAACGGTTTCGGCAGGCGTTCTTTTTTTGAACCGGAAAGGGCATCGGCACCGCATAGCTCTTGTAATGCGGATAAAAGGCGTGCTATTATAAAATATATATACCAGAGTACAGAAATAAGGCAGGTGAAGTCGATGAAATTGAATTTATGGATGATCGCCAACAGGCTGAGTGAACTGGAACCGGAGCTTCATATTCCGGAGAACGCGCCGGCGGCTCTTCAGAGCGCCCGGCGGGCCTACGCCACAGAATGCGTATACATTTATCAGAAGGGCAGAAATGTAATCTGCGACGCAGGTACCCGGGGGGGGTATATTGTTTTTCGTGATATGGAATGCGACCAGATTTTTGAAATGGTCCAGTTTACCTTTGATTTTTACCGGGAATGGCAGGAGATGCTGTTTGATGCGGCCAATCAGCTGGATTATCAGAAAATGATCAGCGGCAGCTGGAGGGTGTTTCATAATCCTATGATTCTGCTGGACGCCAGCAATACCATTCTGGCAATGAGTGAACAGTACGGCGAGGATGAGGTGAATAATGACTGGAAATATCTCTGCCGTCATGGACACAGTTCTGTGCAGGTGATTCAATATCTCATGGAAGAGGGGCGCCGGCACGGATATTATCTCAGCGGCCGGGCCAGGATCTATCATTTTGACGGTCAGGATATTGACGGCAACATGATGTCCGCCGCGATCTACTGCGGAAATGAGATGTACGGAAGAATCAACGTAGTGGAAAAGGACAGGCCGCTGAATCCGGGAGATGTGATTCTGCTGGATTATGTGGTAAAATACCTTTCCGCTGTGCTTGGAAAACTCAGCGAGGACAGCAGAAATCCCTTCCGCTTCGCGCCCACACTGACTAAGATGCTGGAGAATCAGCCGGTGACGGAGGAGGAACTTTCCTGCTGGAGGGAGTATACCCGCCGGTCAGAGAGTGAAGAGATGGTGATTGTAGTACTGGCTTTTTGGAAGAAAGCATGCAGTATCCAGGACATTATCTCCCTCCGCAATCTTCTGCAAAGCAGCATTCCATGCTGCACCGCGACACAGGAAGAAGAAAATGTGGTTTTTGCCGTGAAGAATCCCTCAGATGGCGGGGAAGCAGACTGGAAAGTAGTAGAGGAGATTGCGGAGCGGCTGAATCTGAGGGCGGGAGTCAGCCTGCCCTTCAGCTCGACCCGGCAGGTATATTACGCGCACCGTCAGGCGCAGGCCGCGGTACGATACGGAATTCTGTTTCAGTCCGAAAAACGAATCTGCCGTTTTTATGATTACGCCATAGAATATATTATTTCCGTGAGCAGCCTGGAGGAGGCGGCTGCAGCCTGCGAGCCGGATATAAAACGAATGTGGATTCCGGAAGAGCCAAAAGGAGGAGAGAAGATAGAAACCCTGAGGGTTTATCTGAACAATGAGAGATCGCTGATCCATACGGCCAACGAACTGTTTCTGCACAGAAATACCCTGGTATACCGAATGAAGAAGATTACAGATACACTGCGTTCAGATCTGAATGAGGTATACACGCAGGATTACATAAAACTTTCCATCAGGGTACTGCGGCTGGCGGCCCTGGAAAGAGGCCAAAGCCAGGTGAAAGACAGATAAAAATAACAGAGCACTCTGTTCTGTGGAAAATTCCATAGAGCAGGGTGCTTTTTGTCGGATTCAGAGTACGAAATTTCAAATTTAAAAGCTGAATTTCTCGTATTTTCAGACCGTAGAATCAAAAAAGCCGCAATGCTATAATTTGTTGCAGAATAAAAGCAAAGGGGGAATTTTTATGGGTAAACAAACGAAAACCGGCAGTAAACTTTCCGGAAAACTGATCAATTCATTTTTGCTGCCGAACATCGGACAGAGCCTTTTCATTCAGCTGGAATTGGTTTATATGTCCTATTTCCTTACAGATCTCTGCGGATTTGATCTGGGAGTGGTTACGTTCATATTGACCAGCACTGCCGCTGTAGATCTGGTATGGGTGTTTGTTACGGGAATTGTCATTGAAAAATGCGAGTTCAGGAAGCTGGGAAAATACAGAGCATGGTATATTATCTGCACTCCTGTCATCCTGGTGTTTTTTACTTTGATGTTTTTCGACGCCGGCAATTCTGCCGCGGCAGCGGGTATGGTGGTGATCGCGTTCTGTATTAAAACACTGTTTCAGGACATTATCAGCGCGGCTGTGACAGGTCATATTTCCCAGGTGACAGACGACCCGAATACCAGAACGCTGCTCAGCGCCAGAAGGAACCAGGGAGCCATTATCGGACAGCTGCTGTTCTCCGTAATCGGAATCCCCTGCATCACCATGTTCGGCAAGGCGGTAGGTTCAGATTCTATGGGATATACCATTGCCGCGGCTTTCTTCTGCGTCATTAATCTCATCGTAAACTATATTATGTTTGTCATGACGAAGGACGCGCCCATAGCGGCCACAGAAAAAATTGCCCAGGGAAGCAAACTTTCTGTAGGAGAAATGTTCGGGGTTCTGTTCCGGAACAAACCGCTGCTGGTGATCTCTTTCGGAGATCTGCTTCGGTATACCGCGATCTTTCTGGTAAGCTCCACCGCCGCGTATTTCTTTGACAATGTGCTGAAAGATTCAGGGGCTTTGTCCATTTACATGACCATTCAGACCGTTACGGGAGTCATCGGAGCTCTGGTGGTAAACCAGATTGCCAAACGAATGGGGAAGAAAGCGATTTACTGCCTGTGTACCCTGGTTTACGGAGGTATTCTCACCCTGATGTTCTTCCTGGCAGGAGAGGGAAGGACTACCATGTTTATCGTTTTCATGGCTGTGGCCTTCTTCTTCAACAGCATGATCGGGACTGTAGTTACGGCCATGACTACCGATACAGTTATTTATACTATGTGGAAAGACGGCAAAAACGCCCGTGGCTTTATTATGAGTATGCTGAACATTCCTATTAAGTTCGGCTCTATGATCAAGAGCATCATCCTTCCGGTAGGGCTTTCCGCCATCGGCTATGTGGCGGGACAGGCTGCCAGCCCGGCGGTCGCCAAAGGACTTTCCGGCATTATGTGCCTGGCTTCCGGCATCTGCGTACTGCTGTCCTGCGTTATCATTTTCTGCGGGTATCATCTCACCGAAAAGAAAGTGACGGAACTGACTGAGATCGTAGAGAAAAGACAGGCTGAAAAACACGAATAAAAGGAGGAAAAGAGAATGAAAATGACAGAAAGAGAATGCCATCTGCTGGCGTTCCGCCATCAGGATACCCCTTGGGTACCTTCTCCGGCAACAGGGCAGGACACCTGTATTCCCACAGTAATTGAGGAAGGCGCAAGAGGCTACGGAGTGACCACCGACTGGTTCGGAGTAAAATATCTGTACAGAGAAGATCAGCCCGGCCCCATGCCGGTGGAGAGCGAACCTAAAATTACAGATATAGAAAACTGGAGAGACCAGGTGACATTTCCGGATCTGGACAAATATGACTGGGAAGGCTGGGCGGCAAAGGACACCGCTAAATGGGACAGGGAGAATAAACTTTCTAATATTATCCTGGTAAACGGCTGCTTTGAAAGCCTGCACATGTTCTGCGGCTTTGAGGAAGCTCTCTGCAATATTATGACGGACGAGGAGGCCTGTTCTGATTTTATGGGCGCTATGGCAGACTATAAAATCGGACTGATCGAGCGGATCGCGAAGTATTATAAGCCGGATATGATTCAGTTCCACGACGATTATTCCAATAATACAAATCTGTTTATGCCCATTGATAAATGGAAAAGAATGATCCGGCCCCATCTGAAAAAGGTGGTGGACGCCGTACATGGGCTGGGGATGATTTATCAGCATCATTCCTGCGGAAAAATCCACGATCTGATACCGGAACTGGTTGAACTTGGCATTGACGCGTTAAATCCTGTGCAGATCCAGAACAATCCCCTGGAGGTGAAGCAGCAGTTCGGAGACAGACTTACGGTCTGCGGCGGATTTAATAATCAGGGAGTGCTGGATAATCCGGATTCTACAGCGGAACAGATCCGGGATTCTATCAATGAGACCCTGAACACGATGGCGCCTGGCGGAAAGTGGATAGCTCTTTGCGGTTTCCTGGACAGATTCCCGGAAAGACAGCAGATCTGGCTGGACTGCCTGGACGAGTACAACCGTCCGCTGATGGAGAAGGCAGGGGTACCTTTTGTAAAACATACGGCCAGCATTGAAAATGTCTATAATCTGGCAAACAACGCAGAGAAGCAGAAAGCGTAATCCGCTTTAGATCGTTCCTGGAAGGCGGCTGTCGGGAAAAACCGATGGCCGCCTTCTTTAGAAGGAGGAGTAGTGTATGGAGACAAAAAAACTCAGCAGAAAGGTTTTAAACCTTAGTGGGTTCGGTGATTTTGGGTTTACTTTATTTGTAAATGTAGAACTGTACTACTGGTCGGCGTTCCTTACAGACTACGCAAAATTTTCACTGGGTACAGCTACGTTTATTCTGACACTGACCTCAGTGATTGACTGTATCTGGGTTCCGGTCACAGGCTGGCTGATTGAAAAATGCAATTTCAAATGGGGAAAATACCGTTCCTGGCTGGTGATCGGCCCTCCCGTTATGATCTTTGCCTATGCCCTGCAGTTTTCCAGGATCGGAAGTTCAGAAGCTCTGGCGGCAGGGATCGTCATCGCTGCCTTTTCCATTAAGACTCTGGCCCAGGATCTGGCCTATTCCGCTTCCGTTACTCTGGTCAGCGATATGTCCAACAGCCAGAAGGAGCGGCTGACGCTGGCTTCCCGCAGAGGACAGTATCTTTCCATGGGCAATATTGTGTTTTCGGTGATTGCGCTCCCGCTGATCACCCTGCTGATGAAAGTTACCGGAAATGAAATACTGGGTTATTCTGTGGCGGCTATTCTTTTCGGTATTATGAATTTCCTCTGCTATTTTGTAACCTTTACGGTGACAAAGGGACAGTCGGTATCCGGCAGCAGCGGAACGGAAAGTGTAAAAAAGGAAAAGCTTCCCACAGCGGAAATGGTAAAAGCAGTGTTCAAAAATCCTCCTCTGCTGGTGCTGGTGGCGGCTGATTCCTTCCGGTATCTGGCGAATTTTCTGATGGCCGCTGCAGGCTTCTATTATTTTGTGGTGGTGCTGAACAACCTGCCGGCCATGACGGCGTATCTGGTGATTACCCGGGTGGTGGGATTTATCGGCGCCAGCTTTGCCAATCCCGTTGCTCAGAAACTGGGAAAAAAACCGGCCTATCTCATATCTAATCTGATTATGATGGCGGCTCTGGTGCTGTGCTTCTTTTTCGGAAGGAATCTCTGGGGATTTATCGCCCTTCAGATTGTGGTGAATTTTTTCATGCAGATCACCATGCCGTGTCTGACTGCGATTCTGGCAGATACTGTAATTTACTATGAGTGGAAGAGCGGTGTAGATGCCAGAGGGTTTATTATGAGTATGCTGAATGTTCCTATTAAAGTGGGGGCGATTCTGCGCAGCGTGATCCTGGGCGCGGGGCTTGCCGCGGCCGGGTACGCGGCCAATGCGGCAGCCACGCCTCACATGGTGACTGGAATCTCGGCTCTGATGAATCTCTATCCGGCTGTTTTTCTGGTCATCACCATCGTAATCTTCGGGATCGGCTATCGCCTTTCCGATAAAAAAATCGCGGACATGACAGAAGAAATTCAGAGACGGAAGGCGGTGTGAGCTTTGGCGGATGAAAAAAGTAAATTGTCGCTGATCGAAACCATCAGCCTGGCGGTGGGATTTACCATCGGTTCCGGCATTATTACCCAGACAGGGATCGGGATCGGTATGACCGGACGGAGTGTTTTCCTGGCCTTCCTGGTCAGCGCGGTGCTTTTTCTGATTTCCTTCCGGCCCCTGTTTATGATGAGCACCCTTCTGCCCAGAACCAGCGCCGCGTATACTTATTCCAAAGAACTGATTCATGAAAATGTCGGTATTTTCTACGCCTATGTTTATTTTCTGGGGAGGCTGACCATTGCGATTTTCGGGATTTCCTTTGCCCAGTACCTGGCCAGCCTGATTCCCGCCCTTGCAGGAGAAATCCCTCAGCGGCTGGTGGCGCTGTCCGTTCTGACACTGTTTTTCGCGGTCAATCTGTTTGGAGTCAAGGCGGCGGCAAAACTGCAGAATGTCATGTGCGTAATTCTTATAGGAGGAATCCTGGTATTTGTAATCTGCGGACTGGGGCAGGTAGATTACGGGAGCTTCTTTACAGAGGGATTTTTTACCGGAGGCTTCGGAGGGTTCTATTCCGCGGTTTCCCTGCTGTATTTCGCTGTGGGCGGGGCCTATATCATTACGGATTTCGCGCCTTCCATCCGAAATGCTTCCAAAGTGATGGTAAAGGTTATCGCGGGGGTCACTCTGGCAGTCTGCGCGCTGTATATGATGATGGGGATTGTGGCCAGCGGATCTGTCCCGGCGGCGGAAGCCGCCGGCCAGCCCCTGACGGTAGGAGCGCAGGCCGTGCTTCCCAACCGGTTTCTGTACGGATTTTTCATTATCGGCGCCTGCCTGGGCGCGCTGGTGACTACTCTAAATTCCAGTTTTGTGTGGTATTCCAATTCCCTGATCCGGGCCTGCGAGGACGGTTTCTTCCCCAAAAGCTGGGCCGAGGTAAACCGGGCGGGGGTGCCCTGGAAGCTGATGGTGATTTTTTATCTTTTCGGCGCGGTTCCCGCGGTCCTGGGCATGGATCTGACCGTGCTGTCCAAGATGGCGGTGGGACTGACGATTCTGGGAACCTGTGTTCCCATGGCCGGAATCCTGAATCTTCCGAAAAAATATCCGGAACTGTGGGCCGGCTCCAAATATGCCCGGAGATATCCCAGGTGGCGGCTGAAAATAATGGTTATCATAACATACGCGGTGCTGGCTACACAGGTCTGGTCCCTGTTCGCGGGCAATCCCCTCTGGGCCAATGTAATAATCCTGGTTTATCTGGGAGCGGTGATATTGGGACTTCTGGTCAGAAACGCAAAAAAGAAAACGCCGGGAAAGAAATAAAAACAGAGGCGCCTGCGCAAGGCGCCTCTTGGCGGTTACGGGAATGGCTGCCGCCTGATTTTTTTGTATCGGACTGCCAGCAGGGCAATGACGGCTCCCCCGGCAGCCGGAAGTACAATGGCCCAGGCAGCGGTTTCCGGGTTTTCGCTCACACTGTTTCCCGTTCCGGACGACGATCCCCCGCAGTGCCGTCCTGGGGCCGGTTCCTCAGAGAAACCTCCCGCACATGGGAAAACGGATAAAGTTTCCCCTGTTCTAAAGTCAGGGGGCCGCCGCCGTCCATTTTCCCTCCCGGCCGCGGATTTTCTGCTTTTCTTCCTCCGTCAGCGTATTTTCCAGATCCTGGCTGAGAGGAAGTCCTTTGCTTACTTCAACAAAACAAGTATCGTTTTCATAATACACAGGGACGACCCATACAACAGGAGCAGAGGCCTCCATTTCCTTATATTCTTCCCGGCTCAGGGATTCCCCGGCAAAAAGATCCATATCTGCATAGATCCTGTATGCTTTTGAAAAATCCGCGGTTCCGCTTCCAGAAACGTTTTCTTCTTCGCGGCACTGATCGGCAAAATCCAGTATCTCCTGTTCCAGCGCTGTGATTTCGTTTACAGAATTTTCCGCAGAGGGATCTGCCGATACAGAAATCAGGTTCAGACTGAGAAAGAGCGGCACAACGCACAATGCCGCGGCAATTTTTTTCATAGGATCACCTCCCGTACTTTTTAGCGGGAATTTCATTTTGTACTGTTTCATTTATATAGTGTCAAAAATCTGTTTGTCTGTTGCGATGAACAGTAAAAGAATGCCGGAAAGATTTTTAAAGTTTTGCTTGCATTCCGGAAACCCGGGTGCTATACTATAAAACGAACTTTTGTGCGCGGGTTTTTGCCTAACCCAACAAAAACCCTGCAAACTCAAGGATTTTTAAGGCTTCAGACTTAAGAAAGGAGGATTCGTCATGAAGGTAAGATCATCTGTGAAACCCATCTGCGACAAATGCAAGGTTATCAAGAGAAAAGGAAGCATCCGTATCATTTGTGAGAATCCAAAGCATAAACAGCGCCAGGGTTGATCCCTCAAATAACCCGAATTGTTTGTGCGTGTTAATATTATAAAGTGAGACCTGATAGGCTGCGTCAGGATACCTCCCCGGATGCGAAAGCATTCTTTATAATATTGCTTAATACTCTTTCCGGGAGGAAAGGGAAAGGCCGCTGTACCGGCGGCTGGATGCGTCATACCGGCATCCCAATTAGGAAAATATTAATTGTGTAAATGGAGGAAACGTACATGGCTCGTATAGCTGGTGTAGATTTACCAAGAGACAAACGCGTAGAGATCGGTTTGACCTATATCTACGGAATCGGAAGAGCTTCTTCCAACAGAATCCTGGCACAGGCAGGTGTTAACCCGGATACCCGCGTAAGAGACCTGACCGACGATGAGGTAAAGAAAATTGCCGCTGTCATCGATGAGACTCAGATGGTAGAAGGTGACCTGAGACGTGAGATCGCCATGAATATCAAGCGTCTGCAGGAGATCGGCTGCTACCGGGGCATCCGTCATAGAAAAGGACTTCCTGTTCGCGGACAGAAGACCAAGACCAATGCCAGAACCCGCAAGGGCCCGAAGAAGACTGTTGCTAACAAGAAAAAGTAAAGAATAAGAAAGTGTAGGTTAGTTTTTATTATGGCAAAAGTGACGAAAAAAACGACCAAGCGTCGTGTCAAGAAAAACGTTGAACGTGGACAGGCACATATTCAGGCATCCTTTAACAATACCATTGTTACGCTGACTGATACCGAGGGCAACGCTCTGTCATGGGCAAGCGCCGGCGGCCTGGGCTTTAAAGGTTCAAGAAAATCTACTCCTTATGCTGCGCAGATGGCTGCCGAGACAGCTACCAAGGCAGCTTTGATTCATGGCTTAAAAACAGTTGACGTGTTCGTAAAAGGACCCGGATCAGGACGTGAGGCAGCCATCCGCGCGCTGTCTGCCAGCGGTCTGGAAGTAACAAGTATCTGCGACGTGACACCGGTACCCCACAACGGATGCCGTCCGCCCAAGCGCAGAAGAGTCTAATCAAAACAGGAGGTCATTACAATGGCAGTAAATAGAGTACCGGTTCTGAAAAGATGCAGATCCTTAGGACTGGATCCTGTATATCTTGGAATTGATAAAAAGTCCACCCGTCAGTTAAAGCGTTCCAGCAGAAAGATCTCTGAGTACGGTCTGCAGCTGAGAGAAAAGCAGAAAGCAAAATTCATCTACGGCGTTCTGGAGAAACCTTTCCGCAACTATTATAAGAAAGCCGATAAGATGGCCGGACAGACCGGTGAGAACCTGATGTCCATGCTGGAGCTGCGTCTGGACAATGTCATCTTCCGTCTGGGATTTGCCAGAACCAGAAGAGAGGCAAGACAGATCGTTGACCATAAGCATGTGCTGGTAAACGGCAGGCAGGTGAACATCCCCTCTTACCTGACCAAGGCAGGAGACGTCATCGAGATCAAGGAAGGCAAGAAAGGCTCTCAGAGATACAAAGATATCCTGGAGGTGACCGGAGGACGTCTGGTTCCGGAGTGGCTGGATTCCAACCAGGAAACTCTGCAGGGAACAGTAAAGGAAGTTCCGTCCCGGGAAGTTATCGATGTTCCTGTAAACGAGATGCTTATCGTCGAGCTGTATTCTAAATAATCCGCAGGCGGCGTAACCCTCAATGAAGCATAATCCCAAAAAGGAGGGGCTTGTAGGTGTTTGATTTTAACAAACCGAAAATTGAGATCACAGAGATTTCAGAAGATAAAAAGTTCGGAAGATTCGTGGTAGAACCTCTGGAGAGAGGTTACGGAACGACTCTGGGCAATTCTCTCAGAAGAATCATGCTTTCCTCTCTTCCCGGCGCCGCAGTGAGCCAGGTAAAGATCGAGGGCGTGCTTCATGAGTTCAGCTCCATACCCGGAGTGAAGGAAGATGTCACAGAGATCATCATGAATCTGAAGAGCCTGGCCATCAAGAATAACAGCGAAACCAATGAGGCAAAGGTGGCTTACATTGAATTTGAGGGCGAAGGTGTTGTAAAGGCATCTGATATTCAGGTAGACCAGGATATTGAGATCATGAATCCGGATCAGGTGATCGCTACCCTCAACGGCGGCGCGGACAGCAAACTGTACATGGAGCTGACCATCACCAAGGGCCGGGGTTATGTCAGCGCTGACAAGGCGAAGACAGAAGATATGCCCATCGGAGTGATCGCCGTGGATGCCATCTATACTCCGGTTGAGAGGGTAAATCTGACGGTTGAGAATACCCGTGTGGGACAGATTACGGATTTTGATAAGCTGACCCTGGATGTTTACACTAAGGGAACGCTGGATCCGGATGAGGCAGTCAGTCTGGCTGCCAAGGTGCTCAGCGAGCATCTGAAGCTGTTCATTGATCTTTCAGAGAATGCCAAGACCGCTGAGGTCATGATTGAGAAAGAGGACAATGAGAAAGAAAAGGTTCTGGAGATGAATATCGACGAACTGGAGCTTTCTGTCCGCTCCTACAACTGCCTGAAGCGTGCCGGCATCAACACCGTGGAAGAGCTCTGCAGCAAGACCTCTGAGGACATGATGAAGGTCCGCAATCTGGGCCGGAAATCCCTGGAGGAGGTTCTGGCGAAGCTGAAAGAGCTGGGCCTGTCTCTGAGCCCCGGAGATGAGCAGTAAATAAAAAGAATTTGTAGAATTAAGCGGGCTGCCAGTAAGACCGAAGAAGCGTGGCTTCCCGTTCCGCAAATGGAGGAAAAGAAAAATGGCAGGATATAAGAAGCTGGGAAGAACTTCTGACCAGAGAAAAGCAGTACTTAGAAACCAGGTGACCAACCTTCTGTATCACGGAAAGATCCGCACCACCGAGACCAAGGCAAAAGAGATCCGCAAGATCGCGGAAGGCCTCATCGCCATGGCAGTGCGTGAGAAAGACAACTACGAGACCGTTACAGTAACCGCCAAGGCTGCCCGCAAGGATGCCGACGGCAAGCGCGTCAAAGAAGTAAAGGACGGCAAGAAGGTAACTGTATACGACGAGGTACAGAAAGAGATCAAGAAGGACGCTCCTTCCAGACTTCACGCAAGACGTAAAATGATGAAGGTCTTCTATCCGGTGACGGATGTTCCCACAAGCAACAAGGGAAAGAAGAAAAATACCAAGAAAGTGGACATGGTGGCTAAAATGTTCGATGAGATCGCGCCCAAGTACGAGGGACGCAACGGCGGTTATACCCGCATTGTCAAAATCGGACCCCGTAAGGGCGATGCCGCCATGGAAGTTCTGATTGAGCTGGTATAAGAAATATAACAGGCAGATGGGCATATATATAGGAAGCTATGTATATGCCCGTTTTTCATTGAGTGATTTTTGTGGGACGATGTACCAGAACTAGATCCATGCTCCGTCCATGGTGATAACCTGGCCGGTAAGGTAGGGATGATTCAGCGAGAGATCGGCGATCAGCGCGCCGGCCTCAGCAGGGGTGCCGAAACGGCCTGCGGGGATCTCCTCTTCCAGGGCGCGGCGTTCTTCCGGGCTCAGAAACTGATTCATCGAAGTATCGACAGCGCCGAAAGCGACAGCGTTGACCCGGATGCCGCTGGGAGCCAGTTCCTTTCCCAGAGCGCGGGTGAAGGAATTTACCGCTCCTTTGGCCGCGGAGTAGGCTGCCTCGCAGGAAGCGCCCGCAAGTCCCCAGACAGAAGATACATTGAGAATAGATCCGCCGCCCTGGCGGAGAAACAGAGGGATCGCCGCCCGGCAGGTAAGGAACATGGAAGTTACATTGGTCTGAAACAGTGTGTTCCACTGCGCCAGGGACATGTCCTGCAGCAGCCCCACATGAGAGATTCCGGCGTTATTGACCAGAACCTTCAGACAGGCTTCCTCCGGCAGAAGAGAAAAAAGGGAGGTTACGAAATCTTCCCGGCCGATGTCTCCCAGAACAGTGATGCATTCCTGCCCCCAGGTTTCCTTGATTTCTTTTCGCAGTTCCGCCAGAGCGGAACGGTTCGTCCTGGCAGCGGCCAGAATGGAACAGCCGCAGCCGGCCAGAGCAAGCGCGGCGCTGCGTCCGATTCCCCGGGAGGCGCCGGTGACAATGGCAAAATTTTTTTTCATATAAAATATTGCTCCTTTCAGGCTTCGCGCTTTCCGGATCTGTTCCGGAGGGCCTTTCTACAGTATAAATGCTTCCGGGGAAAAATGCCAGAAAAACCACTGTTGTTTTGCGGATTTTATGCAGCTTCATCTTGTCAGGAGGGGCATGCTGCTGTAAAATGTAAGCGATGTTCAGCCCAGATCTTGCAGAAAGAAGTGGAGCATGAGATGAAAAAGAGAATGTTGTTTATATATAATCCGAAATCAGGAAAAGGACAGATCCGCGGCAAACTGGCAGAGATTGTGGATATCTTTGTGAAAGGCGGCTGCGAGGTACTGGTGCATCCTACCCAGGGAGCGGGGGACGCCTGCAGAACCGTGGAAGAATATCAGGATCAGGTAGACCTGGTAGTGTGCTGCGGCGGCGACGGAACGCTGGATGAGACGGCAGCGGGCCTGCTGAAAAGCGGGGCCGGCCTTCCCCTGGGATATATTCCCGCGGGAAGCACCAATGATTTTGCCAACAGCCTGAATATTCCCAGAAATATGCTGCAGGCGGCGGAAGATATTATGAAAGGGAAGCATTTTGCCTGCGATGTGGGAGATTTTAACGGACGCACCTTTGTGTATATTGCCGGGTTTGGATTGTTTACGGATGTTTCTTACGAAACTGACCAGAACCTGAAAAATATACTGGGACATCTGGCTTATCTGGTGGAGGCCGGAAAACGAATTTTCAACGTGCCTACCTACCGGATCAAGGTGGACGCGGGGGTGAAAAAGCTGGAGGGGGAATACATCTTCGGCATGATTACCAATGCCCGCTCTGTGGGCGGCATCAAAAATATTACCGGAACCGGAGTGGAACTCAACGACGGCCTGTTTGAGGTGACACTGATTCACCCGCCGAGAAACCCTCTGGAACTGAATGGGATTATTATGAACCTGCTGTCGCCTAACGAAAACCGCTCTGCTTTGATCGAAAATTTTAAGACGGACAGGATCTGCATTGAGTCCGAAGAAAAAATTGCCTGGACTCTGGATGGTGAATCGGGAGGAAACCACCGCCTGGCCAGAATTTCTATCAGAGAGAGCGCCCTGGATCTGCTGATCGACACAGACAGGCTGAGGCAGGGTACAGAAGGTAAAATGTGACTGGTGAAAGAAAGGAGAGAAAAATGGGAGATTACGTAAAGGTTTCAGAAATTTTTGGTGAAAATGTCTTCAATGATACCGCCATGCAGGAACGGCTTCCCAAAAAGGTTTACAAAAAACTGAAGGATATTATCGCGGAGGGCGGAGATCTGGATCTGGAAACAGCGGATGTTATTGCCCATGAAATGAAGGAGTGGGCCATTGAAAAAGGCGCGACGCACTATACGCACTGGTTCCAGCCTATGACAGGCGTTACGGCGGAAAAACACGATTCCTTTATCACCGCTCCCCTTCCCAGCGGAAAAGTGCTGATGAGCTTTTCGGGGAAGGAACTGATTAAGGGAGAACCGGACGCCTCCTCCTTTCCTTCCGGAGGCCTGAGAGCTACTTTTGAGGCCAGAGGCTATACGGCCTGGGACTGCACTTCCCCGGCCTTTGTGCGTCAGGACGCGGCAGGGGCAACGCTCTGCATTCCTACCGCCTTTTGTTCCTATACCGGGGAGGCATTGGATCAGAAGACGCCGCTTCTGCGTTCCATGGAGGCCATTGACGCCCAGGCGGTCCGTTTGCTGCGCCTGTTCGGAAATACTACATCCAGAAAGGTGACTCCCTCCGTAGGGGCGGAGCAGGAATATTTTCTGGTGGATCAGGCAAAATTCCTTCAGCGCAAGGATCTGATCTATGCGGGCCGCACCCTGTTCGGGGCCATGCCTCCCAAAGGGCAGGAGATGGACGACCACTATTTCGGAACCATCCGCCAGAAGATCGCTTCCTTTATGAGAGATGTAAATATTGAGCTCTGGAAATTGGGTGTGACAGCAAAAACCCAGCATAACGAGGTGGCTCCTGCCCAGCATGAGCTGGCGCCCATTTACGCGGAAGCCAATGTGGCGGTGGATCACAACCAGATCGTCATGCAGACTCTGAAACGAATCGCCACCCAGCACGGCATGAAGTGCCTGCTGCACGAAAAACCCTTCGCCGGGGTCAATGGATCCGGAAAACATGACAACTGGTCGCTGATTACCGACGACGGTATTAATCTTCTGGATCCCGGAAAAACGCCCCATGAAAACATCCAGTTTTTGCTGATACTCTCCTGCATTATCAAGGCGGTGGATGAGCACGCCGGTCTGTTGAGAGAATCTGCCGCGGATCCCGGAAATGACCACCGTCTGGGAGCCAATGAGGCGCCGCCGGCCATTGTTTCCGTTTTCCTGGGCGAGCAGCTGGAGGATGTGGTAGAGCAGCTGGTAAGTACAGGAACCGCTACCAGCAGCAAGACAGGGGAGGTGCTGGAAACCGGTGTCCGTACCCTGCCGGAGCTGGATAGGGACGCCACGGACCGGAACCGGACCTCGCCGTTTGCCTTTACGGGTAACAAATTTGAATTCCGGATGGTGGGATCTAGGGATTCCATCGCGGCGCCCAACATTGTGCTGGATACCATTGTAGCGGAAGCTTTCAGCGATGCCTGCGATGTGCTGGAAAAAGCAGAGAATTTCGAGGAAGCTGTCCATGATCTGATTAAAGAAAACTTCAGCGGCCATCAGCGGATCATTTTCAACGGAAACGGATACTCCGACGCCTGGGTACAGGAGGCAAAGAGACGGGGACTGCCCAATATCCGTTCCATGGTGGAAGCGATTCCGGAACTGCTCTCGGAAAAGAGCGTCCGTGTGTTTGAAAAGTTCGGAGTATTTACCAGATCAGAGCTGGAATCCAGAGTGGAAATCAAATACGAGAACTACGCGAAGACCGTGAATATTGAAGCAAAGACCATGATCGACATGGCTACGAAGCAGATTATACCGGCGGTGATCCATTACAGCACCAGGCTGGCTGACTCCATTGTCAAAATCCGCCAGGCGGGAATCGAGGAAGTGACCGTCCAGAAAAAGATTCTGGAGCAGACCAGTTCACTTCTGACCAAAACCCAGAACGCGCTGGAAGAACTGAGAAAAATCGAGCAGAAAGCCTGCGCGCTTCCGGAAGGAAAGGGAAGAGCGGAATTTTATCACGATCAGGTAGTTCCGGCCATGGAAGCTTTGAGAGAGCCGGTGGATGAACTGGAAATGCTGGTGGACAAGGAAATGTGGCCCATGCCTTCCTACGGCGATCTGCTTTTTGAGGTGTGACGGAAAAAGAGAATACAGCCATCTTTTATGCCGCCGGCGGAACCGTTCTGCCGGCGGCATGGGCTTTCCCGCCCGGCCGGTGACAGCGGCGGGTTTTGTTAAGGTTGCATTCTGCAGAAGGTTCTGCTATACTATTGCTATTCACGCAAAACGGGATGGGAGTAATATGTGCGATAAAATAGAAGTCCTGGGGATCCGTCTGGACTATTTAAACGTGGAGCAGGAGATGGAGCGGCTGGCGGAATTCATAGAGAATGACAGGCTGGATTCCATCGGCATCATTACCATGAATACGCTTCTTCTGGCGGAAAAAGAACCTGACTGGAAAAGATATCTGGAAAATCTGGATATGAGCGTGATCAGTGAAAAAGAAATTCTGGAGGCAGTAGGGATCACTTCCGGACAGGTGTATGACGAGGTGGCGGAAAATGAGTTTCCTGCCCGGATGTTCTGGTACCTGATCAATCAGGGGCTGAGAGTGTTTCTGCTGGGGGAGAGCCGGGAAGAAGTAGAGGCTCTGGAAAAGTATCTCCAGGAAACGTATCCGGGCATCCAGATCGCGGGCAGCGCTGCGGATGTAGCCGGAGAAGAATTTTCCGCGGACAGTATGATCAATGAACTGAACAGTTTTTCACCGGATGTGATTGTCAGCGGCCTGCAGGGAATCCGGCAGGACCGCTTTCTCATGGAACACCGGCAGAAGATCAATGGAAAAATCTGGCTGGGACTGGGTGAACATCCGGATATACAGAACGAGGCGGGCCTGAAAGTAAGCTGGTGGAATACCCTGTTGAAAAAGACTACGTTCCGCAGACTGGCAGCGAAATTTAAAGGAGATAAGGGCGAATAGAAAAGGCCGGTAAGGAAGAACCTATATTTTTCACTTCACTTTTTGTGCATTTTGTATTAAAATAAGAGAGGTAATTTGTTTAAGGGTACAGCAATATGTAAATTTGGGCGGACTATATGATTGAGGAAGGGATACAAAATGATATCAAACCAGATACTGCAGAACACGATGGAAGGGTTAAAAAATATATCCAAGGTGGATATGGGAGTGTTGGATGTGGAGGGGAAAGTCCTGGTTTCTACTTTCCCGGAATCTGAAATTGCCGGGGAGGAGGCAGCGGCTTTCGCGCAGTCGCCGGCAGATTCTCAGACAATTAAAAATTATCAGTTTTTTAAGGTCTATGACGAGCATCAGCTGGAGTACATATTTGTTGCCAAGGGAGACAGCGACGAAACCTATCTGGTAGGAAAAATGGCTGCCTTTCAGCTGCAGAGCCTTTTGACAGCTTATAAGGAGAGGTTTGACAAGGATAATTTTATTAAGAACCTGCTGCTGGATAACCTGCTGCTGGTGGACATCTACAACCGGGCCAAAAAGCTTCATATTGATATTGAAGCAAGACGGGTTGTATTTATTCTGGAGGCAAGCCCGGACAGAGACCAGGGCACACTGGAAAACATAAAAAATCTTTTTGGGAGCAAATCGGGGGATTTTATCACGGCGGTGGATGAGAAGAGCATCATCATTGTCAAGGAACTGGCTCCCGGGGAGGATTATACCCAGGCGAACAAAATTGCCGCGGAAGTTCTGGACGTTGTGGGAAGAAACGAAGAGAATATGACCCACATTGCCTACGGCACCATAGTCAGAGAACTGAAGGAGGTATCCCGCTCCTATAAAGAAGCCAGAATGGCCCTGGATGTAGGAAAGATCTTTTTTGACGACAGAGACATCATCGCCTACAGTTCTCTGGGGATCGGACGGCTGATCTATCAGCTTCCCATCCCTCTGTGCAAAATGTTCATCAAGGAAATCTTTGAGAATAAGTCTCCGGATGATTTTGACACGGAGACGCTGACTACCATCAATAAGTTTTTTGAAAACAACCTGAATGTATCAGAGACATCAAGACAGCTGTACATTCATCGGAATACGCTTGTATACCGGCTGGATAAGCTCCAGAAGAGCACCGGCCTGGACCTGAGGGTGTTTGAGGACGCCATTACCTTCAAAATTGCCCTGATGGTCGTAAGGTATATGAAATACATGGAGACTCTTGATTACTAAGTTTCAGGAGACTTTGCAAAATCTACGGGAGGAATAGAATGATAACTTTAGACAGTGTCAGTAAGCGGTATGATGGAAAAAGCCAGCCGGCGATCAACAACATATCCTTGCACATTGATAAGGGGGAATTCGTTTTTGTGGTTGGCAACAGCGGTTCAGGGAAATCTACGCTGATCAAGCTGCTTCTGAAAGAACTGGACCCCACATCGGGAACCATCCGGGTCAATAATCAGGCGCTGAACAAGCTGCCAAGACGGAAAATATCGAAATACCGCCGGGGAGTTGGCGTAGTATTCCAGGACTTCCGCCTTCTGAAGGACAGAAATGTTTATGAGAATGTTGCGTTTGCCCAGAGGGTAATCGAAAAACCCAACCGGGTAATCAAGAAGCGGGTGCCGGAGGTGCTTACCCTGGTAGGTCTGGCAGGAAAATACCGGTCCAGGCCCAAGGAACTTTCCGGAGGAGAACAGCAGAGAGTAGCTCTGGCCAGGGCGTTGGTGAACCGGCCGGAGATCCTGCTGGCAGATGAGCCCACCGGTAATCTGGATCCCAAAAATTCCGCGGAGATCATGAAGCTGCTGGAAGAAATCAACGCGAGAGGCACCACCGTGCTGGTGGTAACACACAACCGGGAGATCGTGAATGCCATGAGAAAACGCGTGATCCGGCTGCGGAAAGGCGTCATTATCAGCGACGAAAAAGAAGGTGTCTACGTTGAGGATTAGTACAGTAGGATACAGCGCGAGACAGGGAATTAAAAACATATTCCGCAATAAAATGTTTTCATTGGCTTCTGTGGCAACCATGAGCGCCTGTATTTTCCTTTTCGGACTGTTTTTCGCGCTGGTTATGAATTTTACCTATCTGGTTAGAAATGTGGAGAGCAATGTAGGCATCACGGTCTTTTTTGAGGAAAATCTGGATCAGGCCTCTATCAACGCCATCGGCGAGCAGATCCGGAGCAGGACTGATCTGGTGACGGAGTGCAGATATGTTTCCGCTCCGGAAGCCTGGGATGAGTTCGCGGCGGATTATTTTGAAGGCTACGAGGAGGCGGGAGAGGACTTCCGGGAAAGCATGGTGGCCGATAATCCTCTTGCCAATTCCGCTCATTACGAAGTTTATGTAAACGCGGTGGAAAATCAGAGCCAGATGGTAGAATATATCGAAGGCCTTGAGGGAGTCAGGGAAGTGAACCGCTCCGAGCAGGCATCCATTACGCTTTCTATGGTCAATCGCCTGATCAGTATTGTCTCTGTGGTGATTATCGCCATTTTGCTGGTGGTTTCTGTCTTCCTGATCAGCAACACGGTTGCCATGGGAATTTCTGTCCGCAAGGAAGAAATCGGAATTATGAAGCTGATCGGAGCTACCAACGCTTTTGTGCGGCTGCCGTTTATTCTGGAGGGTATTCTCATCGGCCTGGTGGGAGCGGTGATTCCGCTGACCCTTCTGTATTTTCTGTATAATCAGGCAGTGCAGTATATTTTAGCGCGGTTCAGCATTTTGAATGAGTTTATGAATGGGCTGATCCCGGTGAATAATATTTTCCGTGTGTTGCTGCCGGCAGGCATTATCCTGGGAATGGGAATCGGTTTTGTGGGCAGTATGGTTACGATCCGAAAACATTTGAAAGTATAAGAGAAAAACGCAGGGGACGGGGGACATACCTCCGTCCCCTGTCGGCACGGAAGACAGAAATCATCAGATAGGAGTGATAGAATGGAAGAAGGCGGAAGTGTAAAATTACGGGTTAAATATTTTCTGTCGGGGATCGCGGCTGCTTTTTTGATATTCGCGGCCGTATATTTTCTGTTTATGTATCTTCCTTTCCAGGCTGAGTCTCCCAGCCGTCCGGACAGCCTGGGGGCGCAGAAGAAGGTGAAAGAGATCCAGCGGATCATAGAGAGAAATTATCTGGGAGAGATCGATCAGCAGAAACAGACGGATTACATGTACCTGGGCATGGTGGCCGGCCTGGAGGATCCATATTCTGTTTATTATACCAGGGAGCAGTATGAGGAACTGCAGAAAACTCAGGAGGGAAGTTATACAGGAATCGGCATTACCATTGTACAGAACAGTGAGGACGGAAAAATATATATCCAGAGCTGTGTGCAGGATTCCCCGGCGGCAGCGGCGGGGATTCAGGAAGGAGACTGCGTCACCGCTGTGAATGGAGTCAGTACGGAGGGAATGACCACTTCGGAGGTGGTAGAACAGATCGGCAGCGGCGCGGATCAGGTGGTTCTGTCAGTAGTCCGAAACGGAGGCGCGGCGCAGGACATTACTGTAGAAATCGGCATGGTGGAGATGGTATCGGTGAACAGCCGGATGCTGGATCAGCAGGTGGGCTATATTCAGATTACAGAGTTTACCGGGGTTACCTCGGAGCAGTTCTCCGAAGCCTACGAGACACTGAACGGGCAGGGAATGCAAAAACTGATTATTGACCTTCGGGACAATCCCGGAGGTCTGGTGAGCGCCGTCTGTGATACTCTGCGGCAGATCCTTCCGGAAGGCATCATCGTGTACACAGAGGATAAGAACGGCAGCCGGAATGAGGAACTCTGCGAAGGGGAGACGCCGATCCAGATGCCTCTGGCAGTGCTGGTCAATGAAAGCAGTGCCAGTGCTTCGGAAATTTTCGCCGGAGCAGTCAAGGATTACGGGATCGGCACCTTGGTGGGCACAAAAACCTTCGGCAAGGGAATCGTGCAGGATCTGTTTCAGCTGTCCGACGGAAGCGTTCTGAAACTGACAGTGTCCCATTATTTTACCCCCAAGGGAAATAATATTCACGGCACAGGCATAGCCCCGGATGTGGAGATTGACCGGCCGGAAGGAGACAGCGGGGACGCGCAGCTGGAAAAAGCTCTGGAAGTACTGGAGGAACAGTAAAAATATGGATCATTTTGAATTAGTATCAGAATATGCCCCCACCGGCGACCAGCCCCAGGCCATCGCCGACCTGGTCAAAGGCTTCCGGGAAGGCAATCAGTGCGAGACCCTTTTGGGAGTCACCGGCTCCGGCAAAACCTTTACCATGGCAAATGTCATTCAGCAGTTAAATAAACCGACGCTGATTATCGCCCACAATAAAACCCTGGCGGCTCAGCTCTACGGGGAGTTTAAGGAATTCTTCCCAAATAACGCGGTGGAGTACTTTGTCTCCTACTACGATTATTACCAGCCGGAGGCCTATGTCCCCTCCTCAGACACCTATATTGCCAAGGACTCCTCCATCAATGAGGAAATTGACAAGCTGCGGCTGTCCGCCACCTCCGCTCTCATTGAGCGGCGGGATGTGATCGTAGTGGCCAGTGTTTCCTGTATTTACGGTCTGGGCAGTCCCAAGGATTATGAGAGGATGATTATTTCCCTGCGGCCCGGCATGGAGAAGGATCGGGATCAGGTGATCCGGGAACTGGTCGATATCCACTACGACCGAAACGACATGGATTTTCACCGGGGGACGTTCCGGGTGCGAGGGGATGTGCTGGAGATTATTCCTGCGGAGGAAAGCGACACGGCGGTGCGGGTGGAGTTCTTTGGGGATGAGATCGACCGCATCACCCAGATTGATGTGCTCACCGGCGAGATCAAGGCGGAGCTGCGGTATGTGGCCATTGCCCCGGCCTCTCACTATGTGGTGCCTATGGAGACCATACGCAAAGCTACCTATGAAATAGAGAAGGAACTGGAGGAGCGGGTGCGCTGGTTCAAAAGCGAGGACAAACTGCTGGAGGCTCAGAGGATAGAGGAGAGAACCAATTTCGACATTGAGATGCTCCGGGAAACCGGAGTCTGTGCCGGAATCGAGAATTATTCCCGATATCTGTCCGGACTGGAGCCGGGGCAGCCCCCCTATACTCTCATGGATTTCTTTCCGGATGATTTCCTTATTATTATTGATGAGTCCCACAAAACCATCCCTCAGATCGGCGCCATGTACGCGGGGGATCAGTCCCGGAAAACAACTCTGGTGGACTACGGATTCCGCCTGCCCTCCGCCAAAGACAACCGGCCCCTGAACTTTCAGGAATTTGAGAGCCGCATCGATCAGATTTTATTCGTATCCGCCACTCCGGGTGAGTACGAGTCGGAGCATGAGCTTCTGCGGGCGGAACAGATCATCCGTCCCACCGGGCTTCTGGATCCACGGGTGGAGGTGCGCCCGGTGGAAGGCCAGATCGACGACCTTATCGGAGAGGTTAACCGGGAAGCGGCCGCCCATCACAAAGTTCTGATTACCACCCTCACCAAACGGATGGCGGAAGATCTGACAGACTATATGAAAGACGCCGGGATCCGGGTTCGGTATCTTCATTCAGACATCGATACCCTGGAGCGGTCCAAGATCATCCGGGACATGCGCCTGGACGTGTTTGATGTGCTGGTGGGGATCAATCTCCTCCGGGAGGGTCTGGACATTCCGGAGATTACGCTGGTAGCCATTCTGGACGCGGACAAGGAAGGGTTTCTGCGGTCGGAAACTTCCCTGATTCAGACCATCGGCCGGGCAGCCCGAAACGCGGAGGGCCATGTAATCATGTACGCGGATACGGTGACAGATTCCATGCGGACGGCTATGGAGGAGACGGCCCGGAGACGGGCCCTGCAGGAAGCCTATAATCAGGAGCATGGCATTACTCCCAGAACCATCCGGAAGAGCGTGCGGGATCTGATCAGCATTTCTAAGGAAGTAGCCCGCACGGAGGAAAAGCTGGACAAGGATCCGGAATCCATGAGCAGGGAGGAATTGGAAAAGCTGATCCGAAAGGTAGAAAAAGAAATGAAGGCAGCGGCGGCGGAACTGAATTTCGAGACAGCCGCGGAGCTGCGGGACAAGATGATCGATCTGAAAAAAAATCTGGACGATCTTTCGTAAAAAGAGAACGGCTGCCCGGAGAAAAATATTCCGGGCAGCTGTTCTTTTGAGTTTTTTACGAAAAAGGTGTTGACAAATATTGCGGCCGGTGCTATCTTAAGAGCATAGATATTAGCACTCTATTTTGATGAGTGCTAACAGACTTTTATCCGACGGCAATGGCCGATTCTGAAGAAAGGAGCTCAGAGGTATGGATTTAGATGAAAGAAAAAGAATAATACTGAAAGCTATCATCCAGACCTACCTGGAAACCGGCGAACCGGTTGGTTCACGGACCATTTCCAAATACACGGATCTGAATCTGAGTTCCGCCACCATTCGGAATGAAATGTCGGATCTGGAAGAGATGGGCTATATTCTGCAGCCTCATACTTCCGCCGGACGCATTCCTTCAGATAAAGGTTACAGATTATATGTAGACGAGCTGATGCAGGAGAAGGAGAAAGAAGTTACAGAGATAAAGGAGCTGATGATTGAGAAAACAGACCGCCTGGAGAAAGTCCTGAAACAGGTGGTCAGAGTTTTGGCGTCCAACACCAATTACGCCACTATGATCACCGGGCCTTCCTATCACCGCACGAAACTGAAATTTATCCAGCTCTCCAGAGTCAGCGAATATCAGCTTCTGGCCGTCATTGTGGCGGAAGGAAATCTGATGAAAAACCAGTTTATAGATCTGGAGGAGCCCATTGATGACGAGCAGCTGCTGAAGCTGAACCTGCTGCTGAATTCGCAGCTCAATGGTCTGACCCTGGGAGAGATCAGTCTGGATATGATCCAGAGGATGAAACAGCAGGCCGGGATTCACAGCCAGGTGGTCAGCCGGGTGGTGGATGCTCTGGGTGAGGCCATTCAGCCTGATGAGGAGGATACTCCCATCTATACCAGCGGAGCTACCAATATTTTTAAATATCCGGAACTGGCGGATACCGCCAGAGCCAGCCAGCTGATCTCCGCCCTGGAGGATAAAAAGGAACTGGTGGATATGCTGAAGGAAACCTCCTCCGGGGAGGAGGATGAGACTGGCACCGGCATCCAGGTATATATCGGGAAGGAATCGCCCATAGAGAATATGAGCGACTGTTCCGTGGTGACAGCCAGCTATGACCTGGGAGACGGAATGAAGGGAACCATCGGGATCATCGGTCCCAAGAGAATGGACTATGAAAATGTGGTAGATAATCTGAAGACGCTGAAAGTACAGCTGGATTCAATTTTCAGAAAAAAAGACGAGCCGGGCACATAGCGGAAATTCCGCGGCCCTGATACAAGGCCGGAAAGGTGGAGAGAGCTTTGACAGAGAGAGAGAATACAAATATGGAGACAGATCTGGAACAGGAAAAAGACCAGAAAGCAAAATCCGGGGAAACTGCCGGGGAAGAGACAGCGAAAGCGGAAGCCGCGGGAGCGGAGGAAGCGGAGCGGAAGGCGGAGGGTCAGGAAGCCGCTGATTCCGCCACCCAGGAGAAAGAGCCGGAAAATGCCGGTGATGCCGGAAATACAAAAGAGAAAAAATTTTTCGGCAAGAAAAAAGAAAAAAAAGATAAAAAGGATGAAAAGATCGAGGAGCTGACGGATAAACTTACCAGGCAGATGGCGGAGTTTGATAATTACCGGAAGCGTACCGAGCGGGAGAAGAGCAGCATGTATCTGGTGGGAGCCAGGGATGTGGTGGAAAAAATTCTCCCGGTAGTGGATAATTTTGAGCGGGGACTGGCTGCGGCCGGGGACCCGGAAGATCCCTTTGTGGACGGCATGAACAAGATTTACAAACAGCTGACCGCAGTCCTGACGGATCTGGGGGTTACCGCTATAGAGGCGGTAGGAAAGGAGTTTGATCCCAACTTCCACAATGCGGTGATGCATGTGGACGATGAGTCCGTAGGCGAGAATATCATTGTGGAGGAGTTCCAGAAGGGATATATGTATAAAGATTCAGTGGTCCGCCACAGTATGGTAAAGGTAGCCAACTGATTCCTGAGACAATTACAATATTCAGTATAGAAGAAAGCAGTTTATAGGAGGAAAAAGATTATGAGCAAGATAATTGGTATTGACCTTGGTACTACAAACAGCTGCGTAGCCGTGATGGAAGGTGGAAAACCCACTGTTATCTCCAACGCGGAAGGAAGCAGAACCACTCCCTCTGTAGTGGCTTTTACAAAGAACGGAGAGCGTCTGGTAGGAGAGCCGGCAAAACGTCAGGCTGTCACCAACGCGGCCAGAACCATTTCTTCCATTAAGAGACATATGGGAACTGACTACAAAGTAGACATTGACGGCAAGAAATATTCCCCCCAGGAAATTTCCGCAATGATTCTGCAGAAGATGAAGACAGACGCGGAGAATTATCTGGGCGAGAAAGTGACGGAGGCGGTAATCACTGTTCCCGCTTACTTCAATGACGCTCAGCGTCAGGCTACTAAAGACGCGGGCAAGATCGCGGGGCTGGATGTAAAACGTATTATCAACGAGCCCACTGCCGCAGCTCTGGCTTACGGCCTGGACAATGAAAGCGAGCAGAAGATCATGGTTTACGATCTGGGCGGCGGTACCTTTGATGTGTCTATCATTGAAATCGGCGACGGCGTCATCGAGGTTCTGGCAACTGCCGGAAACAACCGTCTGGGCGGCGATGATTTTGACCAGAAGGTAGTGGACTACATTGTGTCCGAGTTCCAGAAGAACGAGGGAATTGATCTCTCCAATGACAAGATGGCCATGCAGAGAATCAAAGAAGCGGCTGAAAAAGCAAAGAAAGAGCTGTCCAGCGCTTCTACCACCAACATCAACCTGCCCTTTATCACCGCTACCTCCGAGGGTCCGAAACATCTGGATATGAACCTGACAAAGGCAAAATTTGATGAATTGACCCATGACCTGGTGGAGCTGACCGCGGAACCGGTGACCAAAGCCCTGTCCGATGCCGGCATTACGGCCTCTGAGCTTGGAAAAGTTCTGCTGGTAGGCGGATCCACCCGTATCCCGGCGGTGCAGGAAAAAGTAAAACAGCTGACCGGACATGAGCCCAGCAAGACTCTGAACCCGGATGAGTGCGTGGCCCTGGGCGCTTCCGTACAGGGAGGCAAGCTGGCAGGAGACGCCGGCGCAGGGGATGTGCTTCTGCTGGATGTAACTCCGCTGACCCTGTCCATTGAGACCATGGGCGGCATTGCCACTCCTCTGATCGAGAGAAATACCACGATTCCTACCAAGAAGAGCCAGATCTTCTCCACAGCGGCGGATAATCAGACGGCAGTGGATATCAACGTGGTACAGGGCGAGCGTAAATTCGCCAAAGATAATAAATCTCTGGGCCAGTTCCGCCTGGACGGAATTCCGCCCGCGAGAAGAGGCGTGCCGCAGATCGAGGTTACCTTTGATATTGACGCCAACGGCATTGTAAATGTGTCCGCCAAGGATCTGGGCACCGGAAAAGAGCAGCACATTACTATCACCGCAGGTTCCAATATGTCCGAGGATGAGATCAACAAGGCTGTGAAAGAAGCGGCGGAGTACGAAGCGCAGGATAAGAAGAGAAAAGAAGCCATCGATGCCAGAAATGACGCGGATGCGGCCGTCTTCCAGGTGGAGAAAGCCCTGGAGGAGGCGGGAGACAAGATTTCTTCCCACGACAAGACAGCGGTGGAGGCGGATCTCAACGCTCTGAAAGAGCTGCTGAAGAACACGCCGGCGGACAACATGACAGACGCTCAGGTGGCAGACCTGAAAGCCGGACAGGAAAAATTGATGAAGAGTGCGCAGAGCCTCTTTACCAAGATGTATGAGAATATGCAGCAGCAGAATCAGGGCGGCCAGGCTGGTCCGGGACCCCAGGCAGGAGCCGGGGCCGGCGGAAATACCGCGGGCGGCGGAAATGACGACGATGTGGTAGACGCGGACTATAAAGAAGTTTAAAGTTGATGAAGATCCTCTCGGGGATAAAAGAAAGCAGCAGGTTGCTGAAGGCGGCGGGAGCGCCGCTGCCCTCAGCAGCCTTGTTGCGGTGTTGAGGTGGAAATTTTATGGCTGAAAAAAGAGATTATTATGAAGTCCTGGGAGTCGACCGGGGAGCGGATGACGCAACCCTGAAGAAGGCCTACCGTAAACTGGCCAAGAAATATCATCCGGATATGAATCCGGGAGACAAAGAAGCGGAGGCAAAATTTAAGGAGGCCACCGAGGCGTATTCTGTCCTCAGTGATCCGGATAAGCGCCGTCAGTACGATCAGTTCGGCCATGCGGCCTTTGAGGGCGGCGGAGCCGGAGCCGGCGGTTTCGGCGGCTTCGATTTCGGCGGAGACATGGGGGACATCTTCGGAGATATCTTCGGCGATCTGTTTGGAGGCGGAAGAGGAAGGAGAGGAAACAGCGGTCCCCAGAGAGGAGCGAATCTGCGGGCGGTGATCCACATTTCTTTTGAGGAGGCAGTGTTCGGCTGTGAGAAAGAGCTGGAGCTGATGCTGAAGGATACCTGCAAAGAATGCGGCGGCACCGGCGCCAAACCGGGCACCGCTCCGGAGACCTGTTCCAAGTGCCATGGTTCCGGCCAGGTGACATACACCCAGCAGTCTCTGTTCGGAATGGTGAGGAATGTACAGACTTGTCCGGACTGCGGCGGTACCGGAAAAATTATTAAGGAAAAATGTACGGTCTGCCATGGGACAGGATATACGTCCAGCAAAAAGCGGATTCAGGTAACGGTGCCGGCGGGCATTGACGACGGCCAGAGCATCCGCATCCGGGAGAAGGGCGAGCCGGGCAGAAACGGCGGCGGAAGAGGAGACCTTCTGGTGGAGGTGCAGGTGGCCGGAAGTCCCATTTTTGAGCGGGATGGCATGAATATTTTTTCCACGGTTCCTATTACCTACGCCCAGGCTGCCCTGGGAGGCGATATCCGCATCCGCACCGTGGACGGCGATGTGGTTTACAATGTGAAACCGGGAACCCAGACCAGTACCCGGATCCGTCTGAAGGAGAAGGGAGTTCCCTCTCTGCGGAACCGCAGCGTCAGAGGAGACCACTATGTCACTCTGGTGGTGCAGGTGCCTACCAAACTTAATGAGGAGGCCAAGGAGGCCCTGAGAAGGTTTGACGCGGCCTGCGGCAACAGCACCTATCAGGAACCGGAGGAAAAGACCGGTAAAAAGAAAAAGGGAAAAGGCTTTATGGAAAAAATGAGGGAAGTCTTTGAGGAATAGCAGCACAGGGAGAGCATGGAAACGTGCTCTCTTTTCGCTTTTATGAAAAATACAGGCTTTCCCATGGAAAAAGCGGAAGAAATGAGGCGATTTTCCCTCTGTACAGGGGGAGAAAATTCGTGTATGATAAAACAATGATAAGAATGGGGAGCAAGGGCAGTCATGAGCACCGCGGTGGTTTACCAGCAGATGCTGGTTATTTTTTTGCTGATTTTGTCCGGATACGGTCGGCCCTTATCTGAATGCAGGAGGAAAAAGTATGAAGTGGAATAAGTATACCATTAAAACCGTCAGCGGCGCCGAGGATATGATCAGCGCCACCCTGGCGGAGCTGGGGATCCAGGGCGTGGAGATTGAGGACCGCCAGCCTTTGACGGAGGAAGAAAAGCAGCAGATGTTTGTGGATATTCTGCCTGAACTGCCGGCAGACGATGGGACCGCCCGGGTCAGCTTTTATCTGGAACCGGAGGAGGATAATCCCGGGATTCTCGCCAGGGTCCGGGAAGAACTGGAGAACCTTCGGAATTTTACGGATATCGGCGAGGGAACAATCCTTTCCTCAGAAACGGAAGATGCGGACTGGATCAACAACTGGAAACAGTATTTTAAACAGTTCTATGTGGACGATATCCTGATCATCCCCTCCTGGGAAGAGGTAAAGGAGGAAGACCGGGATAAGATGATTCTGCACATTGACCCGGGTACGGCCTTTGGAACGGGAATGCATGAGACAACCCAGCTGTGTATCCGCCAGCTGAAAAAATATGTAAAGCCGGGGGACGAGATTCTGGATGTGGGAACCGGCAGCGGAATCCTTTCTATTATAGCGCTGAAGCTGGGAGCCGGCCATGCGCTGGGAACTGACCTGGATCCCTGCGCGGTGCCCGCGGTGGAGGACAACAAAAAGGCCAACGGAATACCGGAAGAGGCCTTCTCCATGGTCATTGGAAATATTATCGACGACAGCCGGGTGCAGGAAACTGCCGGCAGGGAAAAGTATGATCTGGTGACGGCCAATATCCTGGCGGGTGTGCTGGTGCCTCTCACGCCGGTGGTCCGGGAGCATCTGAAGCCGGGCGGTATCTATATCACCTCCGGCATTCTGGAAGAAAAGGAAGAAGAAGTAAAAAGAGCTGTGGAAGAGGCAGGAATGGCTGTGGTGGAGATTACCCGCCAGGGCGAGTGGGTTTCCATTACCGCCAGGAAATAAGAAAGGATCCGAGTATGCATCGCTTTTTTGTAAAACCGGAACAGCTGGGAGATGGCCGGGTAAGAATTCAGGGAGAAGACGTACATCACATCCGGCAGGTTCTGCGGATGCGTCCGGGAGAAGAGATCCTGGTCAGCTGCGGGGACGACTGGGAATATACCTGCCGCGTTCTTTCTCTGGAGGAGAGGGAAGTGCTGGCGGAGATTCTGGATGCCCAGAAACCGGGAAAAGAACTGCCCTCCCGGCTGTATCTGTTTCAGTGCCTGCCAAAAGGGGATAAAATGGAATGGATTATCCAGAAAGCGGTGGAACTGGGAGCGTACCGGGTAGTTCCCGTAGCTTCCCGCCGCTGTATCGTGAGGCTGGAAGGGAAAAAGGCGGAAGCCCGGAGAATCCGCTGGAACGCCGTGGCTGCCAGCGCCGCCAAGCAGTCCAAACGGATGATTCTTCCGGAAGTATCCGGGATACTGACCTTTCAGGAGGCCCTGAAAGCGGCAGGGCAGCTGGACGTCCGTCTGATTCCCTATGAGAGAGCGGAGAAAATGGCGGAGACCAGAAAGCTGCTGAGTGAAATTCATCCGGGCCAGTCGGTGGGAATTCTCATCGGGCCGGAGGGAGGCTTTGAAGAAGAAGAAGTAAACATGGCGGAACAGGCAGGATTTTGTCCCATCACTCTGGGAAAAAGAATTCTGCGGACAGAGACGGCAGGTCTGGCCGCTCTGTCTGTTTTAATGTATCTGCTGGAACAGGATTAGGAGAGACAGATGGAAGTGTATTTAGATCATTCGGCTACCACCCGCTGCTGCAGAGAAGCCGCGGATCTGATGGTCCGGATTATGACGGAAGATTACGGGAATCCATCCTCCATGCACCGAAAGGGGATGGAGGCGGAAAATTACCTCCGGGAGGCGGCATCTGAGCTGGCCGGGATTCTGAAGGTGCAGGAAAAGGAAATTTATTTTACCTCCGGAGGAACGGAATCCAACAACTGGGCCCTGGTGGGAACCGCCATGGCCAACCGGCGCCGGGGAAACCGGATTCTGGTCTCCGCGGTGGAGCATGCGGCGGTATCCGCCCCCGCGAGGTGGCTGGCGGATCAGGGCTTTGACGTAGTTGTTCTGCCGGTGGACCGCTTTGGAGTGGTAAAGATGGAGGCCCTGGAGGAGGCTCTGACTCCGGAGACGATTCTTGTATCTGTGATGCATGTCAACAATGAAATCGGTTCGGTGGAGCCGGTGGAGGAGATCGGGAATCTGATCCGGAAAAAGGCGCCGGGGGCGTATTTCCATGTAGACGCCATTCAGGCTTTCGGAAAATACAGAATATATCCCCGGAGAATGCACATCGACATGCTGTCTGCCAGCGGCCACAAGATTCATGGCCCCAAGGGGATCGGTCTGTTTTATGTGAACGAAAAAGTAAAGATTCATCCCCTGATCCTGGGAGGAGGACAGCAGAACGGTATGCGCTCCGGCACGGACAATGTGCCGGGGGCGGCGGGGATGGCTCTGGCCGCTAAAATGGCCTATGAACATCTGGAAGAAAAGACGGCCCGCATGCGGGCTATGAGGGACCGTCTGGCAGACGGCCTCTCCCGGATAGAGCGGGTAGTATTTCACGGAATGCCTTCCGGCCAGGGCGCGCCCCATATCCTGAACGCTTCCTTTCTGGGGATCCGCAGCGAGGTTCTGCTGCACGCCCTGGAGGACAAAGGCATCTATGTTTCGGCGGGAAGCGCCTGCTCCAGCCATAAACGCGCGGGAAGCGCTGTTCTGACGGCCATCGGCTGCAGCCGGGAGGAGATGGAGTCGGCGGTCCGCTTCAGCCTGGGAGAAGAAACCAGGGAAGAGGAGATCGATTATACGCTGGATGTACTGAAGGCACTGGTGCCGGTGCTGCGCCGCTATATCAGACACTGAAGGCCTGAATCACAGAGAGGAGAAAAAGGATGTTTCACGCGTTTCTTATTAAATACGCGGAGATCGGGATCAAAGGGAAGAACCGTTACTTGTTTGAGGACGCCCTGGTGGATCATATCCGCCGCGCCCTGAAATCCGCGGAAGGAAGTTTTCAGGTTTCAAAAGAACAGGGGAGGATCTATGTATTTCCCCAGGGAGAATATGATTACGAGGAAACCGTAGAGATCCTGCAGAGAGTCTTCGGCATCGCGGCCATCTGTCCGGTGGTCATGGCGGAGGACCGGGGGTATGAGCAGCTGGCCGCGGATGTGGTACAGTATATCAGGGAAGTGTATCCGGACAGCAGGAAAACCTTTAAAGTCTGCGCCCGCAGGGCAAGAAAATCTTATTCCATGAATTCCATGGAACTGAACCGGGAGCTGGGAGGAGCGATTCTGGAGGCCTGCCCGGACATGAGGGTGGATGTGCATCATCCGGACATCTGGCTGACAGTGGAGGTGCGGCAGAAGATCTACATCTACTCCCGGGAGATCCCGGGACCGGGAGGCATGCCGGTGGGAACCAACGGAAGCGCCATGCTGCTTTTATCCGGCGGCATTGATTCCCCGGTGGCCGGCTATATGATCGCCAAAAGAGGGGTCAAAATCGATGCGGTCTATTTTCACGCGCCCCCCTATACCAGCGACCGGGCAAAGCAGAAGGTGGTGGATCTGGCCCGGCTGGTAGCCAGGTACAGCGGCCCCATCCGTCTCCATGTGGTGAATTTTACGGACATTCAGCTTGCCATCTATGAAAAATGTCCCCACGATGAGCTGACCATTATCATGCGGCGGTATATGATGAAGATCGCGGAAAAAATGGCGGAACAGGACGGATCCCTGGGTCTGATCACCGGGGAGAGCATCGGCCAGGTGGCCAGCCAGACCATTCACAGCCTGGCCTGTACCAATGAGGTCTGCACCATGCCGGTATTCCGGCCGCTCATCGGATTCGACAAGCAGGAGATTGTGGACATTGCGCTGAAGATCGGAACTTACGAGACTTCCGTGCTGCCCTATGAGGACTGCTGTACCATCTTTGTGGCCAAGCATCCGGTGACCAAGCCCAATCTGAATGTGATCCGCCATTCGGAAGAAAAGCTGGCGGATTGTATCGACGGACTTCTGGAGGAGGCGATCCGGACCGCGGAAGTCATAGTGGCAGAATAGACGGATATAAAAAGGGCATCTCATATTTCTATGAGATGCCCGGTTATAGGTCCGCTGTTATACCAGATAGGGCTGAAGAACTTTCATGACCGCTTCCAGAGCTTCACCCTCTGAATGGATATTCAGCTCAATGGGTTTGGACAGATCCAGACTGAAGATGCCCATGATAGATTTTGCGTCGATGACATAACGGCCGGATACCAGATCGAAATCAAAGTCAAACTTGGAAATGTCGTTTACAAAAGACTTCACCTTATCAATAGAGTTGAGTGAAATTTTAACTGTTTTCATAAACCAAATCCTCCCTGTAATGGTTTTATTTACCTTCTACAAGGTTAATCTTACCGTCTGACGCTGGAAAAGTCAAGGTGAAAAGAGCAGAATAAACGGCGGAAATCCACAATTTTTCATGATATTTCACTAAAGGACACGGAGGTTATAAACGTGGGGAAAAAGGTAGCGCTTCATAATCTGGGCTGCAAGGTAAACGCCTATGAACTGGAAGCGGTAGAACAGCTTCTGGAGGCAAGAGGATACGAGATTGTACCCTTTGAGCCGGGAGCGGATATTTATATTATCAATACCTGTACGGTCACCAACATCGCGGACCGGAAATCCCGTCAGATGCTGCACCGGGCTAAAAAAATGAACCCCCAGGCCCTGGTGGCCGCGGTGGGCTGCTACGCCCAGGCCAGGGGCGGAGAACTGGAACGGGATCCGGCCATTGATCTGGTTATTGGGAATAACCGGAAGAAAGAGATTCCGGATCTGCTGGAAGCCTGCCTGAGAGAACGGCGGAAACACAGGGAAGTGCCGGATATAGGCCGGGAGAGAGACTATGAGCCTCTGCGGATTGCCGGAACCAAGGAACATACCCGGGCATTTTTGAAGGTGCAGGACGGCTGCAATCAGTTCTGCAGCTATTGTATTATTCCTTATACCAGAGGCCGGGTCCGCAGCCGGGATCCCCAGGAGGTTCTGAGGGAGGTTCAGCGGCTGTCTGTGTCCGGCTGCCGGGAGATCGTACTTTCGGGGATTCATCTGAGCTCCTACGGGGCGGATTTTGAAAACGGCACCGGCCTGCTGGAGCTGATCCGGCTGCTGCACCCGGTGGAGGGCATTGCCAGGATCCGGCTGGGCTCTCTGGAACCCGGTATTATCACAGAGCGCTTCGCGGAGCAGTTAAGCCGGCTGCCGAAGGTCTGCCCGCATTTTCATCTTTCCCTGCAGAGCGGGTGCGATCGGACGCTGAGGCGGATGAACCGCCGGTATACCAGCGGGGAATATCTGGAAAAATGCCGGATCCTGAGAAAATATTTTAAAGATCCGGCGCTCACCACAGATATCATTACGGGCTTTCCCGGGGAAACCGAGGAGGATTTTCGCAGATCCAGAGAATTTGTGGAAAAAGTCTCCTTTTTTGAAACCCATGTATTTCCCTATTCCCGGCGGGAAGGGACGAAGGCGGCAAAGATGGAAGAACAGATTCCGGAAGCTGTGAAAAAAGAGCGGAGTCATGTGCTTTTGGAATTAAACCGCAGACAGAAGGAAAAATATCTGAAAGCGGCCCTTGGAAGAGAAACAGAAGTGCTGCTGGAGGAGAGGGAAGAGTTTGAAGGACGGCCGGCCTGGTCCGGGTATACCAGGGAGTACAGAAAGGTTCTTGTCCTGTCGGAAAAGGACCTGGGAAATACCCTTCTGACCGTCTGTCCGGAAAAAGTCTGCCGGGGAGAATTTCTTTTGTGCACCTGATAATCTTATTGATATTTTGGAAAAACTATATTAGAATAGAATAGATATTAAATTGAAGGACGTGAAAACATGGCAGATTTGAGCAATACACAATTTTTTAAAGTCAAAAGTGAACCGGAGCTCCAGGTGAAAAAGGTTCTGGACGTTGTGTACCATGCGATGGAAGAAAAGGGATATAATCCTGTAAACCAGATCGTAGGCTATATCATGTCCGGGGATCCGACCTATATCACCAGCCATAAGGGCGCCCGCAGCCTGATCATGAAGGTGGAGCGTGACGAAGTGGTGGAGGAACTTCTGAAGGAGTATATCAGGAACGAGTCCTGGAAAACGGAAGAGTGATGAAGCGTATTCTGGGGCTGGACTACGGCTCAAAAACAGTAGGAGTTGCCGTGAGCGATCCTTTGGGACTGACGGCGCAGGGGGTGGAGATCATCCGCAGAAAGTCGGAAAATAAACTGCGGCAGACTCTGGCCCGGATCGAGGAATTAATTGAACAATATCAGGTGGAACTGCTGGTGCTGGGATTTCCCAAGCACATGAACAATGATATCGGCGACAGAGCTGAAAAATCTCTGGAGTTTCGCGGGATGCTGCAGAGGCGGACCGGGCTGGACGTAGTCATGTGGGACGAGAGGCTGACCACAGTGGAGGCCCATCGGGTTCTGCGGGAGACCGGAGTCCGGGGAGCGGAAAAGAAGCAGTATGTGGATGAACTGGCGGCGGTGTTTATCCTTCAGGGTTATCTGGATTCCCTGAGGAACAGCAATTCCGCCGCAGAGTGACGGCGCTCCTTTTCCGGGAAGCCGGGAAAGGACAGCGTAAGAATGGAAAAGATAGAATTTGTAACCGAAGACGGAGAGAAGATTGAGTTTTACGTAGAGGAAGCCACCCGGGTAAACGGGGTCAGTTACCTGCTGGTGACGGATTCTGACAAAGATGAGGCGAACGCCTACATTCTCAGGGATATGTCTGCGGACGGCGACAGTCTGGCGGATTACGCGATGGTCGAGGATGAAGTGGAGCTGGAGGCTGTTTCACGCGTGTTCGAGCAGATGTTGGAAGATGTGGACATCCGTTAGTTTTGGTCTGAAGAAGACGGTGTATTTGTGTTCGGAAAATTATATGGAGGTGCCATTTGAAGGGTAACAGCGAAAGTAATTTGAAAATTATTCCGCTGGGAGGCCTGGAGCAGATCGGCATGAACATTACTGCCTTTGAATACGAAGACAGTATTGTTGTGGTGGACTGCGGCCTGTCCTTCCCGGAGGACGACATGCTGGGGATCGATCTGGTAATCCCGGATGTCACATATTTGAAGGAAAACATTGAAAAAGTAAAGGGGTTTGTTATAACCCATGGCCATGAGGATCATATCGGGGCGCTGCCTTATGTGCTGAAAGAAGTGAATGTGCCCATTTACGCTACAAAACTTACCATCGGACTGATCGAAAACAAACTGAAAGAACACAATCTGCTTCGCACCACTAAGCGAAAGACCATTAAATTCGGGCAATCTATCAACCTGGGCAAATTCCGTATTGAATTCATCAAGACCAACCACAGCATTCAGGACGCGGCGGCGCTGGCGATCTATTCCCCCGCGGGCACGGTTATCCATACCGGAGACTTTAAAGTGGACTATACGCCGGTATTCGGGGACGCCATAGATCTGCAGCGGTTTGCGGAAATCGGCAGAAAAGGCGTTCTGGCGCTGATGTGCGACAGCACCAACGCGGAGCGAAAGGGATTTACCATGTCCGAGCGGACAGTGGGCAGAACCTTTGATAATATATTCGCGGATCATACTGACAGCCGTATTATTATCGCTACCTTTGCCTCCAATGTGGACCGGGTGCAGCAGATTATTAACTCCGCGTACAAATACGGAAGAAAAGTGGTTGTGGAAGGGCGCAGCATGGTAAACGTCATTTCCACCGCCTCCGAACTGGGCTATCTGAACGCTCCGGAAAACACCCTCATCGATATCGACCAGATGAAAAATTATCCGGACAGCAAGATGGTTCTGGTCACCACGGGAAGCCAGGGAGAGTCTATGGCGGCCCTGTCCAGAATGGCGGCCAATATTCACAAGAAGGTAACCATTAAGCCGGGAGATACGATTATCTTCAGTTCCAACCCCATTCCCGGCAATGAGAAGGCGGTATCCAAGGTCATCAATGAACTGTCCGCCAAAGGGGCGGACGTGATCTTTCAGGATGTTCATGTGTCCGGCCATGCCTGCCAGGAGGAGATTAAGCTGATCTACTCACTGGTTCACCCCAGATATGCCCTGCCGGTTCACGGGGAATACCGTCATCTGAAAGCCCAGGCCAAACTGGCTGAAAGTCTGGGAATTCCAAAAGACCGCATTTTCATCATGTCTTCCGGGGATGTGATGGAAATGAATCAGAATACAGCGAAGATTACCGGAAAGGTTCAGACCGGCGCGGTGTTTGTGGACGGTCTGGGAGTGGGAGATGTAGGCAACATTGTGCTCAGGGACCGGCAGCACCTGTCAGAGGAGGGAATCATGATTGTGGTTCTGACTCTGGAAAAGCACAGCAACCAGCTGCTGGCAGGACCGGATATCGTGTCCAGAGGCTTTGTCTATGTGAGAGAGTCTGAGGACCTGATGGGAGCAGCCAGGGTTACCGTTGAGGATGCCCTGGATGAATGCCTGCGGCACAGAGTTTCAGACTGGGGAAGGATCAAATCAGTGATCAAAGATTCCCTGGGAGAGTTTGTATGGAAAAAGACGAAGAGAAGACCAATGATTTTACCGATTATAATGGAGGCATAGGATCATGGATATCGTTACGGAACGTCTGAACGCACTGACAGATGCAATGAGAAACACCATTGACTATCAAAGTTATCTGAAACTGGAAGCGGAACTGGACAAGGACAAAGATCTCAAAAAGAGAGTGGATGAGTTCCGGATCCGGAATTTCAGCCTGCAGAAGGAGGAAAATGTAGACCTCTTCGACGCAGTGGATGATATTGACAGAGAGTTTGTGGAACTTCGGAAAAATCCCGTGGTGGAGGAGTATCTGGAGGCGGAACTGTCTGTCTGCAAGATGGTACAGAGAGTTTTAAACGCGATCCATCATGAAGTGAAAATTGACGTACCGCAGATGTAGAGTTTGTGTACCGGAGTGTGCCGGGAAGGGGACAGAGGAGAAAGTATGGCAGAGACACAGGAAAAGAAAAAAGATGCCGGATACCGGGCGGCGGTCAGAGGCGCCAAGGGTGTCCTGAGGATTCTGATTTATATTTGTCTTGCTCTGTTCCTGATATTCCTGGGACGCCAGGCGTACACAGTGGCCTATCAGGTCTTTAACCAGCAGCCGGTGGAAACCGGAGAGGGACGGGAAATCACCGTGACTGTCACCGATGATATGTCGGTGATGGATGTGGGGAAAATGCTGAGGGAGAGGGGACTGATCGAAACCAGCCCCCTGGTGTTCTGGTTTCAGGAACTCCTCTCTGAATATCACAATGATATCCTGCCGGGAGAATATGTGTTAAATACCAACCAGACGGTGGACGAGATGCTGCCGGTTCTCGCCCAGGAAGACACGGAAGGTGAAGAAGAATCTTGATCGTAGAAGAGAGAATGCGGGCGTACATCAATTCTCTGGACAGAGGGCATACGCCTTTTCTGGAAGAACTGGCCAGAGAGGCGGCCGAGGGCCGCGTGCCGGTGATACGCCGGGAAATGCAGAGTTTTTTAAAAGTATTTCTGATGATACAGAGACCGCGGAAAATCCTGGAGGTTGGCACAGCCATTGGATTTTCGGCGGTCTTTATGGCGGAATACGGTCCGGAGGACTGCCGGATCACTACCATTGAAAATTATGAAAAGCGAATTCCCATAGCCAGGGAGAATATTAAAAGATCCGGATACGGCCAACGGATTACGCTGATTCCCGGGGACGCGGCGGAGGTGCTGAAGACATTGGAAGGATCCTATGATCTTATTTTCATGGACGCGGCCAAGGGCCAGTACATCCGCTTTCTTCCGGAAGTGCTGAGGCTCATGGGACAGGGATCCGTGCTGATCTCTGACAATGTGCTCCAGGAGGGGGATCTCATCGAGTCCCACTATCTGGTAGAGCGCAGGGACAGAACCATCTACAAAAGGATGCGGGAGTATCTCTATACTCTGAAACACAGCGGGGAGCTGGAGACATCGATTCTGCCTCTGGGAGACGGGATTACGCTCAGCGTGCGCCGCTGAAGAAAGGAGAACCTATGAACAAGAGAAAACCTCCGGAACTGCTGGTTCCCGCCAGCTGCCTGGAAGTCTTAAAGATCGCGGTGCTCTACGGCGCGGACGCGGTGTATATCGGCGGAGAGGCCTTTGGCCTGAGAGCAAAGGCAAAAAACTTTTCCATGGAGGATATGGAGGCAGGGATCCTGTTTGCCCATGAACACGGGGTAAAGGTTTATGTGACGGTGAACATTCTGGCTCACAACCGGGATCTGGAGGGAGCCCGGCAGTATCTGCGGGAACTGCGGATTCTGGGTCCGGACGGCCTGATCATTGCGGATCCGGGGATTTTCCGCATAGCGGGAGAAGAATGTCCGGAAATCCCCCGGCATATCAGCACCCAGGCCAATAACACAAACTATGAAACCTATCGGTTCTGGTATGAACTGGGGGCCAGGAGAGTGGTGACGGCCAGGGAGCTGAGTCTCTTAGAGATCCGGGAAATCCGTGAGAATATTCCGGAGGACATGGAGATAGAAACCTTTATTCACGGAGCTATGTGCATTTCCTATTCCGGGCGCTGCCTGCTGTCTAATTATTTTACCGGTCGGGACGCCAATCAGGGAGCCTGTACCCATCCCTGCCGCTGGAAATACGCGGTGATGGAGGAGAGCCGTCCGGGGGAATATCTGCCGGTGTATGAAAACGAGAGGGGCACTTTTATCTTTAATTCCAAGGATCTATGCATGATCGAACATATTCCGGATCTGCTGGAGGCGGGAGCGGACAGCCTGAAAATCGAGGGCCGGATGAAAACAGCCCTGTATGTGGCCACCGTGGCCAGGACCTATCGGAAAGCCATCGATGATTATCTGAGAGATCCGGCTCTGTACCGGGAGCATCTGCCCTGGTACCGGGAACAGATTACCGGCTGCACCTACCGCCGGTTTACCACCGGCTTTTTCTACGGAAAACCTTCAGAACAGGATCAGATCTATGACAGCAATACCTATGCCCAGGATTATGTGTATCTGGGAATTGCCGGAGAGCGAGACGGCCAGGGACGTACCGTTATGGAGCAGAAAAATAAATTTTCCGCAGGGGAATCAGTGGAAATTATGAAGCCGGACGGCGGAAATATTTCCGTAAAAGTGCTGGAGATCTGCGATGGAGAGGGAAATTTTCAGGAATCCGCTCCGCATCCGAAGCAGGAGCTGCATGTCAGGTTTTCAGAAGACCCGGAGCCCTGGGACATCATCCGGAAAAAGGCATAGTCGGGGCTTTTGCCCGCGAGCTCTTTTAAACTTGAGTATACAAAAAGGACATCCGCCGGCGGATGTCCTTTTTGCGTATCCGATGAAGATTTAATCCGTGTAAACCTTGGCAGCCTCAAATTCATCCTCAATGGCCTTGTCCGGCTTCCTGGTGCACAGGGAGACGATGACAATGACCAGGGAGGACAGCAGGAAGGCGGGAAGCAGCTCGTAGATGCTGAAGATTCCGCCCATGGGGCTCAAAACCAGGTTCCAGATGAATACCATGGCTCCTCCGGTAATCATGCCGGCAATGGCTCCCGCTCTGGTGGTTCTTTTCCAGAACAGGGAGAACAGCATAATCGGCCCGAAGGTGGCGCCGAATCCGGCCCAGGCAAAGGAAACAATGTTAAAGATCACGCTGTTTTCGTCCCAGGCGATAACCATACCGATAAGGGCAATGAGCAGCAGCACCACACGGGAAACCCGCATGACCTGTTTGTCCGTGGCGCCTTTTTTGAAGATTCCCTCATAGAGGTTTTTGGATACGGCGGATGCGGCGATCAGCAGGTAGGAATCCGAAGAGCTGATGGTGGCCGCCAGAATGCCTGCCATGACAATGCCTGCCAGAAGGGCGGGGAGCAGTCCCTGAGACAGGGTGACAAATACATTTTCCGCGCCGGAGGCCGTGGACAGCGCCGCTTCCGTGGGGTACAGGGCCCGTCCGATCATGCCGATGAATACGGCGGAGAACAGGGAGATGAATACCCATACTACGGCGATGCGTCTGGAACGTTTCAGCTCTTTTACTTTGCGGATCGCCATGAACCGCAGCAGCACCTGGGGAACTCCAAAATAGCCCAGGCCCCAGGAAAGGGTAGAAAGGATGGTCAGCAGACCGTAGCTGCCGGCCTCTCCGAAAAGGGGCGCGCCGCCGGAGACTGCCTGCACGCCCGCCTCATTTACAACAGGAGTGGCTGTCTGAGTCAGGCTGAAGTATCCGGGGATCTCTTTGGCATTATCCAGCACCGCGTTCAGGCCGCCGGCGTGGATCGTACCGGTAATTACAATGGTCAGCAGAGCGAAGATCATGACAATCGCCTGCATGAAGTCAGAGGCGCTCTCCGCCAGAAAGCCGCCGATGAAGGTGTAGACCAGCACAAAGACGGCTCCGATGATCATCATCAGATGATAGTCCGCGTCAAACAGGGTCGAAAACAGTTTTCCGCAGGTGACAAAACAGCTTCCCGCGTACACGGTAAAGAAGATCAGGATGAAGATGGCCGCGATGCCCAGGATGACCTTCTTGCTTTCATGGTAGCGGTTGCTGAGAAAATCCGGTACTGTAATGGAATTTCCGGCCACCGTAGAGTACTGGCGGAGCCGTTTGGCTACCAGCAGCCAGTTTAAATAGGTTCCGACTCCCAGACCAATGGCTGTCCACAGGGAATCGGCAATGCCGCTCCAGTAGGCCAGGCCGGGCAGGCCCATCAGGAGCCAGCCGCTCATGTCGGAAGCTTCGGCGCTCATAGCCGCTACCCAGGGCCCCAGGGACCGGCCGCCCAGGAAATAATTTTCTGAATTGGCCTGCGCTCTCTTGGCAAAAAACAGACCGATGCCCACTACGACCAGCATGTATGCGATCATAGCGATCAGAATCTGGATGGTATCACCACTCATTTCAGTGTTCCTCCTCTTTGCTTCAGTATTCTGCGCAGTTCGCGCAGTTCATTTCACCACTATACCATAGAAAACTGCTGCCTGCAAATAGATAAATGATTTTCATGAATTTTTGAGAAGCGGCAGTTCCCGCTGAAAATAGCGCCTCAGCTTTTCTACCGCGTTTTTTTCGATTCTCGATACATAGGAGCGGCTGATTCCCAGCTTTCCGGCAATAACCTTCTGAGTCTCCTCCGGTTCCCCGAAAAAACCGTACCGCATTTTCAAAATCTGAAACTCCTGGGAAGTAAGTTCTGTTCTCATAAGCCGGTAAAGAAGCCGGATGTCCTGCTCCAGTGAATATTTTTCCACAGCGTCTTCCAGATCGCTTTCCATAATGTCCAGGAGGCGGATTTCGTTGCCGTCTTTATCTGTGCCGATGGGTTCATACAGAGAAACCTCCCGGGAACATTTTTTCCGGGAGCGCAGATGCATGAGAATTTCATTTTCCACGCATTTGGAAGCGTAGGCGGCCAGACGGTTGTTTTTGGCGGGATTGAACGTAGAGACAGCCTTGATCAGCCCGATGGTTCCGATAGAAATCAGATCCTCCGGATCCTCCTCGATTCCCTGGTATTTTTTTACAATATGGGCCACCAGCCGCAGGTTCCGCTCGATCAGAATATTTTTCGCCTCCGGATCACCCTCCAGGTATTTGCGAAGATAAAGTTTTTCCTCATCCGCGGTGAGAGGTTTTTGGAATGTTTTCAAGAAATTCACCTTAAAAGGGATTTCCTTTTATTCTATGTAATGGGACAGAATTTCGTGCTTTTCCAACAAAAATTTCCTGCTTTTCCGGCTGCGAACCGCAGCCGTTTCAGACCTGACAGCAGACGCGCTGTGCCCGCGCAAAAGCTCCTGCCGAAAAGGAAACGCTTGACAGGAGAGGTGGATTCAGGGATAATAAATATGTATCCACGGGGAGGATACTATTTTCTTCCGCGGAGGTTTTTTCGGTTCCGGAAACCCGCGGAAAGCGGTCTGAGGCGTTTCAGCCTGATTTTCCAATTTTTTTCAGCAGAAGAGTAGAAAGGAGCAGCTATGTTTTGCGGCGTAATGTCGGCGGAGATAGCAGGGGTGGAAGCAGTGCCGGTACGGGTAGAAGCGGATTTGAGCGATGGCCTTCCGTTCTTTGCTGTGGTGGGTTACGTGTCATCCCAGGTCAAAGAAGCGCAGGACCGGGTAAAGACGGCGCTGAAGAATCAGGGGCTTGTCCTGCCGCCTAAGAGGATGATTATCAATCTGGCCCCGGGGGATATCCGGAAGGAGGGAACCAGGTTTGATCTGCCAATCGCGGCGGCTATACTGGCGGCTTTGGGGAAGATTCCCGCGGAACCCCTCAGCCGGATGATGGTGCTGGGGGAACTGCATCTGGACGGAGGGGTGGGAGGCGTCCGGGGGATTCTGCCCAGTGTCAGGAAGGCCAGAGAGCTGGGGCTGGAGGTCTGTGTGGTCCCGGCGGAAAATTACCGGGAAGGCAGTCTGGTGGAGGGAATACAGGTTGTGGGAGTCCGGGACGCGGGAGAATTTCTCCGGTACTGCAGGGAGGGCAGAGCCCAGGGGCCATCTGCTCTGGGGAAAGAAGAAACAGAGCCCGGATATGAGGTGGATTTTTCAGACCTGCAGGGGCAGGATGCCGTGAAAAGGGCAGTGCTTATCGCCGCGGCGGGTTTTCACAATCTTCTCATGGAAGGCCCTCCGGGAGCGGGGAAATCTATGGCGGCCAGAAGAATTCCCACGATTCTGCCGGAGCTGACCCGGGAGGAGAGCCTGGAACTTACACAGATCTACAGTGTGGCAGGACTTCTGCCGGCGGGAGATCCTCTGATCCGCCGCCGTCCTTTCCGCGCGCCCCACCACACCCTTTCTCCCCAGGCGCTTTGCGGAGGAGGGCGTCTTCCGGTTCCGGGAGAGATCAGTCTGGCTCACCGGGGTGTCCTGTTTCTGGATGAGCTTCCGGAAGTCTCCAGGAGGACCCTGGAACTTCTGCGGCAGCCAATGGAGGAAAAGCAGATCGTGCTTTCCAGGACGGCGGGAACCTTCCGCTTCCCGGCAGATTTTATGCTGGTAGGAGCCATGAATCCATGCCCCTGCGGCTGCTACCCGGATCTGAGGCGCTGCACCTGCACTCCGGCGGATATTTACCGCTACAGAAAAAGGATCAGCCAGCCTCTGCTGGACCGGATCGATCTGGCGGTGCAGGTGCCTCCTTTAAAATACGAAGAACTGCGGTACGGAAGAAGAAAGGGACTGGATTCCGCGGCCATGCGCGGGGCAGTGGTTCGGGCCGCAAAGCTGCAGAGGGAGCGGTACCGGGGAAAGGACTTTTCTTTTAACAGCAGCCTGGGGGCAAAGGAAATTTCTGTGTACTGCCCTCTTACAGGGGAGGGAGAGCGGCTTCTGGAAAATGCTTATCAGAAACTGGAACTCAGCGCCAGAAGTTATCACAAGGTCATCAAAGTAGCCAGAACCATCGCGGATCTGGAAGGGGAGGAAGTAATCGGAGAGGGCCATATCAGCGAGGCTCTGTGCTATCGGGCCGGTGAGAGGAAAGGGGTATAAAGATATGAAGAAGCTTATATATTATGGAAAGAACCATCCCGGATACCCTGAAAAGCTGAAGGTTCTGGAAAGCCCTCCGGCAGGACTTTATGTGCTGGGGAAACTGCCGGATCCGGATAGGAAAACAGCCGCCATTGTGGGCGCCAGATCCTGCAGCGTCTATGGAAGACGCCAGGCTCGTTTCTTTGCCAGAGCTCTGTCAGCCCGCGGGATTCAGATCGTCAGCGGTCTGGCCAGCGGAATTGACAGGGCGGCCCATGAAGGCGCCCTGGAAGGAGGAACCCAGACCTTCGCGGTGCTGGGATGCGGAGCAGATGTGTGCTATCCCAGGGAAAATTTCGGGATCTACCGGCAGATCGCCCAGGGAGGCGGAGGAATCCTCTCTGAGTTTGAACCCGGATCCAGGCCTTTGGGCTGGCATTTTCCCAGAAGAAACCGCATCATCAGCGGACTGGCGGATCTGGTTCTGGTGGTGGAAGCCAGAGCCAGAAGCGGCGCTCTGATCACGGCAGACTGCGCGCTGGAACAGGGAAAAACCGTGTACGCAGTACCGGGACGGCTGGAGGATCCTTTAAGCGAAGGATGCAACCGTCTGATTTTTCAGGGGGCCGGAACGGCTCTTTCTCCCCAGGTGCTTTTGGAAGAGCTGGATGTTCCGGACGAGCCGGCTGCGCAAGATCCGGAGGAAACACGCGGAGCTCTTCCGGAAGAGTTTCAGAGGATTTTCCGCTGTCTGGGACCGGAAGGAAAAACCCTGGAGACGGTCAGCCGGGAAACCGGGACAACGGTGGAAGAAACCGCCAGAATTCTTATGCGTCTGGAACTGGAGGGACTGGCGGAGGAGGACAGCCGCGGATACTGCAGGAGCTGCCTGCGGTAGAAAGGCAGTGAAGGAAGGCCGCTGCCGTCCTGAAGAAAAGACTTGCAAGAAAAAACGTTTTGTTGTATAGTTGGGCTGATTTATCAAAAAACAGGAGGCAGTAAGGTGGCAAAGTATCTGGTCATTGTGGAATCTCCGGCAAAGGTAAAGACCGTCAAGAAATTTCTGGGAGCCAATTATGAAGTGGCGGCTTCCAATGGTCATGTGCGGGATCTGCCGAAGAGCCAGCTTGGAATAGATGTAGAACATGATTTTGAACCGAAATATATTACCATCCGCGGAAAGGGAGAGCTGCTGGCGGGACTGAGAAAGTCCGCTAAAAAAGCGGACAAAGTTTATCTGGCCACAGACCCGGACCGGGAGGGAGAGGCTATATCCTGGCATCTCTCCAAAGCCCTGAATCTGGATGAGAAAAAAATGCGCAGGATTACCTTCAACGAGATTACCAAGACGGCGGTCAAGGCATCTCTGAAAGAGGCGCGCTCCATTGATATGAACCTGGTGGATGAGCAGCAGGCAAGGCGCTGTCTGGACCGCATGGTGGGATATGAGATCAGCCCTCTGCTGTGGAAAAAGATCAAGAGAGGCTTAAGCGCCGGCCGGGTTCAGTCGGTAGCGCTGCGGATCATCGGGGACCGGGAGGACGAGATCAACGCGTTTATCCCCAGGGAATACTGGACTCTGGACGCGGAATTCCAGATCCACGGGGAGAAGAAGCCTCTGACAGCGCATTTTTACGGAAAAGAAAAGGAAAAAATCAGTCTGGATTCCGAGAAACAGCTGGACGAAATTTTGAAAGAACTGGAGGGATGCAGCTTTTCTGTGGCGGAACTGAAAAAGGGAGAGCGCAGGAGAAAAGCGCCCCAGCCCTTTACCACCAGCACCATGCAGCAGGAGGCGGCCAAGGTGCTGAATTTTTCTACCCAGAAAACCATGCGCCTGGCCCAGCAGCTGTATGAGGGCATTGAGATCAAGGGCAACGGCACCGTGGGACTGATCTCTTATCTGAGAACAGACTCCACCCGGATTTCCGAGGAAGCCGACACTGCAGCCAGAGAATATATCAGGGAACAGTACGGGGAGCAGTTTGCCTGCCGGAACAATACCACCGGAAACCAGAACCGCAAGGCGCAGGACGCCCATGAAGCCATCCGGCCCACCGATGTGTCCAGAACGCCGGCGGCCATGAAAGATTCTCTGTCCCGGGATCAGTTCCGCCTCTATCAGCTGATCTGGAAACGGTTTGTGGCCAGCCGCATGGAGGCGGCGGTCTATGAGACCATCTCGGCGGTGATCCGGGGAGGCGGTTACGATTTTCACGCTTCTGCCTCCCGGGTAAAGTTTGAGGGATTCATGACGGTTTATACGGAAGAGGATGAGGAAAAAAAGGACAACTGTGTACAGCTGCGCAGCCTGGATGAAAATTCCGAACTCGCGCTGGTCCAGTATGATAAGGAGCAGCATTTCACCCAGCCCCCGGCTCACTATACAGAGGCTTCTCTGGTAAAGACCCTGGAGGAGCTGGGGATCGGAAGGCCCAGTACCTACGCGCCTACGATTACCACCATCATCAACCGCCGCTATGTAGCCAGAGAAAACAAGAATCTCTATATGACAGAACTGGGAGAAGTGGTCAATCATATGATGAAGCAGGCGTTCCCCAGCATTGTGGACGTGAATTTTACCGCCAATATGGAGGGGCTGCTGGACTGCGTGGGCGACGGAAAGGTTCCATGGAAAACGGTAGTGAGAAATTTCTGGCCGGATCTCAATGAGGCGGTGAAAAAAGCGGAGCAGGAGCTGCAGGAAGTGCAGATCGAGGATGAGGTGACAGACGTAATCTGCGATCAGTGCGGAAGACACATGGTGGTCAAATACGGCCCTCATGGAAAGTTCCTGGCCTGTCCCGGCTTTCCCGAATGCAGGAACACAAAGCCATACCTGGAAAAGATCGGAGTTAAGTGTCCCAAATGCGGCGGAGAAGTAATTCTGAAGAAAACAAAAAAAGGCCGCCGGTATTATGGCTGTGAAAATAATCCTGAATGTGATTTCATGACCTGGCAGCGTCCATCTGCGGAAAAATGTCCCAAATGCGGAGGATATATGCTGGAAAAAGGCAGCCGTCTGGTATGCGCCGATGAAAAGTGCGGATATGTGGAGGGAAAGAAAGAGAAGTGATTTGTTGCGATTCACAGTGACTTTCTGAATAATCTGAAAAATGCAATAAAAATGTTGATTTTTTTATAGGTACGTGATAAGCTAACTATAAATAAGGGTAGAGGTGGGAAAAGACGGAAGGAGAATAAAATGAGCGTACAGTTATTAGACAAGACCAGAAAAATCAACAAACTGCTGCATAATAATAATTCCACAAAAGTCGTATTTAACGATATCTGTAAAGTCATGATGGAATGCCTGGATTCGAACATCCTGGTAATCAGCAAAAAAGGCAAAGTACTTGGCGTCAGCCTCTGCCCCGGGGTAGAGGAGATTACGGAACTGATCGACGATAAGGTCGGAGGATATGTGGACGAGCTTTTAAACGACCGATTTCTGGGAGTTCTGTCCACCAAAGAAAACGTCAATCTGGAGACACTGGGCTTTGTGGGTGAAAACACCACTAAGTATACAGCCATCATCAATCCCATTGAGATTGCGGGCGAACGGCTGGGCACTGTATTTATGTACCGTTTTTCTCCTCAGTATGATATTGACGATATTATTGTCAGCGAATACGGAACCACAGTGGTAGGCCTGGAAATGATGCGTTCGGTCAATGAGGAAAATGTGGAGGAGAACCGAAAGATCCAGGTGGTAAAATCCGCGTTCAGCACTCTGTCTTTCTCAGAACTGGAGGCGATCATCCATATCTTTGATGAACTGGACGGCGAGGAGGGTATCCTGGTAGCCAGCAAGATTGCGGACCGGGTGGGCATTACCCGTTCCGTGATTGTCAACGCCCTGCGGAAATTTGAGAGCGCCGGGGTCATTGAGTCCAGATCCAGCGGAATGAAAGGTACCTATATTAAAGTACTGAACGATTATATTTTCGATGAACTGAAGCAAATCAAGAGCAAGAAAAAATCTGAAAAAGAGAAGCAGGCATAAACACAAAAGAGAAGCTGCCGAAAAAACGGAAATTCGTTTTTTCGGCAGCTTCTCTTTGGGCGGGCGCGGACGGCAGGCGGCTGTCCGGATGAAAGAAAATTTAAAAAGTAAGAAAAACAGAGATAATCAATGAATAAATAAAAAAAACAGAGGTATTATGAAATATAAGCGATTTTTTCCGGTTGCTAAAATGATATAAATTCACTAATATAGGAACCATCAAGTAGCACTCGATTTAAATGAGTGCTAATAAAATGAAACAGAAAACAGCAAGGAGGCAATATAGAATGAAGTTAGTACCATTGGCAGACAGAGTTGTATTAAAACAGATGGCAGCAGAAGAGAAAACCAAATCAGGCATCATCCTGACTTCCCAGGCACAGGAAAAACCCCAGGAGGCTGAGGTAATCGCCGTTGGCCCCGGAACAGAAGATGTAAAGATGGAAGTCAAGGTAGGGGATAAAGTGATCTACTCCAAATACGCCGGCACAGAGGTTAAGCTGGACGGAGAAGAGTACATTGTAGTAAAACAGAGCGACATTCTGGCAATAGTAGAGTAAAAATCGTAGAAGAGCAGGAGGCAATGAATTATGGCAAAAGAAATTAAATACGGAGCAGACGCGAGAGCCGCTCTGGAAGCAGGTGTAAACAAACTGGCAGATACCGTCAGGGTAACCCTTGGACCCAAAGGAAGAAACGTAGTTCTGGATAAACAGTACGGCGCTCCCCTGATTACCAACGACGGTGTTACCATCGCCAAAGAAATTGAACTGGAGAATGGATTTGAGAACATGGGCGCCCAGCTGATCCGCGAGGTGGCTTCCAAGACCAACGATGTAGCCGGAGACGGTACCACCACCGCGACAGTTCTGGCACAGGCGATGATCCATGAGGGAATGAAGAACCTGGCAGCAGGAGCCAATCCCATCGTCCTGAGAAAGGGAATGAAGAAAGCCACTGACAAGACCGTTGAGATCCTGGCTGAAATGAGCAAGGCTGTGGACGGAAAAGATCAGATCGCCAGAGTAGCCGCCGTATCTTCCGGCGACGATGAGGTGGGAGAGATGGTGGCAGACGCCATGGAGAAGGTTTCCAAAGACGGCGTAATCACGATTGAAGAGTCCAAGACCATGAAGACCGAGCTGGACCTGGTAGAAGGTATGCAGTTTGACCGTGGCTACGTTTCCGCTTATATGGCAACCGATATGGAGAAGATGGAGGCAACTCTGGACAATCCGTATATTCTGATTACAGATAAGAAGATCAGCACCATCCAGGATCTTCTTCCGCTGCTGGAGCAGATCGTACAGTCCGGCGCCAGCCTGCTGATTATCGCTGAGGATGTTGAGGGCGAGGCTCTGTCCACTCTGATTGTGAACAAACTCCGGGGAACCTTCAAAGTAGTAGCGGTTAAGGCTCCGGGATACGGCGACAGAAGAAAAGAGATGCTGCGCGATATCGCTATCCTTACCGGCGGCACAGTAATCTCCGAGGAACTGGGATATGAACTGAAAGACGCTACCATGGATATGCTGGGCAAGGCAAAATCCGTGAAAGTACAGAAAGAGAACACCGTGATCGTAGACGGCTGCGGCGACAAGAAAGAGATCGAGGGCAGAATCGCTCAGATTAAATCTCAGATCGCTGAGACTACTTCCGATTTCGACAGAGAAAAACTTCAGGAGCGCCTGGCGAAACTGGCCGGCGGCGTAGCTGTAATCCGTGTGGGAGCCGCTACGGAGACTGAGATGAAAGAAGCAAAACTTCGTATGGAAGACGCCCTGAACGCTACCCGCGCGGCAGTTGAGGAAGGCATCATCGCCGGAGGCGGATCCGCTTACGTGCATGCCACCAAAGAACTGGCTGAGTACGTAAAAGGTCTGGAAGGCGACGAGAAGACCGGAGCCAAGATCGTTCTGAAGGCTCTGGAAGCTCCCCTTTCCACCATCGCTGAGAACGCGGGCCTGGAAGGATCCGTGATCATCAACAAAGTCAAAGAGTCTAAGATCGGCGTAGGATTCGACGCATACAAAGAAGAGTACGTAGATATGGTAAAAGCAGGTATCCTGGATCCCGCGAAGGTAACCAGAAGCGCTCTGCAGAACGCTACCAGCGTAGCCTCCACCCTGCTGACCACTGAGGCAGTGGTATCTACCATCAAAGAGCCCCCGGCACCTGCTCCCGCAGGCAACCCCGGCATGGGAATGATGTAAAATAGAAATCCAAAGGGAGAATAGAGGAGTCATCGTGTAGACGGTGGCTCCTCTGTGTGTTACAATGAAAAGGAAAATTCCGGACAAAGTGTTTTGCGATTGACATTCCGAATGATTTTTGCTACACTCAAGTACAAAATATGACAAGGGAGGAAAAGAAATGGGCACAATTATCGGTGACGGCATTACTTTTGACGACGTGCTGCTGGTACCTCAGTATTCGGAAGTGACACCCAATATGGTGGATCTGGCTACGTATCTCACCAAGAAGATACGGCTTAACATTCCCATGATGAGTGCCGGGATGGATACAGTTACGGAGCATCGGATGGCCATTGCTATGGCGCGTCAGGGAGGAATCGGCATCATCCACAAGAATATGTCGATTGAACAGCAGGCAGACGAGGTGGATAAGGTGAAACGTTCTGAGAACGGCGTCATCACGGACCCATTCTTTTTGTCACCGGAAAATACACTGGCAGATGCCAATAATCTGATGGCAAAATACAGGATTTCCGGTGTGCCTATTACAGAGGGCAGAAAACTGGTGGGAATCATCACCAACCGTGATCTGATGTTTGAGGAGGATTTTTCAAAGAAGATTAAAGAGTCCATGACATCGGAGGGACTGATTACTGCCAGAGAAGGCGTAACTCTGTCGGAAGCGAAAAAGATCCTGGCAAAAGCCAGAAAAGAGAAGCTTCCTATTGTAGATGAGAATTTTGAGCTGAAAGGCCTGATTACCATCAAGGACATCGAGAAGCAGATTAAGTACCCGCTGTCCGCGAAGGATTCTCAGGGCAGACTGCTCTGCGGAGCCGCCGTGGGCATTACCGCCAACGTCATGGACCGGGTGGAAGCTCTGAATAAGGCGCATGTAGACGTGCTCGTCATTGATTCCGCCCATGGGCATTCCGCCAATATTTTCAGAACCCTGAAGGAGATCAAGGCGGCATTCCCGGAACTGCAGGTGATTGCCGGAAATGTAGCTACCGCTGAGGCTACCAGAGATCTGATCGCCGCAGGGGCGGACGCGGTGAAAGTGGGTATCGGACCCGGGTCGATCTGTACCACCCGTGTGGTGGCTGGAATCGGCGTTCCCCAGGTGACAGCCGTAATGAACTGCTATGAGGAAGCAAAAAAGACGGGAACCCCCATTATCGCGGATGGAGGCATCAAATATTCCGGAGATATCACCAAAGCCATCGCGGCAGGGGCGGACGTGTGCATGATGGGAAGTATCTTCGCCGGCTGTGATGAGAGTCCGGGAACCTTTGAACTGTTCCAGGGCAGAAAATATAAGGTCTACAGAGGCATGGGATCCATTGCGGCTATGGAAAACGGAAGCAAAGACCGCTATTTCCAGGAAGACGCCAAAAAACTGGTTCCCGAAGGAGTAGAAGGCCGGGTGGCCTATAAGGGCACTCTGGAGGATACGGTCTTCCAGCTTATCGGCGGCCTCCGGGCCGGCATGGGATACTGCGGAGCCAAAGATATTGAGACTCTGAAGACTACGGCGAAATTTATGAAGATTTCCGCCGCGGCGCTGCGGGAGTCCCATCCTCACGACATCCATATTACGAAAGAAGCACCGAATTACAGCGTAGACGATGACTGATAGACAAAAGGAGCCGGCGGATTTCCAGATTGGTATCCGTACCGGCTCTTTTCTTTCAACAGAAAGGGGCTTTAGGGGGAGGAGCCCGGAACAGTAAGGGGAGACGATGGAGAAAAGGAGAAAACGTCTGTCTCAGAGAGCCAGGCGCAGACAGAGGAACAGAAGAATCGCTGCCGTCGTGGCGGCTGCCGCGGCAGGCCTGCTGGTCTGGTTCGGCATGAACGGCGTCCGCAGGGAAAGAGGGGCGGATTTTCCGCCGGTGCAGGGAGAACTGCTGGAGGCAGATCCGCAGGAAGGACGGCCTCCCATAGATGTGCAGCTTTTAACGCCTAATCCATATTCCAGACCCCAGGAGGCCATGGGGACGATCCGGGGAATTGTGATTCACTACACCGCGAATCCCGGCTCCACCGCCCAGGAAAATCACGATTATTTTGAGGGGTTAAAAGATTCCGGGGCAGCCTATGCCAGCAGTCATTTTGTCATCGGCATGGAGGGGGAAATCATCCAGTGTATTCCCAGTTCGGAGATTTCCTATGCCTCCAATGACAGAAACTATGACACACTTTCCGTAGAATGCTGCCATCCGGATGAGAGCGGGCGTTTTACGGAAGCCACTTATACCTCTATGGTAGAGCTGACCGCCTGGCTGTGCAGCCATTTTCAGGTGCCGGTATCCGGGGTGATCCGCCATTATGATGTGACGGGAAAAGAATGCCCCAAATATTTTGTAGATCACCCGGAAGCCTGGGAACAGTTTCTGGCGGATGTATCGGAGCGCCTGGCGAAGCTTCAGGCGTAAGGCAGAAAGGGATGAGAGAGAATGGAACTGCTGGACAGACTCTTTGAAAAGATGGTAGACTATTACCGGGGGGATCCCAGAAGGATCCAGCATTTTGTGAAAGTCCACGGGTTTGCCGCCCTGATAGGCCGGGAGGAAGGCTTGAGCCCGGAGGAACAGTTTCTTCTGGAGGCGGCGGCCTATGTCCATGACATCGGCATTCGGCCTGCGGAGGAAAAATACGGCGCCTGCGGAGGAAAGCTTCAGGAGCAGGAGGGTCCTCCGGCGGCTGAAAAAATGCTGAAAGAACTGGGCTTTGCTCCGAAGGACAGGCAGCGGATCTGCTGGCTGGTAGGGCATCACCACACTTACCGGGATATAAAAGGGATGGATTACCAGATCCTGGTAGAGGCGGATTTCCTTGTAAATCTGTATGAAGATCAGGCGGGGCCGCAGGCAGTCCGGGCAGCCGGGGAGAGGATTTTCCGGACGGCAGCGGGAAGAAGGATTCTGGAGCGGATGTTTGCGGTGGAAGCATAATCAATGAGAAACAGCGGGGGTTTTTATGGGAAGGGAAAAATTTTTAGCGGGACTGGCGCAGATGGACAGCACCGGTCTTTGGTCGGACAATAAAAAAGAGGCGGGAGAACTGATCCGCAGGGCGGCAGAGGAAGGCGCTTCCCTGGTGATCCTGCCGGAGACAGCTGACTATATCGGCACGGATTTCCGGAGGCACGCCGCCCGGGTTCCCGGGCCGGTGACAGATTTTTTTCAGGAGCAGGCTGCCCGATACGGGATCTATCTTCACTGCGGCAGTATTACCCGAAAGACAGAGAGCGGAAAGCTGCGCAATACCAGCTATGTGTTCGGGCCGGACGGCTCTCTCTGCGGGCAGTACAGCAAACTGCATCTGTTTGACGTGGAAGTGGAACAGGGCCCCAGTTACCATGAATCGGCGGAGATTGAGCCGGGGGATAAAATCGTGCTGGTAGACACGGAACTGTGTACCCTGGGGCTTTCTATCTGCTACGATCTGCGTTTTCCGGAATTATACCGGCTGATGGCAAAGTTCGGCGCCGGGCTGCTGGTGGTCTGCGGAAATTTTACCGCGGATACAGGGAAAACCCACTGGGAGCCTCTGCTGCGGGCCAGGGCGATTGAGAATACCTGCTACGTGGCAGCGGTGGATCAGTGCGGGAGAAAGCCGGGTTTTCAGGCCTGGGGACACACCATGCTCATTGATCCCTGGGGGAATATTCTGGGACAGCTGGAGGAAAAGCCCGGGGTGCTGGTAGGTGAGATCGATATGAACCGGCTGGGGGAGATCCGCGGACAGCTGCCGTCCCTGGCAAATACACGGGATGACATATATGAACTGAAAAGCAATTACATGCGGTTTTTTGAAGAAGGAGGAAATAAATAGATGCAGAATTTTGTACAGTATGCCCCCACAGAGGTGATTTTCGGAAAAGGAACAGAAAATGAGACAGGGGCCGCCGTAAAGAAATGGGGCGGCAGCCGGGTGCTGCTGGTGTACGGCGGCGGCAGCGCGGTCCGCAGCGGTCTCCTTGGCCGGGTGGAGGAATCCCTGAAAAAGGAGGGGATTATCTGGGAAGAATTCGGCGGCGTGAAGCCGAATCCCCGTCTGTCCTTCGCGGAGGAGGGGATCCGCAGAGCCATTGCCTTCGGCGCGGATTTTATCCTGGCAGTGGGCGGCGGCAGCGCCATTGATACCGCCAAGGGGATTGCCCACGGCGCGGCAAATCCGGGGGTAAAGCTCTGGGACATCTGGACCAAAAAGGTGCCGCTGACCCGTTCCACCCCGGTGGGCGTGGTGCTGACCATCGCCGCCGCCGGCAGCGAGATGAGCGATTCCGCGGTGCTGACCAACGAAGAGATCGGCAAGAAAGCCGGCATCAACACGGTGTTCAACCGGGTAAAATTTGCCGTGATGAATCCGGAACTGACCTTTACCCTGCCGAAATACCAGCTGGCCTGCGGCATCACAGATATTATGATGCACACCATGGAGCGGTATTTTATCCCGGGAATTAAATGCCAGCTGACCGATGAGATTGCCGAGGGACTGCTGCGGACAGTGGTGGAAAACGGAAAAATCGCCATGGAAAATCAGAGAGATTACGATGCCATGGCTGAGATCATGTGGTGTTCCAGTCTTTCCCACAACAATCTGACGGAAGCGGGAAGGGGAAAAGATTTCTCTGTGCACAAATTCGGCCACGCGCTCAGCGCCAGATACGATGTAGCCCACGGCGCCAGCCTGGCCGCTGTCTGGGGCTCCTGGGCAAACTATCAGTACAACGCAGCTCCGGACCGGTTTGCCCGGTTTGCAAGAAAAGTGTGGGGAATCCGGGAGCAGGAAGATCTGAAGGCAGCCCGGGAGGGAATCCGGGCCGCCGTGGACTACTTCCGCTCTATAGGCATGCCGGTCAGCCTTACCGAACTGGGAATTCATCCCACGGAGGAAGAACTGAAGGCCCTGGCGCTGGACGCCACCATGAATGATACGGTGAAGCTCTCCCGGCTGAAACCCCTGGGAGCGGCGGAAGCACTGGAAATTTATCGGATGGCCTGCTGAAAACTTTTGTTTCTGCTTATAACCAAAAAATAACCGCGATCCTTTGCCGGGTCCTCTGAGGGAGGGACTTAGCCCGGCTGTTAGGGAGCGGTTATTTTTTGCGTTTCAGATGAGAATTGATTTAAAATTTATTATCGTATGATAATGCATGAAACATAAATACAGATTAAAATTAATTATATTGCTGCAAAAGAGGGGAGAAAACGGTGAAAACAGAAGACTTTTTTTCCGCGATTCTTAAAATTTCAAGCCCGTCTGCAATTCGGCGTCTGGTCAGAGCTTCTGAGAAGAAACCGGTCAGACGAGGAGAACTCATTATCCGCGAGGGAGAAATACAAAAAAATTTGCTTTTTTTAATGCAGGGAATTCTGCGGGGATATTTCATTGATGTTTACGGAAATGATATTACAGACTGCTTTAATTTTAAGCCAGGGCATCCGGTTATGTCGGCCTTTGAGATAGGCGGATCCTCTATGCTTTTTATAGAAGCCCTGACAAGCGGGGAAGTTCTCCGGATTCCCGTTGAACTGGTAAAAGAGCTGCTGGAAGAAGGGACGGAATTTGTCTGGATATACAATTACATGCTGCGGGGAGCCCTGCAGGATATCTGGGAACTCAAGACAATGCTGCAAAAGTGTTCCGCCCAAGAACGGTATCAGTGGTTTTTGAAAAACTATCCGGGTCTCATCGACCAGGTTACCAATAAATATATCGCCTCTTTTCTGCGGATGAGTCCTGTGACCTTAAGCCGCCTGAAAACGGGCTTGGAAAAGGAGCAGCATGACGGCAAATGATGAAGGAGAAAGCATTATGAAGAGGAAAAAACGATGGCTATTGATTTCCCTTATGGCTGCGGCGGCTTTCTGTGCCGGCGGATGCAGCCCTGGGAAAAAAGCGGTTGAAAATGGAATAGAAATTGGATCAGAAGAGACAGCAGAAGAAACCTTAGATGAAGAGCTGCCGCCTGTCGCGCAGGAGGAGCCGGAAGATGAGGTGAAAAAAATAAATTTTGAGCATGGCTTTGAAAATGGAGAGGAATATGCGGTAATTACCGGAGTAAACCAGCTGGGAGAGACAGTCTGGGAATATAAGACAGGAAGGTATCCCGGCACAGAATTAGACCGGATTTCTGAAATAGGGATCCAGGGGGATTGGTACTATTTTGTAGAGGACAGGGCGGTTGTTGCCCTGGATCGTTTGGATGGAACGGTTGTCTGAAAAAACGGAGAGTCTGCTGGATCTGTGTCCGCCCATGTGTTCGGTCCTGACCAGACCCTTTATCTGTGCGGCACCTATGGCCCGGCCTTTATGGCCATCAGCAAAGATGGGAAAACACTGTGCAGAATAGATCATGTGGCAGATAATAAGGTTTTTTGGCCTTATAAAATGGAATACGCGGATCAGAAGATTACCATTGCCTTTAACGGAAATGCCTTTGAAAGTCAGGGGGATATTTATTGCATTGTTGATCTGTCAGATTATACCTATGAGATGGAGGGCCTGGAGGAGATTACCTTCAGCCGGAAAGACCTGGAAGGAAGCTGGCTTCAGATGGATTCGGAAGATCCGATGCTTCTTATTCTGAGAAGTGACGGAAGCATGGAGTATTACAATACGGTGTCGCGTTCCAATGAATACAGCAGCAAGTATTCTCAAAAAGGAGGCAGTCTGTGCCTGAACCTTGTGAATCTTGACATCAGCGGAGTCACAGAGGTTCCGTATAAAGCAGAGGTTTCGGAAGACAGGAAGAGCCTTACCCTGTCGCTGGGTGATCCGGCAGAGGAGTATTCTAAGCTGTACGGCATGGAAAAGAATCTGGAAGGAACCTATCAAAGAATCAGTTTCACGCAGGAAGAACTGGATACAATCAAGGCTGATCTGGGAGTTCCGGATGATTTGGAGGTTACGGTAACCCAGAGCGAACCGTATTACTGGTCCGCGGGAGGGTGCTGGCTGGTTTCTGTCGATATAAAGCAGGGGGAACAGTGGGTCGCGGGAGCGTCCATCAATCCCATGACCATGGAGGCGGTAAGAGATATCCTGCGTTATTCAGGAATTCAGTAGGAAGGGCGCGGCCAAATGAAAAGAAGGAGATGAACCAGCGGAGAACCCGGTTTTGATAAAGCCCGGATTCCGCAGGAGCATCTCCTTCTTGCGCTGCAGATTTTACTTCTGATTCTTCTCTACTTCCTGGAGTTTCATAGCCCGAACCTTCAGAGGCAGTCCGAAGAGGGTGATGAAGCCGGAAGCGTCCTGGTGATCGTACATGTCGCCGGTCTTGAAGGAGGCCAGGGACTCGTTGTACAGGCTGTAGGGGGAGGTGGTTCCCGCCTTGATAATGTTGCCCTTGTACAGCTTCATCTTTACTTCTCCGGTGACATATTTCTGGGTGGATTCCACAAATGCCTGGATGGCTTCCCGGAGAGGAGTAAACCATTTTCCTTCGTAGACTACCTGAGCCAGCTGGCTGCCGAGTTTTTTCTTGGTCTCCATGGTTTCACGGTCCAGGGTCAGCTCCTCCAGCTGTTCATGGGCGGCCATAAGGATGGTGCCGCCGGGAGTCTCGTAGACGCCCCGGGATTTCATGCCTACCACGCGGTTTTCTACGATATCAATGATGCCGATGCCGTTCTCGCCGCCCAGGCGGTTCAGTTCCCGGATGATGTCGGAAACCTTCATGGCCTTGCCGTTGAGCGTTTTGGGGACGCCCTTTTCAAAGGTCATGGAGATTTCTGTTTCTTTGTCGGGAGCCTTCTGGGGAGTTACGCTGAGCACCAGCATATGGTCATAATTGGGTTCCTGGGAGGGATCTTCCAATTCCAGGCCCTCGTGGCTGATGTGCCACAGGTTCCGATCCCGGCTGTAGCTGCTGTCCGCGGCGAAGGGCAGGTCGATGCCGTGGGCCTTGCAGTAGGCCATCTCCGCTTCCCGGGAATCCATTTTCCACAGCTCCGGCATCCGCCAGGGAGCGATGACTTTAATATCGGGAGCCAGGGCCTTGATGCCCAGCTCAAAGCGGATCTGATCGTTGCCCTTGCCGGTAGCCCCGTGGCAGATGGCTACGGCGCCTTCTTTGCGGGCAATCTCCACCAGCTTTTTAGCGATGACCGGACGGGCCATGGAAGTGCCCAGCAGATATTTGTGCTCGTAAACCGCGCCGGCTTCCACGCAGGGCATAATGAAATCATCGCAGAATTCATCCGTCACATCTTCAATATATAATTTGGAGGCGCCGGACAACTTGGCTCTCTCATCCAGACCATCCAGCTCATTTCCCTGCCCGCAGTCGATGCAGCAGCAGATAACTTCGTAGCCGAAGGTCTCCTTCAGCCAGGGGATGATAGCGGTGGTGTCCAGTCCGCCGGAATAGGCCAGTACAACTTTTTCGCTCATAATAATTCCTCCTTGGTTTTTCAGTTCGCTGGAAGTAAATATACATCAAAAAGAAAGAATATGCAAGGACTTTTTCCTGATTTTTTCCCGGAAGAGCTAAAAGAACAGCCGTGCATTTTTAAAAAGACAGGGGTTGCATATTTAGTGCATAAAATGTATAATTATGCAATCTTGTGAAACACAGGGCAGAAAGAGGCGGAAAAAGAGAGGTTCTGCCGGCGAATTTCCGCCAGCATCTTTACAGAACGCGCTCTTTGGTATATTTTATCTATAAAAGCCCGGTCTCAGAGAAGACAGGGTCTGCGGAAGGAGAGACAGCAATGATCAGAGCAGGAATTATCGGTTCTACCGGCTATGCGGGGGCGGAGCTTGTCCGTCTGCTGCTGGGACACAAAGAGACAGAAATCAAATGGTACGGTTCCAGGAGTTATATAGATAAGAAGTATTCTTCCGTTTACCAGAATATGTTCCGTCTGGTGGAGGATGTGTGCAGGGATGACAATATGGAAGAACTGGCCAGGGAGGTGGATGTGATTTTTACCGCCACCCCCCAGGGCCTCTGCGCTTCCCTGGTCAACGAGGAGATTTTGTCCAGGGTGAAAATTATTGATCTCAGCGCGGATTTCCGCATAAAGAATCCGGCGGTTTACGAGGCATGGTACAAGATCCACCACCCCGCCCCGGAATTGATTCCCGAGGCGGTCTACGGCCTCTGTGAGATCAACCGGGAGGATATTCAAAAGGCACGGCTGGTGGCAAACCCGGGCTGCTACACCACCTGTTCCATTTTAAGCGCCTATCCTCTGGTAAAAGAGGGGCTCATCGACGGCAATACTCTGATTGTGGACGCCAAATCCGGAACCTCCGGAGCGGGCAGAGGGGCCAAGGTGGACAATCTGTTCTGCGAGGTCAACGAGAGCATCAAGGCTTACGGGGTAGCCACCCACCGTCATACCCCGGAGATCGAGGAACAGCTGTCCTATGCGGCGGGGAAACCGGTGACCATCAGTTTCACACCGCATCTGGTACCTATGAACCGGGGAATTCTGGTGACGGCCTACGCCTCCCTGACCCGGGAGGCCGGCGAGGAGGAGCTGCGGGCGGCTTATGAAAAATATTACGGCGGAGAGAAATTTATCCGCCTGCTGGATCATGAGGTATGTCCCCAGACCCGCTGGGTGGAGGGCAGCAATTTCGTGGATCTGAATATCAAACTGGATAAACGGACCAATCGGGTGATTATGATGGGGGCCCTGGATAATCTGGTGAAAGGAGCTGCCGGCCAGGCGGTGCAGAACATGAATCTGATGTTCGGCCTTCCCGAGGATATGGGCCTGCAGATGGCTCCGGTGTTCCCGTGAGACATAAAGGAGGAGAGACTATGAAAAAGATTGAAGGCGGCGTTACGGCGGCTATCGGTTTTAAAGCGGCGGGCGGAAGCGCCGGAATTAAAAAAGAGAATGTGAAGGATATGGCCCTGATCTACAGCATTGTGCCCTGTGTGGCGGCGGGCACCTTTACCACCAACCAGGTGAAGGCGGCGCCGGTGATCTGGGATCAGGAGATTGTCTATGACGGGGACACCGCCCAGGCCATTGTCTGCAACAGCGGCATTGCCAATGCCTGTACGGGAAAGAGGGGATACACTTACTGCCATGAGACTGCCCAGGCGGCGGCGGAAGCCTTAAATATCCCGGAGGGTTCCGTGCTGGTGGCTTCCACGGGAGTCATCGGCCGGCAGCTTCCCATTGACAAAATGCGGGAGGGGGTCCGGAAACTGGCCCCCCTGCTCTCCAATTCCCGGGAAGCTGCCAGAGAGGCGGCCCGGGCCATTATGACCACGGATACAAAGCCCAAGGAAGTCGCGGTGACCATTGAGGTGGGCGGACATACCGTTACCATCGGGGGCATGTGCAAAGGTTCCGGCATGATCCATCCCAATATGTGCACCATGCTCTCCTTCCTGACCACCGACGCGGATATTTCCAAAGAGATGCTTCAGGAGGCTTTGTCGGAGGTGGTGAAGGATACCTACAACATGATCTCCGTGGACGGGGATACTTCCACCAACGACACCGTGCTGCTGCTGGCCAACGGACTGGCGGGCAATCCGGTAATCAACAGCAGGGATAAAGAGTACCGGCTGTTTGTGGAGGCTCTGCGGGAAGTAAACACTGTGCTGGCAAAGAAGATCGCCGGGGACGGGGAGGGAGCTACGGCTCTGTTCGAGGTAAAGATTCTGGGCGCCCAGAGCAAAGAGCAGGCAGTGACCCTGGCAAAATCCGTTATCACTTCTAATCTTACCAAGGCGGCCATCTTCGGCCATGACGCCAACTGGGGACGGATTTTATGCGCCATGGGCTATTCCGGAGCCAGGTTTGACCCGGAAAAGGTGGATCTGTTCTTTGAAAGCGAAAAAGGCAGGATTCAGATCATCGAGAACGGCGTGGCGGTGGATTACAGTGAGGAGGAGGCCACAGAGATTCTCTCCGCTTCTGAAGTAACAGCCATTGCCGACATCAAGATGGGCAGAGAGACGGCCACGGCCTGGGGCTGCGACCTGACTTACGATTATATAAAAATCAATGCGGACTATCGCTCCTGACAGCCGCGGGAAAGAGGATGAGCAAATGGTAATGCAGAAATATCTGGACAAGGCGGAGGTGCTGATCGAGGCCCTGCCCTACATCCAGCGTTTTAACAGAAAGATTATTGTGGTGAAATACGGCGGCAGCGCTATGGTGGACGAGGAATTGAAGAAAAATGTCATCAAAGATGTAGTGCTGCTGAAGCTGGTAGGCTTTAAACCCATCATCGTCCACGGAGGCGGCAAGGAGATCTCCCGCTGGGTAGGAAAGGTAGGCATGGAGCCCCGGTTTGTCAACGGGCTGCGGGTTACCGATGAGGATACCATGGAAGTGGCGGAGATGGTGCTGAATAAGGTGAATAAAGAACTGGTGAGCATGATCCAGTCTCTGGGTGTTCTGGGCGTGGGCATCAGCGGCAAGGACGGAGGCCTTCTGAAAGCGGAACGGAAGCTTTCCGGAGGACAGGACATCGGCTATGTGGGACGGATTACGGATGTAAATCCCAAAGTCCTCTATGACCTGCTGGAGAAGGATTTCCTGCCGGTGGTCTGCCCCATCGGCATGGACGATGATTGCCACTCCTACAATATCAACGCGGATGACGCCGCCAGCGCCATTGCCGAGGCCATGAACGCGGAGAAGCTGGCATTCCTGACAGATATCGAAGGGGTTTACGCCGACAAGGACGATCCCTCCAGCCTGATCTCCGAGCTGACCCTGGAGGGGGCGGCCAGGCTGATCTCGGAAGGCCATGTGGGCGGGGGTATGATCCCTAAGCTGCAGAACTGCATCGACGCCATCAACAACGGGGTATCCCGGGTTCATATTCTGGACGGGCGGATTCCCCACTGTCTGCTGCTGGAGATCTTTACCAACAAAGGAATCGGAACTGCGATCCTGAAAAACGATGAGGAGAAATTTTACAATGAAAACCAGTGAGTGCATTCAGAAATCAGAGCAGTACCTGCTGCATACTTACAACCGGGCTCCGGTAGTCTGGGAACGGGGGGAGGGCGTTCGCCTCTATGATGCCGACGGGAAGGAGTACCTGGATTTCGCCGCGGGCATTGCCGTGTACGCTCTGGGCTACGGAAATCCCGCCTACCGGGAGGCCCTGAAGGATCAGATCGACAAGATCATCCACACCTCCAACCTGTATTATAATGTGCCCCAGGCGGAAGCCGCGGAAAAACTGGTGAAAGCCTCCGGCATGAGCAAAGTCTTTTTTACCAACAGCGGCACCGAAGCCATTGAGGGGGCCATTAAGGCGGCCAGAAAGTACGCTTACCTCCGGGACGGATCCACGGATCACGAGATCATCGCCATGAGGCAGTCCTTCCACGGGAGAAGCTTGGGCGCACTGTCTGTCACCGGCAACGACCACTATCAGGAGCCTTTTAAACCTCTGATCGGAGGCATCCGTTTCGCGGATTTTAATGATCTGGACAGTGTGAAAGCACAGGTTACGGACAAGACCTGCGCCATTATCCTGGAGACGGTTCAGGGGGAGGGCGGAATCTTTCCTGGAACACGGGAATTTCTGGAAGGAATCCGGAAGCTCTGCGATGAGAGGGACATTCTCATGATTCTGGATGAGATCCAGTGCGGCATGGGCCGGACGGGATCTATGTTCGCCTGGCAGGAGTACGGGGTGAAACCGGATATTATGACCTGCGCTAAAGCCCTGGGCTGCGGCATTCCCGTGGGAGCCTTTGTGCTGAATGAGAAGACGGCGGAGCATTCTCTGGTTCCCGGAGACCACGGAACCACCTACGGCGGAAATCCTCTGGCCTGCCGGGCGGTGAGCACAGTCTTTGACCTTTTTGAATCTCTGGAAATTGTGGAGCATGTGCGGAAGATTACTCCCTATCTGGAACAGAAACTGGAGGGGCTGGTACAGAAATATGACTGTTTCTCCGGAAGAAGAGGAAAAGGCCTGATGCAGGGTCTCATGGTGGAAGGCCGGCCTGTGGGAGAAATTGTGGGAAATGCTCTGAAAAACGGCCTGGTGATTATCAGCGCGGAGAACAATGTGCTGCGGCTGGTGCCTCCGCTGATTATCAAGGAGAAAGATGTAGACGAGATGGCGGAGAAGCTGGAAGCTTCCCTGTAAAGCGGATGATGTATAGACCGCGCCCTTCCCAGACAGACTGATAGGAAAAAGGAGTGCGGTTTTATGGCGGGAATTATAATCGCTCTGGTCTCCGGAGCGCTCATGAGTATTCAGGGAATCTTTAATACAGAGGTGACAAAGCAGACCAGTATCTGGGTGGCGGCAGGCTGGGTACAGCTGTCGGCCCTGGCAGTCTGCGCGGCCGCCTGGCTTATGACCGGCCGGGAGAGTATCGGGGCCCTCTGGAAGATAGATCACAAGTACGCGCTTTTAGGCGGCGTCATAGGAGCTTTTATCACCATTACAGTGATCAAGGGAACGGAGGCCCTGGGACCGGCCCGGGCTGCCATGCTGATTGTTCTGGCTCAGCTGACGGTCTCCTATGTGGCGGAACTGGCCGGCCTGTTCGGAGTGGAAAAACAGCCCTTTGAGTGGAGAAAACTCATAGGCCTGGCAGTTGCCGCCGCCGGTATTGTGGTGTTCAAATGGAAATAGTTCTTCTTGTATTTGAAATCAAACTTCGCTATAATAAAACTAAGTTATGCATAGAACAGGGACCTTATAGCAGTCTGGCTATAGGAGATATGCAGAATGATAAGTAAATACATTTGTGTGATGCTTTTGACAGCATGCGTGAGTTTATCTGCCGCCTGCGGGAAAGAGGGGACGATCTATGAGACCGCCGCCTCTTCAGAGACAGAGTCCGGATCAGAATACGGGGACAGTTCCATATCAGAGAGCGCCCCGGAAGAGGAAGGTCCGGAACCGCAGGCGATTTTTGTCTATGTATGCGGGGCAGTAGAAAAGCCCGGCGTCTATGAACTTCCCCCGGGCAGCCGGGTCTATGAGGCCATAGCGGCGGCGGGGGGCATGACGGAAAACGCGGATGAAAAGAGGCTGAATCAGGCGGAGATCCTGGAGGACGGCCAGCAGGTCACGGTCTGGACGCCGGAGGAAGCGGCGGCAGTTCCCGTGGAGGGAGAGGCGGAAACCGGCAGCGGAAAAGTAAATCTGAACACTGCCTCCAGGGAAACCCTGATGACTCTGCCGGGAATCGGGGAGGCCAAGGCGGACGCCATTCTGTCCTACCGGGAGGAACACGGCGGATTTAAAAATACAGAAGAAATTCAGCAGGTGGAGGGCATCAAGGAAAAAGTCTTTGAAAAAATCAAGGACCAGATCGAGGTATAGGAGAACGAGATGGCAAAAAAGGTACTGGTTGTAGATGATGAGAAATTAATTGTAAAAGGAATCCGTTTTTCTCTGGAGCAGGATGGGATGGAGGTAGAGTGCGCCTATGACGGCGAGGAAGCTCTGAATATGGCAAGAGAAAAGGAATACGATATAATCCTGCTGGATCTGATGCTGCCCAAGCTGAACGGGCTGGAGGTCTGCCAGCAGATCCGGGAATTTTCCAATGTACCCATAGTCATGCTTACTGCCAAGGGCGAGGATATGGACAAGATTCTGGGACTGGAGTACGGGGCGGATGATTATATTACGAAGCCTTTCAATATTCTGGAAGTAAAGGCCCGGATCAAGGCCATCATGCGGCGGACCTCCCGTCCGGCCCAGGCGGAGACCAAGGCAAAAGTCGTCCAGGTAGGGGATCTGAAGCTGGACTGCGACAGCCGCAGAGTTTTTATCGGCTCCAGGGAGATCAATCTTACGGCAAAAGAGTTTGATGTGCTGGAACTGCTGGCTTTTAATCCCAATAAGGTCTACAGCCGGGAAAATCTGCTGAATATTGTATGGGGCTACGAATACCCGGGAGATGTGCGGACGGTGGACGTACACATCCGCCGGCTCCGGGAAAAGATCGAGGAAAACCCCAGCGATCCGAAATACGTACATACGAAGTGGGGAGTTGGTTATTATTTCCAGGGCTAAGGGGAAACACAGGTGGAAATTTCTGCGCAGCGTGCGGTTCCGCATTATGGTCATCGTCATGCTCATGGGAATCATTCCCAGCATTGTGGTGGAAAATGTCATCGTTCAGAGTTATGAGGACCGGGCGCTGTCACAGAGAACCATCATCATTCAGAATCAGAGCAATATCATCAGCAACCAGCTGGTGCAGCTGGGATATATGGAGGATCAGAGCAACGCGGTGATCAACGGCGAGATCAGCATGCTGACCAATATCTACGAGGGCAGGATCCTGATCATTAACCGGGATTATGAGGTGATTAAGGACACCTATGAACTGGACCGGGGCAAGTATCTGATCTCCAAAGAGGTCATCAACTGTTTTAACGGACAGGATACCAGCCAGTACGACAAAAGAAATCAGTACATTGAAATGACGGTTCCCATTTCTGACCCGGAATCCGCGGACAAAGAAATCATCGGCGTGATGCTTATCAGCGTCTCAACGGTGGAGATCAATGCCAGCAAGGATATGCTGGAACAGAGGGGAACGATGATCCTGGGGATTCTGGTAGTCCTGATCCTGGTTTTCAGCTATATTCTGTCCGGGATCCTGGTGAAGCCTTTCCAGAAGATCACCCGCTCCATTGAGGAGCTGACAGACGGATATCTGGACGAGAGCATTTCCGTTCCGGATTACCTGGAGACAGAGTTAATCACCGACGCTTTCAACAAAATGCTGGCCCGGGTCAAGACCCTGGACGACTCCCGGCAGGAGTTTGTATCCAACGTGTCCCACGAGCTGAAGACGCCCCTGGCCTCCATGAAGGTGCTGGCAGATTCTCTGAACGTGCAGGAGAATGTCCCCATCGAGCAGTATCAGGAATTTATGCGCGATATTTCGGAAGAGATCGACCGGGAAAATTCCATTATTACGGATCTGCTTTCCCTGGTGAAGATGGATAAAAAAGCCTCCGACCTGAATATCGAGACGGTAAATATCAATGATCTGCTGGAACTGGTGCTGAAGCGTCTGCGGCCCATTGCCGGGAAGAAGCAGGTGGAACTGATCCTGGACAGCTTCCGTCCGGTGAACGCCGAGGTGGATGCTACCAAACTGACCCTGGCTTTTTCCAATCTGGTGGAAAACGCCATCAAATACAACCGGCCGGAGGGCGGCTGGGTAAGGGTCTCCCTGAATGCGGATCACAAATATTTCTATGTGACGGTGGCAGATTCCGGAATCGGCATTCCGGAGGAATCCCTGAATCACATTTTTGAAAGATTTTACAGGGTGGATAAGAGCCACTCCCGGGAGATCGGCGGCACCGGCCTGGGGCTGGCGATTACCAGAAGCGCCATCGTGATGCATCGGGGCGCCATCCGGGTCTACAGCAAAGAAAATGAGGGGACCACCTTTTCGGTGCGAATTCCCCTGGTATACATCGCGTAGGAGGGCAGGGGTATGAAAAAAATTCTGGCATGCCTTCTGGCATGTCTGCTGGCTGCCGGGCTGGCCGGATGTTCCGGCGGAGGCGGCAGTGAAAAGGGAGAATACTACCTCTACTATCTCAACCGGGAAATGAATCAGCTGGTCCGGGAACCTTACGAGCCTGCAGGCCAGACGCCAGAGGAACTGTGTCTGGAGCTGGCGAAAGCCACGGAAGGGGAAGCGGAGCGGGAGGACTGTATGGGGCTGCTTCCGGAGGAGGTGTCCATTGAGTCGGTCCGGCTCACGGAAGAGGGAATCCTGAACCTGAATATGAGCGATTCCTATGAAGACGTGAGTACCTCCCGGGAAATTCTGGTCCGCGCCGGGCTGGTGCGGACGTTTCTCCAGGTAGAGCAGGTGTCAAAAATCAGGATTCTGGTGGGAGGACTTCCCCTGCGGAATTCGCGGAATGAGGAAGTCGGCCTTCTGGATAATGACAGCTTTGTGGAAAATTCCGGAAAAGAGATCAATACCTATGAGAATGCCACCATGACTCTTTATTTTACCAATGAGAGCGGGGACGGCCTGACGGCGGAGCAGCGGAATATTTACTACAGCACCAATGTTCCTCTGGAGAGAGTGGTGGTAGAGCAGCTGGTAAAGGGCCCGGCGCAGGCAGGGCACTACGCGGTTCTGCCTCCGGAGCTGAAGATACTGAGCGTTACCGTCTCCGAGGGGATCTGCTATGTAAATTTTGATGAGACCTTTGTGAACCCTCCCCTTGACATTGAACCTGAGATTACAATTTACGCCATTGCCAACTCGCTGGCGGAAACCTGCCATGTGAGCAGGGTGCAGTTTTCCGTCAACGGAAAAAGCGATGTAATGTTCCGCGACGCTATGAGTCTGGACCGGCTGTATGAGGAAAATACCAGGCTGATCCTGGAGGAATAAAATTTATGAAAAAAAGGCCTTTATGCCTGGCGTGCATAGGCCTCATGATTCTGATCTTTCTGATGAAGCTGGCAGGAGTTCCCCTGTGGGGGAAGCCTGCCGGCAGGTCGGAAATCCGTTCCGCTGTGCGGACGGGTGAGACCGTACATGTGACAGGCCAAATCCAAGGGCGGGAAAAAACGGCCAATGCCGTCCGCTACTATCTGAACCCATCTTTTCTGATTGTTCAAAATCGACAAATCCCTTTACACAAAATTTATATTATAACACAGACCGACAGGATATATCCGGTGGGAGGAATCCTGGAGGTGTCCGGGGCGCTGGAGCAGCCGGAAGAGCCGGGAAATCCGGGACAGTTTCATGCCAGGGAATATTACGCCTGCCAGGGCATTTATTATTGCATGTGGGGGAACTCCCTGAAGCTTTTGAGGGAACCGGAGCACTGGCTGAAGGAACATATGGCCCGGCTGCGGGAAAAACTGACGGCCCGGACAGCGGAACTGGTGCCGGAAAAACCGGCGGGGATACTGGCTGCCATGCTCTGGGGCGACAGGAGCCTTCTGGAGGAGGAGAGCAGCCTGAATTTTAAATTCGGGTCTTTATATCACATTCTTTCTATATCCGGAAGCCATATCAGCTGTCTGGGGATGGCGGTGTTCCGGCTGACCCGCAGAGTATTTCCGGGCAAGGTGATCCCCATCGCCGCCGCGGCGGCCTGTATGGGGTGGTACTGCCTGTTTACGGGAGCACAGGCCGCTACTGTCCGGGCCTACATTATGTTTGCCGCGGGACTGGGTGCCCGGCTCCTGGGACGCAGCTACGATATGCTCTGCGCGTTGGCGCTTTCCGGAATCCTGATCCTTCTGGAACAGCCCGGGTATCTTTTTTACAGCGGATTTCAGCTTTCTTTTACAGCGGTGCTGGGGATCGGACTGGTAAGTCCTGCTATGCTGCGGCTGCTGCCGGAACGGAAAAAACCCGGATCTGTCTTTTGCAGGTACCGGAGAAAGGCGCTGGAATCCCTGGTGTCCTGCGGAGCGGTGTGGCTGACTGCCCTGCCTTTAAGCGCCTTCTGGTTCTATGAAATCCCTCTGTGGGGAGTATGGATGAACCTGCTGCTGCTTCCGGTGATGGGGCCGGTCATGATGCTGGGGCTGGCAGGATGTGTCCTGGGCCTGTTTCTGCCGGCGCTGGGGAAAACAGTCCTGTTCCTGCCGGCGCTGCTTCTGACAGGTTCGGAAAAACTTATGGAGCCCCTGCGGTTTCTGCCGGGAGGACTGTGGATCTGCGGACAGCCAGAGATATGGCAGATCGGGGCGGTATGCGCCGGGCTGGCACTGCTGGTATTCTGGCTTGGCAGAGAGAGAAAGAAAATAGAAAAAGGCCGGAGACTGGCGGCTGCAGGAAGCCTGCTTCTGCTGTGGATCCTGCTTTTTGCCAGGGCGGCGCCGGAGTTTTCCATTACCGCGCTGGATGTGGGACAGGGGGACTGTCTGGTTCTGCAGACAGGAGAAGCCTGTTTTCTGGTGGACGGAGGAAGCAGCAGTGAAAACCGGGTAGGGCAGTACAGGATTCTTCCCTATCTGAAGCAGCAGGGAATCAGCAGGATAGAAGGGATTTTTATTACCCATCCGGATCAGGATCATATCAACGGGATCCTGGAGCTTCTGAAGGCTGTGGGAGAGCGGCAGGTACAGCTTTCCATAAATCGCCTGCTGCTTCCGGAATGGATGCGGGGAAAAGAGAGCGAAGGAGAACTGGCCCGGGCAGCCGGAAAAGCCGGAATTCCCATCCGGTATCTGAAGGCGGGGGACCGTGTCCGTTCCGGGGAATGCGCCATGGAAATTCTCTGGCCGGAAGCGGGAGCGGAACCGGCGGAAGGAGAAGAAAACAGCGCTTCCCTGGTGTTGAAGGTGCGGTGGAAAGATTTTGACGCGCTGCTGACCGGCGATCTGGAAGGGGAAGGGGAACAGGAGCTGCTGGGACGGCTGGGTCCCTGCGAGTATCTGAAAGTGGCGCACCACGGTTCCGGCAATTCTACGGGAAAGGAGTTCCTGGACGCGGTGCGGCCGGAAATCTGCGTGATTTCGGTGCCGGAACACAGCGTCTACGGCCATCCTCATCCCGAAGTACTGGAGCGGATCCGGGAAGCGGGAGGAGAAATTTTTACCACCGGGGAACAGGGAGCAGTGCGGGTTACCGTAGAAAACGGCAGGGTCCGGGTCAGGGCCTTTCGCGGGGCAAGGCAAAATAACTTTTGACCGATGTTTCAGAATATGGTATTCTATATCCGTTATGGGTAGTTTATATATTATTATTCCCGCGTATAATGAAGAAGCAAATATAGGAAAGGTGCTGGATGAATGGTATCCGGTGGTGGAAGCGCATCCGGGGGCAGGCAGATCCAGATTGGTGGTGGTCAACGACGGCAGCCGGGACAGTACCGGAAGGATTCTGGAGGAGTACGCCGCCGGACATCCGCTGCTGGTCCACCTGAATGAGGAAAACCGGGGCCATGGAGGCGCTGTGCTTCGGGGATACCGCTATGCGGTCCAAAACAAGGCGGACTACGTATTTCAGACAGACAGCGACGGGCAGACCCGGCCGGAGGAGTTCGAAGCGTTCTGGAACCGGCGGAGAGAATACGCCATGGTCATCGGCTGGCGGAGCGGGCGGCAGGACGGATGTTCCAGGGTGATAGTGACCAGAGTGCTGCGGATGGTGCTCCGGCTCTGCTTCCATGTGTCTGTGAAGGATGCCAATACTCCGTACCGCCTGATGGAAGCCGGGCAGCTCAGGGAAAATCTGAAGCTGATTCCGGACAACGCGCCCCTCTCCAATGTGCTGCTGTCGGTGGCTTATGTAAAGCAAAAACAGCCGGTGGCCTGGCTGCCTATTACCTTCCGCCCCCGCCAGGGAGGAGTGAATTCCATCAATCTGAAAAAGATCTTCCGCATCGGCCGGAAGGCCCTTGGAGATTTTATCAGTCTGAACCGGCAGTGGAGCCGCCGCTTCAGACAGGAGCGAAGAAAGTGAAAGAAATTCTGGATGACATTAAAAACGGAACATTCCACAGGGCCTATCTTCTGTATGGTCCGGAGGCCTATCTGAAACAGCAGTATCGGAACAAACTTCTGAATGCTCTGGTTCCGGAGGGGGACACCATGAACTTTGCCCGTTTTGAGGGGAAAGGGCTGGATGAAGGACAGATCATCGATCTGGCGGAGACCGTTCCCTTTTTCGCGGATCACCGGGTAATTCTTCTGGAAAATACCGGCCTGTTTAAGGCAAAAGCAGACCGGCTGGCGGATTATACCGCTGCCCTGCCGGACTATCTGGTGCTGATTTTTGTGGAGGAGGAGGCGGACAAAAGAAGCCGGCTGTACAAGGGAGTCCAGAAGGCCGGACTGGTTACGGAATTCGGCGTCCAGAAGGAGGACGACCTGATGCGCTGGGTTCTGGGGATCCTGAAAAGGGAAAAGAAAAAGATCACCCGGCCGGATATGGAACTGTTTCTTGAAAAAACCGGGAGCGATATGGGAAATATCCATATGGAACTGCAGAAGCTTCTGGACTATACCCTGGGCAGAGAAGTCATTGCCCGGGAGGATATTGAGGCGGTCTGCACGACTCAGATTTCCAACCGTATTTTTGACATGATCCGGGCGATGACTGAGAAACGGCAGAAGGAGGCGCTGAAATTGTATTACGATCTTCTCGCCCTGAAGGAGCCGCCTATGAGGATCCTGTATCTTATGGCCCGGCAGTTTCATCAGCTTCTGCTGGTGAAAACACTGGCGGAGGACGGGTTTGACCAGAAGACCATAGCCTCCCGGGCTGCCCTGGCGCCCTTCGCGGTCCGAAAAATACTTCCCTTGACCAGAAGATATACCAGACAGGAACTGGAAGAGGCGGTGGAAAATTTTACCCGGACGGAGACGGAGGTAAAAACAGGAAAGCTCAACGATGCTCTGAGCGTGGAGCTGATGCTGGTAAAATACAGTGCTTAGAGAAAAAAAGCCCCGGCTGGACGGTATCAGCCGGGGCTTTCTGGATCGTTTTATGCGATAGAGTTTACAGCTTTGCTTAAGCGGGAAACTTTTCTGGACGCATTGTTCTTGTGGTAAACACCCTTGGTCTCCGCTTTATCAATGGTAGAGATAGCAGCTGTCAGAGCAGCGGCTGCAGCCTCTTTATCCTTTGCGGCCACGGCGGCCTCTACCTTCTTGATGGATGTCTTTACAGCTGATTTGATGGATTTGTTTCTCTCAGCCTTTGTTCTGTTTACCAGGATTCTCTTCTTAGCAGATTTAATGTTAGCCAAACTGTACACCTCCAATATTCTGAATTTCATTGTATTTTTACATCGGGGAAGACACGGAAACCCCCGACGAAACATGCTTATTCATTCTATGCCATTTATCTGCCTTTGTCAATACATATTTCAGGGAAAAATGTAAAAGCTATGAGTCAGAAACCGGCGTCGGAGTCCGGGCAGAGGATATCAAAGGAGAACGGACATGTTGGAACGATACAGAGTGCGCACAGATCTGGCACTGGAAAACAGCGAAAAATATGAAAAGGATCAGGCAGAACTTTCCGGAGTGGTGATCCATCGCAGGGAAAACCGGGAAAAAGAGATTACCACTACGGTGGTGAAAATCGAAACGGATTCCGGAGCCCGGGCTATGGGAAAACCCAAAGGGACCTATATTACCCTGGAGGCTCCCAATATGAAAGTGCCGGATCGGGGATTTCACCGGGAGGTTTCCCGGGAACTGGCCTCCCATCTGAAAAAAATGCTTCCCAGAAAAAAGGACGCGGTTCTGGTAGTGGGGCTTGGAAACAGAAAGATTACCCCGGATGCCCTGGGGCCCTGCGCGGTGGAACATCTGCGGATTACCCGGCACATTCTCAGGGAATACGGAGAGAGGGCTCTGGGAGATGAAAGAACGCCCATGATCAGCGCTCTTGTGCCGGGGGTGATGGCGCAGACCGGCATGGAAACCCAGGAGATTCTTCAGGGAGTGGCGCGGGAGACCCGTCCGGATGTGATTTTGGTCATCGACGCTCTGGCAGCCCGGAGTACCCGGCGGCTGAACTGTACCATTCAGCTGACAGATACGGGGATTTCTCCCGGCTCCGGGGTGGGGAATTACCGCTGCGGTCTGAACATGGAAACTTTGGGGGTGCCGGTAATCGGGATCGGGATTCCCACAGTGGTGGACGCGGGGACTATTGTGCATGACGCGGTATCCGATTTGCTGGAATCCCTGGAGGATGCGGAGCTGGACGAATTTCTGGCAGAGCTGATCAGTCCATCCCTGCGGGAAATGTTTGTCACACCCAAAGATATTGACGATACCATCTCGCGGCTCAGCTTTACAATTTCAGAGGGAATCAACCTGGCTCTGTCCCAGCGGTAGGAGCCTGTGCCTGCCGGCATATTTTCTGTCATCCTCTCATATGATGATGACACCAGGATTGTGAGAACGCAAAGCGCGGAGCAGTCCGTGGGGTCAAAAGGACAGGCATGACTTTGCGGTGTCCTCATATATAACCTGGAGGTGATCGCATGCGGGATGGACAGAAGGGCACCAGAGGAATTTTGGTTTTCTGTATCGCGGCCATGAGCCTGCATCTCATGGGCCGGGGATTTTCCGCCCTCCGTGAAAACGGGTGGGAAAAAGGGAAGGCGCTGGCCGCAGCCGCCTGCCTGCAGGCGGGGGAGCAGGCCATGGCTCTGTATCTGCCGGGGACGATTTACGAAGAACCCCAGGGAACCCTGCTCCAGGAGATTCAGGCATCCGCCCGCGGCCAGCTGCCGTATTTTTCTTTCACCCAAAGTCAGGAGCCAAAGGAGAGAGTGGTAGAAGACGACACCACGATTCAGGCCATGATCCAGGAGAATGAGCGAAGAATCGCGGAGCGGATCCGGGAAGAAAACAGCCGTGAAGCCGCTGAGGAGGAGAATCAGAGGCAGCAGGGGGAGCAGGCCGCGGCGGAAGAAGCGGCTCCTTCTCCGGAGCCGGAACTGCAGCCGGTGGCCCAGATTCCCATGGAAAATCTGCAGGATTATCAATATCTGCTGAATGAATTTTTTGTGGTGGACCCCAATACGGTGACCAGCGCCGCGGAACTCAACGCGGGAACCTTTCTGGCAAAAGATCTGTCCATGGCAAAGGATTCCGGCCAGCCCCAGATTCTGATCTACCACACCCACGCCCAGGAGGGCTTTGCGGATTCTGTGGAGGGAGATGTGAACACCACGGTGATCGGCGTGGGAGAACACCTGGCTCAGATCCTCCGGGATCAGTACGGCTATCAGGTAATCCACTGCACGGATTCCTTTGATCTGGTGAACGGGGTTCTGGACCGGAGCAAAGCCTACGACTACGCCCTGCCGGCGGTAGAACAGATTCTGGAGGAACACCCCTCCATTCAGGTAGTCATCGACCTCCACCGGGACGGAGTGGACGAGGATACCCGCCTGGTGACGGATATAAACGGAAAGCCCGCGGCCAAGATCATGCTGTTCAACGGCCTTTCCCGGACGGCGGAGAACGGGGAGCTGGGGTACCTTCCCAATCCCAATCTCCAGGACAATCTGGCTTTTTCCTTTCAGCTTGAATACCAGGCGAAGCAGTACTTTCCGGAATTTACCCGCTGCATTTACCTGAAAGGATACCGGTACAATCTCCATGTGCGGCCCCGGTCCCTGCTGCTGGAGGTGGGGGCGCAGACCAATACCCTGGAGGAGGCCATGAACGCCATGGAACCTTTTGCTTTTATCCTGAACAGGGTCTTGCAGGGCAGTTGATTCTTATGTATAATAGTAAAGCTAATCAGATGAATGTTTTACTGAGATTTGGAGGAAACTGCCTTGGCGGAAATAAAGCAGGATAAGATTCGGAATTTTTGTATTATCGCCCATATTGATCACGGGAAATCCACTCTGGCGGACCGGATTATTGAGATGACCGGCCTTCTGACCCAGCGGGAGATGCAGGATCAGGTGCTGGACAACATGGATCTGGAGCGGGAGAGGGGCATTACCATCAAGGCCCAGGCGGTGCGGACGGTTTACAAGGCGAAAGACGGGGAGGAGTACATTTTTAATATGATTGATACCCCCGGCCATGTAGATTTTAATTACGAGGTTTCCCGGAGCCTGGCTGCCTGCGACGGGGCTCTGCTGGTGGTGGACGCCGCCCAGGGCATCGAGGCCCAGACCCTGGCCAATGTCTATCTGGCTCTGGATCACGATCTGGAAGTGTTCCCGGTAATCAACAAAATTGACCTGCCCAGCGCCGAGCCGGAGCGGGTCATCAATGAGATTGAGGACGTCATCGGCATTGAGGCCCAGGACGCTCCCAGAATTTCCGCCAAGACAGGACTCAACGTGGAGGAGGTTCTGGAGACCATTGTAAATAAGATCCCGGCCCCGGGAGGCGATCCGAAAGCTCCCCTGCAGGCACTGATCTTTGACTCTCTTTACGATTCTTACCGGGGAGTGATCATCTCCTGCCGGGTCATGGAGGGAACCGTGAAGAAAGGCACCCGCATCCGCATGATGGCCACGGGAGCAGTGGAAGAAGTGGTGGAGGTGGGCTATTTCGGCGCCGGCCAGCTGATCCCCTGTGAGGAGCTGTCCGCCGGTATGGTGGGATATATTACCGCCAGCATCAAAAATGTGGCGGACACCCGGGTGGGCGACACAGTCACCGATGATGACCATCCCTGCGGGGAGCCTCTGCCTGGATACAAAAAAGTCAACCCCATGGTCTACTGCGGCATGTATCCGGCGGATGGAGCCAAGTACGGGGATCTGCGGGACGCCCTGGAAAAGCTGCAGCTCAACGACGCCTCCCTGTTCTATGAACCGGAAACCTCGGCGGCTCTGGGCTTCGGATTCCGCTGCGGATTTCTGGGACTTCTGCACCTGGAGATCATTCAGGAGCGGCTGGAGCGGGAGTACAACCTGGATCTCATCACCACGGCACCCAGCGTAATCTACAAGATCCACAAGACCGACGGCACCTGCATGGATCTCACCAATCCCTCCAATATGCCGGATCCCTCGGAGATCGACTATATGGAGGAGCCCATGGTGAAGGCGGAGATCATGGTGACCACGGAGTTTATCGGCCCCATTATGCAGCTCTGCGAGGAGCGTCGGGGACAGTACCAGGGCATGGAGTATATGGAGCAGACCAGGGCGGTTCTTCACTATCACCTGCCCCTCAACGAGATCATTTACGATTTCTTCGACGCCCTGAAATCCCGTTCCCGGGGTTATGCCTCCTTCGACTATGAACTGCTGGGCTATGAGCGGAGCAGCCTGGTGAAGCTGGATATTCTGGTAAACAAAGAAGAGGTGGACGCCCTGTCCTTCATTGTTTTTGAGGGATCCGCCTACGAGCGGGGCAGGAAGATGTGCGAGAAGCTGAAAGAGGAGATTCCCCGGCAGCTTTTTGAGATCCCTATACAGGCGGCCATCGGATCCAAGATCATTGCCCGGGAGACGGTGAAGGCCCTGCGCAAGGATGTGCTGGCCAAGTGCTACGGCGGCGATATTTCCAGAAAGAAGAAACTTCTGGAAAAACAGAAAGAAGGAAAGAAGCGGATGCGTCAGGTGGGCAGTGTGGAGATCCCGCAGAAAGCCTTTATGAGCGTGCTGAAGCTGGATGATAAATAAACAATCGGGAGCAGGTTCCAAAACAGGCGGAAGGCTGGGTTTTGGAGCCTGTTTCTGCATGAAAGCGGAGAGAAACAAAATCATGGACCGGAAAGAACAAGAATTGGAACTATATGCGCATATTCCTTTCTGCGTGAGAAAATGCGGCTACTGTGACTTCCTGTCAGGGACGGCAGAGGAAAGTACCAGAGAGGCTTATCTTCTGGCGCTGGCCGGGGAAATCCGCCGGGCCGGGCAGGACGCGGAGGGGTGCCGGGCGGTCAGCGTGTTTTTCGGGGGCGGAACCCCCACGGTGCTCACCGGGGGACAGCTGAGCCGTCTGCTGTCCGAAATTAAAAAATCTTTTCGGCTTGCCGGGGACTGCGAGATTACTCTGGAGGCCAATCCGGGCACCCTGGATCCTGAAAAACTCCGGCTCTGCCGGGAGGCGGGCTTCAACCGGATCAGCATCGGCTGCCAGTCCGCGGACAACCGGGAACTGCGCAGGCTGGGACGTATCCACACATGGGAGGAGTTTCTGGAAGGGTTCCGGCAGGCAAGGGAAGCCGGCTTTTCCAACATCAACGTGGACCTCATGTCGGGAATCCCGGGCCAGACCCTGGTTTCCTGGGAGACAAGCCTTAGAAAAACGGCGGAACTGGGGCCGGAGCATATTTCTGCTTACAGCCTGATCCTGGAGGAGGGGACTCCTTTCTATAAAAACAGGGAGAAACTGGATCTGCCCGACGAGGATACGGAGCGGCGGATGTATGAGAGAACCGGAGAAATTCTGGAGGAGTACGGCTGCCGGCAGTATGAAATCTCCAACTACGCCAGAGAGGGATACCGCTGCCGCCATAATCTGGGATACTGGACCGGGCGGGAATATCTGGGCCTGGGCCTGGGGGCGTCCTCCCTGTGGAGGGATACCCGGTTCCGGAACACGGACTCTATGGAAGAATATCTGAAAGACAGCGGGAATCTTCCGAAAATCCGCCGGGAAGAGGAAAAACTTTCGGCTTCAGACCGGCAGTCGGAATACATGATCCTGGGCCTGCGGCTTACAGAGGGGATTTCTCTGGCCGGGTTCCGGGAAACCTTCGGGACAGATGTCCGAAAGGTCTGGCCCGGAGTGCTGGAAAAATACGAGGGGTACGGCCTGCTGGAAGAGGCTGCCGGAAGGCTTAAATTTACCGGAGAGGGGATCTCCCTCAGCAATGTGGTGCTGGCGGAGTTTCTGCCGGAGAAATAACAGAACAAATGTTTGCCAATGCGGAATAGGTATGTTACAATGGTTAAAACTGCGGGAGAAGGGAATTCTCCCCAAAGTCGGCGCGGCTCAGAAGAAGAGATATATAAGATGGCAGCCGCGGAGGAGTGTATTATGGAACAGAGTCAGAAGAAACCCTTTATCAGGATCCGCGGGGCGGCGGAGAACAATCTGAAAAATCTGAATGTGGATATACCCAGGAATGAGCTGGTGGTGCTGACGGGACTTTCCGGTTCCGGCAAGAGCTCCCTGGCCTTCGATACCATTTACGCGGAGGGCCAGCGGCGCTATATGGAGAGCCTTTCCTCCTATGCCCGCCAGTTTCTGGGCCAGATGGAAAAGCCCAACGTGGAGAGCATCGAGGGACTGCCACCGGCCATCTCCATTGACCAGAAATCCACCAACCGCAATCCCCGCTCCACCGTAGGCACGGTGACGGAGATCTACGATTATTTCCGGCTTCTCTATGCCCGGGTGGGAATTCCCCACTGTCCAAAATGCGGCCGGGAGATCAGCCGTCAGACCGTGGACCAGATGGTGGACAAGATCCTGGAACTGCCGGAGCGCACCCGGATCCAGCTTCTGGCCCCGGTGGTCCGGGGCAGGAAGGGCCGCCATGAAAAAGTCCTGGCCCAGGCGAAAAAAAGCGGATTCGTCCGGGTGCGGGTGGATGGGAATCTCTATGAGCTGACGGAAGAAATTTCCCTGGATAAGAATATCAAGCACAGCATTGAGATTGTAGTGGACCGTCTGGTGGTGAAGCCGGGGATCGAGAAACGGCTTACGGATTCCATCGAGATGGTTCTGGAGCAGTCCGGAGGCCTGCTGGTGGTGGATACCATGGATGGAAATCAGCTGAACTTCAGCCAGAGTTTTTCCTGCCCCGACTGCAATATCAGTATGGAGGAGATCGAGCCCAGAAGCTTTTCCTTTAACAACCCCTTCGGCGCTTGTCCGGAGTGCTACGGCCTGGGATACAAAATGGAATTTGCCGAGGAACTGATGATCCCGGATCCCAGTCTTTCCATTGATGAAGGGGCTATTGTGGTGCTGGGCTGGCAGTCCTGCACGGACAGGGGAAGCTACACCCGGGCGGTGCTGGAGGCCCTGGCCAGAGAGTATGATTTTTCCCTGGCTACGCCGTTTCAGGATTACCCCAAAGAGATTCACGATATCCTGATCTATGGAACCGGAGGCCGCAGCGTGCAGGTTCATTACCGGGGCCAGAGAGGAGAAGGCGTCTATGACGTGGCCTTTGAGGGGCTTATCAAAAATGTGGAGCGACGGTACCGGGAGACAGGTTCGGATTCCACCAAGCAGGAATATGAAACTTTTATGCGCTTTACTCCCTGCCCTGCCTGCCATGGACAGAGGCTGAAACCTACTTCCCTGGCGGTGACGGTGGGAGATAAAAATATCTATGAGATTACCAGCATGCCCATCGACCAGCTGACGGAATTTATGGAACAGCTGCGGCTGACGGAACACCAGGAGCTTATCGGGAAACAGATCCTCAAGGAGATCCGGTCCCGGCTCCGGTTCCTCATGGATGTGGGGCTGAATTATCTGAGCCTTTCCCGGGCCACGGGAACCCTGTCCGGGGGAGAGGCCCAGAGGATCCGCCTGGCTACCCAGATCGGCTCCGGACTGGTGGGGGTAGCCTATATCCTGGACGAGCCCAGCATCGGCCTGCACCAGAGAGATAATGACAAGCTGCTGGCCACTCTGAAAAAACTGCGGGATCTGGGCAACAGCCTGATTGTAGTGGAACATGACGAGGACACCATGCGGGCCGCCGACTGTGTAGTGGACATCGGCCCCGGCGCCGGCCAGCACGGGGGAGAGCTGGTGGCTATGGGCACCGCGGAGGAACTGATGAAAAACGAGCGCTCCATCACCGGAGCCTATTTAAGCGGCCGGCTGAAAATTCCGGTGCCGGAGACCAGAAAACAGCCTGCCGGCTGGATTACGGTGCTGGGGGCGGCGGAAAACAATCTGAAAAATATCAATGTGGAGTTTCCCCTGGGGGTTATGACCTGCGTCACCGGCGTATCCGGTTCCGGGAAAAGTTCCCTGGTCAATGAAATTCTTTACAAACGCCTGGCAAGAGACCTGAACCGGGCGCGGACCATTCCCGGAAAGCATAAGGGCATTCGGGGACTGGAGCAGCTGGACAAGGTAATCAACATCGATCAGTCCCCCATCGGCCGCACTCCCAGGTCTAATCCTGCCACCTATACCGGCGTGTTCGATATGATCCGGGATCTGTTTGCCTCCACCGCTGACGCCAAAGCCCGGGGATACAAAAAAGGCCGCTTCAGCTTCAATGTAAAGGGCGGCCGCTGCGAGGCCTGCAGCGGAGATGGCATTATTAAAATTGAAATGCATTTCCTGCCGGATGTGTACGTACCCTGCGAGGTATGTCACGGAAAACGGTATAACCGGGAGACTTTGGAGGTAAAATACAAAGGAAAAAGCATCTATGATGTGCTGAATATGACGGTGGAGGAGGCGCTGCAATTTTTTGATCACGTTCCTTCGATCCGGAGAAAGATTGAAACCCTCAACGATGTGGGACTGTCCTATATCCGTCTGGGGCAGCCCTCCACTACCCTGTCCGGAGGAGAAGCCCAGAGGATCAAGCTGGCCACGGAGCTTTCCAGGAGAAGCACGGGAAAGACCGTCTATATTCTGGACGAGCCCACCACCGGCCTGCATTTCGCCGATGTCCACAAGCTGATTGATATTCTGAAAAGGCTGACGGAAGGGGGCAATACGGTTATTGTCATCGAGCACAATCTGGATGTGATTAAGACCGCGGATTACATTATCGATATCGGCCCGGAAGGGGGAGACAAGGGAGGCACTGTGATTGCCCGGGGCACTCCTGAGGAAGTGGCGGAAAATCCCGCGTCCTATACCGGGAAATATGTCAGAAAATATCTGTAAAAAGAGCGTTCCCCTGGAGAGAGATTCGTGGTATCATGAATCCAGCGAAGCGGATCCCGGGGATCCGCTTCGCCGGGAAACAGACGGGAGAACCGGGAAGAAAGGGGATTATTATGGCAGCAGCGACAGATATAGGAATTGATCTGGGTACATCCAGCATCCTGGTTTACGTAAAAGGAAAAGGAATCGTCCTGAAGGAGCCCTCCGTAGTGGCCTACGACAAGGACGCGGACCGGGTAAAAGCCATCGGGGAAGAGGCACGTCAGATGATCGGCAGAACGCCGGGAAATATTATGGCTATCCGCCCTCTGAGGCAGGGAGTCATTTCCGATTACATGATCACGGAAAAAATGCTGCATTATTTTATACAGAAGGCCATGGGCCGCAGAGGATTCCGGAAACCGCGGATCGTTATCTGCGTTCCCAGCGGCGTTACAGATGTGGAGCGCAGAGCGGTGGAGGACGCCACCTACCAGGCGGGAGCCAGGGAGGTGACGATTATTGAGGAGCCCATCGCGGCGGCCATCGGAGCGGGCATTGACATTACCAGGCCCTGCGGAAATATGATCGTGGATATCGGAGGGGGAACTACCGATATCGCGGTGATCTCCCTGGGAGGCATTGTGGTGTCTTCCTCCATCCGGGTGGCGGGGGACAATTTTAATGAGGCCATCATCCGCTACATCCGCAAGAATCACGGACTGTTCATCGGCGAACAGACAGCGGAGGCAGTCAAGATTAAGATCGGCACCGCGGCGGCCAGACCCGAGGAGGCAGTCATGGAGATCAAGGGGCGGAATGTAGTGACGGGCCTGCCCAAATCCGTGGCGCTGCATTCCAGGGAAATCCGGGAAGCGCTGGAAGAGTCCGTAAATCAGATCGTGGAGGCGGTTCACAGTGTTCTGGAAAAAACACCGCCGGAGCTGGCGGCGGATGTCTCGGAACGGGGCATTGTCCTTACGGGCGGAGGCGCTCTGCTGGACGGCCTGGAGGAGGTTATCGGCGGCCAGACCGGCATTAATACCATGACGGCGGAAAATCCCGTGGCGGTGGTAGCCCTGGGGGCGGGAAAATACGTAGAGATCATGAATGAATTTGAGAAGAGATAGCACAAAAGACAGAACGGCTGAATCATGAGAGAAAAAATAGAAGGATATGTGGAACATATCGTATTTCGCAATGAGGAGAACGGATATACCGTACTGAATCTCACCGCGGAAAGCGGGGAAATAACCTGCGTAGGAAATTTTCAGGCTGTTCACGAGGGAGAATATCTGGAGGCGGAAGGGGAGTATACCACCCATGCCGCCTACGGACAGCAGTTCCGGGCGGAGACATACCGGATCAAAATCCCTGAGAGCGGGCTGGCTCTGGAGAGGTATCTTGGCAGCGGGGCCCTGAAAGGCATCGGACCTGCCCTGGCAGCCCGGATCGTCCGCCGCTTCGGGGAGGACACCCTGAGGATTATGGAGGAGGAGCCGGAGCGGCTGTCAGAGATCAAGGGAATCAGTGAAAAAAAGGCCCGTGAGATCGGGGAACAGATGATTGAAAAATCTCAGATGCAGAACGCTATGATTTTTCTGGCGCAGTACGGGATTTCGCTTTCTCTGGGCATAAAAATCTATAACCAGTATCAGGACGCTCTTTACCGGGTGCTGAAAGAAAATCCCTACAGGATGGCGGAGGACATCCCGGGAGTAGGGTTCCGCATCGCGGATGAGATCGCCGCCAGGATCGGAATCCGGGTGGATTCCGGATACCGGCTGCAGAGCGGTCTTTATTATGTTCTGGGCCAGGCGGGAGCCCAGGGACATCTCTATCTTCCCAGACAGGAACTGCTGTATAGGGCAGGGCAGCTGCTGGGGGTCCAGGCGGATACGCTGGAAAAACATCTGATGGATCTGGCCATCGACCGGAAGGTCATTCTGAAAGAAGAGCGTCAGGAAGGCCGGGAACCTTCTGTAAATGTCTATACAAGTCAAGCCTATTATCTGGAACTGAATACGGCGCGGATGCTGCAGGAGCTGAATATTGTCTGCGCGGATCAGGAGGAAAAGCTGCGGCAGAATGTTGCCCGCATGGAAAAGAGCAGCGGTATTGTCCTGGACGAAGGGCAGCGGCAGGCGGTGGTTCAGGCGGTGAAGAACGGCCTTATGATTTTGACGGGAGGTCCGGGAACCGGAAAAACGACTACCATCAACGCCATGATCCGGTATTTTGAAGGGGAGGGGCTGGAGATCTCCCTGGCGGCGCCCACCGGCAGGGCGGCCAAACGGATGAAGGAGGCAACGGGGCATGAGGCGTCCACCATTCACCGTCTGCTGGAGCTTTCCGGCATGGCGGAGGAATCCTCCGCCAACATCCGTTTTGAGAAAAACGCGGAGAACCCTCTGGAGGCGGATGTAGTAATTATTGACGAGATGTCCATGGTGGATATCTATCTGATGCACGCGCTGCTCTCCGCCATTGTGCCGGGAACCCGGCTGATCCTGGTGGGGGATATGCACCAGCTCCCCAGCGTAGGACCGGGCAGCGTGCTGAAAGACATGATCCGCTCGGAAGCGTTTCCGGTGGTCAGACTGGAAAAAATTTTCCGTCAGGCCCAGGAGAGCGATATTGTAGTCAACGCCCATCGGATCCAGAAGGGGGAGCAGGTGGTTCTGGACAACCACAGCCGGGATTTCTTTTTCCTCCAGAGAAACGAGATCCAGGTGATCCAGAAAGTCATTCTGACTCTGGTTTCCAGAAAGCTTCCCGGGTATGTAGACGCCAGGCCCCAGGAGATTCAGGTGCTCACCCCCATGCGGAAAGGGCCTCTGGGAGTGGAACGCCTCAATGAAATCCTGCAGAAATATTTGAATCCGCCGTCGCCGGAGAAAGCGGAAAAAGAAACCTCCGGAGGAATTTTCCGGGAAGGCGACAAAGTGATGCAGATAAAAAACAATTATCAGATGGAATGGGAGATCCGGGGGCGGCACGGCATTGCCGCGCAGAAGGGGATGGGCGTCTTTAACGGAGACCTGGGAACCATTTCCTCCATTAATCCTTTCGCGGAGCTTCTGACCGTGGAGTACGAGGAGGGGCGGTTCGCGGAATATACTTTTAAACAGCTGGACGAGCTGGAACTGGCCTACGCCATCACCATACATAAGGCCCAGGGGAGCGAATACCCGGCGGTGGTCATCCCTCTTCTGGGAGGTCCCCGGATGCTGATGACCAGGAATCTTCTGTATACAGCAGTGACCAGAGCCAGAAAGTGCGTGGTTCTTACGGGAAGCGCCGAGACCTTCCGGGCCATGATTGAAAACCAGAGGGAAGAGAACCGCTATACCACCCTGGCTCAGAGAATCCGGGAAATGAAAGAAAACTGAGAGCCCGCGGAGACGGCGGGCAGAGAAGAGAGAGATTCGGGGAGAAAGGAGCTGTTTGCATCCGTTTATTCAGATCATGACAGAATTGCTGTATCCCAGGAGGTGCCCGCTGTGCGACGGGATCCTGGGAAGGGCAGAACCGCTGCTCTGCCGGGACTGCGGCAGAAAGCTGCGGTTCGCGAAGGAGCCCAGGTGTTTCCGGTGCGGCAGGCCCCTGGAGCGGGAGGAACAGGAGTACTGCGGAAACTGCGCCCGGATCCGGCACCGGTTTGAGGAGGGCTTCGCTCCCTTTCCCTACGAGGGAGTCTATAAAGAGTCGGTTCTGCGGTTTAAATATGGCGGAAGGCAGGAGTACGCCGGGTTTTACAGCGCCGCTATTCTTCGGTTCGGAGCGGAAAAAATCCGCGGCTGGGATCCGCAGGTTCTGGTGCCGGTGCCCCTGCACAGAGAGCGGCTTTTAAAAAGAGGGTATAATCAGGCTCAGGTCCTGGCGGACAGCCTGGCAGAGAAAACAGGGATTCCCGCGGTGTCCGGCGCAGTGATCCGCAGAAAAAACACAGCGGCTCAGAAACTTCTGGGAAGCCGGGAGAGAAGGAAAAATCTGGATCAGGCCTTCGCGCCGGGAAAAGATATCAGAGCCTGGAAGCGGGCGCTGATCGTGGACGACATTTTTACTACAGGCAGTACCGTAGACGCGGTGGCGAAAGTGCTGAAGGACTGGGGGACAGAGCGGGTGTTTTTTGTGTGCGTCTGCGTGACTCCGGGAGGAATTTCACAATTACCTTTGCATACCTAAAGAAGTATGGTATAATGTGAACACTTGACGAGGTGTTTTTTATGTTGAATGAAGAGCGGATCCGGATGATGTTTCAGATTGCCAGATACGAGCAGGGGGCGGGAAGCCGGGATCTCAAAATATGTAAATATACGGAAAAAGATTATACGGCTTTTTCGATGATCAAGAATTTCTTTCTTGCCACCATGACGTATCTGCTGCTTCTGGGGCTGATGGTTCTTGGCAATCTCAGCTACTGGCTGAATCTTCTCAGTGAGAACAATTTGCTTCTGCTGCTTCTGGGAGCGCTGATCGGATATCTGGTGGTCCTGGCTTTTTATTCCGTATTGACCTATACGATTGCCAGACTGCAGTACAGAAGGGCTGCAAGGCGGGTAAAATTATATTACAGTATGCTGAAAAAATTGGAGCAGCTTTACCGGGATGAGGCGATGCTGGCAGGAGGTATGTATGAAGACGACGATTGACGGACTGCGTAGAAAACTGGAGATACTGTATGCGCGATACGATATTTATCTGCTTCCCGCGCTGAAATTTTTGCTGGCCCTGTCTGTCTATCTGGGAATCAACCGTTTTCTGGGTTATATGCGGCCCCTGGACAATATTTTTGTAGTGCTGGTGCTGGCTTTGATCTCGGCGGTTCTGCCCCTGAACGGGGTGGTTCTGCTGAGCTTTCTGCTGTGCACAGCTCACTGTTTCGGACTGGGGCTGGAAGTAGGGGCCTTTGCGGCTGTGCTTTTCCTTTTGATGGCTCTTCTGTATTTCCGCTTTGTTCCGGGGGACGCGCTGGCTTTGGTGCTGACGCCGGCGGCTTTTTTTCTGCGGATGCCCTGCGCGGTGCCTCTGGCCCTGGGATTGATCCGGGGGCCGGTTTCCGCGGTCTCAGCCATTCTGGGGACAGCCGCCTGGAAATTTCTGGATATTGTCAGAACGAACGCGGCGGCTGCCTATGAGGAAGACGCCAACGGGCTCGCTGTGCTGAGCCGCATGGGAAGCGGACTGTTCCGGGATGGCCAAACATGGATTCTGATGCTTGCCGCGGCGGCGGCAGTGCTGACGGTTGTGTTTGTGAGAAAACTGGGAGCGGCCTACGGGGAGATCATTGCCGTTGCGGCAGGCTGCGGCGTTTATCTGATTCTGGTTCTGGGAGGCGGCGCATTTGTGGGCATGCCTATGCCTGTGCCTGTGCTGATCGCGGGGACAGCGGGAGCGGGAGTGATTGTCTGGCTCATGTCGGTTTTTGTCTATTCTCCGGATTATGAGGGAAGCACAAGGCTGCAGTTTGAGGATGACGAGTTTTACTATTACGTCAAGGCAGTTCCCAAAAGAGATACCGTCCGCAAAAGAACTTCTCCCGGAAGCCGGCGGAGGGATCCCGGGCATACACTGCGAAGCGCGGGGCCTTTAGGGGCGGATATTCCGGAAGAAGAGCCGGCGGACTGGGAGGCGGATTATACAGAGGGACTGGAAAGGACACTGAAAGATCTGTAACGAGAACCGGCAGGAGGCCGGCAGAAAGGGAGTGATCGCATGGACGCGGTCAGCAACTGGTTCAGGATGCATGTGCTGACATGGCTGGAGCCGCCGAAACAAATCGAAGTCATAGATATTATACAGGTGGCTCTGATCGCCTATTTTGTCTATCATTTTATACTCTGGCTGAAAAATACCAGAGCATATACCCTGCTGAAGGGAATTCTTCTGATCGTGATCTTTGCAGTGATCGCGAATCTCCTGAATATGGATGTGATCATCTGGCTGTTCAGCAATCTCAGCGTGGCGGTGATCACGGCGGTGATTATTATTTTTCAGCCGGAGCTGCGCCGGGTGCTGGAACAGCTGGGCCATAAAAATCCCCTTACGAATCTGGCTATGCTGGGCAGCAGTTCGGAGAATAATGACCGCTTCAGCGATAAAACAGTCAACGAACTGGTCAGAGCAAGTTTTGACATGGGCGAGGTGAAAACCGGCGCCCTGATTGTGGTTGAAAAAGAAGTAAAACTTGAGGAGTATGAAAAAACGGGCATTCCGGTAGACGCGGTCCTCACCTCTCAGCTTCTGATCAATATTTTTGAGCACAACACCCCCCTCCATGACGGAGCGGTGATCGTGCGGGGAGACCGGGTGGTAGCGGCCACCTGTTATCTGCCGCTGACGGATAATCTCAGCCTCAGCAAGAATCTGGGCACCCGCCATCGGGCGGGAGTGGGCATCAGTGAGATCAGTGATTCGCTGACCATTATCGTCTCCGAGGAAACCGGCAATGTATCTTACGCCATGAATGGAATCCTGCATACCGGCGTCTCACCCAGCGAGCTGAGAGAACAGCTCTACCAGGTACAGAAGATCACAAAAACAGAGAACACAAAGTCCGGAAGAAGGGGGCGGGGAAAGAATGAAAAAAAATCTGCTCGGTAAACTGACGGACAATCTGGCGCTGAAGATTATTTCCGTGGTCATTGCCATTGCGATCTGGTACATCGTGGTGGATTACAATGACCCTATGATTCAGAGGTCTATCTCCAATGTGGAAGTGCAGGTGGAAAACGGAGCCTACATTGCCAATGGAAAACGGGTGTATCATATTGACGAACAGTATAAAACCATCAGCGTCATTGTAGAGGGCAACCGGTCTGTGGTCAGCAGGCTGACAGCGAACGATATCAAGGTTACGGCGGACATGACGGAGGCAGTGGATCTGGACAGCGATCCGGTGTATATTCCCCTGCGGGTGTCCTGCCCCGGAATTGCCCAGGAAAATCTTACGCTGCCCAGGACAACGATCCCGGTTCGCATTGAGGATGTGGCCAGCAGGGAGTTTCCCATCACCGTAGATACAGGGGGAACCAAGCCGGCAAAAGAATATGAGATCGGCAGCCTGAAGGCCAGCATGGACTCGGTGACCATCAGCGGGCCCCAGTCTATTATTAACACCATTGGCACCGTGGTGGCGGAAATCAATGTAAACGGAATGAATCGGGACGGTTCCGTCAAGGCGAATCTGAAGATCTATGATACGGCGGACAATGAACTGCCGGAATCCACCATTTCGGATGATCTGAGCTTTGACGGCAGCGGAATGCCGGAAATTGAAGTAAACGTAGAATTGTGGCAGAAACGTTCCGGCGTCAGGTTCCAGGTAGAGGGTTATACAGGAAACCCGGCGGAGGGATACGAGGTCACAGAGATTTCCACAACTCCGGAAGAGATTACAGTGGCCGGAACAGAGGAAGCTCTGGAGACTCTGAAAAAACAGGGGAATGTAATTGTCATACCGGAGGAGATGATTTCCGTAGAGGGGGCCGAAGGCGATCTGAAAGTCGACAATATTGAGATCGCGGATCTTTTGCCTGAGGGAATGATCACTGCCACCAACGCGTCTGCCACCGTAACGGTAAATGTGACAGTGCTTCCCTGGGGAACCCGTGAATTTGCCCTGGATGTAGAAGACATTTCCGTTCAGAATCTGTCCTCCAATCTGGCCGTCTCCTATGCCAGCGCGGAGATTGAAGTGCGGGTACAGGCCGCGGAGAAAGAACTGGAGGAACTGACAGGGTCCCAGATTACCGCGTCCATAGATCTGAACGGCATGACAGAGGGAGACTATACGGTTCCGGTGAATATTTCTCTGCCGGAGGGATACGAGCAGGTGGACAGCGTCCAGGTATCCATTCAGCTGAGAGCGACGCCGGATACCTCGCAGTAACAGAAGAAACCCTTTCGAAAAAGGAGTAAGAGGCATGGTCAGCAAAAAGGTGACAGTAAAGAATTCCACAGGTCTTCACCTTCGTCCGGCCGGAAACCTGTGTAAAGAAGCCGTAAAATACAAGTGCCGGGTTGAGTTCCGGCACCGGGAGGGAACAGCCAACGCCAAAAGCGTTTTAAGCGTTCTGGGCGCCTGCGTGAAATGCGGAGATGAGATTGAAATTATCTGCACAGGGGAGGATGAAGAGGAAGCGCTCCGGGGAGTTGCCGGGGCGGTAGAGGGCGGCCTTGGAGAATAGACAGGAGGAATGAAAAATGTCCAGACGGCGGCTTGCCGGAGTTCTGGCAATGATATTAGCGATATGTACAGCGGCGCGGCCGGCCATGGCGGCGGTGGATCCGGCCGCTTCTTTTCAGGTGGACTCCAACAGCTGGCAGCAGTGGCCCCAGGCGGCGGATATACAGGCAAAGACAGGCGTCGTTATGGAAGCGGAGACAGGCGCGGTGCTGTACGCCAAGGGGATGGACGCCCAGAGATATCCGGCCAGCCTGACGAAAATTATGACCGCTCTGCTGCTGGTGGAAAACTGCGGCATGGATCAGCAGATCACCATGACGGAGACAGGCCTTTCCGAGGCATATCCGGGAAGCTCTAACTGCAGCCCGGTTTTGGGCGAAGTATTTACAGCGGAGCAGTGTCTGCAGATGATCCTTATAAAATCCGCCAATGACGTGGCAACTCAGACTGCGGAATACATGGGAGGCAGTGTTCAGGGATTCGCGGACATGATGAACGACCGGGCTGCAAAGTTGGGGTGCGTCAGCACACATTTTACCAATGCCAGCGGCCTGGAAAGCATCGCGGATCATTATACCAGCGCCCACGACCTGGCGCTGATTACCAGGGAAGCCATCAAGAACGACAAATTCCGGGAGACCTTCGGAACCCGGTATGTGACCATACCGGCCACCAACCTGTCCGGGGAGAGGGGATATGGAACCCACATTATGATGCTGGATCCGGCCAGCCCCTACTATTACCAGGGGTGTTTCGGCGGCAAGACAGGTTTTACGGACGAGGCTCAGAACTGCCTGATGGTCTGCGCGGAGAGAAACGGGGTCACTTTGATCGGCGTTCTCATGGGATGCGCGGACGGCGGCCTGATCTGCCAGGAGATGGCAAAGGTCCTGGATTATGGTTTCAGCCAGTTTACAAAAACAGATATGACTGATGGGCTGAAGGTGTCCCAAGGCGGAAAAGCCATGGTGCCCGCGGGTGTTTCGGCGGCGGATGTGGAGGTTCGGGAAGCTGCCGGACCGGAAGGACAGATTCAGCTTACGTATGAATACGGCGGCCGGATCCTGGGGACAGCCTCTGCGGCGGAAGCGGATTACACCGCCTGGCAGGCGGCGCAAAAACAGGCAGAAGAAACGCCGGCTCCGGCAGAAGAGGGCAGCGGGGACATCAGCGGGAGCAGCCAGAACGGGAATACCTCTTCGGAGACGGAAACGTCCGGGGCAGGCCGGCTTCTCTACCTGGTCATGGCGGTTCTGGGAGCGCTGATTCTGGCGGGAATCGCGCTGATCTTCGTGGGAGCCCACAGGAATAAACAGTATAGAAGAAAAAATGAGAGAAAATAGAATGAAAAAACTGATTAACCAGATATGGAAATTTGGAATCGTGGGAGTCATCTGTACGGTTATAGATTTTGGGATCCTGACTTTCCTCCGGGAGGTAGCAGGCGTCCATTATCTTATATCCAATGCGGTGTCCTTTACGGTTTCCGTAGTCGCCAATTATATTTTAAGCATGAAATATGTTTTTCAGCGGAAGAAAAATGCCAACAGAGTAAAAGAATTCATTGTTTTTGTAATTTTAAGCGCCATCGGCCTGCTTTTAAATCAGCTTCTTATGTGGGGCGCTGTGGACGGAATGGGAATCTATTATGTGGCGGCCAAGGTTCTGGCTACCGCTGTTGTAATGGTATACAATTTTGTTTCCAGAAAACTGATTCTGGAAGAAAAAAGTCAGGAGGAATAAGAGCATTCATTTCCAGTACTATGAGTGAGCCTTGAATTTGTTACAGATGAATGTTCTGAGAATCTTCGGAGGAGGAAATATTGAAAAAGCTAATGATTTTGGGCGCCAGCTATACCCAGATTCCTCTGTATGAGGCTGCAAAGAGGCTGGGAGTCCGAACCATCGCTGCCAGTATCCCGGGAGAATACCCGGGTTTTGGCATTGCGGACGAGACCGCCTTTGCGGACATCGCGGATCCGGAGGCTGTCATCAAGGCGGCCGGGGAACACGGGGCGGATGGCATTGCCACCTGCGGCCTGGACCTGGGAATGCGGGCTATTGGAGCGGCCTGCGAAGCCCTGGGGCTGCCGGGGCCCTGCCGCCAGGCGGCGGAAAAGGCTTCCAATAAATATAAAATGAAGCGGGCGCTGGAAGCGGCAGGCGTACAGACCGCCCGTTTTTTTCTGGTTCACGGGGAAGAAGAGCTGGAAGCAGCTTTGGACCGGCTGACTTTTCCGGTGATTATCAAAGCCGTGGATCTCATGGGAAGCAGAGGGATTTTCCGCTGCGATACCCGGGAAGAGGCGAGAGAAAATTTTCAAAAAAGTCTGGAAGCTTCCGGCAAAGACTACTGTCTGGCAGAAGAGTTTATTACCGGAGAGACCTTTGGGGTGGAGGCTATGATACAGAATGGAAAGCTTCTGTTTATGCTGCCCAATCAGACAGAGAATTTTCCGGCTGCCGTTCCGACGCCGGTGGGACATTCCGTTCCTTTCCGGGAACTGGACCGTCTGGGAGAACAGATCCGGGAACAGACGGAGAAAGCGGTCCGGGCTCTGGGGCTGGACAACTGCCCTGTAAACTGCGATTTCATAAAAAAGGATGGAAAGGTGTACGTCATTGAGCTGACCGGCCGGTCCGGAGCCACAGGACTGTCGGAGCTGACAGGCATCTATTACGGGATCAATTATTACGAAGCGATTGTAAAACTGGCTCTGGGGGAGGATGTCAGCGGGTATTTCAGTAATCCGCCCCGAACCGCCTGCCTGAGCCGCACGCTGCTGTCCCACCGGGAGGGGGTTGTAAGAAACATTCGCAATGAGAACCCAAAGTCAGAGGATATTGTGGATCTGTCCTTTAACGCGGCGCCGGGAGATCCGGTGCGCCCCTATACCAACGGGCGGGACCGGATCGGTCAGGTGATCCTGAAGGGAAACTCTCTGAGGCAGTGCGAGGAGCGCCTGCAGGAGGTTCTGCGCCGTATCCGTCTGGAACTGGAGGGAGATCTGATTCTGGAAAAGACTCCCATATATCGGATGTCGTCCATGGAAGGAGAAAACAGGATCTATATAAAGAGGGAGGATCTGCTTCCGTTTTCCTTTGGAGGAAATAAAGTCCGTTTCGCGGAAGCCTTTCTGGAAGACATGGAGCGCAGACATTGTGACGCCATGATTATTTATGGCGGATATCATTCCAACCTCTGCAGGATCCTGGCCGCGGCCTGTAGAGAAAAAGGCATCCCCTGCAGCATGCTCCACAATACGGACGACGCGGACCCGGGGGAGATCAGTATGAATACCTGCCTGATCCGGGCTTCCGGCGTCCGGACGTATCTGTGCCGCAAGGGAGACATTGCTCAGACGGTGCAGAAAGCCATGGATGATTTCCGCGGGGAGGGCCGGAATCCCTATTATATATACGGAGATATTTACGGACAGGGAAACGCGGCGGTTCCCATGGAAACCTACGCGGCAGTTTACCGGGAAATTCTCGCGCAGGAAAAAGAGCTGGGCGTCCATTTTGATTATATCTTTCTGGCAAGCAGCACCAATACCACCCAGTCCGGTCTGGTGGCAGGCCATCTGATGGAGGGGGATGACAGAAAGATTGTGGGTATTTCTGTGACCCGGCAGGCGTCCAGGGCCATTTCCGTGATCCGGGATAATTTAAAAGAATATCAGAAGAAAAAGGGCGTTTTGTACCGCTGCTGCGCGGATCCGGAAATTCTGGTGGAAGACCGGTATCTGGCGGGAGGCTACGGGTGCTTCGGCAGAGAGATCCTGAAGACGATCCTGGACGTATACCGGAGAGAAGGGATCGGCATGGATCCGACCTATGTGGGAAAAGCATTTTACGGAATGCGGGAATATCTGAAAGAAAAAAGAATTTCCGGAAAGAATGTCCTGTTCCTGCACACAGGAGGAACGCCGTTGTTTTTTGACATTCTGCCGAAACTGAATGAGATGGAAGCAAAAGAACGGGAGATGTAAAAGAATGAAAAAGATCGCGATTTTACAGTCCAATTATATTCCCTGGAAGGGATATTTCGATATCATCAATCTGGTGGATGAGTTTATTTTATATGATGATATGCAGTATACCCGGCGGGACTGGAGAAACAGGAATAAAATAAAAACGCCCCGGGGACTTCAGTGGCTGACGATCCCGGTGGTCAACCGAGGAAAGTTCTATCAGAAGATCAAAGACACAGAGATTCTGGATTCCGCCTGGTGCCATGACCACTGGAAAGCGCTGACCTTAAATTACGGAAAAGCTCCGTACTTTAAAATGTATGAAGACAGGATTGAAGGGCTGTATCAGGCCTGTGAAAAGGAGACGCATTTGAGCAGGGTCAACTATCTGTTTCTGACGGAGATCTGCAAAATTCTGGACATACCTACCAGGATTACCTGGTCTTCCGATTATGAACTGGTGGATGGAAAAACAGAACGCCTGGTAGGGCTTTGCAGGTCCGCGGGAGGAACCGAATATCTCTCCGGTCCGGCGGCAAAGGATTATATTGTGGATGAACTGTTTGAGGAGGCCGGTATCCGGCTGACCTATATGGACTACTCCGGCTACCCGGAATATCCCCAGCTGTTCGGCCCCTTTGAGCACGGGGTAACGATTCTGGATCTGATTTTTAACGAGGGCCCTCATGCCCGCGGCTTTATGAAAAGCTGAGAAAACAGTTGAATTATAAAGATGGTTGTGAGAGAATAATATGAAAAAATCGAGAAAACTGCCGCATATGGCACTTCTGCTCTGCATGCTGCATGGCAGTCTGCTGATTTCTTCTCTGAGCGGCATCTGTTCCAAGATGGCAGCCCGGCAGCCGGCATTTTCACTTCCGTTTTTTCTCTGGTATGGCGGGACGCTGGCGATTATGTTTGTCTACGCCCTGGTATGGCAGCAGATCCTGAAACGGATGCCTCTGACGGTGGCGTATGCCAACCGTCCGGTGAGTCTGATCTGGGGAATGCTCTGGGGAAGTCTGATTTTTCAGGAAAGGATCACCTGGAATATGATTCTGGGTGCAGGCGTAATCTTCGCGGGGATCTGCCTGGTGGTGACAGCGGATGAGTAAATTTACAGCGGCAGTCATTGTGATGCTGGTCTCGGTATTTATTTCGGCTGTATCCCAGATTTTGCTGAAGAAGGCGGCCAACCGCCGGTACAGCAGCTGGATCCGGGAGTATTTAAATCTGAGAGTTATAGCGGCTTACGGAATGTTTTTTGTATCCACAATCCTGACTATGCTGGCGCTGAAATATGTGCCGCTCTCCATGCAGCCGATCCTGGAATCCACCAGCTACATTTATATATCCGTGATGGGATATTTCCTCTTAAAAGAGCGGTTCAGCAGGAAAAAAATCCTGGGGCTGGGACTGATCCTTCTGGGGATTTTTATATACGCGGTATAAGATGCCGGGATTTGCCGGCATAAGTATAAAGGAGAAAAAGATGTTAGTGTCAATCGTTGTACCCTGTTATAATTCGGAACATACTATTGAAAAACTGGTAGATCTGTGTATGGAAGAATTTGACAGAATGGAAGGATACGAATGTGAGATGGTGCTGGTCAATGATTATTCCAGAGACCATACTTTCGAGGCGATCCGCAGGGCCGCCGCCAAATATCCCAATGTGATAGGCGTAAACCTGGCGAAAAACTTCGGACAGCACGCGGCGCTTATGGCGGCGTTTCACTACGTAAGCGGAGAACTGGTGGTGGGAATGGATGATGATCTGCAGAACCATCCCTCTCAGATCCGGCAGTTTCTGGAAAAAGAAAAGGAAGGGTATGACGTTGTGTTCGGAGTTTTCCGGCAGCGGAAATTTTCCGCGTGGAAGAACTTTACGGGAGCAGTCAGCAGATTTTTTCTGTGGCATCTGATGGAACGGCCGGAGGGAATTCAGATGAGCAGTTTCTGGCTGGCCAGACGCTACGTCATTGAAGAGGTGAAGAAATACAAGGGAGACAGTCCTTTTATTCAGCTTCTGTTTTTCCGGACCACCCACAATATGGCAAATATTGAGATCGAGCACTACGAAAGAGAAGAGGGGCATTCCAACTATACCTTCCGCAAGGGGCTGAAACTGTTCCTGTCATTTATGAACTATACAACGCTTCCTCTGCGGCTTTCATCGATTTTCGGCGTGCTGTTTTCCGCGGCCGGCTTTGTGGGAGGAATTATTGTGCTGATCCGCAAACTGATGGATCCGGCAGTGGCGGTAGGATGGTCCTCCCTGATGTGCGCCATGCTGGTGCTGTTCGGCATCGCCTTTCTGATGCTGGGCATCATCGGAGAATATATCGGCAGAATGATCCTCTCACTGAATAAATCCCCCCAGTATGTGGTGCGGGAAACTTTGAATGTACAGAAGACTGCGGAGGAAGGAGCAGAAGATAAAAGATGATCGATTTTAACCGTCCGCCCTATACCGGGCGGGAGCTGGAATATATCAGACAGGCCGTGGAGGCCAATAAAATCTGCGGAGACGGAGAGTTTACAAAACGCTGTTCCGCCTGGATGAAAGAAAATCTGGGGACGAAATACGCCCTGCTGACCACCTCCTGCACTCATGCCCTGGAGATGGCGGCTTACCTTTCCGATATTCAGCCCGGGGATGAAGTGATTATGCCCTCCTATACCTTTGTGTCGACGGCGGACGCTTTTGTGCTTCGGGGAGCGCGGATTGTCTTTGTGGATATCCGGCCGGATACCATGAACATAGACGAAACGCTGATTGAGAGCGCCATTACAGAAAAAACCAGGGCGATTGTGCCGGTACACTACGCCGGAGTGGCCTGTGAGATGGATACCATTCTGGCCCTGGCGGACAAATATCATCTGAAGGTGGTGGAGGACGCCGCCCAGGGGGTTCACGCCTATTACAAGGGACGGGCGCTGGGAACCCTGGGGGATTTCGGCTGCTTCAGCTTCCATGAGACCAAAAACTACAGCATGGGAGAGGGCGGAGCCCTGCTGTTCCAGAAAGATGAATATCTGGAGAGGGCGGAGATTTTAAGGGAAAAGGGCACAGACCGCAGCAAATTTTTCCGGGGGCAGGTGGACAAATATACCTGGGTGGATTACGGCTCCTCCTATCTTCCCAGCGATCTGAACGCGGCCTACCTGTATGCCCAGCTGGAAGCCTGCCGGGACATTGACGCGCGCCGGATGGCTGTCTGGGAGCTTTACCACAGAGAACTGAGGCCGCTGAAAGAGGCAGGGCTGCTGGAACAGCCGACGGTACCGGAGTACGCCTCCCACAACGCGCACATGTATTACATAAAAGTAAAAGATATGGATACGCGGAGCCATCTGATCGGATTTCTGCGTCAGCGTGAGATCTGCAGCGTGTTTCATTATATCCCGCTGCACAGCGCGGCGGCGGGAAGAAAGTTCGGCCGCTTCCACGGGGAAGATGTCTATACTACCCGGGAGAGCCAGCGGCTGCTGCGGCTGCCCATGTACTATTCCCTGACCCTGGAGCAGGCGGAGTATGTGGTGGACTGCATCCGTGAATTTTTTCATTTTGACGGTCCGAAGGAGTAGAAAATGGAGGAAAATACCCTGCTGCGGCTTTTAAAAAAACTGAAGCCCTATACGGTAAAAAAAGGGCTGCGCTATCTGAAACATTATGGTCTGAAAGGGTTTCTGGCCCGTCTGGCGGAGCGGATGGAACCGGAGGAGGTTCCCTACGGTCCCTGGTATGAGGCTCACAGGGCATCGGAAGAGACCCTGTCCCGGCAGAGAAAAAGAAAATGGGAGCAGCCCGCGACCATCAGCATTGCCGTGCCGGCCTACCGGACGCCGGAAAAATTTCTGCGGGAGATGCTGGATTCTCTTCTGGCCCAAAGCTATCCCTACTGGGAGCTGTGTCTGGTCAATGCCAGCCCGGAGGACGCTTCCATGGCCGGGATTCTGGAAGAGTACGCGAACCGGGATGACCGGATCCGCTATGAGAATCTGCCGGAAAACCTGGGAATTGCGGAAAATACCAACGCGGCTTTTGCCATGGCCCGGGGAGACTATATCGGACTTCTGGATCACGATGATCTGCTGGCTCCGGACGCCCTCTATGAGATTGCCTGCAGGATCCTGGAGGAGAGGGCAGATGTCATCTATACGGACGAGGACAAGGTCACCGCGGAGGGTGGAGAACATTATCAGCCCCATCTGAAGCCGGATTTTAATCTGGATCTGCTGCGGTCCAACAATTATATCTGTCATTTCCTGGTGGTGAAGCGGGAGCTGGTCCGGAAGGCCGGAGGGTTCCGCAGAGAATTCGACGGGGCGCAGGACTATGACTTTGTGTTCCGCTGCGTCGAGCAGGCGGAAAAAATTTCTCATGTGCCCAGAATCCTCTATCACTGGAGAACCCACAGGGCATCCACTGCCGACAACCCCGCCAGCAAACTGTACGCTTACGAGGCCGGCAAGCGGGCCATAGAGGGAAATCTTGCCAGAACGGGAACAGCGGGCACGGTGGTTCAGACCAAGGATTTCGGCTTTTATCATGTGAACTATCCGGTTCAGGGAGAACCTCTGGTAAGCATTCTCATTCCCAATAAGGATCAGAAAGAGGCTCTGGAAAACTGTATCCGTTCCATAGAGGAGAAATCCACCTACAAAAATTATGAGATTCTGGTTATAGAAAATAACAGCGAATGCCAGGAAACATTCGCGTATTACCGGAGGCTGGAAAAGGAGGGCGTCCGGATTTTGAGGTGGGACAATCCCTTTAATTATTCCGCCATCAACAATTTCGCGGCCCGTCAGGCCCGGGGAGAATACCTGCTGCTGCTGAACAACGACACCCGTGTGATTACCCCGGACTGGATCCAGGGGCTTCTGGGCAACTGCCAGCGACCGGAAGTGGGGATCACCGGAGCCAAGCTTTACTATCCGGATAACACCGTGCAGCATGCGGGAATTATCATCGGCATCGGGGGAATTGCCGGACACGCCTTTTTGAATCTGTCCCGAAACCGCAGCGGGTATCTCCACAAGGCGTCTATCCAGATGGATTACAGCGCGGTAACCGCTGCCTGTATGATGGTAAAGCGGAAGGTGTATGAAGAACTGGGCGGATTTGAGGAAAAACTGGCAGTGGCCTTCAACGATGTGGATTTCTGCCTGCGGGCGGGACAGGCGGGGTATCTGGTAGTGTACAATCCGGAGGTGGAACTGTACCACGATGAATCCAAGTCCAGAGGCGCGGAGGACAGCCCAAAGAAAGTCCGCCGGTTCCAGGAGGAAATTGAGTTTATGAGAACCCGCTGGATGGATTTTCTCAAAAAAGGAGATCCCTGCTATAACAAAAATCTGACCCTGAGCAAATGGAATTACTCTCTCAGGGCAAAGTAAGGAGTCAGCCATGCATAAAGCGGCGGTGGTGATACCCAACTACAATGGCATACAATATCTGGAAACCTGCCTCGACGCCCTGCGGCAGCAGACCTGGAGGGATTTTTATACGATTCTGGTGGACAACGGATCTTCCGACGGCAGCCTGGAACTGGTGAAAACCCGGTACCCGGAGGTGGAGATCGTCTCGCTGCCGGAAAATCTGGGTTTCTGCCGGGCGGTCAACGAAGGAATCCGGAAGGCGGAAGCAGAATACGTGATCCTGCTGAACAACGATACTCAGGTGTTTCCGGACTTCGCGGAGCAGCTGTACCGGGGGATCCGCTGTCATGACAGGGCCTTTTCCGCGGGAGCCATGATGATCCAGGCCCATGACCATGAAAAACTGGATGCCGCCGGGGATTATTACAGCGCACTGGGATGGGCCTTCGCCAGAGGCAAGGGAAAGCCCCCGGCAAAATACAGCCGCGCCTGTCGGGTTTTTGCGGTCTGCGCCGGAGCGGCGATTTACCGGATGGATCTGCTGAAAAAGATCGGGCTTTTTGACGAAGCCCATTTTGCCTATCTGGAGGATCTGGACATGGGATACCGGGCCAGGATCCAGGGGTATGAGAACTGGTACTGCCCGGAGGCGAAAGTCTATCATATAGGAAGCGGAACCAGCGGCTCCCGCTACAATCAGTTCAAGATCCGTTACTCTTCCAGAAATAATATTTATCTGATCCATAAAAACATGCCGGTGCCGCAGATGATTCTGAATCTCCCCTTTCTGCTGGCGGGGTTCGCCGTCAAGCTGCTGTTCTTCGCTCTCAAAGGATACGGGAGAGAGTACGCGGCGGGAATCAAAAACGGATTTTCCCTGAGCCGTCAGGAGGAAAACCGCGGCAAGAAAGTAAAATTCCGCTGGAAAAATCTGAAAAATTATCTGAAGATACAGGTCGAACTCTGGATCAATGTGTTCCGGAGATTGTAAAATTATATTGCGCTTTCCTGAAAGTTATAGTAAGATGTAAAATTGGGAAAGGTATAAACAGGTGATTTACTGTGATTAAAGATAATCAGAAGTACTTTAACCGGATGCATGTGGTACTGGACGCCCTTGTGATTATCATTTCCTACCTGCTGGCCTGGACATTAAAATTCCGGACAGAGCTGTTCGGACATTCGGTGCAGACGCTGCCCTTTGCCTATTATGCCCTGGCCATGGTGCTGATCATACCGATTTACCTGGTGCTTTATTATGCCTGCAGCCTTTACACGCCCAAACGGGTACAGGGGCGCAGACTGGAAGCGGCCAATCTTTTCCGGGCCAACACCATCGGCCTGCTGGTGGTGATCCTGGGCCTGTATATGATCAAACAGCAGCATTTTTCCAGAAGCATGCTGGTCATTTTCTATGCGGTCAATATTCTTCTGGAAATCGTGCTGAGAAATCTGATCCGGTATGCGCTGCGGAATATAAGAAGAAAGGGCTTTAATCAGAAACACATTCTTCTGGTGGGCTACAGCCGGGCGGCGGAAGAATATATTGACCGGATCCTGGCCCACCCGGAGTGGGGGTATACGGTCAGGGGAATCCTGGACGATCATGTGACAGCGGGAACTACTTACCGGGGAATCAAGGTTCTGGGCCGGATCGGCAACCTGATGGTGATCCTGCCGGAAAATAAACTGGATGAGATTTCCATTACCCTGGGTCTGAATGAATATTACCGGCTGGAGGAGATCGTGGCGCTCTGCGAGAAATCCGGCGTTCACACAAAATTTATTCCGGACTATCACAATATCATACCCACCAAGCCTTACACAGAAGACCTGATGGGCCTGCCGGTGATCAATATCCGCTATGTACCCCTGAGCAACACCTTCAATGCCATGGTGAAGCGGATTATGGATGTGATCGGCTCACTGCTGTGCATTGTTCTGTTTTCGCCGGTCATGCTGGCGGCTGTCATCGGGATTAAAGCCACGTCTCCGGGACCGCTGATTTACCGGCAGACCAGAGTAGGGCTCCACAACCGGAGCTTTGAGATGTATAAGTTCCGTTCCATGGAGGTGCAGTCTCCGGAGCAGGAGAAGAAGGCCTGGACCGTAAAAGACGATCCCAGAGTCACCTCCTTCGGAAAATTTATGAGGAAAACCAGCATAGACGAACTGCCCCAGCTGTTTAACGTGCTGAAAGGGGATATGAGTCTGGTGGGTCCCAGGCCGGAACGGCCTTTCTTCGTGGAAAAGTTCCGGGAAGAGATTCCCAGATATATGGTGAAGCACCAGGTCCGTCCGGGTATGACGGGCTGGGCCCAGGTCAACGGATTCCGGGGAGATACCTCCATCCGCAAAAGAATCGACTGCGATCTGTACTACATTGAAAACTGGACGCTGGGGCTGGATTTTAAGATCCTGTTTCTGACGGTATTTAAAGGGTTTGTAAATAAAAACGCGTACTAGAGAGGAATCGTAGGAATAACATGGCAAGTTACGGCAGAAGGGTAAAAAGAAAGAAAAAGAACAGAAAAGTTCTGTTCGCGGTAGAGATAGTAATTCTGGCGCTGCTGACGGTGGTGCTGCTGGGCTGTATCTGGGCAACCCACAAACTCGGCCTCGTGAACCATCAGGAAACGGATGACGACCGGGTAGTTACCCACACAGAAGCCAATGAGGGGGAGGACGGAGAAACAGGAAGCGATTCCAGCCTGTCCGGCATCGATCTGTTTGCCCTGGTAGGCCTGGATACCCGGGGAGAATACGACGGACAGAACAGCGACACCATGATGATCGCCTGCGTGAACCACAATGACAAGACCATTAAGCTGGTATCCCTTTACCGGGACACCTATCTGAATATCAGCTACCCGGACGAAGAGCCCTATTATACCAAGGCCAACGCGGCCTACGCCTATGGGGGCCCGGAACAGATGCTGACTATGATGAACACCAATCTGGATCTGGATATCACCAAATATATTACGGTGGATTTCGTGGCGGTTCAGAAGCTGGTGGATGCCCTGGGAGGCCTGGATGTGGAGATGACCAGGGAAGAGGTGATCCACATGAACAATTATAATGTGGAAACCTCAGAGGCCTGCGGGGTGCCCTATGAGGAAGTGGAGCTGCCCTCCAAGGAAGTGTTTGACGGGGCCATCACCCAGACCTTTCATCTCAACGGAAGCCAGGCTGTATCCTATGCCCGGATCCGCAAGACGGCCGGAAACGACTTCCGGCGCACTGCCCGGCAGCGGCATGTGCTGGAACTGATTTTTGACAAGGTAAAAAGTGCCGGCCTGGGAACCCTGGATTCCGCTCTGAACGAGGTGCTGCCCTGTGTGACCACCAATCTCAGCAATACGGACATCTTTTCCCTGATCCAGCCCCTGCTGAGCTATACCATTACTTCAGAAAAGGGATTTCCCTTCCACCAGTACGCGGGAGGAAATATAGAGGAGGTGACCGGGCTGGACTGCGTCCTGCCGGTGACTCTGGAATATAATGTGAGAGAGCTCCACGAGCTGCTGTTCCCGGAGGAGAATTATACGCCCTCTCAGACGGTGGTGGAGCGCAGCGATTACCTGATCTATACCACAGGATACGGGGAAGCCGATATCCCGGAGGAGCAGTCAGACGTGGATTTGCCGGAGGGCATTACCTACGAAGAGGCTCTGGAGCAGGGCCTGCTGGACAGCGGCGAGGATTACGAGGATGATTGGGAAGATTATGACTGGTAAACCAGTTCCCTTCAAAGCAGAGAGGAAAACAGGGATATGGGGGACCATACGATGAAGCAGCCCAGCATCGATATATTGATACCAACTTATAAGCCAGGACCGGAGTTTGCCATGCTGCTCCGGCGCCTGGCTTGTCAGCGTTATCCGGCGAGTCAGGTAATCATCATAAATACAGAAGAACAGTACTGGGATCCTGCTCTGGAGGCGGAATATCCCGGCTGCCGGGTGGAGCATATCCGCCGGGAGGAATTTGACCACGGAGGAACCAGGCGGCGGATGGCGGCCATGTCCCAGGCGGATCTTTTTCTCTGCATGACCCAGGACGCTCTTCCGGCGGATGAGGATCTCATCGGAAATCTGGTGAAGGCCTTTGAAAATCCACTGGTAAAAGCCGCCTACGCCAGGCAGCTGCCCAGGGAAGACTGCTCTCTGGCGGAACGGTTTACCCGTTCCTTCAATTATCCGCCTGAGAGCCGGATCAAGACCCAGGCGGATCTTAAGACGCTGGGCATCAAAACCTTCTTCTGCTCCGACGTCTGCGCTGCCTATGACCGGAAGACCTACCGCGAATTGGGCGGATTCCCGGAGCAGGCAGGCTTCAATGAAGACATGATCTACGCTTCAAAGGTGATCCGGGCGGGGTACGCCGTGGCCTACGCGGCGGAGGCGCAGGTGATCCATTCCCACAACTATACGGGGCGCCAGCAGTTTCGCCGGAACTTCGACCTGGGGGTCTCCCAGGCGGATCATCCGGAAATCTTCGCGAAATATCCCTCTGAGGGGGAGGGGATCCGGCTGGTGAAGCAGACGGCGGGATTTCTGGTGAAAAAACGAAAACCCTGGCTGCTGGTACCCCTGGTCTGGCAGAGCGCCTGCAAGTACGCCGGGTACTGGCTGGGGAAGAGGTACAGGAAGCTGCCGGGGTGGACTACGAAAAAAAATAGCATAAAACCGAGGTGATTCGTGAATTTAATCGGAATTTTACCTGTTGTTTACAAATGTTAAAACTGTTATAATACCCTTGAAACAAAAGAAAAGAGGGTATATGATACATGGGAGAAAGCACTGTTGCAAAAAAAACAGCAGCATGGATAGGAAAAATTTTGCTGGTTCTGACAGCCGCATTGGCAGTTCTTGTATGGAGAAGCGTAATATGGGTCCTAAAAACATGGAATAATCTAACTGTGGAAGAGATTATTTATCATTTGAGGATGCCGCTGGAAGGTACCAACAGTGATATGATATGGGATTATGTCAGATATTGTGTGGTAGCCGCGGCTATAACAGCGGTGTGCGTGTCTCTTGTACTTTTTTTGCTGAAGCGAAGAAGAAAGATTTACCGAACTATGTTGGGAGCGATTCCGGCTGTTTCTGTGTTGGTTATTATCTTATCCGTAGTCCATATCTGGAACACACTGGATGTCTCAGCTTATGTGAAAAACCAAAGCACCTATTCCTCTTTTATTGATGACAACTATATAGATCCTAGGTCTGTGAAAATCACATTTCCTGAGCAAAAGAGAAATTTAATCTATATTTATCTTGAATCAATGGAAAATACATATGCGGATCAGCAGAGTGGAGGAGCTTTCGAGCAGAATGTAATTCCGGAATTGACAAGGCTGTCTCTGGAAAATGAAAATTTTTCCGGAAAACAGGAAATATTAAACGGAGGATATGTTCTGACTGGTACAACTTGGACGGTAGGAGCAATGTTCGGGCAGACATCAGGGCTGCCGTTAATAATTCCCATTGATCAAAACTCAATGGGAACACAGGAAAATTTTTTCCCGGGGATCGTGACTTTGAATGATATTCTGGAACAAGAGGGATACTATCAGGAATTGCTGATCGGTTCAGATGCGGCTTTCGGAGGACGTGATCTGTATTTTAAGCAGCACGGAAGCTGTGAGATATGCGATTATAATTATTCCAAAGCAAATGGTGAAATTCCTGAAGACTATTACGTATGGTGGGGATATGAAGACGAAAAATTGTTTGAACACGCAAAACAGCGGTTAATGGAATTATCGGATTCAGATCAGCCGTTTAATCTTACTATGCTGACTGTAGATACACATTTTGAGGATGGTTATGTCTGTCAGCTCTGCGGCAACGAATTTGGCGATGATCAATATTCAAATGTTATGCAATGTTCCAGCAGGCAGGTAACAGAATTTGTTCAGTGGATACAGGAACAGGATTTTTATGCTAATACGACAATTGTTATATCTGGGGATCATTTGACCATGGATGCAGACTACTGTGACGATGTACCTGCCGACTATGCGAGAAAGGTTTATACTGCTTACATCAATGCGCCTATACATCCGATATTAGATCAATACAGAGAGTACAGCACCTTTGATGCTTTTCCGACAACTTTAGCAAGCCTGGGATGTACAATAGAAGGAGATAGGCTGGGGTTGGGAACTAATCTGTATTCTGCAGAGACAACTTTAATTGAAAAATATGGGATTGATGAGGCGGTTCAAGGGCTTTCGAAAAAATCTGCTTTGATGGAGCAACTTTGGAATGAAAACAGCTGATAAAACGAGAAGTGATAGTCAGACAGACATCATAAATGGTTGTAATCTTGAACTGAAAGGTTAAAATTAGAGGCGATAGACATGAAAGAAAGGGAAACCGCTGCAAAATGAAAAAAATATCGTTGATAGTTCCATGCTTTAATGAAGAAGAAGCTCTTCCCCTGTTTTACAGGGAAGCTACTCGTGTGGCTGACAGCATGAAGGAATATGAATTTGAATTTCTGTTTATAGATGACGGCTCCAAAGATCGGACGCTGGAAATCCTGCAGGAATTATCCCAAAAAGATGCTAGAGTATTCTATCTGTCCTTTTCAAGAAATTTTGGAAAGGAAGCAGCTATGTATGCAGGATTTGTAAATGCAGAGGGCGACTATATTGCGGTGATGGATGCGGATTTACAGGATCCCCCGTCGCTTCTGCCGGAAATGACAGCATACCTTGAAAGCGGAGAATTTGACAGTGTGGCTACAAGGAGGATAACCCGAGAAGGGGAACCGAAGATACGCTCTTTTTTCGCGCGCATGTTTTATAAAATTATTAATAGAATTTCGGATGCGGATATTGTGGACGGAGCTCGCGATTATCGACTTATGAAACGTGAAATGACAGACGCGATCGTTGAAATGTCCGAATACAATCGGTTTTCAAAAGGTATATATGGCTGGATCGGATTCAGAACAAAGTGGCTGGCTTATAGAAATACAGAAAGGGTAGCAGGAGAAACCAAATGGAATTTTTGGAAACTTCTGAAGTACAGTGTGGATGGTATCATTAATTTTTCGCAGGTTCCTTTGGCGTTGGCTTCCTGGAGCGGAATTATTTTCACCATTATTTCGCTGATCATGGTATTGTTTATTTTCTTTCGCAGACTGCTCTATGGCGATCCGGTTGCCGGTTGGGCTTCTCTGGCTTGCATTCTTATGTTTTTGGGAGGAATTATTCTTTTTTGCGTTGGCATTGTGGGACAATATCTTGCTAAGTTATATTTAGAAGTGAAGAAACGTCCCCATTATATTATCAATAAAACAAACAAAAAACATAACCTGAAAAAAATTGGATAATTTAATATGGAAATGGATAAGAAAAAAAACAATTTAGCAGAATTTTGGGAGAGTAATAAGCGGTCGTTTGGTGTAGTGGTTATATTGTTGACTGTTGCCTACGGGATGAAAATATTTCATCTTGCAATTTCTCATGATACAGAAGCGGTCATATCAGTGCCGGACAATATGTATTTCAGTTGGATTGCGATGGGGCGTTTTGGCCTGGTTGCCATTAAATATTTGCTGGGTCTAGAAGTTTTCAATCCATATCTGGCAGCAGTTTTAGCTTTCCTTATGCTTGTGATTAACAGTATTTTCTGGGAATATCTTTTCTGGAAAATTACTGTGTATAAAAAGAATTTTTCAAAAGTAAGCTGGATTTTTCCGGCTATGTTTTTGACCGCTCCGATTATGGCGGATCAATTCAGCTTTTTGCTGCAGGCCTTTGAAGTTCAGCTTGCAGTGCTCTTTGTAGGTATTGCTTTGTTTTTGATTTATAATCCGTCTGTTTCCGGAACAGGCTGTGTGTTGCTCAAGATGACGGGAGCGTGCGCTCTTCTGATTCTGAGCTTTTCCTGTTATCAATCAACAGTTCCGCTGTTTATCGCAGGAACGTGCTCATCCTTTCTTTTGATGTATCCTGCACTGCGGCATAAATGGAGAGCGCTTTTCAAAGCAGTGGCCTGTTTTGCGGTTTCTTTTATTTTATATGAAGTGGTCAGCAAACTGGTCATGTGGTGTATGAATATTCCGGCTACTGAATATATCAGCGATCAAATTTTCTGGGGACAGAGGCCGTTCAGGGAATGTGTCATGAATATTCTAAGACACATAAAGCAGGTATTGACCGGAGAAGGAATTTTCTTTTCTATTTCGTATTTGCTGGCATTTATTATGCTGTTTCTTTTGCTGGTCTATAAAGTCGTAAAAAAACGAGAAGAGGTTCCTTGGCTGCTTTTGGCATCGGCTACACTGATGGCAACGCCATTTCTCATGAGTATTGTATTGGGGCAGGCTCCTACAACCAGAGTACAGATCGTGCTTCCCTTTGTCTTTGGGTTTGTCTTTCAGTTCTTTTTCCTTCAATGGGATTTTCGGCCTGCCTTGGGAAGCAGAGTGGGAGCAGCAGCGGGAATTGCTATTTTGGCATTATGTCTGGAACAATGCGTTTGGGATGCAAGAATTTACTATACGGAATATGTTGTGTATGATGAGGATGTGCGACTGGCGGAAAAGATATCTGATCGAATTGATCAATTGAATCTTGGAGAAAGTCCGGAGGAGCCTGTTGTTTTTGTTGGCAGCCGTATTCCGGCACTGAATCCTTCAGCCTATGCCCATATCTCCATGTCTGGATATTCTTTTTTTGAGATTTCTTTTTCAACTGCTCATGGGACTTGGGTTATGAGAAATTTTATGATGACGCTAGGATATAATTATAAATATCCGTCAGATGAACAGTTTATTGCAGCAGAAGAGTATGCAAAAACGATGGAAAGCTGGCCGAATACCAATAGTGTGGCAGTTCATGATGGAATGATTATTGTTAAACTTTCGGATTGATGGAAAATGCAGACAGATTCAGAAAAAGATTGGAGAGCAAAATGAAAAACAGACTAGTAATATACTTTTTTTATGACGCCAAGGGAATCGTAGATGAATATAATATCGTTCTCTTAAATGATATGATGAAGAATTGTCGGGATTTGTTAGTTGTCAGCAATGGAAAATTGTCAGAAGACGGAAAGAAAAAGTTTCTGGCCTTGACCGACAAGATTCTGGAGAGAGAAAATAAAGGTTTCGATGTAGGAGCTTATAAAGAGGCATTGCTGACAATCGGGTGGGAGCGTCTATCAGCGTATGATGAAGTGATCTTGATGAATTATACGATTATGGGCCCTGTATTTCCGTTCGGTGAAATGTTCAATGCAATGGATGCCCGGCCAGAATTAGATTTTTGGGGGATTACTAAACATCACAAAGTACCATTTGATCCGTATGGGCTGATTAAGTGCGGCTATATCAGAGAGCATATCCAGTCGCATTTTATAGCTGTGAGAAAGACTTTGATGAATTCTGAGGAGTTTCATAGTTACTGGGAGAATATGCCCCAAATTAAAAGCTATGGAGAATCAGTAGCGTATCACGAATCCTATTTTACACATCATTTTGAAAAAAAAGGATACAAATGGGACGTGTATGTTAATACAGATGATCTAAAGGAGATAACAGAGTATCCTCTGTTAAAGCGCCCGCGGCAATTGATGGAACAAAAAAGATGCCCTATTTTTAAACGGCGTAATTTTTTTCACAATTATCCGGATTTTATTAACTCCACTATTGGTGAGCCAAGCTATGAATTAATGGATTATCTTAAGAATCATACAGATTATGATGTTGAGCTGATCTGGGATAATATTCTGCGCTGCTGCAATCAGGCACTGATCAAGCAATGCCTGCATTTGAATTATGTTATGCCGTCAACATTTTCCAGGGATATTTCAGATATACTGCGTCGAAGAAAAATTGCGCTGGTAATGCACCTGTTTTTTGAGGATCTGATCGATGAGAGTTATTCTTATGCCTGCTCCATGCCGGAAGAGGCGGATATTTTTATCACTGTGGGCAGTGAAAAAATGGAAAAACTGGTCAGAGAAAAATTCAGTACACTTCCCTGCCATCAGTGTACGGTCCTTCATATCCCAAACAGGGGAAGAGATGTGGGTTCTGTACTGGTTGCGGTCAATCCGCAGATTCTGGAGTATGATTACGTCTGCTTCGCCCATGATAAAAAAGTCACACAGCTGAAGCCGCAGTCAATCGGTGCTTCTTGGGCGTATGAATGTTTTGAAAGCGTGCTGAAAAATAAGGATTACGTCAACAACATAATTTCTACATTTGAAGAAAATCCGCGTTTAGGTTTGCTGACTCCCATGCCGCCCAACCATGCCAATTATTTTCCGACCATGGGAAGAGAATGGGCCGCAAACTTTAAGAAAACAAAAAAATTGGCGGAGGAGTTGGACATTCAAGTCCCCATGGACAAACAGTATCCTCCTATTTCAGCCTTGGGGTGCTTCTTCTGGTATCGTCCCAAAGCAATGAAAAAACTATATGACCGGAAGTGGACGTTTGAAGATTTTCCGGAGGAGCCTGTAAAGGCAACAGACGGAACGATTATGCATGCCATTGAACGGATTTATGCATATGCAGTGCAGGATGCCGGTTATTATCCAGCATGGTGTTTTAGTGATAATATTGCGGCTATTGAGATCTCAAACTTGCATTATATGCTTAGAACGTTAAATCTGGATTTAATGAAAGCAGGATTGGAAGGAACTTTTGTAACAGTAGAAGATGAACTGGCAAGATGTGCTCCGGCCATGAAAAAGCTAAGAGACTTGTATGCAGAATTGTCTGGTATGTACGGAAGGGAAGTGACAAATGGCAGTGGTATCAGCGGGTTAATGCGTCTATATTATGACACTGGAGCAGGCTTTAATGAAGATGAGTGTGAAAAGAGCAGTGTGCTTGGCCGCAAAAAGAGGTTCAATGCTGAATTTGAAATTCCGGAACAGGCAGATCCGGTATATCGTTTGAGATTTGATCCCGGCGAGAGCGGAAGTATTATTTTGAAAAAACTGGAAGTTCAGATTGAGTATGCGGATGGTGAGCGGAATGTATTAGGCCTTGCGGAATGTGATTCTAATGGAATTGCCTATTCAGGCCAGATTATCTTTCCGTCCAGAGATCCTCAGGTCTATCTGCCATGCAGGGCCGGCAAGCAGATCAAGTCTGTATCAATCAGCGGAAAAATAAAAAATGATGTAGATTCGGAAATGCTGCGTACGGCTTTGGACAACCAGCCCCCCAGAATGGAGCCGAAACTTTATTTTAACTGTGGTTCAGGAATCAGGGAAGAGGATTCGATTCAGACAATTAATACCGGTGGAACGGATCGTTTGAATGCAGAGTTCCTTCTGGAAGAAAAGGATGCAATTCGGAAATTCCGTTTTGATCCGTCTGAAAAAGGGATGTATGCGTTGAAAGATTTTTCCGCCTGTGTGATCTATGAAGATCAGAGTTCTGAAAAGGTCACATTGAAAGAATGTGATACCAATGGAATCATTATATCTGGCGGAGTCTTATTCCTGACGGAAGACCCTCAAATTATATGGCTGCCAAAGAAAAAAGAAAAATGCAGAAAGGTTGTGATCTCGGCTGAGATATGCAGCCAGCCGGATCAGAGAATGCTGCAGCCTTTCTACAATAAAAAGGACAAAGTTATGTCCCTTTTAAAAAATCATTGAAGGGCAGGCAAGATTTAATATGAAACGTGAGAGACTGTTTTATCTGGATTTTGTCCGCGCTGCGGCGACTCTGATAATTGTACTGACGCATTTTAATGCATGGTATCTGTATACTTCTCCGGCAATGCCGGAGAAGGCAGTTTTTTCACTGTGGTTTGGAAACATTTATATCGGAGAAGTGGGGGTCTCGCTGTTTCTGATCCTTTCAGGGGCGGCGCTGATGTATGTTTATGAGAACCATCTTAACATAAAACAATTTTATAAAAAGCGTTTTTTAAACATTTATCCATTGTTCTGGCTGGTTTATCTGGCTGCGTTTTTATTCGAATTCTACAGAAACCAGGGAATTAATACTTCCGTACCGAAATACAGGATTATTTACAGTCTGCTGGGGATGGACACCTATTCGCTGGTACTGGGCGGACCGCCCAATTTTGCGATCGTTGGAGAATGGTTTTTGGGCATGATCATTTTTTTCTATCTGCTGTTTCCGCTTCTGCGAAAATGGATGCTCGTCCATCCGATCAGTTTATATATTACAGTCAATACGGTGTATGTCCTCTGTATTTTTATTAATCGGGATGGAGAAGTTCTTCCCAAGACACTTCCAATGCTGCTTCCGAGAGTTCTGTTTGGAATGTGCTTTGTAAAGTACAAGTGGAAAATAAAACTGCCGGTAGCACTCATCTCTGTGATTATTATTGCTTTTAACGGCAGGCTGCCTATAAAAATTGACATGTCGCTGCAGTCCACCTATATCGGAATTGCTTTATTCTGTATCTTGGTGTACGCTGCTGGATGGCTAAGAAGGGTGACAGCGGTAAAAAATATGTGCGCTGTAATATGCAGATATTCTTATGCGATTTTTATCTGCCATCATATAATTATTAATTATATGGTTATGGCGTTTGATTTGAATACGATCAGCAGGTTTAACAGCTATCTTTTATTTTTATGCTGTTGTTGTGCGATTTTTATAGCGGCAGTTGTTTTTCAGAAAATTCACGACTGTATTATGAACCGTATTTTTATAGTACAGAAATCTTGAGGATCAGAATATGCAGAAACAGAGAATTTTTTATTTGGATTTCGTAAGAGCAGCTGCGACATTGCTGATTGTTCTGACACATTATAATGCGTTATATTTGTATACCAATCCGCAGATGCCGGAAAAAGCAGTCATAACCTGTTATTTCAGCAGAGTCTATATCGGAGATCTGGGCGTGTCGCTGTTTTTGATTATTTCCGGAGCCGCCCTGATGTATGTATATCGAGAAAAATGTAAAGTTACAGAGTTTTTCAAAAAAAGATTCTGGAGCATTTATCCAATGTTCTGGATCGGATATCTGGGATTCTTTTTTTACAGTTTTTATCAGAATCAGGGATTGAATCCGGCAATTCCCAGGAGCAGGATTATCTACAGTATTCTCGGCTTGGATACTTATTTCCAGGCCTTTGGACAGCTGAATTTTTCTATGGTGGGAGAATGGTTCCTGGGATTTATTATTATTTTCTATTTGTTCTTTCCACTGCTTCGGAAATGGCTGCTGACGCATCCTTTGAGTCTGGCACTTGCCGCAGCAGGTTTATATGCCGTTTTTCTTGTGCTGAACAGCAGATACAATTCGGTACTGCTGCCGGTTTTACTTCCAAGGATCTTGTTTGGGATGTATTTTATGCAAAGCGGAAAGAAAGTAAAATGGCCGACGGCACTGATTTCTTTGGGAGTAATTATTGTAAACTCATTTCTTCCCTGGAAAATTGACAGCACGCTTCAGGCAACGTATATTGGGATTGCAGTATTTTTAATTTTGGTTTGGGCGGCGGATTATTTAAAATGGATTCCATTCCGGAGAATCTGTGCCTGGATCTGCAAATATTCCTATGCGATTTTTATCGTGCATCATTCTATTATTTTTTACATGGCAGGACGGTTTGACTTATATGAAATTACCAGGTTCAACAGTTATCTGCTGTTTCTGTGCTGCTGCGGAGTCATCTTCCCTGCGGCCTATGTTCTGAAAAAGGTAAATGACAGAGTGGTGGATATCTTTCGTGTAGATAAGAAAAAAAGTTGAAAGAGAGAGGAAAAGGATGAAAAAAGTTTTAGTAACAGGATCGGGTGGCTATATAGGAAGACATGTGGTAAAAAAATTGCTGGATATGGGCTGTTCAGTGATTGCGGCAGATATTCGGAATGACGGGGTGGATTCCCGGGCGGAGATTATCAATCGGTCTGTCTTTGAAGATTGCCCGGATATTTATCGTCAGCTGGGTGAACCGGATGTGTGCATTCATCTCGCATGGAGGAATGGGTTCGTGCACAATGCCCCTACGCATATGGAAGATCTGTCCGGGCACTGCCGTTTTTTGCGTCAGATGATGGAAGGGGGATTGAAAAACCTGGCGGTTATGGGAACCATGCATGAAATTGGTTATTGGGAGGGAGCGATTGATGAAAATACTCCCTGCAATCCGCTGTCCCAGTACGGAGTCGCTAAAAATGCGCTGCGGCAGTCCCTGCTCCAGACAACGCAGGAGAAACAAGTAAATCTGTATTGGCTCCGGGCATACTACATTTTGGGGGATGATATGAAAAATCATTCTATCTTTACCAAAATCCTGCAGACAGCGCAGCAAGGGGGAAAAACATTTCCATTTACATCCGGTAAAAACCTGTACGATTTTATAGATGTGGAACAGCTGGCAGAGTACATCGCTCTTGCGGCGACACAGAAGGAAGTGACAGGGATCATCAATGTCTGTACGGGAAAACCGGTTTCTTTGGCAGAAAAGGTAGAGGAATTCATAAAGGAAAAGAAGCTGGATATCCGTCTGGAATATGGTGCTTTTCCAGATCGTCCCTATGATTCTCCCGGTGAGTGGGGCAATCCTGAAAAAATGCAGAAAATTTTAAAAAACAGGCGGGGAGGTTGATGTCATGAGAGTGCTGGTTACAGGTGTAAAAGGACAGCTAGGTTACCATGTGGTGCAGGAGCTGGAGAAAAAAAATCATACGGCTATTGGTGTGGACATAGAAGAAATGGATATTACAGATGCGGAGGCAACCCGCAAAGTGATCGGAGCGGCCAATGTTGACGCGGTAATCCACTGCGCTGCCTATACGGCCGTAGACGCAGCGGAGGATCATGTGGAAACATGCCGGAATGTCAATGTAGACGGAACACGGAATATTGCGGAGGTCTGCGGTACGGAGCAGATCAAAATGATCTATATCAGTACAGACTATGTGTTTGACGGTGAGGGGACGCGCCCCTGGAAGCCGGATGATCGGGTGGTTAAGCCCCTGAACGTATACGGTCAGGCAAAATATGATGGAGAAGTGGAAGTACGACGGTATGTAAACTCCTATTTTATAGTCCGTACCGAATGGGTTTTCGGCGAAAACGGACATAACTTTATTAATACTATGCTCCGGTTGGGAAAAAAGAACGGAAAAGTAGGGGTTGTAGCAGATCAGATCGGTTCTCCTACCTACACCAGAGATCTGGCTGTCCTTTTAGTGGAAATGGTGGAGACAGATAAATACGGGATTTACCACGCTTCCAATGAAGGTTACTGTAGCTGGTATGAATTTACAAAGGAAATATACAAGCAGGCAGGCATGGAAAATGTGCAGGTGACGCCGCTGACCAGCGAGGAATTCCCATCCAGAGCAAAACGTCCGCATAACAGCCGACTGGACAAATCAAAGCTGATAGAAAATGGATTTCATCTGCTGCCATCCTGGCAGGATGCCCTGAGCAGATACCTGAAAAATAAACTTGCGGATGGCAGTGTATTCGAATGAAAAGGGAAAACTTGCGCATTATGCATGATAATGCTATAATGGCACGAAATAAGAATTGAGGAGGAGTATACCAGTCATGGGAAAAATTACAGTGGAAACATGTGAGATTGAAGGCCTGAAAATCATTACTCCGACAGTTTTCGGAGATGAGCGCGGATATTTTATGGAGACGTACAACTATAATGATTATAAAGCAGCAGGTATTGACATGGAGTTTGTACAGGATAATCAATCTTCTTCCAGAAAGGGAGTACTTCGCGGCCTGCATTTTCAGATTAACTATCCGCAGGATAAACTTGTGCGGGTGGTAAGCGGAGAAGTTTTTGATGTTGCGGTGGATCTTCGAAACGGTTCCGCTACATACGGAAAGTGGCATGGAGTAGTACTTTCTGCTGAAAATAAAAAGCAGTTTTTTATCCCAAAAAATTTCGCCCATGGTTTTATTGTTCTGTCAGAAAGCGCTGAATTTGCGTATAAGTGTACGGATTTTTACCATCCCAATGATGAGGGCGGCCTTTCCTGGAAAGATCCTTCCATTGGAGTAAAATGGCCTATGCCGGAGGGAATGACCATGGATGATTTGATCATTTCTGAAAAAGACCAGAAATGGCCGGGACTGGAAAGCCTGAAAAGGTAAAATGGAGGTAAGGCTTTGTCAGCTTATATAGAAAATTTTATGAAATATAAGCCGCTGCTGAGTGAACTGGCGGTTCGGGATATTAAAACCCGCTACCGCAGGTCTCTGCTGGGTGTACTGTGGTCGTTATTGAGCCCTCTGTGTCAGATGATCGTGCTGAGCATCGTATTTTCAAATTTGTTTCGGAATAATATAGAAAATTTTCCTCTGTACATTTTAAGCGGACAGGTAATCTTTAATTTTTATTCCGAATCCACAAGCAGTGCGCTGACAGCGATCATTGGAAGCGCCTCTTTGATCAAGAAGGCCTATATCCCGAAATATCTGTTTGTACTTTCGAGGATTCTTTCCAGCGCGGTAAACGTAATGGCGACATTTGCAGCTTTGATCGTTGTTATGCTGGCGACACGGGCTGAGTTTCATTACACGATTTTTTTGGCGGTGATCCCGATCCTGCTGGTCATTCTGTTCTCAAGCGGAGTAGGACTGATTCTTGCGGCATATGCGGTGAAGTTCCGGGATATCATTCATCTGTATGGTATCTTTATTACAGCCCTGATGTATCTGACGCCGATCATTTATCCTATGTCGATGCTGCCGGGAGTTGTTTATAAGATCGTTATGCTGAACCCTCTGACTAACATGGTACTGATGTTCCGTGATCTGGCTCTGGACGGAATTGTTCCCAGCCCTATATCCTTTGTGATCGCACTGGCGGAGTGCGCAGTGGTGATCTTGATCGGATTATACGTATTCTATAAAAAACAGGATACCTTTATCCTGAATTTATAAAGGAAAATTATGAGTGATATAATGATTGACGTTAACAATGTCTCTATTCGGTTTAATTTGGAAAAAGAGAAAGTTAACAGCATAAAAGAATATTTTATACGTCGGCTGAAGGGACAGATCCAGTATGATGAGTTCTGGGCTCTAAAAAATGTCAGTTTTCAGGTGGAACGCGGAGATTCTGTGGGATTGGTGGGTCTGAACGGAAGCGGTAAGAGCACGCTGCTGAAGACGATCGCCGGAGTTTTGAAACCTACGGAGGGTTCTGTGCGTATCTTTGGAAGTGTGGCTCCGTTGATTGAATTGGGGGCAGGATTTGATTTTGATCTGACCGGAAGAGAAAATGTATTTCTGAACGGTGCGATTCTTGGATATTCCAGAAAACAGATGATGGAATACTATGATGATATTGTTGAGTTTTCGGAACTTTCGGAATTTATGGATGTTCCTGTGAAAAATTATTCTTCCGGCATGCTGTCACGCCTTGCTTTTGCCATAGCAACCATCGGCCGGCCGGACATACTGATCGTAGATGAAGTACTTTCCGTAGGAGATTTTCGGTTCCAGCTTAAATGCGAAGAAAGAATCAAGAAAATGATGGGAAAGGATACGACGGTTCTCTTTGTATCCCACAGTATGGAACAGGTTAAAACTATCTGCAAGCACGCAATCTGGCTGGAAAAGGGACATATAAAAATGATAGGGACGGCCGAAGAAATCGGAAGACAGTATGAAATGTCATAGGATGGGATTGAGGAATGAAGAAAACTGTTAAATATATTATTACTGTTGCTGTTATTATAGCGGCCGCTTTTCTGTATGCGCATGTAGGAAAAAAAGTACCGGTTTATGACAAGACAGTAGATTCTTCCTTTTATGGCAATATGGGAGAACTGACTGCAGGTCTCACGGTGCAGCAGGAGTTTATATGTGAAAAATCTGTGCTGAGCGGGGTCAGCATTATGTGCGCGACCTATGGGAATGCCCTTACTTCCACCTATCAATATCAAATCCTGGACGGGAAAACGAAAGAAGTTTTAAGGAGCGGAACGCTGGATGCCTCTCAGGTTAAGAATGGGAGATATTACACCATTAAATTTGACGAGCTCCGGAAATGCAAAGGCCGGGAGTTTATTTTTACACTTGCTGCAGAAAATGCAGGACCTGGGAATGCCCTGACGGTTTATAATGTGCCAAAAGGTGATGAAAAGGCGGCCCTCAGTCTGAATGAAGATGAGTTTCCCAGCAACACTCTTGCCCTGAGGACAGTCAGTGATATGTTTGATGTGGAAACGTTTGTCAGCGTAATGTTCTGTCTGGCATATCTATATGTATTTATTGTAATTCTTTATAAATTCTTTAGTTAGAGGTTAAATCTATGGGAAATAGGGGCTACGAGATAGAAAAGGACTGGATTGATCTGGAAAACCGGTCAATCTATTATCTCCAGGGAATCTTTCCGGAACATGCGTTTTTGGAAGTTTTCCTGGAGGGGAAAAAACTGAGAACAGAGATCGTGTCTATAGAAGATGCGGGCATTTTTGCCCACATGGAAGATTTGGACGGCGAGGAAAAATGCAGGATCAGAGTTGCTGTTGAGCTGCCGGAACTTACCGGCAACAGCGGCAGACTGAATGCGTATGTAGTCGGAAAGGAGCGTTTCCGCTGGTTTTCTATTTCTGGCAGGGAATTAATGCGAAAACAGCAGGAGCTCCCCTTTTTTGTGGAAACAATTATACGAAATACTTCAGAACGGAGCTGTATGATCCGGGGATGGGCGGTAGACCTGTCGCCTGTAACTATTGAATTAAAAAACGAGAAGGGCGAAACAGTGCCCTGTACGCTGCACAGGCAGAACAGGCCGGATGTTGTGGAATTATATCGCAGGCAGAAGATAGAAAGTCAGTGCGGATTTTCTGTAGAAGCGGATCAAATGAAGGGAAAAGAATTTCGGCTGGTGATGTTCTCGCAGGCCCGCAGGGCTGAGTATCGTTTTAAAATGGATCAGGCCTCTGTTATCCTGGATAAATGCATGGAATATTGCAGAAAAGGAATACATTGTCTGCAGTTCTACGGGGTTCGTGTCCTGGCGGAAAAAACCTTGAATAAATGGAAAAAGAGAAACAGCAGGCCCATAGATTATCAGACGTGGCGGCGGAAGACACTTCCTGATGCGGCAGAACTGCAGCGACAGAGAAAGCATACATTTGCTTATATGCCAAAGATCAGTATCATAGTGCCTCTTTATAAATCTGACCCGAAATATTTGATGCAGCTGGTGGATTCAGTAAAAAAACAGACGTATGCTAACTGGGAATTATGTCTTTCGGACGGCAGCGGAGATCCGGCGATCCTTGGAAACATTCTTACGAAATTGACTGCAGGAGATTCCAGAATCCGGACAGCAGTTTCGGATCGCCCCCTAAAAATTTCCGATAATACCAACCGTGCATTGGAACTGGCCTCTGGAGACTATCTTGCCTTTGCGGATCACGACGATATGCTGACCGACAATGCCCTGTTTGAATGCGTCAAATGTGTGAATCAGTCACCAAAGACAGATTTAATCTATTCGGATGAGGACAAGATTTCTGCTAACGGGACATTATATTTCAATCCGAGCTTTAAGCCGGATTTCAATATCGATCTGCTGAGAACGGTCAATTACATCTGCCATCTTCTGGTAGTACGTGTTTCTCTGCAAAAAAAGGTCGGCCTTTTCAGATCTGAGTATGATGGGGCGCAGGATTATGATTTTATTTTCCGGTGCATTGAAAAAGCAGAACAGATCAGTCATATTCCTATGGTACTGTATCACTGGCGGTCACATCAAAATTCTACGGCAGAAAAGCCGGAGAGTAAAGAATACGCTTTTATGGCGGGGCAGAGAGCCATAGAAGCGCATTATGCAAGAGTTGGAATTGATGCGGAAGTATTCCCCGGAGAATATCCGGGACTGTACCGGACCAGATATCGTCTGAAAGAGAAGCCAATGGTATCGATTCTGATCCCCAATAAAGATCATACAGAGGACCTGAAGAGATGTATTGATTCTATAGAGGAGAAATCCGCATATAAGAATTATGAATACATTATTATTGAAAATAACAGCACCGAAGAAAAAACATTTCAGTTTTACAAGAAGCTGGAGGAACAGAATCCCAAAGTGAAGGTTGTTTATTATAAAGGAACCTTCAATTATTCTGCAATTAATAATTTTGGTGAAAAATATGCAAGAGGAGAGCTGCTATGGCTTCTGAATAATGACACGTCAATCATCAACGAAGATTGCATAGAAGAACTGGTGGGATACTGCTGCAGAGATGATGTGGGGATTGTCGGAGCGCGTCTGTACTATGAGGATGGATCGATCCAGCACGCAGGCGTGGTAATCGGTTTCGGAGGGATAGCCGGCCACTGTTTTGTACAGCAGCCGCCGGGCGAAACGGGCTACTGCCACAGGATTATCTGTGCCCAGGATTACAGCGCTGTGACAGCTGCCTGTATGATGGTAAAGAAATCTGTTTACGAGGCTGTCCATGGATTTTCCGAGGAACTGGAAGTAGCTTTCAATGATATTGATTTCTGCATGAAAGTCCGTCAGCTGGGGAAACTGGTGGTTTATAATCCGTATGCGGAACTGTATCATTATGAATCTAAATCCAGGGGACTGGAGGATACACCGGAAAAGATCAGAAGATTTCAGAAAGAAATTGCCACTTTTGCAGAAAAGTGGCCGGATATACTGAAAAACGGAGACCCGTACTACAATCCAAATCTGACACTGGAAAGTCAGGATTTTTCGTTGAAACGTCTGTGAGAAGCCAGGCGGCGAAGTTTTACAGAGTTTCTCTTTAATAAAAAAATAAAATGTAGTATGATAAATGGGGGCAGGCATATAATGCAATGCAAAAAATGAAGGGAAAGGAGAAAGAAAATGAGGGCTACAGGGAAAAGAATCATTTCAATTTTTATTTGCCTGATGCTGCTGTTCAGCTGCACGACCGTCTGGGCAGGAGAACCTGAAGCAAAAGCCGCAGCCGATGCCCAGGCAGCTCAGCTGGAAATCGTATCTTCCGGCAGTGTGGTTCCTGGAAGCACAGTTACTCTTAAGGGAACAGCTGCAGTGACTGGGGATCCGGATGCGGTATATCGCTATATCTATTACGATGGGATTACCTGGAGAGAGATCTACAGTTCTTCCAACCCACTGCTTCAGGTAAACTGGATTCCATCGGCAGCCGGGGACTATCTGATGGCCTATCAGGTCATCTGCAACGGACGTCAGACAAACGCATTTCAAAATCTGCATGTGGAAAGTCCATATATGCGGCTGCAGGGTATTGATACGGCGGGAACATCCAAAGGGATACAGATCACACCTAGATATGAGACGAACATGGATCCGCAGACTGTAAAATTTACATATATGATATATGATCTGTCTTCGTCCACCTGGTATATGCTTCAGCAGAACGGAGGAACATCCTGTGTGTGGGCCCCGAAAAAAGCGGGAAATTACTGGATCCATGTGATCACTTACGATGCTTCGGGCAGAGAAGTAACCAGTACGATAGGGTATGGCGTAACAGGAGCCGGTATTACTGGTTTTTTTATGGACAAATCCGGTCAGCAGCTGTGGACTGAGACGCTGACTCTTACAGGAACAGTCAGAAATCCGTTAAATCAACATCTGGAATATGAATATCTGTCCTATAATGGTTCCTACTGGACCAGCCTGTCAAGGAGCAGAACACTAAAGAGCATTAATTATCAGGCGGAAGGGCCTGGAAATTATCTTTTATGTTTCCAGATCTATGATGAAGACGGAACGGTTATTCAGCAGAGTTTTTTAGGGTATGTGGCGGAAGCACCGGTGATCACCCTGGGATCAATCCAGACAAAGGCCCTGGATGAAAAAAAGATCCAGGCGAGTATAACCGGAAGTTCCAATGGCGGCAATTTGGAATACAGATGGATGTATTACGATTTGGACAGCCAGGTTTGGGGTATGATCCAAGACTGGTCTGAAGAATCAGAGATTATATGGGAAGCGAAAAAATTTGGAAACTACTGGATTCATGTAGAAGCCCGAACTGAGGCAGGAGGCAGTAGCCAGGCAACTATTGGATATGCAGTACAGCCATTTTATGTAAAGCTGACTAATCTGCAGGTGTATACACCAGATTACGCGACTTACTATATCATGCAGAATGTGGATTCCAACGATCCGAACCTCACCTATCTGTATCAGATTTATGATTTGCAGACGAAAAAATGGTCTGTTCTGGGAACAGGGCACAATACTTACTGGCAGCCAAAGGCAAGTGGTTCCTACTGGATCCATGCGGTGATTACTGGAAGCGATGGGACAACCTACGAGAATACTATCGGCTACGGAATAAAAGGATACAGAATCAGTAATTTCGGATTTTCCGGTTCTCTGCAGGCGGGTCAGCAGGCGTTGCTCTCTGTCAGCGGTACGGATATTCTGCATGAGCAGTATACATTTACGTATCTCCAGTGGAACGGATCGGGATGGAATATACTGTATTCCGGCAGCACGCCTAAGACGATCAGCTGGGTGCCTTGGACAGTGGGAGATTATGAATTCTGCTGTCAGATTACTAATGCGCAGGGAACAGTAGTGGATCAGGTAAATAAGCATGTGTATCCTTCTGATTTCGGGAAGAATGGATGGTACTATGAAAACGGATATAAATTTTATTATATCAATAATGTAAAACAATTGGATCTGGACGGTATTCTGCCGAAACAGTCTTCTTATCTGGCAAAGGTTAACCGTACAACTTGTACAGTTACCATCTATGCGCAGGATGGAAGCAACGGATACATTATCCCTGTGAAGAGGTTTGCCTGTTCTGTAGGACTTCCTGGTAAGGAGACGCCTACGGGAACATTTCATACTTTAGCGAAATATCGCTGGCATGAACTGATTGGGCCTTCCTATGGTCAATACTGTACCAGAATCGTAGGAGGTATATTATTTCATTCTGTTGCGGGATCGAATATGACCAGCTATAATTTAGACCCCAATCAGTATAATTTGCTGGGAAGCCCGGCATCCAGCGGATGTGTGCGGCTTTGTGTAAGAGATGCCAAGTGGATCTATGACAATTGTCCATTGGGTATGGAAGTAGTGATTTATGACAGTCCGGATCCGGGTCCTCTGGGACAGGGACCGATCATCCGTATTACGGATCCGAATCAGAATTGGGATCCCACAGACCCCAATATTTAAAAATTTGTTAGAAACCGGGAAGCATTTGCGGATATGAGATTCTTCTGTGCTTTCCGGTTTTGTGTTAAAGCCAACGGGATGTGGGATTTGGAAGTGCGAAACATGGAACCATCCGGCTGGCATCCTTTTCTCTCAACATCGGAACGTGTAGGAGAGATGGTTTTAGACTACAGTTAGGACAGAAAAGGGAGGAACTGGGTACATTGGATATTAGGGAAAGCAGGAAAAAATTAAAACGGTTTGGTATTATTTGTATTCTCAGCGTTCTGGGCATACTATGCTGGAAAACCCCTGCCGCAGCTGCGGAGGCACCACATGCAGAGGATACATCGGAGATTATTCTTCCGCCATGGTTGTACAGAGGAGAAGCATCCAATGGAGGAATTATGAATCAGAATCAGGAAGAGAAAAAAACAGTTTCCATATTGAGTGACAGTCTAGGAACTTACGAGGGCTATACAACCCCATGGAGCATTTATTATTACTACTATACTAGTCAGTACATGAGCGTTTCTGAAACATGGTGGATGCGCTATATTGAAAATAATGATATGAGGCTGGGAATCAATGAATCTCTGGGAGGTTCAAAGGTAGCCTGGTGGGAAGGAGAACCCAGCGGCTATAATGCGCAGCAATGTATGGCAGCTGAAGAGAGGATTGAAAGGCTGGATGATAATGGGACTCCAGATGTGATTCTCTTTTTTGGAGGAACGAATGACATAGCAAGCACGGAGCTGGGAGAGTTTGTTCCCGGAGAAAATATTGGTGATGTGTCTGACTTTCATTCGGCATATCAGACAGCACTGGTGAGGTTGATGGAGCACTATCCGGATGCGGAAATTATCTGTCTGACTCCTTATTACAGAGACATCAGCAGCTGGTCTGATACTACTGACGAAGATGTAGATGCGTATGCAGACTGCATTGTTGAAATATGTCAGTATTATGGCATTCGTTGCGTGGATCTCAGGCTGGCAGAAATAGATGACAGGGAGGATATGTGTAGCTGGGATTACCTGCATGTAAATGAAACGGGATCCTATAAAATATGGCATATGCTTCAGTATGATCAGCCGGTTTTGACTTCAAAGGGAATCCATATAGTTCAAAACAATGGAGACGAGATTCATGCGGAATACGAAGTGGCGGGCGCAACAGAAGAGACAGAGTACCGGTGGCAGGTATATGACTGTAGCGCAGATGTCTGGATCTATGCATCCGACTGGAAAAAGAACAAAGATTTCAAATATGTACCGGAGAAGAGCGGAGCATATTGGCTGTACTGTACCGCAAGAAATCAAATTGGAGAAGAAGTATCAGAGGTTGTAGGTATATCCATTCAAATTCCGCAAATTATTATTGACAGTATCGGATGGGTTTATCAAGAAGATGAGATACAGATTGGAGCAGCGTGGTCAGATCCAGAACGTCTGTTGCAGATCCGATGGATGTCCTATAATCTTGATACTGAAACATGGGAACTTATTAGCGATTGGAGTCAGTCAAACTGGTCTTCCTGGAGACCCAAAAAAGGAAACTACTGGCTTCACGCAGAGGTAAAGGACAGACAGGGAAATACTACTTCTAAAACCATTAGCTTTGTTGTGAAAAGAAATTATCCGGTATACATCAATGGAACCTATCAGGGGCCGAATCCGTATGGCGGAGGATGTCTGATTGGAGTCAGTACGAATATAAATCCCTGGCAGAAATATAAATATGAATTGCTGATTCTGGACTGCAGCAAGTATGCGGCAGGAGATCCGAACCCATGGATTTATGGTACAGGTTCCCAAACTATCGCTTCCGGAACTTCTTTTTGGACAACATGGAACCCGCCGCACGCCGGTGATTACTGGACTTATTTTCGGATTTATGATGAAAACGGCGAAATAATAGAGGATCAATGTTATGGGGCCAGATTCTAAAGCCTGACATGACCGGGGCACAGGGTGTGTTTCGGAGGAACAGTTATAAACCAGTATAAAAAAGTAAGATAATCGCTTGACGCTCTCCTTGGGAAAATATACCATGTAAGGGAACATATAGTTTGTTTTCCAGAGAAGGAGGCGGTCACTATGAAAAGCAGGTGGATAGCGGGCGTGCTGTCCGCAGTACTTACGTTCAGCATGTTGGCGGGAACATTTTTTATCCCAGGCAGCGCGCGGATAGTGCAGGCAGCCCAGGAGCATCATGAAGGAGATCGAGTCTGGGATCTGAGCACAGATGCGTCCCGTCCCTTTGTTGAGGGTACCACGGGAGAATATCAGGGTATTCTCATTGACGCCGCGAAAGGAAAATTTTCTCCCAGGACCGGCGACACTCAGATTAATGCGGGAACCGTGCTTATGATACCGGTGGAAGCAAATGCAGAGGGAGCGGAACTGACCATTCAGCTTTCAGGCAGTACATCCCAGATCTGTATAAACGGTACAGAGCAGGAGGTTTTTTCGGGCAGCGGAAGTTACTCACTGGAGGCCCGGGAGACGGATGGAACCTGTGTGATTGAATTTCTTTCACAAAGCTATGTAAAGACAATTTCACTGTCTTATCAAGAGCCGGCAGAAGAATACCCGGGAATACCGGAAGAGGCTCTCCCGGAAGATAAAACGTATAGTTTTGCCAGTGCTGCGGGGCTGCTGGATGAGAGCGGAAACCCGGCAGAGGGAAGCAAGCTGGAAGGGAACAGAGGAACCTTCGAGGATATGAAGGTGGATGCCGCAGCGGGTAAATTTAATATCCAGCCGGATCAGAACCGGGCGGTGGTGAACGCGGGCACGGTGCTTTATATTCCGGCAGCCTATGATGAAAAAGGCGCGGTGCTGTTAATCGCAGGTACCCAGGACGGGCATACTGCCTCGCAGATCAAAGTGGAAGGTACTGTCTGTACCTCCAATGCGGAGATTACGCTGGATATGAGCGATGCGGCTTCCTATCCCCGATACCTGAAGGTGGAGTTTGATACAATCTGCTATGTAAATACAATTTCCTTGAACTATGGGTCGGACAGCGATTACGGCACGCCTGTGGTGGAGGCAAAAGATAAGACCTGGGATTTTACGGAGAGCAGTCCGGTAGAACGGCCTGCTGTGCAGGGCGCGAAAGGAGAATTTGACGGGATTCAGATTGACGCCACAACGGGAAAATTCTCTCCGCGTACAGCAGCCGCGGGAGGAAACGATACGCAGATAGCGGCAGGAACCACTCTTTATATTCCGGTAGCGCCGGATACACAGGGCGCGTCCATTATGCTGTCCGGAAATAATTATAATAATCTTACGGTCCTGCTGGATGGGACAGAGATTTTTCTGGGGAAGGAGACAGCCCTTCCGGCAGTAGAGGAAAATACATATCTTCCGCTGGAGTTCCTCAGCGAGGATGGAACGGGAAGCTGCTATCTTACGGGAATCACAGTAGATTACATGAGCGACAGCACGGTTAACGCCAGAACTGTAACGGTCGGTTTGAACGGAAACTGTGACTATACATCCATCCAGGAAGCCCTCAATGAAAATGAGTCCAGCGCGTCAGAACCGCTGGTACTTCTGATCGCGCCGGGGACTTATACTGAAAAAGTTACGGTGGATAAGCCTTGGGTATCTTTCCAGCCCATGTACAGCAATGGCGGAGAGATTGTAATTGAGGAGAGTTATTATTCTTCTAATACATTTAACGCGGAGGGGGAATTTATTCCTCAGGATGAATATGATGTGGGAACCGACCAGTGCGGTACGGTGCTGCTGACGGCCAATGCCACAGGCTTCAGCGCTTCCGGCATTACCTTTCAGAACAGCTATAATATTGCGGATCATACCGGGGAGGGGCAGCAGACGCCTGCCGCGGCCTTCGGATCCGCGGCGGACAAGGTTTATCTGAAAAATTGTCAGTTTCTTGGCCGTCAGGACACCCTGTATCTCCATGGGGCAGGCGCCAGAGTACAGGTGGAGGACTGTTATATTGAAGGAACAGTAGATTTTATATTTGGCGATGCGGAAGCCTATTTCCTGAACTGTAAACTTCACATGGCCGGATTTGCCGGCAGAGATACAGGCTACTTTACCGCGGCCAACACCAAAAAAGGCAATGTCGGTTTTGTATTTTCCGGATGTACCCTGACGGTGGATCCCTCTTATGGAGAAGACAGCACTGTAAGCCTGGGACGGCCCTGGCAGACGGAATGCTATACGGAAACAGCCAGAAGAGAAGATGGAAGCAGCTACCTGACGGTTTACGATCCGGAACACAAAAATCCCGCGTATGAAAATACTTCTTCAGCGGCAATCTTTATCGAATGCTACATGGATCCCCTGATCCAGGATGAGAGATGGAGCGTATGGACGAGAAAGGATCAAAACGGCGAGACCAGGGATGTCACTTACCACGAAGATGTCCGTTTCGCGGAGATCAATAGTAAAGATCCATCCGGAAACTATCTTGACCCGGAGGATTACAAAGAAATTACACTGGGAACCATGGAGGTGACGGAAGATGTCCGGGATCAGATAAAGGAGCTTCTGGATCAGATGGGATTCGGTTCTTCCATTGGAAAATGGACTCCCTCCTTTACAGATTATTCCAGTGTACAGCCGGCGGAGATGGTTTTTACAGATGTGCCGAAGGAAGCCTGGTATTACAGCTATGTAAAATATGTGTTTGAAAAAGGACTGATGACAGGGCTGTCAGATACAGTCTTTGCTCCTACAGAAGAAGTCGCCAGAGCGCAGGCAGCGTTGATCCTTTACCGCATCGGCGGGGAAACACCGTCAGAGTACCGGCCGGTATTCCCTGACGTTCCGGAAGGGGTATGGTTTACAGACGCGATTATCTGGGCAAACAGCAGGGGAATCCTGACCGGATATGAGAATACAGGTCTGTTTGGCCCTGGTGATACGATGAATCGGGAGCAGCTGGTAACCATGCTGTACCGCTATGCGAAATACCAGGGTTATGATGTCAGCGATTCAAAAGAATTAAGCGGCTATCAGGATGCGGCGTATGTCAGCAGCTTTGCGGAAGATGCCATGAAGTGGGCGGTAGGAGCCGGAATTATTACCGGAAAATACAATGAGACAGTGCTGGATCCGCAGGGCTGCGCGGCCAGAGCGGAATGCGCTGCCGTCATTATGCGTTTTGCCGAGAAATATAATCTGTAACATAATAAATCCGGGTATTTCCGCTTTTTAGATCTATGCCGGAAAAAGAGTTCCCCTGGCGCCAGCAGCATATATTGGCAGCCAGGGGATTTTTATTCTGATTTGGAGGCATTATGCCGAAACAGGATATCCGTCCATTGAAATTGTTTTTCAGCTTCCCTGCGGAGTCTCTGGATTTCCGGCGGATCGAGCCGGATCCAGCCTTTCTGCAGATCCTCTGAAGAAATTCCATTCAGTTCAGTCAGATGAAAATGAGATGGAAAGCGAAGAGTTTCCAGGGTGTTGGCGGTTTTCTGATCGTAAATGACAGGAAAAACCCGGCACTGGCATATCAGACCCAGGATAATACTGTGGAATCGGGTTCCGATCACATACTCACTTTCTTTAAATTCCTGCAGGATGGAGGAAAGGTTTTTGTCATATAATACACATCGCACAGAATCTCTTTGGGGAGGATCCAGGGCCTGATAGAGTTTCTGTATGATAATTCCATCCCCCTGAGGAACACAGAAACCCGTCAAAACAATCTGATATCCCATCTGGATAAAATGACGGATCATGACTAAATGAAAATTCAGGTACGCGTCCTGGAACATATGGAGCGGATATTTACCTGTGCGGTTTTCAAGATATACCGGGGCGATCAGAAGCTTTCTCTTTTTGGGCTTTAATGTGGGATGCAGGTTAAACACTACATCGGGGGCCCAGGCGGCATGGGGAAGATCCGAAAAAAGCTGATAGGATTGCTGATCGCGGAAGCAGATCCCTTTGTACTTTTGAAATAAATTATGGTAGGCGCTCAGATAATTCGGATCTGTAAATGGGCCGAAGTTGCTGCCGATTAAGTAAAGACCCTTACTTTTTTCCGCCAGATATAAATCTGTTCCGAAAAAGGCGGACCAATCATCATAGTGCTGCACAAAAGAAGAACCGCCGATGTGGATGACAGCTTTGGAGCCGCGGACCATCAGTTTCCAGAATCCGCGGGAGATTCCGCGCTTCTGCAGAAAATGATTTATTTTTTTTACTATAAAATCGTTTTCTGAAAAGATCCTGCAATTCTTTAAATCTTGAAATTTTTGCTTGTAAGATTCATCTGCCAGGATATGAAACTTTATATTGGGGTATCGACGGCACAGCATAACAACAAAGAGATCATCGCCAAGATTTCCGGCCAGATAAGCATGGATCATTACACGTTTCATGAGTACCTCCAAATAAGAATTTATGTGTTCCTTTAGAATTATGGACTTCTAGTTGCGATTCTGCCAGACTTTATCGTATAATTAAAGCATCTTGTCAAGGAGCAGAGAATTATGAGCAAACCGTTAATAAGTGTGATTATGACTGCCTATAATGCAGAAGAATTTATTGAAAAAAGTATACGCAGTGTTTTAGAACAGACATATCAAAATCTGCAGCTTATTATCATCAACGATGGTTCGAATGATTTAACCGGGCAGATTGTCCGGAAGTTTAATGATCCTCGAATAGAATATTTTGAACTGCCGGAAAATCGGCATATTGCTTATGCTACAAATATTGGGTTTTCTAAAGTTCGCGGGGACTATATTGCTATTATTGACAGCGATGATATCTGGTTTCCGAATAAGCTGGAAAAACAGATCTGTTATCTTCGCAGCAACCCGCAGCATCAGGGATGTTTTACCTGGGTCACGCTCATTGATGAAAACGGCGCAGTAATTGATGATAAAATGCCGGAGTTGCAGGAGCAATTCTCGGCGCATACTGAATCCCGGGAATATTGGCTCAGGTTTTTCTTTTTCTACGGAAACCGCCTAAATAATCCGTCCTCTTTGATCACACGGGAGTCTTTGGCGGAGATCGGCAGTCACAATCTGTTTTACATTCAGGCAATGGATTTTGAATGGTGGGTTCGGTTTACTAAAAAATTTTCCTTCGGGATTCTGGAAGAACCTCTGGTGTATTATAGGCGGGTTTCAGATCCGAAAGTAAATGTCAGCAGCTGCTCCGAAGAACATGATACCCGTTTTTATAACGAATATATGTGTATTCGCCACCGCTTTTTTGATGATATGGATGACGATTTGTTTATCCGCACATTCAAAGATTTTTTCGTGTATCCGGATTCAAAAAGCTCTCAGGAACTTCTCTGTGAAAAGGCTTTCCTGCTGTGCAGACCGATTCAGTGGTCTTCCTGGCCCTCCCCCCTAGGGCTTTTTCCGCTGGAGAAACTTATGGAAGATAGGAAGCTTTCTGATTTATTAAAAAATACGTATCACTATTCTACCATTGAATGTGGAAAATATACAAAGATCCATCTGTTCAATGATACCTTTACCAGAAAATATCCGGAGCAGTTAGCACAGCAGAGGCAGCATCTGGACATGGCCTACCAGAAGATACATCAGATGGAAAAAATTCTGGAAGCCTGTCAGGAACAGAATGCACAGAAAGATGCGCAAATTTTACAGCTTAAACAGGAACTTTCTGAGACAGACCGCCGCAGACAAGCAGTTCAGCACGATCTGGATGTGATCATAAATTCCAAAAGCTGGAAACTTACAGCACCTGTACGTAATATCAAAGATCTCCTGTCTCGATGGAAAAAATAAAGTAGGTATATGAATCAGTCTGCGATGTCTTTTATTCTAACATGGCGTGAAAGAAAATCAATAGGTATTAGGAAAGAAACTCGGTGGTCAAGAGCGGTATTTGAAAAAACAGTGTAAAACTCTAGGCGGTTGCAGTTGCTATTTGAAAAAGACAATGCTATAATACCAACGATATTATTTTCGCAGGATTTATGGAGGATTGGAGAATGAGGACCTATTTGGTAACGGGGGGAGCCGGATTTATCGGTTCCAACTATATTCATTACATGTTCAAAAAATATGGAAATGAGATCCGGATTATCAATGTCGATAAACTGACCTATGCCGGAAATCTTGAAAATCTGGCAGACATTGAAAACCGTGAGAACTATACGTTCATCAAAGCGGATATCTGTGATACGGAGAAGATTAATGCAGTCTTCGCGGAAAATGACATTCAGAGAGTGGTTCATTTCGCGGCGGAAAGTCATGTAGACCGGAGCATCAAGCATCCGGAAGTGTTTGTAAAAACCAATGTACTGGGAACTCTGGTAATGCTGAACGCGGCGAAGGCAGCCTGGGAACTTCCGGACGGCAGTTTTAAACCGGACCACAAATTCCTGCATGTCTCCACGGACGAAGTATATGGTTCGCTGGAAGAGGACGGCGGATACTTCTATGAGACAACCCCGTATGCGCCTCATAGTCCTTACTCCGCCAGTAAAGCATCTTCCGACATGCTGGTAAAGGCTTATATGGATACGTACAAATTCCCGGCCAATATTACAAATTGCAGCAACAATTACGGCCCGTATCAGTTCCCTGAGAAACTGATCCCGCTGATGATCAATAACGCGCTCCACGGAAGAAAGCTGCCGGTATATGGAGATGGAAAAAATGTCCGTGACTGGCTGTATGTGGAAGATCACTGCAAGGGAATTGATATGGTACAGGAAAAGGGAAGACTGTTTGAGACCTATAATATCGGAGGCCACAACGAGAGGCAGAATCTCCAGATTATCCACACAATTCTGGAAACCTTAAGGGAAATGCTGCCGGACAGTGATCCGAGAAAAGCTGGTATTACAGACGAATTGATTACCTTTGTGGAGGACAGAAAAGGGCATGACCGCCGCTATGCCATTGCTCCGGATAAAATCCGCGCTGAGGTAGGCTGGTATCCTGAGACCACTTTTGAAGTGGGCATTCGCAAAACGATTGAATGGTATTTCGAACACGAAGAGTGGATGAATCACGTAACCAGTGGGGATTATCAAAAATATTATGACGATATGTACAGTAATCGCTGAGATCTGAAAAAAAGACGCAGAAATACAGTGGCATGGACACTGTCTTTTTGCGTCTTTTCTAAAAAAGGAGGAAGATATGAAAGGTATAATTTTAGCCGGAGGCTCCGGCACCAGACTGTATCCGTTGACAAAAGCAATTTCAAAGCAGATCATGCCGGTATATGATAAACCGATGATCTATTATCCGCTGTCCACCCTGATGCTGGCGGGAATCCGGGAAATTCTCATTATTTCCACGCCAAGAGACATTAAAGTGTTTGAAGAACTGTTCGGAACAGGAGAGCAGCTGGGGCTTTCCTTTACCTATGCGGTTCAGGAAACACCGAGAGGCCTGGCGGATGCTTTTATTGTGGGAGAGAAATTTATCGGAAGCGACAGAGTTGCGCTGGTTTTGGGAGATAATATCTTTTATGGACAGAGCTTCTCCCGGGTTCTGAAGGCAGCCGCGGAGCGGGAACAGGGAGCCACTATTTTCGGATATTATGTGAAGGATCCGAGAGAATATGGAGTGGTAGAGTTTGACCAGGACGGGCGGGCTCTTTCCATTGAAGAAAAACCGGAACATCCGAAATCCAAATACGCGGTTCCGGGTCTGTATTTCTATGATAATGATGTGGTGGAGATCGCGAAAAACGTAAAACCTTCAGCCAGAGGTGAAATAGAAATTACAAGTGTAAACAATGAATATCTCAGGCGGGGAACGCTTCATGTGGAGACACTGGGACGAGGATTCGCGTGGCTGGATACGGGAAATCATGACGCATTGCTGGACGCGGCTGATTTTGTCGCGGCATTTCAAAAGAGACAGGGCTTATATATTTCCTGTATTGAGGAGATTGCCTATAAACGAGGTTTTATAAACAGAGATCAGCTGATACAGCTGGCTCAGCCGCTGCTGAAAACGGCCTATGGACAGTACCTGATGGAAATCGCCGAGGGCTTATAAAATTCAGCGCGGCGCCTTAGACGTAAGGAGGAGCAGAGGTTACGGTTTTCCGGTGTTCCATCACAAGCACAGAAAGGAGACGGTATTTAAGTGATAAAAAAATATATTTCGCTGCTTTTATGTATTTGTCTGGGAATAACCAGCGCGTCAGGGGCAGTGTGGGCCCGGGAAGAGGAAGAAGAAAGTTTTTTTCAAGGCGAAAATAGGGAGGCGCTGGAACATGTAACCGGTGTGGATGAGGAAGGAAATGTCATTGAAGCAGAGGATGACGGTGAGGAGGATACGGTAATCGGACGGAATCCCCTGACGCTGGAAGAAGGAGGACAGCTGGTCAACTTCCGCACCAAGTCCTCCAGTTCTGTTGTGACAAATTATACGGACGCGGTGACCGGAGAAAATGGTTATACAAACGGATATTACGGGGCCGACGCTGCCTATCTGGGGATGGAAAACGGCATGGTAAAGTTTATGCTGTCGGGGGTTACCGGCCTGGTATCGCCGTCAGAGGTGACAATCGTCAATGTCGATGAGGCAAGTTCCATCAGCCATTACGAAGTAAGCGGAGGCAGGCTGATCCACCGGATTACCACCAATCTGGCAGGAACCAGTTATCTCAGCAATCTGGATAACGGAGAGGCTCCGGATTATCTGCGCAGCGGAGCAGATTACTACAGTTACGACGGACATTACTTTTATACCTTTGAAGATTTCGAGTATATGCTGTCGGATTACCGGTCAGGAACCAGGGAACATTCGGTAAATGCTTCGGATCCTTTTTTTAACTATTTTCAGTACCTGCCTTTGAGGAGTGTTTCAAATTATTCTGCCGCGCGGATGAACGATATCATCAACAGCCGGGTCAGCACCGGCTCAAAGCTGCGGGAGGCAGGTCAGCTGATGGTACAGGCACAGGACAGATACGGCATCAATGCTCTGTTGATAGCCGGCATCGCGGCCAATGAAAGCGCGTGGGGAACCAGCAGTATTTCGCAGTCAAAGAATAATCTGTTCGGAATCAATGCGGTGGACAGTTCACCGGGTGAATCGGCGGATACTTTTTCCAGCGTCGCCGTATGCATAGAGGAGTATGCACAGTATTTTCTCTCCGAGCAGTATCTGAACCCGGATAACTGGAAATACAGCGGAGGCTTTCTGGGCAATAAAGCAAGCGGTTTAAATGTCCGGTACGCATCGGATCCCTATTGGGGAGAAAAAGCCGCGGCGCTGGCATGGAGCGTGAATCTTACCGGAGGCGGAGAGGATTCCTATGTGTATACCATCGGAATAAAGGACATTCTGCCGGAACAGACGGATCTGAATGTCCGCGCTGATGCAACCACCAGTTCCAGAGCGGTTTATTCTACAGGAGAGTGGCCCTGCTATGCCTTTGTAATTCTGGATTCCGCTCCGGTCAGCGGTTTTTACCGGGTACAGAGTGGTCCTGCGCTGACGGACAGCCGGACGGACCTGGAAATTTCCGCCAGAGGGAATTATCAATATGAGACCATGTATCTGTATGCCAGCTCCTCGTATATCGATCTTGTGTACCGGGGCAGCGGAGATGTTCCGCAGATTTCCGGCGTTTCCTTTACGGATGTTTCACTGGATTCCTGGTTTTACGATTATGTAAAATATATTGATGACCAGGAAATCATGACAGGACTGAACTGGTACACCTTTGGACCGGGGGAAAATATGGCGAGAGCCCAGTTCGCGCTTATTTTGTATCGAATGGCCGGAGAACCTGCGGTTTCTGATCAGACCGGTACAGCGTTTAAAGATGTGGGGGAAACCTGGTATACAGATGCAGTAAAATGGGCCAGCGCAGCGGGGATTGTTACAGGATACAGCAACGGATGTTTCGGACCGGGAGATAACCTGAACCGTGAACAGATGGTTACGATGCTTTACCGATATATGCAGTATATGGGGTATGATACAGCAACTTCAGGGTCGCTTGGCGCGTTTCCGGATGCCGCCTGGGTTTCGGATTATGCGGAGGATGCGATAAAATGGGCAATAGGGCTCAATATTATTCAGGGCGATAACGGACAGATTAAACCCCAGGATACGGTAGTGCGCGCGGTAGGCGCAACGATTATAACAAGATTTATTAAGAATATTTTATAGTTTTACAAGGGAGCGGGAGAAGTTTTTCGGTACGCATGTGATCGGAAAAGCTTCTCCCGATTTTTTATGCTGCTTCATTATTTACAAAGGGGATTGTTTTTTAAGGTTCTGTTATGCAAAAGTATGATGTAAGGTTAAATATTGCTAAATGTGTGTAAAGTCAATTGAAGTTTTTTGGCAGTCAGGATAGGATAGAGTTGCTTAACAACGAAGAGGAGGAACACCTATATGAAGGCTAAAAAAGTTTTGGCGCTTTTATGCGCGGTATCAATGTTTTCCGGTACGCTTGTAACGGTATCTGCTGATACTGCGCAGAACACTGACACTGCTGTGACAGCAGAGGCGGCAGAGGAGAGTGAGGCCGCCGCCGCGGATGCATACGATGCCCGTCTGGACGCGGGAAAAATTATCCTGACTCCGGGAGAGGATGAAACCGCGTTAAATTTCAGCTGGTATTCTGAGCAGGCAGGAACCCCCGCAGTTAAGATCGGCACGAAAGAAGATCTTTCTGACGCAAAAATTTACAGGGGCACCGCAACCGCTATCAGCAAAACCACAGACAATGACGCCGGCGAGGGAATCGATTATACGGCATCTAACCAGGTTTCTACCGGTACCGGCGCAATTGCGGAAAACACCACTTATTATTACAGCTATACCTGGAATGACGGAGAAGGCGCAGAGTGGTCTGACGTATACAGCTATACTTCCAAGGATTTTGATTCTTTCCAGACGATTCTGGTAGGCGATCCGCAGCTGGGAGCTTCCGGATCCTCCAATCAGGGAAGAGTTGACGATGTGAATATTGCTTCGGATCTGGAGGGCTGGACGCAGACCTTGAATATGGCTTCTGAAATCGCGCCGGACGCCAGCTTTATTCTGTCCGCGGGAGATCAGATCGATTATTCCAGCGCTGACAAGGATTATATCCGAGAGCTTGAATTTGCCGCGTTCTCCACTCCCGAGCAGCTGAGAAGCCTTCCTTTGGCGACTACAATCGGAAATCATGAGAGTCTGGGAGACGATTATCAGTATCATTACAACAATCCCAATGACGGAGATAATCTGGGGGCCACGAATTCCGGATCTGACTATTACTTCAGCTATGGAGATGTTCTGTTTATTGTGCTGAACAGCAACAACAGAAACGCTGCTGAGCACAGAACTCTGATGCAGAAAGCCATCGAGAGCCATGAAGACGCAGCATGGAAAGTGGTAATGTTCCATCATGATATCTATGGTTCCGGACAGCCCCACTCGGATGTGGACGGCGCAAACCTCCGTACCATCTTTGCCCCGCTTATGGATGAATTTGATATTGATATCTGCCTGACCGGTCACGATCATTCTTATGCCAGAACATACCAGATCATTGACGGAAAAGCAGTGGATTACGGCCAGACTTCCGCAGTGAATCCGGATGGCACGCTGTACATCGCGGCAGGTTCCGCTTCCGGAAGTAAATTCTACGCGCTGAACACCGTGAAACAGTATTACATCGCGGAACGCAATAATACGCAGACGCCTACGTTCTCCACCATTGATTTTTCAGATGATACCTTTACCATTAAGACCTATGACAATACCGGAGCAAAATATGCCGGAGATTTTACCATCACCAAGAATCAGGATCAGGAATCTCTGCTGAGCCTTGTCAATGAGAGCAAGGAGATGAACGCGGAGGATTACACCTCTGCCAGCTATCAGAAGTATGAAGACGCAGTCGCGGAGGCAGAGGCATATCTGGAAACAGACAAAGATATGGTTCCCGCGGAGCTGACAGAAAAATACGATGCTTCCATCCAGGGCAATAATGAAAATGATCCTCTGAACTATTACGGATATGCCCAGGGCGAGTACAAGGATCCGAATTCCCAGAGACTGAAAGCCGGATACGCGCCGTTCCTGGACAAGACCATGGACAACAGCCAGGCGATTCTCAACGCAGATCAGTATCAGGCAGTTTACAGCAGGCTGGCGGACGCGAAAGCGAATCTGGTAAGTTCCGAGCTTCCCTATGTGGATGTAGACGCGGCTTCCTACTATTACGACGCAGTAAACAGCTTATATGACAAAGCGATCATGACCGGTATGGATGAAACCCATTTTGGCCCCACCACTACTCTGGCAAGAGCGCACTTCGTAGTCATCCTGTACCGTATGGCAGGAAGCCCTGAAGTAAACAGCCAGGCGGATTTCGCCGATGTAGAACAGGGAAGCTGGTACAGCGACGCGGTTGCTTGGGCCGTGGAGAATGGTATCGTAACCGGCTACACAGACAGCGGAAAATTCGGACCGGCGGATCCTGTAACCAGGGAGCAGATTGCCACCATGCTTTACAGGTACAGCGGAAACGCGGGAATTTCCGCGCAGGCAACGGTCCTGGATTATCCGGATGCCATGCAGATCAGTGATTTTGCGCGGGAAGCCATGATCTGGGCAGTAGGAACCGGAATTATCACCGGACAGAATGAAGGCACTGTGCTGGCTCCGCAGAATACAGCCTGCAGAGCAGAAGCAGCAACCATGATTGCCCGTTATCTTGGTTAAAAAGCATGAAGAATAAGAGAGCGGGTTACATCATTTTTGCAATCCTGACCCTGGCATTTTTGGTCGGTCTGGTTTTCCTGAATCGTTCCGTACATAAAGTACCGCTTTTAGCGGAGGATGGGAGTTCTTTTGAAAAAGCGGTGGTAACTGAAATCATACAGGATAACCTGACGGAGACTGGAGACAGAAGCGGGGAACAGATTGTCAAGGTAAAAATAACCAGTGGCTCTCATAAAGGAGAAACCGTCGAGGCGACCAGCCTCGACGGTTACTTATATGGAGCCACCTGTGAAGTAGGAACACATGTTATTATTAATATCAGCGAATATGACGGTACCCTTGCGGCCAATGTCTATAATTATGACAGAACCTCTGTGATTATTATATTTATTGCGGTATTCCTGGCACTGTTGATGTGGGTTGGAGGGAAAAAGGGCATATTTTCAGCAATCTCTCTGGTATTCGCAGCGGTTTGTGTGCTGTTTCTGTATCTGCCGCTGATGTATATGGGAGTGCAGCCGTTTCTGGCAGCGGTTTTGTGCTGTATTCTGATTACCCTGTTTTCTATGATCCTTTTGGGAGGATTTACGGCAAAAACCTTTTCGGCTATTGCGGGAACCACCATCGGCTGTGTGGTGTCCGGCCTGATCGCGTTTATCTTTGCCTATTTTATGCATATTAACGGTTATAATGTTGAAGAGGTGGAGACGCTGATTCTGATAGAGCAGAATTCCCAGCTTCAGGCCGGAGGCCTTCTCTTTTCAGGAATTCTTATTACTTCGCTGGGAGCGTCCATGGATGTGGCTATGTCGATCGCATCCGCAGTCAGCGAGATTTACAGTCATTCGCCGGAGATATCGGTGAAAGAATTGACAAAAAGCGGTATGAGGGTTGGAAGGGATATGCTTGGCACCAATGTAAGTACCCTGGTACTGGCTTTTGTAGGCGGAGCGGCGTCCATTATGATGATCTATTATTCATATAGTATGCCGGGACGGCAGCTGATGAATTCCTATTTTATGGGGACAGAATTATTGGAGGGACTGTCCGGAACCTTCGGGGTGATAGCGGTTGTACCCCTCGTATCTGTCATCAGTGCGTGGTTATATAAAAAAAGGAAAAAAACCTGAAATTTATGGATCGGGGAAGAGCCGGAGCGGCTGAAAAACAGCGGCTGTCCGGTTCTTTTTCCGTTCACCTTTTTTTACACAATTCATCACATATTCAACACATTTGCCCGTTACAATAAGCCATGTAAGATAAAGAAAGGAAAGCTTTTACAGCTTAGGATAAAGAAAAGGGGTAAGTGATTATGAGCGAAGAATTCAGAAATGATCAGGAAAATTTGAACAGCCAGCAGAATTCCGCGGGTACAGAGGAACATACGGAAAACCAGTCTCAGAACGCCAGTACAGCCGGGGGCACCACCTACAGCTGGGTGAATCCGAAGCTGCGCCAGGATCAGGGCCAGCAGGCAGGAACCAATCCCTGGGGCGCCCAGAACAGCGGCGGATGGAACGCCGCAGGGGCGGAGGCGGGAAAACGGCAGCAGTACCGCTACACGGCTTCCGGCCCTGCAGGAGCAAAACCGGGATTCGGCGCTCCGGGAGCAAAAGTGAAAAAGAGTAAGGTGAAAAAGCCCAGAAAGCCCATGACCGCCGGAAGAAAGTGGGCTGCCACGGTGGCGATGGCGCTGGTCTTCGGAGTGGTAGCCGGAGGAACCATGTACGGAGTGAACCGGGCGGCAGACTATTTTGACGGGGATGACAACACGGTGGTGCAGACCACGCAGCCTCTGGCACAGACCGATACCAGCGGCGGATCCGATTCAGAGACTGTTTCCGCCAGCGCGGGAGCGGCAGGAACCGTAAAAGAGGTGGCAAAAAACGCCATGCCCTCCTTAGTGACGATTTCAACCATGTCTGTAGAAGAAATGCAGAGTTTCTTCGGAGGCACCCAGCAGTATGAAGTGGAGGGCGCGGGAACAGGAGTGATCGTAGGCCAGAATGACAGCGAACTGCTGATCGCCACCAACAATCATGTGGTTCAGGGAGCCCAGAGCCTCTCCGTTGGATTTATCGATGAGGCTTCCGTGGAAGGGAAAATTAAAGGATCGGACTCCAGCAATGACCTGGCAGTGGTCTCGGTAAATCTTTCCGATATCCCCCAGGAAACCATGAACGCCATTAAGATTGCGACTTTGGGTGATTCCGATGAACTGGAACTGGGAGATCAGGTGGTGGCTATCGGAAACGCTCTGGGTTATGGCCAGTCTGTGACCAGCGGTTACGTCAGCGCTATGGACCGGGATCTGACCCTTACAGACAACAGCGGAAATACGATTGAATCCACCGGGCTGATTCAGACGGACGCTCCCATCAACTCCGGAAACAGCGGCGGCGCCCTCTTAAATATGAAGGGTGAACTGGTGGGAATCAATGAGGCAAAAAGTTCTATGACTTCTTCCGGAACCACTGTGGACGGTATTGGATTCGCTATCCCAATTGCTAAGGCAGAACCTATTTTGGAAAAACTCATGGAGCTTCCCACCCGTGATAAAGTGGATGAGAGCCAGGCTTCCTTCCTGGGAATCGAAGGCGTGAACGTTACCTCCGATGCTTCTGAGATGTACGGAATGCCTACCGGTGTGGGGATTTCTACCGTAATTGAGGACGGTCCCGCGGAAGCGGCAGGGGTCAAGAGAGGGGACGTGCTGACGGAACTGGATGGACGCAGCATCAGCAATATGGATGAGCTGAAGGATGCCCTGCAGTATTACGCGGCAGGAGAGCAGGTGAAGATTGTCGTTCAGCGCTCCGATGAAGGAGAGTATAAGCCGGTGGAACTGACAGTTACCCTGGGAGCTGCCAGTGAGATGAATCAGCAGCAGGAGGCATTTCCCGGCAGATAAAGAACTATGGTAAAGAAGCAGGCGTCTGCGCGCTGGCATAAGCGGTGCGCGGACGCCTTATTTTCCTGTGCGGACTTGTTTTCGGCGTGCATGGGTGATAAAATAATAGCACTATGGAAATCCGCTGTGCTTTTGGATGAGCGGACAGAGGAGAGATAAAGATGAAAAGACGTATTCTGATTTTTAGCGCCGCCTGTATGCTGGCGGCAGCGGTGATGGTATCAGGCTGCTCAGAGAAAAAGGATTCTGTGGAAAATTCCTCACAGACGGAAGAATCGTCAGAACCCTCCGGGACTTCCGGCTCCGCGCCCCTTATAAATACTCCTGAGGAGGGGCAGGAAAATCCGGAACAGATGGGAGAGGGGGCAGCGCCTACGGATATTCCGGAAGAATCCCGGAGCTCAGAGGCAGAATTGGGAGAACCCTTGATTTTTTCGGAGGACGGCCGGGAACTGTATTCCGTTACCCTGGAGCAGGCGGAGTTTACAGACCGCCGGGCCGTAGCGGAGACGGAGGCTCCGGAAAAAGTTCTGCTTCTCACCTATTCTTATGAAAGCCTTTCCGGGGAGGCCGTGCTGGTAGATGATATGAGTTTCCGCTGCCTGGACAGCGGGGGGGAGGCATGTACGCCTTACTATCTGGCGGATCAGCTGGTTCCGGAAGTGAATCAGGGCGGAGAGCCTGCCAGAGCGGAAATCGCCTTCCGTGTTCCCGAAGATATGGAGCAGGCTCGGATTTATGTGGTAAATAATTCCAATCCGGAGGGGGAATCCTATCAGGTGACGGTACAGCCCTGAGGGAAAATTTCGGAAATAACGCATACAGAAGGAGAAGACTTATATGTCAGAGGAAAAAGAGACCCGGGACAAGGTTCCCTCAGAGACTTCCGGAGAACAGCCAGAGGATAAGAAACCGGAAGAGTATGAAAAATACTGCTTTATGTGCAAACGGCCGGAGAGCAAGGCAGGGAAGATGATCGAGCTGCCGGGCAACATTCATGTCTGCGCGGACTGCATGCAGAAGAGCTTTGACACCATGCAGAATATCAATCTGAATTATAATGACCTGATGAAAAATCTTCCGCCCAATATCAGCATGATCGACCTCTCGTCTCTGCGGAATCAGATTCCGCCCCAGCCCAAGGTCAAGAAGAAAGAAGAGAAGAAGGAAAAGAAAGAATTTTCTATCAAGGATATTCCGCCGCCCCATAAGATTAAGGAACAGCTGGATGAATATGTCATCGGTCAGGAACAGGCCAAAAAGATTATGGCGGTGGGAGTTTACAACCATTATAAAAGAGTGTTTTCAGATCCCGGCGATGATGTGGAAATTGAAAAATCCAACATGCTGATGATTGGACCCACCGGTTCCGGGAAAACTTATCTTGTACAGACCCTGGCCCGTCTGCTGGACGTGCCCCTGGCCATTACAGACGCTACCTCCCTGACAGAAGCCGGATATATCGGCGATGATATTGAGAGCGTAGTTTCCAAGCTGCTGGCCGCGGCGGACAATGATGTGGAGAGGGCCCAGCACGGGATTATTTTTATTGATGAGATCGATAAGATTGCCAAGAAGAAAAATACCAATCAGCGGGATGTCAGCGGCGAGGCGGTGCAGCAGGGCATGCTGAAGCTGCTGGAGGGCAGCGAGGTGGAGGTTCCGGTGGGAGCCAACAGCAAAAACGCCATGGTGCCCCTTACCACGGTGGATACCCGGAATATTCTGTTTATCTGCGGCGGCGCTTTTCCGGACCTGCCGGACATCATCAAGGAGCGGCTGAACAAGCAGTCTTCCATTGGCTTTCAGGCGGATCTGAAGGATAAGTACGATGAAGATAAAAATCTTCTGATGCAGGTCACGGTGGAGGATCTGCGGAATTTCGGCATGATTCCGGAGTTTTTGGGAAGGCTTCCCATCGTTTTCGCCCTGGAAAGCCTGACGGAGGATATGCTGGTGCAGATCCTTCAGGAGCCAAAAAACGCCATCCTCAAGCAGTACCGCCGGCTGCTGGAGATGGATGAGGTCAAACTGGAGTTCGAGGAAGGGGCCCTGCGGGCGATTGCCCGCAGAGCTCTGGAAAAGGATACGGGCGCCAGGGCTCTGAGAGCGATTATCGAGGAGTTTATGCTGGATATTATGTATGAGATCCCCAAAGACGATACCATCGGCGAGGTGGTTATTACCAGAGAATATGTGGAGCATACAGGAGGACCCAGGATTATCATGCGGGGGCAGGAGATCCCGGAACTGGGTATGCGGTCATAAGACAGGAGGTGCGTGAGGACATGGCAAACGCAAATGATTTTTTCGGCGCGGTGGGAAATACCATCAGCAGGGCGGCAAATAAGCTGGGCAAAAAAACGGACCAGTTTGTGACGGTGCAGAAGATACGCAGCCGCCAGCACAATCTGGAAGATCAGATTGAAATGGATTACAGAAAAATGGGAGAATGGATCTTTCAGAAATATACGGAGGAGGAAGAGCTTCCGGAGAAGCTTCAGGAAATCTGCCGGGGGATTGAGAAGCGGACCCAGGAGATCCGGGAGTGCAGGGAGCGGATCGCCCAGGTAAAGGGAGCGAAAATCTGCCCGGGATGCGGGGAATTGATTCCCAAAGACGCTAATTACTGTATGAACTGCGGCACATCTTTCCAGAAAGTCCAGCAGGAAGGAACCGAGACGGAGCCGGATGAGCCGCGGACGGATACGCAAGAGGAGTAAAGAATGGTTTTTATTATCATTATACTTGCGGTATTTCTGGGAGATCTGCTTCTGAAAAAGTATGTGGAGGCGAAACTTCCGGAGGGAGAGGAACGGACCCTGTTCCGGGGAAAGATCCGTATCCGCAAATACCACAATTCAGGCATTGCCCTGGGGGGACTTTCCGGGCATCCGCTGATTATTAAGAGGGGAACGGCCGGCATAATCCTGGGGCTTCTGATCGCTCTGGCTTCTATGCTGCCGAAAAAGGGGAATACTCTGCGCAAGACCGGCCTGAGCCTTATGCTGGGCGGAGCTCTCTGCAACTGGTTCGACCGGTTTCATCAGGGAATGGTGACGGATTATTTCAGCTTCCGCAGTAAGTGGAGAAGGTTCAGCCGTCTGGTGTTCAACCTTTCCGATATCTGTATTTTCCTGGGCGGCCTGCTGGCCCTGCTGGGCGCCGGAAAGAAAAGAAAATGAATAAAAGAAGGAACTGTTCGTTCTCACCTGAACGTGAGTCGGAACAGTTCCTTTTTTGTTACAGAGTTTTTATATTTCCGGAGCGGCGGATTTCATTAAAGCTGGGGACCAGCCGCAACCAGAGCTTTTCCGGCCTCGTTGCCCTCATATTTGGCGAAGTTCTTGATGAATCTTCCTGCCAGATCTTTGGCCTTGGTCTCCCATTCGGAAGCGTCCGCGTAGGTATCTCTGGGATCCAGAATGTTGGTGTCTACACCCGGAAGCTCGGTGGGTACTTCAATGTTGAAGTAAGGAATCTTCTTGGTGGGAGCTTTCAGGATGTCGCCGTTCAGGATGGCGTCGATGATTCCACGGGTATCCTTGATGGAGATACGCTTGCCGGTTCCGTTCCAGCCGGTGTTTACCAGGTAAGCCTTGGCTCCGCTCTGCTGCATTCTCTTTACCAGCTCCTCAGCGTACTTGGTGGGATGCAGTTCCAGGAAGGCCTGTCCGAAGCATGCGGAGAAGGTGGGGGTGGGCTCGGTGATGCCCCGCTCGGTTCCTGCCAGTTTCGCGGTGAATCCGGACAGGAAGTAGTACTGGGTCTGCTCCGGAGTCAGGATGGATACCGGAGGCAGCACGCCGAAGGCGTCAGCGGACAGGAAGATGACTTCCTTGGCTGCCGGTGCGGAAGATACCGGGCGTACAATATTGTTGATGTGAGTGATGGGGTAGGACACACGGGTGTTCTCGGTCACACTCTTGTCATGGAAATCAATTTTGCCGTTCTCATCCAGAGTAACGTTCTCCAGCAGAGCGTCTCTCTTGATGGCGTTGTAGATATCCGGCTCGGACTCTTTGTCCAGGTCGATAACTTTAGCGTAGCAGCCGCCCTCAAAGTTGAAGACTCCCTTGTCGTCCCAGCCGTGCTCGTCATCGCCGATCAGCAGACGCTTGGGATCGGTGGACAGGGTGGTCTTGCCGGTTCCGGAAAGTCCGAAGAAGATGGCGGTATTCTCGCCGTTCATATCCGTGTTGGCGGAGCAGTGCATGGAAGCGATGCCCTTCAGAGGCAGATAGTAGTTCATCATGGAGAACATACCCTTCTTCATCTCGCCGCCGTACCAGGTATTGATGATTACCTGCTCACGGCTGGTGATGTTGAAGACAACCGCTGTCTCAGAGTTCAGCCCCAGTTCTTTGTAGTTGGGAACTTTTGCCTTGGAAGCGTTGTAAACAACGAAATCCGGCTCGAAGTTTTCCAGCTCCTCAGCGGTGGGCTGAATGAACATGTTGGTTACGAAGTGTGCCTGCCATGCCACTTCCATGATGAAACGGATGGCCATGCGGGTGTCTTTGTTGGCGCCGCAGAAAGCGTCCACCACATACAGTTTCTTGTTGGAAAGCTCTTTCTGAGCGATTTCCTTGACCACATTCCAGGTTTCCTGGCTGGCCGGATGGTTGTCGTTTTTGTATTCCTCAGAAGTCCACCATACAGTGTCCTTGGAATTCTCATCCATAACGATGAATTTGTCTTTGGGAGAACGTCCGGTGTATTCGCCGGTCATAACGTTCACTGCGCCCAGTTCGCTGACCTGACCTTTCTCATAACCTTCCAGCTCCGGTTTGGTCTCCTCCTGGAACAGCAGGTCATAGGAAGGGTTGTGTACGATCTCAGTGGTACCCGTGATGCCATACTTGCTCAAATTGATTTCTGTCATCCTACTCTTAACCTCTTTTCTATAAAATATATGGTAAATATATAAGCGCCTGCCGAAGCCGGGCTTATGATATTTCACCGGAAAACAAAACATCGTTTCCCCAATACTTAATTATACATAATACGTCAATTAAATCAACAGAAATTCCAGCTTTTCCACAAAAAATATAGAAGATGCAAATTTCCGGTTATCAGGGAACCGGGGAAATCTCCCATCGTTTTTTTGATTATAGCAAATATTTAAAAAAAGTAAACGGGATTTCCTTCTTGTCTTTGCGTGAGACTCGTGGTATGATTTTACCATCAGATAGTTCTCAGAGGCAGTTCCGGCGTATCGCCACGATTTTCACGGAAAAAGGTTTTAATTTTACAGGAGGAACCATATGGACGGCAAAAAAGAAATACAGGGACTGGATATTCATCTGCCTTTTTCAAAGGAGAAAAGGGAGAGCCTTTTGGCTATGGAAAAAGAGCCGGAATCCGGGAGCGAAAAGCTGCTGAAAAAGCTGCAGGTTTTTCGGATGCTGGAGGAGATGGAGGGGGATGACCAGAAGCTTCTTCCGGATCCCTATGGCTGCGAATGTTTTTTTCTGGATGATTTTATGACAATAGATATGGAAGCTGATTTTTCCAGGATCGCCAGAGATTTCCTGGCCCATGAATATCAGCGCCTGGGAGAATTGTCCGCCCACGCTTTTCTGGAGGATCATCCGTCGGATTCTGACCTGGAGACAGGGGTCTGCCGCAAAATTCTGAATCTTATGTATGACGCGGTCAGGAAGGGCAGTGAGTACGCCGCGGCTATGTTCCGGAATCTCTATAAGACGTATTATAAGAAAGAATACGATCAGCTGAAGCGGTTTCGGACACTTTCGGCGCTGGAAGTTCTGTCCCTGTCTGAGGATGAAGAAAAAAACACTTCCATCTATATTATGGCCAGGATTTTATGTATGAGCAGCTTTCTGGGAATTGAAAAGGAAAAAGACTGTGTCTATCTCTATGTAATACTGGATTCCCGGTTCAGGGAGATGGAGGCAGAGCAGGATGAGGAAAGAGACCAATATTATTTTTCTGTTCCGGATTCTGTCCGGGAGGAAGCGGACCGCCAGGTGGAGCAGTGGATGGGAGAGCCGCGGGAGGATACGCTCCGGGACAGGAAAATGCGTACCTGGAGAAAGGCAGAGGAGTTTGTGGAGCAGTGTCTGAATCAGCAGGGGTACGGGGGAGATTATGCGTTCTGCTGCAATAAAGAGTACAGGGGTATCCGGGATGTTATGTCTCGGACTTTGTCCCTCTTGAAAATGAAACATCCGGGAGAAAATTTTTCCTTTGAGGAGATCCAGCTGTACGCAGTGCTGTTTGAGACGGTGAGAGCCCTCACCGACGCTTCTGACAGCGCGGACAGCGCGCTGAATATGCTGCTCCAGCAAGAGGAATGGGACGGGGAGGAGCAGGAATGCTGGTATGATCCTGAAAAAAACGTGCCGCAGCAGACCAGACCCAGGCAGAAACAGAAAGATTCCCCCGGAGTTCTTTCCGCGGTTCCGGCGGCTTCCCGGGAACTGACGGAGCCGGAGCTGCTGGCAGAGGTGGAAGAACTGCGAAAAAAACTCCATGAAAAAGAGCAGGAACTCCGGCACATGAAAAATCTGTACGCGGAGGCTAAAAGTTCTCAGGCGGAGAGAACGGCTCTGCAGGAGCGCTACGAGGCGGACCGCCAGGAGCTTATCGCGCTCCGGGAACATGTGTACCAGTCCTCAGAGACGGAGAAGGAACCGGAACCGGCGGATCAGGAAAAAATGGAACAGGTTCTTTCGGAGAAGAAGATCGTGATCGTGGGAGGACATGATAACTGGACCTATAAACTGAAAAACAAATTTAAAAACTGGGAATTTTTCAGCCCCAAGGTTTCCGGCACCATGGATGGAAGCATTCTGAGCCATGCGGATTATATTTACTTTTTTACGGATTTTATTTCTCACAGCACGTATCAGAAAATGCTGCGCGTCGTCCGGAATCAGAATCTTCCTTTCGGTTACATTCATACCATCAATATTCCGGCCAATATCCGGCAGATCTACCTGGACGTGGCAGGCGAAAAATAACCGGGCAGGGAAAACTTTACATTTTTCTTTCCGGCGAGTATGATTAACGCGGGAGGAGTGAGCGCGATGAAGACGATAGCAAAACATATTTTTTCAAACTATAAGGACCTGCTGATCCTGGGAATTTCCGGCGCCCTGATTGGCGCCGCGGTGGGTGTCCTGGAGGCTCTTTTCGGCCTGGTACTCCAGGAATGTACAGGCATCCGTACCGGGCATCTGTTTGTTTTGGTTCCTTTCCTTCCGCTGGCGGGAGTTCTCATTGTAACCCTGTACCGCCGCCTGGGCAAGAAGGCTTCCCAGGGAATGAAGCTGGTATTCCGGGTGGGGCTGGGAGAGGATCAGGATCTGCCTATGCGGATGATCCCCCTGGCCATGGTTTCCACCTGGCTGACCCATCTCTGCGGAGGCAGCGCCGGACGGGAGGGAGTGGCCATCCAGATCGGAGCGGCGGTTTCCGACAATATAGACCGGCTGGTCAGGAGAAAGTGGACCATTGAAAAACGGGAAAAGATTTTTCTTCTGACCGGTATGGCTGCCGGATTCGCCGGACTTTTTCAGACGCCTCTGGCGGCTGTGTTTTTTGCGCTGGAAGTGCTGGTGGTGGGAGAACTGGAGTACAGCGCCCTGTTTCCCGCGGCGGTGGCTTCCTTCACAGCCAGTACTGTGTCCGGCCGGCTGGGACTTTCCAATTTCCATTACATCCTGGAGACAGAAATGAGCGTCAGTTTTCCCCTGCTTCTGCAGATGGCGCTGCTGGGCATCCTGTTCGGCATCGCGGGTTCCTGCTTTGCTCAGGGAATCCGTCTGGCGCGGCTGCGTCTGACGTTTCTCTTCGAGGGCCATCCCTATAGGAAAGTAGTTCTTATGGGTATTGTCCTGGCGGCAGTGATGCTGCTGGTCCATGGGGGACGGTACGCGGGAAGCGGAGAAAATCTGGTGGAACTGGGATTTTCCGGCGGCGGGATTTACTGGTATGACTGGATCCTGAAAGCGCTGCTCACGATTCTCACTCTCTCCTCCGGATTCATCGGCGGAGAGGTGGCGCCTCTGTTTGCCATCGGCACCTGTCTGGGCAGTCTGCTGGCTCCCCTGTTCGGCCTGCCGGCGGAGTTTGTCATGGCCCTTGGCTATGCGGCCGTCTTCGGCAGCGGAACCAATACCCTGCTGGCCTCTATCCTCATTGGCTGCGAAGTCTTTGGTTACGGCATGCTCCCGTATTTTTTTGTCACCTGCATCATGGCCTACCTCTTTAATTGGAATAAGTCTATCTTTACTTCTCAGCAGAAGAGCCTGGTCCATTATTTGCGGCATATACAGAGGAGGAGCCGGATTTAAATTGCTATTCCCGGTCCTCCATGTTAAGATGATACATAGAGCCGCGGGGCGGCAGTAAAAACAGAAGAAAGAGAGGTTTAATCCTATGAGCTACGCGGATCAGGTGTTTATCGGCATGTGCCGGGATATTATAGAGAACGGATGCAGTACGGAAGGAGAAAAGGTGCGCCCTCACTGGGAGGACGGGACCCTGGCCTATACCATTAAGCGCTTCGGGGTAGTGAACCGGTACGACCTGTCAAAGGAGTTTCCGGCGCTGACTCTGCGGAGAACGGCTCTCAAAAGCGCTTTTGACGAAATCCTCTGGATCTGGCAGAAAAAATCCAACAACATCCATGAACTCCACAGCCATATCTGGGACGAGTGGGCGGATGAAAACGGTTCCATCGGCAAGGCCTACGGCTATCAGCTGGGAGTGAAACATCAGTATAAAGAGGGTGAGATGGATCAGGTAGACCGGGTGCTCTGGGATCTGGGGCACAATCCTTACAGCCGCAGAATTATGACAAATATATATGTGCATCAGGATCTCCATGAAATGGCTCTGTATCCCTGCGCGTACTCCATGACCTTTAATGTGACCAGAGAGCCGGGCAGTGAGCAGCTGACTCTGAACGCCATTCTCAATCAGAGATCTCAGGATGTGCTGGCGGCCAATAACTGGAATGTGTGCCAGTATTCCCTGCTGCTGATGATGTTTGCCCAGGTCTGCGGCATGAAGGCCGGAGAGCTGGTTCATGTCATCGCGGACGCCCATATTTATGACCGGCATATTCCGTTGGTGAAGGAACTCATCAGCCGAAAAACCTATGACGCTCCCAAAGTCACCCTGAACCCGGAAATAAAGAATTTCTATGATTTTACAGTGGAGGATCTGCAGGTGGAAAATTATGTCACCGGACCACAGATCAAAAATATTCCCATCGCGATTTAGGAGGCGGCGAAATGAAAGCAATTTTATCAGCGGATAAAAACTGGGGGATCGGCTGTCAGAACAAGCTGCTGATCAGCATCCCTTCGGATATGAAATTTTTCCGGGAGACGACGGCGGGGCACACTGTGATCATGGGACGGAAAACCCTGGAGAGCCTGCCGGGAGGGCAGCCCCTGAAGAACCGCAGGAATATTGTTCTTACCAGGAATCCCGAGTATCAGGTCAGAGGGGCCGAGGTGGTTCACAGTCTTGAAGAACTTCTGGAGCTTCTGGGAGAGGCGGAACGGGAAGAGGCCTATGTCATCGGAGGCGGGGCTGTCTATGAAGAACTGCTTCCCTACTGCGACACCGTCTATGTGACGAAAATTAATTTCGCCTATCAGGCGGACACCTTTTTTCCAAATCTGGACGAAAGGCAGGATTGGAAGCTGGCACAGGAGAGCGAGGAACAGACCTGTTTTGACATTGAGTTTACTTTCCGAAGATATGAGAGGGTTTGAGTATGGAAAGAAAAAACACAAGAGAAGTCCGCATTGGGGATCGGGTCATTGGCGGGGGCAATCCCATTCTGATTCAGTCTATGACCAATACGAAGACGGAGGACGCGGCGGCCACTGTGAGCCAGATCCACCAGCTGGAGGCGGCGGGCTGCGACATCATCCGCTGCGCTGTGCCCCACATGGAAGCGGCCGCGGCTTTGAAGGAAATTAAAAAGCAGATTTCCATTCCTCTGGTGGCGGATATTCATTTTGATTACCGGCTGGCCATTGCCGCCATAGAAAACGGAGCGGACAAGATCCGCATCAATCCGGGAAATATCGGGGATCAGGATCGGGTCAGGGCGGTAGTGGACGCGGCCAGAGAACGGAATATTCCCATCCGGGTGGGAGTCAACGGCGGTTCCCTGGAAAAGGAACTGCTGGAAAAGTATCACGGGGTTACCCCGGAGGGCCTGGTAGAGAGCGCTTTAGCACAGGCGGCCCTGATCGAGGATATGGGATACGAGAACCTGGTAATCAGTATTAAATCCTCAGATGTATTGATGTGCGCCAGAGCCCATGAACTGATTGCGGCGAAGACAGATCACCCTCTGCATGTGGGAATTACCGAGGCGGGAACCCTGTATTCCGGAAATATCAAGTCTGCTGTGGGATTGGGAATCATTCTGTACCAGGGCATCGGGGATACCATCCGGGTATCCCTGACGGGAGCGCCTTTGGAGGAAGTAAAGTCCGCCAAGCGGATTCTGAAGACGCTGGGACTGCGCAAAGGGGGCGTGGAGGTTGTATCCTGTCCCACCTGCGGACGGACCCAGATTGATCTGATCGGTCTGGCAAATCAGGTGGAAACTCTCGTTCAGGATATTCCGCTCGATCTAAAAGTGGCAGTCATGGGCTGCGTGGTCAACGGCCCAGGAGAGGCCCGGGAGGCGGATATCGGCATTGCGGGCGGCAAGGGAGAAGGCTTGCTGATTAAGAAAGGTGAAATTGTAAAGAAGGTGCCGGAGAGCGAACTGCTGGCCTGCCTGCGGGAGGAACTGCTGAACTGGAACCCTTGAGAGGGGTTTTCGGGGCAGGGGAAAAATCAGGAGGATAAACATGGAAGAAACGGGAAAAGAGTTTCTGGAGGCATTTCCGAAGCTGGAGGTAGAGGGAGAACTGAGAGAACTGCTTTCCACCATGGAGGTGGTCCGGGTAACCCTGAACCGCAGAAAAGATCTGCTGCGGATCTATACGGTCAGCAGCCAGTGGATTCATAAGAAATATATATACAAGCTGGAGGACATGATCCAAAGCCAGCTTTTTTCCCATGCGCCTATCCGGGTGAAGATCATTGAGCGCTTTTATCTGTCCCGCCAGTACACCCCGGAGAGGCTGCTGGAAGTCTACTATTCCAGCATCCTTCTGGAACTGAAAAATTATCATATTCTGCTGTTTCATCTGTTCCGGACGGCGAAGATTACGTTTCCGGAGCCGGAACTCATGGAACTGGCTCTGGAAAATTCCGTGATCGCCCATGAAAAAGAGGAGGAACTGTATCGGGTTCTGGATAAGATCTTCTGTGAGCGCTGCGGGTTCCGCCTGAGCATCCGCACTTCCTTCCGGGAAGAGCGGGATGAGAGCGAGATTCAGAAAAGCGAGCTGGAAATGCGGGAGGCAGCCAGGCATGTAGCGGAGCATCTTTCCCTGGGGAGGGCGGAAGAGCCGGAACCGGAAGAGAAAAAACCTGCGGAAAAGGCAGCGGGAAGCAGGTACTTTGGAAATTCCGCCGGGAGGAAAAACGGCCGGAACCGGGGGAAAAACGGCAGAGAGGAACAGCCGGTGCGGCGCAGCGACAATCCGGACGTGCTGTACGGAAGGGATTTTGAGGATGACAGCATTCCCATTGACAGTATTGAAGGAGCGGTGGGGGATGTAGTGATCCGCGGGGAGATCTTGAATTTTGACAGCCGGGAGCTGCGGAACGGCCGGGGGCTGCTGGTGTTCGCTGTGACGGACGACACAGACACCATTATGGTAAAAATTTTTGTTAAAGCGGAGCAGATCCCGGAGCTGTCCAAAATTCTGAAGAAGGGGACATTTATTAAGGTCAAAGGAAAGGTGATGACCGACTCTTTTGACCACGAACTGACGGTAACCTCTGTGTGGGGCATTAAGAAGAGCAAAAATTTCCGGGAAGCCCGCCACGACAATGCTTCCAGGAAGAGGGTAGAGCTCCACTGCCATACCAAAATGAGCGATATGGACGGAGTAACGGACGCCGCGGCCCTGGTAAAGCGGGCCTACGAGTGGGGACATCCTGCTATCGCGATCACGGATCACGGAGTGGTTCAGGCCTTTCCCGAGGCCAATCATGCCATGGAGGACATTGATTCCAGATACCGTGCCCAGTATCAGAAGGATCATCCGGAGGTGACGAAGGAAGAACTGAAAAAGATTTCCGCTCCCTTTAAAGTGATTTACGGGATGGAGGCCTACCTGGTAGATGACCTGAAAGGAATTGTCAGCGACAGTCAGGGCCAGAGCCTGGACAGTCCCTTTGTAGTTTTTGACATTGAGACCACCGGGTTTTCTCCGGCCAGCTGCAAGATCATTGAAATCGGGGCCGTCCGGGTGGAGGAAGGACGGATTGTAAAGCGTTTTTCCACCTTTGTGAACCCGGAGGCGCCGATTCCCTTCCGCATTGAAAATCTGACGGGCATCAATGACAACATGGTGCTGCCGGCCCCCACCATTGACCAGGTGCTGCCGGAGTTTCTGCGGTTCTGTGAGGGTGCGGTGATGGTGGCCCACAACGCGGGCTTTGATATGAGTTTTATCCGGAAAAACTGCGGGGATCTGGGCATTGACCGGGAGTTTACCGTGGTGGATACGGTAGCCATGGCCCGGTTCCTGCTGCCGGGGCTGAACCGGTTCAAACTGGATACGGTAGCCAAGGCTCTGGGAGTTTCCCTGGAAAACCACCATCGGGCAGTGGACGACGCGGCCTGTACGGCGGAGATCTTCGTGAAATTTGTAAAAATGCTGAAAGAGAGGGACATTCTGGACCTGGACGCCCTCAATGAGCAGGGCAGCATGTCGCCTAATACCGTGCGCAAGCTTCCCACCTATCATGCCATTATTCTGGCTACCTGCGAGACCGGAAGAGTGAATCTGTACCGGCTGGTATCGGAATCGCATCTGAAGTATTACAACCGGAGGCCGAGACTGCCCAAAAGTGTATTCCTGAAATACAGGGAGGGCCTGCTGCTGGGGTCCGCCTGCGAGGCTGGGGAGCTGTACCAGGCTCTGCTGCGGGGGGCGCCGGATCAGGAAATCTCCAGGATCGTTTCTTTCTATGATTATTTGGAGATTCAGCCGGTGGGAAACAACGCCTTTATGATCCGGGATGAGAATCACGAGAATATCAGCAGCGAGGAGGACATCCGGGAGGTAAACCGGAAGATTGTCAAGCTGGGAGAGCAGTTTCAGAAACCGGTGGTGGCTACCTGCGACGTGCATTTTATGGATCCCAAGGATGAGATCTACCGGCGGATCATTATGTTCGGCAAGGGATTTGAGGACGCGGACAACCAGGCCCCGCTGTACCTGCATACTACGGAGGAGATGCTGGAAGAGTTTTCTTATCTTGGCAGCGCCAAGGCGGAGGAGATCGTCATTGACAATCCTCAGAAAATTGCGGATATGTGCCGGAAGATCTCGCCTATCCGGGCGGGAAAATTCCCGCCGGTCATTGAAAATTCAGACCAGGATCTCCGGGATATCTGCTATAACCGGGCTCATGAGATTTACGGGGAAAACCTGCCTCCCATTGTGGAGGCCAGGCTGGAGAGGGAGCTGAACTCCATTATCTCCAACGGCTACGCTGTGATGTACATCATTGCCCAGAAGCTGGTGTGGAAGTCCAACGAGGACGGCTATCTGGTAGGCTCCCGGGGGTCTGTGGGATCTTCCTTTGTAGCCACCATGGCCGGGATTACGGAGGTGAATCCCTTAAGCCCCCATTATCTCTGCGAGTCCTGCCATTATGTGGATTTTGACTCCAAGGAGGTGAAGGCCTATGCCGGCCGGGCAGGCTGTGATATGCCGGACAAGCTCTGCCCCAACTGCGGGAAGCCCTTAAAGAAAATGGGCTTTGACATTCCTTTTGAGACCTTTCTGGGATTTAAGGGCAACAAGGAGCCGGATATCGACCTGAACTTTTCCGGAGAATATCAGAGTAAGGCTCACAAGTACACAGAAGTGATTTTTGGAGCCGGGCAGACTTTCCGGGCCGGAACCATCGGCACGCTGGCGGATAAAACCGCCTTTGGCTACGTAAAGAAATATTATGAGGAGCGGGGGATCCACAAGCGGAACTGTGAGATCGACCGCATTGTTCTGGGATGCACCGGCATCCGCCGGACCACCGGCCAGCACCCGGGCGGCATCATCGTGCTGCCCTTCGGGGAGGATATCAATTCCTTTACCCCGGTGCAGCATCCCGCCAACGATAATGATACAGACATCATTACCACCCATTTTGACTACCACTCCATAGACGCGAACCTGCTGAAGCTGGACATTCTGGGACACGATGATCCCACGATGATCCGTATGCTGGAGGATCTCACCGGTACGGACGCCACAAAGGTTCCCCTGGACGAGCCCAAGGTCATGTCTCTTTTCAAGAGCACGGAGGCCCTGGGCATCAAGCCGGAAGACATCGGGGGCTGTCCTTTGGGCTGCCTGGGGATACCGGAGTTCGGCACGGATTTTGTAATCCAGATGCTTCAGGACACCAAGCCGCAGACCTTTTCAGATCTGATCCGGATTTCCGGTCTGTCCCACGGTACCGATGTGTGGCTGGGAAACGCCCAGACTCTGATCGAGGAGGGAAAGGCCACCATTTCCACCGCCATCTGTACCCGTGACGATATTATGACCTATCTCATCGGTATGGGCCTGGAGAGCGAGCAGGCGTTTACCATTATGGAGAGTGTCCGCAAAGGGAAGGGACTGAAGCCGGAGTGGGAGGAGGAAATGACAGCCCGCGGGGTGCCGGACTGGTACATCTGGTCCTGCAAGAAAATTAAATATATGTTCCCCAAGGCTCACGCGGCCGCCTACGTCATGATGGCCTACCGGATTGCCTGGTACAAGATCTATGAGCCCCTGGCCTACTATGCGGCCTATTTTTCCATCCGGGCTTCCGCGTTCAGCTATGAACTTATGTGCATGGGGCAGGAACGGCTGGAGTATTACATGGAGGAATATCGGAAACGATGGGATACGCTTTCCAAGAAAGAGCAGGATACCTATAAAGATATGAAGATTGTCCAGGAAATGTACGCCAGAGGATACGAGTTTATGCCGGTGGATCTCTACCGGGCAAAAGCCCATCGCTTCCAGATTGTGGACGGCAGGCTGATGCCTGCGCTGGACACCATTGAGGGCCTGGGAGACAAGGCGGCGGACGCCGTGGTGCTGGCGGCCAGAGACGGGAAATTTCTGTCCAAGGATGATTTCCGAAGCCGGACCAAGGTCAGCGCCACTGTCATAGACCTGATGAGCGATCTGGGCATTTTCGGGGATCTGCCCCAGTCCAACCAGATTTCGCTGTTTGATTTTGTATAATGCCGGAAGGAGGAGCGATGAAAGAGCATTCGGAATTAAAATATCTGCAGTGTCTGGCGGAATTGTACCCCACCATTGCCAAAGCTTCTACGGAGATCATCAATCTCCAGTCTATCCTGAATCTGCCTAAGGGCACGGAGCATTTTATTACGGATATTCACGGGGAATATGAGGCGTTTTCTCATGTGCTGAAAAACGGGTCCGGCTCCGTGAAAAAAAAGATCGATGATGTATTCGGACGGACCTTAAGCACCGCGGACAAAAACGCCCTGGCCACCCTGATCTATTATCCGCGGGAAAAGATGGATCTGGTGAAAAAGACAGAGAAAAATATGGATGAGTGGTACAGAATCACCCTGTACCGCCTGATCGAGGTCTGCAAGACCGTAGCCTCCAAATACACCCGCTCCAAGGTCCGCAAGGCTCTGCCCGGGGATTTTGCCTATGTCATAGAGGAACTGATTACGGAGAAAGCGGAGGTTCTGGATAAGGAGGCCTACTACAGCGCCATTGTGGACACCATTATATCCATTGGCCGGGCGGAAGAGTTTATTGTAGCCCTGGGAGAACTGATCCAGAGGCTGGTCATCGATCATCTGCATATTCTGGGAGACATCTACGACCGGGGGCCGGGGCCTGACCGGATTATGGACAAACTGATGTCGTACCATTCTCTGGACATTCAGTGGGGAAACCACGATGTGCTGTGGATGGGGGCGGCGGCAGGACAGCTGGCCTGCATCGCCAATGTGGTCCGCAATTCTGTCCGGTACGGGAATCTGGATCTGCTGGAAGACGGGTACGGGATCAATATGGTGCCTCTGGCAGCTATGGCCATGAAGGTTTACGGGGACGATCCCTGTCAGCTTTTTCAGATCAAGGCCAACGGCAGCGGTACTTCCAAAGATGACGAGATGAATCGGAAAATTCATAAAGCGATTGTGGTCATTCAGTTTAAACTGGAAGGACAGCTGATCCGGCGCAGAGGGGAGTTCGGCATGGAGAACCGAATGCTTCTGGACCGGATCGACTACGAAAGAGGAACGATTGTTCTGGAGGGAAAGGAATACCGCCTTCTGGATACGCATTTTCCCACCATTGATCCCCGGGATCCCTGCCGCCTTACGCAGGAGGAGGAGGATGTGATGGATCAGCTGAAATCTGCCTTTCTGCACTGCGGCAAGCTTCAGCAGCATATGACCCTGCTTCTGAACCGGGGCAGTCTCTATAAGGTCTATAATAACAATCTGCTCTATCACGGCTGTGTGCCCCTGGATGAAAAAGGAGAATTTCTGAAAGTCAACGTATATGGAAAGGAATATTCCGGAAAAGCTCTCTATGACGCTCTGGAAAAGTATGTGCGGAAAGCATTTTTTGCTGTGGATGAGGAAGAACGGGAGAAGGGAAAGGACATCCTCTGGTTTATCTGGAGCTGTCCCAGCTCGCCCCTCTTCGGAAAAAATAAGATGGCTACTTTTGAGAGCTATTTTCTGGAAGAAAAAGAGACCCATAAAGAAAAGAAGAATCCTTATTATTCCTTCCTGGACCAGGAGGAAGTCATGGATCGGATTCTGGCGGAGTTCGGTCTGGGGACAGACGCCCATATCGTCAACGGCCATGTGCCGGTGCTTCAGAGTTCCGGGGAAAGCCCGGTGAAATGCGGGGGAAAGGTGCTGGTCATTGACGGAGGATTTTCCAAGGCCTATCAGGCCAAGACGGGGATTGCCGGGTATACGCTGATTTACAATTCTTACGGCATGATGCTGGTGGCTCACATGCCTTTTACCTCTACCAGAGAGGCTATTGTCAATGAGACGGACATCCATTCCGAGCGGATCATGGTCAAGATGACCCCCCACCGGATGCATGTGGGAGATACGGATAACGGAAAAGCCCTGAAAGAACGCATCGGTGAGCTGAAGGAACTTCTGGAGGCTTACCGGAACGGATGGATCATTGAGAAAACCTGAAAATTCAAACTCCCCGGAAAAGCGGATTTTCCGGGGAGATCTAAGACAAATCTGCGGCTTTTGCAGCCATTTCACAGGACTTCCCTCAGCGCCTTCAGCAGCAGGCTGTTCTGCTCCGGATTCATAATGCAGAACCGGAAGTAATGGTTGTCCAGGAAAGGAAAGGTGGAGCAGTTGCGGATCATCAGCTTCTGACGAATACAGTGGTCAAAGAGCTGATCCGCGTCGATGCCTTTCTTCAGGATCCTGGCCAGGATAAAATTGGCTGCCGGCGGATAGACCTTTACGGTATCCCAGGAGTCCAGGGTGTCATACATGCGCTTCCGCTGGGAAAGAATCAGGTTTCTGGTGTTTTCCATATATTCATGATCCTGGAACATCAGACGGCCGGCAATCTCTGCCAGAGAACTGATGGACCAGGGGTTCTGCCGGGTATTGATGGTGCGGATCAGATCCTGGTTGCCGGTAACCGCGTATCCCAGCCGCAGGCCCGGAGCCGCGAAGAATTTTGAAGTGCCCCGGAGAATAATCAGATTGGTGTAATAATTCGTCAGGGACACGGAGGAGACAGCGTCTACCTGTTCCGAAAATTCCACGTAGGTTTCATCCACCATGACGAAGATTCCGTGCTGCAGGCAGGCGTCCAGGATCTGCCGCATCTCAGAGGCGGAGATGGCGGTGGAGGTGGGATTGTTGGGGTTGCACAGCACGGCCAGATCCAGGCTGTCATTTAAATGGCCGCAGAAATCCTGTACATCCATCTGAAATCCCAGTTCCTCCCGGAGAGGATAGTAAACCGTGGAGCCTCCCCCCAGGGTGATTTCTCTTTCGTATTCTGAATACGTAGGTCCCAGAATTATGGCCTTTTTCGGATGATAGGTCTGGATGAACAGGGAGATCAGTTCGGTGGAGCCGTTCCCTACAATAATATTTTCCGGCTGGCTGCCGGCATACTGGGCGATGCACTGCCGAAGCTCTTTATATTCCCGGTCCGGATAGACAGTGATGGCGTCCAGATGCCGGGAGAGAGAATTTCTGAGTTTGCTGGAAATGCCCAGAGGATTGACATTGGCAGAAAAACTGATAATTTCTTCTTTTTTTATGTGATAGATCTGCTGGATTTTCTCCAGGTCGCTTCCGTGAAAATGGTCTTTGTGCTTTAACATTGGGGTTCCCCGCTTTCTGTAAACTTACGTTGCGCAGATATTCTTTGTAGTGTATACTGATATAGTAAAGCGGCAACAGCGCTAAGTCAAGTGATAAAAGGTCAGGTGGAGACTTTGAAAAAAAGGTTGGAAGAGCTGGCGCAGGGAAGTTTTTCCTGCCGGACGCCGGAATTAAAGGTGTCGGAGGAGAGACTGGAACTGAAGCTGCCGGCAGGAAAACAATATAGAGGTTCCGTCTCTGTAGGGGCAGAGGACGGGAGCAAAGTAAAGGGAATGGTGGTTTCTGATAACCATCGTATTTTAATTGCAAACGAAAAATTTTCAGGAAATACCTGCAGTCTGGTATTCGGGATTGACACCAAGGGCCTTCGGGCAGGTGATAAAATAGAAGGCAGCATTACAATTCTCAGCAATCTGGCGGAAAAGCAGATCCCGGTGCGGGCGGTTCTGGAGGAGGAGCCTGCCCTGGCCGTTCCGGAAGACGCGGAAGCCCTGGATGATTTTGTCAAACTGTGTATGAAGGATCTGCGGGCAGGCTTCCATCTGTTTACCAATCCTATGTTTATCCGTATTCTCAACGGGAAAAACCGGCCTTTCCGGGCTTTGTACAAAGGCCTTTCCCACAACCCCGTCACCTATCAGCATATGGAAGAATTTCTGGTGGCGGCAGGCAGAAAGCAGCCGGTGCGCCTGAGTCTGGACAAACAGCAGAAAGCAGTCTATACCCTGGAGGTATCTCAGAAGGACACCCTGTATATTTACAAGAGTACCTGGGGCTATGTGCGGATGGAGATTCAGGTGTACGGCGATTTCCTGCAGATTGAGAAAAAGGTTGTGACCTCCGACGACTTTATCGGCAGAGTTTACGGGCTGGAATACATAGTGGACCGGAACAGGCTGGGGAAAGGGAAAAAATACGGCCGGATCCGTCTGAAAACCGTATATCAGACCCTGGATTTTGAAATAGAAGCTTCCGGCGAGGATGGAATGCGGCCCCTGAAAACTTCTTTTGAAAAGAGGGGAATTCTGAAACTGACGCGGGATCTTCTGCAGCTGCAGCTGCGAAAAATGGATTACCGGACCTGGTATGAGCAGAGCAGCCAGACGGTCCGGGAACTGCTGGAGGAAAACCATACCGCGGCGTTTCAGCTGTACCAGGCCTACCTGGCTTTCTGCAATGATGAAAATACCCGGGTTCTGGAGCTTTTGTGGCCCATGAAAGAGGGGACGCTCCCTCTGGAGAGTATTCGGGAGAAGGCAGGCTATCTCTATCTCGCCAAGCAGGCAGATCTGCTGCCCCGGGAAAAAAAGGAGATTGCGCCGGAACTGCGGAAATATTATCAGCAGCAGCCGGATGATTTTCTGCTTCTGTATTTCCTGCTCCAGGATGAACAGCTCTGCGACACCATGCCCTCCAGGGCCCTGTATGAGATGGAAGCGGCTTTTGAGCGGGGATGCACCAGTCCTTTTCTGTATCTTACGGCCTGGAGAATTCTGGAACGGCATGAGACGCTTCTGCGGAGGCTGTCTCCTTTTATGATTCAGGTCCTGCGGTTTGTCCAGAGAGAGAAAATCCTGACGGCGCCCCTGCTGGACCGGGCGGCTTACCTCAGCAGCCATCTGAAAGAATTTTCCGCGCCTGTCTATGAGCTGCTGACGGAGGGATACAGGACATTTTGCCAGCGGGAAGTACTGGAAGCTATCTGCGCGCTTCTGATGAAAGGCAATCCAATCAAAAAGGAATATTTCCCCTGGTACGCCCTGGCGGTAGAACAGGAGATCCGCATTACTCGGCTGTATGAGTACTATATGGAGACTGTTGACGGGGACAGCCGCCGGGAACTGCCCAGACAGGTAAAAATGTATTTTGTATACAATAATACCCTGGGAGAGCGCAAGAAGGCATTTCTCTATGCCAGTGTGATCCGGCATAAGGAGGAGGATCCGGCCAGCTATGAGAGCTATCGCGGCGCGATGGAGGCATTTGCCGAAGCTTCTCTGGAGAAGGAAAGAATAGATGAAAATTTTGCCGTTCTGTACCAGGAATTTCTCATGGAACCCAAGACCCGGGAACAGGGGGCAGCCCTGTGCCGGGTGCTGTTTAAAAGAAAGCTGGTCTGCGGCGATCCTAAGATCCGCCAGGTGGTAGTCTGCCATTACGCTCTGGGAGAAGAAAGGGTTTATCCCTGCCAGGAGGGAGCGGCGTATGTGGATCTGTACAGTGAAGACGCCAGTATTTTGTTTGAGGATGGCAAAAAACGGAGATTTGCCTCTACCGTTGAGTATTCATTGACGCAGCTGCTGGAGGAGAAAGAGGCTGCGGCCAGGTGTATGGATCTGGGAGTGGAGGATACAGGGCTGGAGCTGTACTGCTGCAAAGAAAAGGCCTGGCAGATGGAAGTGAATTCCAGAACCCTCAGCTGCTACGGCAGGGCGGCGGAAAATCCGGAGTTTACAGGGGAATACAGAAAACAGATCCGGATGAAACTTCTGGAATACTATTACAAACACAGGGATGAGCCGTTTCTGGCGCCGATTCTGAAAACCCTGGATATCCGCAGGTACGCGGCGGCGGACAAGGGAACCATGGCGGAAGTGCTCATTGACCGGGGGCTGTACGAGCAGGCCTTTGCCCTGGTATCCGAGTTCGGCTATGAGAGGATACCGGAGCAGAAACTGCTGCGCCTGGCCAGCCGCATGGTGCTCAGAAAAGAATTCGAAGAGGATGAGGAACTGCTGTGCCTGTGCAGCTATGTGTGCGCCCGGGGAAAATACGACGAGATGATCCTTACCTACCTGCGGGACTACTATCTGGGAACTCTGGAGAGCATGTGCAGTCTCTGGAAAAAAGTCCGGGGATTTAATCTGGAAAGCTATACTCTGGACGAGAGGATTCTGGTGCTGTCCATGTTTGTGCAGGGATATCCGGAACCGGAGGCGGAGATCCTGGACAGTTATGCCAGACAGCGGGGCAGCGAGAAAATTATACAGGCCTTTCTCAGCTACCTGTCCTCCGGATATTTTCTGGAAGGAAGACGGACGGAGAAAGAGATTTTCCGTTATCTGGAAAGAATCTATGAGTGGGGCTGGGAGATCAGCGAGGTCTGCCAGCTGGCGCTTCTGAAGCATTACTCGGAGCAGACGGCTTTTACAGAGCAGCAGGAGCGCCAGGCGCGGAAGCTTTTAAAGAAATTTAACGACCGGGGCCTGCGGTTTGGCTTTTATGCCCGCTTTCCTGCCCCCTGGACCCAGGCCTACCAGGTGGAGGATAAAATATTTGTAGAGAGACATTTCGCCCCCGGAAGCCAGGTGGTGATCCATTACCAGCTGCGGGGAGAGGGGCAGGAAAACGCCCGCTGGGTCAGCGAACCTCTGAGGGATATGTTTCAGGGGATTTTTGTAAAGGAGTTTCTGCTGTTTTACGGGGAGACCCTTACCTGGTATCTGACAGTGACGGAAAACGGCCAAACCCGGGATACAGCCCGGGAACAGGTCTCGCTGACAGAGGTGGATACGGCCGGCAGCACCCGGTATAAACTTCTGAATCAGATGCTGGCGGCCAGAAAGCTGGGAAACAGAGAGCTTATGGAAAAAGCCGCCAGAAAATTTCTGTGGCAGGACGCGTATACCTCAGAATTGTTTTCTCTGAAAAAGTAGGAGTGACGGAATATGGAACCAAAGAATTTGATCGTGGGGATCGATCTCAACAGAAAAGAATCTCAGATCTGCTACTATGAGCGGAGCAGCCAGGACGCCGTGTCCGCTCCGGTGAAGGTGGGAAGCGCCAGAGTCACGTTTCCCACGCTGCTCTGCCGTCTTCCGGAAACCGGAGAATGGCGGTACGGGCTGGAGGCGGAGTATTTCGCGGAGCAGAAAAACGGCGTGCTTATTGACCGGCTGTATGATCTCTGCGCGGATGGGAATTCTTTTTCCGCGGAGGGGGAGACCTTTACCGGAGGGGAACTGCTGGCTGAGTTTCTGCGGCAGGTTCTGACCATGGTGGGGGTGGACAGGCCGGACCGGCAGACGGCGGGGATTATGATCACGGTTCCCCGTCTGACCAAACCTTTTGTCCAGGCTATCCGCAGGGCCTATGAGATCCTGGGAATTTCCCGCGGCCGGAGTTTCCTCCAGGATTACAGGGAGAGTTTTTATTACCATACCCTCTGCCAGAAGCAGGAACTCTGGGCCAGAAACGTGGGACTGTTCCTGTTTGGGGGGGAGGATGTGACTTTTTTCCGGCTGGATCTGAATTTCAGAACCAAGCCGGTGACGGCCTCTGTCCGGGAGGGAAAGACGGTTTCCCTCAAAGGGGATCCGAAGGGGAAGGATCAGAAATTTCACAGACTGATTGAGGAATCTCTGAAGGAGGAGCTGTATTCCAGCATCTATCTGGTGGGGGAGGGGTTTGACCGATCCTGGGCCCAGAAATCCACAGCGCTTCTGTGCCGGGGAAAGCGGAAAGTGTTTGCCGGGGACAATCTGTTTGCCCGGGGCGCCTGCTTTGCCGCCCGGGAAAAAGTGGAGGAGAAATCTCTGAAAAATTATCTCTACGCGGGAGACGCGCTGATCCGTTTCAATGTGGGAATGGATATGAAGATCAACGGCTGCCCTGCTTACTATCCCCTGGTGACCGCAGGGGTAAACTGGTATGAGACAGAGAAGGAGTGTGAGTTCCTTCTGGAGGGAACCAGCGCCCTGGTTTTTGTGGTCAGCAGTATGGAGGAGGGAAAACGGCGCAGATACGGTATGGCTATGCCGGGCCTGCCGGAGCGTCCGGACCGGGCTACCCGGATCCGTCTGCATGTGGAATTTGATTCCCCGGACCGCTGCCGGATCACAGCGGAGGATCTGGGACTGGGAGAATTGTTTCCTGCCAGCGGCAAGGTCTGGCATGAGACCATGGAGGGCTGGTCATGAGCGGATATATTTTATGTCAGACAAAGAAGGCGGAAAATCCGTACTTTATAGAAAATATCGGGCTGAATATTTATTCCATAGAGGAGCTGTGCTACTATTTCAGCACAGACCTGCCGCTGCTTGACCATACGATCCTGAACCGGCAGCTGGTACAGTGGCTGCGGCAGGAACTGAACCTGAAGACCCTGGCCCAGAAACTGGCGCCCCTGCCGGACCGGGAATTTTCTGCCGGGGAATTTATTTTTCCGGTTTTAAAGGAAATCAATTATCTGAACCAGCAGGAATTCCGCAGACTGGAGGAAGCGCTGAAAAAACTGGAACAGGAGCCCGCCCCTGTGAGAGCCAAGCGCAAGGGGGATGCCCTGATGGCCCACAAAAAGTACACAAAAGCCATCAAGGCCTACGAGGAAATTCTGCGGAAGGATGAAAAAGACCGTATGGGAATCCAGCTGGCGGGGAATATTTATCATAACATGGGATGTGCCTACGCCAGGCTGTTCCAGATGGATGAAGCCTGCGCCTGTTTCCGAAAAGCCTACGAGATCCTTCACACAAAGGACGCTCTGATGACCTGCCTCTACGGGGTGTATCTGAAAGACGGGGAAGAAGCCTATGCCCGTCTGGCAGAGGAATTCCGGGTGGATGCCGGCACCAGACAGGAGGCGGACCGCCGGATTTTTGGGATTGTTCCTATGGAACTGCCGGAGAATCTGGACAAAGCCCTGGCGGACTGGACCGGGGAGTATCACCGGAATACGGGAGTAGGCGCGTAAAGGAGGCTGCCGCGTATGTGTACCTGTATTACCTTTATAAACAGAGGTTTCTATTTCGGACGCAATCTGGATCTGGAATATTCTTTCGGGGAACAGCTGGTGATTACGCCCCGGAGGTATCCGTTTTTCTGGAGCAGAGAGGGGAAAACACAGGAGCACTACGCGATGATCGGCATGGGAGCGGCGGAACCCTCTTATCCGCTGTACGCGGAGGCAGTCAACGAGAAAGGCCTGGGTATGGCCGGACTGAATTTTCCGGGGAACGCCTGCTATCAGCCATACCGGGAGAATATGAAAAACGCCGCGTCCTTTGAACTGATTCCCTGGATTCTGAGCCGGTGCGCCACGGTGCGGGAGGCGGAGGAGCAGATCCGGAATCTGAATGTGACCGATGAATCCTTTGCGGAGCATATGCCTCCGGCGCCGCTGCATTGGATGCTGGCGGACCGGGAGCGGGCCATTGTGCTGGAAGCAGTGAAAGAGGGTCTGAAGGTGTACGAAAATCCGGTGGGAGTTTTGACCAACAATCCCCCCTTTGACTTTCAGCTTGCCAATCTCTGCAATTATATGAATCTGACCGCGCGTCCGCCGGAAAATCGCTTTGCCGGGGAACTGAGACTTACCGCCTATGGACAGGGCATGGGAGCTATAGGCCTGCCGGGGGATGCCTCCCCGGCTTCCCGGTTTGTGAGGGCGGCTTTTATGAAAGAAAATTCGGTCTGCGGGCAGGAAGAGGCGGACAATGTCACCCAATTCTTCCATATCCTGGATCAGGTGTCCATGATCCGGGGGGCTGTGGTGACGGCAGAGGGAAAATATGATATTACCGCCTATTCCTGCTGCGTCAACGCGGACCGGGGAATCTATTATTACAAAACTTATGAAAACAGTCAGATTCAGGCTGTGGATCTGCGCCGGGAGGATTTGAACCGGGAGGATCTGATCCGATATCCCCTGGAAAGGGAACAGAAGATTCGTTATATAAACTGAAAGGCGGAAATCCGGCAGAGGAAGGGAGAAATTGACATCCCCGCCTCTCCGGGCTATACTCTGAAGTGGTGCCGCTTTGGCGGCAATACAAAAGCTGCAATGAGGGAGAGAAAACAATGGAAAGAGAAAAATTCGCGTCCCGGCTGGGGTTTGTGCTGATCTCCGCCGGCTGCGCCATCGGCATCGGAAATGTCTGGCGTTTTCCGTACATCACTGGTCAGAACGGCGGAGGGTTTTTTGTGCTGTTCTACATATTCTTCCTGGTCGTTCTGGGAATCCCCATTCTGACCATGGAGTTTTCCGTGGGAAGAGCCAGCCGCAGAAGCGCTGTGAAAGCCTGTCAGCAGCTGGAAAAACCGGGGCAGAAATGGCATCTCCACGGAATCATCGCCGTGGCGGGCAACTATCTGCTGATGATGTTCTACACGGTGGTTACCGGCTGGATGCTCCACTATTTTTATCTGACTGCCAGCGGCCGGTTTGTGGGATCCACAACGGAAGAAGTGGAAGGCATCTTTAATTCCATGAACGCCAGTCCGGGAACGCTGACCTTCTGGATGGTAATCGTGGTGGCGGTAGGTTTCCTGATCTGCTCCATGGGGCTGAAAAACGGAGTGGAGAGGATTACCAAATGGATGATGCTGGCTCTGCTGGCCATTATGGTGATCCTGGCTGTCCGCAGCATTTCCCTGCCCGGAGCGGCGGAAGGACTGGAGTTTTATCTGAAGCCGGACGCTGGAAAACTGCAGGAGGTGGGAGTGGGCAACGCCATGGTGGCGGCTATGAATCAGTCCTTCTTCACCCTGAGCCTGGGCATCGGAGCCATGGCTATTTTCGGCAGCTATCTGGAAAAGAAAAGAGCCCTGCTGGGGGAGTCAGTGACGGTGGCGGCCCTGGATACTTTTGTGGCAATTACCTCCGGATTGATTATTTTTCCGGCCTGCTTTGCCTACGGAGTCAATCCTGACAGCGGACCTAACCTGATCTTTATTACGCTGCCCAATATTTTTACCCATATGCCGGGAGGAAGAGTCTGGGGAAGCCTGTTCTTTGTGTTTATGGCTTTCGCGGCTTTTTCCACCATCATCGCGGTGTTTGAGAATATTCTGGGATTCTGGGCGGATCTCTTCGGCTGGAGCAGGAAGAAGGCGGCCCTGGTCAACACGATTCTGATCATTGCGCTGTCCATGCCCTGTGTGCTGGGCTTTAACGTGCTTTCAGATTTCCACCCCCTGAAGGCGGGGAATACCATTATGGATCTGGAAGATTTCCTGGTGAGCAATCTGCTGCTGCCCTTGGGTTCTCTGTTCTATGTGATTTTCTGCACCAGCCGCTACGGCTGGGGATGGAAGAAATTCCGGGCGGAGGCCAACACAGGGAAAGGACTGAAGGTGCCGGAGGGGCTGCGCAGGTACTGCGCCTATGTGCTGCCCTGCATCGTGCTGGTGATTCTGATCTACGGCCTGGCAACCTATATGTAAGGATACATAAGATGAAATTAGACAAGGCAACCATGCGCAAAATTCAATGGCTCATCGTTTTTACAGTCCTGGTGATTTTCTGTTTTTTCAGATTTGACCTGGTGATGGCGCTGCTCCGGGGACTGGCCCGGCTGCTGACGCCCTTTGCCCTGGGAGCGGCCATGGCTTTCGGCATCAATCTGCTGCTGAGTTTTCTGGAACCCAGGCTTTTCGGCAACCGTTTCGCGGCGCGGCACAAATTTCTGCAGAAAATCCGCCGGCCGGTGAGTATTCTGCTGTCTGTTCTGATTATTCTGGGAGTGCTGGCCGCGGTGATCGGACTGGTAATTCCTCAGATTCTGGAAGCTCTGCGGAACGTGGTGGTCAATCTGGACGCCGCGGTGCCGAGGCTCCGGGAATGGCTGAACCAGATCCTGGCGGATTCCCCGGAACTTCTGGAGCCGGTCAACGAGTTCCTGAACCGGGATGTGGACTGGGCGGCACTGGTCCGGGAGATCGTCGGCTTCCTGAAATCCGGCAGCGCGGCGGACTGGCAGGGAGCCGTGGCTGCGGCCACAGGGTTCCTCAGCGGGATTTTCAGCAGCGTGTCCACATTTATGATCGCCTTTGTATTTTCCTGCTATATTTTGGGACGAAAGGAAAAGCTTTACAGCCAGGCGTCCCGGACGGTACATGCCTTTCTGCCGGACCGGGCCGCCTGGGGAGTGTCGAAGGTGCTGCATCTGTGCGAGGTAAAATTCGGCGGATTTATCACCGGCCAGTGCATGGAGGCCTGCATTCTGTTTGTGATCTACTGGGTGCCCATGGCCCTTGGGGGCTTTCCCTACGCGCCTCTGATCGCCGTGATTGTCTCCCTGCTGTCCTTCATTCCGATTTTCGGCTGCTATTTAAGCTGCGCCATCGGCGCGGTGCTGATTCTGACGGTGGATCCTCTGAAGGCGCTGATCTTTGTGATCCTGTTCGCGGTGATCCAGCAGATTGAGGGCAATCTTATCTATCCCAGAGTTGTGGGAGGCTCTATCGATCTGCCGGGGATATGGGTGCTGCTGGCAGTGTCTGTGGGCGGAAGTCTTTTCGGTATTATCGGAATGCTGGTATTTATTCCGCTGGCCTCGGTAGTGTACAGTCTGATGAGAGACGAAGTGAACAAAAGAACAGAAAGGAAGAAGCAGAAGCATGATACAGGATATCGCCCCCAAGACATATCACAATGAATATCGGGAAAAAGAGGCCTCCGGTTCCGATACGGTGCTGGTGTACCGGGGCCGGGAAGCCCTGGTGAAAAGGGATGACAAAGGGGAGATCCGCTTTCCCGTTTTCCGGGAGCTGGGAAAGCTCTGCCGGATTGTCACCTATCTCTTTGAGATCAGCGGGGAAAACTATTTTCTGGGAGAACTGCCGGGAGAACCGCCGGAGGGCTGGCAGTATGAGAACGTAAAAATCTTCCGGGTAGCAAGACCTAAAGACCGGGCCTTTGCCGGCATCACCGGCCACCAGCTCTTTGGCTGGTACGGAAACCATCAGTGCTGCGGCCGCTGCGGCGGAAAGATGGAACAGGATCACAAGGAGCGGATGCTTTACTGTTCCGCCTGCGGCAATCAGGTATACCCCACCATCAGCCCCGCGGTAATCATCGGGGTGATACATAGGGGAAAATTGCTGATGAGCAAGTACGCCGGGAGAGATTACAAGAAATTCGCGCTCATCGCCGGTTTCAACGAGATCGGGGAGACCATTGAGGAGACAGTGCACCGGGAAGTTATGGAGGAAGTGGGGCTGAAGGTAAAAAATCTCACCTATTACAAGAGCCAGCCCTGGTCTTTTTCCGGAACTCTGCTCATGGGATTCTTCTGCGAACTGGACGGGGAGGACGAGACGATCACTCTGGAGGAGGACGAGCTGTCGGAGGCCGGCTGGTATCTGCCGGAGGAAGTGCCTGAGGATGAGGAGGAGATCGCTCTCACCCGGGAAATGATGACGGTGTTTAAAGAGGGAAAGGTTTGTTTGAAAACCTTATAAACCTGAAATATGGGCCCGGAGCCGATTTCAATCGCGGCTTTCCGGGCCCTTGTTCTGCTTATTTCAGCAGATTGTCATTTTCAAAATAGTCGATGCGCATGGCGTGCCGGACATCCTGAAGGGTCTGGGACGCTTTTTCTCTGGCGGTTCTGCTGCCCTCCCGAAGGATCTCGTAAACTTCAGGCAGCCGCTGCTCCCAGTACCTCCGCCGTTCCCGAATGGGACCCAGTTCCGCCTGCAGTACCTGGTTCAGGAACTTTTTCACCTTGACATCCCCAAGTCCGCCCCGGCGGTAGTGATCCTCCAGTTCCTCCAGGCCGCTGTACTCCGGCAGGAATTCCGCGAAATGCTCCGGGCGGGAGAAAGCCTCCAGATAAATAAAGACCGGGTTGCCCTCCACCTTGCCGGGATCGCTGACCCGCAGATGATTGGGATCTGTGAACATGGACATAACCTTGGCGCGGATCTCTTCCGGTTCCTCGGAGAGATAGATGCAGTTCCCCAGGGACTTGCTCATTTTGGCCTTGCCGTCGATGCCGGGCAGCCGCAGGCAGGAGGCATTTTCCGGCAGCACGATCTTGGGATCCGTGAGGGTTTCCCCGTAGACGCTGTTGAATTTATGGACGATTTCTTTGCACTGCTCCAGCATGGGCAGCTGATCCTCCCCTACCGGCACAGCCGTTGCCCGAAAAGCGGTGATGTCCGCCGCCTGGCTGATGGGATAGCAGAAGAAGCCTACAGGAATGCTGGCCTCAAAATTCCGCATCTGGATCTCAGCCTTTACAGTGGGATTTCTCTGTACCCGGGAGACGGTCACCAGGTTCATATAATAAAAGGTAAGTTCCGTCAGCTCCGGCACCGCGGACTGGATAAACAGGGTGGATTTCTCCGGATCCAGGCCGCAGGCCAGATAGTCCAGGGCTACCTGCATGATATTCTGACGGACCTTCTCCGGGTGTTCCGCGTTATCAGTGAGGGCCTGGGCGTCGGCGATCATAATATAAATTTCGTGGTAGCGGCCGGAATTCTGAAGTTTTACCCGCTCTTTCAGGGATCCCACATAATGTCCCACATGAAGGCGGCCTGTGGGCCGGTCGCCGGTGAGGATGATCTCTTTCATATGTTGTGCTCCTTTAAAAATCAGAATGGTATCCGGATCCCTTTGGCTCCGGCAATATTCCTATTGATTATAATTTTAAATTTTATCAGTGTCAATAGAAAGAGGAGAGCCTCCCGCAGGGGGAGACCCTCCAGATTCGCGGAATCCCTTCAGTCCCCGCAGGGGCAGGGGCCGCTGAAGACCCGGGCGCTGAGCGTCAGGCTGAAGGCAGGGCTGACACAGTCGCCGTTTTCCTCATCGGAGGCGGACTGGGCGGCGGGGGTAAAGACAATGGGGGTTACCATTATGTCTTTCCGGCAGCGGCAGTGCCGGGCGGGAATATAGAAATCCTGGGTCTGACGCATGGTGGTTCCCGTTTCCGCGCCGGGCTGCTCCAGGCTGGCAGTGAGCTGGATGCAGCGGTCCGTCATCACATCCAGGATCTGGGCATTGATCTGGATGGAGGAGACGGGAGGCGCTCCGGCTACGGTAAAAAGCTCGTACCGGCGGCTGGTGCCGAAGGGAATTTCCGCGTCCAGGAAAATGGGAGCCGGAGCCTCACAGGAGTGTATCCCGCCGGAGGTGGAAGTCCTGTGCTGTCTGGCAGGCGTATGATTCATAAAAGATCCTCCTATATTAAGCAGGCTTTTTCAGAAGCCTTTTTACTTAGTATATTCGGCTCCTTCCGGTTTGGTGTCCGGCTGAGGAAGGCTTCCCCTGGGCCGCCGCACGGCGTTGTCATAAAAGCGGAAGTAATCCGGCCGGTGTCTGGACTGGGTAAACTCAAACATAACTCCATCGCTGATGTAGGTGTGTTTTACAATGAGTTTACGGCTTACTCGGGCATCGAGGGAGTCAGCAAGGAAGCGGTGAAAGCCGCGGCAAAAACCAATCAGAAGCCCCTGCAGAAAATTATGGGAGCCCTGGGAGAGATTTTCGCCCCTCTGATTCCTGCTCTGATCTGCGGCGGTTTGATTCTGGGCTTCCGGAACGTGATCGGCGAGATCCGCTTTTTTGAAAACGGAACTCTGACCCTGGCGGATGTTTCCCAGTTCTGGGCCGGCATGTACAGTTTCCTCTGGCTCATCGGAGAGGCGGTCTTCCATATGCTGCCGGTGGGTATCTGCTGGTCCATTACCAAAAAGATGGGAACTACCCAGATTCTGGGAATTATTCTGGGCCTGACCCTGGTGTCTCCCCAGCTGCTGAACGGCTTCAGCGTAGCTACAGCCACAGAGATCCCGGTGTGGGATTTCGGATTTTTCAAGGTGGAGATGATCGGCTACCAGGGACAGGTAATCGCCGCCATGATGGCCGGATTTATTCTGGTGTTCCTGGAAAAATTCTTTAAAAAGCACTGTCCGGAAGTAATCAGTATGATTGTGGTTCCTGTCTGCGCGCTGCTGCCGGCAGTAATACTCGCTCATACGATTGTGGGTCCCATCGGCTGGGCTATCGGCAACGCTATCGCCGAAGTGGTCAGAGGCGGCCTGCTGTCCTCCTTTGGCTGGCTCTTCGCGGGAGTCTTCGGTCTGCTGTACGCGCCTATTGTTATGACAGGACTTCATCATATGACCAATGCCATCGACAGCCAGCTCCTCAGCGTGGGAACCAAGACTACCATTCTCTGGCCCATGATCGCCCTGTCCAATATCGCTCAGGGTTCCGCGGTACTGGCCATGTCCCTGCTGCAGAAGAAGAATGAGAGAGCCCAGCAGATCAATGTGCCTGCCTGTATTTCCTGCTATCTTGGAGTCACAGAGCCTGCCCTGTTCGGCGTGAACCTGAAGTATGGATTTCCGCTGATCTGCGGCATGATCGGATCCGCCATCGCCGCCATGATTTCCGTGGGATTCGGCGTACAGGCTCTGAGCATCGGCGTGGGAGGACTGCCGGGTATCCTCTCTATTGTGTCTGACTATTACGGATATTTTCTTCTGGCTATGGCGGTAGCCATTGTGATCCCCTTTGTACTGACCTTCCTGGTGGGAATGAAAAAACTTTCCCGGGAAGAGAGCGGCCGGCCATCCGGCGACTACTGTGCTGGTAGTGACAGAGGAAGGAGAGGCTAAAAATATCCGCTATCTCACGGGAATGGACTGCCGTTCCGCGGAGACCGCGATTGTGACCTTTGAGTAAAATCCAGCCAGGCCGGAGCCTGGGGAAAGGAGGAGTCAGTGACAGACTTCAGAAAAAGCACCGTATATCAGATTTATCCCAAATCCTTTTATGACAGCAGCGGAGACGGACTGGGCGATCTGAGAGGAATTACAGAGAAGCTGGATTATATCCGGGATCTGGGAGTGGATTATATCTGGATGACGCCCTTCTTTGTATCTCCGCAGAAGGATAACGGATACGATGTGGAGGACTATTACCGGATCGATCCCCGGTACGGCACCATGGAAGATTTTGAGGAGCTGTCCCGCCAGGCAGCCGCCAGGGGCATCCGGCTGATGCTGGATATGGTGTTCAATCACACCTCCAGCCGGCACCAGTGGTTTCAGAAAGCCCTGGCAGGGGATGAAACCTACAAAAATTTCTATATTTTCCGGAAGGGGAAGGCTCCCGGAGTGCCCCCCACGAACTGGGAGAGCAAATTCGGGGGCAGCGCCTGGGAATATGTGGAACAGTTCGATGAGTATTATCTTCATCTCTTCGACGTGTCCCAGCCGGACCTGAACTGGGATAATCCCCAGGTTCGCCGGGAGATCCAGAAGATCGTCCGCTTCTGGATGGAAAAAGGGGTCAAAGGCTTCCGCTTTGATGTGGTAAACCTTATCAGCAAGGGTTCCTTTGAGGATGACCTTCAGGGGGACGGCAGAAGATTTTATACGGACGGCCCCAATATCCACCGTTATCTGCGGGAACTCAACGAGACCACCTTCGGCACCGACGCGGAGATTGTAACGGTAGGGGAAATGTCCAGCACCACTCTGGAGAACTGCTATCAGTATGCCGGAGAGGACACCGGGGAACTGTCCATGGTGTTCAGCTTCCATCACCTGAAGGTGGATTTTATGGGCAATGAAAAATGGGTGATGGTGCCCTTTGATTTCCAGAAGCTGAAGGACATTCTCTATGAGTGGCAGACCAAGATGGCGCGGCACAGGGCCTGGAACGCGGTCTTCTGGTGCAACCACGATCAGCCCCGGGTAGTGTCCCGCTTCGGCAATACAGAAATGTTCTGGAAGGAATCTGCCAAAATGCTGGGAACCGTGATACACTGTATGCGGGGAATTCCCTATATCTACCAGGGGGAGGAACTGGGCATGACAAATCCCGGATTTACGGATATCCGCCAGTACCGGGACGTGGAAAGCCTGAATCATTTCCGGATTTTGCAGGAGAAGGGGCTTTCTCAGGAAAATGCCTATCAGATTCTGGCCATTCATTCCCGTGATAACGGCCGTACCCCCATGCAGTGGACGGCGGAACCTAAGGCGGGTTTTACCACTGGCGAGCCATGGATCCAGGTGACAGACAATTACAGATATATCAACGTCCAGGCGGAGCAGGAAGATCCGGATTCCATTCTGAATTATTACCGGAAGCTGGTGCGTCTGCGGAAAGAGTACGATGTGATCGCCCGGGGAGAGTTTGAACCGCTGGATGTGAGAAACCCTTCTGTTCTGGTGTATAAGCGGCTCCTGGAAGGAGAGGAACTCCTGGTGATCTGTAATTTTTACGGAAAGGAAATTTCCTGGAGCTGCGGGGAAAATCTGAAAAGCTTCCGCTGCCTGCTGGGAAATTACCGGGAACAGAAGATAGAGGGGAAAACAGCAGCCCTGAGGCCTTATGAGTGTATGGTGCTGTACCGCGAAAAGTAAATTTTTCTGCCTAAGAGGCAGATTGTAAAAATGAAAGGAGAAAAGGAATATGAAGACATTTAACTACACCATTCAGGACGAACTGGGGATCCACGCGAGACCGGCCGGCGTTATGGTAAAGGAAGTAAAGAAATTCCAGTCGAAAATTACCATTCAGGGCAACGGCAAACAGGCGGATGCCGGAAAGCTGCTGGCTGTCATGGGTTTGGGAATTAAGAAGGGAATGGAAGTAACCGTTGCGGCGGAAGGGCCCGATGAGGCGGAAGCTGCCGCAGCTCTGAAAGAATTGTTCAAAGCAAATTTCTGATCCGGCAGGGAGGCACAGGCCATGGAAACCTACACAGGAAAATCAATTTTAAAGCGCATCGCGATTGGGAAGATGAGATTCTATTCTAAGGGCGAACAGATGGTGCAGCGCAGGACGGTCTCAGACCCGGAGGCCGAGCTGGCCAGGTATGAGGAGGCCAGGGAAAAGGCCGTGCATCAGCTTCACGGCCTTTACGAAAAGGCCTTAAAAGAAGTAGGCGAGACGGGAGCGGCCATCTTTGACGTTCATGCCATGATGCTGGAGGATGATGATCTGAACGATTCCATCCGCAACATGATCCAGTCTCAGAAGATTAACGCGGAGTATGCCGTGGCCGTCACCGGGGACAATTTCTCCAAGATGTTCGCGGAGATGGAAGATGAATATATGCAGGCCCGGGCCGCGGATATTAAGGATGTAGCGGAGCGGGTGGTGAATATCCTCTGCGGCCGGCACGATGCCGGCGATCTGGGGGAAGAGCCGGGGATTCTCATTGCCAGAGACCTGGCTCCCAGCGAGACGGTGCAGATGGACAAGTCCAAGCTGCTGGCCTTTGTCACAGAGCTGGGATCCGCCAATTCCCACACGGCGATTCTGGCCAGAACCATGAATATCCCGGCTTTGATGGGAGTTCCGGTGGGAGAAGAACTGGACGGCCGGATGGGCATAGTGGACGGGGAGAGCGGAACACTGATTGTAGATCCGGAGCCCCAGGTACTGAAGCAGTATGAAGAAAAGAAACAGGAAGAGGAGCGGCAGAGAGAACTTCTGCAGACCCTGAAGAATAAGGAGGATGTGACTCTGGACGGGAAGCATATCCGGCTCTATGCCAATATCGGCAGCGTGGGGGATACGGCCAAAGTGCTGGCCAACGACGCCGATGGCATCGGCCTATTCCGCAGTGAATTCCTGTATCTGGAAAAAAGCGACTATCCCACGGAAGAAGAGCAGTTCCAGGCGTACAAGGCTGTGGCGGAGACAATGGCCGGAAAGAAAGTAATTATCCGCACCCTGGATATCGGCGCGGACAAGCAGGTGGATTATTTCCATCTGGACCGGGAAGACAATCCGGCCATGGGCTATCGGGCCATCCGCATCTGCCTGGATCGGAAGGAAATCTTCCGCACCCAGCTGAGAGCTATCTACCGGGCCAGCGCTTATGGAAACATCGCCGTTATGTATCCTATGATTATTTCCGTAAAGGAAGTCAGAGAAGCCAAAGCCATGGCGGCTCAGGTGCAGGAGGAGCTGAAAGCTCAGGGCGTCCCCTTCGGGCAGGTGGAGCAGGGGATTATGATTGAAACTCCCGCCGCTGTGATCATCAGCGATCTGCTGGCGCAGGAGGTAGATTTCTTCAGCATCGGCACCAACGATCTGACCCAGTATACCTTAGCCATTGACCGTCAGAACGCCAGGCTGGACAACATTTACGATGCCCATCATCCGGCGGTGCTGCGGATGATCCGCACGGTCATTGAGAACGGCCATCAGGGAGGCTGCTGGGTAGGTATCTGCGGAGAACTGGGGGCGGATCAGAGCCTTACGGAAACCTTCCTGCGGATGGGAATCGATGAACTGTCAGTGACTCCGGCGGCAGTGCTGCCGATCCGAAAAATCATCCGGGAGACAGATCTGGGAACAGAAAAGTAAATACAGGGAACAGAGGGAACGCGGCAGCGGGCCGGTGTCAGGGAAACAGGACGCCGGTCCGCTGCTGTATGTTTTGCGGGAAAGGCGGGATCTTAACCGGAAAATTTTCAGATTGTAAGAATCCTTCACCATGTCCCGCGGTATCCCCTGCGACTCGGAGAAGAAGTACAGAAAATCCGCAGCCAGGCGAATTTAAGTCGTTGACCCGTATTCAATGAGTGTGATATGATAAAATCACTGAGGAGGTGATCCTGTGTCGAACAAAATGACAAACCGGCAGCTTGCCGCATTGGAAACCAAAAGGAAGCTGCTGGAGACGGCAAAGAAGATTGTGGGCGAGAAAGGTCTGGTCAATACATCTATTGAGGAAATCACAAAAGCCTGCGGCGTTTCAAACGGTACTTTTTACACCTATTTTAAGCGCAAGGAGGATGTCATTTTCGCGTTGAGCCGCGAAATGTATCAGGAAATTTATGAGGAAGCCCAGGCCTATGACGGCCCGTTTATGGAGCGGCTGATATTCTACATGGTAAAATTTTCCGGCTACATTGAAAAAAGCGGTCTGAAGCTCTGTCAGGAATGGGTGCGAAATACCGCAGACCCTGACCTTGTGGAGAACCCGGACGATAAAAACAAGCTCTATATGGATTTGAATTCCATGAAGGGGATGATTGAAAAGGGCATCGAAGGGGGCGAACTGACAAAAAATACGCCCGTTGACGCGCTCTCCCACACGCTGGTGGATCTGATTTACGGCGAAATGCTCTGCTGGGATATGTCCGGCGGCGCATATAGCTTTGAAGAACGCACAAAAGAATTTTGCAGCCTGTTTTTACCGGAAATGATGAAACCTTATTTAAACAGAAAAGAAGCGCAGCATGAATGAAGCTATGCAGCATGGTAGGCAAATCTTTCGCTTTGGGTGTTTCTGAATAGGCCGCGCGGCGAAGGTATCGCCCAGCTATTGGAGCGGTATGCCATGTACAGCGCCAGGTGGATTCAGTGCGAGGAGATGACCAACCGTATGGGCTTTTTCTCCAAGCACCCGACCACTCAGAAGCCGATCCCATCGCCGTTTATCAACATCGGCATCAACTACATGAACCAGGCGGTGCGCCTCTGGAATGAAATTTTCCAGATCGTGAAAGAAAACTGCAGTACCGACTACGGGGAGTTTCTGACCGGGCTTTCCTGCCACGCCATTGCTGACCGGCTGACGGCTTTTGGCATAAAGACACCCGGCGGCAAAAGCAAATGGAGCCAGAGTACGGTAAAGAGCATCCTCAAAAACGAGAAATACAAGGATGGGTATTTCGATTATGTCGTGCCGCCGCTGGAGGGCTTTTGGTGGCAGGACGGTATGGACAGCATTGATTACGCTCATAAGCATGAGTATATGGAGAGCCAGGGGTATGCTCTGGATATTACGGACAAGCGCCTGCATTATGAAATCTATCTCAGTGATGCAAGGAAGGTCGCTCCCGAAAAGCTGAAGACTGTGATCCGCCATCCGGTCAGAAAAGTATAGAGGTATTTGAAAAGTGAAAACTGTATTTTTGCATGGATTGGGGCAAACTGCTCATGACTGGGGAGAGGTTATCGACCAGGCATCTTTGTCGGATTATGATTGCCCGGAATTGTCTCATTCCATGCGTTCTCTGGACTTCACTTCTGAGCTAAAGAAAGTTAGCTGTCCGGTGGCAATTGTGTGCGGAGAAAAGGACGCATCATACAGGGAACAGCTTTTGTTTAACTGGCAGCCTGATTCGGAAATTTCATTTCCGGCTGTGTTCAGTTATGTGCCTTGGATGCACCATGTTCTGATTGTTCAAAAAGGAATAATAAATTCGTATCTGCTATACAAAATCTCTTGAAAAGACACGGAAGCTTTTTAAGAGTTTGATGCAGAAGTATTTCGGATGAGGAGAACGCAAAATGATGACAGTTTACCACGGAGGGTATGAACTGGTTTCAGTGCCGGAAACACGCACAGGCCGCAATACAAAAGATTTCGGACCTGGTTTCTATTGTACCGTTACCAAAGAGCAGGCACAGCGCTGGGCAAGAAGGTACAGCAGAAAATTTGTTTCTATCTATGAGGTGCGTTTGAATACGCAGCTGGATATAAAAGAGTTCAAGGAAATGTCGGAGGAATGGCTGGATTTTATCATTGACTGCAGAAGCGGAAAGCCACACAACCATGATATTGTAATAGGAGCAATGGCTGATGATCAGATTTACAACTATATTTCCGACTATATGGATGGGGTCATCACCAGAGAACAGTTTTGGGTACTGGCGAAATTTAAGTATCCAACCCACCAGATTAATTTCTGTACAGATCCGGCATTGAAATGTCTGCGTTATCGAGGATATGAGGAGGTGAAATAAGCTTGGGAGCGGAAGGAAGAGAGCCGGCCAAAGATAATGATCTGTTTTTTACATGCAGTCTGATTGATTATATTGCAAGAAAAACTAAAAATAAGCGATCAGATATTGTAAAGGCTTTAGGTCAGGAACGGCTGGAAAAAATTTATGAGCTGGCGGATATCTATCACAGTGATAATATTGACCGGGTCAGTGACGATTTTATTGAAGAGGCGCATATAAGCAATGGGGATTTTGATAATGTGGGCGACTGTCAGTATGCGATTCCCTCTCACTGGGATATCGGAAAAGTGTACAAGCGTCTGATTAAAAGAGTGTCAGAAGAAAATCATATAGGAAGGATAGAAGCTTTGCAAAAAGTGTATAACTCCTTTATCAGCGATAAGATCGATGACTATAACAGCAGTGTGTATTATGAAAATCCATCCTATATATATGAATGCTTTAGAGAGAATAAAATGCTTTGACCCTTCACAAGCATGCTGGCTCTCCAGGGCGCTATCTTTCGTCTCCCCTGATTCTGTCGGATGAAGAGGAACCCGGCGCGGTTCGTTTCAACGCTCTGCTTTACGGTTTGGAACTTGCCTGGCTGGACGGGAAAAAATTTTATGGAAGGAACTGGGCACAAAAGAAGAATACACAGAAGAATACGTTGCGGATATGAATGTATGGATGGGAATCCGCAAGGTAATTGACGAAATCAACGCAAATGCCCGGGCCGCCTGACAGAGCCTCCCTTTTGGCTGCCTCCGGTTCTTTCCGGGAAAACTGGCGCTTTTTGGACAAATATGATAGGATATAGAAAAATTTATCAGGAGGAATCCATCGATGCGTCTGGAAAAAATACAGGATCTGCTGAGAGAGAAGCATATTTCTTTTGACTACACCGAGGAGGAGGGCTGCGGCAGCATTGATTTTGAGTACCGGGGGCTGTCCTACCACATCTGGGAATACGCGGACGGGGACGGCCCCTGCGGCGTGGAGACCAATGTGGCCAATGTAGGCAGAACCCGGGAACTGGAAGGAAACTACGAGGAACAGGTGCTGGAGATTCTCCGGCAGTTTTAGAACCAGAAGAGAGTTACAGCAGGGGGAAAATCCGCAGGCAGATCCAGATCCACAGGACTGTCAGCAGAGGGATTCCCAGGACAAAGCGCAGGTGCCGGGTTTTATGGCGGAACAGATACATGGAAACCAGGCAGCCGGCTCCGCCTCCCAGAAGAGCTGTGAGAAACAGCGTTTTTTCGGAAATGCGGAAGGCATGATTTCTGGCCCGGCGTTTATCCGAGAAAAAACAGAAAAATCCTGTCAGATTTATAAGAAGTAAATACACAGCAAGAATTTGTTTCATAAAATCCTCCATTCAGACATTGACAGATTCTGTGCGGCTGGTATCATAGTAACAGAAATTTCCATGCGGGGAAAGAGAAAAATCAGAGCAGAGGGAGGAATACAGGATGGAAGAGGACAGAATTGTTCTGACGGACGAAAGCGGGCAGGAGACGGAATTTGAGCTTTTGGATCTGGTGGAGTATCAGGGAGAGGAATACGCGGTGCTGTATCCGGCAGAGGCCGGAGAGGAGGAGCTGGTTCATATCCTGCGGGTGGTGAGCGAAGATCTGGATGAGGAGGAAGCCCGCTACGAAGGGCTGGAGGACGAAGAACTGATCCAGGCGGTCTACAAAATTTTCCGGCGGCGGAATGGTCTCAGCTGAGGAGGACACCATGGACAGAAAATGGCCGAAGGCAGTAATTTTTGATATGGACGGACTGATGTTCGCCAGCGAGCAGATGATTCAGCGCTCCTGGGACGAGGTGGGGCCTGAGCTGGGCTATGAGCCTCTGGGATACCATATTTTTCAGACCATGGGAATGAACCGGGCTTCCCGGGAACAATATTTTCTGGGGGTTTACGGGGAAGGTTTCCCTTATGAAAGGTTTCAGGATGCCTACCGTGAAAAGGTGCGGGGATACGCGGACCGGGAGGGGGTTCCGGTGCAGAAGGGTCTGAAAAGCCTGCTGGCGTATCTGAAAGAAGAGGGGATCCCCATGATGGTGGCCACCGGTTCCAGCCGCGCCCATGCTCTGAATTATCTGGAGCGCACCGGAGTGCTGGGATATTTCCGATTTGTGCTGGCCGGGGATCAGGTGCAGGTGGCGAAACCGGATCCGGAGATCTATCTGAAAGCCTGCGCTATGCTGCGCCTGGATCCGGCGGAGGTGCTGGTGCTGGAGGATTCCTGGAACGGGGTCCGCTCCGCCCACAGCGCGGGAGCGCCGGTGATCCTGATCCCGGATCTGCAGAAAGATACGGGGCCGGTGGAGGGTCTGTACCTGCGTAAAATGGAATCTCTGGAAGAAGTAAAAAAGTGGCTGGCCGGTCATTGACCGTCCGGCTGTCTTTTTGTATAATAAGAATGAAAATTATTATCAATTTTGACGCCGGCACTACCGGCAGAAAGCGAGGATTTTATGTTGGATAAAAAAGTAGTGGAATTATTAAATCAGCAGATCAACAAAGAATTTTATTCTGCCTATTTATACCTGGATTTCTCCAGCTTTTATAAAGACAAGGGACTGGACGGATTTGCCAACTGGTACCAGGTGCAGGCCCAGGAGGAGAGAGACCACGCGATGCTCTTTTATCAGTATCTCCACAATAATAGCGTGCGTCCGGTGCTGGAGGCGGTGGACAAACCCTCTGTGCCCATGGAGAACCTGAAAGACCCGCTGGAAGCAGGGCTGCGCCATGAAGAGTATGTTACCGGCCTGATCCACAATATTTACGCGGCGGCCCAGGAAGTCAGAGATTTCCGCACTACCCAGTTCCTGGACTGGTTTGTGAAGGAGCAGGGGGAAGAGGAGACCAACGCCAATGACCTGATTACGAAAATGGAGCTTTTCGGTTCGGATCCCAAAAGCCTTTACATGCTGGATAATGAATTAAAGGCACGGGTATACGCGGCTCCCAGTCTGGTGCTGTAAGGGAGAAGGGCCATGGAAATAAAAGTATACAGCGGCCGTCCGGAATCCTGTGAGGGGAGACCCGACCGGGAAACGGCGGTCTATGACCGGTTGGACCGCCTGGGTATTGCCTATGAGAGGGCGGATCATGAGGCGGTGATGACCATGGAGGGCTGTCAGGAGATCGACAGCCTTCTTGGGGTATCCATGTGCAAGAATCTTTTTCTGTGCAACGCTCAGAAGACCAGTTTTTATCTGCTTTTGATGCCTGACTATAAGAAGTTTCGCACGAAAGATCTCTCAAAGCAGATTCAGTCGGCGAGACTTTCTTTTGCCGGACCGGAATTTATGGAAAAATACCTGCGGATTGCCCCCGGCGCTGTAAGCGTTATGGGGCTGATGAACGATACAGACCGGCAGGTGCGGCTGCTTATAGACCGGGAGACCCTGGAAGCGGAGTATCTGGGCTGCCATCCCTGTGTCAATACCAGCAGCCTGAAAATAAAAATGTCCGATATCCTGGAAAAATTCCTGCCGGATACCGGACATGACTATACAGTGGTTGATCTGCCCAGAGAGTAAAATTTTATACGCGATGTCCGCGCGCCTCCCTTCGAACTCTCACCACACACGTTACTTTGGCAGTTAACTCGGCCCAGGCACCCTCACGGCACACGGAAGGTTCCACTTAGTGCTGCTGCATTCCTGCCCTGACACGGTTCATGGATTCCCGTTGCGTAAGACCCGGACGTCAGCGCCACTTGCCAGAGGCAGCTGCGCAGTAAAGAAGTCCTCGGTTCGGCATCACCCCTGCTGTAGCGGATTGCAGGTACAGGGCACCGCTATCTCCCCGGCTGCGCGGACCTTAAAAGTATAACCTGTCTGAGTGGAAAAGTCAACGGAAAAGACCTTGTGAATTGTAAAAAAATAGGCTATAATGAAGGCAAATTTATAGGAAAAAGGATGGAGGCGTCAAATGAAAAGAATTGGATTGTTAACCAGCGGCGGCGACTGTCAGGCTTTGAATGCAACCATGCGCGGTGTTGTAAAGGGGTTATCCCACAACCTGGATGAGCTGGAAGTGTACGGATTTATGAACGGATACAAGGGACTGATCTACGGGGATTACAGAATGCTGTCCTCCAAAGATTTTTCCGGGATCCTCACCAGAGGAGGCACGATTCTGGGTACCTCCCGTCAGCCCTTTAAACTGATGCGCGTTCCGGATGAAAAAGGGCTGGACAAGGTGGAGGCCATGAAGCAGACGTATTATAAACTGCGCCTGGACTGTCTGGTAATCCTGGGAGGAAACGGAACCCAGAAAACGGCCAATCTTCTGCGGGAAGAGGGACTGAATATCCTTCATCTGCCCAAGACCATAGACAATGACATTTACGGAACCGACATGACCTTTGGCTTCTACAGCGCGGTTAATATCGCCACGGATGCCATCGACTGCATTCACACCACAGCTTCTTCCCACAACCGTGTCTTTATTGTGGAGGTTATGGGACACAAGGTGGGATGGCTGACCCTCTACGCGGGTATTGCCGGAGGAGCGGATGTGATCCTGATTCCCGAGATCCCCTACGACATTAACGTGGTGGTGGACGCCATCAACAGCCGGGCTGCCAGAGGAAGCGGGTTTACCATTCTGGCTGTGGCGGAGGGAGCGATTTCCAAGGAGATCGCTGCTCTTCCTAAAAAAGAGCAGAAGAAAAAGATAGAGGCCATTGCCAGCAAATATCCCTCCATTTCCTACAAGATCGCGGAGGATATTGAGCAGCAGACCGGTATGGAGCTGCGGGTTACGGTTCCCGGACATACCCAGAGAGGCGGAAGCCCCTGCCCCTATGACCGTGTGCTTTCCACCAGAATCGGATCCGAGGCCGCCAAGCTGATTATGGAAGAGCAGTACGGCTATATGGTGGGAATTGTCAATGGAAAAGTAAAGAAGATTCCTCTGGAAGAGTGCGCCGGAAAACTGAAGATGGTAAAGCCGGACTGCCAGGAAGTAATGGATGCCAAGAGGATGGGCATCAGTTTTGGAGACAAATGAGCAACTACGCTGAAACAGGAGTGACTTCATGAGTTATACTGCTCTGTATCGGAAATTCCGGCCCTCCGCCTTTGAGGATGTGAAGGGCCAGGATCACATTGTGACTACTCTGAAAAATCAGATGAAAGCCGGACGTATCGGCCATGCTTACCTGTTCTGCGGAACCCGCGGGACAGGTAAGACTACGGTGGCGAAAATTCTGGCAAAGGCAGTCAACTGCGAACATCCTGTGGACGGAAGTCCCTGCAATGCCTGCCCTTCCTGTCAGGCTATCCAGGCCGGAAGATCCACCAATGTCATAGAAATTGACGCGGCTTCCAACAACGGTGTGGACAACATCCGCGAGATCCGGGAAGAAGTATCCTACCGCCCCACCCAGGGCCGCTATAAGGTCTATATCATTGACGAGGTTCATATGCTTTCCACCGGGGCTTTCAACGCCCTGCTGAAGACCCTGGAGGAGCCGCCGGAATATGTGATTTTTATTCTGGCCACCACGGAGGCGAATAAAATTCCCGTGACCATCCTTTCCAGATGTCAGAGATATGATTTCCGCAGGATCACCATTGACACAATTTCTGCCCGGCTGAAGGATCTCATGGAGCGGGAAGGCGTGGAGGCGGAAGAAAAAGCCCTGCGGTATGTAGCCCGAAAGGCGGACGGTTCCATGAGGGACGCTTTAAGCCTGCTGGATCAGTGCATTGCCTTTTATATGGGCGAGACCCTGACCTATGATAAGGTTCTGGATGTGCTGGGAACTGTGGATACAGAGGAGTTCAGCCGCCTTCTCCGAAACATTATGGCCTCCAATGTGGCGGGAAGCATCCGCCAGCTGGAGAAGCTGACGGCGGCGGGAAAAGAAATGGGCCAGCTGGTCAGTGATTTTACCTGGTATATGCGCAATCTTCTGCTGGTAAAAACTTCGGAGGATCTGGAAGATGTGCTGGATGTCTCCGGGGAAACTCTTCAGCGGCTCAGGGAAGAAAGCGCTATGGCAGACGAGGAGACGCTGATGCGCTATATCCGTGTTTTTTCGGAGCTGTCCGGACAGCTGCGGTATTCCGCTCAGAAAAGGGTGCTGACGGAGATCGCGCTGATCCGTCTCTGCCGTCCGCAGATGGAGACGGGACTGGATTCTGTTCTGGAGCGGGTACGGCAGCTGGAAGAAAAAATAGAAAAAGGCCTGCCGGCGGCCGCGGCTCAGCCCGCAGGATACCCGGAACCGGAAGAACCCGCAAAAGAGCCGGTTCAGGAACAGGTTTTAAAAGCCGCTCCGGAGGATCTCAAAGAGATCCGGGCAAAATGGAAGATAATCGTGGGAAGGACTATGCCTCCTTTAAAAATATATCTGCAGAGCGCAGTTCCCCGGTATGACGGAAATACCGGCGAGGCAAAATTATTTCTGATGTTTTCCGACAAAACTGCCCATATGTATGTGAACCGCCCGGAAAAGATCCAGGAGATCCGCCGGGCCATCCGGGAGACCGCGGGCCGGGACGTGGAGATTGAAATTCTGCCGCCCCAGACAGCGGGAGGAAGGCATCTGGCGGAGATTCCCCTGGAGGAAATGATCCGGGAAGCTGTCCATATGCCGGTGGAGGTAGAAGATCTGCCGGAAGAGGAAGAAGAATAAGGAGGATAAGTCAATATGGCAAGAAAAGGCGGTTTTCCGGGGGGAATGCCCGGAAACATGAATAATCTGATGAAACAGGCCCAGCGCATGCAGCGCCAGATGGAGGAAAACCAGAAGGCGCTGGAGGAGAAGGAATTTACGGCTGCTGCAGGCGGCGGCGCGGTGGAAGTGACCGTCACAGGAAAAAGGGAAGTGGTGAAGGTTCACATTGATCCGGAGGCAGTGGATCCGGAGGATGTGGAAATGCTGGAAGATCTGATTATGGCGGCGGTAAACGAAGCCATGCGGAAAGTGGATGAGGAGTCTGTCTCTGCTATGTCCAAACTGACCGGCGGTCTGGGCGGACTGGGAGGAGGACTTCCGTTCTGATGGAATATTATTCGAGTCATATCAGCAAACTGATTGAAGAGCTGGGAAGGCTCCCGGGAATCGGACCGAAATCCGCCCAGAGACTGGCGTTTCACATTGTCAACATGCCCCGGGAGCAGGTGGCGGCTCTGTCCGGCGCCATTCAGGAGGCAAAAGAGCATGTGCGCTACTGCAGTATTTGCTGCACCCTGACGGATCAGGAGATCTGTCCCATCTGCAGCAATCCTTCCCGGAATCAGGGAAAGATTATGGTGGTGGAAAATTCCAGAGATCTGGCAGCCTATGAAAAAACAGGGAAGTACGACGGCGTCTATCATGTTCTTCACGGAGCCATCTCCCCTATGCTGGGCATCGGGCCGGATGACATAAAGCTGAAAGAACTGATGCGGCGTCTCCAGGGAGAGGTGGAGGAGGTTATCATTGCCACCAATTCCAGCCTGGAGGGCGAGACCACAGCGATGTATATCAGCAAGCTGATTAAACCTACGGGGATCCGGGTCACCAGGATCGCCAGCGGCGTTCCGGTGGGAGGGGATCTGGAGTATATTGACGAGGTAACTCTTCTGCGCGCCCTGGAGGGTCGCGTAGAGTTATAACAATAAAAGGGAGGGTTAAAAAATGAAATTCTTTATTGACAGCGCTAACGTGGAGGATATCCGGAAAGCCAATGAAATGGGAGTAATCTGCGGGGTGACCACCAATCCGTCGCTGATCGCCAAGGAGGGACGGGATTTCGGAGAAGTGATTCGGGAGATTACCTCTATCGTGGACGGGCCCATCAGCGGAGAGGTGAAAGCGACCACCACAGAGGCGGAGGGCATGATCGCGGAAGGCCGGGAGATCGCCAAGATTCACAAGAACATGATCGTGAAAATTCCTATGACCGTGGAAGGGCTGAAAGCAGTCAAGGTACTTTCCGGCGAGGGGATCAAGACCAACGTGACCCTGGTCTTTTCGGTGAACCAGGCGCTTCTGGCAGCCAGGGCAGGAGCCACCTATGTCTCACCTTTCCTGGGCAGACTGGATGACATCAATGAGAACGGAGCCGCTCTGATCAGTGATATTGTTCAGGCCTTCCAGATGGCGGGAGATATTGAGACCAAGATCATCGCGGCCAGCATCCGCAATGTCCTGCATGTGACAGAATGCGCTTTGGCCGGCGCGGATATCGCCACTGTTCCCTATAAGGTTCTGGTGCAGATGTGCAAGCATCCGCTGACTGATGCCGGCATTATCAAGTTCCAGAATGATTACAGAGCGGTGTTCGGCGACTGACCCGCTTTACAGCCAGGAAAAGCTGCTGCCTTCGGGCAGGCAGCTTTTTCTGCTTTTCAGGAGTTTTTCCCAGGCGGACAGGATTCCCCGGGAGATAGTGTCCGACAGCCGCAGAATATCGGAAAAGTCTACGGCCTGCAGTTCCCTGTGGGAATTTTTTTCAAAACTGCTGACAATCCCTGTGATGAAGATGTCTCCCACATCCGGCAGGACTTTTCCGGCTCCCGCGCCGGGCCGGATGGAGCCCTTTCCTACGGAAATATGCTGCTGATGCCTGGGGTTTCCCAGGGAGGCGTCCACGGCCACTACCAGGGCCTTGGGGTGCCAGAGGGACAGGTCCGCCAGCTGTTCGCTGAGATTCATGGCGTGCACCGGCTGTTCCGGCGTACCATACACAAAAAAGCCGGGCTGCCTTTGGCGGAAGAGTTCTCCGCCCACCAGGGGCCCCAGGCTGTCGCCGGTGATGCTGTCGCTGCCGATGCACAAAAAGACCAGCTCCCGCCAGTTCCTGCCCGCGGACCGGATGCAGCGCTGCAGCCGCCGGGCCAGAAGTTCGCTGGCGGCAGGGCTCTGGGCGTCGATGTAAAGCGTTCTGTTTCCCGATTTTCCAAACATGCGCAAACCTGCCTTTCTCCGGAACATTTCCTTATAAGGATATTCCGGAAAGGGCGGTTTCATGCGCAGTCCCGGAAAATGTCGCAGAAAATCCCGGAACCGTGTGCAAAAACCGATAAATTTTTCAGTTGTTATGTGCTACCATAGGTGGACAGAGATCCGGAGGGCTCCTGGGCCGGACAGGGCTCTGCCGGATCCCCGGCCGGAATCCGCGGGGAGCGGGTTCTGAGCAGAGGCAAAAAAGGGGTGATGGTTTATTTATGATTGAGATTGTCTATAAGGAGGAGAAGAAGGAAGCCAGAGGCAATGAAAGCTTTTTTCAGATCCCCCGGAATATCCGACAGATCGGAGAGGCAAAGGGAAACCGCAGAATTTACCTGGAAGATTACGCCTACACCTTTCTCAGGAGGCAGGAAGATGAAAACCGGGAGCGGGGGAGCGCCGGAATCCTGCTGGGACAGCACAACTGGCTGGACGGAGCGGCGTATCTGTTTATCCGCAGCGCTATGGTGATCGGGGGGATGGAAGTATCACCGGAACATGTGAGTTTTACAGAGCGGATCTGGGAACAGGTCCATGAAACCACAGAACAGTATTTTAAAGGACAGGAGATCCTGGGGTGGTTTTTGAATCTTCCGGAATTTTCTATGGAGATAAACGAAGTTATCTTAAGAGCACATCTGAATCATTTCGGCGGGAACGATAAAGTTCTGTTCCTGATGGAACCCACAGAAAAAGAAGAAGCGTTTTTTACTTATGACAGCGGACGGCTGAAACGGGAAAGCGGTTTTTACGTCTATTACGAGAAAAATGACGCCATGCAGGGCTATATGATCGATGGGAACGCAAATCAGTCTGTAGAAGAACCCGGGCCGGGGAAAGACAGAGCGGTGGCGGATTTCCGGCGCCGGGTAGGCGAAAAACAGGAGGAGAGAAAGAAAGAGCAGAGGGGAAGGCATTCCGCGTTTTACGGGCTGACAGCCAGCGTGGCCGCGGCCACGCTGATCCTGGCGCTTTCCTACACGGAGGCAGGGGAACGGCTCGGGGCTTTTTTCAATCGGATTACAGGACGGGAATCGGTCACAGAGCCAGACCCTGCCTCCGTATCCGCGGCGGGGGATTCAATTCTGGCTGTGACGGAGACCCCGGAGCCGGAGAAACCCTCCGGGGAAACCCCGGCGCCTGGGGAAGAACCCCTTGAGACTCCGGAGCCGGGGACGCCTTCTGTCACTCCCGCGGCGGAGACATCTTCCGCGCCCCAGGCATCTGTCAGAGAGTATACGGTGAAAAAGGGGGACACTCTTTCCAAAATCTGCCGGGAGCATTACGGAGATCTGGGGAGACTGGATGAGATCTGCAGTCTCAATCAGCTGGATCCGGATGCGGTCATCTATCCGGGGCAGAAAATAGTACTCCCCCAATCATGAAAAATATGGTATGCTTAAGAAACAGAAACACAGGACAGTCCTCCGGCGGGGAGAGGAGGATCTATAAAGGGGAACAGAAGAATGAAGGGAATACAGAGGGAAACAGAAATCATAGAGGAAGAAAGACAGGGGAACGCCGGCCGGCATCTGAGGGCTTTGATGAAAAACCGCTGGATCCGGTACGCCCTTGTGGTAGCAGTGATCCTGGCTCTGCTGCTGATTGCCGCCCATCTGATCAAAAACAGCAGATTTAAAACGTATGAGATCACAGAACTGGAAGGGGGAAATACCGGTGCTTTTCAGTACTGCGGGATTGAGGGGGACGTGCTCAGATACGGCACGGAAAACGCCAGGCTTACCGGGGAGGACGGCTCCGTACTCTGGAACGTCAGCTATTCCATGCAGGCGCCGGCCCTGGCCCGCTGCGGAAGTACGGTGGTTCTGTATGACAAGAACGGAACCTCTGTGGTGATCTGCGGCAGGGAGGGACAGATCGGTTCCTTTTCCACAGATATGCCGATTCTGAAAGCAGAGACAGCTGCCCAGGGTGCCACAGCGGCGATTCTGGAGGACAGCTCCGACACCTGGATCCGGTATTACGATCCCCAGGGGGAGGTCATCGCTTCCTTTAAGACAGCGATGGATTCCACCGGGTATCCCCTGGATATCGGGCTGTCTGAAGACGGACTTCTGATGGCGGTATCCTTCCTGAAGTATGAAGACGGCAGACCGAAGACAGAGTTAAATTTCTATAATTTCGGAAGCGCGGGGCAGATTCAGGTGGACAACCAGGTAAGCAGTTTTTCCTATGACAATCTGCTGATCCCCGAGGTGGTGTACCTGGACGAGGATACCTGCGCGGCATTCCGGGAAGATGGATTTACCCTGTTCGGCGGAGGACAGATTCCGGAAGAACAAAAGAAAATCACGGTGGAGCAGGAGATTGTCAGCATCTTCCATGACGCCTCCCATATCGGCCTGGTGCTGGAGAACGGACAGGGAAGCTCCGGATTTATCCTGGAACTGTACGGAAAAGACGGGGAGCTTCTGTTTCAGAAGGAACTGGATTACGGATACCAGGGGATAGAAATACAGTCCGGCCAGATCCTTCTCTATAACCGCACCGGGTTCTGCGTGTACAGCCAGGCGGGGGTAGAGAAGTTCCGGGGAGAATTGAACGGTGTGATGATCCAACAGATGTCCGGGATCGGACGGAGCAGGTTTCTGCTGGTTACGGAAGAGGGTCTCTACCGGATCCAGCTGAAATGATGGGCAAGAAAAAAAGGGGAAGGTCTCTTAAAAAGACCTTCCTCTTTTTTCCGGACCGGGCTGGCGGGCTGCCGGTTCGCCTGAAAGAATTGCTTCCAGCTGTTCCGATGCCTGGCTGTAATCGGTGAAAAGGATGGCATGAAGCCCCTCCCTTTCGGCCGCCAGGATATTGTCCCGGTTATCGTCCAGAAACACGGCCCGTTCCGGCCGGATATCAAAAGTTTTGAAAAGCAGCCGGTAAATTTCCGGATCGGGTTTGATCAGGCCGCAGGCATAGGAAAAAAGAACGCCGTCCACCAGAGAGAGAAAGCGAAGCTCCCGGTCGGTAGTCTCCCGGAGACGCCGGGAATAATTGGACAGGCAGAACACCCGGAAGCCGCGGCTTTTCAGGGAGCGGATCCAGTCCTCTGTGTAGGGAAAGAGACGGATGGTTTCCCAGGACCAGTCATAGGCCGCCCGGATTTCTTTTTCCAGGGAGGGGTCTGCCGCCACAAAGCGGGCGATGATCTCCTCCTCCGGCAGAATTCCCCGGTCCGCCTCAGACCAGGCCGGGTTGCTGTAAACCGCCGCTTTCAGCCGGCTGCGCAGTCCGGGATCCGGAACATGGCGGTTCAGGGGGATATCCGGCTGAAAATCTACCAGTACCCGTCCGATATCGAAAATGACGGTGTCGATGCCGTTTTCCGTTTTATTGAGCGCTGTCATCTTCTTCCTCCTTTTCCCGCTGTTCCTGTTCTCTGCGGAGATCCTGATTTTTGTCCTTCAGACGACGGGTGATCAGGGTCATGGCGTACAGCAGCACGGGAACCGCGATGGTGCAGTAGATGGAACCCATCAGCAGCCCCTTGGCCGCGGGACTTTTCATCAGGGCGAACACCATGGTGGAACCGTACATGCCAAGCAGCAGAAGGACGCCGATCAGCGCGAGAATCCGTTTCGCTTTTTTCATACGTAAAACTCCTTTGACTGATGATTCATAGAAAACTGTATGGTGTCCCGGATTCCGGAGGGCGGAATCCCGACATGGAACATTATAGAGGATCCGGGGGATTTTTACAATTCTTTAGAAAAAATTAATAGGCCGGGGAATTGCTTTTCTCGGTCAAAAGGGATAAAGTAAGACTAACGCCGCCGGAGGGCGGCGGAATCAACCGGAAAGGTCAGGAAATATATGAACAGATTCAGAGATAAGCTGGAGAATTTTATGCAGGGGCGCTACGGGATGGATCAGCTGGGCCGTTTTCTTTTGTTTGCCGCTCTGGCGCTGATTATTCTGTCTTTTTTCTTCGGCGGCATGATCCTGGACACCATTGCCCTGGCGCTGCTGGTGTGGGGATACATACGGATGTTTTCCAGAAATCATACAAAGCGCTGGGAGGAAAATGAAAAGTTTCTGTCCCTGAAAGACCGGATCCTGGGCCGGGGCGGACGCAGCCGGAAAGACAGCACCCACTGCTATTTTCAGTGTCCTGCCTGCGGGCAGAAGGTGAGAGTGCCCAGAGGAAAAGGGAAAATTTCCATTCACTGTCCCAGGTGCCATACGGAATTTATCAGGAGGACATAAAAGAAAAAGCGTATGTTCGGATACATCACCATCAACCGGGAAGAATTAAAAATGAAAGACTTTGACAGATACCGGGGGTACTACTGCGGCATCTGCCGGGAGCTGAAGGAGCATTACGGGGAGCGGGCCAGAATGACCCTGACCTATGACATGACATTTCTGGCTGTGCTGCTCAGCGGCCTTTATGAGAAACCGGAGAGGGAGGAGAAACACTTCTGTGTTCTGCACCCTTCCGCGAAACGGCCCTGTATCCGCAATCCCTATACCAGATACGCGGCGGATATGAATGTGCTGCTGGTGTATCACAATCTGATGGATGACTGGCAGGACGAGAGAAAGCTGCTCAGCTACCGGGCAGCCAGGCTGCTGCGGAAGGCGTATCTGAAAGCGGCTGCCGGATACCCCCGCCAGGTCAAAGCGATTCGAAGATATTTGAGAGAACTGCATCAGACGGAGGAGGCGGGATCCCCGGATATTGACCTGGCGTCAGGCCTTACCGGAAAGTTAATGGCTGAGATTTTTGTTCCCCGGGAGGACGAGTGGAGTCAGGAACTGAGAAAAATCGGTTTTTATCTGGGAAAATTCATTTATCTCATGGACGCCTATGAAGACGCGGACAAAGATCGGGAAAATGGAAACTACAATCCATTTCTGTTTCTTGCGGGCCGGCCGGATTATGAGGAGAAGGCAGGGAGGATTTTGAAAATGATGGCAGCTTCCGCCGCGGAGTATTTTGAACTGCTTCCTATTATAGAAAATGTGGACATTTTAAGGAATATATTGTATTCTGGTATTTGGACAAAGTATGGCCTGCTGCGCGGGACAAAGGATTCCCGGGCGGCCGCAGGCATAAGTAAGCGCGAGGAGAACAGATAATCAATGCAGGATCCATATGAAGTGCTGGGTGTTTCCCGAAATGCCAGCGCTGAGGAAATAAAAAAAGCATACAGGACACTGAGCCGGAAATATCATCCGGACGCCAATATCAACAACCCCAATAAAGCTCAGGCGGAGGAAAAATTCAAACAGGTTCAGCAGGCCTACAAGCAGATCATGGATGAAAAGGAACACGGAACTGCCGGAAGCGCGTCGGCGGGCGGCGGCTACAGCGGCTACGGAAATTCCGCCTACGGCGGCTACCGGGCTTACACCAACGATCCCAAGATGCAGGCCGCGGCCAACTATATCAATAACCAGAGGTTTGCCGAGGCTATGAATATTCTCAACGGGATGCAGGATCGGAACGGACTCTGGTATTATATGCACGCCATTGCCAATGCGGGGCTTGGCAACAACGTAAACGCTGTGGAGGACGCCCAGATGGCTGTGGATCTGGAGCCGGAGAATCTGGAATATCAGAAACTGCTGCAGCAGCTCTCAGGAAACGGGGATTGGTATTCCCATATGGGACGGGGCTATGGCTACGGCGGCGCGGACTGCGAGGGAAATAATGTCAGCCGGGCATGCTGCAGCTGCTGCGCCATTGAACTGCTGTGCTGCTGCTGCGGCAGGGGAGGGTTCTTTTTCATCTGACAGAAAAAAGATTTAAAAGATGTATAGTACCCGCGGACGCGGGCATACTGTAAATGTTCATTGGAACCTTTTCCAATGGAATACCAAAGATAAAGGAAATACTTATCCTCCCCTATAGAGAGCAGGCCGGCGGCAAAGGCGCCGCTGGCCTGCTTTTTTCGTTGTGCGGAATTCTCTTCTGTGATAGAATAGAGGAGATTCAACGCGGTACAGTAAAAAACTGCGGGCCGGGGGGCCGGGCAGATAGAAGCAGGAGGTATACATGGAAGAAAGAGACTGGGTGACAAAATATTACCGGGAACTGGAACGGGAAAAACGGCAGGAGATCCTGGAGCAGGCCATTGCCCAGGAGGGAATGAGCCCGGACAAGGAAGTCCGGAAAAAACTGCTGGAAGAGCGGTATGAGGAGAACAAACGGGATAAACTGCAGGTGGACCGTTTTATCAGAGGCTGGATGACGCTGGCCTATACCAGAAACACTACCAGAGGCCTGTTTGGGGAAAAGAAGCGCCAGAGGGAGAGAGAGAAGATACTGAAAGACTGGAATTTTGCCCTGGCAGAGCAGTACGGCCAGGAGGGCCAGGAGGCCCTGTACCAGGAACTGCACAATATGACGGAACTGTATCTTACCATCTGCCAGGATGACAAGGCCTATTCCTCCATGATTCTGGGACTTGGAAAAATGAACAAGGATTCGCTGCTGAGCAAAATGGCCAGAGAGGTCTATACGGTGGCCTACGAAATTCCCCGGGAAATGGGAATGGCGGAGGAACTGGAGATTTTTACCAGAGCGGCGACAGATGTTTTTTATGAAATGTTTCCCCGGAACCGGAATCTGCTGGAGACAAAGATCCGGGGCGAGGAGCATAAATGATCTTCCGGGAGGACGGAAAAATACGGGATATAATCCAGCGTCTGTCTGCCTGCGGAGAACTGAAGCGGCAGGATTTTTTTCTGCTGATGGGCGATATTTCCCCGGAGGAGGAGCAGACGCTGTTCCAGGCGGCCAGAGCTTGTTCGGCGGAACGTTTCGGCAGGAAGATTTATCTGCGGGGACTCATTGAGATCAGTAATATCTGTAAGAATAATTGTTATTACTGCGGTATCCGCCGGGGGAATAAAGAGGCGGAAAGGTACCGTATGAGCCGGGAGGAAATTCTTGCCTGCTGCTGTAACGGGTACCGTCTGGGATTCCGTACCTTCGTCCTGCAGGGAGGGGAGGATCCTCTTCAGGATGATCCGTGGGTGGAAGATACGGTGGCTGCCATCCGGGAGAGGTATCCCGGGTGCGCGGTCACCCTTTCGCTGGGCGAAAAGTCCCGGGAATCCTATGAGAGATTCCGCAGGGCAGGGGTAGACCGGTATCTGCTCCGCCATGAGACGGCGGACCCCCGCCATTACCGGCAGCTGCATCCCCCGGAGATGTCTTTGGAGAACCGGATGCGCTGCCTGCGGGATCTGAAAGAACTGGGTTATCAGACGGGTACCGGCATGATGATCGGCTCTCCCGGCCAGACTCTGGAGACTCTGTGGGAAGATCTGGAGTTTATCCGGCGCCTGCGGCCGGAGATGATCGGTATCGGCCCCTATCTGGTCCATCACGGCACGCCCTTCGCGGACCAGAAAAACGGCTCTCTTACCTGGACCCTGCGGCTGCTGTCTGTTTTAAGGCTGCTGTATCCCGATGTGCTGCTGCCGGCTACCACGGCGCTCTCCACCCTCCATCCGGAGGGGAGAAAGCTGGGGATCCTGGCAGGCGCCAACGTAGTCATGCCCAATTTGGGCATGCCGGGGCAGCGGGAAAAATATGAACTGTACGACCACAAGCTCTGTGCCGGCCAGGAGGCGGCAGAGGGCAGAAAAGAACTGGAGAACATGATGGGGCAGATCGGCTATACCCTTTCGGAGTCCCGGGGGGACTTTCAGGAGCACAGCCCTCGCTGCCGGAAGGAGGAGTAAACATGTATGATCCCAAGTCAGGACACGCGGACGAGTTTATTGACCACCAGGAGATCCTGGATACGTTGGAGTACGCGGATAAAAATAAAAACAACGAGGCGCTGATCCGCCGGATTCTGGAAAAGGCGGCTCTGAGAAAGGGCTTAAGCCACCGGGAGGCATCGGTGCTGCTGGCCTGTGAGATTCCGGAGCTGAATCAGGAAATTTACCGGCTGGCGGAGCAGATCAAAAAGGATTTTTATGGAAACCGGATTGTGATCTTCGCGCCGCTGTATCTGTCCAATTACTGCGTCAACGGCTGTGTGTACTGTCCCTATCATCAGAAAAACCATCACATTGCCCGGAAAAAACTCACCCAGGAGGAAATCCGGAGGGAAGTCATCGCCCTGCAGGATATGGGGCACAAGCGGCTGGCGATTGAGTCCGGGGAGGATCCCAAAAACAATCCCATCGAGTACATTCTGGACAGCATTAAGACCATATACAGCATCAAACATAAGAACGGCGCGATCCGCCGGGTGAATGTGAATATCGCCGCCACCACGGTGGAAAATTACCGGAAACTGAAAGAGGCGGGCATTGGAACCTACATTCTGTTCCAGGAAACCTACCATAAAGAGAGTTACGAAAAGCTGCATCCCACAGGGCCCAAGCATGACTACTGCTACCATACGGAGGCCATGGACCGTGCCATGGAGGGAGGCATTGACGATGTAGGGCTGGGAGTCCTCTTCGGCCTTGAGATGTACCGCTACGAGTTCGCCGGCCTGCTGATGCACGCCGAGCATCTGGAGGCGGCTTTCGGGGTGGGGCCCCATACCATCAGTGTGCCCCGGATCAAGCGGGCGGATGATATTGATCCCTCCGCCTTTGATAATGGCATTGACGATGAAATTTTCGGAAAAATCATCGCCTGCATCCGGGTGGCCGTTCCCTACACGGGAATGATTATTTCTACCAGAGAGACCAAGGCCTGCCGGGAAAAGGTGATCCGCTACGGAATTTCTCAGATCAGCGGCGGATCCAGAACCAGTGTGGGCGGGTATTATGAGCCGGAACCGGAAGAAGAGAATTCCGCCCAGTTTGACGTCAGTGATAACCGGACCCTGGACGAGGTGGTGCGCTGGCTCATCGGCATGGACTATATCCCGTCATTCTGTACGGCCTGCTACCGGGAGGGAAGAACGGGAGACCGGTTTATGAGCCTGTGCAAGAATCAGCAGATACTGAACTGCTGCCATCCCAACGCCCTGATGACCCTTCAGGAGTATCTGGAGGACTATGCGTCCCCGGAAACCAAAGCCGCCGGGGAAGCGCTGATCCGCCGGGAGATCCCCAGAGTGCCCAGAGAGAGAACCCGGGAGATTCTGGAGGAGAATCTGGAGAAGATCCAAAACGGAATGAGAGATTTCAGATTTTGATAAGAATAACAGGAGGAATTGCAGTACATGGAGCAGCAGCCCAATAACCAGAAGGAAAATCAGGATCCCCAGAAAGGCAGAAAAAGAAACTTTTTTATTGCCGTCATTGTCTGTCTTCTGATCCTGCTGATTCTGTTTGGCGCCCTGCACGGTCTGACCGGCCAGGCTTCAGCGGAAAAGATTACCTACGATGAATTTGTCGGCATGGTGGAGGATAACAGAATAGAAAAAATTGTAGTGGATTCTGACAAATTGAAGGTAACATCCGTAAAAAAAGATAAGAACGGCGATCCCATCCGCTATGAGGTAAATATGGTGGGGGACGAGAACGCTCTGCTGGAGCTGGTGGGAGACAGGGATATCGAGCTGTCTAAAAAGGAGGCGGATCTGACAGCTTCCATTGTGTCAGCCCTCATGAGTATTGTCGTGCCGCTGCTTCTGGTGGTGGTGGGCTTCAGCCTGATTATGCGTTATATGAATAAAAGCGGCGGCCTCATGGGAGTGGGAAAAAGCAAAGCCCGTTCCTATGTGCAGCAGGAAACGGGGATTACTTTTCAGGATGTGGCCGGTCAGGACGAGGCCAAGGAATCCCTTCAGGAGGTAGTGGATTTTCTCCATAATCCGGAGAATTATACCAAAATCGGCGCTAAGCTGCCAAAAGGCGCGCTGCTGGTGGGACCTCCGGGAACCGGAAAGACCCTGCTGGCAAAGGCAGTGGCGGGAGAGGCGCATGTGCCCTTTTTCTCCCTTTCCGGTTCTGAGTTTGTGGAGATGTTTGTGGGCGTGGGAGCTTCCAGAGTCCGGGACCTTTTTGAGGAGGCCAAGAAAAGCGCCCCCTGCATTATCTTTATCGATGAGATCGATGCTATCGGAAAAACCCGGGACACCCATTACGGAGGCAACGATGAGAGAGAGCAGACCCTGAATCAGCTGCTGGCGGAAATGGACGGCTTCGACAGCTCCAAAGGACTTCTGATTCTGGCTGCCACCAACCGTCCGGAAATCCTGGATCCGGCGCTTTTGCGCCCGGGCCGGTTTGACCGGCGGATCATTGTGGACCGTCCGGATCTGAAAGGACGGGTGAATATTCTGAAAGTGCACGCCAAGAAAGTGCTTCTGGACGAGACGGTGGATTTTGACGCCATCGCCCTGGCTACTTCCGGAGCCGTGGGCTCTGATCTGGCCAATATGATTAATGAAGCGGCGATCCTGGCGGTAAAGCACGGACGGACCGCTGTGTCCCAGAAAGATCTTTTTGAGGCGGTGGAGATCGTCCTCATGGGAAAGGAGAAAAAAGACCGGATTCTGAGCCAGGAGGAGAGAAAGATCGTGTCTTATCATGAAGTGGGGCACGCTCTGGTCAGCGCCCTGCAGAAGGATGCGGAGCCGGTGCAGAAAATTACGATTGTGCCCCGGACCATGGGAGCCCTGGGCTATGTAATGCAGGTGCCGGAGGAGGAGAAATATCTGAACACCAAAAAAGAACTGGATGCCATGGTGGTGGGCCTGCTGGCCGGCCGGGCCGCGGAGGAACTGGTCTTTGACAATGTGACCACCGGGGCCTCCAATGACATTGAGCGGGCCACAAAAATTGTCCGGGCCATGATTACCCAGTACGGCATGTCGGAAAAATTCGGACTGATGGGACTGGCGGAGCAGGAGGATCAGTATCTGGAAGGCCGGATCTATCTGAACTGCGGGGACGCCACCGCCACAGAGATCGACCATGAGGTCATGAAGAAGCTGAAAGAAGCCTATGAGGAGGCCAGGCGGCTGCTGACAGAAAACAGAAAGGCCCTGGATCGGATCGCGGGTTTCCTGATTCAGAGAGAGACCATTACAGGAAAGGAATTTATGGAGATTTTTCATCAGGTTCAGAATGAAACTTCTCCCGCTTCGGAGGAAGGCTGAACATGGCATTTAATATTGAAGAAGAATTGAAAAAACTCCCGGGAAAACCGGGAGTTTACCTGATGCATGACGCCAGGGATGAGATTATTTATGTGGGAAAGGCGGTCAGCCTGAAAAACCGGGTGCGCCAGTATTTTCAGAGCAGCCGGAATAAAGGGCTGAAGATTGAGAGCATGGTGCCTCAGATCGCCAGATTTGAGTACATTGTCACAGACTCGGAACTGGAAGCCCTGGTCCTGGAGTGTAATCTGATCAAAGAGTACCGTCCCAAGTATAACACCATGCTGAAGGACGATAAAGCATATCCTTTCATCCGGGTGACGCTCCAGGAGGAGTATCCCCGGGTTCTTTTTTCCCGAACCATGAAAAAGGATAAATCCAAATATTTCGGACCCTACACCAGCGCGGCCGCGGTGAAAGAAACCATTGAACTGATCCGCAAGCTGTATCATCTCCGCTCCTGCAGCCGCAGGCTGCCGGCGGAAACCGGAAAGGACCGTCCCTGTCTGTACTACCATCTGCACCAGTGCAAGGCCCCCTGCCAGGGATGGATCAGCCGGGAGGATTACCGGAAACAGGTGGATCAGGCTCTGGGTTTTTTAAACGGAAACTTCCGGGAAGTCCTGCAGGACCTGTCGGATAAAATGAACCGCGCCGCGGAAGAATTAAAGTATGAGGAGGCTGCGGAATACCGGGATCTCATGGACAGCGTGCGCCGGATCGGAGAACATCAGAAAATCACCAGCGGGGATGGAGAGGACAAGGATGTGGCGGCTCTGGCCCTGGACCGGGAGGACGCGGTGGCTCAGGTATTTTTTATCCGGGACGGCAAGCTGATCGGCAGGGAACATTTCTATCTCCGGGCGGCTGCCGGGGAAGAGCGCAGGGACGTCCTTCTGAGCTTCATCAAACAGTTTTACGCGGGAACGCCCTTTATTCCCCGGGAGCTGATGATTTCGGAGGAGGTGGAGGAACAGGAAATTCTGGAGGAATGGCTGACAGCCAAGAGGGGGCAGAAAGTCCACATCCGGGTGCCCAAAAAAGGAACCAAAGAAAAACTGGTGGAGCTGGCCCAAAGAAACGCGGAGATCGTCCTCAGCCAGGACCGGGAGCGGCTGAAGCGGGAGGAAGGCCGAACCATCGGGGCCGTAAAAGAGATTGGAGGGTGGCTGGGCATAGAGCCGCCGGAGCGGATCGAAGCCTACGATATCTCCAACATCAGCGGATTCCAATCGGTAGGCTCCATGGTAGTCTATGAGAAGGGGAAACCTAAGCGGGCGGACTACCGCAAATTCCGGATTCAGACCGTGGAAGGCCCCAACGATTACGCCAGTATGGAAGAGGTTTTAAGCCGCAGATTCCAGCGCGGGATTGCCGAGGACACAGGCTTTGAGAAGCTGCCGGATCTGATCCTCATGGACGGGGGAAAAGGCCAGGTAAATATCGCCCTTTCTGTTCTGGAAAAGCTGGGGCTTTCCATTCAGGTCTGCGGTATGGTAAAAGATGATAAACACAGAACCAGGGGACTGTATTTCCGGAACCGGGAGCTTCCCATTGACCGCAATTCCGAAGGATTCCATCTGATTACCAGGATACAGGATGAAGCCCACCGCTTTGCCATCGAATACCACAGACTGCTGCGGAGCAAGGGCCAGGTTCACTCTGTTCTGGATGATATTCCGGGCATCGGTCCCGGGCGGAGAAAGGAGCTGATGCGCCGCTATCAGAGCCTGGAAGAAATACGGAAGGCGGAGGTGGAGGAGCTGAAGGCCCTGCCCTCCATGAATGAGCGGGCGGCCCGTTCTGTCTATGAATTTTTTCATCGGCAGGAAAAGCACTCTGGTTGAAGTAGGCGCTTTGATATGGTATGATGAATGAAATATCGGGGAACGAAGAAAACGCCGAGAAGGAGATAAACATGCAAACGAAATATCTGAAATTATCGAAATTAGTGGAAGCAATGAATCTGAGAAATCTGACGCCGGAGATAGATCTGGAAGAGTGCCGGATCACCACGCCGGAAATCAACCGTCCCGCCCTGCAGCTGACCGGTTACTTTGAGCATTTTGCCAACGAGCGGGTTCAGATTATCGGCTATGTGGAATTTACCTATCTGGAGCATCTGGATCTGGAGCAGAGAAAGGCCGCTTACGAAGCCTTTGTTTCCCGGGAGATCCCCTGTGTGATCTTTACCACTCTGACGCAGCCGGGGGAAGAGCTGCTGGAGCTGTCCAAAAAGTATGGCGTTCCCACTCTGTGTACCGATAAGAGCACTTCGGCCTTTATGGCGGAAATCATCCGCTGGATGAATGTGCAGCTGGCCCCCACCATCTCCGTCCACGGCGTTCTGGTAGACGTATTCGGCGAGGGCGTTCTGATTATGGGCGAGAGCGGCATCGGAAAAAGCGAGGCGGCTCTGGAACTCATCAAGAGAGGACACCGTCTGGTGACGGACGATGTGGTGGAGATCAGCAAAGTCAGCGACGCCACTCTGGTAGGATCCGCCCCGGATATTACCCGACATTTTATTGAGCTGAGAGGAATCGGCATCATCGATGTAAAGACTCTTTTCGGCGTGGAGAGTGTGGAGAACACCCATTCCATTGACATGGTAATTCAGCTGGAGGAGTGGGACCGGGACAAGGAATATGACCGTCTGGGTCTGGAGGATGAATACACCGAGTTTCTGGGCAACAAGGTGGTCTGCCACTCCCTGCCCATCCGTCCCGGACGGAATCTGGCTATTATTGTGGAGACGGCTGCGGTCAACCACCGTCAGAAAAAGATGGGGTACAATGCGGCCCAGGAACTGTACAAGAGAGTACAGGCGAACCTGGCCAAGAAAAGGGAGGGACTGTTATAATGAAAGCGCAGGTTGTGTTTGGAATCGATGTAGGGGGCACTACCGTCAAGTGCGGACTTTTTACCGCGGAAGGGAAACTGCTGGATACCTGGGAGATCCCCACGCGCACGGAAAACCAGGGAAGCCGTATCCTGCCGGATGTGGCGGAATCCGTACAGGCAAAGATCCGTGAAAGAGCGCTCCAGCCGGATCAGATCCTTGGCCTGGGGATCGGAGTTCCGGGACCGGTGAACCAAAAGGGGGAGATCAGCGGGGCGGTAAATCTCCATTGGGGTTTTAAAGATGTAGCCGGAGAGATGAGAGAGATGCTGGGCATGAAAGTCCGCGCCGGCAACGATGCCAACGTGGCGGCTCTGGGAGAGATGTGGGCCGGCGGAGGAAAGGGCGCTTCCAGTCTGGTTATGGTCACCCTGGGAACCGGAGTAGGCGGCGGCGTGATCGTAGATGGAAAGATTGTGGCCGGCGCTCACGGAGCGGCCGGGGAGATCGGACACGCGGCTATGGAGCCGGAAGAGACAGAGCACTGCAACTGCGGAAACCAGGGCTGTCTGGAGCAGATGGCGTCTGCCACAGGACTGGTCCGTCTGGCCCGGCGGTATCTGGAAAAGTCCGAAAAGGATACTTTGCTGCGGAGGGGAAAGCTTTCCGCCAAGGCAGTGTTTGACGCCTACGCGGCCGGCGATGCCGCCGCGGCGGAGATTGTAGAGGAGTTCGCGGGATATCTGGGAAGGGCCATGGGGATTATCGCCTGTGTGACAGATCCGGAACGGTTTGTCATCGGCGGAGGGGTTTCCAAAGCCGGACAGCCTTTGCTGGATGTGCTGGAGAAGTATTACCGGCGCTACGCATTCCCCGCCTGCAAAGATACCCCCCTTGTTCTGGCGGAACTTGGAAATGAAGCCGGAATCTACGGGGCAGCCAGAATGGCGCTGGATTAAAAATCAGAATGAAAACATAAAAAGAGTGCCTGGGTCTGAGATGCAGACCGGGGCACTCTTTTTGGTAAATGAGAAAATATTAATCTTCACGGTCCGGATGCCGGGAATCCTGTTCGTCTTCCGGTTCCTCCCTTTCTTCTTCCTGCTCATGGTCTTCCGGTTCCTCCTGGGACTCTTCCCGGGTGTCGTCAGGAGACTGGGAAGGTGTCTGAGTTACCGTGGGCCGGGGCGTGGGAGTGGGGATGATAACGGGAACATGCTCCGTGCACCGTTTGGTGGGCACATCCGACAGATCAAAATACTCCGTGGTCCGGGAGCATCCGGTGCCGGCCAGCAATCCCGATTCGCTGCAGATGGTCACCCGCTCTACCGTGGAGGGCTGTTCAAATTCCTCGTCCGGCAGGTCCTCATGGATCCGGTTCATGACATTGGTCCAGAGTCTCTGGTGGAAGGATCGGTCTTCCGGCGGAAGTTCCGCGTTTACATCGTAGCCGGCCCAGATGGCTGCCGTATAGTGAGGCGTAAACCCTGCGAACACCAGATCCATAAAAGAAGAGGTGGTACCGGTTTTGCCCGCCACGGTCATGCCCTCAAGCTGGAAGGGAACTCCCGTACCCTCCTTCACCACGTCTTCCATGGCGCTGGTAAGGAGAAAGGCGGTGCTTTCCTTGAAGACCCGGGTTTCCTTGGGCGTGTTTTCCAGCAGGACATTTCCCTCCTGATCTGTGACTCTGGTGTAGAAGACCGGCTCTACATAGATCCCCCCGTTGGCGATAGCCGCGTAGGCGGCGGTGAGTTCCAGATTGCTGACGCCGTTGGTGATGCCGCCCAGGGCCAGAGGCTGGATCACATCCCAGGCAGTATCGTTGATAAGGCTGGTAAACCCGAGGCGCAGAAGATAATTAAATCCGGCCTGGGGCGTAATCTCCGTCAGTACCTTGACTGCCGGGATGTTGTAGGAATTAATAATGGCCGTGCGGACGGTTACATCCCCGTGATACAGGTTGTCGGAATTGTGCAGGGGCGTGCCGTCGGAGTAATTATAGGGCTCGTCCTGAATATGAGTGGCCAGCGTAATGGCGCCGGTGTCCAGGGCCGGTCCGTAGGTGGACAGGATCTTGAAGGTGGATCCCGGCTGATCGAAGGTATCCGTGGCCCGGTTCAGGGTGAGGCTGGCGGTTTTGACTCCGCGGCCGCCCACAATACCTTTTACATAGCCGGTTTTCTGATCGATGACCGTCATGGCTGCCTGGGGCTGGGGAGTAAAGCTGCTGCGCTCTGCCACAATGGTATCCCCGGGGCCCACCACCGCTTTTTTGTATTCATCAATAAAATTCTGGGCTTCCTCCTGAGAATCAAAGAGAAGATCAAAGGAGGGATAGATATCCCGGAAATACAGCTGCAGCATTTCCCGGCTGTAATTCTGCCGGGTGCCGTCCGCGTGGTCCACAGTGAGAGCCCAGTCCAGGCCGATCTGAATATCCTCCGGATAGTTGGCTTCGTTCTGGAATTCCTCATCCATCACCTGCTGAATATCAGGATCCTGGGTGCTGTAGATCCGCAGACCGCCGCTGTAGATGGCGTTGTTGGCCTGAACCTCCGTGTACCCAGCCTGCTCCATCAGGTCATTGCGAACCTGGCTGATAAGCTCGTCAATAAAATAGGAGTAGGGAGCTGCCGCGGAATCCTGGCTTTCCGCGTGCTCCTGAATCCGTACATAGACATCATCCGCCATGGCCTCCGCATGCTCTTCCCGGGTGATGTATCCCTGGTCCAGCATGTAATCCAGTACCGTTTCCCGGCGCTCGGCGTTCCATTCCGGATGGTTCAGGGGATTCCAGCGGGTGGGATTCTGTGGGATGGCCGCCAGCACCGCGCATTCGGAAAGGGTCAGATCCTTGCAGTCCTTGCCGAAATAGGTCTGGGAGGCGGTCTGTACGCCGTAGGCTCCCGCTCCGAAATTGACTGTGTTCAGATAATTTTCCAGAATCACGTCCTTGGCGTTTGCCCCATCGGCGGTCAGAGCCTTTTCCAGGCGCACCGCCAGATACTGCTCCTGGATCTTGCGTTTGATGGATTCTATGGTACTCTCCTGCGTCCAGTCGGTGAACACATTGTTTTTCAGCAGCTGCTGGGTAATGGTGCTGGCGCCCTCTGTCCGCTGAAAGCCGGTGCTCACCGCCACCGCGATGGCCCGGAGCATCCCTTGCGGATCTACCCCGTTGTGTTCGTAGAAACGGGAATCCTCGATAGCCACAATGGCATGCTGCATGTGCTCCGGAATATCCTTCAGGGAGACGGAAATCCGGTTTCCCTCGGCGGAAGTCAGTTTCTGCAGCTGATTGCCGTCGCTGTCATATACAAAGGTGGCATAACCCATGGGCATGATATTTACATCGGAAATATCCGGCGCGCTGTCGATAATCCCCCGATAGGCGCCGATTCCCCCGCAGAGAACAATGGTAAAGACTGCCAGAAGGCCGTAAAAAAATACCCGTAGGGCGGATACGCCCACCTTTCTTTTTGTCTTGACGGAGGGAGAGACCAGCTCTTCTTCCTTGCGCTGAACTCCCTTAAGACCGAGATTCATCCTGCATCCTCCTTTAAAAACGGTTGGGGCCTTGGCCCCGGCGTCAGTTCTCTGTTAGTATACCAAAATTTTGGTTTTAAATAAAGGTAAAAATAAAAGTTCACATTTTGCGGATTCTGTGGCATGATGGTATCACAAGAATCTATGAGGTGATGAAAATGCTGGAGTGCTTTAAGACGGTTTACAGAGGCGGAGAAGCCGAGATCGTTGAAAAAAAGTCCCGCTTCATCGGAACTGTGCGGCCGGTGGAGTCTGAGGAGGAGGCCTTTGCCTTTCTGGAGGAAATGCGGAAAAAATACTGGGACGCTACCCATAACTGTTTTGCTTTTGTGGCCGGGGAACGGCGGGAATGGGTCCGGGCCGCGGATGACGGAGAGCCTTCCGGAACCGCGGGGCGGCCTATGCTGGATGTGCTGCTGGGGGAGGACCTGTACAACACGGCGGTGGTGGTGACCCGTTACTTCGGAGGTACGCTGCTGGGCACCGGCGGTCTGGTGCGGGCCTACTCCAGGGCGGTACAGGAAGCGCTGAAATCCTGCGTTATCCTGGAAAAGCGCCATGGAGTCCGGCTGGAGATCCGGGGGGACTATACAGATCTGGGAAAAATCCAGTATATTCTGGGACAGAGAAAGATCCCGCTCCTGGGATCTGAATACACAGACCGGGTGCTTCTGGAAGTGATTCTTCCGAAAGCGGAGGAACGGGATCTGTTAAAAGCTCTCACCGAAGCCACCGGAGGAAAAGCCGTCCTGGAGGAAAAGGGGGAGTCCTATTATGGGATTATAGACGGAGAAGTAAAGCTGTTCTGAACCTTAGCAGGTCTCCGGCTCTTCATAAGTCTCACCCAGGGTGTCAACGGTCATGGACTGAATGACCTGGGGCGTTTTCGGACAGTCACGGAAATCGGTGGGTGTATTGGCGATCCGATCCACCACATCCATTCCCTCCGTGATTTTTCCGAAAGCCGCGTAAGCTCCGTCCAGATGGGGCGCGTTTTTGTGCATAATAAAAAACTGGCTTCCGGCGGAGTCCGGATGCATGGCCCGGGCCATGGAGAGAACGCCCTCTGTGTGCTTCAGGTCGTTTTTTACGCCGTTCTGGGCGAATTCTCCTTTAATGGAGTAGCCGGGACCGCCTGTGCCTGTGCCCTGGGGACATCCGCCCTGAATCATAAATCCGGGAATGACCCGGTGAAAGGTCAGGCCGTTGTAGAAGCCCTTCCGGATCAGAGAGATAAAGTTGCGGACCGTGTTGGGAGCGATTTCCGGATAAAGTTCCGCTTTCATGACGGAGCCGTCTTCCATAGTGATGGTTACAACTGGATTTGACATAGTAAAAATTCCTTTCTGTACAGATTGGACTGTCTGTGACAGGCCAGTCTCATTATAAGCCCTGGCCGGCAAAAGCGCAATCTTTCCTTGCAGGTCCACGGCCGTTGTGCTAAGATACCCTCAGTGTACCACAGAGAAAATATGGACAGACAGGAGAACGTGTATGCAAATAGAAAGCTTCAGCGAGAAGGACACCTTTGAGCTGGGAAGAAAAATAGGAGAAAAGGCCGGACCGGGGCAGATCTACACCCTGGACGGGGATCTGGGCGTGGGAAAGACGGTGTTCACCAAAGGCCTGGCCTGGGGCCTGGGCATCCGGGAGCCGGTAAACAGCCCTACCTTTACTATTGTACAGGAGTACCGGGACGGCAGACTGCCCCTTTATCATTTCGACGTATACCGGATTGAGGATCCGGAGGAAATGGAAGAGATCGGATACGACGATTACTTTTTCGGGGAGGGAGTCTGTCTGATAGAATGGGCGGAGAAGATCCGGGAACTGCTTCCGGAGAAAGTGATCCGGATCACCATAGAAAAACAGCTGGAAAAAGGATTCGATTACAGAACTATTATAATAGAAGGAATGGAGGAAGAGCATGAAGATACTGGCCATTGACAGTTCAGGGCTCACCGCTTCCGCGGCCGTGACGGAAAACGGAATCCTGACAGCGGAATATACGGTAAATTATAAGAAAACACATTCCCAGACCCTGCTGCCTATGATTGATGAGATATCCCGGATGATTGAACTGGATCTGAATACCCTGGACGCCATTGCGGTGGCCGGCGGCCCGGGATCTTTCACCGGGCTGCGGATCGGATCCGCTACCGCCAAAGGTCTGGGGCTGGCCCTGGGAAAACCTCTGATCGCTGTTCCTACCGCAGACGCCCTGGCTTTCAATCTCTACGGGGCTGCAGGAGTGATCTGCCCTATGATGGACGCCCGCCGGTCTCAGGTCTATACCGGGATTTACCGGTTCCGGGGCGATGATTTTATAACGGTTCTGCCGCAGCGGGCAGAGGCGGTGGAGGAAACCGCCGCGCGGCTCAATGCACTGGGAGAACCGGTGATTCTTCTGGGAGACGGAGCATCGGTCTACCGGGATCAGCTGAAAGAATTGCTGCAGGTGCCCTGGACCATGGCCCCCGCCCATGTAAACCGGCAGAGAGCCGGAGCGGTGGCGGCCCTGGGAGAGAGGTATTTCCTGGAGGGCAGAACCGAGACCGCCGCGGAACACAAGCCGGAGTATCTGCGGCTTTCCCAGGCAGAACGGGAACGGGCGGAACGGGAAAGAGCAGAGAGAGGAGAGGACAGGGCATGACAGTAAGAGAAATGACTCTGGAGGATCTGGATAAGGTGATGGCTATTGAAAGGGAGAACTTCTCCGTCCCCTGGACGGAAAACGGATTTTTCAGTTTTCTGATCCGACAGGATACTCTGTTCCTGGCGGCGGAGGAAGATGGGGAGATTGCCGGCTACTGCGGGGCTGTCCTGGTGCCGGATGAGGGAGACATCACCAATGTTTCGGTGGCTTCAAACTGGAGAAGGCAGGGGGTGGGCACTCTGCTGGTCCGGGAATTGATCCGGCGGGCGGGGGAGGCCGGAGTGACAAAGCTTTACCTGGAAGTCCGGGCCGGCAATCAGGCGGCCATAGAGCTCTATGAAAAGCTGGGCTTTCAGAAAGACGGCCTGCGCAGGGATTATTATGAAGAACCCAGAGAGGACGCGGTTCTCATGAGCAGAAAATAGCAGGCCTTTCCAGAACTGCCCGTACTTCCCACTGGAATCCCGGGCGGCCCTGTATTATACTGTAGGAGACATGTCAAAGACCGGAGAGGCCCAGGGCGGATTCGGCGGAGAAAAATACAGGAGAGCATGAAACGGGGAGGCTGCGTATGAGAAAATATAACAAAAGCACAGGGGAACTGGAGACGGCGGTCTGCAACTGCTGCGGAAAAAAAATGCTGGTGGAGCAGGGGATTGTAAAAGAAGGAATCTGTTCCGTGGATGTGGACTGGGGATATTTTTCCGGGAAAGATACCATGAGCCACCACTTTGATCTCTGTGAGGAATGTTACGACCGCTTTACCGCGGAATTTAAAGTTCCCGTGGAAGAGGAAGAAGCTACAGAAGTTTCATAGACAAAGCGGGAAAAATCTGGTATGATAATACAGGAGTTTCCCACAGGAAACCACTAAAGAAGAACGCGGGGTAAAAGATATGTTTGGACCAACCTTTGACATGATATTTCTGGTGATCTGCGGAATTTTGTCCGTAGTGTTCTTTCTGGGGAAAGGGGACGGCGTCCTGAGAGCCTTTACCTCCAGAGAACTGAGAGACAGAAAAAGCGGCAGAACCGCGGAGGAGGAGAGAAAGTATCAGTTTGCCATCGGAATTTTTCTTCTGGTGCTTGCCTTATGTTCCCTGATGATGTTTCTCGTTCCGTCCCAGATCACGGCGATCATTGAGCTGGTAGTGGTTATCGGGGGTATGATTATCCTGTTTGTGTATCTGAAAAAGAAATTTCCCCAGTAAAAAGTTTTTGCGAATGATTCGCGGGTAAGGGGGAATCCTAGAGGATGTCCAGAGTTCTGGATGTCCTCTTTTTGTTATGGGCAAAGCCCTTCGGACAGAGAAAGGGCAGAAGTTTTCTGACAAACGGATTTTACAAAAGTCTTTCGTGATTTTACAGGAATTTAACATAGCCCGCGTTTTGCATTTTACATTGGGCTGTTACTATATTTCATGTAAAATCCAATTGTAAAAAAACCAACAACAAAAAGAACAGGAGAAAATTATTTATGAAGAAAAAAGTAGTGGCAATCATGATGACAGCGGCTATGGCAGCATCTATGATGCTGGCCGGATGCGGAAACAGCGATGACAACGCGGACACCAACAACGGAAGCAGCGCGGAAGCAACAGAGGCTCCCGAAGCTGAGAAAGAAGGCGGCGAGACCGCAGGAGCGGAAGGCCCCATCGTGGTAGTATCCCGTGAGGACGGTTCCGGTACCAGAGGAGCTTTTGTAGAGCTGTTCGGCATCGAGCAGAAAGATGAGTCCGGCGAGAAAGTGGACATGACCATTCCCACTGCTGAGATTACCAACAGCACCTCCGTTATGATGACTACCGTGGCAGGCAATAAAGCGGCTATCGGTTACATCTCTCTGGGCTCTCTGGATGAGACTGTAAAGGCTGTTAAAATTGACGGAGCCGAGGCCAGTGTAGAGACTGTAAAAGATGGTTCCTACAAAGTAAGCCGTCCCTTCAATATCGTAACTAAGACTGAGGGTGTCAGCGAGGCTGCCCAGAACTTTATTGACTATATCATGAGCGCTGAGGGCCAGGAAGTAATCAACGAGGAAGGCTACATCGGAGATGACGCCGCCGAGGCATTCGCAGGCGCCGCGGGTTCCGGCACAGTTACCGTAGCAGGCTCCTCTTCCGTAACACCGGTTATGGAAAAGCTGGCAGAGGCTTATGAAGCTATCAACGGAGATGTAGACGTACAGGTACAGCAGTCTGACTCCACCACCGGCATCACCAATGCCATCGACGGCGTATGCGATATCGGAATGGCTTCCCGCGCGGTCAATGACGACGAGCTGAGCCAGGGTGTAGAGGCAACTGTAATCGCTACAGATGGTATCGCCGTAATCGTAAGCCCGGACAGCCCCATTGATGAGCTGACCAGCGAGCAGGTGATGCAGATCTACACCGGTGAAGTAACCGACTGGTCCGAAATTTAATCTGACATACACTGAACCGAAAACAGAAGTACATCGTGACTGATAGAATATGCGGCAGTCACCCCGCAGGGGACAGAGCTTAGCCTGTCCCCTGTTTTATGGAGACAGTACTTTACATTCCTTTAACAAATCCGAGGAGAACTGCTATGAAAGCAAAATCAAGTTTTAAGGAAAGCGCTATGCGGATTGTGTTCCTGGTGGCTGCCTGTGTGTCAGTCCTGGCCGTCGCGCTGATCTGCATTTTCCTGTTTGCCAATGGTATTCCCGCTATGAAGGAGATCGGATTTCTGGACTTCCTGATCGGAGATACCTGGAGGCCCAGTAATGATCTGTACGGAATCCTGCCCTTCATTCTGGGAAGTATTTATGTAACGGCCGGTGCCATTATCGTAGGTGTTCCCATTGCCATTCTCACCTCCGTGTTTATGGCGTACTACTGCCCCAAAAAGCTGTACGGCCCCCTGAAAGCGGGAATTAACCTTATGGCAGGAGTTCCTTCTGTTGTTTACGGCTTCTTTGGTCTGGTAGTTTTGGTACCCCTGGTTCAGGATGTGTTCCATCTTGCCAGCGGAAAGACCATGCTGACGGCCTCTCTGATGCTGGCCATTATGATCCTTCCCACCGTGGTGGGAGTCATCGAACCCGCCCTGAAGAGCGTGCCGAGAAGTTATTACGAAGGAGCTCTGGCACTGGGCGCCTCACACTCCAAAAGTGTATTTTTTACCGTCGTTCCCGCTGCCAAATCCGGTATTATGGCAGGAACGGTTCTGGGTATCGGCCGTGCCATTGGAGAGACCATGGCTGTAATTATGATCGCCGGAAATCAGACGGCCATGCCCAGCGGGCTTCTGGCCGGCGTCCGGACCATGACTTCCAATATCGTGCTGGAGATGGGATACGCGTCAGGACTTCACAGAGAGTCTCTGATTGCCACCGGTGTGGTGCTGTTCGTGTTTATCCTGATCATCAACCTTTGTCTGTCACTGCTGAACAGGAGGGCCGCTCATGAGTAATCAAAATAATCCTAATTCTAAAATACAGGCAGGGCAGAAAACCCAGGCCGCTGCCGCCATTCCCTATAAGAAAAGCGCTTTCTCACTGGTAATGACAGTGCTGACCTGGGCGGCGGCGGTGCTTTCCGTAGCGATCCTGGTATTCCTGGTAGGCTTTGTGCTGATCCGGGGCGTGGGAAATATCACGCCGGATCTGTTTTCCCTGAAATACACCACAGAAAACGCTTCTGTGATCCCGGCGATTGTCAATACCCTGGAGATGACGGTCATCGCTCTGGTGATCGCTGTGCCTATCGGTATCTGTGCCGCTATTTTTCTGGTAGAGTACACCAATAATACAGGGAAAGTGGTGGGAATCATCCGGATCACCGCAGAAACGCTTTCCGGTATTCCTTCTATAGTATATGGCCTGTTCGGCATGCTGTTTTTTACCATTGCCCTGAAACTGGGGTATTCCATGATTTCGGGAGCCCTGACCCTGGCCATCATGGTACTTCCCCTGATTATGCGTACCTCCGAGGAGGCGCTGAAATCTGTGCCGGTATCTTACCGGGAAGCCAGCTTCGGACTGGGCGCCGGCAAACTGAGAACGATTTTTAAGATTGTGCTTCCCGCGGCTATGCCGGGAATCCTCTCCGGAATCATTCTGGCCACGGGACGTATCGTGGGAGAGACGGCAGCTCTGCTGTACACGGCCGGTTCTGTGGCCCAGTACGCGGCCCCCATGGATTCCGGAAGAACACTGGCTGTCCACATGTATGTGCTTTCCTCTGAGGGACTCTATATGGACAAAGCCTTTGCCACAGCCGTGATCCTGCTGGTCATGGTGCTTCTGATCAACGCAGTTTCCAGCTTCTTCGCCAAGAAGATAACGAAAGGATAAATAAGATGGATAAGATGACGATTGAAAACATGAACCTCCATTACGGAGATTTCCATGCGCTGAAAGATGTAAACATTCAGATTCACGAAAAAGAGATCACCGCTTTCATCGGTCCCTCCGGCTGTGGAAAATCCACTCTTCTGAAGTCCCTGAACCGTATGAACGACCTGGTGGAGGGATGCAAGATCACCGGAAAGATCCTGCTGGACGACATGGATATCTACGCCAAAAATACCGACGTGAACATGCTGAGAAAGAGAGTGGGCATGGTATTCCAGAAAGCCAATCCCTTCCCCATGAGCATTTATGACAATGTGGCCTACGGCCCCAAGACCCACGGCGTTCATTCCAAGGTAAAACTGGATGAGATCGTGGAGAGATCTCTGCGCCAGGCGGCCATATGGGACGAGGTAAAGGACAGGCTGAAGACCAGCGCCCTGGGAATGTCCGGCGGGCAGCAGCAGAGACTCTGTATTGCCAGAGCCCTGGCCGTGCAGCCGGAAGTGCTGCTTATGGACGAATCCACTTCTGCCCTGGATCCTATTTCTACTTCCAAGATCGAGGATCTTGTGCAGGAACTGAAAAAGGATTATACTATTGTAATGGTTACCCACAACATGCAGCAGGCGGCCCGTGTTTCGGATAATACGGTATTTTTCCTGCTGGGTGAGGTGATCGAGCAGAACAAGACGGAAGAACTGTTCTCTATGCCCAGGGATAAGAGAACCGAAGACTATATCTCCGGGAGGTTTGGCTGATATGAGAAATCGTTTTGACAGACAGATGGAAGAACTGCATACAGAACTTATTGAGATGGGGGCTCTCTGCGAGCATGTGATCGGAGAAAGTTTTCAGGCTCTCATGAGCGGAGATATGGAGGCGGCCTCCAAGATCATCGGCCAGGACGCGGCCATTGACCTGAAAGAGAGAGAGATCGAAACCCTCTGCCTGAAACTGCTGCTGCAGCAGCAGCCGGTGGCTTCCGATCTGCGGAAGGTCTCAGCGGCTCTGAAAATGATCACGGATATGGAGCGGATCGGGGATCAGGCTTCGGATATCGCCGAGATTGTCCGCACAGCGGGCGATTTGAGAGCGCCGGCCCAGACGGTGCAGATCGGCGAGATGGCCCAGGCAGCCTCAAAAATGGTAACTGCCAGCATTGATGCCTATGTAAAACAGGATCTGGCGATCGCCCAGCAGGTGATCGCGGATGACGATGATGTAGACCGGCTGTTTGACCTGATCCGTGACGAACTGGCTCACGGCATCGGCAAAGGAGTAGCGTCCGTGGAGCAGACCATGGATATCCTGATGATCGCCAAGTATTTCGAGAGAATCGGCGACCATGCCACCAATATCGCGGAGTGGGTGGAATTTTCCATTACAGGCCACCACAGAGGAGAGGAAACAGAATGATTTATTGTGTTGAAGATGAGAGGAATATCAGAGAGCTGATCGTATATACCCTGGAATCCAGCGGTCTGTCCGCCAAGGGAGTGGAGACGGGCAGTCAGCTCTTTAAGGCTCTGTCAGAGCATCCCGCCTCTCTGATTCTGCTTGACATCATGCTTCCGGAAGAGGACGGTCTTGCGATTCTTCAGAAACTGAAAAGTTCTGAGGTGACCAGAGATATTCCGGTAATCATGGTGACAGCCAAGGGGGCGGAGTATGATAAGGTCAAAGGCCTGAACTGCGGTGCGGACGATTATATTACCAAGCCCTTCGGCATGATGGAGTTTATTGCCCGGGTCAGAGCGGTGCTCCGCAGAACCGGCAAAGAAGACAAGGAGAACGCTACCCTGCAGATCGGGGAGCTTCAGGTATTAGTGCAGCAGCATCAGGTGCTGGCAGCCGGCAGAAAAGTCACGCTTACCTTAAAGGAATTTGAATTATTAAAATACCTTATGGAGAATCAAGGGATCGTGCTGTCCAGAGACAGACTGCTGGGCCATGTCTGGGGATATGATTTTGACGGAGAGACCAGAACCGTGGATGTCCATATCCGTACCTTAAGGCAGAAACTGGGAGGCTGCGGTGAACTTATAGAAACAGTCCGGGGCGTTGGCTACCGGATCGGAGGGTAACGACTGTGAGAAAACGAATTTTCAAAAATACAGCGCTGCTGACAGTGATTGCTATCGTGCTGACATTTCTGGCCATGAGTCTGGTTATGTACAACCGGACCTATGAGGAAATGCGCACAGCGGTGGAGGACGAGTGTGAATATCTGAAAGCCTCCCTGGATCAGGCCGGAACAGAATTTCTGACCCCCGCCATCGCGGGAATTTCCGACAGCCGCATTACCCTGATCGATGAGGACGGCACTGTGGTGTTTGAGTCCGAGGAGTCCGCGGATCAGATGGAGAATCACGGGCAGCGTAAGGAGTTTCAGGAGGCGCTGGAGACCGGCGAGGGATCGGACAGCCGTTCTTCCGCTACCTTCTCGGAAAGCACGTATTATTACGCTCTGCGCCTGGACAACGGTATGGTCATCCGGGTGTCCAATACAGCGGACAGCGTGTGGGCTACGGTATTTTCAGGGCTGGGAATCGCCGCGGCTCTCATCGCGGCTCTGGTGATTGTCTCCCTGATTTTCGCGGGAAGGATGACGAACCGCATTGTAAAACCCATCAACCAGCTGGATCTGGAGCATCCGGCAGAAAACGGAAATACCTACGAGGAGATCAGTCCTCTGCTGGGGCGGATCAGCCGGCAGAACCGGCAGATTGAGGATCAGATGGAAAAGCTGCAGCAGAATCAGGAAGAATACATGGCGATTACGGAAAACATGAAGGACGGGCTGATCGTCACCAACCGGACGGCAGTGCTGGCTATTAACCGGTCCGCGCAGAGACTGTTCGGGGTAACTCAGGAAGAGTGCGTCAATCACGATATCATTACCGTCAACCGCAATCAGGTGCTGAAGGAAGCTCTGGAGGAGGCTCTGGCCGGCAAGGAAAGCGAGAAGCTTCTGGAACTGGGAGACCGGTACTATCAGCTTCTGGCTAAGCCTGTCCGGGTGTCTGAAGCAATTTCCGGAGCTGTAATTCTGGTTCTGGATGTGACGGAGAAGCAGGAGGCGGAAAAAATCCGCCGGGAATTTTCCGCCAATGTGTCCCATGAGCTGAAAACTCCGCTGATGTCTATTTCCGGCTACGCGGAAATCATTGAGCACGGCATGGTCCGTCAGGAGGATATCAGCAACTTTGCCGGACGGATTCATGCGGAGGCCAGCCGGCTGTCTAATCTGGTGGAGGATATCATCCGTCTGTCACGGCTGGATGAGGCGGATGGAAGCATGCCCACAGAGACCACAGATCTGCGCGAGATCTGCGGAGAGGTAAAAAAACATCTGGATATGTGCGCCAAAGACAGGGGAATTCAGTTTACCTTTGAGGGGGAAACGTGTCCCATGGATGGAGTGCGTCAGGTTCTCTATGAGATGGTTTACAACCTCTGCGATAACGCTATCAAGTACAATAAAAAGGGCGGCAGCGTAAAACTGAGCCTGAAGATGGATCAGGGAGATCCGGTGCTGGCGGTGGAAGATACCGGCATCGGCATCGCTCCGGAGGAGCAGGAGAGAATTTTTGAAAGATTTTACCGGGTGGACAAGAGCCATTCCAAGGAAACAGGAGGCACAGGACTGGGCCTTTCCATTGTAAAACACGGAGCGCTTCTCCATCATGGAAAAATCCAGGTGGACAGTACCCCGGGGGCGGGCACCAGGATTGAGATCCGTTTCCCAGGGAACTTAAATCAGGCAAAATAGAAATACAAAAAGAGGCTGGAGACAGCCTCTTTTTTGCGCAATGATATTGATCTTTTGAAAAGAATGTGATATGTTGAAAATGACCGGAAACGTTACCGATAACGTTTCCGACAATACGCGATGAAGGAGAACAAACATGAGAGAGAGCGGCATTTTACTTCCGATATCCGCCCTGCCCCAGGGGTATGGGATCGGCGGTTTTTCCGGAAAAGCCTATGAATTCGTGGACTGGCTGGCAAAGGCGGGCCAGAAGAACTGGCAGATCCTGCCTCTTGGGCCTACGGGCTACGGGGATTCTCCCTATCAGTCTTTTTCTACTTTTGCCGGGAATCCCTATTATATCGATCTGGACACACTGAAAGAGGAAGGGCTTCTGACAGAGGAGGAGTGCCGGGAGGCGGACTGCGGGGAAAATCCCCGATCGGTAGATTACGGCCGCATTTATGAGACACGTTTTAAAGTTCTGAGGAAAGCGTTTTCCAGATTTCAGGAAGATGAGGGGTACCGGAGATTCGGCGAAGAAAACGCTTTCTGGCTGGAAGACTATTGCCTGTACATGGCCGTCAAGGGCTCGCAGGCGCAGAATTCCTGGCTGAAATGGCCGGAAGCGCTGAAAAAGCGGCATCCGGAGGCACTGGAACAAGCTGCGGCGGAACTGGAGGAGGAAATCCGATTTTACCGGTTCCAGCAGTACTGCTTTGACCGGCAGTGGAAAAAGCTGAAACAGTATGCCAATGACCGGGGGATCCGCGTCATCGGGGATATTCCCATCTATGTGGCCCTGGACAGCGCGGATGCCTGGGCTAATCCGGAACTGTTCCAGTTCAGTGAGGAGGGGGAACCGCTGGCGGTGGCGGGCTGTCCGCCGGACGCTTTTGCGGCTACGGGCCAGCTCTGGGGAAATCCGCTTTACCGCTGGTCCTACCATGAGGAGACAGAGTATGCCTGGTGGATGAAACGGATTCAGTACTGTTTCCGGCTGTATGATGTGGTGCGGATCGACCATTTCCGAGGCTTTGAATCCTATTATTCCATTCCTTACGGGGACAGGACGGCGGAGTTCGGGCACTGGGAGCCGGGTCCGGGAATCCGATTCTTTCAGACCCTGAAGCAGAAGCTGGGAAATCTGCCCATTATCGCCGAGGATCTGGGATTTCTCACGGAGAATGTGCACCGGCTCCTGCGGGACAGCGGATATCCGGGCATGAAGGTGCTGGAGTTTGCCTTTGATTCCAGAGAGGACAGTGATTACCTGCCCCACAATTACCACCACAACTGCGTGGTCTACACGGGAACCCATGACAACGACACCCTGGCCGGCTGGTATCAGGCCATGAGCCGGTCTGACCGGGAATTTTCCGTCCGATATATGAATAACGCCAGGAGCCTGCCGGAGGAGATTCCCTGGGACTTCATCCGCATGGCCCACAGCAGCGTGGCGGATCTGGCGGTGGTACCCATGCAGGATTATCTGGGCCTGGGTACGGAAGCCCGTTTCAATGAGCCTTCTACCCTGGGAAAAAACTGGAAATGGCGGATGCTGCCGGAAGAATGCACCGATGAACTGGCGGAAAAGATACGGAATATGACGAAACTGTACGGGAGACTCTGAGAAGGGAGGGGCATAGTTGCTTTGGATGCGGTCACAATCAAAGACATAGCCAAGGAATGCGGGGTCAGCGTCAGCACGGTTTCACGGGCGATGAACGGACACAGGGATATCAATCAGAAAACCAGAGAAAAAATCCTGGAGGTGATCGCCCGGTCCGGCTACGTGCCCAACAACAGTGCCAGAAATCTGAAACGTCTGGAATCCCGGGCGGTAGCCCTGCTGGTGAAAGGCATGGATAACATGTTTTTTCAGGATATTATCGATGTCATAGAGAAAGAAATCCATGACAGAAAATATTCCTGCATTCTGCAGCGGGTGGAGGAAAATGAGGATGAGGTGGATCTGGCTCTGGAACTGGTAAAGGAAAAGAAGCTGCAGGGCATTATCTTTCTGGGCGGTAAATTTGACCATCCCCAGGAAAGTCTCCGGCGTCTCACCGTGCCTTTTGTCATGAGTACCAGCCAGAGAAGAAGCGGCCTTCCGTCCTGCGGGGGCGGGAGTATTTCCGTAGACAATGAAAAGGAAAGCTTCCGTATGGTAGATTATCTTTGCCGGCTGGGACACAGTAAGATCGCGATTCTCACGGCGGCTCCGGATGATGAGAGCATCGGGCGGCTGCGGTTTGACGGGTACCGGACCGCTCTGGCCAGCCACGGGATTCCCTATGAGAGAGAGCTGGTGGTCTGCATGGAACCCGGCAGGGATAAATATAATTTTGCCTCCGGCTACCGGATGACCCGGAGACTGCTGGAGAGGAGGAAGGATTTTTCCGCCCTGTACGCCACTTCGGATACTTTGGCCCTGGGAGCCTGCAGAGCTTTGAAGGACGCCGGGATCCGGATCCCGGAAGAGTGTTCCGTGGCGGGTTTTGATGGTCTGGACGCGGGAAAATATTATATTCCCAGCCTGACCACCCTGGAGCAGCCGGCCAAGGAGATCGGCCGCGCCACTGTGAGTCAGCTGTTTCGCAGAATAGAGAAAAAAGAAATCCGGGAAGAAATGATTTTTGAAGGAAATCTTATAGTTCGGGAATCCACTTCCCAATATCAGTAAGGAGGATATAATCATGGAAGAAAGATTAGAGCGTTTGCTGAAGGAACGGTTTGGCCGGGGCATTGACAACTGTACAAAGATAGAGATCTTTGACGCTTTGATGGAGATTACAAAAGAAGAACTGAACAGCCGTCCCAGGATCCAGGGAAAGAAAAAACTGTACTATATTTCGGCGGAATTTCTGATTGGAAAACTGCTGTCCAACAATCTCATTAACCTGGGGCTGTACGGCCAGGCGGAGGAAGTACTGGAAAAACACAAGATCAGCCTCTCCGAGATCGAGGAGATGGAGCTGGAGCCTTCCCTGGGCAATGGAGGCCTGGGAAGGCTGGCAGCCTGCTTCCTGGATTCCATCGCCACCCTGGGACTGCCCGGAGACGGGGTGGGCCTGAATTACCATTTTGGGCTGTTCCGCCAGGAATTTTTCCACAACAAACAGAAGGAAGTGAAAAACCCCTGGATCTCCCAGAGAAGCTGGCTGGAGAAACAGCCGGAGTCTTTCCGGGTGCCCTTCAAACATTTTACCCTCCGGTCCGAGCTGTATGATATTGTGGTGCCAGGCTACGAGAACGGCTGCAACCGCCTGCATCTGTTTGACCTGGATACTGTGGACGAGACCATGGTGGGGAATGAGAATATCAATTTCCAGAAGGAAAATATCCGCAAAAACCTGACGCTGTTTCTGTATCCGGACGACAGCGACGTGCAGGGACAGCTCCTTAGAATTTATCAGCAGTATTTTATGGTCAGCAACGCTGCCCAGCTGATCCTGAAAGAGTGCCAGGAGAAAGGACTGGATCTCCACCGCCTCAACGACTATGTGGTGATCCAGATCAATGACACGCATCCTTCGCTGGTGATTCCGGAATTGATCCGCCTGCTTCAGGAGAGGGGCTTTACCATGGATGAAGCTATCCGGGTGGTGGAAAAGACCTGTGCTTACACCAACCATACGATCCTGGCGGAGGCTCTGGAAAAATGGCAGATCTCCTATCTGGAACAGGTGGTGCCCCATCTGCTGCCAATCATCCGGGAATTGGATGCCAGGGTAAAGACCAGGTATTCGGATCCCAGGGTGCAGATCATTGACGAGACCCAGAGAGTCCATATGGCTCATATGGATATCCATTACGGATTTTCTGTCAACGGAGTGGCGGCCCTTCACACGGAAATCCTGAAAAATTCCGAGCTGAAGCCTTTCTACGATATTTATCCTGAAAAATTTAACAATAAGACCAACGGCATTACCTTCCGCCGCTGGCTGAAATACTGCAATCCCCAGCTGGCCGCCCTGGTGGAGAGACTGGCGGGAAAAGACGTATGGAAGGATTCCTCCCTGCTGGAGCGTCTGCTGGAATACCGGAAAGATAAAAAGGTTCTGGATCAGCTGGAGAAAATCAAACGGGACAACAAAAAGAAACTGTGCCGTTACCTGTATGAAACACAGAATCTGTCGGTTTCTCCGGATTCTATTTTTGATATTCAGATCAAGCGGCTCCACGAGTACAAGCGGCAGCAGCTGAACGCCCTGTATGTGATCCATAAATACCTGGAAATCAAAAACGGAAAAAAACCGCAGAGACCGGTTACTGTGCTTTTCGGAGGCAAGGCGGCTCCCGCCTACACTATCGCCAAGGATATCATCCATCTGATCCTCTGTCTGCAGCAGCTGCTGGAGGCAGACCCGGAGGTAAGCCCCTGGTTCCGGGTAGCTATGGTGGAAAATTACAATGTGACCAAAGCTTCTAAACTGATTCCGGCGGCGGATATTTCGCAGCAGATCTCCCTGGCCTCCAAGGAAGCCTCCGGCACCGGAAATATGAAATTTATGCTGAACGGAGCAGTGACTCTGGGCACAGAGGACGGGGCCAATGTGGAAATCCGGGATCTGGTAGGGGAGGATAATATTTATATTTTCGGCAAAAAGCCGGCGGAAGTCATCCGGCTTTACGATGAAAAGGGATACAATCCCCGCCGTTACTATGAAAACGACCCGCAGATCCGGGAATTGGTGGACTTTATCATCAGCGAGGAGGTGATGCGTTTGGGAGACCCGGTATGCCTGGAGAGGCTGCACCACGAGCTGGTGTCCAAAGACTGGTTTATGACGCTGCTGGATCTGGAGGAATACATCAAAGTAAGAAATCAGGTTTACAGGGATTACGAGGACCGGGACGCCTGGAATGAGAAGGCTCTGGTGAACATTGCCAAAGCGGGATTTTTCTCTTCAGACCGCACCATCGCCGAGTACAACCGGGATATCTGGCATCTGGGCTGACAGCCCTGTATGCCGCCGGAGGGCGAGCAGGGGAGAATATGATTTTTTCGTGAAAGCTTCATGAAATCACGCGGAAGGGCTTGACTTTTTATTACTACACCTATAGAATACATTTGGTTGCTTAATAACGCAGGAACAGAAACAGCGAGGAAGTAATGAGATGAGTGACAAAGGGAGTAATAAAGAAACGGGTAAAACAAAAAAACGCCTGATTATTCTGATCGCGGCAGGTATCGTGGTTCTTCTGGCAGCGGCGTATCTGGTCCTCTGTCAGGTGGCGCAGGATCAGGGAATCTGGGAAAATACATCTGTCAACGGCGTGGGGCTGAAGGGCCTGACTATAGAAGAGGCGGAAGAAGCTGTCCAGCAGAAGTTTGTGGAAGACTATCAGGACGCGGCTGTCACCGTAACCCTGGAGGGGCAGGATTTCCAGATTCCGATCTATTCTGTCCTGAAAATGGATGCCTCAGACGAAATCCGGGCAGCGTATGAGACCGGGCACGGATCCTGGATCACCAGAGGACTGGACTGGCTTCGGACACGGCTGGGAGGCGGCGGAAAAAATCTGGAGGTAATTCCCACTGTGGACAGCGGCGAGGCCCTGGATCAGGCTATCGCGGATTCCGGCATACTGGATTACGGCAGCGCTGTGGAGTCCACCTGGGAAGCGACGGATACGGAACTGATTATTCATAAAGGTACCAGCGGTGTGGCTCCTGACCCGGAACAGCTGCGCGCAGCGGTGCAGGAAGCTCTGGAGAATCATAATCTGGAGGAAAAAATCGACTGCCCTACAAGGGAGCAGCAGCCGCAGACTCCGGATTTTCAGCAGATCGCTGACAGCATTTATAAAGATCCGGTCAACGCTTCACTGGACGCAGCCAATAACTACGCGGTGACCGCCAGCGCTACAGGTCTTTCCCTGGACGCGTCCCAGGCCCAGGCGGCTTATGACGCCGCCGCGGAAGGCACGGATGTGACGGTGCCTCTGACCATTACGCAGCCCAGTATCACCACCGAGGCCCTGAACGCCAATCTGTTCAAGGATGTTCTGGGAACCTACCAGTCTTCCGTGACGGGTGACAGCGGGAAAAAGACCAATATCAGTCTGGCTGTGAATATGTGCAACGGCATTATTCTTCTGCCGGGGGAAACCTTTTCCTACAACGGGATCATCGGGGAGACATCCCCGGAGCAGGGCTTCCAGATGGCGAACGTTTATCAGGACGGAGAAGTAGTCCAGGAGCCCGGCGGCGGAGTCTGCCAGGTATCCTCCACCATATTCTCTGCTCTGCTGTATACGGATCTGGAAGTGGTGCAGCGGCAGAATCATTCCATGATTGTCAATTATGTACCCCGGGGCATGGACGCTACAGTGTACTGGGATCAGCCGGATTTCCGCTTTAAAAACAATCACGCTTATCCCATCAAGCTCTCTTTGAGTTTTGAAAACAACGTGATTACAGTACAGATCATCGGCACCAAGGAGAGCGATCTCACCGTAGACTGCCGGGTAGAGCAGACAGGTGATATGGTGTACGATACTTACCGGGATTATTACGATGCCGGCGGCAATCTGGTAAACAGTGAGTATGTCTGCCACAGCGAGTACAAACCGGTGTCTTAAAAGAAAATCAAGAGAAGGATAAGAGGCAATCCCCCTGGAGAATCCTGACATTTCAGAATCCGGATTCTCCAGGGGATTGCCTCTTTTTTGCGCGCTGTACCGACTGTTTGATTTTTTACGGCAAATGATGATTGTATCCGGGCACAGAATGTGGTATTCTGTATCTGAACAGCAGTTCTATGTTTCTTTGCGGCAGATCGCCGCGGATACCCATTTATTAAAATTGAAAAGCGTTTGGCAGACCAGGGGAAAGCCTTGACCTTTTGACGCCGGCATCTTACAATGAGTGCAGAGAATGCAGGGGTACGAAGGCCTTTTTCCGCAGCCGGCTGCCGGCGCGGAAAGGAGCCGTGTATGGAAGAAATCAAGGTTCGGGAAACCGGCAGCCAGAGAGAAGAGGACAAACATAATCAGGAGTTTATCATGCTCCCCACCGTGGATTTCTGTTTCAAGGAACTGATGAAGAACCCCAGGGTCCGCCGGGGATTCATTGCCGCGCTTCTGAAAAAGGAGCCGGAAGAGGTGGAGGAGACAGAGGTCCTGCCCGGAGAACAGCCCGGGGAATACGAGGATGAGAAGCTGGGAATCCTGGATGTGCTGATCCGTTTTCGGGACGGCAGCCGTATGAATCTGGAGATGCAGATGATGGCGTACGGTTACTGGAAGGAGAGGGTTCTGTTCTATCTCTGCAGGATTTATACCGGGCAGCTGAAAAAGGGAGAAAGCTACGACAAACTGAAGAAATGCGTCCATGTAAGCGTGCTGGGCTTTAACCAGTTTCCGGAGGATGAGACCTGTTTCAGGGTATTCCACATGAAGGAGGAGGGTGTACAGACGCTCTACTCTGACAAGCTGGAAATTATGGTACTGGAGCTGAAAAAACTGCCTCCGGAGGCCCAGAGCGAGGAGGGGGTGGTCCGCTGGATGCGTTTCCTCAGTGGAAAGGGGAAGGAGGATTTAGCGGAAATGGCGGAAAAAGATCTTTACTTAAAAGAAGCGTACGAGGAACTGGAGCGCCTGAGCATGGACGAGGAAAAGCGGTACGCCTACGAGGCCCGGGAGAAGGCTCTGCGGGATCACATTTCCATGATGAATTACGCCATGGAAAAAGGCCTGCAGGAAGGGCGTGACAAGGGATATATGGAAGGGCGTGACAAGGGGTACGCGGAAGGGCATGAAGAAGGGCGTGAAGAAGGGCGTGAAGAAGGGCGTGAAGAAGGGCGTGAAGAGGGGCATGAAGAAGGATACGAGGAGGGCTTAGGCAGAGTAAATCTTCTGAATCGTTTTCTTCTGAAAGAGAATCGTTATGACGATCTGGCCCGGGCGGCTATTGATCAGGAATATCAGGAGAAACTGTTCCGGGAATATCAGATCTGAAGAACTGTTCCTCTGCGTCTTAGTCCAAATGTGGAAAAATAACGAAAAAAATTTAGTCTGACGGCCGGATGACGGGAAAATCAGGGAATGCTATAGTGAAGCCAGTAAAAACAATGAGTTGGAGTGGGTTTATGGAACAGATTGTTGTGCTGGCGGTGCTGATTTTTATGGTGGCGGTCCTGATTACCGGAAAAGCTTCGCTGGGATGGATCGGACTTTTGATCCCCTGTATTTTTACTGTTGCCGGGATTACTTCCGGCGGGGAAGCCTTTCAGGGGCTGACAGAGAAAAGTATTTTTATTTTTGTGGGGGCCTTCGTTTTAAGCGAGGCTTTCTTTCAGGCGGGTCTGGCGGCCAAATTGGGAAACTGGATGAAAAGAAGACTGGCATATATCAGGAGCGAGGGTATGATTCTTCTGCTTCTCTGCCTGTTTTCCGCAGCGCTTTCCAGCGTACTTTCCAGTCTGGGAGTTCAGGTGGCCATGCTGGCCCTGGTGCTGGCTGTTGGAAAGAATTTGAAAGTGAGCAAAACAAAGTCCATGATGGCTATCGGCTACGCGGCCACCATAGGAGGAAGTATGACTCTTATGGGCACACCCCTGAACATGGTGGGGAGGGCGGCCTATGAAAACGCGGTGCCGGGAGACACCATCGGAATCTTTGAAATTTCCAGGATTACAGTGCCTGCGGGACTGCTGATGATTCTCTATTTCTGCTTTGTGGGAAGCCGTTTTTTCCGGCCCTTTTTGATTTCCTGGCATATTCCCTCCGCCTCTGAAATATATTAGTTCTAAAGAGGTGAGAGTCAATGAAGAAAGAAGAACTGATCCGGCTGTTTTCCGGGCGGGTAAGACGGATTTTAGAGAGGGTGGATCTGGATTTCAGCCAGGTCCATGAGATCCGGATGCGGACGGGAGCGCCGCTGCAGATGATCTGCAGAGGAAAAGAATTTTTTCCCGATGAAAGGGGACGGGCCTCCCGGGCTGAGAAAGGCGCCTTTATAACAGAACGGGATCTCAGGGAAACCATGGAATACATAGGAAACTACTCTCTGTATGCCTACGAAGATGAGATCCGCCAGGGGTATCTCACCATTCAGGGCGGCCACAGAGTAGGAATTGCTGGAAAAGCCGTGATCGAAGACGGGAAGGTCAGAGGAATCAGTCCCATTTCCTGTATTAATCTGCGGATTTCCCACAGTGTGGAGGGATGCGCGGATCCGGTGATGCCATATCTCTGGGAGAAGGAGGAATTCTGCCACACTTTGATTGTGTCGGCGCCCCGCTGCGGAAAGACTACCCTGCTGCGGGATGTGATCCGCCAGATCTCGGACGGAGCCGGCGGCCGCCGGGGGCTGACTGTGGGAGTGGTAGACGAGCGTTCCGAGATCGCCGGAGCCTGCCGGGGTGTCGCCCAGAACCGTATGGGAATCCGCACGGATGTGCTGGACGGCTGTCCCAAGGCGGAGGGCATGATGATGCTGATCCGCTCCATGTCCCCGGAGGTAGTGGCTGTGGATGAGATCGGCACGGCGGAGGATCTCCGCGCCCTGGAATCGGTCCTGAACTGCGGCTGCCGGATTCTGGCTACCGTACACGGAAATTCCATGGAGGATGTGAGGCAGAAACCTCTGCTGGGAGATCTGGTGGAACGGCATGTGTTTCAGCGCTATATTCTGCTGTCGGGAAAGGAACCCCCGGGGACGCTCCAGGCGGTTTTTGACGGCAGGGGAACCAGGCTGTACCAGAAGGGAGTCGGGTCATGCTGCGGGGCTGCGCGCTGTGTATCCTGGTGACAGCGTCTGCCGCTCTGGGTTTTGTTCTGAGCCAGCGTCTGTCTAAACGCCTGGGCCAGTTAAAAATTCTCAAGCGGATGACGCTGTTTCTTCACGGAGAGATTTCCTGCGCCCGGGTTCCTCTGCCGGAAGCGTTCTGGAGCGTGGGAGGAAAAGTTCCGGAACCATTCCGGGAATTTCTCCGGGAGGTGTCGGAGGACCTGGGGAAATACTCCGGCAGCAGCCTGGGACAGGTATTCGCGGAACATGTGGACTGCCATCTGAGAGATACCAGCCTTACGCAGGAAGACCGGGCCCGGCTTAAGGAACTGGGCGACAGTCTGGGATATCTGGACAAAGCCATGCAGCTGGCAAATCTGGAAGCCTACAGCCGGGAACTGGATCTGTCCATTGAAGAACTTACGGAAGGACTGCCCGCGAAAAAAAAGCTTTTCCGGAGCCTGGGGCTCATGGGAGGACTTTTTCTGGCTATCCTTCTGTTTTGAGAGAAGAAGAAAGGAAGGGGAGCGCCATGGATGTGGGGGTCATTTTTAAGATCGGCGCTGTGGGGATTCTGGTTTCTGTGCTGGGACAGGTCCTGAAGCACAGCGGACGGGAAGAACAGGCATTTCTGGTGAGTCTTGGGGGACTGATTGTTGTCCTGTTCTGGCTGCTCCCCTATATTTCAGATCTGTTTGACACCATCAGGAAGCTTTTTACACTGTAAAGGAGCTGGCGTATGGATGTGATCCGAATCGCGGTGCTGGGCATCGCGGGTCTGTTTCTCTGCATTTTTCTGAAAGACGCGAAGCCGGAATATGCCCTCTATGTGAGCCTTGCCACCGGCGTCTGCATTCTTCTTCTGGCTACGGGAAAACTGTCTTACCTGATGGAAATGCTGAACCGGCTGAAATCCTATGTCCCCATAGATACCGCGTACCTGAACGCGCTGCTGAAAATGGTGGGGATTACTTATGTAGGGCAGTTTTCCGCGGGAATCTGCCGGGACGCCGGTTATTCGTCCATAGCCGGACAGATTGAGATTTTTTCCAGGCTGGCTATACTGGTGATCAGCATGCCGGTGCTGACGGCCCTGATGGAAACCATCCAGGGATTTCTCGCATGAAAAGGTTCCGGATGATTCTGTGTATCCTTGCTCTGCTTCTTGGAATGCCGGTCTGGTCCGCGGCGGCGGAAGCAGAGACGGAACGGGATGTAACGGGGATGATGGAGGATTCTCTGTTGGAGGAGCTGGAACTGGAGGAAATGCAGGATTCTGTGGACAGGCTTCTGGGAGAATCCGAGCTGTCCGTGGAAGATTCCCTGGACAGGCTTATGGAAGGAGAAGATCCGGCGGATGGAACCGAATTGGGTGAAAATATAATTTCACAGATCCGCAGGGCCTTTCGGGAACAGAAGGAGACCTGGATCCAGATGCTGATCCTGGTGCTGGCGGCGGCTCTGCTGTCTAATTTTGCCGCCCTGTTTGAAAACGGCCAGATGGGAGAGATGGCCTTTTATATGATTTATCTGCTGGTTTTCGCCCTTCTTCTGAAAAATTTTCAGGCCTTAAGCGGGCAGATTTCAGAGATGCTGCGGGGACTGGTAACTTTTATGAAAGCGCTTATCCCGGCGTACTACCTTACTATTGCCGCGGCTTCCGGCGTATCTTCCGCCGCCATGTTCTATCAGGCGGTGCTTCTCGCGGTCTGGCTGGTGGAATACCTGCTGATCTATCTGATTCTGCCGGGAATTCATGTATATCTTCTGCTTTCTCTGGTCAACCAGCTGTCAAAGGAGGATTTCCTCTCTCATATGGCGGAGCTGCTGAAGAATATTATTTCCTGGGTGCTGAAGACAGCTCTGGGACTGATTATCGGCATGCAGCTTACCAGAAATCTGGTGGCACCGGCCTTAGATTCCCTGCGGCGGACGGTGATCGGCAAGACGGCCAGCGCTCTGCCGGGGGTAGGGAATGCCATTGACGCTGTGACGGAGATGGTCATCGGCTCCGCGGCCCTGATCCGAAACTGCGTGGGAGCTGTGGCGGTGGTAATTCTGTTTCTCTGCGCGCTGGCACCGGTCATTCAGGTGGGAGTTACCGGATTCGCCTACCGTTTTCTGGCAGCCTTGGCGCAGCCCGTGTCAGACCGGCGCATGGTGGGATGCCTGAGCGCTATGGGCACCGGCTGCGGCCTGCTGCTGAAGGTGCTGATTACCACGGAGGTGCTGTTTATGCTCACCATAGCCATACTGGCGGGGACGGCGGGAGGCTGATATGACGGAGTGGATCTACGGCTGGATGAAAGGTCTGGCCTTTTTCTTTATCTTTATGACAGCGGTGCTGAACTGCCTGCCGGATCAGAAATACCGGAAATACGTCCGCTTTTTTCTGGGAATGCTGCTGCTGATTCTGATGACCGGCCCTCTGCTGGAGCTGTTCCGTCTGGATGAAAGACTGAGTCGGACCGCCGGACGGAATCTTTTGGAGGCGGAAGTGGAAAGCATGGAAAATGCTTATCAGATGGAAGGGCTGCAGGAGGAATATCTGTATCAGGGATATCAGGCGGAGATAGAAAATCAGATCCGGAATTTTCTCACAGAGCAGGGTATCCCGGCAAAGTCTGTGGAGGCGGAACTGGAACCGGAGGAGATGAAAGTATCTTCTATTAAAATCCGGGCATCGGTGGACCGGGACAAAGTGCTTTACCAGTCGGAACTGAAAGAAGAGCAGGAAAAGCTGGAACAGAAACTGGAAGAAATAAAAGCCGAGCTGTCAGAGGTCTATGGGACAGAGCCCTCGCATATAGATGTAGCAGTCCAGAAATGAGGGCTTTCTCCGCCGGCAGGAAAGGGGAAGAAGGGCATGAAGGGAAAATGGCTGGAGCATCTGAAACACATAAAAAAAGAGCAGTGGATCGTCTATCTTCTTCTGGGCGCGCTGCTTCTGGTGATTTTTCTGCCGGTGGAGAAAAAAGAGCAGGAGGGGAAGACAGAGGAAGAAGCTGGGGAACAGATGCCGGAGGAGGACTATGAGCCGTACCGAAGCCAGACGGAAGAACTGGAGGAAAAACTGGAGAGAGCCCTGTCCCGGGTGGAAGGGGTGGGAAAGGTGGAGGTGGTGCTGTCACTGGAATCCACCAATCAGAAAGTGGTGGAGAAGGATGTGCCCGCTTCCCGGAGCAGTCAGGAAAGCTCCGGCGCTCAGGAGAGCAGCAGCGCTTCATCGGTCACCACAGAGGAGAGCACGGTGTACCAGACGGACAGCGATGGAAGTGAAACGCCTTATGTGGTCCGGGAAAACTATCCGGAGATCCGGGGTGTTCTGGTAGTAGCCCAGGGCGGAGGGGACCCTGTGGCAGTTCAGCAGATCCAGGAGGCTGTCATGGCGTTATTCCGGGTGGAAGCCCACAAAATTAAGGTAATGAAAATGAAAGGATCATGAAGGAGAGAGGGCATTGAAAAAAAGAATCTTCAAAAAAAATCAGATCATTGTTACGGCTCTGGCTATTTTAATCGCGGTGGCGGGCTATATTAATTACGCGGATTCCGCCCTGAAGAAGGAGGACAGCGCCGGGAGCGCCTCTGCCGGGGAAGAAGCCTCCGCCGCAGGCAGCGAAGAAAACAGTTTTCTGGAAGAGATCGAGAGCCTGGACCAGGATATTACAGATGAAACCGCGGCAGCCGGGGAAGAGACCACGGAAGACTCAGGGGAAGAGACAGACGGTTCCCAAAGCGGTGAGACTGCCTCCGGAACACCGGGTGAGGCGGTGCTGACGACGGCCTCTACATATATGGCCCAGGCCCGCATTGAGAGAGAACAGACCCGTTCCCAGAATAAAGAAACTCTGCTGGGAATCATCAATAACGCGGCTCTGTCGGAGGAAGAGCGCCAGAGCGCGGTGCAGAGCATGGTGGAACTTACAGACGCGGTAGAAAAAGAGGCAGCCGCGGAACTGCTGCTGGAAGCCAAAGGCTTTGAAGATGTGGTGGTAAATCTTTCCGGAGAAACCGTGGACGTTATTGTGCCTGCCACGGAACTGGCGGACGACCAGAGAGCCCAGATTGAGGATGTAATCAAGCGGAAGACCGGTGTGGAAGTGGCAAATATCGTCATTACCCCCATGGGCGGAGAAAAATAGAAATATTGCTGTTTGAAATTCAGAAAAAACGGGCGGCAGCCGAGGAAAAACGGCTACCGCCTGACGGGTCAGATAAAAATCTCATTTTCCCTGCGGATTTCCTTCAGAGGCATCAGCTTCTGATTCATACCGGACTGCAGCGCTTCCGGGAGGACTCTGGCTTTTTCCGGGCAGACGCTGGTGCATGCCATGCAGAGGATGCAGTTGGAAAGCTCTGTGACCACTTCTGTCTCGCTGACGCGGATTGCGCCTGTGGGGCAGACGGCGGCGCATTTTCCGCAGTGCCGGCAGTTTTCCAGGGAGATGGGCGCGGCAGCTACCTGCATTTCCGGCTTATAGGGATCATTGCCGGGAACGGCAGGTGTGCTGGAATCTCCGCCGGCTATTTTTTTCAGAACTTTTTCCGCGAAATCCCGGATTTCCTTCAGGTCCGCCTCATCCGGCCTGCCGGCAGCTACCTGGGGAACAATAGAGTGTCGGGCGATAAACGCGCCGGAGGCCAGAATCTCAAAGCCCGCGGCAGCCACGGTATGGTTCAGCTCCAGAAGCGCGTCGTCATAGGCGCGGTTTCCGTAAACCACCAGAGTAACAGCCTTTGTGCCGCTGCCATGAAGACTGCGGAGCTTCTCTGCTGCCGGAGCGGGAATCCTTCCGCCGAATACCGGCAGGGCAAAAACAGCCAGATCGCAGGCAGGGGCTTCCGGAGTCTGATCCCGGGCGCCCAGATCCAACTCCCTGACGGACTGAGCGGCAGCCGCTGCGAAGGCGCTGCCGACGCGTCTGGTGCCGCCGGTTGGGCTGAAATAGTAGAGCGCTGACTTTTGTACCATAATCATTTCCTCCTCCAATCAGATCATTGCGGAAGGCCAAGGACACGCTGCCTTCCTTTTTTATGTATACAGTATAGAAAATCCACGCCTGTTTTTCAAGAGAATCAGAAGAACTGATTCTTGCTCCGGTACTTTTTCTGTGCTAGAATAGGATGGGTTTTTGCAGAAACCTGAAATGATTGAAGTACAGGAGGCTTTTTTGTGGCTGATTATACGAAGGAAATAGAAAGAAGGCGGACCTTTGCCATCATCTCCCACCCGGATGCCGGCAAGACTACCCTGACTGAAAAATTTCTGCTGTACGGAGGCGCCATTAATCTGGCAGGCTCCGTAAAGGGAAAGGCGACGGCCCGGCACGCGGTGTCGGACTGGATGGAGATCGAGAAGGAGAGAGGTATCTCGGTAACTTCTTCTGTGCTGCAGTTCCAGTATGACGGATACTGCATCAATATTCTGGACACCCCGGGGCACCAGGATTTCTCCGAGGACACCTACCGGACCCTCATGGCGGCGGATTCCGCGGTGATGGTCATTGACGGCAGCAAGGGCGTGGAGGCCCAGACCCGGAAGCTGTTCAAAGTCTGCGTCATGCGCCATATCCCTATTTTTACCTTTATCAACAAAATGGACCGGGATGCCAACGATACCTTTGACCTGGTGGATGAAATTGAGAAGGAGCTGGGGATTGCCACCTGTCCCGTAAACTGGCCTATCGGCTCCGGAAAGAGTTTTAAAGGAGTCTATGACCGCAATACCCGGAAGGTGCTGGTGTTCTCCGATACCCAGAAGGGCACCAAAGAAGGCATTGAGGAGGAGATTGATATTGAAGATCCCCATCTTCTGGATGTGGTGACGGAGGAGCAGCGGGATACTCTGCTGGAGGAGATCGAGCTGCTGGACGGGGCCGCCGCGGAGTTTGACCAGGAAAAGGTGAGCCGGGGGGAGCTTTCCCCGGTATTTTTCGGCTCTGCCCTGACAAACTTCGGCGTGGAGACCTTCCTGAAGCATTTTCTGCAGATGACCACATCCCCGCTGCCCCGGAAGGCGGACGCGGGAGAGATAGATCCTATGAGGGAGGACTTCTCCGCCTTTGTTTTTAAGATTCAGGCCAACATGAATAAAAACCATCGGGACCGCATCGCCTTTATGCGGATCTGTTCCGGGAAATTCGACGCGGGCATGGAAGTGTACCACGTTCAGGGGGATAAGAAGATGCGGCTTCTGCAGCCCCAGCAGATGATGGCTGACGACCGCCATGTGGTGGATGAGGCTTACGCCGGAGACATCATCGGCGTTTTTGACCCGGGCATTTTCTCCATCGGGGATACCATCTGTATGCCCGGAAAGAAGTTTGCCTATGAGGGAATCCCTACCTTCGCCCCGGAGCATTTCGCCCGGGTGACCCAACTGGACACCATGAAGAGAAAACAGTTTGTGAAAGGCATCAACCAGATCGCCCAGGAGGGAGCCATTCAGATCTTCCAGGAAGCCAAGGGCGGCATGGAGGAGATCATTGTGGGAGTTGTGGGGGTTCTGCAGTTTGATGTGCTGAAATACCGTCTGGAGAATGAGTATAACGTGGACATCCGTCTGGATATGCTGCCCTACGAGTATATCCGCTGGATCGCCAACAAGGATCAGGTGGATGTGGACAGGATCGTGGGCACCTCAGATATGAAGAAGGTCATGGATCTGAAGGGCAACCCCCTGCTGCTGTTTATTAATTCCTGGAGCGTGGGAATGGTTCTGGACCGCAACGAGGGACTGGTTCTGGAGGAGTTCAGCAAGAACTGACAAAGCCTATGAAAAATATACCGGCGGCACAGTGGTGCCGCGTTTTTCTGAAACAGCAGGTGCGGCCCGGAGATCTGTGCATTGACGCCACGGCAGGCAACGGATACGACACGGAGTTTCTCTGTTCCCTGACCGGGGAAAAGGGCCGGGTGCTGGCCTTTGATATCCAGGAGCAGGCCCTGGAACAGACCCGCCAAAGGCTGGAGCGGGCGGGCTATGCCGGCAGGGCCAGCCTGATCCTGCAGGGGCATGAGCACATGGCGGACTATGCCCGGGAGGGAACGGTTTCCGCGGCGGTCTTTAATTTCGGCTACCTGCCCGGGGGGGATCACCGTCTGGCTACCCGGCCCGAAACCAGTCTCAAGGCCCTGGATGCGGCGCTCGGGCTGCTGAAAGAGGGCGGGATCCTGTGTCTGTGCCTTTACAGCGGCGGCGATACGGGATACGCGGAAAAGCAGGCCCTGATGGACTGGCTGGAGAAACTGGACGAAAAGGCGTATCTGGCTGTGCGCTGCCAGTACTGCAACCGGAAAAAGGATGCTCCGCTGCCGGTGCTGGTGGTAAAATTGCGGCAGTACCCTTGTACACAGCCTTCAATTTTGCTATAATGGATGAAAGCTGAGTGCTGGATAGGAGGTTTTGACATGGCGGAGAGCAGGGACCTGAAGAGAAACACGTATACTATATATGACGATAATACGGTGGGCACCGTGCAGATCGCGGATGAAGTGGTGGCGATCATCGCCGGGCTGGCCGCCACGGAGGTGGAGGGTGTTGTGTCCATGGCAGGAAACATCACCAACGACATCGTGGGAAAACTGGGAATGAAAAATCTTTCCAGAGGCGTAAAGGTAGAGGTTCTGGAGGGAGTGGTCAGTGTACGGCTGGCATTGAATATCCGGTACGGCTACAGCATTCCGGAAACCAGCCAGAAAGTGCAGGAAAAAGTCAAGGCAGCCATTGAGAATATGACCGGGCTGGAAGTGGCGGATGTCAATATCAGTATCACGGACGTGGTGCTGGATCAGACAAAATAGCCCGGACCGGCATAGAGCAGCGGCCGGATTCTGCCGGGCCGCAGGAGACCGCGGGGCCTGAGCGGAAATGTTCAGGAGTTCCGCGGTCTTCCTTCTATAAACAGAGAAAACAGAGGAATGAAGTGATGAAACGGAGCGAACTGAGGGAGAATATATTCAAATTGCTTTTTATGGCGCAGTTTAACAGTCAGGAGGAAATGCCGGAACAGCTGCGTCTGTATTTTGAAGCCGCGCAGCAGGGCAGGGAGGACGTAGTCTGCGGCCGGGATCCCAGCCGGGAAGAGGAAGACTACATGGAGGCCAAGTACAGCCGGATCTGCGAAAAACTTCCGGAGATTGACGCTTTCCTGAACCGGATTTCCGTGGGATGGAAGACCAGCCGCATGAATAAGGTGGATCTGACCATTCTTCGGCTGGCGGTCTATGAGATGCAGTACGATGAAGAGGTACCCACCGCGGTAGCCATCAACGAGGCGGTGGAACTTGCGAAACGCTTCGGCGGGGAGGATTCCACGTCCTTTGTCAACGGCATTCTTGGGAAAGCCGCCAGAGAACAGGACAGGGAGCAGTGAGCAGTATCTATACCGTGGGGCAGGTAAATGCCTACATTAAAAAAATGTTTGTCCAGGATTTTATGCTGAACCGCATTGCCGTTAAGGGGGAGGTCAGCAACTGTAAATATCACAGGTCCGGGCACATTTATTTTTCATTGAAAGATGAAACCGGAACCATGGCCTGCGTCATGTTCGCGGGAGCCCGCCGGGGTCTGGCTTTTCAGATGAAGGACGGAGATAAAGTGGTGGCGGAGGGAAGTGTCGATGTCTATGAGAGGGACGGAAGATACCAGCTCTATGCCAGACGCATTACTCTGGAAGGAGCGGGCCTGCTGTATGAGAGGTTTCTGGCTTTGAAGGCAGAGCTGGAAGAAATGGGGATGTTTGCCCCGGAATACAAGCAGCCGATTCCCGCCTATGTAAGAAGGCTGGGGATTGTCACAGCTCCCACCGGGGCCGCGGTCCGGGATATCCAGAATATTGCCCTGCGGCGGAATCCGTTTATCCAGCTGATTCTGTTCCCTGCCCTGGTGCAGGGCCAGGGAGCGGCGGAGAGCATCGTGAAGGGCATTAAAGCCCTGGACCGCCTGGGGCTGGACGCTATTATCGTGGGCCGGGGCGGAGGCTCCATAGAAGACCTCTGGGCATTTAATGAGGAAGCGGTGGCCCGGGCAATCTTTGAGTGCAAAACCCCGGTGATTTCCGCGGTAGGGCATGAGACAGATACTACTATCGCGGATTTCGCGGCGGATCTGCGGGCGCCGACTCCCTCCGCGGCGGCAGAGCTGGCTGTGGCGGACGTCCGGGGCATTCTGGAGAGCCTGGCACAGTACCGGAGACGGCTGCGTACAGGATTCTGCCGCGTCCTGGAGGGGGAGAGGGACAGACTTCTGCAGTACCGGACCCGGTGGAATTTTCTGAGTCCGGAAAATCAAATCCGGGAAAAACGCCAGCGGCTGGCGGACGCGGAACAGCAGCTGCGCCGGAAGATGGAAAACCGGATCCGGGAGGCCAGACACCGGCTGCAGCTGTCACTGGAAACTTTCCGGGTGCTTTCGCCCCTGGCAAAACTGAATCAGGGCCTGGCGTATCTGGAAAATCCGGAGGGCAGGGCGGTTACCAGTATCCGGGACACTTCCCCGGGAGAACTTCTGACTATCCGGGTGCGGGACGGATCCATCCGCAGCCTGGTCCAGACGCTGGAGCCTTGGGAGGATCCGGGAGCGGACCGGGCGGATATATTTACCCAGTAAAGAAAGGAAAAACAGGAGAGCTATGGAGGAGACCAGGGAAGCTGTCAAGCAGGAAAAGACTCTGGAGGAAGCCTTCCGGGAACTGGACGCCCTCAGCGGGCGGCTGGAGGAGAGAGGCGTTTCTCTGGAAGAGTCCTTTCAGATCTATAAACAGGGCATGGATCTTTTGAAGTACTGCAGCGAGAAGATTGATACCGTGGAGAAAAAAATGCTCCAGATAGATGAAAATGGTGAGATCAGTGAATTTTAAAGAAGAATTGGAAACAAAAACCAGAGAAGCGGACCGCGTTGTCCGGTCTTTTCTGCCGGAGGCAAAAGGATTTCCGGCACAGATGATAGAGGCCATGAATTACAGTGTTGCCGCCGGGGGCAAAAGGATCCGCCCCATCCTGGTGATGGAGGCCTTCCGCATGTTCGGGGGAAGGGGCGATACCGCCTGGCCCTTTATGGCGGCCATAGAGATGGTACACACCCATTCCCTGATCCATGACGATCTTCCGGCTATTGACAACGATGACTACCGCCGGGGGAAAAAAACCACCCACGCGGTCTACGGGGAGGCTTTGGGGATCCTCAGCGGAGACGCTCTTTTAAATTATGCTTACGAAACAGCTCTTTCTTCCCTGGCAGACGGGAAGCAGACGGACCGAAAGATCAGAGCTCTGCGGATTCTGGCAAACAAAAGCGGGGTCTACGGTATGCTGGGCGGCCAGAGTGTGGATGTGCAGAACGAGAAAATGGGCAGCCTTTCTCTCAGCAGCCAGGAGCTGGATTATATTTATCTTCACAAAACTTCCGCTTTGCTGGAAGCTTCCCTGGAAATGGGGGCTGTTCTGGCGGGGGCAGGAGAACGGGAAGCGGCGGCCATGGAGCAGATCGGCAGAAAAACCGGTCTGGCTTTCCAGATCCGGGACGATATTCTGGATGTAACCGGCACCCGGGAAACGCTGGGAAAACCAGTGCTGTCAGACGCGAAAAATCAGAAGACTACCTATGTGACTCTTTACGGCACGGAAAAAGCGGAGGAGATCGTGCAGGAGCTCACAGGCGAGGCGGAAAAACTTCTGGAGAGGCTTCCGGGAGAAAAAGAATTTCTCTGCGGACTGCTGGAATGGATGGCTTGCCGGGAGAAATAAAAGAGAACAACAGTACAGATAAGGACGGATGGGAATGTTAGAAAAAATCAAAAAACCGAATGATGTCAAAAAGATTCCGGCAGAGCGGCTGCCGGAACTGGCGGAGGAGATCAGGGGATTTTTGATTGAGAGCCTGAGCCGGACGGGAGGACATCTGGCTTCCAATCTGGGTGTGGTGGAGCTGACCATTGCCCTGCACCGGGTCTACACCCTTCCGGAGGATAAGATCATCTGGGATGTGGGGCATCAGGCGTACACCCACAAAATCCTCACAGGCCGGAAAGAGGATTTCGGCTGCCTGCGGCAGGCGGGAGGGATCAGCGGATTCCCAAGACGGGATGAAAGTCCCTGCGACGCTTTGGATACCGGCCACAGTTCCACCTCTCTTTCCGCCGCCCTGGGATATGTCCGGGCCAGAGATCTGAAAAAACAGCGGTACCATGTGGCGGCAGTCATCGGGGACGGAGCCCTCACCGGCGGCATGGCCTATGAAGCCATGAACAACGCGGCGGAGCTGAAGACAAATCTTGTGATCGTACTCAATGATAATGAAATGTCTATTTCCCGGAATGTAGGAGGAATTTCCAATTATCTGGCGGACGTCCGTACATCTTCCGCCTATACAGGCTTCAAGATGGGCCTCACCTCCGCCCTGGAAAAGATTCCGGGGATTGGAAAAGGCGTGGTGGATACCCTGCGGAAAACAAAAAGCAGCATCAAGCAGCTGGTGATTCCCGGTATGTTTTTTGAAAACATGGGCCTCACCTATCTGGGTCCGGTAAACGGCCATAATATCCGGCAGCTGATGAAGGTGCTGGCGGAAGCCAAGCGGTTTGAAGGGCCGGTGCTGGTTCATGTGCTGACGGAGAAGGGGCGGGGCTACGGGCCGGCAGCGCGCCATCCGGCCAGGTTTCACGGAACCGCCCCCTTTGAGATTGAGACAGGGATTCCCTCAAAGCGGGGAGGCCCCACCTATACGGATATTTTTTCTACGGTTATGCGGAAGATGGGAGACCGGGAACCGGATGTGGTGGCGGTGACGGCCGCCATGGAGGCGGGAACCGGTCTGAAGCGGTTTGCGAACCTGTTTCCCGGAAGGTTCTTTGACGTGGGGATCGCGGAACAGCACGCGGTGACTTTCGCGGCGGGACTGGCTCTGGGAGGGCTGGTGCCGGTGGTGGCGGTGTACTCTTCTTTCCTGCAGCGGGCCTACGATCAGGTGCTGGAGGATGTCTGTCTCCAGAAGCTGCATGTGGTCTTTGCCCTGGATCGGGCGGGCCTGGTGGGGGCGGACGGGAAGACCCATCAGGGACTGTTTGACCTGTCCTATCTCACTCAGATGCCGGGTATGACGGTTATGGCTCCCAAAAATCTCTGGGAACTTTCGGATATGATGAAATTCGCGGTGCATTTTCACGGCCCCATAGCAGTGCGCTATCCCAGAGGAGAGGCCTGCCGCGAGTTTCAGGGGCAGAGGGCGCCGGTGGAACTGGGCAGAGCTGAAATCCTGGAAAAGGGGAGCCGGGTGGCATTTTTGGCGGTAGGCGCCATGGTGCCGGAAGCGGCAAAAGCGGTGGAACTGCTGAGGGAGCGGACCGGAATCCGGGCTACTCTGGTCAACGTCCGGTTTGTAAAACCCTTCGATCGGGAGTTGCTGCGGCAGCTTTCCGGGGACCACGCTCTTTTTGTGACGATGGAGGAAAATGTAGAAACCGGAGGATTCGGCCAGCAGGTACAGGTGTTCGCGGATCAGGAGCATCTGCCTGTATCGGTGTGCATTGCCGCGGCGCCGGATCAGTTTGTGGGCCACGGAACCACGGCGCAGCAGAGAGAATGGTGCGGCCTGGACGCCGCTTCCGTGACCAGGCGGATTTTGGAAAGGCTGAAGCCGGAAAAAACGGCGGACAGCGGGAGGATAGAATGAAAGAGAGACTGGATGTTCTGGTGGCCGGCCGGGGGCTGGCCCCTTCCAGGGAAAAGGCTAAGGCCATGATTATGGCGGGAGAGATTCTGGTAGACGGACAGAGGGAGGACAAACCGGGGACTTCTTTTCCGGATACAGTGGAGATTACGGTCAAGGGGAAGCCGTTGCCCTACGTAAGCCGGGGAGGCTTAAAGCTTGCCAAGGCAGTGGAATGCTTTGGCCTGAAGCTGGAGGGCAGGCTCTGCATGGATGTGGGGAGCTCTACAGGGGGATTTACCGACTGTATGCTGCAGAATGGGGCCGAAAAGGTGTATTCTGTGGATGTAGGCCATGGCCAGCTGGCCTGGAAGCTTCGGGAAGATCCCCGGGTAATCTGTATGGAGAGAACCAATATCCGCTATGTAACTTTGGAGGATATCGGGGCGCCCCCCTCTTTTGTGTCTGTGGATGTATCCTTTATCTCCCTTACGAAGATTCTGATTCCTGTGCGGGAACTCATGGCTGAGGAAGGGGAGATGGTATGCCTCATTAAACCTCAGTTTGAAGCGGGCAGAGAAAAGGTAGGGAAAAAAGGCGTGGTCCGGGATCCGTCCGTACACCGGGATGTGATCCGGCAGGTGGCGCTCTGCGGGTCCGGGATCGGGTTTCAGCTGCTGGATCTGGATTTTTCTCCGGTAAAAGGACCGGAAGGAAATATCGAATACCTGCTGTATATGAAAAAAACTGCCGGGGATCAGCCCGGGGAGGAAGGGCTGCCCCGGGGCTTTGAGGAGAAAATACGGGCCACAGTGTCCAAAGCCCACGAGGCTCTGGACTGAATGCAGGAGGATTCCGGTTCAGAGGAAGGACGGACAGCATGAAGAATTTTTACATTATTGCAAACCGGATTAAAGATAAACACCTGTCTGTGGCAGGGGAGATCGCTGCCTACCTGGAACAGCAGGGCTGTTCCTGTTCGGTGGAGACCGCGGGATCGGACCGTGAGGAAGGGAACTATCATTATACGGATCCGGGGGCCATTCCGAAGGAGATCCAGTGCGTCATCGTGCTGGGGGGAGACGGCACTTTGCTGCAGGCCGCCAGAGATATCGTGGGCCGGCAGATCCCTCTCCTGGGAATCAATCTGGGCACCCTGGGATATCTGGCGGAGATTGACCGCCAGAATATTTTTCCTGCCCTGGACCGCCTGATGCGGGATGAATATGAGATCGAAGGACGGATGATGCTGACGGGAACGGTTTACCGGGGAGACAGGATCCTGGATCAGGATATCGCCCTCAACGATATTGTCATCGGCGGCCAGGAAAATTTTACCATTATACAGTTTAACAATTACGTCAATGGAGAATATCTGAATACATACCGGGCAGACGGGATCATCATCGCTACTCCCACCGGTTCAACCGGCTACAGTCTTTCCGCGGGAGGCCCGCTGATCTCCCCGTCGGCGGCGCTGTTCCTTATGACGCCTCTGGCTCCCCATACTCTGAATACCAGAAGCATTGTTTTCCCGCCGGAAGATACCATTACCGTGGAGATTGGACGGGGACGGGACGGGCAGCTGCAGCAGGCGGCCGCCTACTTTGACGGAGATACCCGGGTACCCATGGAGACCGGGGACCGGATCGAGATCCGCCGGGCGGAACTGGATACATTGATTCTGAAAATTCATCACAGCAGTTTTCTGGAAATACTCAGCCGAAAAATGAGCAACAGATAGAAGAACAGGGAGAGACAGATGAAGATAGCAAGACATGCGGAGATAATCAAATTGATAAATCAGTACGCCATCGAGACCCAGGAGGAGCTGGCGGCGAGGCTGAATGAAAGTGGATTTTCCGTGACCCAGGCCACGGTTTCCCGGGATATCCGCCAGCTGAATCTTACCAAGATGCCCACAGAGAACGGGCATTTCCGGTATGTCCTCATGCAGAAGAAGGATCAGAATCTATCGGAAAAATATGCCCGGGTGCTGAAGGACGCGGTTCTGTCCATGGATGTGGCCCAGAATATCCTGGTGATCAAAACAGTTTCCGGCATGGCGATGGCCGCGGCCGCCGCCCTGGACGAGCTGAACTGGGGGGAGATCGTGGGCTGCATTGCCGGGGACAATACGATTATGTGCGCGGTCCGCAGCGCGGAGGAAGCGGTGCAGGCCGTAGAAAAGCTGAAAAAAATGCTGGATATTTTTGGAAAGGTACACTGACCTTCAAGGACGGGAAAAAGAGGTGACAGGATGCTTACAAATCTGCATGTAAAAGATCTGGCTCTCATTGAGGAAGCGGATGTGGAATTCGGCCCGGGGCTGAATATTCTCACAGGAGAGACGGGAGCCGGAAAATCAATTCTCATGGGAGCGGTAAATCTGGCTCTGGGGCAGAAAGCTTCCCGGGATATGATCCGGGAGGGAGCTTCCTCCTGTCTGGCTGAACTGGTTTTTCAGGTGGAGAATCCCGGGACCCGACGGGCCTTGGAAGAATTGGATATCGATACGGAGGACGGACAGCTGATTGTGAGCCGGAAAATTACCGGAAACCGCAGTGTCAGCCGCATCAACGGCCAGACCTGTACGGCGGCTCAGGTCAGGGCAGCCGCCGCCCTGCTGCTGGATATTCATGGACAGCACGAGCATCAGTCTCTTCTGTACCGGGACAGGCAGCTGGAGATTCTGGACGCTTACGGAAGGGAAAAGCTGGAGCCCTGTCTCAGGGAAACCGCGGAGTGTTACAGCAGATACCATCGGATAAAAAAGGAGCTGGAAGACAGCCAGATGGATCAGGCGGCCAGGGCCCGGGAGATTTCTCTGCTGGAATTTGAGATCCGTGAGATCCGGGAAGCGGCGCTGATCCCCGGCGAGGAGGAAGAGCTGGAAAAAAATTACCGGAAAATGGCCAACAGCAAAAAAATTGCCGAAGCTCTGGGGGCAGCGCATCAGCTGACGGGAAACGACGGAGGCGCCGGGGATCTCACCGGGCGGGCGCTGCGGGAACTGTCCTGTGTGTCCGGTTTTGACGAGACCCTGTCCGGTATGGAAAAAAGCCTCGCTGACATCGACAGTCTTCTGGGAGATTTCAACCGGGAGGCCGCCGCCTATCTGGACGATTTTACCTTTTCCGAGGAGGAGTTTTACCAGACGGGTCAGAGGCTGGATCTGATCAATCATTTAAAGACAAAATACGGAAATTCTGTAGAAAAGATCCTGGAATACCAGAAGAGCCAGGAGGAAAAACTGGAACAGCTGCAGAATTTTGAGGAGAGGAAAGCGAAACTGGAAGAACAGCTGGACAGCGCGGAGGAAGCTTTAAAAGAAGTTTCGCATAAAGTTTCCGCCCTTCGGGCACAATACTGCAGAGAACTGACGGAAAAAATCACCGAGGCTTTGCTGGATCTGAATTTCCTGGACGTATCTTTTGAGATCCGCCTTACCAGACTTCCCAGGTATACGGAAAAAGGCTGGGATGAAATCGAATTTCAGATTTCCACCAATCCGGGAGAACCGGTGAAGCCGCTGGGGCGGGTAGTGTCAGGGGGCGAGCTGTCCCGGATTATGCTGGCCATAAAAACTATTCTGGCGGACCGGGACGCGGTGGAGACCCTGATCTTTGACGAGATCGACACAGGAATCAGCGGGCGGACCGCCCAGAAGGTGTCGGAAAAAATGGCTCAGATCGGAAGAAGGCGCCAGGTAATCTGCATTACCCACCTGGCCCAGATCGCGGCTATGGCGGATGAACACTTTGAGATTGTCAAGCAGGTGGAAAATCAGGAAACTTCCACCAGGATCCGCCGTCTTTCCCGGGAGGAATCCGTGGAAGAACTGGCACGGATCCTGGGAGGAGCCCAGATCACAGAGGCGGTGCTGAGCAATGCCCGAGAGATGAAAGAATTGGCTGAACAACAAAAAACTTCCCGGTTGAAATGAATTTCTTTTTCACATACTAGAACCGGGTCCTGAAAGGGTGTCTGTCCTTAAGGCAGATGCCCTTTTTGGGTCCGGGAAGGATGTGAGAACCATGGCGGAAAGAAAACACAGATACCGGCGTCTGCTGCTGGCCCTGCTGGTAATTGCGCTGGCGGGCGCCGGCATATGGGGATACAGGTATCTGAAGCGCTCTGTCCCGGATCAGATTTATGTGGACCGGGGAACAGGGCCGGGATTAGAATCCCTCACAGACCATCCGCTGATCACATTTTCGGATGACCTGGAAGTATCCGGCGGAGCTTCTTACCAGGTTTCATGCAGCGTTATGGGTATGCTTCCCCTGAAGACAGTGACTGTGCGGGAGGCGGACCGTCCGGCGGTGCAGGTCTGCGGAGCTCCCGTGGGGATTTATATGGAGACCCGGGGAGTGCTTATCATTGACGCCGGAGAAATCCGCGGGGCGGACGGAAGCCTAAAGAGTCCCGCGGAACACATTGTAAAAGCCGGTGACTATATCCGCGGGGTGGACGGCCGCGCGCTGGAGGATAAGCAGGAGCTTATGGATCTGGTAGCTGAAAGCGGCGGAAAGGATATGGTGCTGGAAGTCTGGCGCCAGGGACAGCAGGTGGATCTGAAACTGACTCCGGTTCAGTCGGAAGATGGTTCCTATAAGCTGGGAATCTGGGTGAGAGATAATATCCAGGGCATCGGCACCCTCACCTATGTGGAGGAAGACGGAAGCTTCGGCGCCCTGGGACACGGGATCAGCGATGTAGATGTGGGGGAGATCCTCCAGGTGGATCAGGGAGAGCTGTACCAGGCGGATATCCTCTCTGTAGTGAAAGGGCAGGATGGGGTTCCGGGAGAACTGAAGGGCGTGATTCGCTACTATCCGGAGGAAAAAATCGGCGAGATCCAGACCAATTCCGGAGTGGGAATCTACGGAACCCTGTCGTCCCGGGGAATGTCCTCCCTGCCTCTGCGCCAGGTGGAAATTGCCCGCAGGCAGGAGGTACGGGAAGGGCCGGCCACCCTGCTGTGCGCGGCCGGAGGTTCCCCGGAAGAATATGAGATCCAGATTACCGCCATTCACTGGGATCAGCAGGATACCAACAAATGTTTTACCATCCAGGTGACAGATCCCAGACTGCTGGAAGAGACAGGCGGCATTGTCCAGGGAATGAGCGGCTCCCCCATTCTCCAGGATGGAAGACTGGTGGGAGCGGTGACCCATGTATTTGTCTCGGAGGCCGCCAGCGGCTACGGGATTTTTATTGAAAATATGATGGAAGCCGCCTCCTGAGAGCGGAGGCCGCAGACGGAGCCGGCATTGGGCCGCGGCGGGAGAAGTTCCCCGCCGCGGCCCTTCGCGGCGCGATCCAGATTTCAGAACTGCTGCCGGGAAAGTTCGTCATACTTCCGCAGACAATCACGTACAATCTCGGAATCCGAGCGGCAGGCGATATCCTCATGTCCCACCTTCTGGCTGGTTTCACTGCCTTTTCCCAAAACCAGGATCACTGTTTTTTCTCCGGCGTCGCGGACGGCTTTCCCCACAGCTTCCTCCCGGTCCGGGATGCACTCATAGGAACAGCCGGCCTCTTTCAGATATCCGCCGATTTCCCTGCAGATATCCTGCACCCGTTCCGGTCCGGGGTCATCGGTGGAGAGATAGACATGGCTGCAGTATTTCCCGGCTACCAGCCCCAGATCTTTTCGGCGGTTCAGGGCCTTTCCCCCGGGGCATCCGAAGACGGCGGTTACCCGGAAATCCGGGTATTCCAGCTTTACCGTCTCAAAAATTTTTTCAAAGCTCAGACCGTTGTGGGCGAAATCCACAATGGCCCGGATCTTTCCGTCCCGGCTCTGAAATTCTTCCATCCGCCCGTTGACGGTGGCCCGGGAAAGTCCGGCCTGCATGTCCTCCACGGGAATTCCGAAGGAATAGGCAACCGCAATGGCCGCCAGAGCGTTTTCTACGTTAAAGATTCCATGCATGGCCAGAGAAAACGCCCCGTCGAAGGCCGGGCATTTCACCCGGAATTCTACTTTGCCCTGATCGGTTTTCAGATCATATCCGCAGATATCGGCTCCCGGGGCAGTGCCGAAGGTCACGATCCGCTCCGCCGCGGCCGCATGCCGCAGAATCGTGCGGCTGAAGGGGGAATCCAGATTTACGCAGGCGGTTTTTACCTGGCGGAACAGCAGCAGCTTGGAATGAAAATAGTCCTGAAAATCCTTGTGTTCCACAGGACTGATGTGATCCTCGGAAATGTTCAGAAAGACGCCCGCGTCAAAAGAAATTCCCTGAACCCGCCCATATTTCAGGGCCTGGCTGGAAACCTCCATGGCTACATGGGAAATGCCGCTGTCATAGGCATTGCGGAAATGGCGGTACAGTTCCAAGGATTCCGGGGTTGTAATCCGGGAAGGACCGCGCTCTTTGCCGTCGTAGAGCTCCACCGAGGTAAAGCAGGCCATGGGCCGGCCGCCGGTATGTTTTGCGTGTTCATCAAAGATGGCCTTTACATAGTAGGCAGTGGTGGTTTTGCCTTTGGTGCCGGTAATGCCGATGCAGCTAAGCGCGCCCTTTGGGATCTGGTAGTACATACGGGCCAGCAGAGGCATGGCCTCTCTGACATTCTTTACCAGAATGCAGGGTACGTCCTCCAGGCCGTAGTCTGTCTCGCTGATATAGAGGACAGCTCCCCGGTCCACAGCCTCCCTGAGGTAGGCCTCCTTAAAGAGAGCCCCCTTGCAGACAAACAGGGTTCCGGAAGCGGATTTTCCGGATTCATAGGTAAGGCCTGTGACTGGAGTTTTTTCCCGGCCAAACAGCCGGAAGGATACAGTGAGGCCGGCGTCCTCCAGAAGTTTCAGGTAGTCTTCTATAACGTAATTGATCATTGGTATTTCCATAACCTTTCATAAAACAGTTTTCCGGCAGTGGGGCTGCCTGCCTGTATTTTAACGCAACTGTCCGGGATTTGCAATCAGAGGATCACGCGGACAGATTTGCGCCTTGAGTTTCCACGGGCGGATATAGTATAATCCAACTGAGAATTTCCGCGGGATCCGGGAACAGAAAACGACGGAGGAGACAAGATGGGACAGGAATACGGGGAGCGGTTTCACAGGGCCAGAAGAGAGGAACAGCGTCTGGAAGCGGCTCTTCACGCGTTGACGCCGGAAGAAATACCGGAGGAAGCAGAGAGGGAGGAACTTCTGAAATATATCGGTTACCGGAAGCGGTCCGCCGTGCAGATGCTGATCCGCCAGGGGAACCTCCCGGGGCTGAAAGCCATGAAAGAAAAGGGCTGGATCGAGGAGCAGTATCTATCCGGCTATCGGGAGCTGGCAGCCGGTCTGCGGGAAATGGAAATCTGGGCCTGGTTTTATCCGAAGGACAGCCGGGAAGAAAACAGAAAAAATCTGACGGCGTCAAGGGAGGATCTGGGGCTTCAGGTGTGGAACCTGACGCTGAAGAAGCTGAGAATAAAGCTTCCGGGTTTTGCCGGAGCTTTTGCTGCTTTAAAGTTTCAGGAAAAAGAAGGGGCTTCCTATCTGGAAGGGGACGGATTTACGGTGTTTTACAATCGAACAGAACTGCTGGATCGGTTCTGCCGGGAACCGGACAGCATCGCCCGGGACTATATGCATCTTTTTCTGCATCAGCTGTATTTTCATCCTGTGCTGGCTAAAGGGCGGCGGGAAGCACTCTGGGATCTGGCCTGTGATATCGCTGTGGAGGAGATGCTGGACAGCTGGGAAATAAGAGAACTGAAAAAGGAAGGCGGGAACCGGAGAAGGCTGCTGCTGAAAGAGGCCGGCCTTCCGGAAAAACCGCTGCCCGCCCAGCGGCTGTACAGCGCCCTGGTCAGCTCCGGGCTTTCCCGGGAGGAAGGGGAGAAGCTGGCGGAGGCCTTTCAGGTGGACGGGCATAAATTATGGAAAGAGTACAGACAGGAGGAAATGCCGGAGCAGAACTCGCGGGAGGCGGGGGAAAAAGGCGGAGGGACGCGGCAGACGGAAACCAACAGAAGCCTGCGTTTTCTCAGAAAATGGACCAGAATCCGGAAGGAATACGCTCTGCGGATGGAAGAGCAGCATCAGCGCGCAGGGACTGCCGCCGGAGGAGGACGGCAGTCTCTGCGTCTCACAGGAAAAGGCGGGTATGATTACAGAAATTTTCTGGAGCAGTTTATGGTTTCCGGAGAAGAGGTGGAGCTGGATCTGGACAGTTTTGATTACATTACTTACTGGTACAGCCGGGAACATTATGAGGGGGTAGTTCTGCTGGAACCTCTGGAATATAAGGAAATTCACCGCATGCGGGAAATGGTGATTGCCATTGACACCTCCGGTTCCTGCTCCGGCCGGGTGGTTCAGCAGTTTCTGGAGGAAACCTACCGGATCCTGTCGGAGAGGGAAAATTTTTTCAGAAAGATGGAGGTGCATCTGATTCAGTGCGACTCTATGATACAGGAGCATGCGGTGATCCGGTCGGAGGAAGAATTTCTGGATTATATGGAGCATGTGACGGTGAAAGGCCTGGGCGGGACGGACTTCCGCCCTGTATTTGATCTGGTAGACCGCCTGATCCGGGAAAAAGAGCTGAGAGACCTGGGTGGACTTCTGTATTTCACAGACGGGGACGGGGTATATCCTTCCAAGCCGCCGTCCTATGATACAGCCTTTGTCTTTCTCAACGATGCCCATGAAAAACACAGGATTCCGGACTGGGGACTCCGCCTGAATCTTCATATGGATTTACCGGACGAGACGTAAAACTTTCGCCCTCCGGGAAGGGAGGAAAGTTGGAAGGGAGAAAAAATGAACATACAGCAGGCGAAAGAAGAGATTATAAATACAGTAAAGATATACACCGCCAAAGACCGGGAGGGACATTACAGGATTCCGCCGGTCCATCAGCGGCCCCTTCTGCTGATCGGACCTCCGGGCATCGGCAAGACAGCCATTGTCCGCCAGGCAGCCGAGGAATGCGGGGTGGGGCTGGTGGCCTATACTATTACCCACCACACCCGTCAGAGCGCCGTGGGCCTGCCGGTAATCCGGGAAAAGGACTATCAGGGCCGCCAGGTTCAGGTGACGGAATATACCATGTCGGAGATCATCGCTTCCGTCTATGAATGCATGGAAAATCAGCAGGTTCAGGAGGGGATTCTGTTTATCGATGAGATCAACTGCGTGTCGGAGACACTGGCCCCTACCATGCTGCAGTTCCTGCAGAATAAAACCTTCGGCACCCACCGGGTTCCGAGAGGATGGATCATTGTGGCCGCGGGAAACCCGCCGGAGTACAACAAGTCTGCCAAAACCTTTGATATTGTGACCCTGGACCGGGTGAAAAGCATTCGGGTAGAGATCGACTTTCCGGCCTGGAAACAGTACGCGTCCGGGGAGGGGATTCACGGGGCGGTTCTGGCCTACCTGTCAGGAAAGCCGCAGAATTTCTATTACATCGAACAGGGCCGGGGAGACCGGGAATTTGTGACGGCCAGAGGCTGGGAAGATCTTTCCGTCCTGCTGTACGCTTATGAGGAAGAGAAAATTCCCGTGGGGGAAGATACCATACGGGAATATATCCACTGCGGCCGGATTGCCGGGGATTTCGCTTCGTTTTACCGGCTGTATCTTCATTACAGAAGAGACTATGATCCGGCGGGGATCCTGAAGGGCGGGACAGAAAACAACTGCAGGCAGAGAGAACTGTTCCGGCAGGCCGGGGCGGATGAGCGCTACGGCGTTATGGAAATGCTGCTGGGGGGACTTACGGAAGCGTTCCGGGACTGTCTGGAAAGCAGAAAACTTCTGGACAGAGAAAAAGAACTGTACGGCAGATACCGGAGTCTGCCGGAGAAACCCGGCCAGAGAGCAGAACAGCGGATGGAAGAATTTCTGGAGGATTTGGAACAGGCGCTCCGGGTCAAAGACCGGCACCGGCTGATCTCTGAAGAAGATCTGAAGCGGGAAGAGACAGTGCAGAGGGAATTTCGCGGGGCACAGGAAAGGCTTCGGGAGCGAAGAGCCGTAAGTCCCGCTGAGGCGGAGGCTGTACTGGGACAGTGGATGGATGAAAAAGAGCAGGTTCTGTCGGCGAGAGAGCAGGAGGCAGGGGAGATGCTGGAGAGGGCCTTTGCCTTTCTGGAAGATACACTGGAAGACGGACCGGAGATGGGATATTTTATGACGGCTCTTACCCGCTCCCCGGCATCGGCGGAATTTCTTAACCGCCACCCCAGTCCTGCCTGCGGACGCCATCTGCAGGCTCTGGCTGTCACCGATGAGGAAGAGGAGCTCCGGCGCCGGATCAAGGAGGCGTCCGGCATCCGCTCCTGACAGTGAAAAAGGCGGTTTTCCAGTGTCGTACCGGCAGGAAGGGATGTCAGTTTCTGGTAAAAAACGGCGAAATATAGCGAACGAAAATGAAGATTGATTCCCCGTATCTATTGAACTGCCTATCCATAGTTCTTATAATACAGATAGTGTCCGAAAAAGGCAGAGGGCGCCCGCCTGTTCGGAACATCAGGAATGCTGTAAGGTTATGGAGGAGATAGCATGGAAAAACTGAATGTTGCTGTGGCCGATGATAATGAGCGGATCCTGGATCTGTTCGGGACGCTGATTAAAAATGACAGGGATCTGGAACTGGTGGGATCGGCGGACAACGGAAAAGATCTGTATGAGATCATCCGTCAGAAGCAGCCGGACGTAGTCCTGCTGGACATTATCATGCCGAAGATGGACGGCCTGACCATGATGGAAAAGGTCAATCAGGATACCACACTGAAAAAGCGCCCGGCATTTATCGTAGTTTCCGCGGTGGGCCAGGAGAGAATTACAGAAGACGCCTTTAATCTGGGAGCGGCGTACTATATCCTGAAACCCTTTGACAATGAGATGCTGCTGAACCGGATCAAAAATGTGCGGGGTCTGACTCCCAGGCGGGGAGATTTTCGGGGGACAGCGGCGGAGGGAAGAAACCCCAGGCAGGAGAGGAATCTGGAGCTGGATGTGACCAATATCATCCATGAGATCGGGGTGCCGGCCCACATCAAAGGCTATCAGTACCTTCGGGACGCCATTATTCTTTCGGTAGAAGACATGGAGATGCTGAATTCTATCACGAAGATCCTGTACCCTACCATCGCGAAAAAATATCAGACCACGCCCAGCCGGGTGGAGAGGGCCATCCGACATGCCATTGAGGTGGCCTGGAGCAGGGGGAAAATGGATACCATCGACGAGCTGTTCGGCTACACGGTCAGCACGGGAAAGGGAAAACCCACAAATTCGGAGTTTATCGCTTTAATCGCGGACAAAATCCGCCTGGAATATAAGAATTAGTTGCCAGATAATGCTTTTCATTCAGGGGAAAAAGGAGTATAATTTAGCTATCCGCAGACTGAAAAAAAGCGGAAGTTTTAGCCAAGGAGGACTCATCCAGATATGAAAAGGATCTTGTTCGTGGCATCCGAATGTGTGCCGTTTCTGAAGACAGGTGGCCTGGCAGACGTAGTAGGCTCTCTGCCGAAGTATTTCCCCAAGGAATATTTCGATGTAAGGGTTGTGATGCCCAAGTACTCAGGCATCCGGGAAGAATTTAAAAACCAGATGCAGTTCATCACAAATTTTTATATGGACCTGAATTGGAGACAGCAGTACGTAGGAGTATTTAAACTGGAGCATAACGGAATTACTTTTTATTTTATTGATAACGAGGAACATTTTTCCGGCGATAAGCCCTATGCCGGCATGCCCTGGGATCTGGAGAAATTCGCTTTCTTTTCCAAAGCATCCCTCTCTATTCTCCCGGTCATCGGCTTCCGGCCGGACATCATCCACTGCCATGACTGGCAGACGGGACTTGTGCCGGTTTATCTGCATGAAAGATTTCAGGGCAGCGAGTTTTACCGGGGGATAAAATCTGTCATGACCATACATAACCTGAAGTTTCAGGGTGTCTGGGATATTAAAACCATTAAAAGCATTACAGGGCTGTCGGACTATTACTTTACTCCGGACAAGCTGGAATTTAAGAAAGACGCCAATTATCTGAAGGGCGGGCTGGTCTATGCCGATGCCATTACCACCGTAAGCCGAACCTACGCGGAGGAGATCAAGACTCCCTTCTACGGAGAGGGGCTGGACGGACTTATGCGGGCCAGGACCAACGACCTGCGGGGAATCGTCAACGGCATCGATTATGACGAGTACAACCCGGAGACAGATGAATTCATTTACAAGCACTATAATGCCAAAACATTCCGCAAGGAAAAATCTAAAAATAAGACCGGGCTGCAGCAGGATCTGGGCCTTGATGTGGATCCCAAGACCATGATGATCGGCATTGTGTCCCGCCTGACGGATCAGAAGGGATTCGACCTTATCGCCTATATGATGGAGGAAATGTGCCAGGACGGCATTCAGCTGGTAGTTCTGGGTACCGGGGATCCGAAATATGAGAATATGTTCCGCCATTACGCATGGAAATACGACAAAAAAGTTTCCGCCAATATTTATTATTCGGAGGCCATGTCTCACAAAATCTACGCCGCGGCGGACGCGTTCCTGATGCCCTCGCTGTTTGAGCCCTGCGGCCTGAGCCAGCTTATGAGCCTGCGGTACGGCACAGTGCCCATTGTCAGAGAGACCGGCGGCCTCAAAGATACGGTGCAGCCGTACAATGAATACGAGGGCACAGGCACCGGATTCTCTTTTGCCAACTATAACGCCCACGAAATGCTGGGAACTATCCGTTACGCCGAGCGCATCTACTATGACCGGAAACGGGAGTGGAATAAGATCGTGGACCGGGGAATGGCGCAGGATTACTCGTGGGCCAGTTCCGCGAAGCAGTATGAAGAACTTTATAACTGGCTGGCCTGATCCGGGCCGGCACGCAGCGCGGGGATACCTGAAAGGCCGGGCTTTTCTGCCGGCCTTTCAGGTATCCCCGCAATTTTTATGCGCTCCTTCTTGACGGACCGGAAAAGCCATGCTACACTGAAGCTATCATTTCCTGCGGCAGCGGTTCGCTGCGTTTTCCCGGAGTACAGAGACTGCAAAAACCCGTAAGGTTCAGGTTGACAAGAGACTGAAAATATACTATTATGCTGAAAGAGAGCGAACATGCGTTCTTTTGAAAAGGAGAAAATTATGGCTGACAATCACACTGAAAAAATGAACGCGCTGCAGGCGGCGCTTGGTCAGATTGAAAAACAGTACGGCAAAGGAGCCGTCATGAAACTGGGAGATTCCGGAACGAATATGAATGTGGAAACGATTCCTACGGGATCCCTGAGCCTGGATATCGCGCTGGGGCTGGGAGGAGTTCCCCGGGGCAGGATCGTGGAAATCTACGGCCCTGAGTCCTCCGGAAAGACCACCGTGGCGCTGCACATGGTGGCCGAAGTTCAGAAGAGGGGGGGCATTGCCGGCTTCATTGACGCGGAGCACGCGCTGGATCCTGTGTACGCCAAAAATATCGGAGTGGACATTGATAATCTCTATATCTCTCAGCCCGACAACGGAGAACAGGCGCTGGAGATCACAGAGACCATGGTGCGTTCGGGAGCGGTGGATATTGTAATCGTCGATTCCGTGGCGGCTCTGGTGCCCAAGGCGGAGATCGACGGCGATATGGGAGATTCCCATGTGGGCCTGCAGGCCCGGATGATGTCCCAGGCCTGCAGGAAGCTTACCGCCTCCATCAGCAAGACCAACTGTATCGTGATCTTTATCAATCAGCTCAGAGAAAAGGTGGGCGTTATGTTCGGCAGCCCCGAAACGACTACCGGAGGCCGGGCACTTAAGTTTTACTCCTCCGTCCGTCTGGATGTCCGCAGGATCGAGGCCCTGAAGCAGGGAGGCGAGATAGTGGGAAACCGCACCCGCATCAAGGTGGTAAAGAACAAGGTGGCTCCGCCCTTCCGCGAGGCGGAATTTGATATAATGTTTGGCAAAGGCATTTCCCGGGAAGGAGATGTGCTGGATCTGGCGGTAGCCCAGAATGTGATCCAGAAAAGCGGCGCCTGGTTTGCCTACAAGGAGAACAAGATCGGGCAGGGCCGTGAGAATGCCAAACAGTATCTGCGAGAGCATCCGGAAGTGCTGGACGAAGTGGAGTCCAGGGTCCGGGAAGCCTGCGGTCTGCCGGCCGCTCCGGAACCGGCAGCCAAGGCTCCGGAGCGGCCGGAAGGCGGAGAACTCTGATATGGAAGACAGACGCGCCGGGGAGGCCCGGAAGAAAGCGCTGAAAAAACTGCTGGTCCGCGACAGAAGCGAAAAAGAACTGAGGGAGATTCTCCGCAGAGAGGGCTTTCAGGAGGCGGAAACAGAGGACGCCGTAGAGTATGTGAAATCCTTCGGCTATGTCAATGACCGGCGGTACGCGGAAAACTATGTGATGAGCGCGGGCAGGAAAAAGAGCAGATCTGCCCTGCGCTCTTTTCTGCTGGAAAAGGGAATTTCAGAAGAAGATACGGAGGCGGCTCTTGCGGAACTTCCGGTGGATGAGGGAGAGCTGATCCGGGAACTGCTGGGGAAAAAGGCGGGCGAGCCTCGCAAAATGGATGAAAAGGAACTGAGAAGAGTATTCGGCTATTTGGCCAGACGCGGATTTTCGCCGGGAGATATCTGGCGGGAACTTAAGAATTTTCAGGATTCAGCCGGCTAATCTAATTGACAAATTTGTGAAAACAGTATAGAATTGTAGTGTTGTGATTGTACAATGAAAACTAAATAAGGAGGTGCTCCGGTGATGAATGATGCAATAATTGCAATTATTGCTGTTATCGTTGCTGTGGTTGTCACCGTACTTATTGCGGTTCCTGTAGCCGGCAAGGCCGCGGTCGCCAAAAAGGTGCAGCAGGATGCTGAAAAGGTAGGCACTGCCGAAGAAAAAGCCAGAAGTATTATAGATGAGGCATTAAAGACGGCGGAAACAAAGAAGCGGGAGGCGCTCCTGGAAGCCAAGGAAGAGAACCTGAAAGTGAAAAACGAACAGGACAGGGAATACCGGGAACGCAGAGCGGAACTGCAGAAGTATGAAAAAAGAGTTTTGTCCAAAGAGGAATCTGTGGACAGAAAGGCCGACGTGCTGGAGCGGCGCGAGAACGACCTGACAGCCAAAGAAGCAGAGCTGAAAAAGAAAGAAAAGAAAGTTGACGAGTTACACGATCAAGGAGTACAGGAACTGGAAAGAATTTCCGGTTTCACCTCCGAAGAGGCAAAAGAGTATCTTCTGAAATCTGTAGAAGACGAAGTGAAGATTGATACTGCCAGGCTTTACAGGGAACTGGAAAGCAAGGCCAAGGAAGAGGCCGGACGCAAAGCCAAAGAGTATGTGGTAACTGCCATTCAGAAGTGCGCGGTAGATCATGTGGCTGAATCCACGATCTCCGTAGTGCAGCTTCCCAGCGATGAGATGAAGGGACGGATCATCGGACGGGAGGGGCGGAATATCCGTACTCTGGAGACTTTGACAGGCGTGGATCTTATTATAGATGATACGCCGGAAGCGGTAGTCCTGTCTTCCTTTGATCCCATCCGCCGTGAGGTGGCCAGGATCGCACTGGAGAAACTGATTGTAGACGGCCGTATCCATCCGGCACGTATTGAGGAAATGGTGGAGAAAGCCCAGAGAGAAGTGGACACCATGATCCGTGAAGAGGGAGAGGCGGCGGCTATGGAGGTCGGCGTACATGGCATCCATCCGGAACTGATCCGTCTTCTGGGCCGCATGAAGTTCCGTTCCAGTTATGGACAGAACGCACTGAAGCATTCGATTGAGGTAGCGCAGCTTGCCGGACTTCTGGCAGGCGAGGTAGGCCTGGATGTCCGCACCGCGAAGCGGGCCGGGCTGTTGCATGATATCGGAAAATCCATCGACCATGAGGTGGAGGGCTCCCATATCCAGATCGGCGCAGATCTGTGCAGAAAATATAAGGAGAGCGCCGTAGTCGTAAACGCGGTGGAAGCCCATCATGGAGATGTGGAACCCCAGTCGCTGATCGCCTGTATCGTCCAGTCCGCGGACGCGATTTCCGCGGCACGTCCGGGCGCAAGGCGGGAGACGCTGGAGACATATACAAACAGATTGAAACAGTTGGAAGATATTACGAACTCCTTCAAGGGAGTAGAAAAATCTTTTGCCATTCAGGCAGGTAGAGAAGTGCGTGTCATGGTCATCCCCGAACAGGTGAATGATTCGGATATGGTTCTTCTGGCCAGGGATATTTCTAAGCAGATTGAGAGCGAACTGGAGTATCCGGGCCAGATCAAAGTAAATGTGATCCGGGAAAGCCGTGTAACAGATTACGCCAAATAAGAGAGAGCCCCGCAGCTGAAAAGTTGCGGGGCTTTTCAATGCTTCCGTTCTTTGCGGGACAATCATACCAAAGGTGCGGCAGTGGTTCTGCTGGAATCTGTATTATGGGCCGGATTTCACCTATACTGTAAGTATGACAGCAGTACTGACAGGAGGAAATGACGCATGTGGAAACTTGGCCGCAGAATACAGGCAAACAGAGAAAGACTTGGAATGAAGCAGGAAGAACTGGCTGAGCTTGCAGAATTAAGTGTAAATTACATCAGCGCCATAGAGAGGGGTGTGAAGTGCCCCAGCCTGGACGCGTTTGTGCGTATTGCCAACGCCTTGGAGGTATCCTCGGATGAACTGCTGCGGGATTCCCTGGCAGTGAGATTTGATATCCGCTCTACGGATCTGGGAGAGAGAATTTCACTGCTGAAGCCGAGAGATAAAGAGGTAATTCTGGATGTGGTAGCCCTGCTGGTGAAACATGCCCAGAAATAAAGAATGCGGGGAGCAGCAGGGGGGGAGAGAGGATGCTGAATTCAGAAGAAGAAAGATTTCTGCGTGAAATATATCAAAAATACGCAGAGAAATTGTACCGGTTTCTTTCAGGACTTTCCAGCGGCAGCGATAAGATTTCGGAGGATATCTGCCAGGAAGTGTGGATCAGCTTTGCCAGGCAGATCCAGCGGATGGAATCCTGGGAGGATAAGCAGATCCTGGCCTGGCTGCGGCTGATGGCCCGGGTAAAATACCGCAGGTATATCAAGAAGCAGGAGAAGAGGGACGGGCGGCCTTTGGAGACCTTTCTGCGGGACGAAAACTGTGCCGGTGACTCTGCGGAAGATATTGCTTTGCTGGAGATTCTCTGTAAGGAAAAATTCAGCGAACTGACTGAAACGGAAAAAGAGCTGGTTCGCTGCAAGATATACGGCGTTTCCTACCGGCAGACGCATCCGGGAGATACCCGAAGCGAAAACGCCCTGGCGATCCGCTGCAGCCGGGCTTTCCGAAAATGGAAGCGGCGAATTCAGGAGGACGGGCTGGAATATTCATGAGTTGCCTGACAAAAGGGCATGAGACACGGATTGTTCCGCGCTTTGCGCTCTCACAATCCTAAAACACCTCAAATCCGCGCATTTTTTTGCAAAAAATGGCTCCTTTTCGGTGTTTTGCGGGTCAAGTCGATATGCTTTTTCATGCAGGCATGAAAAGCATATCTATTTGACCCTGGTGTCATATTCATAAAAAACTCATAAAAATCTCATAAAAAAACTCACAGGCAGGCCTGACAGCCTGCTTGTTTTATTGGGAAAAAATGGGTATACTAATAGTCTGAAGACAGAATTTTAAATAGGTAATTGCGAAACAAGGTCGCAATCCTGATTAAAAATGCGGTAGGAA